>Ga0169931_10000085_pt1 | contig 132011 bp, 88 predicted proteins | sample Kivu_15m_20L_FD_129675 | JGI IMG/M metagenome (GOLD analysis project Ga0169931, IMG submission 129675) | Freshwater microbial communities from Lake Kivu, Western Province, Rwanda to study Microbial Dark Matter (Phase II) - Kivu_15m_20L... | ecosystem: Environmental > Aquatic > Freshwater >... | reverse complement strand
CGCCCGTCGGGACTTTCTCACGGGTGCGCCACTGGCCGATGGCGTCGTAGTTGTCCCAAGCGAAGCCGAGTGGATCGATCTTCGCATGGCAGGCGGCGCAGTTCACGTCGTGCGCGTGCGCGGCCAGTTTGTCGCGCAGGGTGGCCTTGGGATCCTTGGGCGGATTGGGCTCGATGGCGGGCACGTTCGCGGGCGGCGGCGGCGGTGTCTTGCCGAAGATCACTTCACTCAGCCACACGCCGCGATGCACCGGGCGATGGCGCGTGCCGTCGGAGGTAAGGCCGAGCACCGCGCCCATCGTGAGCAGGCCGCCGCGACGATCCTCGGGCTTGAGCGACACGCGCTGGAACCCGCCGGACTTCGACTCCGGCAGTCCGTAGAACTCGCACAGGCGCGCATTGGCCACGGTCCAGTCGGAGTGGATGAAGCTGTCGATGGGCAGGTTCCTGGCAAACATCTCGCGGAAGAATTCCACCGGCTCATCGCGCATGCTGTCCTCCAGCCACGCGTCGTAGGTGGGATAGAGCTTCTTGTCCGGCGGGAACATCCCGACGCGATGCAACTGCAGCCACTGCCGCGCGAAGTCGTCGATGAAGCGGCTGGCTTTGCCGCTCGCGAGCATGCGATCGACTTCCTTCGTCAAGGAATCGCCCTTGAGCGCGCCCTCTTTCGCCGCGGTGAAAAGCGCATCGTCCGGCATCGAGCTCCAGAGGAAATACGAAAGCCGCGAGGCGAGTTCCGAATCCGTAAGACGCTCGCGAGCCGCCGTGTCGCCCTCGACCAAGTAGATGAAGTGTCGCGAGGTCAGCACGCCCAGCAAGGCCACGCGGTAGGCATCCACCAGCTTCTCGCCCGCCTCGCGCTCTTCGCGATACGATTTCAAATACTGTTCCAGCTCCTCCGTTTTCACAGGACGACGCCAGGCGCGTTCGGCGAAGCGCTGCAAATGCTCCACCACCACCTCGAATGCGGCGTCACTCGGCGGCACCACGTCCTTGCGCCGCGCTTTTTCCGCATCCGAAACCAGCGGGCCTTCCCACTCGACCCAATCGAGGATCACCGTCGAGAAAAGGCCGTTCCCCTTGTCATCAAACATTTGCGGCGCGGTCGGAGTCAGCAGATAGGTGTCGCTGCTGTGCGTGAAGATGTAATCACCGCTGCCGAGCGCGTTGCGAAACGCCGCGCCTTGTCTTCGGTCCACCACATCCGTGGCCACCACACAGAAGTCCAGCGACGTGGGCATTTCGAGGAAGACCTCGAACTCATACACCTGAGGCTTGTCCTCCGGCGCCGTGATGTCGAACTCGATGATCCCATCGACCGTCTCCTCACTCGTGCGCGTGCCGATGCTCAAATGCGCCCGCTGCCCACCGACCGGGCGGATGCCACTGGCCTGGATGCGGAGCTTGTAAAGCCCGCTGTGCTCCGGCCCCGTCCTGCCGAACCAATGCGGTGCCATCGCCTGCTGGGTGTTGCCTGGATAAAGCAGATAACGGAGCGGACGCTTGATGCCGAAACGGTCCAGCGTCGCCTGCTGGTTCTTGCCGCCGTCGTATCGAAGCTCCGCCGCAGTCTTGCGAACTTTCCGAGCCTCGCCCGATGCGGCCGCGGGGAAGGCCCGATCCAGCACCAGCTCCGCTGCGCGATAAAAGCGGTCCACGTGCGAAGGCGAAAGCGACAGCTCCGAGCCGATGCGCTCAAAGCCGTGCCACAGCGTGTCCTCGTTCAGCGCTCCCGGTTTCGCGGGATCGTAGCGCACGCCGAGGAGATCATAGACCGTGTTTTGATACTCCTTCCGGCTCAGCCGATAGTGCGCCACCGCCGGACGCGCCGCCATCCGCGCCGCCTTGCCCTCCTTGATCCGCGCATCGAGACTCGAGACGAAAGCCGCGATTTCCGGCTGTGTCGGTTGCTTCTCCTTCTTCGGCGGCATCTCGCCCGAGTTGATCTGCTCCATCACCTCCGCCCAATGATGCGTATCCGCGCCCAGCTTGAAATCGCGAGAGAGCTTGTCGATGCGCAGGTCACCCTTCGTCTTGTCGGGTCCGTGACAACCGATGCAATGCGTGGTCAGGAAAGCTTCAAACGGTTCCGCGCCGCGGACGGCACCCGCCAGCCCGACGCAGGCGGCGAGCAGCAGGCAGGACCGGGAAAAGAATCGGCGATGGATCATCGTTGTTGTCATCACTCTGGAGGTCCGGCCAATGAGACATGCTCGGAGCTGACGTGGTTTCCTGCGGCGTCTTTCACGGCGAGGAATGCCACCAGGGGTCGCTCCTTTGGCAGTTCCGCGAGCAGCCAATCTCCGTCGACTTGCGCCGGCGCCGTGCGCCAGGTCCGCTTCTGCCAGGGTCCCGTGTCGGTCGTGTAACACAACTGCATCTCGCGCAACGGGCCCGTTCGACGGAGGACTGCTCGCAGGTGCGACTCGTTCTCTCCCACTAGACTTGTGTGTTGCAAACGCGGCAACGGCGGCTTGCCCATCAGTGCCGTGTCCACAAACGCGTCGACTTCGGGAAAGGTCCAGATGTGCCCGTGCGGCCGGTTGATCGCCACGGACACCTGCCGCCACTGTTCCGGCACCAGTCGATAGGTGCGGAGGTAACTGTCCAGCGGGTAGGCGAAATCCGTGGTGCCGTTCACGAACAGCATCGGCATGCGCGCGCCGCCAACGTAGCGGCTGGGATCGAACCAATGCAGCCACCGCTCTCTCGCCTCGGGTGTCATCGCCTTCAGGGAGGTGTCCTTCCACGCGCTGTTGTCGCCCAGATAGCCGCAGCCATAAACCGGCACGGCCACTTTAAACCGTGGATCCAATCCGGCCGCGATGCACGTCAGATAGCCGCCCCAACTAATTCCGGTAATGCCCGTCCGATTCGGGTCGACGTCCGGCAACGATCGCAGCAGCGAATGCCCACGCAGCACCGCCGCGATCGCATGGTAGGTCCACATGTTTGGCACATCGGCGGATTCGAAGTTCCGGAACTTGACCGGGTCTGATTGTTCGGGGCCGCCGTCCGGCAATCGCCCGCTTGGACCCTGGCCGCCCAAGTCCATCGCCAGAGCCACGTATCCGCGTTTCGCCCAGTGATCTGCCCACTCGGCAAACGCTTTGCCGCCGCCGCCGTGGACCAGAACCATGGCCGGAAAACGTTTTGGCGACTGGGAGTCAGGTTGGGGCCGTCCCAAGTAAGCGAAGACCCGGGTGGGTTTCCCATTCAGCGGCACGCCTTGGTAGAAAAGAGCCTGCACGCGGCCCGTGGGTGCCGCGCCCCACTGAACCGGCGGTGCCGCCGACAGTTCCCGCAAATTCCACGGCCCGGTCGCGGCTGGCTTGCCCAAATGCCCGCAGCCGCTCTGCAGGAGCGCCGTGAACACCAGGGCCAGGCCGAGAGCGAATCGCAGTTGGATGCGCCGGGGGGTCATTTTCCGCCAGCGTATCCGCCGTCTTCCAGACAACAAGCCTTCCTCTTCGGACCAGCTGCAGCGGCAGCGCCAGATAGCCGTAGCCGACCAACTGGCCCTTCGTGCCATGGCGGAACATTTCGGCCGGAGCGGATACAGCGGGCGCGGGCTGAGCTGGGCCGCGCCGTGGACACCGACGCCGCGGCTGCTGGAGGTGCAGTCAGGGCGACCGGAGCCGCGCTTCATCCATCTCGCCGCGAACACCGCGGACCTCGCCGTGCCGGGTGTGGCTCAGGATTCCCCGCCGTGGGTGCCGCCGCCGCGCGAATGCTGGACTCTCAACTCCGCCGCAACGAATGCGGAGTGCCCGCGCGGGCCACCGTTCTCACCGTGGCTGGCCAGTGACAGGACGCCACCTCCCGTGTCGCCGTGCCGTCCCGGGGTATCCAGGCATGAAGGACGCCCGGCTGAGCAACGTTGGGCATGACCAGACGCCACGCGAGACGAGAACTCCCAAGAAGTCCCCTCGACGCACGCGCCGGGGCTCGTTGGAACCCGCGCTGATCCGGCCACAGAAGGGCGAGCCTTGCCTTTACCGCCGGGTCGCCGGTCCGAATTGCGCTTCCAAGAACCCCACCATTGCCCGGCCGAACGGCGCGAGATCACGGGGCGTGCGGCTGGAGATCAGGTTGCCGTCCACGACCACTGGCTCGTCCACCCAGATGGCACCGGCATTTTCGAGGTCGTCGCGGATGCCGAGCGAACCGGTCGCCTTCCGGCCGCGCAGGATGCGGGCGGAAATGGGAATCCACCCGCCGTGGCAGATGAACGCCACCAGCTTGCCCTGTTCGTGGAACTCGCGGGTGAGCGCCAGCACCTTGGGATCGCGCCGGAGTTTGTCGGGCATGAAGCCGCCGGGAATCAGCAGGCCACAGAAATCCTCGCTTCGGGCATCGGTGAGCAGCAGGTCAGCGGTGGCCGGATACCCGTGCTTGCCGGCGTAGGTCCTGATCGCCGGAGCGGCGAGGCGCATCCCGAAGCCTGCCTCCTGCAGGCGCAGGAGCGGATACCAGAGTTCAAGGTCCTCGTAGATGTCGTCCACGAACGTGAGCAGGGTGCGTTGCATGGCGGGAAGTGAGCGGTTCCCGGCCGGCGCCGGCAAGCGGGCGTTGCCGGCAACGGCGCGGACGCCGCCCGTTTCCGCGACGAAATCGAGGGCATGGCCGGCCAGCGGAACTGGATTGAGGGCGATCTCATCGAGAGCAGCGGCGCGAAGGAGCCGGCCGCGTGCATCCGCGTGCGTGGCGAGACGCGCGACCTGGTGTTCAAGGGCAACACGATCCGTGACACCCGCATCGGTGAGGCCCGCCGGCAGACCGTGGACATCAAGCTGGAGGAAAAGGTCGGCGCGGTGACGACGGGCTGAAAACAGATCGACGCAGCCACGGCAGTGCAGGATGAGCGGAAGCTCCGGTCCGGTAGCCTCAGGTAGATGCCGGCCTGATTGCTTGCATGTTCACCGACTGCAAGCGGGCTAAGGCATCCTTGGCCTCGTCGTCGCCTTGGGCCGCCGCCTTCGCATACCACGCTGCCGCCGCCGTCGCATCGGCGGGCAACCCCAGTCCTTTCTCCAGCGTCCGGGCGTAATGCCTCTGCCCTGTCGCCCAGCCCTTTTCGGCAGCCTGACGGTAATACCCGGCCGCCGTCTCAAGGCTCTTTCCAACCCCGTTCCCATGCTCGTAACAGTCACCCAGGTTTTCGAGGGCAGCCGGGTGCGCGTGGGCCGTCTCTTGGAACAGCCTTATGGCCTCCGCGTAGTCCTGTTGCACGCCGACGCCTTTGCAGTAGCAGTCGCCGAGGTTGATCTTCGAAATGACGTGTCCCTGGTGGGCGGCCCGCTGAAACCAGTGGACCGCCTGCGCCTCGTCCTTCGCTACCCCGTTTCCCTTCAGGAATGAGTGGCCGAGGTTGCACTGGGCCTGCGGATGGCCTTTTTCAGCGGCCTTGCGATACCACGAGACGGCGTCCGCCTGGTCCTTTGCCACACCCTGCCCGGAGAAGCGCATCAATCCGTAGTTATATTCGGCGTGGGTGTAACTCTGCTCGGCGGCCCGGAGGAAGAGGTCGGCGGCTTTGACGAGGTCCTGTTCGACGCCGTTGCCGGACTTCAACATGGTGCCAAGGCTGTTCATGCAGTCGGCGTGTCCGGCCGCGGCCCCTTTCTCAAAGCACTCGCGGGCCTTTGCCAAGTTTAGCGGTCCGCCGACGCCGCGGAGATGGCACTGCCCAAGGTTGTTTGGAGCGTGCGCGGCACCGAGATTCGCCGCCCGGCGATACCAGCTGCGGGCGAGCTTTGGATTTACCGGAACGCCGGCGCCCTTTTCGCAGCAGACGCCGACATTGTTGGCCGCCTCCGCATCTCCACGCCGGGCAGCCTTCAGGAACCAGGTGAAAGCGGCTTCGACATTGACGGGGACGCCTTGTCCCTTGCGATGCTGATAGCCCAGGTTCCGCATCGCCACCAGACAACCTTTGGCCGCTGCGCGCTCATAAAGATCAATGGCGCGCTCGTAGCTCTGGGGCACGCCGTTGCCCTTGAAGTAAACCGAGCCAAGGTCGTTCAACGCGTCCGGCCAGCCGTTGTCGGCGGCGATCGTGAGCCAATGGATGGACTGTTTCCAATTTGGCGGAGCAAACTCATCATCCTGCAGCAGTCCGCCCAACTCATACTGGGCTTCGACCAGCCCGGCTTCGGCTGCCAGGCGGTAGTGCTTCAGCGCCTGCGCATGTTTGCGTTTGGAATCACTGCCGCCGATCAGGAAACGCCCCGCCCAAATGTGCGCTGCGAGAAACCCGGAATCCGCCAGGGCGTGGGCGATGTCGAGCTTGTCGGGGCGGAGCCCGTCCTTGGGCAGATCGTCGGCCGGCCAGAACCGTGCGATGGTTGACTGGTAGGTCTTGCGGACGAACACCGCGGCCATGATGGCGTCGAAGACCAACTCACCCTGCTGTTTCGCGACTGACTGTGAAATGGGTTTCTGCTTTCCGGGGGGCACGTTTTTCTCTTGGGACGCCTTGGCAACGGATGCCCCGAAAATCTCGGGCACCTTGGCAATGGCCGCCGGCCGAATCGCCTTGAGCAGCGCCGGGCTTTCCATGGGCATGGTGATCTCCTTCTGTGGCGATTTGAGCGCGCAGGCATGGAGCTTCTCTCCCTGCAACACGATCCACGCCGTGAACTGGGCGAACGTGAAGTGCTCGAACCCGTGGCTGGCCAGATACGCCTGCCACCACAGCCGCGAACTTCGCAGCGGTGCCAGTTGCCGTTCCCACTGCCGCCTGAGGGCCTTGGCTTCCAGGTGTGGGAGTCGTTGGAGGGTTGTGACCAGCGTTGATGTGTCGCCTTCGCAGGCAGCGATCTGCTTCCAAAACTGCCGGGGTGTCATTCGCGGAATGGTGAAGAAGCAGATCTGAACGGGTCAATGACTGAAAGGAAGACGACGTGCTCAGGCTTCCTAACTGGCAAGATGGGGCGGGGTCATTTCATTAATGCGGGGCTGCCGGGTCTGAGGCTTTCCTGGAAGAACGCGAAAACCTGCGCGTTCGACTCCACCGTTGGATCGTGGCCGGGGCGCTGGCTGAAGCCGATGCGGTTGGTGAAACCCAGGAGTGTGTTGACCGCGACGGCGTGGTTCAGGGCGGTCCAGCGTGAGGACGGGTCTTCGGAGCCGCCCGAGACGAAGAGCGGGCGTGGGGCGATCAGGGCATGGAGTTCGTGCAGGTCGTGACCGGATTCGACGAGGCGGCGGTAGGCGCCGGTGCGCGGGTTGTCGGCGGTGGGCACGCCGGCCTTCGGCCGCGTCATCACCGAATCCGCGCCGAGATACCACGGTTCCCAGTAGTTCACGTTGGGCCGCGTTTCGTCGAAGACGATGCCGGGATCGCTCACGGCGACGGCGGCGAACCTGTCCCACAGCGCGCCGGCGAACAGCGCCCACTTGCCGCCGTAGCTGTGGCCCACGACGCCGATGCGCGTGGCGTCCACCTCGGGTCGTTGGGCCAGTGCGTGCCAGGCGTTGGCCGCGACGTAGGCGTGGAAGGACAATGGCTGGCACTGGGCAGAACCGACCTCGGGCTTCCACGCATTGCCGCCCGGCGTGCCGAGGCTGAGTGTCACGAAGCCGCGCCGGGCCAGTTGCAAGCCGAAGTCGCGGAACGGCTGTTTGGCGTTCAGGCCGACGCTGGTTTCCGGATCGTAATAGACCACGAGCACGGCGGGGAACGGGCCAGGCCCGGGTGGGGTCAGCAGCCAGCCTTCGCCGGTTTGCCCGGCCGCGATCTCCAGGCGCACACGCTGTTGAGTGAGTTTTCCCCGGTGGGTCGTTGAATGGATTTCGACGGCCGGCCGTTCAAGCACGGTTGGCCACGGTCCCATGATTTCGTGCCACTCGTGGAACAATTCTGCGCGTCGGCGGACCCAGTCGGCGGGCGTCTTCACCGGCGTGCCATCGCCGAAGCGCAGCGGCGAGCGGTAGGAGCCGAAGTCGCCGACGAATTCAGGCGGTGGCTGAAACAGCGCGTCGAAACCGGGCGGAGCGGCGGCGTGCGCGGTGACTTCGATGACGGCGCGACGATAACGGGTCAGCGGTGGTTCACCCTGGTCGGTGACCGCGACGACCACATGGATGGTCCTGCCCGCGGCATCGGCCGGAACAGGCACACCAACGGAGGTCGGTCTGTTGGTTTCCATCGCGACTTCGCCGCGATACGTGCCGGCTTCGGGATAGGTGAACCACTCGAAACTCAGCGGGTGACCGTCGCGGTCGGTGGTTCCCTTGGTGTTGAGCGTGACAGTTTCACCCGGCCGCGCGCGGAGGCGGAGCACGGCGGGACTGTCATCGCCATTGAGCACGACGCTCGGGGGATGATTTGCACCGGCGACGGGCTGCACGCACCAGTCGAGGCGGGTCCGAAAGTCGTTCTGCAGATGGGCGGCCCAGCGCAGGAGCGTGTTGTCGCGGTTCGTGACGCCCTGCCAGTGATCGGTCTGGTTGGCCCAGAAGTAAGGCTTCCCCGACACGTCTTCGCGCGGTCCGTAGCGGCCGGCCCAACTGCCCCAAGTGGGTTCCTCCGGGTCGTTCATGCCGGTGGGCACGAGGTAGAGAAACGAGGCGGTGTCGCCTTCCTTCTGCGGGTGGGTGGTGTTGGCGGGATACAGCGCGCCGAGCGGGCCGTGCCCGGTCAACACGTCGCGTTGCAGGTCGAAGCCGCCCGCCTTGGCGGTGAGTGCGGAGAACCGGTGATACCAACGGCGGCCGTCGAGTTCGGGTTGCCAGGTGTTCACCCAAAGCGTCCACGGCGGCCCGGTGCGGGTGTGCTCACCGAACTTGTCGTAGCTGGCGAGTCGGAGCCGGCTCTTGAACTTCGCGTAACCCTCCGGACCGCGCTCGCGGAGCACCCGGTCGAGCGCACGCCGGAGATTGTTGGTCGCGGAGCCATGGTCGGAGCCCCAGTCGGAATACCAGAGCGGACGCGGATCGGGCGAATCCACGGCGCGCAGGATCAGTTTCACGCCGGCTTCGGTGTCATCGTAGCCGGCCACGGTGCGGCTCAGGAGCACGTCTGGCGCAGGATAACGCGGGTCGTGCCGCACGAGGTTCGTCCAGCACTGCCCGTAAGCCCCAACAAGCGCCTGCACGATGCCGAGGCCGGTGCGCTCGCGGTTGCGGTTCTCGCCGGCCCGCGCGACCGGCCGATTGGCGATGATGCCTTCGACCTCCCACTCGTTCGCGTAAAGCAGGAAACGAACGAGCGACTGTTCGTCGTCGGGGTCGCCCCCGGCATCGGTCTCAATCAGCAGTCGCAGGCGGGACTGGGTGGTGTCTGCGGTGGTGATCCCGGGTGCCAGCGCCAGCAAGCAGGCCGAGAGAAAGGCGAAACAGCGAGTTCTCCGGCACGGCGACATGGCGGTGTTTGCCCTCAGTCCCCGACCAGTTCGCGGATCGGGGTGCCGCCGTCGGTGACCGGCCGGGGACGGTTCACTGGGTCCATGAATTCGGCCGTCGGCGAGATTCCCAACAAGTGAAAGACCGTGGCCGCGAGGTCTCGTGGCCGCAGTGGCCGGGTGTCGGGATAACCGCCGATGCGGTCGCTCGCACCGATGATCTGGCCCCCCGGGATGCCCGCACCGGCGAGGGCCACCGAGAAGCAGGCGCCCCAGTGGTCACGTCCGCCCTGCGGATTGATCTTCGGCGAGCGGCCGAATTCGCCCAGCGCGAGGACGAGGGTTTCGTCGAGCAGGCCGCGCTCGCGCAGGTCCTCCAACAGCGTGGCGAACGTGCGGTCGAACTGCGGGCAGAGCACGTCGCGGACGCGCCCGGCATTCTGCGCGTGAGTGTCCCAGAGCGGGCTGCCGGCGACCTCGGCCTTGCCTTCGCGGGGCCAGTTCACCTGCACCAGCCGGGTGCCCGCCTCGACCAGGCGGCGGGCGAGCAGGACGCTTTGGCCGAATTTGTGTTCGCCATACGCGGCGCGCAGGGAGGCCTTCTCCCGTTCCAGCTCGAAGGCCCGGCGGCTTGCCTCGGCGTGCAGGAGGTCGAAGGCCTTTTGGCGCGAATGATCCCAGCCGGCGACGGCGGCGTTGGCTTCCCCGGCACGAAACTGGGCGTCGAGCTGCGCGAGCAACTGGGCGCGTTCCTCCAATCGCAAATCGGGCACCGACGGGTGCCGCGCCAGACCCTCGATCTGCAGCGGGAGCCGGGTCGGATCGCAGCGCATGACCAGTGGGTGCCACGTCGGGCCCATGAAGCCGCCGTCCTGGCCCGGCCAGAGGATGTTGCCGTCGTTGGCGAGTGGTTCGGGCAGCACCACGGACGACATCGGTGACCGTTCGCTCGGCTTCAGCCGCCCGACCACCGCGGCAAGGCTCGGCCAGTCCTGCGGTCCGGGCGGGACGTTCTCGGCCTTCGTCTGCGGTTCGTAACCGGTCAGCATGAAGGCACCGCTCGTGGAATGGGCGTCGATTTCCGTGGTCATCGAGCGGACCACCGAGAAACGGTGCGCGACCCGGGCGGTGTGCGGCAGGGTTTCGCAGAAATGGGTGCCCGGGACGCTCGTCGGGATGGAGCGGAACACGTCGCGCACCTCCATCGGGGCGTTGGGCTTCGGGTCGAAGGTTTCGTGCTGCGGCGGGCCGCCGGCGAGGAACAGCAGGATGCACGACTTGGCCCGGCCAAAACTGCCGCCCGCCGGGACCACCCCGGAATCCGCCCGCAGCGCCGGCGCGAGCAGCGACGACAGCGAGACTCCGAACGCTCCCAGGCCACCCACGCGCAGCCATTCCCGGCGGCTGACCAGCGGGCCGGGGCAGGGCGGTGACACGGGGAACATGGCAGGACACTGCGGCGCGGGGTGACGGACGCAAGCCCCGGATGCGGCCGGGCCGGCAAACGGCGGGCTTCCTTTGCGACGGAACCTGCGGCATCCTTCCGGGACTCATGGGTGCTCAATGGAAACAGGCGGGCCGTGAAGCGGCGGCGCTGAAGAAGGGTCAGGTCGTCGGCAAACTCGTCCGCGAAATCATGGTCGCTGCCAAGCTCGGCGGGGCCGATCCCGACCTGAACGCCCGGCTCGCCGTGGCCGTGGACAAGGCCAAGAAGGCCAGCGTCACGAAGGACACCATCGAGCGCGCCATCAAGAAGGGTTCCGGTCAGGACGCCGATGCAATGACCATTGAGCTGGTCACCTATGAAGGTTTCGGCCCGCACAAGGTGCCCGTCATCGTCGAGTGCCAGACCGACAACCGGAACCGCACGGCGCCGGACATGCGCCACCTGTTCGGCAAGGGCGGCCAACTGGGGCAGCCCGGCTCCATGAACTTCTTCTTCGACCGGTGGGGTGTCGTCGAGGCGACCCACACGGACAAATCACGCGACCCCGAGGGCGACGCCATCGAGGCTGGCGCCCAGAACGTCGAGCCGCTGGAGGGCGAGGAAACGCCCGAAGGCTCCATCGGGGCCCGTTTCCTAACCGACATAAAGGATCTTGGCGCGGTCACGAAATGGCTGAAGGCCGCCGGCTGGGCGATTTCGGCGAGCGAAATGCGCTTCATCGCCAAGACCCCGGTCGAACTGGGCGAAGCCGACAAGAAGCAGGTCCTGGACTTTCTGCATGCGCTCGATGACCACGACGACGTGAGCCACGTTTTTGCGGGGCTCAAGTAATCCGGCTGCTCCCGCGGGGCGGGTGCCATCGGGGCCTGTGGCCGTCAGTTCAGCACCGCGATGGTGAACGGATTGGCCGCGGGCGGAATCACGGCCCGGGACTTGAACGTCGGCAGCGTGACCGTGACGGGTTCCTCGGGTGGTTTGGGGGCCGGTTCCGAGGCTGCATCCACAAACAGCGGTTCTTTGATTCCGGCCATCGACGCGAAGTTGTGCAGACGCTGAAGGAGCGTTTCCGTGATGCGGTTGCCGGCCGCGACGATCAGGAGGCCGCTGCGGGTCTCCACATCGGCCAGCAGCAGGTGCCCGACCACGAGACGTTCCAAAGTCACCGCCAGGGCCTGTCCGGCTTCGCGTGGTTGCGGCACATCCACCCTGAAGCAGCGGGTTCCCGCGGCCAGGATTTCCGGGTCATACCAGCCGGGACGCTGCTTGAGCTGTTCGAGCGCCACGTTCCGATGAAGTCCGCGCTGTTCGAGCTGGAGCAGGTCGCCGACGAACTTCAGCAGACGGGCGTGCAGCGGGATGCGCAGGCCGGCGGTGTCGTCCTCGGGAAAGCCGGTGCCGTCGAAGTGCTTCGCCTGGTAGAGCAGCGTGGTGGCGATGGATTCGAGGCGCGGGATGTTGCGGACGAGCTGGCTGCCGGCGAGCGGGACCTGCCGCAGGATGAGCTGTTCGGGCGGCGTCAGTGGCTGGTTGGCGCGGGCCTTGAGCGTGAGTTCCGGCGGCACCGTCACGAAGCCGATGGGCGTGAGGAGCGCGGCCACTTCCAGCTCCCACGTGTGGGCCAGCCCCATGAATTGTGCGAGCTGGCGGGCGCGGTCGCGCATCCGCTGGGCGAGGCCGTAGGCCTTGGGATCGGTGACCGCCAGGAGCTCGGTGAGCATCGCCACGCAGCCATGGACGGTCTTCTCCATGAGCACCCGCTCGTTGAGCTGGACCGCGTGGTGCCGGACCGCCTCGCGCAGGCTGGTGATGAGCAGTTCCGTGCGACAGGGCTTGGTCAGGAACTTGAACACACCGCAGCCGTTGACGGCCTCGACGGCGGTTCCCTGGTCCACGCTGCCGGTGAACATCACACGGACGGCGTCGGGGGAACGGCGCCGGACGTGATTGAGAAACTCCACGCCGTTCATCTGCGGCATGCTCATGTCGGCCACGACGACGGCGAAGTCGTCGCCGGCCTCGAGCGCGGCGAGTCCCTGCTCCGGACTGACGGCGGTTTCGATGGCGAACTCGTTCCGCAGCGCCCGCTGGAGGGAGGCGAGCAGCTTGTCGTCGTCATCCACGAAGAGGATCTTCTTCATGAACGGTTCCCGACGGCGGCGCCGGACAGTTCGTCGCGCCATTCTCCGAGGCGCTGGGTCAGACCGAGCGATTCGAGATAATCGGTGTCCAGGTCCGACGGCGCGCTCCACGAGGTTTCCTCCTCGCGTTGCAGGACATCGGCGACGTGAACGGCAGTGAGGGCGCCAAAGCTGCTGTCGGCGCACAGGCTGGGCCGGTGATGGAAGCCCACCCCCTCGACCAGTTCCAGCGGCAGGCCCCACAGTCCGAGCAGATGGGCGCCGACCTCCGCGTGATCGGTGCCGAAGACGGCCCGTTCGGCCTGGTGGAAGGGCAGATTGTCGCGCTGGGCGTGCTCGAGGGCTTCCCCGAAGGCCCCGGGACAGTTCACCGCGATGACAAGCTTCCCGAGATCGTGCAGGAGCCCGGCGGTGAGCGCAGTCTCCCGCAGTTTGGCGTTGCCGCGTTCGAGTTCGACGATCCGCTTCGCGAGGCGGCCGACGTTCAGCGAATGACGGGACAGCGCATCCAAGGAAAAGCCCGGGATTCGCGGGGCCGTTTCCGCCGAGAACACATGGGCCCAAAGGACGAGCATCTTGATGGTCTCGAGGCCGAGGAGCATGGCCGCGTCGGTGGGGTTGGAGACCTTGCGGTTGAGCCCGAAGAAGGCCGAGTTCACGACCTTGAGCAGCTTGGCGGTCATCGCCGGGTCGCGGGCGATGGTGGCGCCCACGGTGTCAATCGAGGCGTCCGGCGAGGCAAGCTGCTGCTGCAGTTCGTGGAAGACCGACGGCAGGCTGGGGATTGTCTTGAGCTGCGCGACGAGGGACTTGAGCTGGGGGTTGCAGACCATCTTGTCCACGCTCAACGCCCGCCCAAGGGTCGACAGCAGGCTCCCGGCATCGCAGGGCTTGGCTAGGATCTGGTGGGCGGTGTTGACGCATTTGAGGGTGAATTCCTGATCGGAAGGTTCGGAGTAGGCTATGCGAACGGTGTCGGGAAACCGCTGGGCGATGTCGGTGAGCAGTTGGGCGCCGCTCATGCCGGACATGCGCATGGCGGCGAGGACCACGTCGGCCGGCCGTTCGGCGAGGCTGGCCAGTGCCTGCTCGCCCGTGGCGAGGAAATGGAGGTCCCAGGACTCAGTCCGCTCTGCCAGCATCCGCTGCATGGCCGAAAGCGCGGAAGATTCGCTGTCCACCAGGACGATCCGGGGCTTGCTGGGCGGGGCGGGGCGCATGGAGGAGTTGAATTGGCTGGAGACGATTGACTGACTGACGCTAGCGGTGACCGGTCGCCAAACCCGGCTTCAGCCGGGCAGAGGCATTTCAAGTTTTCATCGGCAACCCGGCGGAGACCTTAACCGACCTCGGTGGAATACCTGAGGGGCTGGCTAGGTGGCCGAAACGGTGTCGCTCAACCGGGCCGCCACATCGCGCCAGGATTCGACATGGCTTTCGAGCCGGGCCGCTGTGAGGTAATGGGGGTCCAAGCCGCGCACGGTCGGCCCCGTGGGATGCTCTTGCAGGGCCGCGGCCGCGTGCAGGGCCGTCACCCCGGTGAATCCCGCCCCAGCGGCCACGCTCGGCTCGTGATGGTAGGCGACCGCCTCCACCAACTCGAACGGCAGCGCCCACAGCCCGAGCAGGTAGGCGCCGACCTCCGCGTGGGTGAATCCGCGGAGCTGCTTTTCTGCCTGCCAGACCTTTAGGCCTTCGCGCTGCGCGAGGTGACGGGCTTGGACGAAGAACGCCGGATCGTTGACGGCGATGACGAGTTCGCCGACATCATGCAGCAGTCCGGCGGTGAAAGCGGTGTCCTGCAGGGTCCGGCTGCCGCGTTCCTCGCGGACCAGCGCCCGGGCCAATTGGCCGGTCTCCAGCGATTTGCGCGCGAGTTCCTCGAGCGAAAAGCCGGGCACGGCGACCTTGGGGGCATTCTTGAAGACTTGCAGCCAGAGCGTCAGGGTCTTGATCGTCTCCAGACCGAGCAGCAACGCCGCCTGCGTGGGATGGGTAATCTGCCGGCCGAGGCCGAATGCGGCGGAATTGACCAGTTGCAGGAGCTTCAGCGTCATCGCTGGATCGCGCTGCAGGGTTTCGCCGACCGATTCCACCGACGCCTCGGGCGAGGCCAGCTTCTCGCGCAGTTCCTGGTAGATCGCCGGCACGCTGGGCAGCGAACTCAGCCCGGAGACGAAGCGGCGCATGCTCGCGTCCTGCAGGCGGTTTTCGAGCGCGAAAACCCGCTCCAGCGCCTGCCGAAGCGTGAAGGCATCGCAGGGCTTGGCCAGAAACTGGTGGGCGACGTTGATGCACTGGAGCATGTGCTCCGGATGAGCGTCGCCGGACAGGACCATCCGGATGGCGGATGGGTGGCGCCGAGCTACCTCTTGCAGCAGCTCGGCGCCGTTCATGCCGGGCATCCGGATGTCGGACACGACCACGTCGGCCGCTGTCGCAGCCATCGCGTCGAGTGCATCCGGTCCGCTGCTGACGAACTGCATGTCCCACTCCTCACGCAGTCCGCGCAGCATGCGTTGCAGCCCTTGCAGAACCAGGGGTTCGTCATCCACGAAAAGGATGCGGCGTCTCATGCCGCCTCCCTCAGCGCTTCCGGCGCCTGCAGGGGCAGCCGGACGGTAAACGTCGTGCCCACCCCCACCTCGCTTTCGAAGGCGATCACTCCCCGATGCTTTTCGGTGACCACCTTGTGACACACGAACAGGCCCTGACCTGTCCCCTTACCGACCTCCTTGGTCGTAAAAAACGGATCGAAAATGCGCTGCCGGATTCCCTCAGGGATGCCCACTCCGGAATCGGCCACCCGGATCTCCACACACCGGCCGTCGGTGCGGGTCGAGATCACGATCAGCCCCTTGCCGCCCTTCCGGACATGGTCGGTGTCCGCGATCGCATGGGCGGCGTTCACCACCAGGTTCAGCACCACCTGGTTGATGTCCCCAGGGTGGCACGGAACGACTGGAAGCGCGGGGTCCAGCCGCAGCTCGACCTCCGCCACATACTTCCACTCGTTCCGTGCAACGGTGACCGTGCTCTCAACCGCCCGGTTGAGGTTCACCATCACCATTTCGGCGGTGCCCGGATGCGAGAATTCCTTCATAGCATGAACGATTCGGGCAACCCGCTCCACCCCTTCCAACGACTCCTCGAGCGCTTTCGGCAGCTCGGTGAGAAGATACTCCAAATCCGCGGCCTTTGCCGTCCGGCGCAGCGTCTCCAGTTCCTCCGCCGTCGACTGGCGATCGCCCACCGTAAGTGCCTGCGCGGCCCGGATGAATTCGGCCAACCCCTCGAACGAATCCCGGACAAAACGGATGTTGCCCCCGATGAACTGAGTCGGGGTGTTGATCTCGTGCGCGATGCCTGCCGCCAACTGGCCAATGGACTCCAGCTTCTGCGACTGCCGCAACTGACCTTCCATGATCCGGCGCTGGGAGATGTCGGTGGCCAGCAGGATGAACTGCAAACCGCCAGCCGGGCCGTCCGGAGTCGGGCTGAACATCAGCGAAAGCCTCACGTCCGGCTGTCCCGGCCGGCGGCAGACGATGTCGTCCACTTCCACCGGGCGTCCCAGCACCACGCAATCGAGAATGGCCTTGCGCACGCAGGTCCAGTCCCACGCGATGGGGCATTGGAAGAAGGCGCGGCCGATGGCATCGCCGGCGCCGATGCCGAAAACGGATTCCGCCATCCGGTTCCACCGGGCCACCCGGCCCCGCGAGTCCACTCCGATGAGCACGGCGGAAATGGCTGCGAGCAGCGATTCCGCTTCCCGGTTATGCCGTTCCAACTGTTGCTCAGAAGAGTCCATTCTGCAGTGGCCAAACGTCCGTTTTGGCTCCTGCGCAAGGAACTCCACGCGCTGCCTCCCGGATAGTTACGAAAATTGGCTAGTGTCGCGGGCGGTCTTGCCGGAGGTGCGATCGCGGCGCCGGTGGGTTGCCGAAGCCGGGATTGCCACCACGTTGTCCTTATGAAGAGAACTGTGGTGGCAGTGTTGGGCGTGGGATTGCTGGTGGTGGTCTGGGTGTTGACAGGCTGTTCAGCCGTGCCCCGGCGCACGGATTTTTCCGGGGAGTTTCGCGGCGCGTATGCGGCAGCGGCGGCGCGCCCGACCGTTGCCGCGGGCTCCGAGGAAGAACAGGCGGCGATCGCGCGGGTGAAGCGGTTCCTCGGGAACTGGAGTGAGGTCACAATCCGCGAGCAGACGGCTCAGGTATATGCGCCGGACGCGTATCTCAATGACACGCTGAAGACCCTTCATGGAGCGACACCGATTCGCGACTACTTCCTGGAGACGGCGGAGAACGCCGAGAGCATCACCGTGGAGTTTGCCGACGTGACCCGCGCGACCGACGGTTCGCATTATTTCCGTTGGGTGATGGATGTGCGGATGAAGAAGGTTGCCGCGGGAAAAACCATTCGCACCCCTGGTATCACGCTGGTGCGGTTCGACGAGAAAGGCCGGGTGCTGATCCATCAGGACTATTGGGACAGCGCGGCCGGGCTGTGGGAGCACGTCCCGGTCATCGGCCGAGGCATCCGCATCATCAAGGCACGCCTCTGAAACCAGAGCTCCCGGGTTCCGCAACGCTTCGGAATCACGTGCGGGCCGGGGCACCCTGGGCTTTTGGCGGATCCGTTCACCGGTAGCCACCGCTGTGCTTCCGGCCGGAAGAATCGGGAGATCTTAGCTTAAATTTTTGCGTGGGCGGTCCCGATCCATGGAGTTCGCCGGATTAGCGGCGAAGTAAAGGCACCTGGGTTGCAGCGGATCCGGTCCGCTGATCGGGCCGATGGCATTGGGCGATTCGATGCGAGCATCGGAATTACCCCCGTTGTGGGCTGCCTGCCGAACCCGCATGGTGGTGGCGCACCAAAGAAATGCCCATGACCGCGATTCTCCTCCTCCTCGGTGCCGGCGTGATCTGCTGGCTGGTTGTCCGCGAACGTTCGCTGCGGGATCGCGTGGACGAACTCCGCTGGCGGCAAGACCGACAGGACCTGGAAATCGCCCGGCTGCGCCAGCGTCTCGAAATCCTCTCCGGCGCTTCCGAGGCCATGCCCGAAACTGAAGCTGCTTCGATCACCCTTCCCGTCGCGGCCGCGAAAGTCGCCTCGCCCGCCCCGCCGCCATTGCCCAGAGCATCGGCTGCCCCAAGCGCCTCCGCGCCACCGCCGGTTACCTCGCCGCCGCCTCAACCGACGGTTCCGTGGCCCGCGGAGACCTCGGCGCCGACTCCCGCATCCGTCCCGGCCAGCGAGCCGGCGTTCAACTGGGAGCAGTTCCTTGGCGTGAAGCTGGTTGCCTGGCTGGCCGGTCTCGCGCTGTTCCTCGCGGCGGCGTTCGGACTCAAGTATTCGTTTGAGCAGGGTCTGATTCCGCCGGCGATGCGAGCTACGGCCGGATTCCTCCTCGGCGGCGGTCTGGTGATCACAGGCGTGGTGCTGCGGCGACGGGCCTACGCGGTGACTGCCCAAACGCTGACCGCGACCGGCGTGGTCATCCTTTATGCGGTCACTTTCTCCTGCCGCAGCCTGTATCATTTCGCGCCGTTCGGACCGACCCTGACCTTCACGGTGATGGCTGGAATCACTGCCATGGCTTTTGGTCTGGCTGTGCGGATGGATGCCCAGGTGGTCGCGGTGCTGGGGCTCGTCGGCGGCTTCCTTACGCCGGTGCTGGTGTCCACCGGCGAGGACAATCCGGTGGGGCTGTTCGGTTATCTGGCTTTCCTCAACGTGGGCCTGCTTGCGCTCGCGTCACGCCAGCGGTGGCACTATCTCGCGCTCGCGGCGGCCGCGGGCACGGCGCTGATGCAGATCGGCTGGGCGGCGAAGTTCTTCGAGCCGGCGAAACTCGGGGTCCTTCAGGTGATCCTGCCCGGATTCAGCGCGCTGTTCGTCGGTGCGTTTGCGTGGGCCTCGCGCCGGGAGGAACCGGACCGGTTTCTCACTGCTGCAGCCGCGGGCTTGCCGCTGGTTGCGCTGGGGCTGTGCTTCTCTCTGGTCGGGACCCGTGAATTGGCCGGAATGCCCGGCCGAATCTTCGGCATCGCCTTCTTCGCCGACGCCGCCCTGCTGGTGCTGGTGACGCTCCGGCCGACGCTCCGCGTGCTCGAATCGTTGGGGGGCGGTGCGCTCTTCCTGTTGCTCGGCATCTGGACCGGTCTGCAGATGGGGGCGGAATCGCTCGCGTGGTCCCTCGGGTTGACGGTGGCGTTCGCCGCCCTGCATACGGCCTTCCCGCTGGCGTTGCGCCGGCGTCACGGAGCCGCGCTCGCACCGGCCCCGGTCTGGACCCAGTTCTTTCCCGCAATCGCGCTCCTGCTGGTCCTGATCCCGCTCCTCAGATCGCTGCCGGTGGGCCCGCTGTTCTGGGCGGTCATCGTGCTCGTGGATGCCCTTGCCATTGCTCTCGCGCTGTTCTCCGGCGCCTTGTTGGGGCTGATCGCCGTGGTGGTGCTGACGTTTGTGCTGGCCGGCATCTGGCTCGGGCACAGCCCCGCCGAACTCGCGGACGCCACGGAATCGCTTTTCGTCATCGGCGGCTTCGGCGTGTTCTTGGCTGCGGCCGGCGCCTTCGTGGCCCGTCGTCTGGCCCTCACACCAGCCGGGGATTCCGGCGATCCACGGCTACGCGCGGCTTCGCCGGTGCTGTCGGCGACCCTGCCGTTCCTGCTGTTGATCCTGCTCGTGCAGCGGCTTCACCCGGCCAACCCGTCGTCCGTCTTTGCGGTCGCGCTCGGCCTGGGTGTGCTGCTGCTTGGTTTGGTCCGCTGGACCGGCTTCACCGTCCTCACGCTGGCAGGACTCGGCGCCACGGCACTCCTCGAATGGTCTTGGCTGGCGGCCGGTTTTCGGGCTGCAGCGGGCGCGGCGCTGCCGCTGCTGTGGATCGGGATTTTCACCGCCCTGTTCGCCGCGTTTCCGTTCGGTTTCCAACGGCACTTCGCCGACCGTAAGCTGCCTTGGATCGCCTCGGCCCTGGCCGGCGTGGTGCACCTGCCGCTCGCTCTGACGGTGGTGAAGGCCGCATGGCCGGAGCTTTCGCCGGGTCTGGTGCCCGCGGCGTTCGCCGTGCCGGCGTTCCTCGGCTTGGCGCGCCTGCAACGGACGCTGCCGGTCGAATCCCCCGTCCGGCTGCATCACCTCGCCTGGTTCGCGGGAGCCGGCCTGCTCGGCGTGACGCTGATCTTCCCGGTCCAGTTTGAGCGTCAATGGATCACACTCGGATGGGCCCTCGAAGGCGTGGCCCTATGCTGGCTCTTCCACCGGCTGGCGCATCCCGGACTGCGCGCGACCGGCGTGGCGCTGCTGCTCATCGCCTTCGCCCGGCTGGCGCTGAATCCCGCAATCCTCGTTGCTTACGGTCCTTCCGGCCGGCCGATCCTGAACTGGTTTCTTTACACTTACGGACTGGTCTCGGTGGCCCTCTTCGCCGCGGCCCGGCTGCTCGCGCCGCCGCGCGAACGGGTCTTCGGTTCCAATGCGTCCGCCGTCCTCTACACGCTCGGCACGGTGCTGGTGTTCCTGCTCGTGAACCTGGAGATTGCGGACTACTTCAGCCCGGGCGGCCGTCTGGCCTTCGAATTCTCGGGCAACTTTGCGCGGGACCTCGCCTATACGATTGCCTGGGCGCTGTTCGCCTTCGGTCTGATCGTGACTGGCGTGTGGAAACGCGTCCGCGGCGCCCGCTACTCGGGACTGGCGCTGCTCGGTGTGGTGGTGCTGAAGCTGTTCCTCCACGACCTCGCGAACCTCAGCCAGCTTTACCGCATCATCGCGTTCGCGGCGTTTGCAGTCATCGCGCTCGCCGCCTCGATGCTCTACCAGCGGTTCCTCGCCGAACCGGAAGGGACAGGGAAGTGAACCATCCGGATTACACGGCAGCACGGAGCGCTTCGGCAAATCGGTCCGCCGTGAGTTCAGCCAAGGCCGCCGTCGTTTCCTGGGCCGCCGTCTTCACCGTTACTGTCTCACCGCCCACCACGCCGAGCGGCAGAGCGGGGATGCCGAAAATGTGCGCTTGACGGATCACCCGGCCCACATCCGTCGCCGCGACCGTGATCAATGCCCGGTCGGCGGAAGGTTGAGTCAACGTCGCGGCCAAGTCGTCGCCGGGCCAGGCCGTGAAATCGAGACTCACCCCTCGGAGCGGTGGAGCGGCCTCGCCCTGTCCCACGCCACAGCCCGCGGCGAGAACCTCGGCCAACGAAGTATCCGCACAGGCAGCGGCGCTCTTGACGACGCCTTCGTGAATCAGGCCCAACAACGTCAGCGGCAACGCCGAAAGGTCGGGTGCAAAATCCGGTTCCAGCAACGGGGCCGGCACCGCGCCCAGCAAGAGGATCAAGTCTCCGTCATCCTTGAAACGCTGTCCCAAATTCCGGCGTGCGAGCGCAGCCTCTTCGGGCAGGGCACCGGGACCCAGCCAGCCATGAAAATCCTCCGGCGTCAGGATACCGTTGCCGACCGGTGCGGCGGGCGCTTCGGAAACGGACGGCTCAGACGTAGCTTCGCTCATGCAGTGGGGCCATTCTCGCGTCGCGGGCCGAGACGACGCCAGCACGATTCCGCATCACCACCGCTGGCTGAGTTCTGCGACCACCACTTCGGCCTTGGCCAACAACCAGCAGGACGCCAGTCCGGCCGAAGTCAGTGCCCGGTCACGCCTCACTCAACCGCCACAACCTCTGCGTGACGCCAAATCACCCGGGACTTCCTGAACCGCCACGAACGGATGCCGGAGATCCCTCCGGCTCAGAGGAGTTTCCACTTCGAGAACATCGCGGCCTGTCCGCCCGGTTCGCCCGAAGGCGTGAGCAGGTTCCACACGGTCGCCTGTGCGATCCGGAAGCGGCGTCCGCGGGTCGAGATGCGGATGCCGGAGTAGTCGTCAATGAACCCGTGGCGGGTGACCTGCGCGAGCAGACGGGCGCGCTCCTCGCGGTCGGAGGCCTCGGCAGTGAGTCGCGAGGGCATCCGGGTCAATTCTGCCCAAGTGGTTTCCCACAGCCGCAGGGCCGCTGCATTGCCGTAGTTGAGGACCGGATCGGGTTCGGTTCCGTGGGACACCAGCACGAAGGGGGCCTCAAAGACCGCGCGGGCCACCGCGTCCGTTGTGCCGCCTTCGGGCACCAGCTCCCGGCCGGTGAAGTGGCGGTAACTGTGCACCACGCAGGCTGTGTGGGCGATGACCGCTTCGTTGGCCCAAGGCTGATACATGCTGGTTCAGTTCACGACTGCTCCGCTCTTCAGCCGGATGAGCTGGCGGCAGCGGTGGGCCAGTTCGAGATCGTGGGTTACCAGCACCAGCGCGGTGCCGGCATCGGCATTGAGCTGGAAGATCATGTCGGCCACCAGGTGGGCCGTATCGCCGTCGAGATTTCCGGTGGGTTCGTCGGCGAACAGCAGTTGGGGGCGGTTCACGAAGGCACGCGCCAAGGCCACCCGCTGCTGTTCGCCACCGCTGAGTTGGGTCGGATAATGGCCGAGCCGTTCGCCGAGCCCGACCTTGCGGAGCAGTTCCACGGCGCGGTCCCGTGGGGCGCCCTCGCCTCGGAGTTCCAGGGGCACCAGCACGTTCTCGAGTGCCGTCAGCGTCGGCAGGAGTTGGAAGTTCTGGAAAATGAATCCGACGTGGTCGTTGCGCACCCGGGCGCGTCCGTCTTCGTCCAGCGCCCCAAGTTCACGGCCGGCCAGGGTGACCGTTCCCTGGGTTGCCGCATCAAGCCCGGCGCACAGGCCCAGCAAGGTGGTTTTGCCGGAGCCGCTGGGTCCCACGATGGCCAGCGTGTCGCCCGGCGCGAGGTCGAAGGACACGTCGCGCAGCACGGTCAACGCGGACTCACCGTTGCGGTGCGTCTTGGCCAGATTGCGGACGGACAAGATGGGGGCGGCGGACACGGGCAGGACAGTGCGGGACTTCCCAGCGGCGTCAAACGGACGCATCTGTGGCCGGTTCCTGAGTGGGACCGCCGCCCTCGCCTGCCGCGAACACCAACGATTCCTTACTCCGCACCCCAGCGCGCAAGTTTGCTCCGCAGCCGTTCGGTCCGGACGGGGTCCTCGACCAGGCCGGGAAAGTCCCGGTGGAGTTGCGCCCACGTGGGCACGATGCCCCATGCGGTGACTGCAAACGCCTCGCTCGCCCGTCCCGGTGGCAATCCGAGTTCCCGGGCCTGCCGGTCGAACCGCGCTCGGAGCTTCTGTTTCCAGTCCTCCAGGTTCGCGGTCGGCTCTATGTGATGTCGCGCCACCCAGGGCAGCCATTCGTTGATCTGGCTCTGGTGACACCACGATTCGGCCGCGATGAGGTCGAAGGCTTCCTCGACGTCCACCACCAGGTCGGCCGAGTTCGCGCCAGCCATGTAACCGTCGTAGGCGTGCAGGATCACCGGCGTCTTCACCCAGCGGGACTGCGACTCGTCCGCCACCGGATACTCGGTGAGAAACGCGTGCGGCACGTTGATCATGTAGGCCACGCGGCGGACCGCCTCGGCCACCGTGATATGATCCGGATGCACCCCGGCCTCCGGGTCGGTGGGCAGCGGCGGGCAGATCAGGTAGTCGGGTTCGAACTCGCGGATGCACTTCCACAGCGCCGCCAGCAGGTCGGTCGAGAGCACGCGGCAGGCTTCCTCAAACGGTTGGCCGTTGGGTTTTCGCAGCAGCTCAAACTCGAAGCCGCCCAACTCCGCGCTCGCGACCTGCTCCGCCAACCGGACCCGCGCGGTCTCTTCGCGGCTCCGAAAGTGGTGCCCGGAGCGGCCATCGGTGCAGACGACAATCTTGCCGCTGAACTCCGAACCCATCTGTCGCCTCCACCGCTCGAAGGTGCCGGCGGCCACAAACTCGAAGTCGTCGAAGTGCGCGTGAACGTGGAGAACTTTCATGGTCAACGTGCGGACCAGCGTGGCTCCAGGCGGCGAACATGGCGAGCCGAAGCGCCAAACCACGGCCGGCTGGCACAACGTGCAGCCGGCAGCCGCGAGGAATGGTTGCGCCCTCGAGTTGCGCGCGTGTCCTCACGCGGGTGGGAATCGACGGACGTCCTCTACCGGTTCCAAGCGGCTTATCTCTGCCATCAGCTCGTTGGTGACCTGCTGGTAAATCGCCTTGAGCCGGGGCTTGGAACAGATCTTCGCCTCGGCGCGGAGCGCGGCGAAGTCGAGCGGGCAGCCGAATTTCAGGGTGACCCGTCCCGGCAAGGGCATCGGCCGGGAACGCGGCCACGCTTCGAACATGCCGAACAGCCGCACCGGCACGACGGGTGCCTCGGATTTGATCACCGTGAGCCCGACCCCGCTGCGTGCGGGTTGCAGCTGGCCATCGCGGGAGCGGGTGCCCTCGGGGAACAGGATGATGCCGCCACCGGCGTGCAGGCGTTCGAGAATCGCCTTGAGACCGGCCGCGCCGCCGCCGTCGCGGTCCACGGGCACGGCGTTGAGCTGCCGGATGAACCATCCCAGACCCGGCTGATCGAACAGGGTGGCGCGCGCCAGATAACTGATCGCCCGCGGCAGGGCCGAACCAATCATTGGCGGATCGGCGAAGGAGACGTGGTTCGAGGCGAGGATCACCGGACCGTTGACCGGCACCCGCTCGGCACCGATCACGCGCCAGTTGAACCACGTCCGCGAAATGATTCGCATGACGGTCCACGCCAGCCGGTAGATCGGCCGGATGTGGGGAGACGCGGGATCCCAGTCTATCTTGGCCGCACTCATGCCAGTTCCACCCTGAGGCCGTCGTAGGCAAACCAGACCCCGTCGGGCAGTTCCGCCTGATCGCGGTCGTGGTCGTAGTTGTCGGTCAGGTGCGTGAAGTAAGTCCGGTCCGCTCCGATACGGCGGGCTGCGGTCAGGGCTTCATCGAGGCACATGTGCGTGAAGTGCGGCTGCGGTCGCAGCGCGTCGAGCACCACCACGTCGATGCCGCGCACCGCCGCGATCACGTCATCGGGCACCTCCTTGCAGTCGGTGAAATAGGCCAGCGACGGCCCACCCTGTTGGCGGAAGCGGAAGCCGGTTGTCGTGAAGCTCCCGTGCGGCAGCGCGAAGGGCGTTATCTCCAGGTCGCCCAGGCAGAACGGCCCCGTGATGACGTGCGGCTGGGGCTGGAAATATCCCTTGGGCACCGGCCGGCCGTCGAAGGCGTAGGTGAAGACGCGTTGCAACGCGGCCATCGTGTCGGCCTCGGCATAGACCGGCAGCGGTCCGCCGCGCAGGTCGCACACCCGCCGGCAGTCATCCAGCCCGAGGATGTGGTCGGCGTGCGCATGGGTGATCAACACCGCATCCAGGAAGCCCAACCCTTCGCGGAGCATCTGCGTGCGGAAATCCGGCGTCGTGTCCACGAGCAGGCGCGTCTCCGCCGACTCGACGTAGACGGACGGACGCAGGCGGTGGTTCTTCGGGTTGGCCAGGTATCCGGGTGGATACTCCTTGCCGATCACCGGCACGCCCTGCGAGGTGCCGGAACCGAGAAAGCGAAACGAGAACGCCATCGCGGCGCGGACGATGCCTGCCGGAGAAAGGGGTTGGCAACGGACATTCGCCCATTGAGTTCCCATCTCGTGCGCCCCGCTCCCGTGCGTGGCCGCAGCCGCCGATTGCAATCCGGGGTCGGCATGGATGAGCCTTGGGTCGTCACATGAACACGCCGACTCCAGACGGGACCGCCGGGTCCACGTTCGCCTCGGCGGTGACCTGCGTGTGGGGAGTCGGCCCGGATCGGGCGGTGCTGCTCGCGCGTTTGGGCATCCAGACCGTGGGCGAACTGCTGTTGCACCGGCCGCGCCGCTACGAAGACCGCCGCAACTTCCAGCCAATCCGCGAACTCCGGGAAGGCGAGCCGGCGACCATTCGCGGTAAAGTCGTTGCGATGGGCACGAACCGCTTCAAGTCCGGCAAATTCGTCTTTGAACTCAGCGTGGACGACGGCTCGGCCCGCCTGCATTGCCGCTGGTGGAACCTTGGTTTCATGGAGCGACTCTTCGCCGTCGGCGACGACGTGCTGGTCTTCGGCAAGCTGCACACGCTGCGGCCGCGCACGATGGACCATCCCGAGACCGAGAAGGTGCTGGCGGACGACGAGGAACAGGTTCACCTCAACCGCATCGTGCCGGTCTATCCCGCGACCGAAGGGCTCAGCCAGCGTGTGCTGCGCGGCCTGACGTGGCGGGCGCTGCAGGCGCATGGTGGTGAGTTCGCCGACCCGCATCCGGAACTCGATCTCGCCGCCATCCGCATCCATCCGACCGACGACGCCTGCGGCAAACAGCTCGCGCTGGAAGCCCGGCCGCTGCTCCCGCGTGTCGAAGCGATCCGTTCACTTCACTTTCCCGCCGAACTGACGGACGCCGACCGCGCCCGCCAACGCCTGGCCTTCGACGAGTTCATCGCGCTCCAGTTCGAGATCCAGCAGCGACGGTTGAACTTCGAGCGCAGCCTGCGCGCGTTGCCGTGCAACGGCGACAATCGGCTCATGAAGCCGTTCCTTGCCGGGCTGGGTTTCGCGCTCACGGGCGCGCAACAGCGCGTGCTTCGGGAAATCCGCGCCGACTTCGGTGGCAAGGTGCCCATGCGCCGGCTGCTCCAGGGCGACGTCGGCTCGGGCAAAACCCTTGTCGCCGCGAGCGCCGCGCTGATGACGCTGGAAAGTGGTTTCGAAGTGGCTGTGATGGCGCCGACGGAAATCCTCGCGGAACAGCTCTGGCAAAACTTCAGGAAATGGTTCGTCCCGCTCGGCATCAACGTGAACCTGCGGACGGGGAGCCGCCGGGAAAGTGCTGCCGGCGTCCCGCCGGCAAGAGCTGCGCCGAAGACGGGGTATCCGGTTGGCAACGACGTCGCCCTGCTGCCTGCCGAAGACTGCCGGCGGGACGCCGGCAGCACGCTTACCGTTGGCACCCACGCCCTGATTGAAACTGGGTTCAAGCCGGACCAGCTCGGGCTCGCCATCATCGATGAACAGCACAAGTTTGGGGTCGCGCAGCGCGAGAAGCTGATTCGCAAGGGCCGGCGCGACGGGGCTGCACCTCACCTGCTGGTCATGACCGCCACGCCAATCCCGCGCACGCTCGGGCTTACGCTCTATGGTGACCTTGACGTGAGCGTGCTCGACGAACTGCCGGCCGGGCGCGGGCGCATCCGCACCCATGTCCGGGCGCCGGAGGCACTGCCCAAGGTGTGGGCCTTTGTCCGCGGCGAACTGGAGAAGGGCCGCCAGGCCTACGTGGTTTATCCGCGCGTTGAGGAATCGGAGGACGACGTGAAGGCGGTCACGGTGGAATTCCAGAAGATCTGCCGTGAACTCGCGCCGCACCGGGGCGGATTGCTGCATGGCCGGCGCCCGAGCGAGGAAAAGGAGACGGTGATGGACTCCTTCCGGCGCGGCGACATCCGGATTCTCGTCGCGACGAGCGTCATCGAGGTCGGCGTGGATGTGCCCAATGCCACCATCATGCTGATCGAGAACGCCGAGCAGTTCGGACTGGCACAGTTGCACCAGTTGCGCGGGCGCATCGGCCGCGGGGCGCACGATTCCCACTGCATCCTCGTGGCCGAACAGAAGACCGACGAAGCCCGCGAACGCCTCGACGTCATGGCGAAGACCAACGATGGCTTCGTGCTCGCCGAGGCCGATCTCAAACTACGCGGCCCCGGCGAACTGACGGGCCGCAGCCAGAGCGGGCTGCCGGACTTCCGATTCGGCGATTTGGTCAAGGATCGCCAACTCGTCGAAGCCGCCCGGGAAGTAGTCCGGAAACATCTGCGCACCGGATAGGCACGGAAACTGTTAAGCGAGGACCATGAGCCAATGGTTACGCATCCTGAAGGTTGGCCTCGCGTGCCTGCTGGGAGCCCCGCTGCTCCTCCTGGCTGGCCTGTTCGTCACGGAGGGCTTCTGGATTTTGCTTCATCACCGCTACGAAAGTCCACCCCTTGGTTTTTGCCGCTACAGGTTTCGTGGAAACGTCAGGTTTTCGGGCTCGGGAGAACCGGCCGACCGAGTTTTCATGGAATTGCAGATGGCAGGCGCTACCGCGACGAGCTGGCAGTGTGAAAGCGATCCTCCCATTTTCTCTGAGCTTACCCTGCAGTGGTTCGAGGATGAACCCACACCGCTCGGCGGTTCCGTCAGGCTGGATTTGGCTTCGATGCGGTTTGAGAACGGCCACACGAACGGCGCGCTCACCCCAGATGCGCTGCTTCTCTGGCTGGCCAACGGTGACCGGAGCGTTGGCGGCGACGCTAAGGCCATCGCAGCGATCGGCGAAATCTTCGCAGTGTTTCGCGCGGCCCACCGCGGTGAGCTCAGCCCTCCCCGGCACCACGGATATGATTTCAAGTCTGTTGGGGAACACCTGTCGGGCAGGTATTACCACTTTCGCACCGGCTTCGGCCTCAGCATTCCCGGCTGGCTCTGGATGCTGGCGTGGCCGTTCGCCTGTTTCGCCGGCTTCCGGTGGATCCGGTGGCGGTTTCAGCGGCCCAAACCAGCAACCTGAGTCTCGCGGGGCCTCGATGCGCCGGAAGTGGCGAATCCTCATCGGTGAACAAGGTTTTGCTTCCGCGCACGCCGGGGCAGCCTGCCTCCAGGAGGTTCTGATGCTTTCACCCGCCCACCGGCTTGACCGGATTGGGCTGGCGCCCGCACCGTGACGGCGTGAAATCCCTGTTCGTTGCCTCGCTGTTCGCCTTTTCCGCCGCCGTCTGCGCCCAGGAGTTCGAGTCCCGGCCCGACGCCGCGGGGTTCGCCAAGTTCAATGCCCGCAAGGCGCCCGCACCCGGCGGCCTCCTCCTCCGCGAGCACGACCGGTTGGCCATCATCGGCGACTCGATCACCGAGCAGAAGATGTATTCGCGGATCATGGAGACCTACCTCACCGCGTGCCTGCCGGCGCTGCAGGTCACCGTGCGGCAATACGGCTGGGGCGGCGAAACGGCGGAGGGCTTCAAGAACCGCATGGTCAACGACGCGCTGCGGTTCCAGCCCACGGTCGCGACGACCTGCTACGGCATGAACGACCACAAATACCGCGCCTACGACGCCGCCAACGGCGAGTGGTATCGCACGAACCAGCTCGCCATCGTGCAGGCGTTCAAGGCGGCCGGCGCACGCTTCGTGCTGGGCTCGCCGGGGTGCGTCGGGCCGAAGGTGCCGTGGGGCAAGGCCGATTCGGAGACCATGAACCTGAACCTGTGCGAACTGCGGAACCTCGACCTCGAGCTCGCCCGGCAGGAGCAGGTGACTTTCGCGGACGTCTTCTGGCCGATGCTGACGCTGGGCCACAAGGCCACGAACCAGTTCGGCGTGAACTACGCCATCGCCGGCAAGGACGCGGTGCATCCCGGCTGGGCCGGTCATGTAGTGATGGCTGCGGCCTTCCTCCACGCGCTCGGCGTGGACGGCGACCTCGGCACCTTCACCGTGGATCTCGCCGCCGGCAAAGCCACCGCCACCGGCGGTCACGAGGTGGTCTCGTTCGCGAACGGCGAACTCGCGGTGAAGAGCGGCCGCTATCCCTTCTGCGCTCCGGGCGGCGAACTGGGCGATGACAATTCGGTGCGGTCCGGCATGGCGCTCACGGACTTCCAATCCCGCTTCAACCGGCTGCGGCTCGTGGCGAAGAATGCGACCGCCAAGAGCTATCGCGTCACCTGGGGCGCCGAGTCGAAGACCTTCACCGGCGAGCAACTGGTGGCCGGCCTGAACCTGCCCGCGGAGTTCGCCAAGACGCCGTTCGATGAAGCCTTCAAGCGGCTCGACGAGGCGGTGGGCCGCAAGCAGAGCTACGAGACCAAGCAGATCAAGAGCCTGTTCCACGGTGAGGAAGGGAAGGTGGACATGGAGGCGACCGTCGCGCTGACCGAAAAGGCCCGCGCCCCGCTCGCCGCCGCCATCCGCGATGCCCTCGTTCCGGTCACGCACACGCTGAAGATCGAGGCGGCGAACTGAGGATTGCCAATGTCCCCAAAGCCGCGTCCGAACCAAGGGCATGCAAAAGCCATCCGTAGCATCGAGAAAGGCCTCGGCGAACAACCGGTCGAGATTGATCTGAGCGGACTCGGACTCCGAACCATTCCGATCGCCCTGCAGTCGGCAGCGTCGGTGGCGAGGTCGCTTAGCCTGGCAGATAACCAGCTTGTAGAGATTCCGTCTTGGCTGGGGGAGTTTCAGCAACTCACCCATTTGGATCTCAGCGGCAATCTCCTCACATCTCTGCCGCCGGAGATCGGCCGACTGAGCAAGCTGGGCATTCTTTTCGCAGGCCGAAACCGCCTGGCAGAATTGCCCGGCGAAGTCGGGATGCTCACCAACCTGACTTCGCTGGGAATCGCCCAGAATCAACTGACCTTTTTGCCAGAACCGCTCGGAGAATTACGGCGACTTCAGTGGCTGAACCTCCGCGACAATCAGGTTCAAAGGCTTCCCGCTGGATTTGGCAGCCTCCAAATGCTCCAGGAGTTGGATGCGTCAAACAATGCCCTCAACGAATTGCCCGAAACGTTTGGGCTGCTTGGAAATCTTCGAAAACTCCATTGCGGCAACAACAGGCTTTCGGATCTCGGCATTTGGGTTGGCCACCTCATGTGGTTGGAGGAGCTTGGTCTTGGCAGCAACCGTTTGGTGAATCTGCCGGTGACTGTCGGAAGTCTGAGGCGACTTCGCAGGCTTTCGCTTCAGCACAATCTCTTGGAATCGCTGCCAGCCGAAATCGGCAACCTTGGGCAACTGACCAGCCTCAATTTGACAGACAATCGGCTCAGATCATTGCCGCCTCAGATTCGTCAGCTGGGTGGACTCAAGGAGCTGTTCCTTCATGACAATCCCGAACTCAGGATCCCGGCGTCTGTTTTGGGCTCGTCCTTCTATGCTCCGTTCTCGGAGTTTCTCCCGGCCAAGCCGGATGAATTGCTAAGTGCGTATTTTGCCAGCGAGCAAAACTAGCCGTATTCAGACTGAGGATCGTCCACCAATCCGCTCCGCCAGGCCGGAGCTCCGGACGCTCGCGGTGGACAGCGCCGCCTGCAAGGCCCCGGGCGACGCGAGGAGGGTCACCCGCTGCCGCGCCCGCGTGAGTCCGGTGTAGATCAGTTCGCCGGTGCAGACCGGACTCGGCGCCGGGGGCAGGATGACCAGCACTTCGCCAAACTCCGAGCCCTGGCTCTTGTGCACGGTCAGGGCAAAGGCGGTCTCGTGCGCCGGCAAACGGTCGGGCACCAAACCGCGCACGCCGTCCGGACCGTCGAACCAGACCTGAAGTCCGCCGTGGGCATCCGGCCAGGTGACGCCGAGATCGCCGTTGAACAACCCCAGGTGCGGTGCGTTCGCCGTGATCAGCACCGGCCGGCCGCGATACCAGACCTGCCCGCGGCGGCGGAAACCCGCTTCTTCGGCCAGCGCCTCGCAGGCCTCATTCACGCCATCCCGGCCGAACGAACCTCGCTTCACCGCGCAGAGGATCTGGAAGTCCCGCAACTGCGCGAGCGCGGCGGCCGCATCGGGGGCATGCCAGCGGGGCAGCCCGTGGCACCCGAACGCGGTCCGCACTTCCGCAGCCAGTGTTTCTGCGTCTGTGACCGGCCGCCACGCCACAGGATCGCCGGCCGGCAACCCGGACAGCGCCGCGAAGGCCGCCGTGGAATCGCCCGCCCGGATCAAGGCGACCAACCGGGCCAGCGAGTGTTCCGCGCCGAAGCGATGGTTGCGGCTGAGCTCAATGACGGTGCTGTGGCCGTCGTCCGCCACCGGCACTGCCGTGTTCCACGGCCGCAGCCGTGCGGCGAAGCCGGCTGAAAAGCGGTTCACGCCCGCCGCCGCGCACAGGTCGCCCAGCACGAAGCCGGCTTCGACCGACGCCAGTTGGTCCTGGTCGCCCAGGAGCACCAGCCGGGTGTCGGCCCGCAGTGCGGCCACCAGCCGGCTCATGAGTGCGAGGTCCACCATGCTGGCCTCGTCCACCAGCACGAGGTCGGCGGCGAGCGGATTCTCCGGTCCATGCCGGAAACGGCGGCCATCGGCGGAAGCGCCCAGCAACCGGTGCAGGGTCATCGGTGCCGGCACGGTCCCGGCGGACAGGTTCAAGGTCGCCCACGTTTGGGACAATGATTCACCCAGACGGGCGGCTGCCTTGCCAGTGGGCGCGGCCAACGCAACGCGGACTCCGGGCTGGAACTGCCGGACCGCCGCCAACAGCACCGCCGCGGTGCGGGTCTTGCCCGTGCCGGGTCCGCCCGAAATGACGACCAGCGGCCGGACCAATCCGGCCGCCACCGCCACCGCCTGCCAGTCAATGCCCGGGCCGGCTAGGAATCCGCACGCGCGCAGGAACGTCCCGACCGCGGTGAGGTCCGTGGGCAGATCCGCGGCATCCATGCGCCCGCGCAACGCCGCGGCAACGTCGCCCTCATGCAGGAACAGGCGGCGCAGATAAACGCGCCCGCCGACGCAGAGGAGCGGCTTGAGTTCGCCCGGGCGCCCGGCCACGCCCGACGCCAGCAACGACGCCGGATTCGCACACGGGAGGCACGCATGGCCAGCCGCCTCCGCCGTGACCAAAGCCCGGGCCGTTTCCCGGACGAGCTCGCGATGGTCGGTCGCCAAGCCGGCAAGGAAGTCTCCGAAGGGTCCGGCCAGTCGCGGCTCGCTGGTGGGAGCGGGCGAGTTCATTGGTGTTTCCTCGCTCGCATCGGCGTCTTGCCGGGCTGCTTCCAAGTGTGCTGGCTTTGCGCGACGCTGGCTTCGGTAGCCCCCTTCTCCCCCAGGAGAGGGAAATGACTCCGGACGCCATCGAGCGATTCGTTGCCGACAGGCCTGAAGTCAGTCCCGCGACTGATGGAAGCGCAGGATTTCATCTGTCTTCCTCACCCACGAGCGCGGTTTGCAATTCGTCCAGCAGCGCCGCTGCCGGACAGTGATGAAACCAGCCCTGTTGCGGGCGGCGCGCGTCTGCCCCGCGCACAAACGCATAGTGCACGCCACCCCATTGTTCCGCGAACTCCACTCCGGGCCGGCGCAGACGCAGATAACGGCGCAGCGCGACGGCGTAGAGGTGATACTGGAGCACGTAGAACCCGCCGCGCATGGCGCGCGTCATTGTTTCCGCGGTGTAGGCGGCTGCGGTGGGGCCGAGCCAGTTTGTCTTCCAGTCCACCAAATGGAACCGCCCGGCACGCTCAAAGATCAGGTCCACGTAGCCGTGAAGGAAACCGGTGCTTTCCTCGAAGCCCAGCGCCCCGAGCCGTTCCGGCCATTCCGGCACCGGCACCGCATGGCGGGCGAACACCCGGCGTAGGCCGCCGGTCGTGAACCCCCGGAGCGGCAGGAAGAACTCCAGTTCGGTAAGCCGTTGTCCCGGCAAAATCTCCCGCAGCCGGAACGGTTCCCCGGCGGACTCCAGCGGCGTGGTAAGCACCTGCTCGAGCAGGCGCAACAGCGGTTCGGTCGCCGTGTTCACGAGCTGATGTTTCCGCAGGGCCGCTTCCACGACCGGTTGCCAGCGTTCCGGTGCCGCCGTGAAATCGATCTGTTCGAAGATCTCGTGAACGCAGGTGCCGAATCCGGTGCCGCGCGGCAGCCTGGCGAATTCGTCCTCCGGTTCCGCCTCCGCGGTCGCAGCCGGGATGGCCAGCGCATCGTGATCGGGCGCTTCGTCCGGCACGTTCGCGGTCAGGCCGGAGAAGCTCTGGATGCCCCAGCGCGCGAACGGTGCCCGGGTGTAACGGCGCGGACCGGCCAGTTCGGTGGCCGCCTCCCGCCAACCGGGCGCAACTTCGGCTGGGCGTGGCAATTCTGCGGCGAGCGCAACGGTCCCGTCAGAACCGGCCGCGAGCGTTTTCAGTTCCGCGCCCAGGTCGGCCCGCGTGGCGATGCCGAGTCGGGTGCGGACCTGCTCCGGGCTTTCCCCGGCGCGGGCGTGCAGCAGCCAGCCCAGCGCGGAAGATTCGAAGCCCCGCACCGCGCCGGTGAGCAGGTAGCAGCGGTTGCGGGCGCGCGTCAGGGCAACGTAGAGCAGGCGAAGCTGCTCCTGCAGCGCGCCGCGCAGGAACTCCTCGCGATGCTCCGAACCGGCGAAGCCCCCGAGGTCCACCAGGGTCTCCGCGCCCTCGCGGCGAATCACCAGGGGCTCGTCCTGCCGGTTCCTGGACGGCTCGACACCGCGCCAGAGGAACGCGCCGAACACGACCGGATACTCGAGCCCTTTGCTCTTGTGCACGGTTACGAGGCGCACCGCACTCTCGTCGCTTTCGAGCCGCATCTCAGTCTCCTCTGCGGCCTTCGTGCCGGCCTGTTGCTGATCGGCCAGCCAACGGCCCAGGGCGCTGCCCGTGCGGCCGTCGCGCTCGGCGGCCTGCAGGAGTTCGCCGAGGTGCAGCAGATTCGTGAGGCGACGCTCACCATCGGGACGGGCCATGAGCCGTTCGCGGATACCCTCGGCCTCCAGCCAGCCACGGAACATCGCCGCAAACCCACGCGTTTCCCAACGGCGCACGTGCCCTGCGAACCGCTGGGCCACCTCCGCCGCGAATCCCGCCTCCGCGTCCAGCCGCGCAAGGTCCGCCATCGTGAAGCCGATCGCCGGCGATGCGAGCACGCGGCGCAACCGGCCGGATTGGGAGGGCGATTCCAGGGCGGCAAGCAGGTCGGCGATCACGCCGACTTCGGCCGACGCGAAGACGCTTTCGGCCGCCTGCACTACGCTGGGGATGCCCCGTGCGCGCAGCGCTTCCTGGAACGTCAGCGCGTGGCGGTTGGTGGGCACGAGCACCGCGATGTCCTGCGGCCGCAGGCGCCGCTCCCCGAGTCGCACCTCCGGGTCGTGCAGCAGCCGTTCGATCTCCGCGAGGATGGCCGCCCGGGCCTGTTCCGCGGCCGTTTCCTGTGAAAGCGCCTTGCTGTCAGCATCCTCGCCGAGCAGCCACAGGTGGAACGGCGCTCCCGACCGCGGATCGTTCAGCGGGTCCCGGTCTGCCAAACCGCCCGGCACCACCGGATCGAAGGCGATGTGCGGATGCGCGAAGGGTTGCGGGTGACGCTCGAAAAGGCGGTTCACCGCCGCGACGAGACCGGCTTCGGAACGCCAGTTGGTGCCCAACGTCGAGCGTCCCTCTGCTGGGACCGCCGCCCGTGCTGCCAGATAGGTCGCCACGTCCGCGCCGCGGAATCCGTAGATCGCCTGCTTGGGGTCGCCGATCAGGCGCAGGCGGTGACCGGCGGACGTCTCGGCGAACACCTGCCGGAAGAAGCGCCACTGCAGCGGGTCCGTGTCCTGGAACTCGTCGATCAACGCCGCGCGATAGGAACGCCGCAATGCCCCGGTGAGGTCCGGGCCCGCGGGTCCCGCAAGCGCCTCGGCCGTGCGTCGCAGCAGCCCGTCGAAAGATTGGGTCTTCGCCCGCCGCTGGACGACCGCGAGCCGCTCCTGAAGTTCCCGGGCGAAGCGCGCTTGCCACGACTGCCGCCCGCTGTTGCGCGCGTCGAGGACCGCTTGCGCCGCCTCGAAGAAAGTGAAGTCCGCCGGCTGCTTGGCGCGTTTGCTGACCGTCTTCTTTGCCTCCTCCACGCTGAGCAGGTCCAACACCTTGACCACTTCGTCCGTCCAGGTTTCGCCCTGCTCCAGGCGCGTCATGACCGATGCCACCGCGACCGCAAACTCGTCCCGGTTGTAGTCCGCATTGAAGGTCGGATTCGCCCGGCCTCCTCCGAACTGCGCGAGGATCGGCCCCTTCCGTTCCCGCCACAGCGCCACCAAGGCAGCGTGCGCGGCCACGAGTTCACTGTCGGCCGTTTCGTCAGGTTCCGGGACCACGGAGGAATCCGCGTGCGGCTGCACGACCCGGGCGACTTCCAGCAAGGCTTCCGGCGTGAGCCATTGGGGAAGCCCCGCGGCGACCAGCGCCGGAGAGGCGTGGGCGAGCTGTTCGCGCACGAAAGTAACGGCAACTTCGCGTAGCCGGGCGGAATCGTCCGCGGCAAGTTCGGTATCGAACAGCCCATCGGTCTCGAATGCCCGGTCGCTCAGCACGCGCTGGCAGAAGCCGTGGATCGTGAAGATCGCCGCCTGGTCAAAAAGCGTGAGCGCATCCTGCAACCGCCGGCAGGCCAGTTGGCGCGCGGCCGGATCGGCGGTGCGCCGGAGCAGTTCCGCCTCCAGCGGATCGGCGGAGTCGCCCCGTTCGAGAGCCTCCGCCGCGTCCCGCAGCCGACGGCGGATGCGATCACGCAGTTCGTCCGTCGCCGCGTTCGTGTAGGTGACGACGAGAATCTGGCCGATTCCGGGCGGCGGATTATCGCCTTCCTGCTCCAGCAACAGCCGCAGGAACAGGCCCGCCAGCGTGAACGTTTTGCCCGTTCCGGCGCTGGCTTCGATGACCGCGGCGCCGGGCGCCAACGGATCGTTCAGCAGGTCGAAGCGTTTCATGCGATCTCCTCCCGACGCGTTAGCAGAGGCTCAAACACCGTGCGACTGACGGCGGCGAATTCCGGTTCCGCGGTCAGGTCGGCGCCGTTGAAGGCCAGCTCCAAGGCCTCGTCTGCCGACTCCGGGTCAGGCGCGCGGTCCGACGCGAAATCCGGTGCCCACACCTTGCGGGCCGCCTCTCTCGCCTTCGCCTCGCGTTCGGCCTCATCCCGGACCTTGCCGAGCAGTTTCTCGACGTAGGCACACGACGTCCGGGGCGCGAAGGGCAGGACTCGAGTCTGTCCGCGCCGGAACAGTCCAACCAAGTCGGCCAGGAGCGCGACGGGGTTTTCCGGCGCGGAGAACTGCCAAGTCTGGTCGCGCCCGACCAGCGCGGCCTGCGTCACGGCGCTGTCCCGGGCGGCGGCGAAGAGCAGTTCCAGCCACACGTCCAGCATCACCTCCGGCTTGGACTCCAGCTTCGAATAGCGGGTGCGCACCAGCCGGCCGCCGATGAGGTCGGTGCGGCCGTTAAGGGCGGGCAACCCTTCCACGAACGCAACCACGCCGGAAAGCTCCCGAGCCTCACCGCGCAGATGCGGTTCGCAGCGCTGCCAGAACTCGGCGGTCTCCCGTGCCAACCGGCGCGTCTCGCCTTCGGTCAGTGTGCCTCCGGGAATCCGGCCGGCCGCAGCCTGAAACGTTTGCAATTCCCCGAGGGGAATTCCCCGGCGCAACGCGGCGACCCCGGCCTCTACCAGGTGGAAGTTGTCCCGGCTGTCCACGCGGAACGATTCCTCGCGGGCCAGCGGCTCATCGTCGCGACGGAACCGGAGACCCAACCGGCGCTCGGCGAAAAAGCGCGCCGGATTGCGGAAGAAGCGGGCCAAGTCGGCCAGTTCGATTGGCTCACCGGTCTCCGCTTCGGACAACGGCAGTTCGCCGGCCAAGGCGGGCGGCGGTTCCTGACGCGACCGACGCAACGCCACCGCCGCGGCGAAGTTCGCCGGCGAAAAGCTGAACAACCCGTGGTTGCGGTGAACGGATCCGCGGTTTGCCTCCTTTACTTCCGCCCCAAGCGCAGGGGAGGGCTGGGGAGGGGAGGCGCCGGCATGCTTCCCCTCTCCCTGGCCCTCTCCCCTCGCGGCAGCCCGGGGAGAGGGAGTGTTACCGCCGGAAGTCTGGGAGCTTGTCGTCGCACGAAAGTATTCCGGACTGAACGCCTGGAGCCGGTGCTTCACCACGAGCTCCGCGCTGGGCGGACGGTCGTTCGACAGGATGAACTCGTGATCCAAATGATCCAGCAGCTCGCTGATGACGACGCTCGGCGGGATGTCCTTTCCATCGCGTTGGGATTGGCCGACGTAACTGAGGTGCAGCCGGCGCCGGGCCGACAGCAGCGTCTCTAGGAAGAGATAACGGTCGTCGTCCCGCGGCGAACTGTCGCCCGGCCGCCGCTGGCGCGCGGCGAGGTCAAAGGTCAGCGGGCTGTGCTGACGGGGAAACGTGCCGTGGTTCAGCCCCAGCACGCAGACGATCTCGAAGGGCACGCTGCGCATCGGCCGGAGCCCGCAGACCGTGATGCCGCCGGTCAGAAATCCGCTGCCCCGGCGATCCTCGCCCAGCACCTGGTCCAGATGCTCCCGCACTACGGCCAGCGACAGAGGTTCTTCGCACCGGCCCCATTTTTCGGCGTCGCCCAGCGTCGCGAGCGCGATGTTAACCGCTTCCGTTTCTCTGAGGAAGTCCCCGTCCGTCACGCACAGGGCGGTGAGCAAGGCCTTGAGCCGAGCTTCCCATTGCGCAGGCGAAACCGGCGTTTCGGCCGCGCCGGCGAAGTCGAGCAGCGTTGCCGCGAACTGGCAGAAGCCGCCCAGCGTCTCCGCGTCCGCGCCGTCCATCGCCACGGAACGGGCAATCCCGCACGTCACCACTTCCTCCGCCCCGCCCATGGCGAAGCTCAGCAGCAACCGGTCGAGCCCGGCCCGCCACGTATGTCCGGCGGTCGCGGATTGGGCCGCGGCCTGGTCAGCATCCCGGCCCCAGCGGATCTCGGCGGCGCGGATCCAGTCGCGGCAGCGGGCCAGCGCGTCGTCGTCCAGGCCGAACCGCTGGCGCACCACGGGGCGTTCGAGCAGGGCCAAAACGTCCGGGGCAGCAAAGTCGCTGGCCGCGAGTTCAAGTGCGTGGCCCAGCGCGGCGCCCACGCCGCCGGCGCGCGGGGGCCGGTCCGCGAGCGTGAACGGCAGGGCGTGTTCCGGCCGTTCCGGCTGCCCGAGGACCGCTTCCAGCAACGGTGCGTAGGTGTCGAGGTCCGGCACCATCACCACCACGTGGCGCGGTTGCAGCTTCGGTTCGTCCTGGAACCACGCGAGCAGATGGTCGCGCAGCACCTCCACTTCGCGCAGCGGACTGTGGCACGAATGCACCCGCAACGAGTCATCGGTCGCCGGCAGCAGCGCCCGGGAACCGCCTTCCGGCCGACACTGCAGCGCGTTCATCGCCGCTTGCAGACGTTCCAGCAGGGTGGTGCCCGCGGATTCCGCGAAGCACTCCGGCGCGTCCTGCACGTCGTGATTGAGCAGCAGGTCGTGCATCTCGCGTCCGGTGCGTCCCCACGAAGCGACCAGCGGATGGCCTTCCTCCGGGTGCACACCCGGCTCACCCTGACGCCGTGCCAACGCCTGTTCGCGGCGGGACCGCAGATCACCCCAGAAATGTTCGGTCGGCTGGAGCAGGAACAGGTTCACCTCCGTGACCGTGGCCAGCGCCGCGAGCAGTTCGAGGTGGAACGGCGGCAACGCCGAAATGCCGAACACCGACACCCGCTCCGGCAGCGCGCCGGCCGGCAACGTCCCCGCCTGGGCGCGCTGTAGAAAGTCCCGCTGCCACCGGGCTGGATGCCCCGTGGCCCAGCCGCTCGCGACCCGATGCCACAGCCGGGCCTGCCATTCCTCCTCCCGCGCCGCGAACCGTTCCGCCCAAGCATCTTCGTTGGCATCCCACGCGAGCACCAGCTCCGGACGATAGACCAGATACTGGTCGAACAGGCGCGCCAACCGGCCGGCGAGCTGGAAGCGCTTGCGGTCGTCGCCGTCGGCAAGGTAACGGGCCACGGCGGTGAAACCCGGTTCCGCCGCCACGGACGGCAGCAGCGCGTGGAGGCGCCACACCAGCAGTTCGGGATCGAACGATGGCCGGGCATCCACCGTGAACCCGAGCGCCCGGAACAGACCGTGGGCAAACGCGCGCGGGAACGGGAACTCCATGTTGGCGGTCACGCCCAGCCGTTGCGCCAGTTCCAGCTTCAGCCACCGCGCCATGCCCTGGCTCTGCACCAGCACCGTTTCCGCCGCGAGCGCCGACCGCAACGGCACACGCAACCGCTCCGCCAATGCCCCGGCGAGGGACTCCAGACGGTTGCTGCGGTGCAGATGAAAACCGGGCACACGGTCAGGGTGCGTCCGGAACGGCCTCCGTTTCAACCCGCCGCATGGCGCCCGTGACATCCGGGTTCATGTTTTCTTCCGGGCTGGGGCGCAAGGTCTGCGACCCTCACCGCGCCGCCCTCGCGGTCGAACACAACTGCATGCTGCATTCCACTGAGGCTGAGTTCTCGCGGTTACGCGGACTGACGTGGGAGAATCCGGAGAAGTGTTGAATGCCGCGCACTGCCGGCCGATTCACGGAAACGCCAGCACGTTGGTGCCGGCGGCCTGGTAGGCTTCGCGGAACAACTTGCTGAGGTTGCGCGAAGGCACCTGTTGAACGCTGCCGTCGCCCATCAGGAGATTGCCGGCCTCGTTATGGAGGCGTCGATCGAAGGTGACCAAGGCGTTGCTGGGAAAGGATAGGATCACGTTGGTCAGCGCGGCGCCGCCGAGCCGGAGGTTGCGATCGGCGGCCAAGATGGATTGCGGCGTTTCTTCGGTCGCGGAAAAACCGAGCGCATAACTCACAAAGTGGTTGTTGGTGAACTCGGTCCAGGATGCGGCGGCTCGCCGTTCGCGGTCAGAGGGGCAGATGAAGTGCTTGGGGTGGCTGAGCTCGTTCGATAGGGCGGCGAAGTGACGCCACAGCGCTGCCGGATTGGTGGCGAATTCTAGTGTGCCACTTTCCGCGGCGGGTAACGTCCAAGGGTAACGATACTTGGCCGGTGCGAATATCCGGACCGCCAGCCCGATGTTCTTGAGGTTGTTGACGCATCCGATGCGCGTCTTTTTGGCCCGGGCCATCAGCAGGGGCGGCAGTGCGACCATGACCAGCAGCGCGAGTCCGGCGATGATCATCATCACCTCCAACCGTGTGAGCGCGCTGAGACGAGTGAATCGGCGGCGACGGAATTTCGAGGACACATTCATGGCACAACCAGTTTTTGCGGCTCCGGGTTGGCAACGGCCGCGTCGTGGAATTGTTCCGACAACCGACCGGAGCTGACCTGCTGCACGCTGCCGTCTCCCAGCAGAATGTTGCCGGATACGTCGTGGATGCGACGATCCCACGTGACGGTCAGGTTGGTGGCCAGCGTGAGCACCGTGTTGGAAACCACCAATCCGTCCAGCAACAGGTTGCGGTCCGAAGCCAGGATGGATTGGGGCTGCTCCTCGGACGCGGAAACGCCCACGGTGTAGCTCAGGAACCGGTTGTTGGTGAATTCCAGAAAGGTCCGCGCCGGGGTGCGCTCGCGATCCGCAGGGCAGTGTAGGATTACCGGCAAGTTGAGTTGGTTGCTGAGCATGGCGAAGTGGCGCCACGCACCGGCCGGGTCGAGCGCATACTCGCGGGTGCCGCCGAAACTGGGCCGGGAGATCGGATTGTTGGTTCCGGGGCTGTTCGTGGAGAACTGGAACGGCATGAACCCCTGATTGTCCGTTGCGAAGATGCGGAACCCAAGTCCGACGACCTTGAGATGGCTGACGCAGCCTATCCGCCGCGCCTTTGCTCTCGCCCGCAGCATTGCCGGGATCGTCAACAGCACGAGCAATCCGAAGGCACCGAGCATCGCCAAAAGTTCAACCTGGGTGAAGGCCCGGAGGCGGCGACCATGAATGCAAAAATGATTCGAAGGCGTGTTCACGGCACAATTAGTTTTTGCGGTTCCTCCCCGGCCATCATGGCATCTCGGGTTCGCCCGCGCAGTTGGTCGGAGGTGACCTGTTCCACGCTGCCGTCACCGAAGAGCAGGTTGCCGGCGTTGACGTGGATACGTTGATCCCAGGTCACCTTGTCGTTGCGGAAGGCGTAGAGGGAGACCAGTGCGTTGGACACCGACGCACCGTTGATCACGAGGTTGCGATCGCTCGACAGGATGGTCTGGGGCCGGTCCTCCGAGGCGGAGAGTCCCACCGTGTAACTGAGAAACTGGTTGTTGGTGAATTCGGCCCAGTTTCGGGTCGCCTCCCGCTGCTTGTCGGCTGGGCATCGCGCAATGACGGGCGAGCCCAATTCGTTCGAGAGGGCGGCGAAGTGGCGCCAAGCGCTGGCGGGGTCTTGCGCGAATTCGAGGGTTCCCCCGGCGCTGTCGACTGGATGATTGGTAGTGGTGGTTCCATTGGTGGAACGCTGAAACGGGAAAAGCCCGCCGTTGTCGGTCGAGAAGATTCGCATTGAGAGGCCGATGTTTTTCAGCCGACTTACGCAGCCAATACGCCGCGTCCGAGCCTTCGCTCGCAGTAAGGCTGATGCCAGCATCAGCACCAGCACGCCGATGCTCAAGAGGGCAGCCAGCAGTTCGACCCTGGTGAAGGCGTTGTGGCGGCGGCGGCGGCGGCGGTTCATGGGACTGCCCGGAGGCTGCGCCGGCCGCCGCGGGCACTGCAAGCCGCCCTTGGCCGTATGATCTCCGGTTTGGATAGTTGCGCCTTCCGGTGCGACGAAGTATCCCTTCGACCATCATCCCCGGCACGCCATGCAGATAGACTCCTTTCGCCCCATTAGACTGTTGTGGCTCGCAATCGTGTCGAAGTGGTTTTGTGTCTTCGTGGCGTGGAGTGAGCCTTTTCACGGAACGCCGTTTGCAGTGCCCGGGCGGTTTGAGGCGGAAGAGTTTGACCGTGGTGGGGAAGGGATTGGTTACCACTCACGGGGACCGCTGCTGTTGACCAACGTCTACTTCGAGGGGGCGGGGTTGGTGACCAACATCACTTCGTGGATACCTCGTGCGCGCCCGGATGCCGACATTGGGGTCGCGGATAGCGGGCACGTTTTCCCGGGGAGCAGATGCTTGGCACTCCGCGCAGGGGAGTGGGTCCGATTCACTGTCAGCAACCGGGTCGCTGGCTACTACACGCTTCAACTGAAGACCCAAGGCCCAGTCTCCTATACGACCGATTTCAACATTTGTGACGGTCACATTAGGTCAACCGGAGCGCCGCCGGTTCTGCGAGCAATTGTGTCCGGCGTGGATCTGGGGCTTCAAACCGTGCACACCAATCGCTTGAGCTTGCCAAGGGTTTGGTTATCCGAGGGGCCTCACCAACTCCAGATTGGGGCTTATTGGGTGGATGACCTCATGCCGAAGCCTTGCGCGTGGGATTTTGGGCAAACCTGTTCCTTTGATGGCTGGATTTATTCTACGCTGGGCATCGATTGGCTGGAGTTCGTTCCGGCGCCAATTCCTTTGGTGACAAAGCATCTTGCAGGATCACCCAAAGCCTTGGCCGACGGAGTGGGCGGTGATGCGAGTTGGGGAAATGGCCGGCTGATTGGCGAAACACCGCAGGGGGCCCTGCTGGCGCTGGATGCCAAGACGATTCGGGTCATCGGCCGGGACGGATCCGTTAGAACTGTGGCTGGGAACCCGCTCAATCCCCAGCAAGTCGGGGTCGGAACCAACGCCGGGTTTGGCGTGGTGCTGGATACGGCGGTAACGTCGGCTGGCGATGTGCTGGTGGTGCAGGCGGGCAGCGAAACCAACAGCGCGATTTTCCGGGTCGAACCGTCGGGCACTGTCGAACAGTGGTTTGAGGGCGGAGCACCCCATCCGCAAAGCCCAAACTGGTGTTTCAGCGTCCATTCCGGTTGGGTGGAATGCCCCACGGTGGCAATCACTCATCTGGTCGTGGATGAAAACGGCTCAATTGTCGCGTGGGGCGACTACGATTCGAGCACTTTGTGCAAGGCCCAATGGATCATTCCCAAGCGGACCACCGTTTCCTACGCGGCCCCCGCCGTTGGGACTGTCGCGTTCACCCTTATCAACACGACCAACGGAGCACTGGTCTTCGACCCCAAGCCAGTGGGTCCTGGTTTTCGAATGGCCGGAAATATCCTCGAGCAGGAGACGTCGCCGGGATTCTTCCAGCCTGTTGCCTCAGGGCTGAGTTCCGCTTACCGGGCCAAGGATGGGACCCTGTGGGGCAGCGATCGCAGCGGCGTTTATCGCCTGCTGCCAGCCACTAACGGCAGTTATCTTCGCACAACTGCATCCCCTCATGGCTCAGTAGAAGGAACGCCGTCGCGGCTCGTCTTCCCTGAGGAACGTATCGGCCTCAGAGCTCGTGGTTCCGGAGCATTTTGGAAATTTGCCCGCTGGTCGGATGGCAACACCAACAACCCGCGCACCCTGAGCATCACTCGGGACACCAGCCTCCGGGCCGAATTTGAGTATCGTCTTCCCAATCCTCAGGGCATTCGTGCGGCTACGTTCCGGCAGGTCTCGGCTACCCACCTCCGGTTCGAATTGATCGGTTCCGATGATTACTCCATGCCCTATCAATATCTACTCGAGGCTTCCCCCGACCTGAAAGTGTGGAATCCAGTCAATAGCGCCGCGGTGCTCGACGAAACGGGGGAGTTTTCCTCTGGCATCGTCACTGCCCGGCGGCCAGTGACAGTGGTGCAGATCTCGCTACCCTTCACCAATCGTTACTATCGTGCTTCGCTCATCGCCAACTGAATGGAGAATGACTCTGGCCATGGCAAATGGAACGGGTTTCAAGCCCTCGAAGGCTGGCTGAGGGCAGTTTCGGGTGTGAACTGGGCGTTGAGGTCGCGGAACCAACAGTCCGCCGCGCGGGTGGCGGAGGTTCTTTCGCGCCTCCGGCGCTATCCGCCGGGGTCGCTTCGCGCTACAGCGTCACCACCCGGGCGCTCTTGATCGCCGGATCCTTGGTCAGTTCGTCCAAGGCGGCCTGAGGGGGCACGGTGTCCACTTCCAGCACGGTCAGCGCCTCGCCGCCCACGACCTCGCGGGCGAGGCTCATGTTGGCGATGTTGATGCCGTGCTTGCCGAGCACGGTGCCCAGGAAACCCACGATGCCGGGCCGGTCCGCGTTCTTCACCAGCAGCACATGGCCGCTGACGGGGATCTCCACCGGTTGGCTGAACAGGCGCACGATGCGGGGGTTGTTCGGCGAGCCGAAGAACGTGCCGCCGGCTGAAGCGACCTTTTCGTCGCCCTGGTAGATCTGGACGTGCAGCCACTCGTTGAACGTGACCGGTTCGTCGGACTTCTTCTCCTCGACGCTCAGGCCGAGCGAGGCGGCGGCGCTGCGGACGTTGATGTTGTTGATGTCCTTGACCGCGCTGAAGCTCAGGAAGCCGCGCAGGATCGCCCGGGTGACGGGATCGGTCTGGGGCAGCTCCTGGGCGCGTCCGCCAAAGGTGATGTGCAGGCGGTCGTAGGGCTGCGGCGTGAGCTGGCCGAGCAGCTTGCCGAGCTTTTCGCCGAGCAGCAGATACGGCTTCACCAGCTCGTAGGTCTTGGCGTCCACGCCGGGCAGGTTGACCGCGTTGCGGACTTCGCCGGTGAGCAGGAAGGCGGTGATGATCTCGGCGACCTCCAGACCGCACTTTTCCTGAGCCTCCTCGGAACTCGCGCCGAGGTGCGGCGTGAGCACGACGTTGGGCAGGGTGCGGAACTTGTGGTCAGCGGCGAGCGGCTCCACGCAGAACACGTCCAGCGCGGCGCCGCCGACCTTGCCGGATTCGAGCGCGGCCACGAGGTCGGGTTCATTGACGATCTCGCCGCGGGCGCAGTTGACGAGGCGCACGCCGGGCTTCATGCGGGCGATGGACTCGGAGTTGATCATGCCGCGGGTCTCGTTCGTGACCGGCATGTGGACGGTGATGAAGTCGGCCTCGCGATAGACGGCGTCGGGATCGATCGCCAGCTCGAAGCCGAGCTGCTTCGCCCGGGCGTCGGTGAGGAAGGGATCGTAGGCGACCACGCGCATGCCGAAGGCGAGGGCGCGCTTGCCAACTTCGGTGCCGATGCGGCCGGCGCCGAGGATGCCCAGCGTCTTGCCGAAAAGCTCGGTGCCCTGGAACGCCTTCCGGTCCCACTTGCCGCCGCACATGGTGCCGTGGGCGGCGGGGATCTTGCGCGCGAGGGCGCCGATCATGAAGAAGGTCAGTTCGGCGGTCGTGATCGTGTTGCCGCCGGGGGTATTCATCACCACGACGCCCCGCTGGGTGGCGGCGGTGACGTCCACGTTGTCCACGCCCACGCCAGCACGGCCGACGACCTTGAGCTGCTTGGCGGCTTCCAAAACCTTGGCGCTCACCTTGGTTTCGGAGCGCACGACCATGGCGTCCACGTCGGCGACGAGCGGGAGCAGTTCGGCTTCGGAGAGCCGCTTGGGCAGGACGGTGACCTTGAACTCAGGGCGCGCCTGGAAAAAGGCAATGCCGCGGGGTGAAATGGGGTCGCAAACGAGCACGTGCATATCGCAGGGGCGGGACGCTAGGGGCACCCGGGGGGACGGTCAATTGCCGGACGGGACCGGGATTCACGGTGAAGACGCGGCGAACCGGTTTTGTATCCGGGGCGGCAATCTGCCACGTTCGCCCGGCCACTAGTCCGAATCCCGTGAACACCACTGCCCTTGAACTTCGCGAGGTCACCAAGACCTACGGCGCGTTCACCGCGGTGGACCGGCTTTCCCTGACCGTGCCGACGGGCTGCGTGTATGGCTTCCTCGGCCCCAACGGCGCCGGCAAGACCACCACGTTGCGGATGATCCTCGAAATCATCCGGCCCACCCACGGAACCATTACCGTGCTCGGCTCGCCCTCGGCGATCGCGGTGCGCCGTCGCCTTGGTTATCTACCTGAGGAAAAGGGGCTCTACAAAAAGATGCGGGCGTGGTCGGTGATCGCCTACTTCGCCACCCTCAAGGGCCTTGGATCAGCCGCGGCCAAACGGCGGGCCTTCGAGCTGCTGGAGCGTTACGGGCTTCGGGACTTCGCCGAAGCCCGCACTGAGGCGCTCTCGAAGGGCATGGGCCAAAAGGTGCAGGTGCTGGCCGCGGTGGCGCACGACCCGGAGTTCGTGATTCTGGACGAGCCGTTCTCGGGACTCGATCCGGTTAACCAGACCGTCATGGAGGACATCATCACCGACCTGCGGGCGCGCGGGCGGACGGTGATTTTCTCCACCCACGTGATGGCACACGCCGAACGGCTCTGTGACCGGCTGGTGATCATTGCCCGCGGCCGGAAACTCTTCGACGGCACGCCGGCGGAGGCCCGGGGAACGTTGCCACGCCGGGTTCGGATCGCCCTGGAAGCGGGCGGCGAACCGGTCTCTGATCTTCCCGGGGTGGTGGGCCGGGCACCTTTGCCGGACGGCCAATGGGAGCTCCAACTCAGCGACGGAGCGGATCCGCAGGCCGTGCTCGCGGCGTGTTTCGCCCGGCAGATCCGTCTTCGCAGCTTCAGTGCCGAGGAAGCGACCCTTCACGACGTCTTCGTCAAGCTGGTCGGCCCCGACGCGACGGAGGCGCGGTTTCGCTGATGTCAGGAGAGAGGGGGCGCCGGCAGGATCGGAGGTCGGGCGGTGTGATTTCTCCCGAAAGGTTGAGTTTTTAAGGGTCGGGCACCACGGTCCTCTCAGTCAGTTGGTTCGCCCCGTCTCCCCGTGCTTCTCGCCCTCGAAACTTCCTGTGACGAAACCAGCGCCGCCGTCCTGCGCGACGGCGTGGTCCTGGGCAACGTGGTCGCGTCGCAGGTCCGCCTGCATGCGGAATACGGCGGGGTCGTGCCCGAACTCGCCACCCGCGAGCATCTGCGCAACCTCCTCCCCGTCGTGCAGGAGGCGTTGACCCAGGCCGGAGCGACCATCGGCGACCTGACGGCGGTGGCGGCGACGCGTGGGCCCGGACTGCCGGCGGCATTGATGGCGGGCTTCACCTCGGCTCAGGCGTTGGCGTTCGCCCGCGGGTTGCCGCTCTATGGCATCCATCATCACGAGGCCCACCTCTACTCGCCGTGGATTGGCGGTCAGCCACCGACGGCACAGTTCGACCAGTTCGAGCCCAATGTGTCACTCATCGTCAGCGGCGGACACACGATGCTGGTCCATGTCCGCGGTGAACTGGACCACGTCGTGATCGGCTCCACGCTCGACGACGCGGCGGGCGAGTGTTTCGACAAGGTGTCCAAGCTGCTGGGCCTGCCCTATCCCGGTGGCCCGCTGCTCGACCGGTTGGCCGCGGCAGGCAATCCGGCCGCCTATGACTTTCCGCGCCCGCTGCTGGCCGAACCGAACCTCGACTTCAGCTTCAGCGGCCTGAAGACGAGCGTGCGCTACTTCCTGGAAAAACGCCCCGGCCTCGCGGACGACCCGCAGGCGCTCCGGGACCTGTGTGCGAGCGTTCAGGCGGCCATCGTCGAGGTGCTCGTGGCCAAGACGGTCCGGGCCGCGCGGCAACTGGGCGTGAAGTGCGTGACGGCGAGCGGCGGGGTCAGTTGCAACTCGGGGCTGCGGCAGGAACTGGCAACACGCTGCGCGAAACGCGGCCTGCGTCTGCGGGTCGCCGACCAGCAGTTGTGCACCGACAACGCCGCGATGATCGGCATCCTCGCGGAACGCCAGATTCGGGCCCGAACGCCGCCGACTCCGTTCGACGAGGAAACGAAGCCGGGCTGGAGCCTGGAGCGCTGAGTGTTTGCCCGGAGAGGGCCGTTCAGTCGGCGGATTGGGTGGCGCGGATCGTGGCGAGTTCGTCCCCGCCGAGCAGTCGGTCCATATCCAGCAGCGTGGTGACCAGGCCCTTGGACATTGACATGCCCAGCAGATGCTCGGTGGCGCAGGCCACGCCGGATCGCGGCGGTTCCTCAACTTAATCCGCAGTGACATTCAGGACCTCGTCCACGGCATCCACACACATTCCCATGGTGAGCGCTGTCCAAGGATCGTCCGCCGGATTGGCTGAACCCTCGGCGAGGTAATTGGTGCCCGCACCGGTCCGGGTCAGCGCCAGTGTTGGGGCGAGAGTGAGCGTGCGAAGTTCCCGCCCGGCCACGTTCCTTGTCAGCGTGAAGGGTGCGGGCCCGATGCTGGACAGTGGTCTTTGGGGGCCGGCATTGACGAGGAACGCGCCTCAGTCGGCGTGGCGGGACAGCGTAAGAGACCAGACGAGGCGTTGGTCGAGCCCGCGATGCCGAACATCGGTTCCCGCGCCTTCGGCTCCGTGCCGCGTCAATGGAATGCCTGCAATCCAGCCGAGGCGGAAAGCAGCCGGATCCGAAAGGCGGCACCTTTGGGCGGCGGAGCCTTTTCGCCGTCCAACGTGAATCATCCGCCGCGTTGCTCCCTCCGGTGAACAACCGGTGAGCAGCAGGTGAATATCATATCATTCCCAAACTCGGATGGAGGTGTATAAGGATATCGTTCATTGAAAGAACTGAACTGAGAGCGAAGGCCGCAAGGTTGGCGTTGGAAGTTCAGGATAATCCCAGGTGACTGGGGAAAGGTCGGGCGAGGCTGGTTCGCCCGGCTCCTCGGAAGACCGGATGCAGTTCCGGGCACAGGAGGCAGGATTCACCAGCTCCTCTGGCGGCGGTCGCGCGTCGTCAGTTCGCGATTCAGGAGCTGCGCGGCCGGGAGCGATGAGAAACCGCTTCAGGTCGGCTCAAGTAATCGGTGTCGGTTTCGGGCGCCGGTGAATCGCGGTTACCCAGAGGGTATCGGCTGCTACCGCGTATCAGCACGTGGCCGACGATTCGCCGGTCCAGGAAGAATCATCCGGACCCCAAACCGCGCCGTGAGGCGCGACAAAGCGAAGGTCGGTCATGGGGAGGCCCCGTCGGGCAAGGCGGGAAACCTTCCACAACGCCGGCGATGCGACAAACCGCACCGCTGGCAGGTCAATTGAAGGCAGCCTGAGAGGTAAGAGGTCAGACCCGTCGTTCCGGGCCAACGCACCGCCACCCGCGGTGGCCGTCCCGGAAGGAAAAGGTCCAGACGCGGATCAGCAATGACCAGCGTGTCTGAACCATGTCCGCCAGCCGGAGGCGCAACCACCGGTCGAAGCGGGCACAGAGGCCTCACTCGAAATCCGTGTTCCGCAAGGACGCGGACGGCCCTGCTGCGAGGCCGACAACTCCGCTTGCCGTGGAGAACAGCGTCGGGGAGCCGGCGGCCAAAGAGGCGCCTAACGTCGGCCAATGGGAAAGAGAGCGTGGCGAGCTCCCACCCCCGCTTTGGCCCCGGTGGCTCTCACGAGTCGCCGGGGCCTCTTGTTTGGCTCGGGGCCTTTGCCCCGCGTGAATGCGAATGGGCCACCGAAGGTTGCTGGCCCGAATCGGGCTGACGTCTCTTCCAAAGCCTTCAAGCGGCTTATTCCCATGGTGCCAGGGAACTTTGCTGGCTGCCGAATTCCGGCGGCCGATCTTGGCAAGGTGCTGACCAGCTTGCTTGCTGGTTGTGTCGGAAACCGATGACGGCTTGGAGCTTCGCGGCGGTCTTCCGATCACTTCCGGCGCGACCGATTGTCGATTCTGGTTGGTGCCAACTGCCGATCCTTGGGCGACGTCATGAACGACTCCGACCAGTTGGACCAAGCGGATCAGTTTCCGATGCATGCGCGGTCCACGGTCCTCCGCGCGTGCACGTGGGCGGAGAGGCGCCAGAGAGCGGATCGGGAGTTGGGCTGAAGCCGGCCGCGGAGAGCGTCAGCGGAAAGCTGGCGCAGCCCAGAAGAATCCCGGCCAGAAGGGTCCGTGCAAACCGACAAAACTCCACGGGCGGGAGGGTGGACGGGGCGGCATCTGCAAATCAGGCTGACCGGGGCGCGTTTCCAGCACCGCGTCCCCGGCGATCAAGGCTGGGAATCCGGATGCTTGCGGTCCATTTGCCGGGGCCGGCCGTTCACCGTGTCCCGGGGCAACTCCGTTGCGAACTGGTCCGTATCGCCGACTTCCGCCTTCAGCCGCTGCAGTTGGGTCTTGAGCTGGGCGACCAACGGTTGCGCCGCCGGGACGCCATACAGGATTTTCATTTCGTCCGGGTCATTCGCCAGATCAAAAAGCTCCCATTGGTCGGACTTCCAGTAGCGGATCAGCTTGTGGGTGTCGGCTCCATGCCGAACCGTTGGCGGAGATCCGCGACCGGGATGATCCGGCCGCGCAGGTTGATGACGCCCAACATGTAGGTGGGCATTCCCGGTGTGGGCGTGAAGTCAGTCGGCCGGATAATTTCGCGCACGCGCAGCACGCTCACGCCGTAGCGCCCGCGGCCGAGCCGAAACGTGAGATACTTTCTCGCCAGACCCCCAGCCGGGTCCGGACGATCTGTCATTAATGGGGCCATCGTGACTGATCCTGCCCAAGTTCGAAATGCCCGGGCTTTGCGTTCCGGGAGGGCCCGCGGAGCGCGGAGGGGGTGGCGACCACCCTTACCGCTGCGCTGCCGGCTCGCCGTATGGGATACCGCCCGGTCAAGCGGCCAACGATCCCCTCGTCAGCCGTTACTGGGGAAGTCCGCGGAAAAGCGGAAATCTTGAGGAGTTGATCGCCGATTCAGTCGTTGATCGCGGGGCAATGGCCACTCGCAAAGCGGGAGGAGACCGCTCCAAAAAACGCCCGTTGCGTGTCCAGAATATCAGCCCCCTTGGTTTCGCGGAGGGAGAACAAGCGTTCATGGGATTTCAAGGTGTGCGCATTGGATTCCAAAGATCGGTTCCGTGCGACGGCCGGAACGTGGTGGGAAAGCGGCGGCGTTCGCAGTGTCCGTCGGCGAACGCGTAATTGGCCGCGCCGCGATGCCGGTTGGTGGCGACCTCGACGGCGCCATCTTCCTCCCAGAAGTGCGCCATGATGTGATCCACGCTGCCGGCCACTTCGCCGAGCCAAATGGTGTCGGTAGGCTGGGGCAGCGAGGTCAGCCGCCGCCAGGTGACCGGGCTGCCGCGGTAGTCATCATCCGGCCCGAGTTCGAAATAGACGTTGAGCCCGTAAGCCCAGCCGTTGGTCCGGCGGTCGGATGGACAGCGAAAAACACCCTGCCGGACCGCGGCGCGGTTGGTTGAGGTGCCTGCTGAGAGATAGGGCAACAGGGAGAACCCCCACGTCGCCTCGCCAAAGGCTGCCGCGGAATGTTGGCTCCGCGGCAGCTCGGAACGGTGGTCGTCGGCATACACCAGCAGGGCGAGGCCGAGCTGCCGCTGATGGTTGGCGCAGGCGGTTCCCTGCGCCTGCGCCCGGGCTTTCGAAAGCGCTGGCAACAGCATTCCCGCGAGGACCGCGATGATGGCGATCACCACCAGAAGTTCGATCAGCGTGAAGCCACCGCCCGGCGCGGGGGCCGGGCGGCGATTGTTCGCCACCGGGAACTCGGAAGGATGCGGACGAATGCTCAAGGGAATGGATTTCGGCGAATCAGTGCCCTCCGTGGCCGGGATTGGTTCCCGTGGCCTTGGGAACCAAGCGGTAGAATCGTTCCGCGGCTTCGGGCGCCAGCAGCAGGGTCAGCTGGCCATCGAGGTTGACCGGGGTGTTCGTGAGCGCAGTCCAGGGGCCATCAGCGAGGTTGGCCGACATCTGGGCGACATAGTTGGTGCCCGATCCGGCCCACGTAAGCGCCAGTTTCGGGGCAAGACTGAGCGTGGGAGGCTGCTGCCCCGCCACGTTCCAGGTCAGGGTGAACGGTGCGGATTCGAATCCGCCAAGCGGTTCGCCGGTGGCGGCATTGACGAGGAACGCCTCGTAGTCGGCGTGGTGGGGGCCGCTGTTCGCCGGGCACGCGTAGGCGGGGTGAAACATCGTCCGGGACCAGGCGAACACATTGGTGGATCCTGCCGTGCCGAACATCGGTTCCCATGTCTTCGGCTCCGTGCCGCGATAACGGAACGCCTGCAATCCGGCCGAAGCGGAATGCTGCCGGATCCAGAGGGCGGCACCCTCGGGCAGCGGATCGGTTTCGCCGTCCATCACGAAGCCATACTGGCGGTTGAACGCCTGGCCTTGGTGATGCGGGTCCAACAGGTCATGCCACGGATCGGCGGCGTCGAACATTGCCTTGGGCTGGCTCACGGCGAGCGGAGTGAGGACGGGCACGGCCGGATCGACATGCACATGCAGTTTTTTGTGATCGGCGTGGAACGCGAAGCCGACATGGACCATGGCGCCCTGCATGGGGACGTTGGTGAGGGTGATTTCGTGGCCCAAGGCTTGGGTGCCGAATGCGGCCGCCGTGAGGACGAGGGCGGCGAGGGATTTCAATCGGGGACGATATGTTTTCATGGGTATTTCAATACAGGCAGGCAGAGCCGGAAAGGAGCCGGCACAAGAGATCAGGATAGGGGGCTGGTTGGGCGCGCCGGCTGCGACAGGAAGCCGCAGGGATCGCCCTCACCGTGTCCGGCGAGGGATACGGCAAATTTCAGGAATCAGTGGGAAATCGACAGGAAACAGAGGGGAACGTGGACGCTGGACGGCTCATTGCCGGCCACAGGGGGGCAACAACGGCACGCGGACTGGCCATGGCGGCCCGGAGGATTGGGATAACCCACCGCACCGCAGCTGGGGATTCAGCCGAGTCGAGGCGGTGGAACCGGGGGGGCGAGGTCTCCGACCGGAGTCAGTGCGACTTGGGTGTGCACCTTTACCGGAAGCACGGAGGGAAGGCAGACAGCCAGGGCATGTGCGGGCAAAGGCAGTTCGAGCTTCTGGAGCTTGAGCTGCGATTCGCTCTTCTTCTCCGCCGCTTGGCCGGTGCGGACCACCTTGCAGAGCTTGCAGGGATGCCGGCCGTCAAACGTCGTTCGAATCGCTTCGGACAGGGAACCCGTCTGGGAGCGTTCCACGATCATGGCGGTCCAAGCGAACGCCTGAAGCGTTGCCCAGTGCAGCCCGAGGGTCAGGCACACCAGCAGCGCGGCGATCAGTTGGACCAAACGATTCAACGGGCCGAATCCTAGTGACGGAATCCTTCGAGTCAACGGCGCGCGGAATCGATCGGTGATCTGCCGATTGTTTTTGGGGATGATCATGGGCGCGGTGGAGCACCGATTCAGTGACAGCGCATCATTGCCGCTCCGTGCCGGACGGGCGTGTGCCTTGGCCCGGGCAGAATCATCACGATGCCAGTTTGTGCCGAACATTCCGTCGGCGCTGCGAAATGAAGCGGCAGGGAAGGCTGGCGTAGGCCGGAATGATTCCGCCCAAGAGGAGCCGTTCACCCTGATCAAACTTCACGGCCGGGAGAAAGGGCAGTGGGGCGGCCTCTGCAATCGGACTGCCCCGGGCGCGTTTCCAGCACCGCGTCCCCGGCGATCAGAGCTGGGAATCCGGATGCTTGCGGTCCATTTGCCGGGGCCGGCCGTCCACCGTGTCCCGGGGCAACTCCGTTGCGAACTGGTCCGTATCGCCGACTTCCGCCTTCAGCCGCTGCAGTTGGGTCTTGAGCTGGGCGACCAACGGTTGCGCCGCCGGGACGCCATACAGGTTTTTCATTTCGTCCGGGTCATTCGCCAGATCAAAAAGCTCCCATTGGTCGGACTTCCAGTAGTGGATCAGCTTGTGGGTGTCGGTGCGGATGCCGTAGTGCGCCCGAGTGTCATGGTGGCCGGGGTCGTGGTAGTAGCGATAGTAGACCTCATGCCGCCAGCCGGCCGGCGTTCCGCCGGCGAAGAGCGGAGCGAGACTGCGGCCCTGCATTTCCGCGGGAATGAGCGCACCGGCAAGTTCGAGAAAGGTGGCGGCGAAATCGCAGTTGATCGCCAACGCGTCGTTGGCCGCACCCGGTTTGATCCCCGCGGGCCAGCGGGCGAGGAAGGGCATGCGGGACGAGGGCTCATACATGAAGCGCTTGTCGTAGAGCCCGTGGTCGCCCAGGAAGAATCCCTGGTCGCTGGTGTAGATCAGGAGCGTGTTCTCGCGCAGACCGTTGGCGTCGAGCCAGTCCATGAGCCTGCCCACGCCATCGTCCACGCTCTGCACGCAGCCGAGATAGTCCTGCAGATAACGCTGATACTTCCAGCGGTTCAGCTCCTCGCCGTGCAGGGTGCGTTTCCGGCCGTTCTCTTCCAACACCACCTCGGTGGGTATCTCGTCCAGCCACCGCTGGCGTTCGGGCCCCTTGAGTTCCGCTGGGGGAACCAGCTTGAGGTCGTGGCGGTTGAGATCGTGGAAGACGGACTGTTTCTGCTCCCGCAGGGCGTCGGCCCGGCCGGCGTAATCGTCACGCAAGGTAGCCGGCTCGGGAATGGTGCGGCTGGCGAATTCCCGCCGGTAGCGTTCGTTCGGGGTCCAATTTCGGTGCGGGGCCTTGTGGTGGCACATCAGGAAGAAGGGTTTGTCCTTCGGCCGGTTCTTCAGCAACTCGATGGTGAGGTCGGTGATGACGTCCGTGACGTAGCCCCGGTAGATACGGTGCCCGTCACGGTCATAGAGGATCGGGTCGTTGTAACGGCCCTGGCCGGGCAGAATGTTCCAGTCGTCGAAGCCCTGCGGATCGGAGCCGAGATGCCACTTGCCCAGCATCGCGGTGTAGTAACCCGCCTCACGCAGGCGGTGCGCGACGGTGACCTTTGCGGGATCGAGGCTGTTGAAGACCGGCACGCCGTTGCGGTGACTGTATTGGCCCGTGAGAATGGTGGCGCGGCTGGGCGTGCAGATCGAATTCACCGCGTAGCACCGGTTCAGGCGCAGCCCCTGGGTCGCGAGCCGGTCCAGGTGAGGGGTTTGGTTGATCTTACTGCCGTAGGCACCGATGGCGTGGGCGGCGTGGTCATCCGTCATGATGAACAGGATGTTCGGCCGCGGTGCGGCGGCGTGGGCCAGACAGGCCACCTCCAGGAGGATTGTCAGCCGGAGCAGGAGACGGGTCAGCATGGGCGGCAGCCTATTGCAGCGGAGGCCGCACGCGAAGTGCGGACTTCAGCGGCCTTCCGCGTGCCAACGCCGCATCAGCTCGACATTCCTCCAGAACTGCGGATCGCCCGTGAGGTTCCCGGCCTCCTTGGGGTTGAGGCTCATTTCGCCCTCGTAGGCTTCGCGAGATTCAGGCACGCGACCGCGGTCGCCGGTCTGTGACTCCCAGTCCGCGAGCCGGGAACGCAGGTCGGTCAGGATGCCTTCCTTGGAGGGATCGCCGGCCAGATTTTGCAGCTCGAACGGATCGGTCTGCAGGTCATACAGCTCCTCGGTGGGGCGGTTCGCCGTGAACAGCCGTTCAAGGGCGGGGGGTAGAGCTCCGTCGGCGTGGAGTTGCCGCAAGGTCTGGACGATGGGTTTGGCGTCCTTATAGGCGTTCGGTTGCAGCATGGGGCGCCGGGGCCGGTGATTGCGGATGTATTTGAACTGGGCCGTGCGCAGGCCGCGGATGCGATCCTCGGTTTCGTCCGCCCGATCCCGGGCAGAGAAGACCGCGGAACGGGGAACGTGTCCGACGGCCAGAAAATCGCGGGCCTGCATGGTGGCGGGCAGGGGAATGCCGGCGAGGCCCAGGGAAGCGGCGGCGAGGTCGATGTGCTCGATGAGGTCGTGCCGCACCGCGTTGGTCGCAATGCCGGGGCCGCTGAGAATGAGGGGAATGTGAGTCCCGCCATCGTAGAGGAATTGCTTGTGACGCACATGGCTGATGCCGTGGTCGGTGAGGAAGCAGATGACAGTGCGTTCCAGTTCGCCCGCAGCCCGGAGGCGTTCGACGATCCGGCCGACCTGCCAGTCGGTGAAGCGAACCGTGTCCAGATACTGAGCCCAATCCTCCCGGATCACGGGGTGGTCGGGGAGATTGGGCGGCAGCGAAACGGTGGCCGAAGACGTGCGCTCGCCGAGCGCGCGGATGACTTGGCCCGGCCAGTTAGTGCCCTGGCCGTGTCCGCGCAGTTTCCCTCCGGCCAACTGCACTTGGACGAAGAAGGGCTGGCCGGCTGGCCGATCCGCCCAATGGGTGCGGGCATAGATGTTCTCGTCCCAGTCAAAATTGTAGTCCGTCTTGGCGATGCCAACCGGTTGGGCCGACTGGCTGGCAGCGCGTTCGCGCAGGAATTCCTCCACAGTGAGGTTGAGCGTGAGGTAGCCGGCTTTCTGGAAGTGGGCCGGCAGCGGCAGGGTTCCGTCCGGCAGGCGGATTCGTTGAGTGCCTCGGCCGGAACGGTGATGATGCGCACCGATCGTGGTCTGATACATCCCGGTGATCAGGGCGGAGCGGCTGGTGGAACAGATCGGGGCGGTGGTGAAGGCGCGCAAGAAGCGCGTGCCACCGGCGGCGAGTCGGTCCAGATGGGGGGTCTGGATTTGGCGCTCCCCGTAGCAGCCGAGATGCGCGGACATGTCCTCGACCACCAACCACACGATGTTGGGAGGGCGAGGCGGAGCCGCCGCAGCCGGCCGGCAGATGAGGGCCAGGAGCAGGGCAATAAGAAGTCGGGCAGTCATGGTGAGGGGGCCGCCAATAGTCCGAACTCGGCCGTGCGCCGTTCCCATTCGGCGGCCAGGGCGCGCACGCGATCGGGATGGCGGGTGGCGAGGTTGCGGGTTTCGGTGCGATCGTGTGCAAGGTCGTAGAGCTCCCAGGGGCCAAGGGTAGCGCCGGCTCGCGCGGCCACGAGTTTCCAGTCGCCGACGCGGACGGCCCGGTGGCGTTCGTGCAGCCACCAGAGACTGTCACGCGCCAGCGTGTGGTCGCGCCGCAAGGCGGGCGTCAGATTGATTCCGTGCGGCGCCGGGACTGGGGTGCCCTGCCAGTCGGCGGGCCAGGTGCCGCCCGCGAGTGCGAGCACTGTGGGAGCCAGATCCACCACGTGGGCCGGGGTTCGCCGCTTGCCAGCTCGCGGGATGCCAGCGGGCCAGTGGACGATGCAAGGGGTCGCGATGCCGCCTTCGTGAACCCACGATTTGTGCTTGCGGAACGGGGCGTTGGCCGCGCTCGACCAACCGGGGCCAAGTCCGAGATAACTGCCGGCCGAGCCGGGCGCCACAGCAGGGTCGTGGCCATCACCGCGGATGATCTGTTCGGCGCTCGCGCCGTTGTCGGAAAGGAAAACGATGACTGTGTCGCGGAAGGCGTCCATCGCCTTGAGTTGATCCAGAACGCGTCCGATCTCCCGGTCCATCCGGTCCACCATCGCGGCGTGGATGGCCATTTTGGTCGCCTGTAACTGCCGCTGATCCGCATTGAGCGAAGCCCAGGGAACCGCCCGCCCCACTTCTCCCGGTCCGATCTTCTCCCGCAGTTCCGACTCGGCCGGATTCCAAGGCGGATAAACGTCCGGTTCCAGCGGCGGCAGCGGCCCGCGAATCAAGCCGAGCGAGCGGACCCGCCGGGCGCGGTCGTCGCGCAGGCGGTCCCATCCGGCGAGATACCGATTTCGATACCGGGCGATGTCCTCTGCGGGTGCCTGCAGCGGAAAGTGCGGGACGGTGAAGGCGAGGAACTGGAAAAACGGCTTTTCCGCATGTAGAGCGGCATGCTCGCGCAGTGATTTGACCGCGTGGTCGGTGATGGCGGCGGTCGAATAGTAGCCGCTGTCCCGGGTGACCGGGGGCAGTGGGCGATCGTCCTCCAGGTGATTCTTCGGATTGAAATTGCGGTCGTGGTCATCCAGCGAATACGAGCGATCAAATCCTCCCGCGATCCGTGGGCCGTCCACATGCCATTTCCCGGAGTGGTAACTGCGATAGCCGAGGCTACGGAGATGTTCCGGCAGCAGCCGCGCCCAAGCGGGTCGCCGGCCGCTGTTGCCTCCCTTGCCGTTGGGCAAGGCGTCGCGACGGATGGCTTGGGGATAGTATCCGGTCAGCAGCGCTCCCCGCGTCGGCCAGCAGCGGGCAGTGTTGTAGAACTGGGTGAAGCGGAGTCCGTTCTGGGCGAGTCGGTCGAGGTTTGGGGTAGCGATTTCGCCGCCGTAACAGCCGAGGTCGGAGAAACCCAGATCGTCGGCGAGGATGATCAGGAAGTTTGGACGCTTCGATTCGGCGGCGAACGCTCCCGAGGCCAGCAGGGAGACCGCCAGCAGCGCCAGCCAGGAATGCAGTCTGATCATGACAGGATCTCCGAGACGACGTGACCATGGACGTCGGTGAGGCGTCGTTCCAAGCCGTTGTGGTAATAGGTCAGGCGCTCATGATCGAGCCCGAGCAGATGCAGCACGGTCGCGTGCAGGTCGTAGACTGAAACGATGTTCTCGACGGATTTGTAGCCGAACTCGTCCGTCGCGCCGTAGCTGAAACCCTTCTTCACGCCCGCGCCCGCCAGCCAGCAGGTGAAGCCGCTCGGGTTGTGGTCGCGGCCCTGCGCGCCCTTCTGGAAGGTGGGCATGCGCCCGAACTCCGTGCACCACACGACGAGCGTGTTCTCCAGCAATCCGCGTTGCTTGAGATCGATGAGCAATCCCGCCGTCGGCTTGTCGAGCACGGGACCGTGAACGCTGTAATCCTTGAAGAGCTGTTTGTGGCCGTCCCAGTTGCTCACGCCTTCGCCGCCGGTCTGATACGCGCCATTGAAGAGCTGCACGAAGCGCACGCCCTTCTCGATGAGCCGCCGCGCGAGAATGCAGTTCCGCGCAAACGCCGCGCGGATGTCGTTAACCTTCGAGCCGCCCTCGTCCGCGCCGTAGAGCTTGAGGATGTGCGCCGGCTCGCTGGAGAGGTCCGCAACTTCCGGCACCGTGAGCTGCATGCGCGCCGCCAGTTCGTAGCTCGCAATGCGCGCGGCCAGTTCGCTGTCGCCGGGAAAACGTTGCGCGTGTTGTCCGTTCAGCTTTTGCAGAAAGCCGCGGGTCGCCGCGTCACGAGCCGCCGGAATGTCCCCGGGCCGGGCGAGATTGCGAATCGGGTTCGTCGCGTTGAACTCCGTGCCCTGGAATGCCGCCGGCAAAAAGCCCGGACCCCAGTTGTTCACGCTGTTCTGCGGTTTGCCGCGCGGATCGGGAATCGCCACATACGCTGGCAGGCTCTGGTCTTCGCTGCCGAGCGCGTAGGTCAGCCACGCGCCCATGCTCGGAAAGCCATCGAGCGTGTTGCACGTCGACATGAAGTTCTCGCCCGGCCCGTGCGTGTTCGTCTTGCCCTGCATCGAGTGGATGAACGCCATCTCGTCCACCAATCCACCGAGATGCGGCACGAGATCGGAAACCATCTTCTCGCACTGGCCGCGCGGACGAAACTCCCACGGGCTCTTGGTCAGCGCGCCTTGTTCGCCCTGGAAGGTGATGAGCTTTTCGTTGCCCGGCATCGGCTGGCCGTGACGCCGGATCAGCTCCGGCTTGTAGTCGAACGTATCGAGATGGCTGCAACCGCCGCTGGAGAAAATGACGAGCACGTTCTTCGCCTTCGGCGTGAAGTGCGGCTGCCTCGCCGCATACGGCTGGCCCGGTTGGATGACAGGACGGATCGATTCCTTTCCAGCCAGATTCGCAGCGAGCAAACCCTGACGTCCGAGCAACGACGTGAGCGCAATCGCACCGAGCCCTATGCCGGCGTCGGAAAGAAAGCGGCGGCGATTGAGCAGCGGGCTGTTGAAGTTCGGGAAAAGGTCGCTCATGGGATGAAGAGGAATTCGTTCGCATTCAGCACCGCGCGGCAGAACGCCGGCAGTCCTTCCGCTTTCGCAAACTCCACCGCTTGCTTCGCTTCGGATTTCTCGGGCGCGCGATTGAAAGCCAGTTGCCACGCCTGGCGCACCTGCGCGGCAGTGTCGTCGCCGACCTCCTTGCGTAACCGCGCGGCGAACGTCTCGGACTGGTCGAGAATAAAACGGCTGTTGAACAAGTTCAGCGCCTGCAACGGCGTCGTCGAGACACTGCGCTTCGGCATCGCCAGGCTGCCATCCGGGCAATCGAACGAGCCGAAGATGCCGTCCTGTTCCATGCGCACCTTGAACGCGTAAACCATGCGACGCGTCTCGGCCGAACCGAACTTCTCCTTCGGATGATAGTGATACACGTTCTCGCGGTCGACTTCGTGCAGGTAAAAGCTCGGGCCGCCCGGCGTGCGATCCAGGTTGCCGCTCACCGCGAGAATGCTGTCACGGATGCCCTCCGCCTCCAGCCGGCGCGGCGGGAAGCGCCAGAGCAACCGACTCGCGGCATCCATCTTCAGCGCTTCGTCGCGCGGCGCGCTCGACTGCCGCCACGTCGAGCTCGTCAGAATGAGGCGGTGAATGTGTTTGAGCGACCACGGCCTAGTTGCAGCCGAGGTAACGAGGCTCTGATTTCTTTCGCTTTCGAGAGGGAGAGCCTCCTCGCGTCGGCTGCTACGCGAAGGAGCAACCAGTTCGCTCGCCATCCAGTCGAGCAACTCCGGATGGGTCGGTCGCGCGCCGTTCTTGCCGAAATCATTCGGCGTGTTGACCAGCCCGACTCCGAAATGATGCTGCCAGATGCGGTTCACGATTACGCGCGCGGTCAGCGGGTTCTCCGGACTCGCAATCCACTTCGCGAGCGCCACCCGGCGTTCCTGCTCCGGCGTGTTCGTGGCGAGTGTCAGCGGATCGAAAATCGCCAGCGTGCCCGGCGGCACCGTTTCGCGCTTCTGCATTGGGTTGCCGCGATGCAGCCGGTGCGTCGCATCCGGCTGGGAAAAGTTTCCGGCGTAAATCATCGGCGACTTCGCCAGCTCAGAACGTTCCTTGCGCGCCTTCTCCAACTCGGCCAGCCACTGCCTGCCCTGCTCCGCCTCCGCCACCGGCCAGCCTTCGAAACGATACGTCGGCCCGGCCGGTTTCTCCGTCTTGCCCTTGAACGGTTCGCGGTCCGCCGAGCTGGCCACCAGCTTCCACTCGTTCGTAGTTACCGCCGCCTCGATGCGATAGTCCGTGGCCAGCCGATCCTTGAACTGCCCGTCGCGGTCGCGCCCCCACACGACGCGCTCGATGCGTTCGGCCTTCGCGAATTCCAACTGAACCCAGCCCCGAGCAGACTCGCTGGAAATCCACGACCGACTGTTCCCGGTCTTGCCATCGTTGACGTGCTCCAGCTTGTGAATCTCGTAGCCCGCGAGGCTGCCGGACGCCGTAGCCGTCGCGCCATCGGCGGCCAACGCCACATTTCGATCACCTGCCCATGCCTCCAGTTCATCAATGCACGGCTCGCCTCCCGTGGCCGCGAGAATGGTGAAGCGCAGAAACTTCGCCTCGACCGGCGTGAAGGCATCTTCGTTCTTCATCGCGTTCACCGCCGGACGCAGCGCTTTGCCGGGAACATTCGTCGCCACCACCGCAGGGGTGGCCTTCGGGATAAACTGGGCGAGGTGTCGTTCGAGTCCCTTGATGCGGTCGTCGAGCTTGGCCACATCCGCCGCACGGTCTTTCGGCAGCGGCAAGGCGCGTTCGCCGTGCTTCACGCCCGAGAAGATCGCGGCCATCGAGTAGTATTCACGGTGGGTGATGGGATCGAACTTGTGCGTATGGCAGCGCACGCAGCCGAGCGTGAGGCCCATGAAGGCCGTGCCGGTTGTGCCGATCATGTCATCGATTTCATCCGCGCGCTGCTGGAGCGTGAGAGTGATGTCCGGGCTACCGACGATGTCCACCGGCCCCCCGACGAGAAACCCGGTCGCGACGTCCGCGCCGAACGCGTCGCCGGCAATCTGTTCGCGCACGAACTGATCATAAGGCTTGTCGCTGTTGAACGCGGCGATGACGTAGTCGCGGAAACGCCACGCGTTGAGCCGTTCGCGATTCGTCTCGAAACCGTTGCTCTCTGCGAAGCGCACCACATCGAGCCAATGCCGGCCCCAGCGTTCGCCGTAGCGCGGGTCTTCCAGCACGCGGTCCACGAGCCGCTCAAAAGCCAACGGCTTTTTGTCGCCTACGAACGCGGCCACTTCCGCCGGCGTCGGTGGCACGCCGAGCATCACGAAGTGGATTCGGCGAATGAGCGTGGTGCGGTCGGCCTCGCGTGACGGCGTCAGCTTGCTCTCGGTGAGTGTGGCGCGGACGAAAGCGTCAATCGGATTCACGATTCTGGATTTACGTTTTGCGAGAGCCGGAACCGCCGGGCGTTTCACCGGCTGGAACGACCAATGCGATTTGATCGGATCCGCCTCCACCTCAGCCGCCACATCCGCAGGAAACTTCGCCCCTTGATCAATCCACGCACGCAGCAGGCCGATCTGTTCCGCGGTCAACGGCTCGCCCTTGGCGGGCATTCGCGAGTCGGGAACCAATCCCGCCACAAGGTGGATGAGCGGACTGCCCGCACTGTCACCCGGCTTGATCGCGGGCGAGTGAGCCTCGCCGCCCTTGAGCGTCGCTTCGGGTGAGTCGAGTCGATACCCGCCCTTCTGCTTCTCCGGCCCGTGACAGGAGACACACGAGTTCTCGAGGATCGGCTGGACATCCTTCACGAAGTCGACCGGCCGCGTTGCCGGTGGAGGGAGATTTTCCGCGGCGATCGCGCAAAAGGCGAAAGCCAGGCCTGTCAAAGCGAGCAGGGGCCATGGCCACAGGCGCGGCGGGATACTTGATGGCGCGGGGACGGGCATTGGTCGGATGCAACCGCAGCGAATCGACTCCGCCAAGGCCGGAAGCGGGTGTGCCGCATTCGGGGCACCACCGCGAAGTCACCGGAATGTAACTGACCTGTGAGACTTTATGTCGTCGAAATCCGGCGAAACGCTCGACACCGATGCGGGTGTCGAAGTATTGCGTATGCAGTTTCCAGACCGCGCCGCCCAGCCATGACCTGTTACCAGCTCAAAGGAATGACCCTGAGGGTGGAGTTCGAATTGCGGACTGGTCTCAACACGGTGGGGCGGAACCCGACGAATGACTTTTGCATTCACGAGGCGAGCGTTTCGAGCTTTCACGCAGAAGTGACCGTGCTGGAAGACGGTGGCGTGGTGATCCGTGATCTCCAGTCCACCAATGGGACCTTTGTGGACGGGAGCCCGGTCTCGGAAGCGGCGGTGAGTCCGGGACAAACGCTGCAGTTTGGCTCCGTGGAGCTTCAGTTGGTGGCCCAGCAGATCCAGATCACGGTGCCGGGCCTTCCCGTGGTGGAAACCGCCAAGCCGTCCGGCGTGGCGGCATTTTTGCCGGATGGCCGTCCGGCGTGTTCCCGCAATCCGGAGTTGCCGGCCACCCACGAAGCCACCGGGGGATGCCAGGCGGTTGCCCGTTGCCCGGGCGTGTTCAATGTCGCGTCGCTGCGCGCGGTGAAACTCTCCGGCGGCAAGGCGGGCGTGCTGCTGTTCTGCCCGGATTGCAACGCTAAGTGCCGGCCGATTGCCGGGGCGACGGGGACCAATCAGACCAAGAAGGGGCTATTCTCTCGGCTGACCCAGACGATTCAACTCGGCTGGAAGAAATGACTCACGGCCGTCCGGCGAAACGGCGGAGATTCTTCAGGGCGACGTGAAAAGCCTTGGGCAGCGGTGCTTCCACCTGCAGCAATTTCCCGATGTCGGGATGCGGCAGTTCCAGCTTCCACGCGTGCAACGCCAGCGTCCGGATCAGCGGCGTCTCCGTTTCACACGGAGACAGCCGGTAGCTGCGCTTCAGCTTGGAAAGCAGCAGCGGCTGGCCGCCGTATTGGCTATCACCGTAGATCGGGAGCCCGACGTCCTGAAGATGAATGCGGATCTGATGGGTGCGGCCGGTGACCGGGCGGCATTCCATGAGCGCGCAGCCGGCGAACCGTTCTGCCACCCGAAATTGGGTGAGCGCTCTCTTGCCCTGGCCGCTGATGGCCATCAGCCCGGGCTTCGACCAATGGGGCGCCAGCCGGTTTTCGACCGTGAACTCGTCCTGCGCAGGGCTGCCCTGAACCAGCGCCAAGTAGGTCTTCTTGGGCGTTTCCGAGCCAAAGTGATTGGCGAGGAGAACCAGCGCGGACCGGGTCTTGGCGAGCACGAACACGCCCGTGGTCTCGAAGTCCAGCCGGTGGGCGTTCGCGACATAGGTGAGTCCCCGTTCCACGGCCCATGGCTTGCTGGCAGCCACACCATCGTGCAGCAGCCGCATCAGGTTGGGACGCTTGGCATCCCAACGGTCCGGGCAGGACAGCAGGCCGGCCGGCTTGTCGAGGACCAGCACAGCGGCGTCCTCGTGAACGACCGGGACAGCCCACGACTCGCCGGTCGCCGGCGCCGAAAGGCGGATCACCGGCAGCTTGGTCTCCATCACCCGATTACTGCTCCGCGGTGTCCGACTTCATCAGGGCGGACAGGCCCGACTTGACGAACTCGCGGTTGAGCCATTCCTGGAAAGCCAAGGATTTCCGCTGATCACGCTGTTCCTCAATGAAGGAGTTGAGACCGGCCTTCAAGGTGGCGTCGTCCACCGGACGGCGTTCCTTCAGGAAGGCCACCAAGCCGCCGTCGCCCGCCGGTTGGTAAGGGCTGGCAGCGCCGGCCTTGAGCTGGAACACCGCGCTCTTGATGGTGTTGGCGTTGAGGCGGGGATCGAGGCCCGCAATCGTCTGCCCCGAGATCGTGAAGGGGGCAAGGTCGGTGACGGTGACGTTCTGCTCGGCGGCAATCGCTGCAAACGCCTTGCCCTGCGCAAGGCCATTGGTCGCGGCGGTGGCGAACGCCTCGCCGGCGGCGCGCGCGGCCTCCTGGGCCTTGAAGCGGCGGTAATCCTCGGTCACCCGGGTCTGGACGGTCGTGAACGCGGGAACCTCGCTGGGCACCCGGTGGGTGAGGGCGGCCACGACGACACCTTGGGCTCCACGCATCGGCAGCGTAAACGGCCGTTCTGGCGTGAGCTTCACGACCTCTTGACCGAGGTTGAACAGATCCTCAAGCCCGGCCGGGCGGTTGTTCTCGGCGAAGGGCTCGGTGTTGGCGACGGTCAGCTTCCGGTTGAGCGCCTCGTTGATGAAGTTGGCCACCTGCATCGGCTTTTGCCGGTAAACGGCGTTGGCGAACTCGTTGGCCTTGGCCGTGGCGAGGGCGATCGCCTGATTGGTGAGGATGTCGCCGCGGAGCTGTTCCAGCGCGGCCGGCTTGGTCAGCGGCTGGCCTGTGGCATCGGTGAAGCCGGCGGCGCCGCGTTGGGCGTAGATGGTTTCAAGCCGGTTTGTGAGGTCGGTGACCTTGGCCAGCTCGCCTTCCGCCTGGGCGGTGAAGTCAGCCGCAGCGAAGCGGACGTAGCTGAGCACATGGCGCTCGGGGATGCGGTAAACCGCAAGGCGGTTGCTGTAGAATGAGCTGATCGCGGCCGGATCGAGGTTGACCGAGCCGAGGTAGTTCGAGGACGAGAAGTGGGCGAAGCTCACAACGAAGGTCTCGTTCTGCCGTTGGAAATTGGCCGATGCTTCCCGGGGCGTCACGAGGTCGCCGGTCACACCCGCGAGATCGGCCAGATGACCGCGGATCACCTGAACTCGCACCCAGTCGAGGAACTCCGATTCCGTGAAGCGTTCTTTGGAGGGGTTGAGGCGGTTTTCGAGGAACGCCTGATAGGCAATCGGTCCCTTCTCGTCGCGGAGATTTTGCCGGATCCAGGCGGCGATGGAAGCGTCTCCCACCTCGATTCCCAGGTCCTGTGCCCGCTGCAGGAGCAGGACGTTAAGATACATCTCTTGGTTGAGATCGAAGCCCTGCTGCTTGCCTTCGGCGCCGTCGTAACCCTCACCGAGACGCAGGTAACCACCGAGTCGGGCGAGCCGGCTGGCGTCCACCAGCAGGTCGCGACGGAGCGGTTTTCCGTCGATGGTCCCAAAATTGGCGCCGCGTCCGGCCTCCAGTCGGGAAGCCGGATTGAAGTAGGCGACAAAGCTGATGATCACCGCCGCGCTGATCACGATCCACAGCAGCTTCTGATGTTTGCGAATATGGCCCGTCATGGTGAGAAACCCAGATAAATAGGGGCGGAACCTAGCGGCCCCGGAAAAACCGGGTCAAAGGCAAAAGCGAGTCGTTTTGTCCCCGCCGAGGCCGGTCCGGCCCGGGCAAAGGGTGTGATCCGGTCATTTTCGGCGGGTGCGGATCAGGGTCGGACGGCTGCGGAAATCCTCGGCGAGCTCGGTCTCCTCGAGGCTGATTGTCGGACCATCGGGCGTTGGCAGGCCAAGTTCGCGCAATTCCGCCGCCAAGGCGTCGGCCGACTCGGGACGGTCATCGGGGTTCTTGGCGAGCAACCGGAGCAGCAGACGGCCGAGGCCGGCACCGGCTTTGGCGGGCGGGGGCGGCAGGTCGGCCTTTTGATGGGCCTTGCGCAGGGCCTTGGCCGAGTCCAGCGCGAACACCGGCTGTCCGGTCAGGAGGAACCACGCCACGCCACCCAGGGAGTAAAGGTCCGCCCGGCTGTCCACTTCCGCACCGCCGGTGTCGAGTTCCGGGGCCATGTATTCTGGGGCGGCGGACCGGAATCCTCCCCGGCTGGCGGCCGGGGCTTGGGCAAGGGATTCGCGGACAACGGCGAGGCCGAAATCGAGCACTTTGACCACCTCCCGGTGGAGACCTTCGCGGGTAAGGAACAGGTTTTCCGGCTTCATGTCGCCGTGGACGAGGCCGAACGAATGGGCTTCCGCCAGGGAGTCGCACGTTTCCAGCAGCCACGCCACGACGCGCTCCGGCGGCTGGGGGCCGAAGCGTTCGATGACCTTGTGCAGGGGAAGGCCGCGCAGCAGCTCCATCACGTAGAAGATCTGACCGTCGTCCGTCCGGCCGTAGTCGAACACCTGCACGGTGTGGGCGGAGGTCAGTCGGGCGGCCAACTTGGCCTCCTGCTGGAACCGGGCGAGGGTGCGCTCCAACTGTTCCGGCGAGCCTGCGGCCTGCCGCAGCAGGTCGGCGCTGACCAGCTTGATGGCAGCGGGGCGCGCGAGCGTGCGGTGGGAGGCCTGCCAGACTTCGCCCAAACGGCCCGGGCCGAGCCGGCGTTCGAGCTGGTAGGAGCCGAGTTCCTGCAGTTCGCCGCGGGCGGTCGCGAGCTGCTTGGCCATCGCCTGCAGGCGGCGGCGCTCGCGTTCCCGGTGGATGACGATCGCGACGGACACAATGGCGCAGATCCAAGTGGCACTGTTCGCCACGATCATCCGGCGGGCCAGTTGGGGAGGTGCGTGCGACCCGCCGGCCTGTCCAGTGACGATCAGCACGGCGAGCACGAAAGGGGCGACCAGGCTTGAGAAGGTCAGCAGCGCGTAATGCAGCAGCGGCGGGGCCGCGACGAGCAGGGAGAACAGCAACAGCACCACGCCGGTCCACGAGGGACGCGCAGACACGTGGACAGTGCCGGCCAGCATCCGCGCGCTGAACCAGGCCGTCAGCAGCGCGTGCAGCAGCAGCAGGACGGACGCCGCGGTCAGCACCGTGGCCGGGCGCCGCATTCGGTTGGACAGGACCGCCGCAACCACGCAAGCAAACACCATTCCCACCATCGGCACCAGAGGTGCATTGCCGGAGGGGCCCGTCTCCGCGCGGTCGAGCCAGAGCCGCTGCAGTTCGAGCGACAGCAGGCTGAGCGCCAGAATGCCGCCGAGAATCACCGCGAAACGGACGACGCCCGTTGCCACATCCTCGGGACCGCCTACCGGGCTGAGCGTGCTGCCCGTGCCGTAATGCACAATGGTGCCCGCGGCGCCGGCGGGACGGCGGGACGGTTCGGAGGGGATTCCTTCCATGGTGGAACGGCGGCAGTCTGCGTCAGGAGCGGGCCAAAGCCAACCTCCGGGCGGCACAATCCGCCCGGGAGTTCAATTCGGCGGCAGGCGGGGAGTGGGCTTTCGGGCCGGATGCTGGTCGGCGCGTCCGTGCAGCATCACGGCGGTCCATTCCGCCAGCCGGCGTCCGAGGAGGCGGCAGGCTTCCTGGGTTTCCTCCTCGCGCGGTTCTTTCGCGGCGACGGCACCGTAGTGGAGCGTCATCTTTTTGCCTGCGTAATCGGTGACGCCAAAGGTCAGGAAACCGAAGTTCATCAGCACCGTGAGGATCGACTGGCAGGCGATCTCCATGCCGCCGCCCCAGCCGCCGGCGCTGCTGAACGCGCAGGCGATCTTGCCGTCCAGCTCCATCCACTTCGAGCCCATCGTCTCGTCCCAGAAGCGCTTCATCTTCCACGACAGGATGCCCATGTTGGTCGGGCTGCCGACCGCCAGGCCGTCGCACCAGACCACATCGTCCGCGGTCGCCTCGTCCACCGAGCGGAGCCGCACTTCGGTGTCCGGAATCTGTGCCGCGCCGTCGGCCACGAGCTGGGCCATGCGGGCGACGTTGCCGGTCTTGGAATCGAATAGGACGAGGATGCGGTTCATGGCGGCAGCATGGGCGCAAGGACCGGGGCGGATGCACGGAAAAATGCCGGGCGCGGAGTCCCGACCGATTTGTCCGCCCCCTTCGCTTGCTTCCGCGGGCGAACCTTTCCAGCCTCGCATCCATGTCTGCCCGCACCTTCCTGCTTCGCGCCTTCGCGTCTTCGCTGATGGCGGTCCCGACGTTCGCCGCCGAGGTGCTGCTCGCCGATTTCGAGGGCCCCGATTACGCCGGCTGGACTGCCACCGGCACGGCCTTCGGCACTGCGCCCGCCCGCGGCACGTTGCCCGACCAGCAGAACGTCGGCGGTTTCCGTGGCGCAGGGCTGGTGAATTCCTACCGCGGTGGCGACGGTGCCACGGGCACCCTTACTTCGTCCGAGTTCACGGTGTCGCAGCGTTACCTGAACTTCCTCCTCGGTGGCGGCGCGCACGAGGGCGCGACCTGCGTTAATGTCCTCGTCGGCGGCCAGGTCGTCCGCAGTGCGCCGGGCCGTGACGACGAATTCCTGAACACGGCCACGTTCGACCTCGGCGAATTCTCCGGAAAGGCGGCGCGAATCCAGATTGTGGACAGCGCCACTGGCGGCTGGGGCCACATCAACTGCGATCACTTCGTCCTCAGCGACACCGCGGCCACGCCGCCCCTGGTCACGCGCGTCGTGGACACCAGCCGCCTCTACGACGAGACCTTCCGGCCCCAGTTCCACTTCACCGCGCAAAAGGGCTGGCACAACGACCCCAACGGCCTCGTCTTCTTCGCCGGCGAATACCACCTCTTCTTCCAGCACAATCCCTACGGCCGCGAATGGGGCCACATGACCTGGGGGCACGCGGTGAGTCCGGACCTCGTTCACTGGCAGCAGCTCGACCACGCCCTCTGGCCCGACCGCATGGGCACGATGTTCAGCGGCTCGGCCGTGATCGACCGGGACAACACCGCCGGCTTCCAGACCGGCAAGGAGCCCGCCCTGGTCGCGATCTACACCGCGGCCGGCGGCACCAGCGACGAATCCAAGGGGCAGCCCTTTACCCAGTGCCTCGCCTATTCCAACGACCGCGGCCGCACCTGGACCAAGTATGCCGGCAACCCCGTCGTGCCTAACGTCGGCGACGGCGACCGCGATCCCAAGGTCTTCTGGCACGCCCCCACGAAACGCTGGGTCATGCCCCTCTACGTCGGGGAAAAGGATCCGGTGAAGAAGGATGCCAAGGGCAATCCGACCGTGCGCCATGTCTGCCATTTCTACACCTCGCCCGACCTCAAGGTCTGGAGCTTCACCAGCAAGTTCGCCGAGGAACTCTACGAGTGCCCCGGCTTCGTCGAGTTGCCCGTGGATGGCCGCAAGCGGGACACCCGCTGGCTGCTGTGGGGCGCCAGCGGCGACTACTGGCTGGGCCGCTTCGATGGCCGCGCCTTCACCGCCGAGACGCCCAAGCTCAAGGGCAACTACGGCCCGAATGCCTACGCGGCGCAGGCGTGGGACGACCTGCCCGACGGCCGGGTCATCTACCTCGACTGGATGAACGGCGGCAAATATCCGGGCATGCCCTTCAACCAGCAGATGGGTTTCCCTGTTGAGCTCGGCCTCCAGACCACGCCGGACGGCCTCCGCCTGGTGAAGTGGCCGGCGCAGGAGCTCGGCAACCTGGTGACCGGGGTGACGCAGGACGTCCTGTCCTCGCCGCTTCCGGCCGGGCGGATCGAACTTTCGGGAGCAGCGAAGGAACTGCTCGACCTGGAGCTGGAATTCATCCCCGCCACCGCCCAGACCGTGACCCTGGAACTGCGCGGCCAGAAACTCGTCTGGAGCGCCCAGACCGGCGAACTCACTGCCTTCGGACGCACGATGCCGCTGAAGCCTGCGGCGAAAACGGCCGGCCGCCGCTTGGATCTTTCCCTGCCGCGGGGACCGGACTCCAAGCCGTGGGATGGCAGTGTGCGCCTGCGCGTGCTGCTGGATCGCACCTCGCTCGAACTCTTCGGCAACGGCGGGCTGGCGGCGTCGTCCTTCTGCTTCGTCCCGCCCGTGGGCCAGAGCGCCTCGCTGACCGTGGCAGGCGGCAGCCTGGCCAAGGCGCGGCTCACCGCGCGGACGCTGAAGCCGGCGTGGTGAAGTAACCGGTTCACTGCGGGTGGTTCGGCAGTCTGTCTGAAGAATGGGTTTCCCCGCCGTCGCGGAGGCGAGGCTGACTCCAGACCTGTCCGCGTTTTGGGGGCAGAGCGCGTCCGCCAAGGATCCCCTCTCCTGGGGGAGAGGGTTAGGGTGAGGGCGGGTGTTCCTTCCATCTGAGGATCGGGGGACAAGATTGGTGGTTGGCCCGCCCTCACCCCGGCCCTCTCCCCCAGGAGAGGGAGAATCCGCAGTCAGCATCAAACCGGCCGACTGCTCCGAAAACATCGCCCGTTTTCTGCCTCTCCCGACGGCAAGGCCCAGGACAGGTCGCGCCTTCTCCGGTTGCCGCTGGCTTCGCGACCATGTCGGGCTGGTTCTCAGCCGTCCGCGTTACAGGCGATGTCCGCGCCAAGGTTGGACCAGACCCTCGGAGCGGGGCCGGTTGGTGCCGAATTCAAGGTAAGCGGAACCTTCGAGCAGTTGGGCGACTCCGAGCCAGATCTTCAGCCGCATGGCCAAATACCACGGGAAGAATAGCGGCCAGCCGAAGATCACGAACACCAAGACCAAGGTGCTGGGGCGTTGGGAAATCCCGTTGTCGTAGCGCCAGACCTGGGCGCGTTTCCAAGTGAGGACGGCCCATGCCAGGGTCACGGGCCAAAGCGCCGCCGGCCAGCCTTCGGCCGAGGACAGCAGCCAAAGGATTACAGTCACCACAAGAGCCGCCGCCCAACAGGCGGAGGCAATGAGGTTGCGGCGAAACGTGCTCATTACTGGAGGGGATAGGATTCGACCTTCACCTCATCAAGTCCGGTCTTCACTTCTTCACCCCGCGCAGGTGTTCGTCGAACCAGTCCGCGAACGTCACCACGTCCTTCTCGATGCCCGGCCAGCCGTGGAGCAGGCCGGGCTTGCGGATCAGCTTAACGGGCACCTTCACGCCGGCTTCCTCGGCTTTCTTCACAAAGATCTCCGCCTGGTAGATCGGCACCAGCGCGTCGGCATCTCCGTGGACGAGCAGCGTGGGCGGCATTGCGGCGGTCACAAAATTGAGCGGCGAAATCTCCTTCCCATACACGGCGCGGCTTTCCGCGGTGTCGCTGCGGGCGCCGAACGCCGGCTTGAAATCCTTGAGCACGCCCACGCCCACGGCGTCGTCGCCCGGGTTGCGCCAGTTGAGGTAGTCGGTCGGCGGGAAGAAGGCGGCGACGGCTTGCACGGCGCTGGATTCGCGGTCAACGGGGTCCTTGGCATCGGCTTTGCCCGGGCCACCCTGCGTGCCCATCGTGAGCGACAAATGGCCGCCCGCGCTGGCGCCAAAAATGCCGAACCGGTCGGGCTTCACCCCGTAGTCGGCCGCGTGGTGGCGAATGAAACGGACCGCGCGGTGGATGTCCTCGGTGATCTCGGGGATGACGAAGCGCGGCTGCGAACCGTGCACGACGGCGAACACGGTGTAGCCGCGTTCGAGCAGGGGCGTCAGCAGCCCGCCCTTGAGGGAGCCGTCAATCGCCTCGTGGCTGGAGAAGAAGCCGCCGGAGACCATGTAGATTGCCGCGTAGCCATTGAGCTGGGTGGGCTTGATGACATCGAAGGTCAGCGCGGTGCCGAACTTGCGGTGGTAGATGACCTCGGTGCGGCTGGCGACGGGCGGCGGGGCGGCGAAGGCGGTGAGCGCCGTGGCGGTCAGGGTGAGGACGAGCAGCAGACGTTTCAGCGGGGACATGGCGCCAGCGTGACCCGGGGCTGAAAGCTGCGAAAGGCCGAAGTGGCTCCGTCAGTCCAAGCGTCGTTGCCGCCGTGCGCTCAGGATCACCACCGCTCCCAGCGCACCCAGAGCCCAGACTGCCGGCTCGGGCACGGGGATGACTGCGAATGAAGCCACGCCCGCTTCCCACGCCAGCGCCGTCGTCTGCATGCCCCCGAGCGGGTTGAACGGGTTGCCGCCCACCCAATGGCTGGAGGACTGGGTGAAAGTCACCTGCGAGCCGGCGCCCAGCACGAACCGCGCGTCCCAATCGGCCAGGGTGGCGCCCGGCCCGAACAGCCCCAGATCCTCCGTGACCAGCAGGATGCGGGTGGTCTGGTTGAAGGTGGAGGGCGGGATCATGCCCCCGAGGGGCGTCACTGTGCTGACATTCCGATCGAGCGAGATGCCGTCCACCAGGCGGGGAAGCCCGAAGACGGCGGCGTCATTCAGCAACGTGACCCAGTAGTCCGCCAGCTTGGCGGCACTGAACGTCGGTCCGAAGAGTGGTCCCCCGCTGTTGATCCCCGGCCCGGATGCCGGTGAGTTGTCCTTGAACTGGCTGAAGACGAGGGCCAGCGAATCGGCCGCCGCGTTGGCGTTCGATTCGGCGCCCAAGGCAAAGCCCAGGAGGATGGCGGCGAGGGATCGTGGGGAGTGCATGCGCAGGCGGAGGTGTTAGCCACCGGCAGGATGGCGGAGGGTTGGCCGGTGGCGAGGCGGAATGTGCGCCCGTCGTCCGCCGGCTTGACGCTGGCCGCTCCGGGCAGTTCCAGTGACGGGCAGCTGCACGCTTATGGACCACGTTTCCGATCCCTTCCGCGACGCCCGTCGTCAATCCGGTGTTCTCGAATGCGAGTTTCAGGGCGAATCGGTGCCCATGATCCTGCGTCACGAGGACGTGCGGAAGGCGGCCAAGGACTGGCAGACTTACAGCTCGGACGCCCCGTTCCGCGTGCCGATTCCTTCCGAGGAGAACGTCCGCACCATGCGGCAATTGCCGGTGGAGACAAATCCGCCCGACCACACTGACTACCGGAAGCTCGTCGAGCCGTTCTTCGCCCGGGCCAAGGACCCGGCCATGATCGCCCAAGTCGAGGCGCTGATGGACGAGATGCTGTCCGCGGCTCTGGCGCGGGACTCCATTGAAATCGTCCGTGAGTTTGCCCTGCCCATCCAGTCGCGGGCGATGACGTATCTGCTGAACGTGCCGGAGTCCGAGGCGACGCTGTGGATCGGCTGGGGGACGCATGTCTTCCGCGACGGCGCGTCGAAGGGCGAATCTCTGGAGGCCTATCTGCACCGTCGGTTCGACGAGGCGGCCGCGAATCCGGGGGCAGATTTCTTCAGCGCGCTCACCCTGGCGACCTTTCACGGCCGGCCGCTGACGCGGGCGGAGATGATGGGCTTCGGCAACCTCACGTTTGCCGGCGGACGCGACACGGTGATCCACTCGCTGGCCTCAATCCTCGCCTACTTGGGCAAGCGGCCCGAAGCGCTGGATTGGCTGCGGCAGGATCCGGCCCGGATCACGCATGCGGTGGAGGAATTCTTCCGGGTGATCACACCGCTTACGCACATCGGGCGCGTGTGCCCGGTCGAGACCAATGTGAAGGGCCTCACCGTGCCGCCCGACGGGCGGGTTTCGCTCTGCTGGGCCTCAGCCAACCGGGACGAATCGGTGTTCGAGGCGCCGGAAGAGATCCGGCTGGACCGCAAGCCGAATCCCCATGTGGCGTTCGGCTTCGGGGCGCATCTTTGCTTGGGGGCCGCCCATGCCCGGCTGCTTGCGCGGACATTGCTCCAGAAATGCGCCGAGCGGCTCGCGGGCGTGACCGTGCTGTCGGCGCAGGAGCGGATCGAACGGGAACCCGCCTACACGCACGTGATGGGCTACGAATCGTTGGTGGTGAAATTCACTGCCCGCTGACGGCGGAGGTTGCGACAATGGAGGTGGAACGGAAGCGACTGCTCCTCGCCTGCGTTCACCGCTGTGGTCTCCGGCCGGAGCGGAAGCCCGCAATGGCATTTCCGGACATCAGTTTGCTACCCTGCACGCCGCCTGCCGGCAGGATGCCGACATCACCTTGTGCTCGCTGTCCGGAGCAACGTCGCGGGCTGCGTTCGCGGATTTCGCGCCTTCCGTCGGGGGTTCGGTCCCGTTACTGATTGCCCGTGGCTTGGCGCATTGAGAGCAGCGTGGTGCGGGGCGAACTCGACAACCGGGTTCGCGGTCTGGTGCGTGGCCGGCTGTGGTTTCACGGTGCGCCCGGGCCGTTCGTGATCGAGCTGACGGGCAACGCAGCGCCGGATTTGGCCGGCTGCCTGCTGGAGTTCGAAAATCTCGATTCGACCCATCCGCTGCCGCGCGACGTGAAGCTCATGCCCCCACTCACCGGCGTGGCGGGCGAACTCACCGCGTCGCGCCGGGTCCGTCTTGCCGAATACGACGAACGGGGCCGGCCCAAACCCACGGACCGCTGGGGCAACGCGGTTTATCTTGAGTGGTTTTCGCCAGCCCTCGGCCGGGTGATCATCGAATCCGCCGACTTCCGCGTGCGTGTGTCCGCGCCCGACTGGTCGCTCACCCCCGAGGAGGATGTCGCCCGCCGCGAGGCCGCGGAACAGGCCTTTCTCGGTTTCCTCGGCCAGTTGGACGACGCGCTTTCCCGGGCGGAATCCAAGACGCCGCCGGCGGACAAGCCCGACTGGGACGAGTTTGACTACGAGAATCTTCTCCGCGAGAGCGACGCCCGCGCCGACAAGTATTCGGAATTGCTCGACCGTTACATGGACCATCCGGACCGCGATGAGATCGTGGACCGGCTGATGGGTTGGACTGGCGAAGATAACGAAGCCGCCGCCGACGAAGCGGATGAAGCGGGTGAAGCAGACGAGGGCAAAGCCTCGGACAAACCTCCCACCATCGAAGAGCTCAACGCGGCGACTGCCGAGGCGTTGGAGCATCCGCCCCTGCCCGATCCGGCCACGGAAGGCGTGGATTGGATCCGCGAGCCCGACGGTAACCTCTCGCACCCGCTTTCGTTGCGCGCTTTCAACGGCTCCATGGAACTGTGGCGAGCCACCAAGGCTGCCGGACTGGAACGGTCGGGTGACGAGGATGTCGGCGAACTGATCGCCGAGTTCCAGGTCACCAGCGCGAAACTTTCCGGTGCGCTCGATTCGCTGGCCTATGGCCGGAATCTCGAACGCGGGGCCTTCATCGTCGCGTATCTCAAGCGGGCCCTCAGCCATCTGCACCGGGCGCAGGGCGCACTCGAGCGTGTCGCCCCCAAAGGCACGTTGCCGGCGGCGACCGTGGACCGCGCCCGCACGGAGCTCTTCGGCATCCGCGAGGAAATCCTGCGGCTGATGCAGGAATTTCGCGGTCAGTCGGAATGAGGTGAACTGTTGCGAAGCCGGTCCGCTCGTCTGTTCAGCAGAGCGGCAGCTTTCCAGCCGCGAAGAACTGTTGCGGTTCTCACCGACGAAAATGGCGCCGCTTCGTTTCGTCAGTTCAGGCCGCAACGGCTGGCGATCTCACTCCTCATTCGCTGGCACCAATCGCAGGAAGTGCGCCTCGGAGCCAACGGGCACGGTGATGGTTCGCGTGCGATTTGTGGGCGACGGGTGCCAGTCCAGCAGCGGTTCCCAGGAGTCGAAGTCATTGGCGCTCTCAAGTTGCAGCGGCTGGAACTCGGGGTTGGCCTCCAATTGCCACTGTTCGTTGCCGTCGGCGTTGAGCTGGCGGCCGCGCAGCTTCAATTCCGGCACCACTCGCACCACGACGGGATCGGAACGGCCAATGAGTCCGAACGAATCCGTGACCTGCGCCCGCACCGTCAGCGTGCCGACGGGCAAGGGAGCTGGAATTGTCCCGGTGCGGCTCACCGCAACTCCGTCCACCAACAGTTCCCGTTGCACGAACGTCGCGCCGCTGGTCGATCCGGCGATGATCGAAGCTGCCAGCGGCTGCGTGGCCAGATGGGCGTCGGCACTGGGAATTGTCAGACTGACCTTCGGCGGGGCTGGGGCGTTGCTGTCCCGAATCACCACGATGGCGGAATCAAGTCCCGGGACGATGCCGTAGCGGGCACCGGATCGAAGCGTCATCTGGACGGCTTCGTTTCCCTCGACGATGGCATCCGGCACCGGAGTCACGGGCAGGCGAAGCTGGGCGGCACCGGACGGGAAACTCGCACCGATGATGGCCCGATAATCCCGTCCGGACAGCGCCGTGGCATCGCCTTCGCGGCGGGGCGGCGGGACATTGGTGCCGGCGACCGGTTGGCTCAACAGGGCCGCCTCGAGGGGCAATCCCAAATCTCCGCCCCAGCGGGTCAGCAGAAACTCACCCGCGACTGGGCCGGCTTCGTCCGCGTTGGGCTCGGAAGCCTCAATTGTGACGATGGGCCGCGCACCGCGTCCGGTCACCGGCAGCGCCGGCAGGGTGACCACGGACTTGGTGGCTCCGGCCAACTGGAAGATCACCAGGCCGCGATCGGCGGTGGCTTCGGTCATGTTCCAGTGGAACCCCCGGACGAAACCCGGCTGCTCGACTTGGCCAACCTCAAAGCCGCTGGAGTTTTGCAGCACCAACGTCGTGGACAACACCGCCGGGCCACCGAGCCGGTCCTCCAGTTGCAGGGCGAAACCATAAGGCACGACCACCACCGGCGGGTGCGGTCCCCAATCGGCCGCGAAGCGCGGCGCGGCGAGCACGGGAAAGGCCGCGGAGACATTGGTCACCACAGAGCCCGCTTGGTCCCGCACGACGGTCGTGAATCGCCAGGCGTCACTGGCGACCGGAGCCACCCACTCGGCAAGGATTCGATTGGTCGTGCCGGCGAATCCGCGGGGGAACGCCCACGTGCCGGCCCTTTCTGGACGGTTCAGTTCGGGGCACTCGGCGAACAGATCGACCTCGGCGACCCAGCCGTCGGGATCGGTGACCGCCAGTTCGATCCGATTCGGTGTTCCCGTCTGCCAAACACCATTGGTCAGCCGCCGGAGAATGACGGAAGGCGGGAGGCTCCATGCTTTCGGAAGATTCAGTTGCAGCGGGACGTCGCGGGACGAATGCCATTCTACCCATGGCGGTCCGCTGGCCCGCAAGAACACTGCGGCGGCGGCTCCGGCTCCGGGGTTCAATACCGGCTCGCCCCTCAGGGTCAGCGCCGAAATTCCCGGCGCGAATGAGGCCGGCTCGTCCAGTGTTTCCAAGGGCAGGCCGTTGACGGACCACCGGGCGACCACTGGCGGCAGCCCGGGCAGGCTGTGCGGACTGGTGAGGGCAAAGCCGACGGCGATGCGCAGGCCAGGGGCACCGGTCCGGCGCAGTCCGAACTGCACGGCCTGGCCCGGTTGTCCGGCGAGCCGGGGCGATTCGAGGGTCGCGGCGTGGCTGATCCATTCCAGCGTGGGCAGCGGCTCGGCATTCGGCGAGAATGGGGCGGCTTCACCACGAACCGGTTCCGGTTTCGCTGTGCTGCCGTTGATGGCCCGACCCAACTGGCCCTGCAAGTTGGCGCCCCAAGTGTAAACGAGCCCGTCCGTGCCCAAGGCGAAGGCGTGATCCGGCCCGGCGGCGAGCGCGACGGTCTTTTGGGCGAGCGGTCGCACCGGGAAGATGCGGAGCGGGAACTGGTCGTAACTCAGGTTCCATTCGCTGCCGCCCGGATAGGTCAGCTGGCCATAGGCGTTGTTCCCGAGACCGAACGGCCGACCGTCATCGCTGAGCAGCAACAGGAACGAATTTCCCGCCGCCGCCTGCTGCCAGGTCTGCACTCCGGGAGGGCGTTGGATTTTGGTCGGTTCACGCCGCGCTTCGATCCGGATCTCGTTGTTCGTTGCCCACGTCACCCAGCCGCCCCACGCATACCATTCGCCGTTGCTCAGGCGGCCGAGCGAAAGCACCGGCCCGGCGGCGAGGTCCGTCCAGCGAAGGCGGGGCTCCGGCGGCAGGATCTCCCGGAGCGGTCCGGCGTCGTCGCCCACGGGGGACGGTCCGGTCGCGCCGAGCGCGCTGTTGCCGAGAGCGAACAGTCGGCCAGAATCGGCAAGGAGCAGCGCATGCTCCAGTCCGCCGGCGATCTTCGACCAGCGCTTGACGCCCGCCGGAACCGGCAACGGATGGGGCGCGTAGGCGGCGAAGGCATCCCGGGAATTGATCGGGCCAAAGATCAGCCGCCAAGCCTGCCCGGCCGTATCGAGGGCGAGGTCCGATCCGAGGTCGGGCATCACGGCGACCCAGTCCCAGCGGTTGGTTTTGGCCTTTACCAGCCGTGGCGAAGGCTGAAATCCGGCCTGTGTCCGTCCCCACACCCACAGACGACGCTCCTGGTCCACGGCCAGCGTCCGGGCACCGGGCGCAAGCGTGTGCCAACGCAGGGCGCTGAGCGGCTCTATCCGGACCGGCCTCGCCCGGGCTTCCCCGGTGCCATCGCCGAGGTTTCCGGAAAAGTTACCGCCCCAAGCCCACGCGGTGCCGGCGTCATCCAGCACGACGGTGGCGTTTGCCGAGGGTGACGAAAACAGCTCCGTGGCTCCGGCCGGGTGCGCCAAGGCCAGACCGAGGAGCGCTGCCAGCATTCCGCGAAACCCGGGAACGTGCGGGGCCAGGAGGTTAAGGCAATTCATGGCTGGAGGTGAGAACGCCGCAAGGTTCCCTCCCGGTGCGGCGGGCGCAATCTGCGGTTAGATGTGCGCAAACGCGGGCGAGCGGACATGTCCAGGGAGCCATAGGTTGCCATTGAGGCCCGGTCATGAATGCGCGCATCGCCATCCGGAAACTGAGTTTGGGGTTGGGGTTAGGGGTTGCCGGAGGCATCGTGGCGCTCGCCGGCGAACCGGCGGCCGGGCCTTCCCTCCGCGACACCATGCGTTTCAAGCTGCACTTCGCCCAGGGAGTGCTCGAAGGCATCACCACCGAAAATTTCCCGCTGGTGGCCACCAATTCCACGAAGCTGGCCCAACTCGCCCGCAGCACGGAGTGGAAGGCACGCACGACCCCGGAATACGAGCGGTTCACCGCGGATTTTATCCGTCACACCGCAGCTTTGGGCAAGGCGGCCCAAAATCGGAGCGCCGATGCCGCCTCGGTCGCCTACTTTCAGCTCACTGTCAGTTGCGTGAACTGCCACCGCCACCTGCGGGGCGTGGAGACCGGGCAAATTGACCTGCCCGCTCCCGGCCCGGGTGCCGTGGTCGCCGCGCGCTGAACCATTTCAACATGTCCTTGGAGGTTTTATGACCCATCGCGCTTCGTTTCGTCAGATTCTGGATGAAATCCCCACTCCGAACGGCCTGTGCGAGGTGGTCGCCACGGTCGAAGGCGCCTATGAGGATGCCCGCGGTCGCATGCACCTCGAACTGGATGCCTTTCTGCGGCCCGTGGACATGACCAAACCCGAACGCCACCTCGGTGCCGACTGGCTGCCGCCCGCCGAAGCGCTGGATGAACGCGTGCCTGAGGAAGAGGCCGTGTCCGCCGCCCGTGAACTGTTCCAGTCTTGGAGCCGTCGGGTGCGGCTGGCGCTGGACCTGCGCCGAGGTCAGATGGCGGCGGTTTGACGGGGCAGGGCGGTCTGGCGGCCCGCGATCCGGGATTGTTGACGTGGAATTCGGAGGTTTCGGTCCCGCTGCGGGATGGGAAAGGGCCGGAGGAGCGGAGTGCGTCCGCTCCCTGCCTGGGGCGACGCTTTTTTGTGAAACGGTCTGCTCCCTGCCGGTTACGGCTTGGACCCCGGCCGGCGGCCCGGCGGTCCCGCTGGCGGTCCTGAGATGTCCCGTTGGAGTCCTTGACCTTCGTCCGGCCGTGTTCATGCTCCGCGGCTCCCTTATGGGGGACGACGACATGCAGCATATCCGCAATATCGCCATCATCGCCCACGTTGATCATGGCAAGACCACGTTGGTGGACTGTCTCCTGAAGCAGTCCGGAACGTTCCGTGCCAACCAGGCTGAGACCCAGGTGGAACGCCTGATGGACTCCATGGACCTCGAGAAGGAGAAGGGCATCACCATCCGGGCGAAGAACGCGGCCTTCAAATACAAGAACTTCCACATCAACATCGTGGATACTCCGGGCCACGCCGACTTCGGCGGCGAGGTGGAGCGCATCATGAACATGATCGACGGTGTGCTGCTGGTCGTCGATTCCGCCGAAGGTCCGCAGGCCCAGACCCGCTTTGTGCTCCGCAAGGCGCTCGAGGCCGGCGCCAAGCCCATCGTCGTCATCAACAAGATCGACCGCGACAACGCCAATCCGAAGAAGGTGCTGGACCAGGTGTTCGAGCTCTTCATGTCGCTGAATGCCACCGACGAGCAGCTCGACTTCCCGTTCATCTACTGCTCCGCCAAACAGGGCTACGCCAAGACCGAACTCGACCACGTGTCGGGCACGATGGAGCCGTTGTTCGAGGCGATTGCGAAGCACATCCCCCCGCCGCGCGCCCGCGCCGGCGAAGGTTTCCAGATTCTCGTCGCCAACCTGGATTACAGCGATTACCTCGGCCGAATCGCTTTCGGCAAGATCTACGAGGGCAAGATCAAGGTGGGTGATCCGGCCATCTGCCGCCACGGTGACGGCCGGATCTCCAAGGGCAAGGTCACGATGCTCTACCACTTTGAGGGCATGAAGCGGATCGAGATCCAGGAAGCCCACGCCGGCGACATCGTCGGCGTGACCGGCTTCGAGGAAGTCTTCATCGGCGAGACCCTCTGCGACTCCGAGGCGCGCCCGGCGCTGCCCTACATCCCGGTGGATCCGCCGACGATCCAGATGGAATTCGCCGTCAACGACGGACCGCTCGCCGGCCAGGAAGGAAAGCAGGTCACCGCCCGGAACATCTGGGACCGCCTGCAGAAGGAAATCCGCACCAACGTCGCCCTCCGGGTGGCCCAGACCAGCGATCCGAAGATCTTTTCCGTGGCCGGCCGCGGCGAGATGCAGATCGCGATTCTCGTCGAGCAGATGCGGCGCGAAGGCTTTGAGGTGCTGGTGTCCCGCCCCGAAGTGCTCTGGAAGAAGGGTCCTGCCGGCGAGGTGCTGGAACCCATCGAAAAGCTCTTCGTCGAGGTCCCGTCTGAGAACCTTGGCAACATCATGGAGAACCTCTCCTTTCGGAAGGCCCAGATCACCAACATGAACCACGTTGGTAGTCAGGTCTCGCTCGAGGCTAACGTGCCGATGCGCGGCCTGATCGGTTTCGAGACCGACCTGGTGAACAGCACCAAGGGCATGGGCGTGATGAGTCATCTCTTCCACGAATACGGCGAGGACCGCGGCGAGATCGCGGCCCGCAAGAACGGCTCCCTCGTCGCCATGGAAGCCGGCGTCGCCACCAGCTATGCCCTGAACATGGTCCAGGAACGCGGCCGCCTGCTCGTGGAACCTGGCGACCCGATCTACATCGGCATGATCGTGGGCGAAAACGCCCGCGAGGACGACATCCCCGTGAACGCGGTCCGCGAAAAGAAGCTGACCAACATGCGTTCGCAGGGTGACGGCAAGGGCATCCAGCTCAATGCCCCGATGAAGCTCAGTCTGGAGCGCGCGCTCGAATACATCGACGTGGACGAATACGTCGAGGCGACCCCGAAGAGCCTCCGTCTCCGCAAAAAGATCCTCGATGAGAACGCCCGCAAGCGCTCGGAGAAGAGCCGGCAGATCAAGTTCATCGCCGAGTAAGCACCCATTGGGGCCCAGCCACGGCCGGACACCGGGTGTGTCCGGCCGTTCCGTTTTCGGGCAACGGAATTGCCCGGCCCCGGTTTGCCCATAAAGTTGCGCCGATGTCCGCACCGCCTGCCGCGCCGCTGCCCGTGATCCTGCTCACGGGTTTTCTCGGATCCGGCAAGACCACCCTGTTGCTCCGTTGGCTTCGCGAGGCGCCTGCCACCGGACTGCGAGTGGGTGTTCTGATGAACGAGTTCGGGGCGGAGAGCGTTGATTCCCAGCTCATCAACCGGCCGGGGCTGCCCCTGCAGCAAGTTTCCGGTGGCTGCGTGTGCTGTGCCCCGGACAACGAACTGCCCAATGCCGCCCTGCGGTTGGTGCAGGAGGGCGCCTGCGACTACCTGGTGGTCGAGACCAGCGGCCTGGCCGATCCGGACTACGTGATCGATGCCCTCACCGATCCGGAACTGCTACCCTGGGTTCGCCTTCAGGCTGTTGTCACCGTGGTGGACGGCCTTTGGTTCAGCCGGCCGGGGCTGGAGACGGGCGAACGGATCCTCGCCCGCCGGCAGATTCAGTTCGCACACGTGCTCTGCCTGTCGAAGTGCGACCGCCTGGGCGATGCCGAGGTAGAATTTGCCTGCCAGCAACTGGCCGAAATCAATCCGCGCGCCGCGACGGTCAAACTTCCGTGGGCGTTGCCGGGACCCGGAGACATCCTTGCCCGCGTCGGCGCTCACGCGGAAATCCATCCCGAACGGCCCAATCCCGAAGCGCCGCATCTGCACACGGCCTTCCAGAGCCTCACGTGGCGGTTCCCGGCACCGGTCGAGCGCAGCCATTTCGAAGCGTTCCTGTCTGGGCTCAATCCGCGCGAGGTCGTCCGGGCCAAGGGGTTTGTCCGGTTCCGCCATGCGCCGGGACAACTGTTCCTGTTCCAGTCGGTCTTCGGTCATCACCTGATCGAGGAATTCAACCCGAGTCCGGCACCAGACTGTGTTGCCGTGTTGATCGGTCCCGCGCTGGATCTCAGTGCCCATCGGGAGCGGCTGCGGGGCCTGTTGACCGCCGGTGGACTGCTTCCGCTGGCGGCCCATTGACCGCTCTCCGGCCGGTCTGCCCCGTTCATGGGAGTGTGACTCCGAATTTGACCGGAAACGCCCCACAAATGCTTTGACGCCCGCAGTCCGGCGGGGCCAATACAGGTGCCGAGTCTCCCACCATTGATATCCATGAACAGTAATCCTCTCCCGAAGTGGTCTCGCTGCGGGGCGATTGCCCTCAGCGCGTCCCTGGCCCTGATCGGCCAGGCAAAGGTCCTCGACAACTTTGATGCCGCCCAGCGATCTGGCTGGGAGGATGCCAATCCGGCCAATCTGCCGCTGCCGAGCGGCCAGCAGGCCAACGGAGTCTTCACCTTCAACCTGCCGCCGATTGGCCAGGCGTTTTTCCATTCCAGCAAGAAGACCTCCGAGACCTTCGAGCTGAAGGAGGGGCGCACGGTGGAATTCCGCGTGGACATGGTCAGCGGCAAAGGCGGCGACTCCTTCGCCGTGCTCGGATTCATCCCGCAGGCAACCGGCCCCAACTCCCTCGCCGGCTATGGCCTGGCCAAGTCGGAAACCGACATCCTGATCACCAAGGGCATCAACAAATACTTCTTCAATGAGAACGTGAACCCGCCGGTGAAGAACAGCAACGTCACGCTGGTCCTCAACCTGTCGGTGCGGAGCGGCAACGTCCACATCACCGGCCAGGTCCTCGACAAGGACGACGGCAACAAGGTCATCTGGGAAAAGTCCCACGTGGATACCCCGGCTGCGGACGTCCTCGCCGACGGCACCGACAATCCGCCGGCGCCGTTCGTCAACATGGTGGGCAATTTCGTGCTCTACCTCTACGGCGACGCCGGCACCGATCCGGCCGGCTACCAGGTGGTCTTCGACAACGCGGAGACGTTCGTGACCGAGTCCACCGTGCTGGACGACTTCAACGCCGCGCAGCGTTCCGGTTGGGAGGACAAGAATCCCGCCAACTTGCCCCTGCCGGGCGGACAGCAGGCCGGTGGCGTGTTCACGTTCAACCTGCCGCCGATCGGGCAACCCTTCTTCCACTCCAGCACCAAGACTTCCAGGACCTTTGAGCTCGCGGAAGGCACCCGGAATGAGTTCTCCGTGGACATGGTCAGTGGCCGCGGCGGCGACTCGTTCGCGGTGCTGGCGTTCATCCCGCAGGCGACCGGTGCCAACTCCCTGGCTGGCTATGGCATCGCGAAGTCGGAAAGCGACCTCCTGGTCACCAAGGGCATCAACAAATACTTCTTCAATGAGAACGTGAACCCGCCGGTGAAGAACACCAACGTGAGGCTGGTTCTCACCCTGACGGTCCGGGGCGGAAGTGTGACCATTCGCGGCCGCGTCCTCGATCTCGACAACAACAACGCGGTCCTCTTTGACCGCACCTACGTGGACACACCCGCGGCCGACGTCTTGGCCGACGGCACGGACAATCCTGCGGCGCCCTTCGTGGGACTGGTCGGCAATGCCGTCCTCTATCTTTACGGCGACGGGGGCACCGATCCTGCCGGCTATCAGGTGGTTTTCGACAATCTCGTGGTGTCCGCCCCGCCGGCTGCGGCCAACGTCGCGCCGATCATCACGGAGGTTGCCCCGTCCGAAGGCGCCAGCTTCCTGCCCACCAGCACCAAGCTGACATTCAAGATCGAGGATGACGCTGCGATTCCCGATGCCGGCGTCAAGGTGACCCTCAACGGCACCACCTACACGACCGCCAACGGCCTCACCTTTTCGGCGGCCGGTGCCAACCGCACTGCCTCGCTCTCAGGCTTCGCCGCCGATAAGAGCTACTCCGGCACCATCAGCGTGACCGACGCCGGCGACATCGAACGCACCGCCACCGTGTTCTTCGATACCTTCACCTCGGCCAACCGCATCGTTGAAATCGAGGACTACAACTTCGAGTCCGGCGGTTACTTCAACAGCCCGGTGCGCACTCAGGAAGGCGGCGGCCCGGCCGATAATTCTTACGTGGACCGCGTCGCCACGCTGGATGTGGACATCTCCGAGACTCGGGCCAACCCGAATGGCTCCGCCACGCAGTATCGCACCTCCGATGCCGTCCGGATGGCCAGAACGCTCGACCGCCAGCGGCCCGCGTTCAACGCCGACGCGCTCATCTTCGACTACGACGTGGGCGATCTGGCCGCGGGCGAATGGATGAATTACACCCGCGACTTCACCGCCGGCACCTACGAGGTCTATCTCCGCGAGGCGGTGGTGAATCTCCCGACCGCCGACAGCATCCTCGAACAGGTGACCTCGAATGCCGCGCAGCCGAACCAGACCGTGAAAGTGCTCGGGTCGTTCCTGGCCAAGACCTCCGGCTATACCTTCCGCAACGTGCCGTTGACCGATGGTGCGGGCGTGAATGCGGTGAGGGTGCGCCTGTCGGGCAAGACCACCCTGCGCCTCCGCACGGTCACGCCGGACAACGACACCGGCAACCGCCTGCTCAACTACCTGATCTTCGTGCCGGTCGCCGATGCCGGCGTGCAGCGTGCGACCATCGCCTCCCTGAGCCCGGCCAACGGCACCACGGTCGAAACCGCCGAACCGAAGATCGAAGTCTCTATCGAGAACCGTGACACCACTGTGGTCGTCTCCAGCGTCAAGCTACAGATCAACGGCGCCGGTGTTCCCGCCTCTGCATCCGCCACCGCCACCGGTGCGATGCTGAGTCACACGCTCACCACCCTGCCGCCCCGCGGCGTGGCCCAGTCCGCCCGCCTCGTGTTCACCGACAGCGAAGGCGTGAGCCAGACCAATGATTGGACGTTCACCGTCAACTACGTCGAACTCGATCCCTCGACCCGCTTCTCCGGCCCGGGAACCACTCGCGGCATCACGACCCGCGTGACCCAGTCTCAGGAGCCGGGCGAGAACAGTCTCGATCGCGCCGAGGCGCAGCTTGCTGCCAACTCGACCATCCCCGAAAACTTCGACACCACCGTCACTTCGCCGGTCGTGAATTTCTCCCAGGAAGCTCTCGACGGCGGCTCGACGGGCTATTTCGAGGGTGATCTGGTGATCCCCGGACATTCGGCGGACTTCGGTTCCGACAACTTCGCCATGGAAGCCGTCGCCTATCTGGATCTGCCTGCGGGCGTCACCCGGTTCGGGGTCCGGTCGGACGACGGCTATAAGCTGGCCAGCGCGGCCGCGCCGAACGCAGGCACGCTGCCGCTTGCCTTCCGCAACGGCGGCCCGGCGGATGAGACGTTCGATGTCGTGGTTGCCCAGGCGGGTGTCTATGCCTTCCGTCTCGTCTGGTATGAACGCGGCGGCGGCGCCCACGTCGAATGGTTCACCGTCAACCGTGCGACCGGTGACCGCACGCTGGTGAATGCCACCGGCGGCATCCCGGCCTACACCTCGGCCATCGCCGCGCCGTCCATCCAGTTGCTGTCGGCGGCGACCGTCAACGGCACCTACTCCGTCGTGGCGAGCGCGGCGGTGGATTCCGGTGCCAAGACCATCATGACGCCGGTGGCGGCCGACACGGCCTTCTACCGCGTGTCGGGCGGAACGCCGACCAGCATCCAGGTCAGCGGCAACAACGTCGTCATCCGCTACCAGTGATCTGAACTGAAGCTTCCACGGCCGGGCACAGACCGTGCCCGGCCTTTCCTTTTTGCCATGTTGAAAATCAAACGCGGCATCGTCGCCGCCCTTTGGATTCCCGCTGACCCGGAGGGCCGGGTCCTTGATGGCGCCCTCGCCCGTCAGATCGCGTTCCTCAAGTCCAACGGCGCCGACGCCATCCTCGCGCTTGGCAGCACCGGAGAATTTGTCCACTTCGCCGAAGCCGCACGCGCCGCGCTGCTGGCCCGTATTGTCGAACTTGCCGCGCCCCTGCCGGTGATGGCCAACGTCTCCGATGTCAGCCCGCACGTGGCCCGCCGACTGGCCCAGACCGCCGAGAAGGTCGGCTGTGCCAGCATCGCGATCCTGCCGCCCTGGTATTTCGCAGTCGGCCAGGAAGACTTGCTGGCCTTCTTCCTGAAGGTCGCCGACGCCACCACTCTGCCCACGTTGCTCTACAACTTTCCCGAGCGGACCGGCAACCGCATCGCCATCGAGACCATCGCCGCGTTTACCGACCGCGCGGCCGTGGCCGGCGTGAAGCAGAGCGGGGCCGAGTTCACCTACCACCATGAGTTGGTCAGGCTGGGACGCGAACGCAGTTTCCCCGTCTTCACCGGCGCCGACCTGCGCCTGCCGGAAACGCTTGCCCTCGGCTGTGCCGGCACCATCAGCGGGCTGGCCAACCTGACCCCGGATCTGTTGCGGGACCTGTTCCAGGCTTGGAACGCGGGCAATTCCGACCTCGTCGCGGCGGTGGACCGGAAGATCAGGCGCGTCGGCGAAATTATCGGCCAACTGCCGTTCCCGATCGATGTCTCGGCTGGCGTGCTGGCGCGCGGACTGGAACCGGGTGCGCACAAGTCCGTGGTCTCGGCGAGCACGCAGCAGCGCTACGACCGCGTGGCTGCCGAGCTGCGGGCGCAATTCGCCGAATGGGGCTTGGCGCCCGCGGCGTGACCGGGAACGGTCTGGCCGCCATGAGCAGCGCTCCCCGGTCACGGTTTGACGGACTGGCCCGACTTTACGGGCAGGCCGGCCTGAAACGCCTCGTCGCAGCCCACGTCATGGTGGTCGGCGTGGGCGGCGTGGGTTCATGGGTCGTCGAAGCCCTCGCCCGCAGCGCCGTGGGCACCCTCACGCTGGTGGACCTCGACGAACTCTGCATCAGCAACATCAACCGCCAGTTGCCCGCCCTCGATTCTACGCTCGGTCGCGCCAAGGTCGAGGTGATGGCGGAACGCGTCCGGTCCATCAATCCCGATTGCCGCGTGCACGAGCAGTTGGAATTCTTCACCGCCGAGAACGCGGAACGTCTGCTGGGCGACGCTGACGCGTCTCTCCGCCCGGATGTCGTCGTGGATGCGATTGACGCGGTCGCCAACAAATGTCGGCTGATTGCGCTCTGCCACGCCCGGGAGATTCCGGTGGTTGTGTGCGGCGGTGCGGGCGGCCGACGCGATCCCACGCAGATTCGCCTCACCGACTTGGCCTTGGCGACGCACGACCGGCTGCTGAGCGAAGTGCGCAAACGTCTGCGCAAGGAGCACGGTTTCCCCCGCCTCGGAAAGAAGTTCGGACTCCCGTGTGTCTGCTCCGCCGAACTGCCGGTCTTCCCACAACGCGACGGCACCGTCTGCGCCGTGGCCGCCGCTCCGTCCGAGCCCGGCGAATCCCGGCGCCTCAATTGCGACTGGGGCTTCGGCTCCGCCACCCAGGTCACCGGTGCGTTCGGTTTCGCCGCCGCCGCGGCAGTCGTGAACCGGATCGTGGGCGCACCTACCGACTGAGGTTTTCTGCCGGTCTGGAGAAGTGGCTGGACAACGGGCCCACGTCTCCCGTTGTCCTGACTTCCTGTTTTCGGATTTCTCCCGCTTTGCGTCTTCGCCGCTTCGCTGTTCACCTTCCGGCGTGTCCATGCCCCTTCATCAGCTCCGCGCCGGCGTCATTGGCACCGGCTTCATTGGTCCCGTCCACATTGAGGCCCTGAAACGCCTCGGCGTGCAGGTCACCGCCATCTGCAGTTCCACCAAGTCCGCCCGCGCCACCGCCGACCAGTGGGGCATTCCGGAGGTCTACGGCGACTACGACTACCGCGCGATGCTCGCCTCGCCCAACGTGGACGTGGTCCACATCACCTCGCCCAACAAGGTCCACGTCGAGCAGTCGCTCGCGGCGCTGAAGGCGGGCAAACACGTCGTCTGCGAGAAGCCGCTCGGCATGACCTCACCGGAAACGGCCAAGGTCGTGAAGGCCGTCGCCAAGGCCGGCAGCCCGGTGTTCGCCGTGAACTACATGTGCCGCTTCTTTCCCGCCGTGCTCCAGATGCGCGCGCTCGTCCAGCGCGGCGACCTCGGGCAGATCATGCACGTGCAGGGGCACTTCTTTCAGGACTGGTTGCAGATGCCGACCGACTACAATTGGCGCCTGCTCGCCAGCGAAGGCGGCAAGCTCCGCGCCGTCGGCGACATCGGCACGCACTGGATCGACGCCGTATCGTTCATCCTCGGCGCCAAGGCCGAGAGCGCCTTCGCCCATCTGGAGACGTTTCACAAGACGCGCCTGCGCCCGACCGGCGAGGTGCAGACCTTCGCCAAGATCGATCCGGCCACGATGGTGCCCTACAAGGTGGACACCGAGGACTTCGGCAGCGTGCTGTTGAAGTTCGGGAAGTCCGCGCACGGCTTCGCGAATGGGGTCCACGCCAACGCCTCCATCTCGCAGGTCGCGGCGGGTTGGAAGTGCGACCTCTACGTCGGCATCTACGGCACCAAGGGCAGCGTGCAATGGAGCCTCCAGCAGCCGAACGAAATCATCCTCGGCCGCCGCGACGAACCGAACCAGATCCTCCAGCGCGGCACCGCCGGCTTCAGCGCCGACGTAGCGGGCTTCACCGACTATCCCGGCGGCCACCCGGAAGGTTTTCCCGACAGCCACAAGATGCACTACCGCGCCGTCTATGAACACATCGCCAGCGGCCGGAAGACGCCCGTGCTCTTCGCCACCGCCGCCGACGGCCACCACGAGGTGAAGCTGTGCGAGGCGATCCTGAAGAGCAGCCGGGCGAAGAAGTGGGTGAAGGTGTAGTAGCCAAGGTCGGGCGAATCTCCTAATCAGAGATTCGCTAACGCTCAGCGTGCTTGTCTGAAGGCTCCCGAAAATCCGGCAGCCCGGCATCCTCGTGCGACGGATCCTGTCGCCCTCTGGAACGAAGGCGACCGAGCAGATATGCCACACCCATAAATATGCCCCATACTGCTAGCAGAAGGGCAATCGCGCCTGTGGCGAACTCCACTAGCCGCGCCACGGCCCCAAGCGGCCACCACCCTATCGCGTAGAATTTGTCCCCTGCGGCTTTGGCTCCAAGACATACCAAGCCGACGAGCAGAATCCGTAGGAGGTAACCGAGGCACACACCCACGCCCATCACACTTCCGGAGACGAGACGCTTCATCGGCAAGGATTCTTTCGGCCATTTCAACGAAATGGAATTCCCAATGTGCTCAAAAACCATCCGCCATGCTGGTTTTGAGAGCTTGAACCAAGACTGAAAGCAAACCTGGTGGGCACGGCACCATTGTCATCCCGGTGGGGCGAGACTCCGTCGAGCCCACTTGCGAGCGCAGCGAGGCGAACGGAGTGAGCATCTGCCTTCTGTTCTACTGCCCGAGGATGCTCGCTGCGCTCGCGCTGGCTTCGCCAGCAAACAGGGCTCGACGGAGTCTCGCCCCACCACGAAGCGCCGACAGGCTTGCTGGCTTTCCTGATAGGCCCAAAATCCGGCTGCATGAACGGCAGCGCACCCATCGACGAGCCGGGCCGGAAGAACCCGGCCGCCGGAGTTCCCTTTCGGGTGGGTGAACCAAACATCGTCCTGCTCACGGTGAACACGGAGCAACGCACGCCTTGGTTGGCCACGCCGGAAGTTCACCGCCTGCTTCACCAGACGTGGCAGGAGGCGACCGGGTGGTTGGTGGGCGATTACCTGCTCATGCCGGATCACCTGCATCGCTTTTGTGCGCCGCACGACCTGCGCTTCGGCATCGAGCCGTGGATCACCTTCTGGAAACGGGAGCTGCGCCGGAAGCATGGCCGTGCCTAATGGCGGTTTCAGTCGCGCGGCTGGCATCATCGCATTCGCGACGCTGCGCACTACGCGGAGAAGTGGCATTACGTCCGGGAGAATCCCATCCGGCGCGGCCTGGTGGCGGACAGCGATCAGTGGCCGTTCCAAGGCCGGGTGCATGAACTGCGATGGTAATGTTGTCTGGTGGGGCGAGACTCCGTCGAGCCCTCTTTCGAGCGTAGCGAGGCGAACGGAGTGAGCATCTGCCTTCTGTCCTACTGCCCGAGGATGCTCGCTACGCTCGCGCTGGCTCCGCCAGCAGACAGGGCTCGACGGACGCCACGCGGACCAAACCGGCGCTGGAATTCGGCGGCTGCTGACCTAGCCTCCGGCCATGTTCAACGGTGCCGAAGTCACTCCGGCGGGTGTGGATCAGTTCCCGCTCCGCCGTCCCGTTCTGCCGCCCGACCAGATTGATGCCCTTTCGCGCGACATCCTCGCCCTGAAGCGCAAGCTCAACGCCGTCATCCTCGCGCACAATTACCAGGTCGCGGAGATCCAGGACGTGGCGGATGTCGTCGGGGATTCCCTCGGCCTGTCGCAGTATGCCGCCCGCACCCAGGCGGACGTGATCGTCTTCTGCGGCGTCCATTTCATGGCGGAAACCGCCAAGATCCTGAACCCGAACAAGCTGGTCATCCTGCCTGACAAGGACGCCGGCTGTTCGCTCGAGGAAAGCTGTCCGGCCGACAAGCTCGCCGCGCTCCAGGCGACGAACCCGAAGTTCTACACGGTCACCTACATCAACTGCAGCGCCGCGGTGAAGGCGCTCAGCGACGTCATCTGCACCAGCGGCAACGCGGTGAAGATCGTCAACCACTCGCCCAAGGACCGCGATCTGCTCTTCGTGCCCGACGAGAACCTCGGCGGCTGGGTGATGGAACAGACCGGCCGGCCGATGACGCTCTGGAAGGGCAACTGCTACGTCCACGTCGAGTGGACCCACGCCGCGATCACGCGCATCCGGCAGCAGCATCCCGGCGCGCCCGTCGTGGCGCATCCCGAGTGCCCCAAGGCGGTGCGGATGCTGGCTGACGAGGTCTGCTCGACCGAGAAGATGGTGACCTGGTGCAAGGCCACCTCGGCCAAGAGCATTGTGATCGCCACCGAAGCGGGCATGCTCCACCGGCTGAAGCGCGAATGCCCCGACAAGATCTTCATCCCGGCCCCGACCGACCGGTGCGCCTGCAACGAATGCCGCTTCATGAAACTGAACACGCTGGAGAAGCTGCATGATTGCATGCTGAACCTCGCCCCGCGCGTGGAACTGCCCCGGGACATCCTCGAACGAGCCCGGCGTCCGATTGAACGGATGCTGGAGATCTCGGCGCTGCCGAACTGACGGCGGCGTTTTGAATCCGTCTTTGGCTGGGATCAGCGGCTGGCCGACGACCCAAAGGCGTAGAGCTTGGACTTGGTGCGCAGGTAAAGCCGGTCGCCGACCAGGGCGGGAGTGGCGGAGATGCGTTCGCCGAAATCGGCCGTGTGCAGGACCTCCGGTTTCTCTCCGCCTGCCTTGATCACGCTGAATTTGCCATCGAGGGAACTCACGTAGATCCGGCCATCAGCTGCCACGGGAGACGCATAATAGCTGCCGGTCACGCCGATCCGTTCCTGCGCGTAGTGAGGTTCGCCGGTCTTGGCGTCGAACGAGGACATCATGCCGCCGTCGCGGATGATGTAGATCCGTCCCTGATAGAAAAGGGGAGAAGGCACGTAGGGCAGTCCCTTGGTGAACTTCCAGGCCACCTGCTCGGGGCCGGCGGCGCCTTTCGCGCCGGGCTTGACGGCCATGAGCACGTTTTCGCCGAGCTTCATGTTGTTGCCGATTGAATCCCAATCTTCCCGGGTCAGGAAGCCATCGCGGTTGACGTCCTGGGCGCGGAACCATTCCGGTCCGCCGCCCTGAAATTCGTCCGGTGTGATTTTTCCGTCCCCATTCTTGTCCTGCTTCTCGGCGGTGCTGTCCCAGCTCGGCCACGGAGCGTCGGCCTTCCCGGGCGACCAGCCGGCGTAATACAGCAGTCCGTCGCCCGCGACCGGGGTTGTGCAGGTAAAACTGGCCAGGCCGCGCAGGACCCAGCGTTCGGCGCCCGTCTTCAGATCGTAGGCCTTCATCGAAAGCGATCCGGCCATGACGATCTCGCGCTGGCCATCATGCTCCCAGACAATCGGGCTGCCGTAGCTGGTGATCGAATCGGGGCGGGGCGTGTCCCACAGCTTCTTGCCGGATTTCAGATCCACGGCAAGGATGTGGGAGCCGACTGCCAAGTCGCGGTTCAAGATCACGCGGTCACCGACCAGCAGGGGCGAAGTGCCGGAGCCGAAGTTGCCCAGTGTGTCCGCGACGGGAAGTGGAAGCCGCCACCGCTCGGAACCGGTCTTGGTATCGTAAGCCACCAGTCCGAACGAGCCGAAGTAGTTTACCACCGTCTTGCCATCGGTCACCGGGGTCGCGGCGGCCGGGCTGCCCTCCGTGGCATGAAACTCCTCCAGCTTCGGCACGGAGAGGGCTTGGGTCCAAAGCAGTTTCCCGTCACCGGTGCTGTAGGCACGGGTCTCGAGTTTTCCCTCGTGGAAACTCCCGAGAAAAATGCGGTCACCCCAGACACAGGGCGAGCCGGGTGACCACGGAACCTCAATGGACCAAAGGACGTTGTTGGCGGGCGACATCTGGGCTGGCGGCCGGGCATTGGCGGCGCCAATGCCCGAGGAATTGGCCCCGCGGAATGCCGGCCAGGAATCGGCGGCCAAAACTGCGAGAGGCATGCCAAGGGCGAACAGGAGGGCAGGAGGGGAGGGTTTCATGGAGTGATCTCGATTCGGCGGAAACATGCTGTGGCGGGTCTCGCGCTTCGGCAATTGGACTTTACGCCTTGGCGGTATGACGGGTCGGAATTCAACACGGAAGCGGCAGGAAATCTAGTCGACGGTCCCTCCGGCCGAGGAGGCGATCTCAGCCCAGATATGGAATGGTGAGCGGACCCTGCGGCAAAACGGCGACGCGGGCCTGCGGGCCGAACCGCCCCAACTCCTCGCGCACGGTCGCGGCAATGTCGCGGCAGGGCTGCAGATGGGCGGCTTTCACGGTCTCATCGGGCATCCTGCTGTGAACCAGCACCTTGGCCCGTCCTTGGATCAGCGACTGGATGTGGGCCTGCCACTGTTCAGGGCGAACAAATCCCGGCGAGGCCAGCAGCGTCAGGATGCCTTCCGGGGAACCGCCTTCGCGCAGCAGCTTATCGAACGGACTCGCGGCCGGCACCCCTTCGCTGCATTCCGCGGCGAGGATGATCGTGCCGCCCGGCGCCACGATGCGTGCTGCGGCGCTCATGCCCTTCACGCCCTGATACAGGTTCATGTCGAGCGGGTAGCCGGAATTGGTCGTGACGACGACCTCAAATGGTCGGTCCACCTTCTGCATGGCCGAGCCGCGGACGAATTCGCGTCCCGCGCGATGTGCCGCCAGGAGATCGCCGGCGAAGACGTTGGTGATCTGCCGGTGGTCGTTGAGGGTGACGTTGAGCAGGAAGCTCGGGCCGACGCGTTGGGCGATCTCCAGCAGTTCTTCCCAGAGCGGATTCCCCTCGCAGATGCCGAAGGTGGCCCGCGGGTCGTTAAGGTTGTTCCAGCCGTGATTGCTCATCACGGTCGTGGTGGCAGCGACGCCGGGCATGAGTGCCTTGGGCCCGCCGCTGAATCCGGCAAAGAAATGCGGCTCGATGAACCCGGTGAGGATGCGGACGTCGGCCTCGACCGCGATGCGGTTGATCCACGCGGGTGTGCCCGTGCGGGTGGTGCCGAGCTGGACGCAGGCATCGTGGTTCTCGGGCTCGTGATTCACCACGCGCCAGTTCGCCACGACCTCAGGCGTCAGCATCTTTTCCAATTCGGCCTGCGTGTTGGGCCGATGGGTGCCGAGCTGGTTGAGGAGTGTGACCTGATCCCGGCGGACACCTTGGGCTTCAAGATAGGCCAGCAACCAGGGAATGAGCCGGTGATTGGGCGTGGCCCGGGTGATGTCGGTGAAGAGGACGACGATCTTGGCGGCGGGTTTGAGCCACTCGCGCAGTGGCGGGGCGCCGATGGGCTTTTCCAGTGCGGCGAGAATGGCGGCACGCTCATCGGCCAATCCGGGGCGGGGTGCCGGTTCGATGACCGTCGTGCGTCCGTCGGGGAATTCGACCGAAAGCTGGCCCTGACCGTAGGCGAGGTGACCTTGCATGGGCGCAGTATGGGTTGCCGCCCAGTCGGACGCCAGATTCAGCCAAGCAAAACGCCCGGCCATCGGCCGGGCGTTTTGGGAACGCGAACGACGGTTGCTTCACTCAATACGGCGGCGCCTCGAAGCCGATGCCACGGGCCACCGTGCGGATGCGCAGCAGATACATGTCGGCTGTGATGTAGAGCGTCTGGCCGTCGTCACCCCAGCCGCAGTTGGCCGTGTTCTCGCCGGTCAGGAGCGAACCAAGGTGTTTGCCTTCGGGGCTGATCACCAGGATGCCGCCGGGACCGCTGGTCCAGAGGTTGCCCTTGAGGTCCACCTTGAGCCCGTCCGGCCCGCCCTTTCGGCCCTGCTGCGCCAGCGGCTTGCAGTCGAAGAACACGCGGCTGTTGGCGAGGGTTCCGTCCGGTTTCACGTCGAACGCACGGATGATCGGCGCGTCGCCGTCCGACTGGTTGACGTAGAGCGTCTTTTCGTCCGGCGACAGGGCGATGCCGTTGGGGAAGGTCATCTCGGTGGTGAGCAGGACGACTTCGCCGGATTTGCGGGCGAGATAAACGCCGTTGAACAGCAGTTCCTTGAGTGGCGAATTGTTGAGGCCGTTGAGGCCGTAGGGCGGATCGGTGAAATAGAGGTCGCCCTTGCGGGTGACCACCAGGTCGTTGGGGGAATTGAACCGCCGATGCTGAAAGTGCGGCACCACGGCCTGGAACACCCCATTGGTGCCCTTGCGGCCGGTGAGCCGGGCGATCTGGCGGTTGCCGTGCTGGCAGAGCAGCAGGTTGCCGCCGCGGTCGGTCGCGAGGCCGTTGGAACCCAGTTCCCGATCGTTGCGCGAATGCCCGGTGTAGCCGCTGGGATTCAGGAACACGCCGAGGCCGTCCGCCTCCGACCAGCGGTAGACGATGTTCTTCGGCACGTCGGAGAAGACGATGGCGTTCTCACGCCGCAACCAGACGGGGCCTTCCGACCAGTCGAACCCCTCCGCGAGGCGCTCCATCTCCACACCGGGTGCCACCAGCGAGTCGAACTCCGGCGCGAGGCGTTCAACCGAGCCGTGATTGGGCCAGACCGGGACTTGCTTGCGGAGGGTGAATTTCTTGCCCGTCTTTTTGATGTTGGAAATGGTGCCGATGGGAGCAACGCCGGTCTGGGCTAGCGCCGTCGTGAGGAACGCGGTCAACGCCGCGGTGGCGAACAGGGTTTTCATGCGGTGGGGGGAGGTTACGCGGGCAATGAAGGCAGGGTCAACCGGCGCGGAGGGGTTCGCAGTGATGGAAACTGCGCCGGGGCGGGCACATTTTCGGGCGACCGATTGGCCTTCAGGACTTTCGCGGCGACCTCGTGTTGCCTAACGTTCTCCCATCATGCGAATCGCGTTGTTCGCCCTGCTCGCCGCGTTCACCGGTCTGGCCCAGACTCCTCGCGGTCACTACCGGCAGCCGGCCCTCCATGGCGACACCATCGTCTTCGTCGCCGAGGGCGATCTGTGGCAGGTGCCGGTGAAGGGTGGAGTCGCGCAGCGGCTCACGTCGCATCCCGGCACCGAGTCCTGGCCGGCCATCTCACCGGACGGCACGACGCTGGCCTTCGTGGCGGAATACGAAGGCCCCACGGAGATCTACACGATGCCGCTAAGCGGCGGCGCGCCGACCCGGCACACCTTTGACGCTGCGGACGGCCGCGTGGCCGGCTGGACACCCGACGGCCGGGTGCTTTACCGGACCACGAAGTTCTCCACGCTGCCCAACTCGCAGTTGGTCAGCCTGAACCCGAAGACGGGCGAGCGCCGGGTGCTGCCGCTGGCCCAGGCGTCGGAAGGCGTGTTTGGCGCGGACGGCCAGACGCTGTTCTTCACCCGCCTGCCCAAGCAGTCGAGCAGCACGAAGCGCTATGAAGGCGGCTGGATCGAGAACCTTTGGCGGTTCCGGGAGGGTGACGCCGAGGCCGAGCCCCTGGCGCGGGATTTCAAGGGCACCAGTCGCAACCCGATGTGGTGGCGCGACCGCGTCCACTTCATCAGCGACCGCGATGGCGTGATGAACCTGTGGTCCATGACGCCCGAGGGCACCGACCTGAAACAGCTCACGAAACACACCGGCTTCGACGTGGCGACCGCCTCGCTGCACAACGGCCGCATCGCCTACAGCCGGGCGGGCGACCTCCATGTGTTCGACCTCGGCAACGGGCGCGATGTGCCGTTGGCCGTAACCCTGGCCTCGGACTTCGACCAGCAGCGCGAGAAGTGGGTGACGAAACCGCTGGAGTATCTCACGTCCGCCCATCTCTCCCCCGCCGGCGACCGGTTGGTGCTGACGGCGCGCGGACAGGTCTTCGTGGTGCCGCTGGAGGCCGGACGTTTCATCGAGGTTCCGCGGAAGGCCGACGTGCGTTACCGCGAGGCCCGCTTCCTGCCGGACGGCAAGAACCTGCTCGTGCAGTCCGATGAGAGCGGTGAGATCGAGTTCTGGAAACTGCCGGCCAACGGGCTGGCCGCGCCCACCGCATTGACGACCAACGGCACCGTGTTCCGCTACGCCGGCCTGCCGTCACCCGACGGCAAACGGCTCGCGTGGGGCGACAAGGACTGGAAGCTCTGGGTGCACGACTTCGAAACGGGTCTGACGACACCGGTAGCCGAGGGGCGGACCGACGATCTCACCGATTTTGCGTGGTCGCCCGACAGCCGGTGGCTTGCCTACGTGCAGGCCGCCGCGAACGGCTATCCGCAGATCCACCTGTTCAACGTGACCGACGGCACCCGCACGACCGTGACCAGCGACCGCGTGGACAGCTACAGCCCGGCGTGGTCGCCCGACGGCAAATGGCTCTACTTCCTGAGTGATCGCGAGCTGCGTTCCCTCGTAGGGAGCCCTTGGGGCCAACGCCAGCCCGAACCGCACTTCACCGAGACGACCAAGCTTTATGCCGTGGCCCTGAAGGCCGGACTCCGCTCGCCGTTCCTGCCGAAGGAGGAGGGGAGCAGCGAGGACGCAAAGCCCGCGAAGGAGGGGGCTGCCAAGTCGGAAGCCGGAAGTCGGAAGCCGGAAGTGGCGACCACCGAAACCAACACCGTCGGCGCTAACCTGAAACCGGAAGCCTCAGAGTCGAAGTCCACCGCCGACACGAAAACCAACAAGCCGCCTGCCGCCGTCGTCGTGGACATTGACCTCGACGGATTGGCGACCCGCCTGCTCGAACTGCCCGTTCCCGCCGGCAATTACAGCCGGCTCGAGGCCACCGCGAAACATCTCCTCTGGGTGGCGCGCGACACGGGCTTCAACGCCAAGAATCACCTGCGCCAGTTGGAGATCACCCACAAGGATCCCAAGCCCAAGACGCTGGTCGAGGACCTGGGCAGCTATGAGCTGTCCGGCGACGGCAAAAAACTGCTCGTGCGCAAGGGCGACAACTTCTTCGTCATTTCCAGCGACGCGGGTGCGCCGGCCAAGCTCGACGACAAGTTCGACCTCGGCGGCTGGACCTTTGCCCTGACCCCGCGCGAGGAGTGGCGCCAGATCTTCACCGAGTCGTGGCGGATGCTGCGGGATTACTTCTACGACCGCAGCATGCACGGCCTCGACTGGCGCGGGGTCCACGCGAAATACCTGCCGCTGGTGGACCGCGTGAGCGAACGCAACGAGCTCAACGAGATCATCGCCGAGATGGTCGGCGAACTGTCCACGCTGCACATCTACGTCCGTTACGGGGATGACCGCGACGGCCCCGACCAGATCAAGCCCGCCTCGCTGGGCGCGACGTTCTCGCGCCACGAGGCCGCCGGCGGCTGGCGCGTGGACCACATCTTTGAAACCGACCCCGAGTATCCCGATGAGCTGTCCCCGCTGCGCCGGCCCGGCGTGGACGTGAAACCCGGCGACGTGATCACCGCCATCAACGGTCGCGCCACGTTGTCCGTGCCGCAGCTCGATCAGCTCCTGCGCCACCAGGCCGGCAAACCCGTCCTGCTCGACGTGAAGCCCGGCGGCACGAATGCGGTCCGCCAGGTGACCGTGAAGCCCGTCAGCACGGAGGCCGACGCGGAGCTGCGCTACGACGAATGGGAGTTCACCCGCCGCCGGCGCGTGGAGGAACTGAGCACGAACCGCATTGGCTACGTCCATCTGCGGGCCATGGGCACGGAGAACATGGCCGAATGGGCGCGCGAATACTATCCGGTGTTCAACCGCGAGGGCCTGATCATCGACGTGCGCCACAACCGGGGTGGCAACATCGACTCATGGATCCTCAACCGCCTGCTCCGCAAGGCGTGGTTCTTCTGGCAGCCGCGCGTGGGCGACGCCTACTGGAACATGCAGCAGGCTTTCCGCGGTCACGTCGTCGTGCTCTGCAACGAACGCACCGCGAGCGACGGCGAGGCCTTTGCCGAAGGCTTCCGCCGGCTCGGGCTCGGCAAGGTCATCGGCACGCGCACCTGGGGTGGCGAAATCTGGCTCAGCTCGCGCCGTTGGCTGGTGGACAGCGGCATGGCGACCGCCGCCGAGATCGGTGTCTATGGTCCCGAAGGCTCGTGGCTGATCGAGGGGCACGGCGTGGACCCGGACGTGGTGGTGGACAACCTGCCGCACGCCACCTTCAACGGTCGCGATGCCCAGCTCGAAGCCGCGGTGAAACATCTTCAGAAACTTATAGCCAAAGACCCGCGTCCCGTGCCGCCCGCACCGAAGTATCCGGATAAACGTTTCCCGAAATGAATCTGCGGACAAAGTGAAAGTGCCATGAAGCAAAAGCTGTGGAAATGCCTCTACGCCGGCGCCGGCGTGCTCTGTCTGGTGAGCGGAACCATCAGCCTGAGTCCGTCGAAAACCGCCGGGACTAACGCGGATTGGTTTTTGGTCGCGTTGGCTCTGCTGGCTGGATTCGCGCTGCCGATAGGATCGGTCTGGTTCGCGAAAATGAATGGAGTGAATGTTTTTCCGCAAGCGTCTCTGGACCGCCACCCGTTCAGGTGGTGGAGCGATCCGCTGCAGTCCATCAGGGTTACGCTGCTCGCGCACGTGTCCTGGCTCAGCGGGGCTTTGTTCTCACTGCCGCAGGCTGATCACCGGGGTGTGATGATATTCTGGACCCTCGCCGCCCTTACCGGAGGGCTGTATTCAGGGGAAAGAGTGGCCTTGCGCCAGCTGCAAACGGCCGTCCGCTGAGCGCGACTAGCCATGGATCCTTTCTATTGGGTCATCGCCGGCCAACTCGCCGGCATGCCGTTCCCTTTCCTCCACCCGGAGCGCCGGCTCCGGGGCAATGCGTCGCTGGATGCCTTTGAGGATGACCTGCAACTGTTGTTTCAGGCCGGCATCCGGGCCGTTGTTTCCCTGGTGAACAACCCGACGGACGCCAGTTGTTACCGCGATGCGGGATTCGGATTCCTCTGCCTGCCGGTGCCGGACGGGGGCGCGCCCTCCGTCGAGCAGGTGGTCGCCTTCACCTCCTTTGTGGCCGGGTTCCATCGGCGCGGCGAAGCGGTCGTGGTCCATTGCCATGCGGGCCTGGGCCGGACCGGGACGATGCTGGCGGCGTTCCTGATCGGCACCGGCAAGTCTCCAGAAGAGGCCATAGCGCTTGTTCGGAAGGTCGAACCGGCGGCGATTGAGACGCGGCGACAGCACGACTTTCTGCTGGCCCTGCCTGGCAATTTGCCGGCCAACACCTTGTAGGGCAGGGGGAGTGCCGGCCCTGAAAGGCCCTCCCCAAGAAACTGGGCCTTCGCCCCGCGGCGGTGGCGCTTTTCCGCGGTCCTCTTGGTGGGCATTCCAGGAGCCGGCTCAACCGTTCACGCTTGTCGTGGTCCACCGCACCCGCCAGCCAGACGCTGAGTCGGTGCAGGGCAGGAACTCGCCATGGACGACAATTCGGCTGGCTTGGACTGCCTCCGCGTATCGGGATGCGAGAAAGGAGTGGAGCTGTGCTCGCCGATTCCGATCTTCCGGCAAGGCCCCGAATTCAATCTCAGAAATCAAGACCCCGGCGCGTTGCGGTTGGGTGCGATTCCAGCGGTCGAAAATCTCCGCCGCCTCGGTGGCGGCGGCAACGACGTCGGGGGAAACTGGACTGAGCTCGAAACGGTCCTCGTCGGCATTCCAATCCGGCGAATCCAAGTAGAGGGAACGGTAAAAGTGCGGATGTCCGTTGTAATCAGCGATACCCGCTCGGGGCCCGTCGTAGTAGTCCTCCACGGTGTAAACGGTCTGAGTGGGCAACGCCGTCGCCTCTGGGGGGTGGGAAGTCACGGGCGCGTGGCAGCTGCCGCTGAGAGCGACACGAGGTTCCTCCGTCTCTGACAACCTCACTTCTTCGGCTGGGTCACCCCAGGCCAAGTGTCGGTCCGGAACGGGGAAGCCGGCAGGTCGTCGCTGTTGGCGAGGTTCACCACCGGGTTGTCATTCCAGCCGAAACGAACGGCCACGGGCTGCTTCACCACGTCGGCGCGGACCACCAGCTTGGTCTTGGTGCGGCGGATGACGGTCGCGGGATGGAACTTCCGGTCGTCGCCGGCCACGGTGAAGCCGGTCAGCACGCTGCCGTCCAGCGCCTTCAGGCCGGTGCCCACATCGCGGAAGGTGAGTTCGATGGCGTCGCCCTTCACCGTGGACGACTTCAGGCGCGGTCCGTGTGCGAGGATCTTCTCGCCGTAAACCTTGGCGCGGGCGAGCCGGGCAAGGCGTTCCCCGACGGGCTTCTTCTTCGTGGGATGGATATCGTCCTTGTCGCCCACGTCGGTGATCACCGCGGTGTCGGCATTCTTGAGCGTCGCGGCGACATGGTTCTGGGCCTCCCGCAGTTCCGCCCAGTCGCTGTCACCGATTTCGGCGGCGATCACTGCGAGGTCACGCTTCTTGTTCTTGTCCCACGGGGCGAGCTGCACGGCGTAGAACGGAAAATCGCCCTGACCCCAGTCCTGGCGCCAGTTGGTGATCATGTCGGCGAAGAGCCGGCGGTATTGCCAGGCCCGGCCGGCGTTGGATTCGCCCTGATACCAGATGGCGCCGCGGATGCCGTAGGGGATGATGTTCGCGAGCATTCCGTTGTAGAGTTCGGCGGGACGCCAGGGTGCCCAGCCGAGGTTGCGGGTGAATTTCTCGCCCTTGGCTTCGGCGGCCTTTTTGTCGGCCTCCCATTGCTTCACCGTGTCGGCCCACTTGGCGGCGTTGACGAGGCCGGGTTCGAGGATCTGGGAGTTGTATTCGGCGTCCGCCTTCAGGACCTCCTCGCGCATCCAAACTTCCGCGGGGGAACCGCCCCAGCTCGTATGGATGATGCCGACGGGAACGCCCTTGGCGCGGAGCGACTCTTCGAGGGCGCGGCCGAAGTAATAGCCGACCGCGGAAAATTCCCGCACGGAGCCCGGCTCGGCCTGCACCCACTTGTGGGGCGCGTAGTCGAGGTCGGTCTTCACCGCGGGCGAACGGCGCTTCACGACGGTGAACAGGCGGAGGTGCGGGTTGTCGCTGCCGGCGATGTCGCCGTCCGGCTCGAAGCTGCGGGACATCGGCCATTCCATGTTGGACTGACCGGAGCAGACCCAGACCTCGCCCACGACGACGTCGGAAATGGTGACGGAATTGGCAGGGCCGCTGGCTTTGAGCGTCGCGCCGTTGACGTTGGCCTTGAGCGAGCCGAGCGAAACCATCCAGCGGCCGCCCTTCGCGACCGTCGTGCGCTTCTGGCCGGCGAACTCGACCGTGACGGATTCGCCGTCGTTGGCGGTGCCCCACACCGGCACCTTCATCCCGCGCTGGAGCACGGCGTGGTCGGAGAACGTGGGGTGAAGCTTGACCTCCGCCTGGGTGACGAGGCTGAAGGCGGTGAGGATAAAGCCGAACGAACACCAGCGGGCGACGGCTCGGCCGGCAGGGCAGGGGAAACGCATGGCGCTGTTAAACGCGAACTAGGCGTCGGGGTCAATCGCCGCGGCGGCCGCGACGGGGCAGTGGATTTGGATTCGAGATTCCGCGGAGTGGGCATCGGACCGCTGTTCCGACATCAGCGGCCAACGCGCAACTGGCCATTTTCGCGTGGCCATAACCTGTCGCTGACGGCCACCAGCACCGAGTTGTGCGGAGCGCTGCCCGGCGGTCGAAACTGCCGGGCAGCGTCCGCTTTGCCCCACTTGAAGTTCAACGGGTCACAAGCCGGTAGAAGCCGTGGGCTGCTCCGGGGGCGGTTTCATGCGCGGACGCCCCGGCAGTTTCCGGCACGTCCTGCCACCCGCCGTCGGCAAGCCCCGCGGTCTGCTGCAATGTGATGTTCGGTGCGCCGGTCCAGGTCAGGCGCAGCCCGCCATTCGGCAACGAGAACGCGTTTAGCCGGAGAGGGGCGGCGTCCACGGCGCGTGGATTGGTGCCGGCGAGGAACTCCTCGAAGTTGCGGCGGCCGTCCCCGTCGGTGTCCGCGAGGCCGTCCTGGCCGTCGCGGGCGTTGAAGCCGGCGCGGATTTCGTAGCCGTCGGGCATGCCATCGTGGTCATTGTCAATCCGGGCCGCGCCGGCGGGTTGGGCGTTGTGCCACACGCCGGCGAGGCTGACCTGGCCATCGAACGTCGTGGCCGGGGCCAGCGCGAGCGCGGCGCCGGTGTCGCCCTCTACGATGTTCGCCTGGGCGGGATCGAAGTTGCCGAGCACACGCAGCAGGCGGGCAGGACCACCGTTAGTGCCGTGCGTCCACAGTTCGACGCGGAGGAGTGCCTGAGTGGCATTGGCCGCCCGCTGGATGCCGCCGGAGTTCGCGCCGGCCGCGCGGCCGAGTCCGCGGAGCTTGGCGGTGATCTGGCCCACGGTTATGCCGGGGCCGGGATCCAGCATGAGCCGGTCGCCGGCAAGGCGGACGTTGTCCCAGAGGAAGTCGCCTTCCGGGTTCGGGTTCACGTGCTGGCCGAAGCGCACGAAAATGCCGCCGTCGGCCACGCCTTCGGGCAGGCGCACGGTGGGCTGGCTGCCGGAGCAGTAGGTGACGGTCGTGCATTCGTCCCAGACGAAGGGATTCCGCGGCGAAGGACCCCGGTCGGAGGGAATGGTTGGGCAGCGATCCTCGCCAGTGGGAATGGTCACGGTGGGATGACCGTCGGAATCATCACGCAGCAACATGGATGTGACATCCTCCAGCCCGTCGTTGTCGTCATCGAAGTCGTTGCAGTCTGGTTGGCCATCGCCGTCGGTGTCGCCGCCTTCCCACGCGGTGATCTCGGTGGTGCCGCCGGCGCACGCGGTGATGGCGATGGTTTCGCTGTAGCCGACCACCTGGTAGGCGCTCTCGGTTCGGTAGTCGCGCCGATCTGCGGCAACCCATTCCACCTGTCCGTCCCGTGGCACGTAGGTGTTCAGGCAGCCATCGTTGTCCTTGTCGCTGTCGCAACTGTCACCAATGCCATCGCCGTCGAGGTCCTTCTGGCTGGGATTTTTGGTGGCCACGCAGTTGTCGCACACGTCGCCGACGCCGTCGCGGTCTTGGTCTTCCTGCCTCGGATTCGCCCGCCTCGGGCAGTTATCCTTGGCATCAATCACGCCGTCGCCATCCGTGTCCGGCGGCGGGAGGTAAGTGTCGCAGTCGGGGGCGTATTCGCCGACGCCGACCGAGGCCCAGGCGTTGCGCACGTCGCAGACATCGGCCGCGGTGAAGCCGCCGAGGTTTCGCTCTGCCATGAACTGGGCGAGGAAAACCTCCATTTCCCGCGCCTGCTGGAAGGTCGCCGTGGACGGCAAGCCGATCATCGCCGTGTAAAGCAGTTGCCGCGCCTTGGCTTCGCCAAGCCCCGCGATGCGGACCGTCGGCTCGGCGGCATTGGTGGACGGCAGGAATACCCCCGCGGTGAGCCGATACGAAGCCAGGTTGGCGATCCCGGAATTGCTGTGCACGCCGCCTTGGTCGTTGCTCTGTTCGGGCTCCTCGTCGGGCCCAAGCAGCACTCGGCTCCGGTAATGGTCGGGTTGTGGATTGGTGACGTTGCGGTTTCGCGGGTTGGAGAGATCGCGGACCGGGCCCTGGCCACTCAACCGCTTCTCCCCGAGCAACCAATTGTCCGCACCCAGCTCGCGGTCGAATAACGCCGCCATGAAGTCGGAGAAATGCTCATTCAGTGCGCCGGACTCCCGTTCGTATTCCAGCCCGCTGCTGTGGTAGATGACCCCGTGGGTGAATTCGTGGGCCAAAACCTCGCGGTCCTCGTTGCCCGGGAAGAACTCGATCGTGCCGCAGAAATCCACGAAACGCGCGGCCGCCAAGGCGCTCATGTTCGAATTCATGAATATCTCAACCTGCGCGCCACGACCGTCGTAGGAGACGCGGTTGAAGTGCCGGCGATAGAAGCCGAAAACGTCGCGGGCGCCCTGCCACAGGACTTCCGCCTGGGGATTCCCACGGTAGAACGGGTCAATGCCGTCCTCATCCGCGACAAAATCGTCATTCGACAGCAGGAAGCAGCCGTCGCTGATGCCATTGGCCTCGTTCTCGGCGTCCTGCAGGTCGAGGTCGAAGCCGTCGAACGGTCCATCGGTCGCACTGACGGCGCGGCGGTGAAGGATCGCGCCGGTGTGGGCGTCCACGAAGAATTCCCGGCTGGCCCCGCGGTAGGCCACGCGCCACGCGAGGCGCGGGTTCATCGGCGTGCCCTCGGCGAGCACGCACCGGTCGTAGATCGTGAGCGTGCTGTCGCGGAAGAGTTGCACCGAGGGCAGCGGCGCCCGGGCCGCCTTCACGATGGCCTCAGCCTGCTCAGCCGTGAGCGTGGGCGTGACATCAGGTAGGCGGGCGGCCAGTTCATCCGACGGCAGGAGAAAACCCTGCATGTTCAACGCCTCGCCGTCGGCCAGTTGCACGGCGACTTCCGCTCCAAAGACGGGGACGCCCAGGTGCGTTTGTGCCAAGGTGACCTGTGAGAGCACGCCGGTCTCCAGACGCCGGGGCTGGAGTTCCTGGTCCGGATCGCTCACCCGCAGCAGGTGGCTGAACTCCCGGGTGAAGCTGCGGGCCTGGGCCAGCGGCGTGTCCCCGGCCACGGCGATGCGGCCCTGAAGATGCGCCGGGAAACCGTCACGCATCCGCACCGTCGCGGGCACGGTCGAGGTGCTTTGGAACTTCCGCAGCGAGGTGAACTGAGGGTCCGTGGCCGAGCCGTCGGCCACATAGGTGATGGCGCCGACCAGCGTCTGATAGACGAAGCCCGGCATGGTTTCCAACGTGATGTTCCTTGGACCGGGCAGCTCCCCGGGCGGCAAGGGCGGCACCACCGCGGTCAAGGTCGTGCCGTCGTCGGAAACCTGAACCGGGCGCAGGATGTTTGCATCCGGTTGACCTGGAGGTGTTGGGATGCTCACCCGCAATCGCACCGGCGGGATGCCGATTCCTTCCCGGAAGTGAAAGCCCCTCACCGTGACCAAGGTATTGCCGATGGTCGGCACAAAACCGGGCGTGCAAGAGGTGAGGCTGGCAATGCCTGATACTCGCACGACGCCCGACTTGCTGGCGACGATTTGCCCGCAGCGGCGCACCGTCACATCGTGGGTGCCGAAATCCAGGTCAGGCAGCACAAAGCGCAGGTCGGTGGGCGACACCCAGCGGACCTCGGGCACCCGCGTCTCGCCGAACCATACTTCGTCGCCGCGGAGGAAATTGGTCCCCACCAGGCCGGTTTCAGGCGCTTCGCGATTCCAGCCGGACGTATCCATCCCCCTGATGGTCGTTTCGCCCTCCGGCGCCAGCACGGTCACGGTGAAGCGGCATTCCGCGCGGTTGCCGGCGGCGTCCGTCGCTACGCCGACCACTTCGGTGGTGCCCACGGGAAAGGCGGTGCCAGAGGGCGGCGTGCAGACCACGGTCACGTTCGGGTCGCAGTTGTCCCGCACCGGCAGCGTGAAATGGACGGGCGTGCCGCACGGCGCGTCGGCAGACACCGTGACCGCGTCCGGGCAGGTGATCACGGGCGCCTCCGTGTCCGCGCCCACCAGGCCGCTGACCGAACTCACCGCGCCGTCCTCGTCCGTCGCCGTCACCGTGACGAGGTGCGGGCCGGGTGAAACGGGCACGGTGAAGTCCAGGGCCGGGTTGGCGCCGCACGCGTCGCAGACCGTGACGTGCGGACCGTCGTCCACCTGAACCGTGACCGTCTTCACCCGCTGCCCGCAGGTGAGCACCGAACCGGTGATGGGCACCGCGCCGCCGGCGCAGGCGGGGATGCTCACGTTCAGGCGCAGGCAGCCTTCCACGCAGATGCGTTGCCGCGCCGGCACGTCGAGCGTGATCTCCTCCAACTGGGTCTGGCTCTCGGTGCCGTCGTCGTTGAGCACGTTCAGGGAAGGGCGAAGCCGATACTGGCCCTGCGGCAGCACCAGCGTGAGCACACCCGTGTTGGCCGCGTCCGTCACGCCGGCGGGCAGGCCCGAAGCGGCCTCGATGTTGACCGCGTAGTTCCGGGAACGTCCCTCGAAGTCCACGCCGGAGAACTTGCCCAACGCCTGCGCGACCGTCGGGCTGTGGAAACGGCGTCCGGGCGTGCGGAACCGCAGGCACACCTCGCTGAAACCAAGCGCCAGGTCGTTGGTGACGATGATGCCGGGGCCGGTGATCAGGCGCGGTGCATCCGTCTCCGTGATGGCCAACACCTGATTGACGTAGGGCGTGAGGGCGTTGGTTGCCGTCGAAATCGTCAGGGCCAGTCCATCGCGTTGCCACACGCTCTTTTCCGAGGGGACCTCGCCCCGGAACGAACTGAGCAGGAGTTCGTAGCGGCCCCGGAATTCACCGGACGCCCCGTCGTAGTCGCCCGCGAAATTGCCGGCCGAACGCCCGCCGGCCCCGGTGAACTCCGCGCCGGGAACCTTTTCGTCCAGTCCGCGGGCGATGAGGTGCGAGCCGATCATGCCGTATTCGCCGACGTGCAGCGGCACGCCCTGGGCATCCACGCCGTAGTCGTCCGGCCGCACGATGCCGTTCAGCGCCGAGCGCGACGCCGAGGTGTCCGGCGGCCCGGCGAGCCGAATGTCGCCCCAGATGCGGGTGCGCTGGAATTCGAACAGGTGGGGGATCGCGGTGGTTTGACCCGCCTCCACGTTCACGCCGGGATTCTGCCCTTCGCCCAGCGCGGGCGACACAAACCAGACGAAGTTCCGGCCGGAACCGAGATGATATTCCGCCTGCACCCGCCAGGGTTGGGGTGGTTCCACGGAGTCCGAGGGCAGCAAGTTCTCCAGGACGAGGATGGCCCCACCCAAGGGACCTCCCACGGACGCTGGTTCCACCAGATACAGGCGACGGGTGCCGGCGGGGCCGGTCGCCACCACGATGGGCCGGCCTTTGTAACCGTTGAGCGACGACGGCCCGGTGCGCGGGACTGAGGCGCCCAGAAATCCCAGCGGCGCGACGATCCGGCCCAGCCGGGTCGTGTCGCGCAGCACCACCGGCACCGTCACCACGGTGTCGCACGGCACGTTGGTCACGAGGCTGAAGGGATGCGTGATCTGGTCGAGATACGGGTCGCTCCCGCGCTGGAACTGGAAGGCGCACGAAATCTCCCCGTCCGCCGGCACGACGACGAAGCATTCCGTCTGCCCGGGCGCGAGGCTGAAGATCTGCCCGCGCAGATCGCTGCCCACCGCCACCGTGCCGCTGCCGCCCTCGATGGTCAGCGGGTTGCCGTCGGCGTCCACAAACTGCAACCGCAGCATTCCCACGCACTCGGCGAGGTCGAAGTTCAGCGGCGTGGCGTCCTCGACCAGTGCCGGCGTCGTGAACCGCCGCATGTGGAACAGTTCCCGGCTATCCTTCAATCCGAGGCCGGCCTGCACCTCGTAGGCGATGGCCGTGGCCGCGTTGGTGCCGGCCTGGACGGAAAGTCGGTAGGGATTTGCCAGCCGGTCGGGCGCCGGCGGGATGACTTGCGCGGCGATGCCCTCGCTCGGCGGCAAGGCCGTGGCCCGCACCGTGAGAGTGCCCATGCCCTCGTTGCCCGGCGCCTGCAGCCGGCCAAGAATCTCCGGATTCGCGTTGGCGAACTGCACGGTGCCGGTCAGTTCGCGGAAGCGCCCCTCGACGGGCGGTTCGGCGGCGAGCCCGGCGGGCCCCGTGAAGATCAGGCTCAGGGCCAACTTGAGGACAGGGACCGGCAACGGACGGTTCCAGCGGTGCTGTAAGTGCATGTAGGCGAGGGCGATTCTTGTGCTCCAAGAAACCATTCTTGCCCCTTACCACCGGAAGTGCGTTTCTAAATTACAGAGATTCTGTCTCACGCTTTCGGAATCGATCGAGCAACCGCCAACATGAAGACCAGAACCGCAGTGATCGATAAATCGTTGCTGCACGAAATCTGCAAACAACCCGAAAAGGAACGTGACCGTTGCTTCGAGTTGCTTCTAAAGAGGTATGCTTTGGTTATTCCTGCCGTCCTCGTAGAGGAGGTTTGGGTTGAATGGTCCCATCCAGACCGGAAGCGCGAACCGTTCGCTGAGAATCTGGTGCATTGCCTCTTGGAGCTCCGCAACACATGGATTGCCGAACCAATCGAGATAGCGTTTCAGGAATTGGTAAACCACCAGCCGATATCCATGCTGCCAAAGCCGTCGCCCCAGCTCTTGGGTAGTTTCGATTCCCTAGATAACTGTGATCCAGAGTTGGTGAGATGGATGACCGAGAGGCGTTTATCCCGCGAAAGGCATGTTGAAAACCGGGTTGCGCAACAGCAGAGGCGATCCATCGACATTCGGGACGTCACGTTTGAACGCCCAGGGCAGGTTCTACGGCAAGTTGTTCTGCCACAAATCGAGGGAATTCTTCGAGACAGGGAAGAGCGTGCCAAGTTGTTGGATGGACTACTCGGACAGGGTTTTCGAGCAACTCATCCTGAAGCCAGTTCGGAGATTGAAGTCGGCTTGGCTCGGTTTCAGGCAGAAACCATGCACCAGTATCGGGTCACTCAGGATCTGATCGCTACAGCGATGGCTTACTTCTATTCACCGCTCTGCCAGATCCGTGATCCCAACACTTTCCAGACGCGTTCTTTGGTGAAGCCTTCGAAAAAGGCACAACGCAATAGCCTCGCGGATGAGCGCTATGTCCAATCGGCTTTGCTGACGGGTGGTCTGCTTACCCGAGACCGCGACATGGCAGCGATAGCGACGATATTTGAGGACGCAGGGTGGTGGGCGGGACACGTTGTATTCTTTGACCCTAGAGTTCCACTGCGTGAATCCATGGAAGTAACCCTTGCCAGCGTGGAACGCGGCTTGGTTTAACGAACCTCCCACACCTCCACCCGGTCCGAGTCGGTTTCCAAATTCCCGGCCGTAGCACTCAGGGCGAGTCTGCGACCGTCGGGCAAAAAGGAGACATGATAGCCTGCCTCCTGATGACTGAGCCGGGCGAGTTCGCGGCGGGTGGGCAGATGCCAGAAGGTGACCTCGATGCCTGGATTCACGGACGCCAGCGTCTGTCCGTCGGGCGAGAACGCGACCGCTTCCACGGATTCCAGATGGCCCGGGAGTTCGGCAAGGCTGCGGCCGTCGGCGACGTTCCACAGACGGATCGTGCCGTCCACGCTCCCGCTCGCGAGTTGCCGGTCGTCCGCCGAAAACGCCAGGCCGGCCAGGTCGTCCCGATGTCCCCTGAGCCGCACCGACGAGCCGGTCTCGAAGTCCACGAGGATGCCGGCGTAAGTGCCGAACGGCCCCAGCGCCAGCCATCGGCCGGTGCGGCTCGCGGTGTGGCTGCGGAGCAGGCGGTTGGGGCGGCGGCCGTCGGCGAATTCAGCCGCGAAGTGCCGGGCCAGTTCGTCGTCACGCCACCGGCCCAGCGCGCGACCGTCTTCGGTGGACCAGCGCCAGAACGTGCCGGTTTCGTCGGGGCACACGAAGGAACGGGCATCGCCGGCCAGCACGAACTCCCCAGAGAAGAGGTTCGTGGGCTCGCCTGCGAGTTCGACCATGCGGACAAGTCCGCCGGAGGCGAAGTCCCGCCATTGCAGGGTCCGTCGGTCGTCGTCGAGGAAGAGCAGGTGCCGGCTGTCCGGCGCGAAACCCCGCGGGAATCCGGACATGCTGGCGACCGGGGTGGCGAGGTCGGTCATGGACCACACGGTCGCGGCCCCCCGCCAGTTGGTCTGCGCGTAAGTCAGCAGGCGCGCGCCGTCGGGCGAAAACACCGGACGGAAGTAGCGCCACGCGGGCACGGCGGGCGCGGACGGCTTCGCCGCCAGCGACCACAGCCGCACGGTGCGGTCCTTGCCACCCGACACGAGGTGCTGGCCATCCGGCATGGTCGCCACGGTCCACACTTCGTTGGCGTGCCCGGACAGGGTGGCGCTGCGGACGGCCGTTCGGGCATCCCAGACTTCCAGCTGCTGATGCGAGGTCGCGGTGATGAGCGTCCGGCCGTCGGGGGTGAAGGCAGCGTCCCAGACATTGTGCTCGCTCGGGAAGATCACCGGGGCGGAGCCGGGGGCAGCGAGGTTCCAGACCTTGGCCGAAGTCATCTGGCCGGCGGCGGTGACGCGCTGTCCGTCGGGCGAGAAACGCAGGCGGAAGAACAGATGGTTCGTCGCCACCGTGAACAGCAGTCGCTGCGTCGCCAGGTCGTAGAGCTGGAGGTTGCGATTGTCGTCCAAGACTGCGAGGCGCCGACCGTCCGGCGACAGCGCCGGGTGGCGGCCGCGGATGGCGAGTGAACGCACTTCGCGGGTGGCGAGGTTGAGTTGCCGCAACGGTTCCAGCGCCGTGCTGCTGAAGAACGGATGATTGGGCGACGCCACGACCCATTCCCCGGCCACCGCGACTTCCTGACCGCGAAGGTCCGGGAGATCGGTGCGGGGTGATCCCGTGGCCACATCCCAGAAGCGGACGCCGTTGACCCCGGCGGAAACCAGTGTGCGACTGTCGGCGGTGAAGGCTACGGACCAGATGGTGTTCGAGGCCGCAAGCGTGCGGACTGAAAGGTCCGCGCTCCCGGGCGGGTGAGCCTTCCAGCCCGCCAGGCGCCACAGCTTCAGCGTGTTGGTCGTGCCATCCGGCTGGTCCAGGCTGCCGGAGGCGGCCCATTGGCCGTCCGGTGACACCGCCACGCAGGTCACGATCCAGGGATGCTGGCCCAGCGTGAACAGGTCCTCGCCCTGACACCGTGCCCACAGCAGCCGCCAGGTGAACTCGGGCGAAGTATGCTCCTGATTTCGCCCTTCCGGCTTCTCACTTCCCACTTCGGCCGCGTGCCGGAGCAACAGTTCCCGGGCGCTGCCAAGATTGCCTTCCTTGAGTGCGGAGGACGCAGCGGCGACATCGGCGGCGTAAAGGTTGAGGGCCATCTCGGTGCGGCTCGTCTCGGCGCGTCGCCATTGCGAGAGCACCCCCACGAACCCAAGGACGACCGCCAGCGCGAGGGCGAACGACACGCCCGCCAACACCGGCTGCCGCCGGCTCCAAAGATGCAGGCGCTCCGTGGGCGAACCGGGGCGGGCGAGCACGGGCTTGCCGGCCTCAAACCGCGCCAGGTCGGCGGCGAGGTCGGAGGCGTCGGCGTATCGTTGTGCCGGCACCTTGCGCAGGCATTTGAGGCAGATCGTCTCCAGATCGCGTGGGACCCGGCCGTTGAGCCGCGAGGGCGCGACGGGATTGGCCTGAATCACCTGCTGGAGGGTGCCCGCGACGGAATCGGCAATGAACGGCGGGCGGGCGGTGAGCAGTTCGTAGAGGATCGCTCCGAGCGCATAAAGATCTGCCGCGGCGGTCGGATGGTCGCCGGCGATTTGCTCCGGCGCGAGGTAGTTGGGCGAGCCCAGCAGGTCGCCGGAGCGGGTGAGGTCCGTGGCGGAGTCGAGCTGTTTGGCGAGACCGAAGTCGGTGACGCGCGGTTGGTCCGCGGCGTCGAGGAGCACGTTGGAGGGCTTGAGGTCGCGGTGCAGCACTCCGGCGGCGTGGGCATGCGCCATGGCTTCGGCGATGAGCCGGACCAACCGCGCGGCCCGGTTGGGGGCGATAGGCTGGGAACGGACCAATTCCGCCAGCGACGGCCCCTCGATCAGTTCCATCGCGAAGAACGGCTGCCCGTCGAACTCGCCGACTTCATGGATCGTGACGATGCCGGGATGGCGCAGGCGGGCCGCGGCCCCGGCTTCGGCGTGGAACCGCGGCTTGAATTCCGGTCGCGCCCACGCGCCGGCGAGCAGCATCTTCACGGCGACGCGGCGGTTCAGGCTCCGTTGACGCGCCTCGTAAACTACCCCCATGCCGCCGCGGCCCAGTTCCCGGAGGAATTCGTAATCGCCCGCCGTCATGGCCGGCTCTTCCGGCGACGGTTTACCGAGGCCGAACGCCAGCGCGCCGAGGCAACGCGGGCATTGGCCGGCCAGCGCGCCGGCGGCGAGCGGGGAACGGCATTGGGGGCAAAGGGAGACGTCCATGCGTCAGCGCTTACCACCGGAAAGGGCGGCGGGGATTACGGAGGAATTGGCCCGAGTGCTCATCCTTGAAGGGCGGCGAGCAGGTGGCGCATCTCCGCTTCGACTTCGAGGGGGCTGTCCACCGTGTCGGCGACTGCGGCCCGCACGAGTTGGCGATAGCGTTCCCGGAGCCGGTGAACCTGCACGGTGAGGGTGCCCGGGGCGAGATTCAGTCCGGCGGCCAGTTCCGCGTATTCGCCCGGCGCCGGTTCGCGGCTGAGAAAAGGGCGGAGTGCCGCGAAGGGTTCGGCCTTGCCGGCGCCGGCCTGTTCCGCCTCCAGCCGGCGCAGGGCTTCTTCCATCAGCGTGAGCGCCCATTGGCGTTCGAACAGCCGGTCGGGCGATTCCGCATGAGCTGGCTCCAGCCGGTAGCGTTCCTCGGCGGAGTCGTCGTCCAGCGAGAGCACGGTCTGGCCGCCGCCGCGTTTCTGCGCCTGGGCGCGCTCGTGCTCGTTGGCGAGGAAATGGTTGAGCGCCGTCAGGAGAAAGGAGCGGAACTTGCCGCCTTCGCGGGTCAGCCCGGCCAGGTCGTTGCGTTCCAGCAGCCGGGCGAAGAATCCCTGGGTCAGGTCCTGCGCGGTGTGGCTGTCGTGGCCACGGCGGCGCACGTAGGCGTAGAGCGGGAACCAATAGGTGCGGCAGAGCTGTTCGAGCGCAGCCTGGCCGGCGCCGGCGTCGCTGCCCGCGGCGAGGACAAGTGTCCAACGGGTCGTCGCAAACGCGGCCACGCCGCGGTTAGGCGCGGAACCCGGGTTTGGCGACGGTGGGACCGAAGGCACGGCCGAACGATGTCGGAAAACCCGCACGCACGGCGAGACGCCAGTTTGTAGGACGGCGCTTGCGGGGTTGAAGCCGGGCAGGTTTCCTCGCCCCCGTTCCCGTCATGCGCCATCTGCTCAATGCTTTCCTCCTCGCCGCCGCCGTAGTCCTCGCCCGGGCCGATGGGCCGGCGGACAACATGGCCGACAAGGTCCGCCGGATTCCGCCACCCGGGGTAACCATTCCTGAAGACGCCCGCCGGGAACTCACCGAGGGGGCTGCCCAGTTGGCCAGCGAAATTGACGTGCTGCGCGGGGCCCTGACGAACAAGCCGGCCCTGCTCGCGCGGTTGCCCGACGTGCAGGTCCTCCACAAGGCCGTGGATTGGGCGCTGCGTTATGACGAGTTCTTCCGCACCAATGAGGTGAAGGCCGCCCGCGAACAGCTCGACGAAGCCCGCCGGCGACTGGCCGCATTGCGCGAGGGCCGGACGCCTTGGATCGAGAAGGCCGGTCCGGTCGCGCTGGGCTATGTGTCGCGGATTGACGGTTCGGTGCAGCCCTTCGGACTGGTGATTCCCGAGGGATTCGCTGCGGGCACGCCGCACCGCTGGCGGCTGGACTTCTGGTTCCACGGCCGGGGCGAGCAGTTGAGCGAACTGGCTTTCGTCACCGACCGCACCCGCAACCGGGGAGAATTCGCCCCGGCCAACGCCTTCGTGCTGCATCCCTTTGGCCGTTACTGCAACGGCTCGCGCTTTGCCGGCGAAACGGACGCCTGGGAGGCGTTCGAGGAGGTGAAGCGGCTGTTCCCGATCGACGACGACCGGCTGGTCGTGCGCGGCTTCTCGCTGGGGGGCGCGTCCTGCTGGCATTTCGCCGTGCATCATGCGTGGAAGTGGGCGGCGGCCGCCCCGGGGGCCGGTTTCAGCGAGACGGCGGAGTTCCTCAATGTGTTCCAGAGCGAGAAGCTCACCCCGGCGCCTTGGGAGCAGAAGCTCTGGGCCCTGCACGATGCGGCCGCCAACGCGCTGAACGTGAGCATGGTTCCGCTCGTGGCCTACAGCGGCGAAATCGACCGGCAGAAGCAGGCCGCCGATGTCATGGCCGCGGCGCTGAAAAAGGAAGGCATGGAACTCACGCACATCATCGGCCCCAAGACGGCCCACAGCTACGAGAAGGGTGCCAAGGCGGAGATCAACCGGCGCATCGACGCGCTGGCGGCCCGCGGGCGGGAAGCCTTGCCGAAGGTGGTGCGATTCACGACGCCTTCGCTGCGCTATAACCGCATGGCGTGGGTGACCGTGGATGCGCTGGGCGCGCATTGGGAGCCGGCGCGGGTGGATGCCACCCTGCGGGCGGACGGGGACAATCTGGTGGCCAGCACCCACAACGTGACGGCGATCACCTTCGAGCTGCCGTCGGGCCTCGCGCCGTTTGACGTGCGCCATGATATCATGGTCGAGCTCGACGGCTTCCGCATCCGGATTGGGCCGCCGCAGACCGACCGTTCGTGGAAGGCGTCGTTCCATCGCGAGGGCACCAACTGGGTGGCCGGCCCGCTACCCGGCAACGGCCTGCGCAAGCGGCACGGACTGCAGGGCCCGATCGACGATGCGTTCATGGACTCGTTCCTGTTCGTCCGCCCCACCGGGCAGCCGCTCAATGCCGCGGTCGGCAACTGGGTTTCCAGCGAACTGGCCCACGCGGTCGAACACTGGCGGCGGCATTACCGCGGCGAGGTGCGGATCAAGGACGACACGGCCGTCACCGACGAGGACATCGCCGGATGCCATCTGGTGCTGTGGGGCGATCCGAAGAGCAACGCCCAGCTTGCGCGGATCGCGGACAAGCTCGGCATCCGCTGGGACGCCAACGGCGTTCACACGCCGGCGGCCGGTTATCCGGTGAACCAATTCGTGCCGGCGTTCATCTATCCGAACCCGCTGAACCCCGAGCGCTACGTCGTCGTGAACAGCAGCTTCACCTTCCGCGAATACGATTACCTCAACAATGCCCGCCAGACGCCCAAGCTGCCCGACTGGGCGATCCTGGACATCACCAGGCCGATGACGTCCCGGGCGCCCGCAGGCATCTCGGCGGCAGGGTTTTTCGGGGAGAATTGGGAGTGGAAGCCGTAGGTCCGGAGTGTTTGGGCGCGGCGTCCGGACTTTGAAGAAAGACTGCAGCAGAGCTGGGAATGGCTCTGCTGAATGCTGCCCGGCAATTCAGTTGCCAGTCTTCACCGCTGCGGTCGCAACGGCTTTTCCACTGGTCGGTTTTTCAACTGAGACGTCCTTGGCCAAAGGCCGAGCAAGGCTCAGCCGACTGCCGATGGAGCAGCCATACTTAGCCTCCAAGTCCAACATCTCTTCCCAAGTGGGAAATGGGTTTTTGCGGCGCTTGCTCATGGCTGCGGCAAATTAGGAGGAAGACTCTTTTCGGCAACGGATTTCTGGATGGCGTCCATTGCCAGCATGGCTCCTTTGGATAGCTCACGGTCAAGAAAGGCTCCGTAGTGGTTTCGGGACAACCGCAGCTCGTCCGAACTGCGCATGGCCCGGAATATCTTCTGCCAGAAACCGGCGGCACCTTCGGCGGATTCACCCCAGACCCGGGTCGCTGAAATGGCCCTCGCCAGCCGCACTATGAACGCCGTCAGGTTGAGTCCGACTCCGCGAACGTCACGGTCGCTTCCCGTTTCCAGCAACGGATGCCTTGCGAGGAAGTCCACATACAGCGAATTGGCCCAAGTCCTCCGGAAATGGCAGACTCCGAGGATGTTGTCCGGGGCGAACCACGGAGCGCGCATTACGGCAAGCATTGCCACTTCCGCGTTGGGCTGATCACGGATCGCCTTTTTCAGGGCGTTGAGGTTTCTCACGACCGCACCCTGCTTGCGGTAGTATCGCCAACGTTTGCTGGCAAGCGCACCAAACTCCGCCGCGTCGCGGGCATTTGGCACCGGAAGGTCCGCGTAGGCTTCACCCCACTTCGCTCCTGATTCGTCCTCCGCGTCGGTTCCGAACCCGCATTCGGCAAACTGGACTTGGGAGTCTGCGTCTGTAACCACCCGCAGTGCCACCTTGAGTCGGTCTTCGGGTGCGGGCAGCGATTCCGGTGGCTGCAGTTTCATTTGCCCTCCCGCAACCCCTCACTCCGCGAGCCGCACGATGTAGCCGCCGGATTTTTCGTCGGCGTCGAGTTTCAGCAGGTCGCGCTTCTGGGCCTCGAGCAGCAGGTCGTTGAACGAGCGGAAGCCGTAGGCGCGCTCGTTGAAGCCGGGATTCCGCCGCTTGATGGCCTGCTTGATCATCGAGCCCCAGATCGGATCGTCGCCCTCACGTTCCTCGGTCAGCGCCTCCAGCGTCACGATCACGGTCTCGAACGCGTCGATCAGCGGCGGACGCTTCGGTTCCTCCTCGGCCGGCCGGTTTGCCGGGGCGGCGCCTGGCGCGGCGTCGCGGGTCGCGCCGGCGCGGGACTTCGACGGTTCGCGGCGCACAAGGTCGTCGTAGTAGAGGAACTCGTCGCAGTTGTTGATGAAGAGGTCGGAGGTGGAGTTCTTCACGCCGGCACCGATCACCGTCTTGGCGTTCTCGCGCAGCTTGCTCACCAGCGGCGAAAAATCGGAATCACCGCTGATGATCACGAAGGTGTCCACGTGGCCCTTGGTGTAGCAGAGGTCCAGCGCGTCCACGACCATGCGGATGTCGGCGGAGTTCTTGCCGGACTGCCGGACGTGCGGGATCTCGATGAGCTCGAAGGCGGCCTCGTGCAGGTCGCGCTTGAACTCCTTGTAGCGGTCGAAGTCGCAGTAGGCCTTCTTCACCACGATGTGGCCCTTGAGCAGCAGCCGCTCGAGCACCTTCTGGATGTTGAAACGCGGGAAGCGGGCGTCGCGCGCCCCAAGGGCGATGTTCTCGAGATCGAGGAAGACCGCCATAGTGGCGTCCTTGGAAGGTGAACTCATATAGCGACACTACGCCGCCCTCCGGCCGCTGGCAGCAGAATTCCGGCGCCGGTGCGATTCGATTTGGACTCCGCCGGCTTCACCCGGTATTTCCCGGCGCACGTGAACAAGGCCGCCGTCCTCAAAAAGATCGTCGAACGTCTCACCACCGACCTCGAGGTGTATTTCAAGGCCGCGCGGGCGGCGCACTTCGAGGCGACCCACGAGCAGAGCAAGGCCGAGAACAAATACGACACGCGCGGCCTGGAGGCGTCGTATCTGGCGCGGGGCCAGTCCAAGCAGGCGGCGGAACTGGAGCAGTCGCTTGAGCAGTATCGGGCGCTGTCCGTCCGGGAGTTCACCGCCGAAACCCCCGTGGACATCGGCGCGCTGGTGGAACTGGCGGTGGGCCGGGAGCGTGCGTGGTATTTCCTCGGCCCGCGGGCCGGCGGCACTGAAGTGAGCCACGGCGGCCACGAGATCACGGTCATCACTCCGCAGTCACCCATCGGGCAAACACTGGTCGGCCGGCGTCAAGGCGACACTGTGCGCCTGACCTTTGGTGCGAAGGCGGAGGCGAAGCTGGTCTCCGTGAGCTGAAGACCAGTTGGCCGGCGACAGGTGCTTGTGGGCAGGTGTCGCTGCGAGCCTCACGGCGCTCCCGAGTCTCAACGGATTGCGGGTCCGCAGTCTCTCGCGCAACAACGCTCCGGAAGGGCCTCGTTGTCGGGTATTCCAGCCACCCTTGGCCGGCGCGCCGGTTTGGGTTGGGGGCGCCGCCCGTTGGCCAGCCCGGTGATCGCCGTTTGCGTGCGCACGGTGTCCCGCCATCTTCGCGCCGCCGTGACTTCCGCCCACCACCGGCAGCTTCAGGAGCTGCGCGAAGCCCTGCTGGCGCTGCACAAGACGCTCGTGGATTCCGAACGCGCCGAATACGAGCAGGCGCTCGGCCCGATCGCGTCGCCCGGACACCTGCTCAAGCTGCTGACCGACGATCCGTGGTTCGCCTGGTTGCATCCGCTGTCGCTACTCATCGTCGCGATGGACGAGGCGCTCGACGAAAAGGAGCCGCTCACCCCGTCCGTCACCGCCGAACTCGTCGGCCGCACACGCCAACTGCTCGTGGCTTCCGAGGAAGGCGACGGTTTTCCCCGCAGCTACTTCGACGCGCTCCAGCGGGATCCCGACGTGGTGTTCGCCCATGCCCGCGCGGCGGACATCTTCCGCGCCAAACCGTCGGCCGGACGCTCCTGAGCGGGCGCGCGGCTGGGCCCGTTCACTTCAGCTCGAAGGCAATCGAGCCCAGTTCGCCGAAGGTCGCCTCGTAACGGCCCTTCTCGCCCGGCTGAATCTTCCCGAGCGCCCCGCCGAGGATCACGCTGCCTGCCGGAATCGTGTAGCCATGGCGGGTCAGCGAATTGAGCACGAGGCGCAGGTTGTGCCACTGACCACCGGCGGTTGCGTTGCCCGTCGTCTCGTGCAGCACGGCACCGTCGCGCTTCAGCGAGATCGACATGGCGTCGGGGTTGAACTGCTCCGCCTTCACCGGCGCACCAACCAGATAACGGTCGGAGCCGATGTTCAGCGCGACCATGTTCCGCGCGTTCGCCGGGCCGCTGTTCGGAAAACTGCGCGGCAGCTCGATGATCGGCACCACCGACTCCACGGTTCCGCGTGCCTGCTCGTCGGTGAGGATCTCGTAGGACAGGTCCACCGACGTCACGTAGCCGATCTCGGTCTCGACCACGACCGGCTCGTCCGCGCGCACCGGCACCACCTGGGGCGTGCGTCCGTCCAGCCGGCCGGAGCGGAACACCACCGCCGCCAACGGCCCTTCGACGCCCAACGCCTTCTGCGCGGCGGCCGACGCGGCAGCGCCCTTGAAACCTGCCACCGGATCGCGTTCCGCCAGCGACCGCACCAAGCGGCGTTGGGCGACGTAGGCGTCGTCCAACGAGGCGGTGGGCAGCAGTTCCGTGAAGCGCGGCGGCGACCGCTTCGCCGCGAGTGCGGTCCCGGCGCGACGGGCAAAATCGCGGACGGGCACAGGATCGAGGAAACCCAGACCGCCGAGCCAGTCGGCGCAGCGATCCTTCCAGCCGGACGTGGGAATGCCGGTCGCGCGCACGCCGAAGCCGTGGCCGCCTTCGCGGTAAACATGGACCTCCGTGGACACACCCGCGCGCTTCAGCGCCAAGGCGAGCGTCAGGCTCTCGTGCGACGTGTCGTCGAAGGCGTGGGCGAGGAACACCGGCGGCAAACCGGCCCTGAGCTTGCCGGCAAACGGTTCCTTCAGCGCGCCGTCCCGTTGCAGCAGGCCGCCCGAATAGATGAGCCCCGCGAAGTCCGGCCGGGCGGACCACTGATCCGCCGCGTCCGCCGCCGGATACAGCCGCGCCTCGGAATGCGTGAGCAGCCACACGCCCAGTTCACCGCCCGCCGAGAAGCCCAGCACGCCAATGGCGTTGGTCTCCAGCTTCCACTCGGCGGCCTGGGCGCGCATCAGGCCGAGCGCCCGCTGGGCATCCATCGCGGCGGTCTGGGCCGGCGAGGGCACGCGGTATTTCAGCACGCCCGCGGTCACGCCCAGCGAATTGAGCCACGCGGCGACCTCCAACCCCTCGTGTTCGTAGGCCAGCCGCTGCATCCCGCCACCGGGGCACACCAGCACCGCCGTGCCATTGCGCTTTTCCGCCGGCGCGTGGAAGACGACCAGCGACGGCGCGGTGATGTCTGTAAGCTGGTAAAACGGCCTTGGCCGCCCCTCGACCCGGTGCTCCTCCCCGCGCGCCAGGGTCTCGCCCGGCGGCGTCCCCGGCCAGAGCGGCAGCACCAAGTCGGGCTCGCGCGCCCAGGCTGTGAAGCCGATCAAAGCGGCGAGTAAGCCAACGAGGTCAATCCGCGGACGACAAGGCGTAGAGTGCATGGCAAGTCCGCAAGTCATGGCGCAACACCTCGCTGCAGACAACCTCAAGAATGTGCTGCCGACGTTCCGACGGCGACGCTTTGAGGTTGCGACCCGGTGCTATTCTTGGGCAGCACCCTCGATTTTCAGGATGCAACTCTCCACAAATTCAGGACCTCCGGCTGCGCCCGATTCCTTCAATCGGCGGAGCTGCGGCAACGCTTGGCTTGCGTGCGGGCCGAGTCGTCCAAGGGAGTAGACGGCCCACATCTTGTCACCATTGCCTTTGGCGCGATCCAGGATGGTCATCAACATTGGGACCACCTCCGCCGCCCGAGTGGGTTGCGCACTTAACCCCTTGATGGCGGCTGATCGGACAACAGCGTCCTTGTCGCCCAATGACGTTTGGACCGCCCTCCATGCGACTTCATTCGGAAACTGCGCAATTGTTCGCACAACATACGATCGAAGAGGGCCATCACCACTTTCCAGCAACTCCAGAAGTCGAGGCAGCGCCACCGCGCCGGCTTCGCCAAAGCATCCGAGGGCATAGACCGCGCTGGTCTGGGCCAGTGCCGAGTGATCATGGAGCAACGGAACCAATGCCGGAACACAGGTGTCGGGCTCTCGTCCAATCGTGCCAAGTGCCCAGGCAGAACGGGCGCGGACATGCTGGTGAACGTCCTTCGTGTTGCGAACTAAGGGCGGTAGGCACGACCGCAAGCTGGCATCTGTAAATGGCTCCGCGATCTCAGACAAACCCTCAGCACCCGCACTGCGAAACATCGCGTCTGAATGATTAAGGAGCTCCACAAGAGCTTCAATCGCCAGCAAACCGATTCCGCCCAAGGAACTGCCAGCAGCTTGTGGCTCTGGGCCTGGGTCTCTGAGAATTTCGGGTATTGCTGAGGCTGCCTTGCCACCCAAAGCCCGGAAACCCGATGCAGCACGAAACGCATTTCGACCGGGTTGACGCAGCCAGCCGAGCAAGAAGGGAACTGCGTCTTCGCCAATGGCGCCAATGGCAGCCCGAGCGGCATCGTGCTCCGAGGTGGAGAGTTCGTCTTCATCAAGGCGACGAAGCCACCAACTGAGTTTTCGTCCGTTGAACGAAGGGTCCTTTGGTTTCTTGATCGCCTTCGCTTTCATCCTGCGAGACTGGTGACAGGAGAATTCGCCTTAAGGCTGGTCGTATTCGCCGAGCGGGCGGACCCAGATGTTCCGGAAGCGCACCGGGTTGCCGTGTTCGTAGAGTTCGAGGAAACCCTTCGGCGGGTGCGGCTTGTCGTAGTTGCCGAGGGCGCGCCACGGGGTGTTGCCGTAGAGTTCGCGGCGATGGTGCACGACCACGCCGTTGTGCAGCACGGTGATGTAGGCCTTCTTCACGAGCTTGCCGGCGGCGTCCCAGCGCGGGCTCTCGAAGATGATGTCGTAGGTCTGCCATTCGCCGGGGCCCTTGGAGGCGTTCACGAGCGGTGGGGTCTGGCCGTAGATGGCCGCGCACTGGCCGTCGGCGTAGGTCTCATTCTTGTAGGAATCGAGCACCTGGATCTCGTAGCGGCCGTAGAAGTTCACGCCGTTGTTGCCGCGGCCCTGGCCGTTGCCGACGACCTGCGAGGGCGTGGCGAACTCGATGTGGAGCTGGCAGTCGCCGAATTCGTCCTTGGTGTGGATGCGGCCGGACTTCGTGGTCTCCATGTAGCCGTTCTCGAGCTTCCACTGCACGTCGCCCTTTTCGCCGACCCAGTGGGAGAAGTCCTTGCCGTCGAACAGCACGATGGCGTCGGACGGGGCGGGCACGCCGTGGCTGAAGTTGGCGCCGGAGGTGATGACCTTGGGCTTGGGCCGGGCGGGATCGTGGACGTGCCATTTGCCGTCGGGCTGCATCGGGGTGTCGGTGTAGCCCTCGGCGGCGCGGGCGGTGAAGACGGCGAGCGAGGCGACGAGGGGCAGGAGCCGGAACGAACGGGAGTTCATGGGCGGGAGTTTAGGAAACGGCCAGCCGAAGGGGAAACTGGAAATCAGCAAAACCAAGGGCCGCCGGGCGAGGCAGCCAGGGTTTGTCCGGCTTGAGCAGGACGACGATGACGGCGACTGACGGAACCGCTATGCTGCCGTCCATGTTCCGCCCGCACTGGTTGCTGCTGCTCGGTTTTCTCGGCCTTTCCGGCTTCGCCCAGGATGACCGCAACTGGCCCGAGTTCCGCGGGCCGCGCGGCGATGGCACCTCGCGTTCCCGCGGGCTGCCGCTGCACTGGAGCGAGCAGACGAATGTCGCGTGGAAGACGCCGCTGCCGGGCCGCGCCTGGTCGTCGCCGGTCATTTGGGGTTCGCAGGTGTGGCTGACCACCGCGACCGAGGACGGCCGCGAACTGTCGGTGCTCTGCGTGGACCGCGAGTCCGGCCAACTGCTGCTGAACCGGAAGCTGTTCGCGGTCGAAACGCCGCAGTTCGCGCACAAGTTCAACTCCTACGCCTCGCCGACGCCCGCCGTCGAACGCGGCCGGGTGTATGTCTCGTTCGGTTCGCCGGGCCTCGCCTGCCTGTCCACCCGCGACGGTCGCGTGCTTTGGGAACGCCGCGATTTTGTGTGCAACCACTTCCGCGGAGCCGGATCTTCGCCCGTGCTGTGGGACAACCTGATCCTCCTGAATTTCGACGGCAGCGATCATCAGTTCATCGTCGCACTCGATCAGCGCACCGGGAAGACCGTCTGGCGCCGCGAGCGCTCGATTGACTTCAAGGATCTCGACGCCAATGGCCAGCCCGAGGCCGAAGGCGACTGGCGCAAGGCGTTCGCCACCTGCCACGTGACCCGCGTGAACGGCCTGACCACGGTGCTCAGCCAGGGCGCGAAGGGGTTCTACGCCTACACCCCGCGCACGGGCCAGGAACTGTGGCGCGTCGAGGAACGCACCAGCCACAGCGCGGGCACCCGGCCGGTCGTGGGACACGGACTCATCTTTTTTCCGAGCGGCTGGTCGCAGGGCCAGACCATCGCCCTGAAGCCCGGCCAGCGCGGCGAGGTGCTGGATGCGAATGCCGAGCCCACCGCGGGCGCACAGCTCGCCGTCGCGTGGAAATCGAAGCGCGCCACACCGAAGAAGCCGTCGCTGACGCTGGTGGGCGACCTGCTGTTCGGGGTCGAGGACGGCGGCGTGGCCACCTGCTGGGAGGCGAAGACCGGCGCGGTGGTGTGGAACGAGCGTCTCGGCGGCAACTATTCGGCGTCGCCGCTGGCCGCCGAGGGCCGGTTGTATTGCTTCAGCGAGGAGGGCAAGACCGTGGTGATCGCCGCCGACCGCAAATTCCAGAAGCTCGCGGAGAACCCGCTGGAAGACGGCTTCATGGCATCGCCGGCGGTGTCCGGAAAATCACTGTTCCTGCGGACCAAGTCGGCGCTCTACCGGATTGGAAAATGACCGCCGTATCTGACGCTTCCGGTGGGCGGGCTGAGTAGAGATGTTGGCCCGCCGCCGGGACGGCTGCGCAGCGGCCGTAGCGGAATCACCCGGCGCAGGTCGGTTGCCGGACTTCGGCTGTGCGCCCCGTTCTTGGGGATTGTTCAGGTTCCTGCGAGAGGGGAAGCTTGGCCGCAGCATGAAACTCCTTCGCCTGTGGCCGCTCGGATTGGCGGCGTTGGTTGGCTGCCAAAGTGCGGACGCGCCCCGTTCCGCCCGCTCCGCTGACACCGAAACGGTCGGCCGCCGCGGGACCAATCGCACCGTGCTGCCGGTCAACCAGATCGTCACCCCGCTTGGCCGTCAGGTGGAACTGCCCGGGCTGCGTCCGCAGGCGCTGGCGCTCTCGCCCGACGGCAAACTGCTCGTCACCGCCGGCAAGACCAGCGAGCTGATTGTCGTGGACCCGGCCACCGGCGCGATCCGGCAGCGCGTGCCGCTGCCGAACGACGCGCGGAACGAGCCGCAGCCGGCAGTGCCCTCGGCGAACATCCTCCAGCCCGACACGAAGGGGCAGCTCAGCTACACCGGCATCGTGTTTTCGCCGGATGGTCGCCAGGTGTTCCTCAGCAACGTCAACGGCAGCATCAAGGTTTTCGGCGTCGCGGCGGACGGCACGGTCAGCGGTTCGCATTCGATCCGCTTGCCCGACGCCAAGGCGCTGCGCCGCGCCGAGGAAATCCCCGCCGGCCTCGCGCTCTCGCCCGACGGCACCCGGCTCTACGTCTGCGGCAACCTCTCGAACACGCTGCTCGAACTCGACGTCGCTGCGGGCAAGGTGCTGCGGACCTTCGATGTCGGTGTCGCGCCCTTCGACGTCGTGCTGGTGGGCGACAAGGCCTACGTTTCCAACTGGGGCGGCCGACGTCCAGAAGCAGGTGATCTGACCGGCCCCGCCGGCCGCGGCACCGAGGTGCGCGTGGACCCGGTGCGCCACATCGCCAGCGAAGGCAGCGTGAGTGTGATCCACTTGAAGGCGGAACGCGGAATGCGGAATGCGGAACTGATCACGGCGTTTCACGCTTCGGCCCTGGCCGTTTCACCCAACCGCCGTTACGTCGTCTGCGCCAACGCCGCCGCGGACAACCTGAGCGTCATCGACACCCGGACCGACACGGTGGTCGAAACGATCTGGGTTAAGCCCAAGCCCAGCGACCTCTTCGGCGCCTCACCCAACGCGCTTGCCTTCGACGCCACCGGTAAGACGCTCTACGTTGCCAACGGCACCCAGAACGCAGTGGCCGTGGTGAAGTTCGATCCGGCCGACCGCGAGTCGAAGATGCTGGGACTGTTCCCGGTGGGCTGGTTCCCGGGCGCGCTGATCTTTGATGGACCGCGCCGCACGTTGCACGTCGCCAACATCAAGGGCCACGCGGCCTCGCCCAAGCCTTACAAGGACAAGGACGCCGCTCCCGACGCTGCCGGATTCAACTCTCACCACTACTCGGGCTCACTGTCGCTGGTGCCGTTGCCCAAGACGCGCGACCTCGCGAAGCAAAGCCAGACCGTTTGGGACAACCTGCGGCAGGAACGCATCGCGGAATCCGCGCAGCGTCCCCGCCCCGGCCAGCCGGCGCGGGCGGTGCCCGAGCGCATCGGCGAGCCGAGCCTCATCCGGCACGTCGTTTACGTCATCAAGGAGAACCGCACCTACGACCAGGTGTTCGGCGACCTCCCGACCGGCAACGGCGATCCCAGGCTCTGCATCTTCGGCGAGCGCATCACGCCCAACCAGCACAAGCTCGCGCGCGAATACGTCCTGCTCGACAACACCTACTGCGCGGGAATCCTGAGTGCCGACGGCCACCAGTGGAGCACCACCGCCTTCGGCACCGACTATCTCGAGCGTTCCTTCGCCGGCTGGCCCCGCAGCTATCCGGACGGCATGGGCGAGGACGACAACGACGCGCTGGCCTATTCGCCTGCCGGCTTCATCTGGGACAACGCGCTCAAGCACGGGGTGAGCCTCCGCAACTACGGCGAGTTCATGGCGCCCGCGGTGACGTGGCGCGACCCGAAGAAGAAGGGCTCACCCGACTTCCTTGCCTGCTACCGCACCTGGAAAGGCGAGAGCGACGAAGTGATCATTGCGAGCTATCCGATGATCGAGACGATCCGGGCCTTCTCGCCGACGAACTATGTGGGCTGGGAAATGAGCGTGCCGGACCAGTTCCGCGCGGACTTCATCCTGGAGGAGCTGAAGCAGTTCGTCGCCCGGGGCGAATTTCCCCAACTCACCATCATCTGCCTGCCCAATGACCACACCAGCGGCACGAGCAAGGGCGCACCCACACCCGCCGCGTGCATCGCCGACGGCGACCTGGCATTCGGCCGCATCGTTGAGGCGCTGAGCCACTCGCCGTTCTGGAAGGACATGGCGATCTTCGCCATCGAGGACGACCCGCAGGCCGGCTGGGACCACGTCAGCGGCTACCGCACGACGGCGTTCGTCGTCAGCCCCTACGCCAAGCGCAGGCAGACCGTCAGCACCCAATACAACACGACCAGCCTCATCCGCACGATGGAGCAGATCCTCGGGATGAAGCCGATGAACCAGTTCGACGCCAGCGCCGTGCCGATGTGGGATGCCTTCACGGACACACCGGACTTCACGCCCTTCGTCGCCGTGCCCAACAACGTGCCGCTCGACCAGATGAATCCGGCCCCGCAGGCCATCAGCGACCCGATCCTCCGCCAGGATGCGCTCGCTTCGGCCCGGATGAACTTTCGCCAAGTTGACCGCGCCCCGGAAGATCAGCTGAACCGAATCCTCTGGCGCGCGATGCGGGGGACCCGTGATCCGTATCCGGAATGGGCCATCACCGCCGGTGCCGAGGAGGAGGAAGAGGACGAAGATTGAGCGGCATCAGAGGAGTCCATCTGAATCGGCGCTCTCCGGTGAGCGCTACGGGAGCAGCCCAGCCTATACCACCTGTAACCGACAAACGCAGGTTGCCTCGGGCTCGCCCGTTCCGGGCGACGAGTCCCGCAGGTTCTCCAGCTGTTACAGGCGTTCAAACACGCTGCTGTCGGGATGGGCGGCCCGGGATTCGGCGGCGCGTTGCCATTCGTCGCGGAGATCGGCGGGCAGGCCGAGGGAGTCCAGCACCCGGCCGCTGACGCGGGTGACCTAGCCCACGCCGCGCGTGATCTCGTTATTGATGTCGAGCAGGTCGTTGTCGGTTTCGAGCGGCAGGTGATTCGGATAAAACGGCCGCATCCTCCAGCTGGGCTTACGCCACGCAAGGAAGACGGAAAGCAACATACAAGGGGTCGCACCACCCGGGTTCAGCGCCTCCTCTCTCCGGCCCTCTCCCGCCACTCCAAGTGGCGGAGAGGGAGTCCACAGAGCGGATTTCAGACTCAGTGTCCAGATGCGTCCGGCCCTCCAGTCCGGCCATGAATCCGAACTCAGCATACCTTCGCCGTAACGCACCGGAAGACGCTGGAACAGCCCCCAACGCCAGGAATTCGCCGGTGGACAAAGGGGGCCCCCGCGCGAAGCTCGCCCAAACCAACTTCCCGATGTTCCTTTCACCGCTTCGCCGGCTTGGTCGGCACCTTCCCGGGCTTGCCCTGGTAATCGCCGCGCTGCTGCTCCGTTCGCCTGCCGCGCTGGGCGGGGAATGGGACACCCGCTGGACCAGCCCCGGGATCGATCAGGAAGTGCTCGCGCTCGCGACCCGGCCGGACGGCTCGCTGATCGCCGGCGGACGATTCGGCGGGAACGTCGGCAGCCCGAAACGCGTGGCCGCTTGGAACCAAGGGAATTGGTCCACGCTTCCCGCGACGGGCCGGGACGGAGTGTCCGACCCGATCTTCGCCGCGGTGACCATGGGCACCAACACGTTCCTCGGGGGCGAGTTTGGCGGCTCGTCGTCGGGCGAATTCCTCAACGGAATCGCCCGGTGGGACGGGCAGACGCTGCATTCGCTCGGCGTCGGACCGCTGGCCGGCGTGCAGGGCCAAGTCTATTCCCTCGCCGCCGCCGGGGAAACGCTCTACGTGGCCGGGCGCTTTCGCCAGGCCGGAACCGTTGCGGCGGCCAATGTGGTCCGCTGGGATGGGGCCGCGTGGACTCCATTGGGCTCCGGCTTGGGCGACGGCGACAACGACCGGATCAGCGCCCTGCTGATCACGCCGGACGGAACGCTATACGCGGGCGGAACGTTCCAGCGAGCCGGTTCACAATCGGTCCGCCGCCTGGCCCGGTGGGACGGCACCGCCTGGGTGGACGTCGGCGGCGGCGCGAATGGGCCGGTGCAGGCCTTGGCGTGGTTCGGCGGTGAGTTGATCGCCGGGGGTGCCTTCACCGTGGCCGGAACGTCGAATACGGCCAACCTGGCACGCTGGAACGGCACGCGATGGTCCACGCTGGGGGCCGGGGTCAACGGCGAGGTCAATGCGCTGACGCCGCACGGGAGCCGCCTGCTGGCCGCGGGTGCGTTTGCCACGGCCGGCGGGATATCCGCGGTTGGTGTGGCGGCTTGGACGGGCTCCGCCTGGGAGGGGCTCGGGGGCGGTTTGAGCGGCGGCAATCCCAACGCGGTCCGGACGCTGGCGGTGCGGGACGAGGGTGTGTTTGCCGGCGGCAACTTCACCCAGGCCGGCGCCACCGTCGTGTTCAACGTGGCCCGCTGGGATGGTTCGGCCTGGCAGGCACTCGATGCCTCCCTCTCCGGCGGCGAGTCGCCCCGGGTCACCGCGGTCGCGGCGAAGGAGGGTGAGGCGATCGTCAGCGGTTCGTTCACCTCGGCCGGCGGGAAACCGATGGAACGAGTCGCCCGGTGGAATGGCACTCACTGGGAAACGCTGGGCTCGGGCTTCGACAAACCGGCACTCGCGCTCGCCTACGGGCCGGCCGGACAGATCTACGCCGGCGGCGACTTCTCGCGTGGCGGCCGCCGGATTTCCCGCTGGAACGGGTCGGCGTGGCAAGGACTGGGCACCGGCGTGAACGGCGAAGGCACCGTGTTCGCGGTGCTGCCGACCACCAACGGTAACGTCTTCGTCGGGGGGATTTTCACCCGGGTGGGTGGCGTCAATGCGCTGGGCATCGCGCGGTGGGATGGCTCGCGCTGGTTCCCGCTCGGCGAAGGGATCAGCTCTTTCGGCGTCGCCGGCACGGTTCGCTCCCTGGCCTGGGCGGACGGCAAGCTCTACGTCGGCGGCACGTTTGACCGCGCGGGTGTCATCGCGGTCAACAACCTGGCGCGCTGGGACGGTTCCACGTGGGAAGACCTCGGCGGCGGCGTTTCGATTCCCGGCCGGCATGCGATTGTGCATGCACTCACCGTGGCGGGAGGCGAACTGCTGGTGGGCGGCAACTTCGAGCGCGTCGGAGAGAATGCTTTTTCCCATTTCGGCCGGTGGCACCTTGGTGCCGGAACTTGGAGTCAGCCGGGCGGCGCACCGAACGGACCGGTGCGGGCGCTGACCTGGCTGGATGGCAGGCTGCAGTTGGGCGGTGAATTCTCGAAGATTGGAGCCACCGCGGTTCGTGGACTGGCGGAGTGGAATCAGGGCTCGTGGCGCGATGTCGGCGGCGGGGTGGACGGAAACTCCGCCTTCGTCACCAGCCTGGCCGCCGCCTCAACGAACCTTTGGGTCGGCGGGCCGTTCACCACCGCAGGCACCCGGCGGGCCACGGACCTGGCCCGCTGGAGCATCCCGCTCAACCAACCGCCGACGGTAGCCTTTGCCACGCCCGCCGACGGCGCTGAGTTCAACTTCGGGGCGACCATTCCGATCAGTGTCACGACCGACGATGCCGAAGGACCCGTGGCCAGCGTCCGGCTCAGCGCGAACGGCGAATCACTCGCAGAACTAACGGCAGAACCGTTCGACTTCGCATGGACAGACGTGTTTCCCGACACCTACCAACTGGAAGCCGTGGCGGTGGATGCTGACGGTAAGCTGAGCACTCCTGTGCGCCGGACCGTGGTCCTGCTCCCACCGCCGGGCAACCAGCCACCCCTTGTCAGCGTGACCGAGCCCGCTCCGGGCTCATTGACGTTGGGGCAGCCATTTACCGTAGCGGCCACCGCCAGCGATGCCGACGGGCAGGTCATTCGCATGGACTTCTATCGCGACAGCCAGAAGTTGGGCTCGGCCACCGCCACCCCGTTTCAATGGTCCGCCGTCGCAGTTCCGCAGGGCGAATTCGCCCTCCGTGCCGTTGCCATCGACAATGTGGGTGGCAAGGCCACTTCGGCGCCGGTCATGGTCCAGGTCATTGCGCCGGCCAGCGCCCCAACCCCCAAGTGGACCGTTGCGGCAGGGTCCAGTGTCCAGAGTTCGGTCGCACTGGGAACCGACGGAACGATCTACCTCACGGCCGGACCGGGCGACAACAAGCTGATCGCCCTGAACCCGGACGGATCGCCCCGCTGGACCTACCAGGACACCGATTATCCGCTGGCCTGGCCGGCGATTGCCGACAACGGAGACATCGTGGCCACCCGTTCCAACGGACGCCTGGTTGCCATCACCGCCGGCGGCACGAAGCGTTGGGAGTTTGAAGCCAGCGGACGGACCCTCGGGGGCGCCGCGATCGGCCGCGACGGCGCGATCTACTTCGGCAGCGAAAACCAACGGCTCTACGCCATCAACCCCGATGGCACCAAACGGTGGGACCTTGCCACCGGCGATTCCCTCAGCTCCGCCTTCCCGGTGATCGCGGCCGACGGCGCGGTCCTCGTTGGCTCCGATTATGGCAATCTGCTGTGTGTGAATCCGGACGGCACCGAGCGCTGGCGCTTCCCGGTTCCAGGCTCCATTTCCGCGGCCCCCGCGTTGGCCGATGACGGCACGATCTATTTCGTTTCGTCGCTCGGCTCCCTGTTTGCGCTGAGCCCGGCGGGTGCCAAGCAATGGGAATACAAGTCCGCGAGCAGCAGCCTGGGCGGCTCTCCCGTTGTTGGCCCGGACGGCACGATTTACTTCGGGGTCCAGGACGGGAACCTTCATGCCGTGTCACCCACCGGACAGCGCCGGTGGGCCTTCAAGACGGGCGATGCCCTCACGGGCACACCGGCGGTGGCGGCGGATGGCACAATCTACTTCGCCGCGCAGGACCGAAACGTCTACGCCGTCTTCCCCACCGGCTACAAACGCTGGGCCTTGGCCACCGAGGGACGCAACGGCAGTTCGGTTGCCATCGGCGCGGACGGCACCGTGTATGCCGTCTCCAGCGACGAGAAGCTGTATGCCATCCCCGGCTCCGCGCCGTTGG
>Ga0169931_10000084_pt1 | contig 132320 bp, 103 predicted proteins | sample Kivu_15m_20L_FD_129675 | JGI IMG/M metagenome (GOLD analysis project Ga0169931, IMG submission 129675) | Freshwater microbial communities from Lake Kivu, Western Province, Rwanda to study Microbial Dark Matter (Phase II) - Kivu_15m_20L... | ecosystem: Environmental > Aquatic > Freshwater >... | reverse complement strand
TTTTGTATCGGCAAGTGCGTTGGCAAAACACCTCTTTTAATTTTGCGAAGCGTTGGCATTTTCGTCCTCCGATGTAAGCACGAATGTTGATTGTTGTTCGGTCGTCCTACAATGAGGCATAACTTGATTATATGTGAAACTAAGACAATCACCGATGATTTCCAAATGGCTTGTACTGCATTGATTTTATTGAATTTGCGATAATTACAAATTGCGTATTAGCAATTGCAAAGAACACACACTACCTTCGTATGTTATCACCAATTTCCTATTTAACATGCAATTTAAACTCGCTAAACACCGCAACGAAAATGTAATTTTTTGCTTTTTCCAATATAATCCCAAAATCTTAGAGACATTCAAAAACTCCTACCCCCAAGCAAAATGGAGTCGTTTAAAATCTGCTTGGTTTTTACCCGACACATCACTTTATCGCAAACGATTGAATATTCCATTACCCGAAATTGGTGATCAACTTCTACCGAAGCTCTATGAAAATAACAAACAAGAATTTCTCAAATTCAGAAATGCCCTGCAACAAAAAGCATTCTCACCCAACACCATTAAGTTATATCTGTATGAATTTGCACAATTATTGATTTTATTAAAAAATCATCCTGTACAGAATTTAACATCAGACCGTCTAAATTCATATTTTCTCTACTGCATCAAAACACTCAAGCACTCAGAGTCACACGTGTATTCCCGAATGAATGCCATAAAATCCTATTTTTCTCTTGTTTACTCACGGACAGAGATTTTCGATACAGTCATCAGACCCAAACCCACCAAAACACTCCCCAAAGTACTCAGTTCGTTCGAGGTAAAAAGACTATTTCAAGCAACTCAGAATATAAAGCACCTGCTCATTTTGAAAATTGCCTATGGCATGGGATTGCGTGTCAGTGAAATCATTCATTTACAGCTGGCACACATCGACATAGATCGAATGCAAGTGCTAATTACTTGTAGCAAAGGTAAAAAGGATCGGTATGTCAATTTCCCGCAATCGCTGATTCAATTGTACCAGGATTATTTGAAAATGTATCAACCCTCGAAACATCTGTTTGAAGGTCAATTTGCCGCAAAGTATACTACCCGAAGCGCACAAACGGTGTTCAAGAATGCAATGACAAAGGCAGGCATCAGCAAAACTGTTGGAATCCATGGACTGCGCCACTCCTACGCAACACACCTACTTGAAGCAGGAACCGACATGGTTTTTATCCAAAAATTGTTGGGGCATTCCCAAATTAAGACTACAGAAATTTACGCAAAAGTCTCAAACAGAATTATCTCGCAAGTAAAAAGTCCGTTAGACTCAATCACCCCATCTTAGGAAACAACCACCCCTTGGCAGAGGCGATCAATTCCTGCATGGGTTGAGATTTGTGGTCGATATCGTAAGCCTTAGAAAACGCATCTACCCCTTGCTGCAAGGCCGGTGCCGTGGCCTGTCCACGCTGTTTTAGTGCCGCCACCCCACACAACCATTCCACCGCCAAAATATTCTCGATATTCTCTATCACACGCAACAATTTGGTGGCTGCGTTGGCCCCCATGCTCACGTGATCCTCCTGACCGTTCGAACTCATGATACTATCCACCGATGCCGGCGTACACAACTGCTTATTTTGCGAAGCCATGGCCGCTGCGCTATACTGCGCAATCATGTATCCACTGTCTAACCCTGCTCCATCAGCCAAATATGGCGATAAGCCCCGCTGTCCACTCACCAACAGGTAGGTCCTTCGCTCACTAATGCTACCGAGCTCAGACAGCGCCATCGCGGCATAATCCAACGTCAATGCCAACGGCTGTCCGTGGAAATTGCCACCACTCAGAACCAAATTTTCTTCCTCAAATACATTGGGGTTATCGGTCACCGAATTCAACTCCGTTTCCCACACATCCAAGCAGTGATCCAAGGCATCGTATGAAGCGCCATGAACCTGGGGAATACAACGAAAGCTGTAAGGATCCTGCACTTGCTTTTTGGCTTGCTTGGCAATGGGAGAATCTTCCAAAATGGCCCGAATCTCCGCGGCCGCGGCCAACTGTCCGGCATGAGGCCTCACCCGATGAATGGGCGTTTGGAAGGGATCCATCCTACAATCGAATGCATCCACGCTCAATGCACTTACAATCGGCAGTTGCTTCACGATGTTGCGAATTCTGCGGTATGCTTCCAGGGCATGAGCCAACATAAATTGGGTGCCGTTGATGAGTCCGAGGGCTTCTTTCGGACCCAATTGCAGAGGTTTCCAATTGTTTTGAGCCAGCCACTGTTCGCCTGAAATCTCACCGTGTTGAGGATGGCGTAAAAAGCCTTTCCCGATGAGGGGCAACACCATTTGCGACAGCGGTGCGAGGTCGCCGGAGGCGCCGAGCGAGCCTTGCTCGGTAACCATTGGATACCACTGCTGATTGTACATGGCAGAAAGTCGCTCGAAGATCTCAGGTCGGATCGCCGAATACCCCTTGCTCATGTTGAGCATTTTGAGCCACAGCATGGTACGCACCAGGTGCATATTGAGGGGATTACCCACGCCTGCGGCGTGGGTAATCAACAAATTTTCTTGCAAGGCAGATAAGTCCTGGGCCGATATTTCCACATTTTGCAATGACCCAAACCCTGTATTCATTCCATAAACGGGGGCCGTTGCTTCCGACAAATATTTCGCCAAAAAAGCCACACTCCGATCCATTCGCTCCCGCACTTCCGGGGTTAGTTCAACCGGCTGTTTCAATGCCTCCAAGGCCTCCTGCAATGTATAAAATGATTTCATGAAGTTCTATTTTCGATTGACCGATGCGATCTGCTCAATGGCCTCTTCCACCGAACAATGTGTTTGTTCCCCAGTGACCAAATTTTTCAATGCCACTTGATTGGCTTGCATTTCATCTCGACCGATGATCACCGCAAAGCCCATATTTTTATCGTTGGCATAGTCCAACTGTTTCTTCAATTTCGGCGTACCCGGGTAAAGTTCTACCTTGGATAAGCGCGCGCGGAGCGCGCGCGCAACACCGCTGCTGAACAACAAACAATCCTCGTCCATTGCACACACCAGCGTTGCCGTAGCATCTACCCCAACTCCCTCAAACAAATTGGCCGCCTCCATCGTGTCGTAAATCCGATCCAAACCAAAACTAACCCCCACACCAGAAACATCCTTCAATCCAAATACCCCCGTGAGGTTGTCGTACCTACCGCCCCCGCCAATACTTCCCAACCGGAAATCGGAAGGCAAACGCCCGTCCGACCCCTCCACCTCAAACACCGCTCCCGTATAATAACTCAGCCCACGAGCCAAGGTAAAGTCCAACACCACATTCTCTGTACTTTCTACCAATCCAAAAATCGAACGCAAATCGTTCAAAGCCGCAGTCAAAGCATCGCACTGCATGAAAGCGGTATTGGCTGCCAATGCCAATTTGGCCTCGTTGCCTCGCTCCGATTTACTATTCCATAGCCACTCCCAAGCGCCCAAAGCACGGTTTAGTCCTCGCTCCGATAACTCCTTCGCTACCCCCTCGTAACCAATTTTATCGGCCTTGTCAATCACAATCATGAAAGTATTCCAATCTTCTTTGTTCCCCAAAACACCCATGAAAGCATCCAAGACACCGCGGTGATTGATTCGAATGGTCACCCCCAAATCCAAACGAGCGAAAACGGCTTGATACATTTCTATCAACTCGGCCTCCGACACCACAGAATTTGCCCCAACTACATCAATGTCGCACTGCCAAAATTCTCTGTAACGACCTTTTTGCGGACGATCGGCCCGCCAAACAGGCTGCATTTGATAACGCTTGAACGGAAATGTAATGTCGTTGCGATTCATGACCACAAACCGCGCCAACGGCACCGTCAAATCATAGCGCAACCCCCGATCAGCAATGTGGGGCGTGAGCGATTTCACCTCTTTACTCTGCAAAATATCTTCGCCCACCGTCGACAAATAATCCCCAGAATTCAGCACTTTGAACAACAATTGATCCCCCTCATTGCCGTATTTTCCCTGTAAGGTTTTCAAATTTTCCAACGAAGGCGTCTCCAAAGCCCCATAGCCATGCGCAACAAACACAGATTCCATGACTGAAAGGATGTATTTTCTTCGCTGCATTACAAGCGGTGAAAAATCGCGGGTTCCGGATGGCAAACTGGGCTTTTCCATGTTGCGAAGTTAACATCCATTGGCCAAAGCGATGAAACTGTTGCGAATTTTGCAAAAATTCCGTGGCGTTTGGCACCAAATTTGGGATACTTTTGCCACGATGAAAAAGAACATTACCTCTCTTTTGTTTGCGTTGGTGGCTATGACCCCCGCAATCTTCGGTCAAGATGCCAATCAAGACGCCCCTTCCATTCAAGTAAAAGACATCGATGGTGCGCCCATCAACTTCAATACCACCGTTGAAAAAGGCAAAATTACCGTGGTGTCGTTCTGGGCCACTTGGTGCGGACCTTGCATCAAAGAATTACAAGCCATCGACGAGCTTTATGCCGACTGGCAATCAAAATACAATGTAAAATTGGTCGCTGTGAGCATCGACGATGCACGCACTAGTCGCAAAGTAAAACCGAAAGTATTGGCCGAAAACTGGCAATACCAAATCATCCTCGATGAAAACATGGATTTGGCGCGCACCATGAACGTGAACAATCCGCCAATGACCTTCGTGTTCGACAAAAATGGCAAAATGGTTTATTCCCACCAAGGATACACCCCCGGTGCCGAGTCAGAACTCGAGGCCCACATCGCCGAACTGGTGAAGTGATTTATCGCATCGGAATTTCGATCAACAATACATCAGACTTCTCCAAAGCCTTGATGTCTAGCTGATCAACCTCCCAAACGCCCAGCGCATCACGCCTTCCAAGGGCCTGTCCGTTGACCTCTACACTGCCTTCAATCACAAACACATAAACACCTTGGTATTCGCCATGCAGTCCGTAGGCCGCTGTTTCATCCATTTTCATCAAACGACGTACAAAGTAAGCATCCTGTTGTACTTTGATTGAATCTCCGCCTTGGGGTGTGGCCAAAAATTGCCACTGCCTGTCGCGACCTGCTTCATCAAAAAAGCGCTGATCATAGCTAGGCTTTAAATTGTGCGCCCGGGGAAACACCCACAATTGCAACAAATTACTCTCCTCGGTGCTGCTCGAGTTGACCTCACTGTGCAAAATCCCAGTACCCGCCGTCATGTGCTGAACCTCCCCCGCTTTGATGATGGCCGTATGCCCCATAGAATCTTTGTGCTGCAGCTCACCCGATAACATAATGGTTACGATTTCCATGTTGTCGTGAGGATGCATGCCAAACCCCATATTGGGCGCAATGATGTCATCATTCAACACCCGCAAAGCCCCAAAATGAATTTTCTGAGGGTCGTACCAATGGGCAAAACTGAAACTATATTTAGAATCTAACCACGCCATTTTGTTGACGCCGCGCTCCGCTGAAGGGTGAAATTTAAATTTCATAATATTTGTTACAACAAATATAGTTCATTTAGGCAAAATCGTCAAGGACTTCTTCCGGACGAGGAATACGCGCATTGGTATCGATCAAAACGCCATCTACTCCGGCAGCAGCAGCGGCATCCAAATCGCGTTGCTTATCGCCAATGATTAGACATTGATTGGGATCCAAATGAAATTGATGCAGCCCTTTTTCCACCATCAAACTACCGGGTTTGCGACATAAGCAACGCCCGTTGTAATCGGGATGATGGGGACAGAAATAAAAATGGGCAATGGAAAAGCCGGCTTGAATGCAAAGCCCTTGAAAATATTGATGCATCGCATGCACTTCGCTTTCGGGGTAAAGCCCTTTCGCCAAGCCCCCCTGATTGGTCACCACAATGAGAACAAAGCCTGCATCATGCCAACTTTTTAGCGTTTCAACCACCCCAGGCAGAACCTGAAATTCTCCCAGCGATTGGGTATAATCGCCCGGATCATGATTGATTACGCCATCTCTATCGAGAAATAACGCTTTTCTTCCGCCCGATGATACACCCATTTTTTTCATTTACTTGCAAAATAACTTAATTTCGCTCACCGAAACACATGTCGAAGTATCTAGTTATCATCCCTACCTACAACGAAATCGAGAACATCGAGAAAATGGTCCATACGGTGATGGCGCTGGACAAAGACATTGACCTGTTGGTGGTAGACGATAATTCACCCGATGGCACAGCCGCTCAGGTGGATGCAATGATGTCGCAATACAATCAGCAGCGTGAGAAATTGCACATCCTCAAACGCCAAGGCAAAAATGGCTTAGGCACCGCTTACATCGCCGGATTCCATTGGGCTTTGGAGCGAGGATACGAGTACATCTGCGAGATGGATTGTGATTTCTCCCACCCTGTAGACCAACTCCCCAACCTCATTGCCAAATGTGAAGCGGGCGCGGACGTTTGTGTAGGTTCACGTTATTTTGGCGGCGTGGTGAATGTCGTAAACTGGCCGATGGGTCGGGTTTTGATGAGCTATTACGCCAGCAAATACGTCAAGTTTATAACTGGATTAAACATTGCCGACACCACTGCGGGCTTTGTTTGTTACAAGCGAAAAGTGCTTGAAACCATCGGCATCGACGATATCAAATTCAGGGGGTATGCCTTTCAAATTGAAATGAAATTCCGTTCTTCCTGCAAAGGTTTTCAAATCCAAGAACACCCCATAATTTTCACAGACCGTACCGCGGGCACTTCTAAAATGAGCACAAAAATTTTCCGCGAGGCACTCTTTGGGGTCATCGAATTGAAAATTAAGCTCATTTTCGGCAGGATTTAATTCGGGCGTCATGGTGAGCAATCACATTCGCTTCCCCTTTTTCCAACACATTGAGGTCCATGTTTCGGCCATTTTTTTCATTGCCCTGGGAATCCACCTCATTGGGATCGACACACTGAGTCTTACGTCAGACGAGTGTTTCAGCATTTACCATGCTCAAATGTCGCCCAGCCTCATTCTCCACCACCTTTCTTCTGGCAACAACCCGCCATTATACGAATGGATTTTGCATGATTGGATGGGATGGTTTGGCGACAGTGCTTTGGCTGTTAGGTGGCTGTCGGCGATCTTCAGCAGCATTACGACTGCCCTCATGTACATTTTGGGCACACAAATTTCTGCACAGGGCAATCATCCTCAGCAAGAATCGGGAAATGCGCGCATCGGGTTATTGGCGGCGTTGCTCTTTTTATCTAGCAATTACACCACCTTTTTGGCGCATGAGGCCAGAACATACAACCTCACTTTGCTGTTGGGGGTTGCGTGTACGATGCTTTTTTTGAGGGCGATACAAAAGCCACAAACTTCAACGTGGATTGCTTATGGTTTTGTGGGCGGGATTCTCTGTCTTTCCCATTTTTTTGGCGCCTGGATTTTAATGGCTCACATGGGTTATTGGTTGTGGACCGCCCATGAAAAGCGATGGGTCATAAAATCCTGGCTTTGGGTTGGTCTGGGGTTTGGTATTTCATTTGGTTGGTACATCCCAAATTTATGGCATCGGTTTGTGGATAGCGCGTCCCAGGGCACCTGGGTAAACCCAGCGCCCTGGGACGCCCCCTATTTAACCCTGTGGAAATACCTCAATACGCCTGCTGCCACAATCATTGCCACGATTTTGCTGATATACGCTGTTGTAAAGGTTGTCGCTCAACCCATACGCACCAACAATTCTGATGTCCAAAAACAACATGCGCAACTCCTATTGTGGCTTTTTGCACTGCCCTTTTTCGGACAGTGGCTACTGAGTTTGGATCATCCATTTTCCATCCCCATGTTTACCGAGCGATACGCCTGCATCACACTGCCCTTTTTGTGCTTGATATTGGCGATGGCCCTGACTGGGTTGAAGGAACATTTCAACCAGTGGTTATACAATGTTGTACTCCCTCTTTTTTTATTTACAATACTCTCGGAAAAGAATTTTACCCCGCCCAATCAAGCTTGCGTGAAAGAGGCGCTTCAAAAAACCGCCAAGGAATTGGAGAAATCCTCAATAGTAACAACACCCATCATCATAGAACCTTATCATGCTGCTTTTCAAGTGTTGTATTATGCCGATCACAAACGTTTTCAACAATATCACCCTGAGAACATTTACAACCACCTCGCCAACCAACTATCTCACAGCAACATCTGGATTTTAGAAACCGACAAATCCCTGGATAGCCTTGGCTTGTCACAAAAAAAATCATTGGCGTACTTGCACTTTGGCAAAGAAAAATCCAACCACACAAAAAGGATTGAATCGCAATTATTGACACTGACGAATCAAGGCGGCAAATCAAGGATTGAGCACATTCAACTACCCGAATTACTGTGGGGCACCTTCGAAATCAGCCATGAAGACGAATTTTGGCTCATTGAAAAAAATTAAACCTATATTTGCACCACTTTTCCAAATGGAAGGCGAACCCCGAAGTATAAACCAATCCCATGATGCGCGTCTACTATCAGCGTCAAAACCGTGTGCAGAAAGTGCAAACGTTGTCTCAGTTAGAGACATTGGATGGATTGGTATGGATTGACCTTCAAAATCCTTCTGCGGCTGAAATTGCCGATGTAGAAGCAAACTTCGAATTCAAGTTCCAGTCGCGCCAACAACAGTTAGAGATTGAGAGTTCATCTCGATATTTCGAAACCGATGATGAGATTATTGCCAACAGCAACTTCCTACACTTCGATCAAAAATCAGGCTTATTCCATTCCAATGCGGTGTCGTTCATTTTGCAAGACGACATCCTCTTTACCTACCGCGATGCCGATTTGAGTGCATTTTCAGACTGCGTAAAGAAGATTAAAGCTACAGGGCGGCTGTTCCACACGGGAAAACAGATCATGGCTACCTTACTCGAGATGGGCGTAGATAACGACGCTGATTTGCTCGAGGGATTGGCCAAGCAAGTGGCTGGATTATCAAAAGAGTTATCGCTCACCCAAAACCCCAACGAAACCATCATTCTGGAAATCAACCGGATGCAAGAATTGACGATGGAATTGCGACAGAATGCTGTCGATAAGCAACGCGTACTCAGTGCCATTTTGAAAAGTCGGGAGTTTGAGGGCGATGATTACGAGCGATTGCGGATTGTGATTAAGGATATCAACTCACTGATCGACCATACCAATTTCAATTTCGAGCGATTGGAATATTTGCAGAATACGTTTTTGGGTTTGATCAACATTGAGCAGAACAAAATCATCAAGATTTTTACGGTGGCTTCAGTGATTTTCATGCCACCCACTCTTATTGCCAGTATTTATGGCATGAACTTCGAATTCATCGATGCTTTCAAATGGAAATACGGCTTTGCTTTCAGCATTGGCCTAATGGTACTGTCATCGCTCAGCACCTTGTATTTCTTCCGCCGCCGCAAGTGGTTGTAAAACCAAACCTCAGTTGGGTTGTTTACTCACCATGCTACAAAACCTGTCGCGGCGCGTCCTACTGTGTACCCTGCTGATCTTTGTATCCGCAACAACACCGCAGGATTGGATAGTTATTCGTACCTTGTATCGACAAGCGTTGACCAGCGAAATGGGGATTTTACCACTGGAAACCAAAACCAAGCCGCATGCTGGCAGCGACGCACTCGCCAAGGCCTATTACGGCACGGCCCTCGCCCTCCGGGCTCGGGCCTCCATCTCCCCTACAACCAAACTCTCCCTGGCCAGCCAGGCCCAACAACAACTCAATGCCGCCGCCATCCTCCAACCCAAAAATTTAGAAATACGCTTCCTCCGCTACTCCTTCGAGTATGGCACACCCTCACTCATTAACATGAAAAAAAATATGGCGGTCGACAAACCACTGGCCCTTCAATTTGCCAAAAACCCATCGCCCATCAAAGACATCGCCATCGCGTTTTTTACCGGTTGCGACCAACTAAGCGAAGCCGAAAAATCAGCCCTTCGCTAATTCAACAGCACCCCCATCAACCCTCTATCGCAGCAATCCCCGGCAACACCTTGCCCTCAAAATATTCCAACAAAGCCCCGCCGCCCGTGCTCACATAACTGACCTTGTCGTCGAACCCGAACTGATACACCGCCGCCGCACTATCGCCACCACCAATCAAACTAAAAGCCCCAGCCACCGTAGCGTCCGCCACCGATTGAGCCACCGTCTTGGTGCCGCGCTCAAAAGCAGGCATTTCAAACACGCCCATCGGACCGTTCCACAAAATGGTCTTGCTGTCCAACAACACCTCCCTGAAAGTCCCACAAGCCTTCTCCCCGATATCCAACCCCATCCAACCGCTTGGAATCTGATCGCTCGCAAAATTCTGGGTGTTGGCATCCGCAGCAAACTTATCGGCAATGGTAGAATCTACGGGCAAATGAATTTTCACCCCCTTGGCTTCCGCCTTCTTCAAAATCTCTACACAAGTCTCTAACCGATCTGCCTCACACAAACTGTTGCCGATCTCTCCGCCCTGTGCCTTGTAAAAAGTGTAAGCCATACCCCCACCAATGATGATGTGATCGGCCGTGTTCAACAAATTCTCTACGATCAAAATCTTATCGCTCACCTTAGCACCACCTACAATCGCGGCAAACGGACGTTGGGGCGCCTTCATCACCTGATTGGCATTGGCGACTTCCTTGGCCATCAAAAACCCGAAAGCCTTCCTCCCAGCGAAGAAATCAGCAATAATCGCTGTGCTTGCATGCGCCCGGTGAGCCGTACCAAAAGCATCGTTCACATAAAAGGTTCCCAAGGCCGCCAACTTTGCCGCAAAATCGCGATCACCCTTCTCTTCCTCCTTGTAAAAACGCAAATTCTCTAACAACAACACCTCTCCATCTTGCAAACTGCTCGACAAATGGGCCGCGTCCTCCCCAATGCAATCCGAGGCGAAACGCACATTGCTGCCCAACAGCTCAGACAAATGGGTAACCAAGTGTTTCAAAGAGTATTTTTCGGTTGGACCTTCTTTCGGACGGCCCAAGTGGCTCATCAAAATCACCGAACCCCCATCGCCCAGAATCTTCTTGATGGTTGGCAAAGCCGCCGTCATCCGAGAATCATCGGTAATCTTGTACTCGGCATCCAAAGGCACGTTAAAATCCACGCGGACCAACACGCGCTCTCCGGCAAAATCAATCGTCTCAACAGTATTCATGGTTTGATAGGTTTATTCGTTTATAACAATTTCTTTAATAAGGCACTCATCGATACTTCCGATTGTAGCAGAGCCCCCAAATCGGCAATTTGCACCCGTTTTTGCTCCATGGTGTCGCGGTAACGCACCGTTACATCCTGGTTGGCCAAACTGTCGTGATCCACCGTAATACAGAAAGGCGTACCGATGGCATCCATTCTCCTGTAACGCTTTCCGATGCTGTCTTTGTCTTCGATGTATACGTTGTAATCGATGCGCAATTCATTGTAAATCTGCTCCGCCAATTCTGGCAACCCATCCTTTTTCACCAAAGGCAAAATGGCCGCTTTTACCGGCGCGATGGCAGGGTGCAACTTCAACACTGTGCGGGTATCGCCATCTACCGACTCCTCAGCAAATGCCTCACACAAGGTAAGCAAGAACAATCGATCCAACCCAATGGATGTCTCAACCACATAGGGCACGAAACTCTCGTTTGATTCAGGGTCAAAGTAGCGCAATTTCTTGCCACTAAACTCTTCGTGTTTGCCCAAATCAAAATCGGTGCGTGAGTGAATGCCTTCCACTTCTTTGAAGCCAAACGGAAAATCGTATTCAATGTCTACCGCAGCATTGGCATAGTGCGCCAACTTCACGTGATCATGGTAACGATATTTGGCATCGGGCGTTCCCAAGGCCTTATGCCATTTCAGGCGCTGCGCTTTCCAAAACGCATAAAATTCCAATTCGGTTCCGGGCTTCACGAAAAACTGCATCTCCATCTGCTCAAACTCCTTCATCCGCATGATGAACTGCCGGGCCACAATTTCGTTTCTGAAGGCTTTTCCCGTTTGTGCGATACCAAAAGGCAACTTCATCCTGCCCGTTTTCTGCACATTCAAGAAGTTCACAAAAATACCCTGGGCGGTTTCCGGACGCAGATACAAACTATCTTCCCCATTGTCGGTGGCGCTCATTTGGGTGCTGTACATCAAGTTAAACTGACGCACCTCGGTCCAATTGCGCGATCCACTGATTGGACAAACAATCCCTTCGGCGTCGATCAAGTCTTTGATCATCGCCAGATTTCCGGTTTCCAAACCTTCTTTCAACACAGCATCGATGCGGTCAATCTGCGCTTGGTATTCCATTACCCTGGGGTTGGTGGTTCGATACATCACCGCGTCAAAAGTCTCACCAAATCGCTTGGCAGCTTTGTCGATTTCCTTGTCGATCTTCTGTCGGATTTTCTCCTGATGATCCTCCAACAGCACGTCGGCCCGATAGCGCTTCTTGCTATCTTTGTTATCAATCATCGGATCGCTGAACCCGTATACGTGACCGCTGGCTTTCCACACTTTGGGATGCATAAAGATTGCTGCATCAATCCCCACAATGTTTTGATTGAGCTGGGTCATGGATTTCCACCAGTACTGACGCAAATTGTTGCGCAATTCAACGCCATTTTGGCCGTAATCGTACACAGCGGTTAATCCACCATAAATGTCACTGGAAGGAAATACGAACCCGTATTCTTTGCAATGGGAAATGACTTTTTCGAAAATCTCAGCGTTACTCATCCTTCCCGCAAAGATAGGACATCAGAATTGGTTCTTCCACATCATACTTTCGACCGGGTGGTTGGGCTGGCCTGAGTATTTTGCGTTTTTCTTGGCGTTGTAGGGCACAAGAATCTCTCCGTCTACAGGGAAGTAGATCAACTGTCCGATCGGCATCCCGGCATACACCCTCACGGGCTTTTTCACAGAGATTTCTAAGGTCCAGTTGCCACAGAAGCCCACATCGCCTTTACCGGCGGTGGCGTGGATGTCGATCCCCAACCTACCGGTACTGCTTTTGCCTTCCAAAAACGGCACATGGGCATGGGTTTCGGTATATTCGAGGGTCACACCCAAATAAAACTGATCGGGCATCAGCACATAACCTTCCTCAGGGATATCGAAATGGGCGATGGTATTGTGTTTTTTGGCATCCAATTCTGCGTCTACGTATAGCGCCAAATGCTGGCCCAAATGCACATCATAACTATTGCTGCCCAAGCAATTGCGGTCGTAAGGTTCAATTTTGATTGTCCCCTTTTCCATCTCATCGAGGATGCGTTGATCAGATAATATCATAATAGAATAATAGAAAGGCAAATATAAATAATTGCTGCGGTGAATTTTCATCTGTGGCGATCGACCTCCTCGCATCGAAACAATCCAGCGGCAGAATAAATATTTAGCGACTCACATCGTTCATGTCACCAATTTTCTTCACATAGGTAAACGACGGAATGAACAGGAAGATGTTTTTAGGTCCGATGGTCAAATCCTGTGGAACATAGGTCATTTGCGCGGTGGCATTGTCCCACACCGGCAATGTGGCGGAATAATCAAATCGATCGCCGTGTTCCCAGTAGCTCGACACACCAAACGACCAGGCGGTGGTGCGTTGTTTGTGTCCGATAATCCGAAACTGAACCGAGGTAAACAGGGTGCTGCGTTTGAGCATGGCATCCACGGGGACGGTTTCGGGGGCATAGGTCATTTTTACATCGTCGTATTTCCAGTTATCGTAGCTTGAAACAAACCGTCGATTGCGGTTATTGAACCAGGCTTCGCCCACAAAATAAAAATTGCGGGTGATGCTATACATGCCGGAGACATTGGTAACGGCAAGACTTCCATCGGCTTCACTGGAGCGGAGCATTCCAAGTGCGAGACTCACATTATTTTGTGGACTTCCCAAGGTATACATCCCGTAAAAGGTATTGAGCCACATCATGTTATCGGCTCCGGTGAATACGCTAAATCCGGCGATATCTCCCACGGCCAAGGTATGATTTTTACGCAGGGGTATGGAATATTTGGGGGTAAGGTACATGAACAGGGGGAATGCGTAGCCGATGCCCACACCCAGCTGATCGGTAATCCCCATTTGGACATCATTGAGCAGCACATCATAGTTTTGATAATAGAAGGCGCCTTTATTGATGGGGTAAGCAGACGGGGCGAAAATGTAGCGAGAGGCGTGATGATTCACTTGGGCGAGGGAGTCTTCACGGGAAAGGACTTTTTTCGGAATCGTAGGCAGGGGTGGCAATTGGAGATTTTTCTTGCGTTTGGCGGTGTCAGTGGTGGTCTCTGCGGGCTCATCATTATCGGGGGTAGCCTGAATTTGTGCCATCAGGTTGTTGCTGCTTGCCAAAAGTAGCAGGGCGAAAATCCAACGAAGCGTTTTCATGATAGTAAAGATTGGTTAGGGTAAAATTACGGGTGGCTACGGTGCGAAAATAGGACAATTGTCATGGTTAGACAGGACATTCCTTAGGGAGATGTTCCACAGGTTGGTGGTGAGTCCAAATTATCACTCAATGGAGAGGTCCCACAGGCGGATGGTTTTATCGTCGCCGGCGCTTGCAAGCAAGCGCCGGCCCCCAGGAGAATCTTTACGGTCAGCATGATCACCCAACCACGCCAATGCATTCACGGAGTGTGTATGACCAAAATTTGGAAATTTCGATCGGTCAACCACCTTCAACAATGCATAATTCTGAGCGTCCCAGATTTTGATCGATTTGTCCATCCCACCACTGGCCAACCATCGTCCGTCACTGGGCTCCAACACCAACGCATGAATCGTAAACAAATGGGCCTTTACTTTCTCCCTCACCCCTCCATCGGCCCCAAACCACCACAACAACGCATCCCGGCCACCACTCACCAATGAATCATCGTCCATCTTCGCCAAACAAAACACCGAGGGCTGATTGGCCGATCGCACCGAAAGCACCTCGCCCAAGGCATTCAATCGCCAAACCACACCATCGCTGCCACCGATCAAACCCTCGCTCCCAATGCAACACCGAAGGCTGCGCTCACCCAATTTGAGGCGAGAAACCACTTCAAAGGCATCGTCCAAAAAAACCAGTTCGCCGTTACCCAAACCCACAGCAATCCTGCCATCCATCCATCGCGATATAAAAAACACTGAACTCGTACCCAATTTCATCATTCTGGGCGATGCACCCACCCCCAACTTAAAAACCAAACCGCCTTGCGTCCCCGCCCAGATTTCGCCATCCATCCCCTCCAGCAAACAAAAAATAGGCTCCGGCAATTGCGCAAACAACCTACCCACAACCCCAGAATCACCCAACATCCCATCCAACGGCATCGACCACTTAACCACCGCACCGTCCCCGCCAGCACTCACCAACACCCCCTCCCCTTCACACCAAAAAAGTGCATAAACCCCTTGTTTATGTCCCTCTAATTTCGTATATTCTTTTACGAGTATCTTTGTAGCCATGCCCATTGAATTGCGTTGGAATTGCCATACCGGAACTTGCCTTACACTTTGGCATATTACCGAACATCGCAACCAGCTTGCGCAAATGTACAACCAAATTTGGGGCGACCAAGCCAACCCCCAAACCACCGAAAGTGCCAGTCCGCAAAAACTCGCCGCGCGCAACCTCATCGGCACCGAATTTCCCGCGCACCAACTCGTATTCTCCGAGCATGGCAAACCCCTGTTATTGCCCCACTCTGCCCATATCAACCACAGTCACGCCGGTGATTTCGCCCTGCTCGCCCACCACCCCAACCTTTCCGTGGGTGTAGACATTGAGCAAATCCGACCTCAGCTGCTGCGCATCTATCCGCGATTTTGTAACAGCCAAGAACAAATGGCGCTCGGACCCAATCCGCCCCTAGAATTGCTGCTGCTGTTTTGGTGCGCCAAAGAGGCCATGTACAAAGCGATTGGCGAAAAAGGCACCGACTTCCGTTCATACCTGCAAATCACAAAGTGGCCGTTAAACAACGACCCTTTCAAAGATCCGTATGATTCAGAAGGACAGTTGGAAGCCCAGGTATCGCTTCCAGGATTTGAACAATCTTGTACATTGAATTTTAAACGCTGGGATCAATATGCCGCCGTTTGGGTAGTACTGCCAAACCCCTAGTCTTACTGTACGGCTTTCACTGAAAAACTAAAGACAGACCCAGCCCCATCGGTACTGATGACGCTGATGGTCTCTCCATGGGCTTCCACGATGTGCTTACAAATGCTCAATCCCAGTCCGCTGCCACCTGTAGCCCTGTTTCGGTGTTTGTCAACCCGAAAAAATCGCTCAAAGACCCTACCCAAATGCTCCTGCGGAATACCAATGCCGTTGTCGGCCACTTCCACTATTACCTTCGCACCAGTGCTGCTTAGCCTGAACCGGGAATTGCCATTCTCGTGACCGTATCGGATAGAATTATACCCCAAATTCGTGAGCACCTGCGATATTCGTTTGCGATCGCCCAGCACCTGATAATCCCCCGCAGGCGCGAAAACCTGCAAAGTGATGTTATTTTCCTTGGCCTGCAACTCCAATGATTCCAAGATTTCATTCACCAGTTGCAACATATCGAACGGTTGCTGATCCAAAACCAAAAAGCCACTTTCGTATTTGGTAATGGTATCTAAGTCCAACACAATCTGCCCCAGTCGATCCGCATTTTTGTTGGCTTTCAACAAAAAGGATTCCAACGTTTTACGGTCCAAATCAGGATCATCCAGCACCGTCTCGATGTATCCTTGAATCGAAAAAATGGGCGTTTTAAGCTCGTGAGCCACATTGCCGATATAGTCTCTGCGATAATTTTCCAATCGCTGCAATTGCAACAACTCTTCCTTTCGCGTATCGAACAAGGCCTTCAATGCCGCTTCAATGTCTTCGTATGTTTGCGATACGGCCTCCTCTTCTTCAGGATTTTCATCCGATATCATTTGCTGTAATCGCCGCAGCAATTGCTTTTCCCTGCGCAACCACAACAACCCCACCATCAAGCCCAACAGCACAGTAACAATCCATAGTATAAAGAAGGCCTGAGACGACATCCCCAAAGTGGTTAGCAGCTGAATCAACAAAAAACTCACGGGTTGCAAGATACGCAAACCGAGGTTTACAATTTGTGAAAATCGCATCAAGTTTCCGTGGTATTTTTGTCGTTCATGCATTGGCCAGATCATTCACAACCCGACGAACTTCCTCCGTATTTGGACAAACTCAACCCTGCCCAGAAGGCGGCAGCCATGCAAACGGAAGGTCCTGTAATGATCATTGCCGGTGCGGGATCTGGCAAAACCCGCGTGCTTACTTTTCGCATGGCCTACCTGTTGCACAAAGGCGCTGAACCCTTCAATATTTTAGCACTGACCTTTACAAACAAAGCCGCCAAAGAAATGCGTCATCGGATCGAGCAAGTGGCCGGCGCGCAAGCCAGAAACTTGTGGATGGGTACGTTTCACTCCGTGTTTGCCCGCATTTTACGTCAGGAAGCCGACCGACTCGGATATCCCTCCAACTTCACGATATACGACAGCGAAGACAGCAAAAACCTACTGAAAGGGATCATCAAAGAAATGAACCTCGACGACAAAATGTACAAACCGTCGATGGTCCTGGGTAGAATCAGCATGGCCAAAAACAATTTGATCGAGGCCAAGCATTACACCGACAAAGAAGACCTGATGAATCAGGACAAGGCCGCCAATCGCGCGAAGTTCTCTGAGATTTTTACCGCCTACACAAACCGGTGTTTCAGGGCCGGGACGATGGACTTCGACGATATACTACTCAACATCTACAAGCTGCTGAACAACCACGTGGATGTCTGCAACAAATGGCAACACAAGTTCAAATACATCATGGTGGATGAGTACCAAGACACCAACCACGTTCAGTATATGATCACCCGAAAATTGGCTGCTGTACATCAAAACATATGTGTGGTGGGCGATGATGCGCAGAGTATTTATGCTTTCCGCGGGGCGAATATCCAAAACATCTTGAATTATGAGCGCGACTACCCGGATGTAAAAACATTCAAGCTAGAACAGAATTATCGATCTACCCAGAACATTGTCAACGCCGCGAGTTCAGTGATCAAAAACAACCAAAAGCAGCTGGAGAAAAACGTGTGGACATCCAACGACATTGGTGACAAAATAAAGGTGGTGAGAAATGCTACCGAGGGAGAAGAAGCGCGCAGGGTGGCCGATGCCATATTCGATGACAAGATGCACTTGCATTTGCCCAACAAGGCCTTCGCCATTCTCTATCGCACCAACAGCCAAAGCCGAGCTTTTGAAGAAGCGTTGCGCCGACAAGGCATCGATTATCGCATTTATGGGGGCATGAGCTTTTACCAACGAAAGGAAGTGAAAGACCTGATCAGTTATTTGCGCTTGGTGATCAACCCCTCCGACGAAGAAGCCCTGAAGCGGGTGATCAACTACCCGGGCAGGGGCATTGGCGACACCACCATCAACCGGATCGTGGTCAAATCCTCCGAGTTGGGGGTTCCTCTGTGGGATGTTGTTGCCTCGGCTGCAAGCATTCCGGAGTTAGGGGTTAGCGCCGGGAAAGTGGAGAATTTTGCCATGATGATCAAGAGCTTCCAAACGATGCTCGACTCACACAATGCCTACGACTTGGCCATGCACGTGGCAAAACAGACCGGTCTTTTGAAACTGCTGTACGATGACAAATCTGTAGAAGGCGTTTCTCGGTATGAAAACATCACGGAATTGCTCAATGGTATACAAGAATTTGTGGAGGACGACGAAAGTGAGAAAGAGAAAACCCTGGCGAATTTCTTGGAAGATGTGGCCTTATACACCGATGATCAAAAAGACAAAGACCCAGACAGAGATTGCGTTTCCTTGATGACAATTCACGCGAGCAAAGGATTGGAATACCCCGTAGTTTTCATTGTGGGCATCGAAGAAAACTTGTTTCCAAGCCAGCTATCACTGCACAGCAGAGCGGACCTAGAGGAGGAACGACGGTTGTTTTATGTGGCCATTACCCGCGCGGAAACCAAATGCTACCTCACATTCGCCACATCCAGGTTCAAATATGGCAGTTTGGTACCCTGCGAACCGAGTAGGTTCATCGAGGAAATCGATCCACAGTACCTGGACATGAGCACGGCATCCATGAAAACAGCCTCTCCATTCAGTGGCGCCGGAGGGCCAGATTTTTCAGGGAGTGGCTACATTGGCGGACAGTATGCCAGCAGAAAAGTTGAAGACAAACCCACCAAAACGGCCAAGTTGTTCAGTGCAAGCAAGCCACCCAGTCCGCCCGTCCCTCCGGCCGACCCCAACTTTGTTGAAGGGGATATCAGCGGCTTGAAAGTGGGCGATAAAGTCCAACACCAGCGATTTGGCTTTGGCGTGGTTGCAAGCATTGAGGGCGAGGCCGCGAATGCCAAGGCCATTGTAAATTTTGACCAAATGGGACAAAAAACGCTGGTACTAAAATTTGCAAAAATGCGGATTGTGTAAGTGGCGGCGACAAATTGGCGAATTTCTAATAACTTTGTAATTACAACCTGGTTCCAAATGGAAATACCTATCATTAAAATTGGCAATTCAAAGGGCATTCGATTGTCGAAGACCTTATTGGAAAAATACAATATCACCGACAAGGTAACTTTGGTGATGGAGAAAGATCAAATTCGACTCGTACCCATTTCAAATCCACGGGAAGGTTGGGAAAAAGCGTTTCAGGAATTGGCCCAAAATGGTGATGATGAATTGCTTATCAACGATGTCTTTGATGAAGAAGATTTTGAGGAATGGACATAAGACAATATCATGTTGTGTTGGTCAATTTAGACCCAACACAAGGCAGTGAAATCAACAAAACAAGACCATGTGTCGTTATATCACCCAATGAATTGAATAAATTTCTGCGCACTGTTGTGGTGGCACCCATGACTTCGGCGAACAAACCCTATCCCACCCGGGTTGCCGTAGTGCATAACAAAATATCTGGGCAAGTGATATTGGATCAAATCAGAACCATTGATAAGTCGCGTATTCTAAAATCTTTGGGCTCACTCACAACCCCAGAAATCCAACAGTGTAAACAGGTCATCAAACAGACCTACGTGGATTAAAACCCGAGGCAACATCCCGGAATAGAAGATAAATCCATTGCGCAACCAGTTAGAATCAGAATTTCATTGGTTATTCCATTCAATTTCATTATATTTGCACCCCCGTTTTGAAGAAATGGGATTAAAAAAAACACAATAAAGACATGGCAACCAAAATTAGATTGCAAAGACACGGCAGAAAGAAACGGGCTTTCTTTCACATTGTGGTAGCGGATTCGCGTTCACCAAGGGATGGTAAATTCATCGAGAAACTCGGTAGTTACAACCCTATCACCAATCCAGCTACAATCGTATTGAACGTAGACCGCGCAGCCCACTGGCTGATCGCTGGAGCACAACCCACAGACACTGCTGCGGCTCTTTTGAGTTACAAAGGTGCTTCTATGAAGAAACACTTGCAGGTGGGCGTTATTAAAGGCGCTATCAGCCAAGAAGAAGCAGACAAACGTTTTGCTGCTTGGTTGGAAGAGAAAGCCGCTCGCATCGATGCGAAGAAATCAAACTTGGCTTCTACTGCTGAAAAAGTAAAAGCAGAAGGTTTGGCACAAGAAGCAAAACGCAGAGCTGCGGTTGAAGCGAAAATTGCTGCCAAAATTGCCGAAGCGGAAGCTGCTGCTAACCCAGTAGAAGAAACTGAAGAAGTAGCCGCTGAAGAAGGCGCTACTGAAGAAGTTGCTACTGAAGAAGTTGCTGCTGAAGAAGCCGCCGATGCACCAGCCGCTGAAGAAGCTGCTGCCGACGAAGCTCCTGCCGCTGAATAATCCCCCAACCATGAGTGTTCTGCCACCGCCCCTAACATTGGTCGGAAAGATACACGCCAAACATGGTTACGACGGACGATTATCCATCGAGTGCTTCGCCACTTCAAACAAAATCATTTCCAAAGGGAACTACCTATTTGTCATCATCGACGGAAAAGGGGTTCCCTTTTGTATTACAGATGTTAACAAGTCCCAAGAGCTCATCAAACTCAAAGGCATCGACACAGAAGAAAAAGCCAAAGCCCTTATTGGCCTGTCATTCGGTGTCCCGAGCTCCAAAAAAATGTCGGTCATCCCTCAAACCAACGCCTTGGTGGGATTCCGCATACACGACAACCCATCTGGCTTCTCTGGAGAAATTACCCAAGTAGAAACCCTGCCGCAAGGCATGATGTTTACAGTGGTGAGTCAAGACCCCACAAACCCCGTCCTTATCCCATTGGTAGAAACCTGGATCACCCAAATCGAGGAGAAAATTGCCACCATCTACATGGATTTGCCTGAAGGCTTGATTGATTTAAACGCATCCACTGCTGGAACCGAAACGGAAGATTCAGACGACCTGTCTGATGCGGAAGAGGATTGATAACGCAAAGGCGAACATCGCCGGCGAACTAGCACCGTTGAGTATTTTATAGTTCTTCGTCGCCCAGCAAATCTGGTCGCAACCGCTGCGTTCTTTCCAACGCTTGTTCGTGCTTCCATTGCGCAATTTTGGGGTGGTTGCCCGTGGTTAACACATCGGGGACACGGAATCCGTTGAAGACTTCCGGACGGGTATACAAGGGCGGTGCCAACAAATCGTCTTGAAACGAATCACTCAGCGCGCTTTCCTCATCCCCCAAAACACCGGGCAACAAGCGAATCACCGCATCAACAACCGCTGCAGCGGCAATCTCGCCCCCACTTAACACAAAATCTCCCAGCGAAATTTCTAAGGTCACATACAAGTCGCGCACCCGGTGATCGATTCCTTTGTAATGACCGCAGATAAGCATCAAATTTTCACCCAAACTCAATTGGTTCGCCAACCCCTGCTTCAACGGCTTTCCATCGGGCGTGAGGTAAATAATGTGATCGTAGTTTCGCTCCGATTTCAATTTTTCAATCACCACGCTCAGCGGCTCCGGCATCAACACCATGCCCGCCCCACCCCCGAAAGGCGTATCGTCGATTTGCTTGTATTTACCAATGCCGTAATCGTGCAGATTGTGCAAATGTATTTCCGCTAGGCCTTTGTCGCAACCCCGCTTGGGAATACTGTAGCCCAACAAACTGTCCAACAAACCAGGCACAGCAGAAATAATGTCGAATCGCATACTACAAAGATACCCGATGTTGATATTTATCCGTTTAATTGAAAGGGCAAATTTGGAAAGCCCCACGTTCGCACCGAATTTTGAAGGATATGTTGAATTTGCGCAGGCCTTTGGTCGTTTTTGATTTAGAAACCACCGGTGTGAGTGTCACCCACGACCGCATCGTTGAAATTTGCTTGCTGAAGGTATTCCCTGACATGCGCGAAGAGATTCGCACTTACCGCATCAATCCTGGCATTCCTATTCCCGCAGGTGCCACGGCCGTCCATGGCATTTCCAATGCCGATGTGGCCGACAAACCCTCTTTCAAATCCATGGCACCCGAATTACACGCCTACCTGCGCGATTGCGATTTTGGGGGATTCAACTCCAACAAATTCGATTTCCCCATGTTGGTGGAAGAATTTTTCCGTGCGGGCATTGAGTTTGATGTTCGCGCCTGCAAATTCATCGACGCCCAGCGTATCTATCACATGAAAGAGCCTCGCACCCTGAGCGCCGCCTATAAATTCTATTGCAGTCGCGACCTAGAAAACGCACACAGCGCCGAAGCCGATACCGTAGCCACCTGGGAAATCATCCGTGCCCAAATGAATAAATACCAAGATTTGCCACAAGAAATTGAAGGATTGCACAAACTAACCGGGCAAGATTTGTTGGCAGATTTGGCCGGCAGGTTGGTATTCAACGACAAAGGAGAAGTGATTTTCAATTTCGGCAAACACAAAGGCAGAACCGTGAAAGACGTACTGCTGAACGAACCCGGCTATTACAATTGGATGATGGAGGGAGATTTTCCTCAGCAGACCAAAAATGTGATGTCGCGCATCCGCTTGAGCCTAAAATCGAACTAATCCAGCGCCAATCCCCGATGATCAACCTTGACGATATCGAGATTATCGACGATGACGAACCCATAGTGGACCCGCGCAAGCGCGGGCCCCACATCGGAAAAATTCAAATCCTTCAGCAAACCGAAAACTGGGTGGCCGTCAATAAACCCCCTTACGTCCCCTCCCTACCCGAACGCGGAAAATTTACCGCCATTTCGGTTCAAGAATGGGCCAAAAACCAATGGCCCGATGCCATCCTTTGCCATCGCATCGACCGTGAAACCTCTGGCGTACTGCTCATTGCCAAAAATCCCGAAGCCTACCGCCACTTCTCCATGCAATTCGAACACCGAAAAGTACAGAAAATTTATCACGCCGTGGTAAATGGCCAACTCCATTTTCAAGACCTTTGGATCGACCTGCCCATCCTAGCCGAACAAGTGGGAAAAATCAAAATCGACAGAAAAAACGGGAAACCCGCCCAAACCCGATTCAAATCACTGCAGGTTTTCAGGCATTTTACCCTCATGGAATGTGAGCCCAAAACCGGCAGACTACACCAAATTCGCGTCCACCTGCAATCACAAAATGCCTGCATCGCGGCCGATACCCTCTACGGTAGCGACATCCCCATGCTTTCGTGGGTAAAACGCAAACTCCATGGTACCGATTCGCCCCTCATCCTGCGATTTGCACTTCACGCAAAAACACTGTCACTCCAAGACCTAGACGGTTCGCCGCTCGTGTTTGAAGCCCCATACGCCAAAGACATGGAAGTCATGATCAAGTTGCTCAACAAATACGACGTTTAACCCAGTGCCCAGCCATCGCATCGTTCAGCCAAAACATCGCCCATGAGCAACCCGTTCAAACACCCCAAACCCGAAAGCAAACCCATGGAAATTCCAGCCTTGGGAGAACTGCGCAAAAAGGTGCATCAACAAGGCAAAACCCTGCGGGCTACCCTCAAAAAACTGAAGCAAAAACCTCCGCGGGACCTCGATGAACAGTTCGAGAAATTGCACAATCAAGCCTTCAAAAAAATTGACTGCCTCAACTGTGGCAACTGCTGCAAAACCACCTCACCCATGCTGTTCGAAAAAGACATCGAACGGTTGGCAGCTCGCTTCAAAATGAAACCCGGTGATTTTGTGCAACATTACCTTACCATAGATTCCGACGGACTATACTGCTTGCAGCAAACGCCCTGCCCCTTTCTCGGTGATGACAACGCCTGCTCGGTGTACGAAGACCGTCCAAAAGCCTGTCGAGAATTCCCCCACACCAACCACCGCAAAATGCACACGCACCTGGCCCTGGCCCACCACAACCTCGAAATTTGTCCCGCCGTATTCGCCATCGTGGAACAACTCAAGGCCTAACCCAAAACTTATCGCAACCGCGGAAATACTATCAACAATTTCAAACAAAACCATGACCGCGATGGGTTATATTTGCAGTTCTTTTTGAACGCTTCATGCAAAACATTCGCAACTTCTGTATCATTGCCCACATCGACCATGGAAAAAGCACCCTGGCCGACCGATTGCTCGAATACACCAACACGGTGAGTAAGCGCGACTTACAGGCACAGGTGTTAGACGATATGGACATTGAGCGTGAGCGTGGGATTACCATCAAGAGCCACGCCATTCAAATGAATTATGAGCTGGACGGACAGCACTACATTTTGAATTTGATCGACACCCCTGGGCACGTAGATTTCAGTTACGAGGTGAGCAGAAGTATCGCGGCTTGCGAAGGGGCATTGTTGATTGTAGACGCATCTCAAGGAATTGAAGCACAGACCATTAGCAATTTGTTCATGGCTTTGGAGCACGACTTGGAGATCATTCCAGTGTTGAACAAAATTGACCTCCCGGGTGCGATGCCTGAGGAAGTAAAAGACGAGATTGTTGATTTGATTGGTTGCGACAGAGACAGCATCATTCCTGCCAGTGGCAAAACTGGTCACGGCGTACACGACATATTGAAGGCCATTGTAGCCAGGGTTCCCGCACCCAAGGGTGAAATCAATGCACCGCTGAAGGCCTTGATTTTCGACTCAGTATTTAACTCTTTCAGGGGGATTATTGCCTATTACCGCGTCATTGATGGTAAGATTAAAAAGGGGCAGCACGTAAAATTCATGAACGGGGGCAGTGAATATTATGCCGATGAAGTGGGTATTTTGAAATTGGATTTGAGTCCGCGCAACGAAGTCTGCGCGGGCGATGTGGGCTATATCATCTCAGGAATCAAAGACGCCAAAGAAGTAAAAGTGGGCGACACACTCACAGACAAAGCCCTGCCTGCAACACAGGCAATCGAAGGGTTCGAGGATGTGAAACCCATGGTATTTGCGGGCATTTATCCCGTGGATACCGAAGATTTCGAGGAATTGCGCGAAGCGATGGGCAAATTGCAACTCAACGACGCGAGCATTGTCTTTGAACCCGAAAGTTCAGCGGCATTGGGCTTCGGATTCCGTTGCGGATTCTTGGGAATGCTCCACCTAGAAATCATTCAAGAACGCCTCGAGCGCGAGTTCAACATGACGGTCATCACCACCGTTCCCAACGTAAGCTACGTGGCTTATACCACCAAAGGGGAAACGGTATTGGTGAACAACCCCACTGATTTACCACCGCCCGAAAAAATCGACTACGTAGAAGAACCGTACATCCGTGCCAGCGTGATTACCAAGAGCGACTACGTAGGTCCGATTATGACTTTATGTCTCGACAAACGAGGCATCCTTACCAATCAAATTTATTTGACCAGCGATCGGGTTGAAATGAATTTCGAGATGCCTCTGGCAGAGATCGTGTTCGACTTCTATGATCGATTGAAATCAATATCCAAGGGCTACGCCAGCTTCGATTACTCTCCTTTGGGATACAAAGAGAGCAAATTGGTGAAGATGGACATCATGCTCAACGGAAAAGGGGTGGATGCGCTCAGTGCGATTATTCACCGCGATAATGCCCAAGATTTGGGTCGCAAAATCTGCAAGAAACTCCGTGATTTGATTCCCCGTCAACAGTTTGAAATTGCCATTCAGGCCGCTGTGGGTGCTAAAATCATCTCTCGTGAAACCTTATCTGCCATGCGCAAAGACGTTACCGCCAAGTGTTACGGTGGCGACATTACCCGTAAGCGAAAATTGTTGGAAAAACAAAAAGCTGGTAAAAAACGCATGAAGTCGGTGGGCAATGTCGATATTCCCCAAAGCGCCTTCATGGCCGTCCTCAAATTGAACGAGTAATGTAACTTTGGGAAACTATGTTTTCCCTGGGGTATTGTGAAGAGACCATCGCCATGATGGAGTTGAGTCTGTGCGAAGGCATTGGACCTGTGGTAGGCAAGCATTTAATCCATCATTTTGGCGATGCACAACGCGTTTTTTTGGCCACCAAATCCGATTGGCAGGATCAAGCAGGAATCAACGCAAAGTTGTCGTTCCAGTTACAACTGAGCAAGGACAATGGATGTAAGGCGGCTCGCGAGCTCGCCGCCACCCACCAAAAATTGGGGATACGCGGAACGGCCATCCATCACCCCGATTATCCTTACCGACTTAAAGAACTCGCCAACGCACCACTGGTATTATACTCCAAGGGGGAGATTCCTTGGAATGGACCGAGAATTTTGGGCGTTGTGGGCACCCGCAAGCCCACACCACAGGGCGCAGCCCTTACGCGGGAGTGGGTGGAAGATCTACAGGCATTCAATGTATCCATCGTCAGTGGATTGGCCTACGGAATTGATATATTAGCGCACAAAGCCGCCTTGCAAGCCAATATCCCCAATTGGGCGGTACTGGCCCATGGCGTTGACCACATCTACCCACCCTCTCACCAAAGCACCGCCGAATCCATGATTGATCATGGCGGTGGACTGCTGTCTGATTTTCCCGCAAACACCAAAATGCACCCCGATTACTTCCCCAAACGCAACCGCATTGTTGCCGGGTTATGCGATGCCCTGTTGGTGATTGAAAGCGGCGTAAAAGGAGGCTCCATGATTACGGCCAGCATTGCCCATGGTTACAACCGAGAGATTTTTGCCGTTCCCGGCAGACCCAGCGATAGCGCATCCTCAGGCTGCAATTTCCTCATCAAGCAACAAATGGCTCACCTTACACGGGATGTAGATGATATCGCCGAGGTGATGGGATGGTCGAGGCGTGGACCCGCAAATACCCCACAAAACCACGAACGTCAGCTCACCTTGTTTGGTAACCTCAACCCCATTGAGCAGCAAGTGATGCAATGGCTGATCGCCGGCGTGCAAAAACCCGAAGAGATGCTTCAAAAAACAGAATGGTCGGCTAGCCACATTGCCATGGCACTGCTCGATTTGGAATTAAAAGGACTGGTTACGGCTCAAGCGGGAAACCTCTATACCGCAAGGTGTTAAATTACTTCTTCTTTTGTGTAGCAGCGCGCTGTTGACTCACCTTCATCGCCTCTTCCATGCGTTGCTGGAATTTCGACTTGGTGACAGGCTTTTTGCGGTTCTCAGCAATTTGCGCATGCAATTTCGCATCGTCTACAGTTCTACGAATCGCCCATTGCTGTCCGAAAGTAACCATGTTACTCACAAAGTAATACCACGTCAATCCCGCTGCGTAATCGTTCAATACACCCAAGAAAATCACAGGCATGAAGTAACCAATATATTTCATTTGTCCGGTTACCCCAGAAAGTTGGTTGTTGAAATGCGTATAAATGAGGGTAGAAACCGTCATCAACAGGGTGAAGAAACTCACGTGATCGCCATAGAAAGGAATGTTAAAGCCCAGGCTTGGACCATCGTACTGCGACAAATCGGCGGCCCACATGAAGGCTTTCTGTCGCAATTCGAAGGCGTTGGGGAAGAACTGGAACATCGCAAACAAAATAGGCATTTGCAACAAAACTGGAATACATCCACTGAGCGGTGAAACACCTGCTTTGCGGTACATGGCCATGTTTTCTTGCTGCATTTTCTGCATATCGTTGCCATGCTTTTCCTTGATCACATCCAACTCCGGCTTCAAAATACGCATTTTGGCAGTGCTGATATACGACTTATAAACCAAGGGCAACAAGGCTGTTTTGATGATGATGGTTAACAACAAAATGATGATACCCATACTACCTATAACGCCATCGAGCATGTGGAATACAGGAATTACTACATAGCGATTTACCCAACCAAAAATGCCCCATCCCAAGGGGATAATGCGCTCAATACCGGCGTTGGCTTTACCCACCGAAGCTTCTTGCAAGGTGTAGTATTGGTTTGGACCAAAATAGTAGTTAAATCCGTATTCTTTGAATGCTTGTCGGTCGTAATCCAAATACACCTCTGCTTGCAAATCTTTGATTTTACCAGGCTCTTTGGTCTCTTTCCACGCCACTTTGGCATCAGAGGAGAATCCAGAATCAGCCACCATGATGGCAGAGAAATATTGCTGCTTGAATCCCACCCACTCGAGGTTATTTTTGAGTTTTTCTGCGTCCGGACTTGCAACATCGAGTTTATCAGCATCCTCACCCACCATCTTGTATACAACGGTGGTGTTTTGGGTCTCCCATTTCATGTCGCGCTCCTGCTTGTGAAGCTGTGCACGCCAAAACACTTTGATTCCCGAAGTGCGAGACTTCACCATCTCATCAATTCCTTTAAGGGCAATCGCATGCTTCAAGGTATATCCTTTGTTGTCTAGGGTGTAAGTTTGATCGATGTATCGCGCAGAATCCCCCAAACGAAGGGTAACACTGCTCGGTGATTGTTTCACGACATTCCAATAAAAATCGGCGCTATTCAAAGCCCCATTGGCTGTATAAAGTTCAAAAAACCATTGGTTGTAAGCGTCAAGGTTCGACAGCAATTCCAAAGTCGAAGAATCGGAACGTTTATGCTTGTTCAGAACCACTTTTCCGATGTTGCCCCCTCTGGTTCTAATATCGACCTGCAACTGCTCGCTTTTCAGGGCGATAAACTGCGACTCCCCTTTCAACTGGCTAGCCATACTGCCCAAGGTACCTACCAAAGCAGAATCGGCAACCACAGCCGGTTTTTGTGCAACGGCGGCTTGACTGTCCAACCCGTTGTTTGCGGAAGTTTTGGCAACCTCAATTTTGGCGAGACTGTCTTGCTGATGTTGAAATGCTGCTTGCTGCTCAGGCGTTGGTGCAGTGTACCAATAATATCCGATCAGGATAAGAAAGATGAGCGAAAAGCCAATGACTGTATTACGATCCATGAATAAAGCGACAAAGTTAACGATTTTTTGCGTGGAAGCACGGAAATTTCCGAGGTAAATGGCCCGTTTACTACCCCAAAATTGAGAATGCTTAAAACTTACTTCCACCCGCACAGCAACTATTTTTCAAAACCTTTGGAGATGGCAAAACCTTTCTGTATTTTTGCGCACTGAAAATTCATGATGGCCAACGTAGGTAAAATATCTCAAATCATTGGTCCTGTGGTCGATGTAAGTTTCAACGAACCCGGATCAACCCTTCCAAAAATTTACAACTCTCTCACCGTTACGAAAGACAACGGTCAAATCTTGGTGCTCGAAGTACAGCAGCACTTAGGCGAAAACATGGTACGCGCCATTGCGATGGATGGTACCGATGGTTTGCGTCGTGGAATTGACTGCGTGGATTCTGGCGATGCAATTCGCATGCCCGTGGGTGAGTCTATCCGTGGTCGCCTACTCAACGTAGTGGGTGATGCCATTGATGGTATGCAAGAACTCACTAAAGACAACGGACGTGGTATTCACCAGCCCGCGCCTACTTTCGACAACTTGAGCACCAGTGCAGAACCTCTGTACACCGGTATCAAGGTAATCGATTTGTTGGAGCCTTACGCCAAAGGAGGTAAAATTGGATTGTTCGGTGGTGCCGGTGTAGGTAAAACCGTATTGATCATGGAACTCATCAACAACATCGCAAAAGCATACTCAGGTATGTCAGTATTTGCCGGTGTAGGTGAGCGTACCCGTGAAGGAAACGATTTGTTGCGCGAGATGATCGAATCTGGCGTTATTAAATATGGCGAAGCTTTCAAGCATAGCATGGAAAGCGGCGGATGGGACTTGAACACAGTAGACATGGAAGAGTTGAAAAACAGCCAAGCTACTTTGGTGTTCGGTCAAATGAACGAGCCTCCCGGAGCGCGTGCTCGTGTTGCATTGAGCGGTCTTACCGTAGCGGAGTACTTCCGTGATGGAGATGGTTCAGGTGCGGGTAAAGACATTCTTTTCTTCATCGACAACATCTTCCGTTTCACTCAAGCAGGTTCTGAGGTATCAGCGTTGTTGGGTCGTATGCCTAGCGCCGTGGGTTACCAACCTACCTTGGCAACTGAAATGGGTGCGATGCAAGAGCGTATTACTTCTACAACCCGTGGTTCTATCACATCAGTTCAGGCGGTTTATGTACCTGCAGACGATTTGACGGATCCAGCGCCAGCGACAACTTTCGCTCACTTGGATGCTACAACAGTATTGTCTCGTAAAATTGCAGAATTGGGTATTTACCCTGCGGTGGATCCTTTGGATTCTACCAGCCGTATCCTGAGCGAAGATGTATTGGGCAAAGAACATTACGGATGTGCTCAACGCGTGAAAGAGTTGTTGCAACGCTACAAAGAGTTGCAAGATATCATCGCGATCTTGGGTATGGACGAATTGAGTGAAGACGACAAATTGGTTGTACACCGCGCACGTCGCGTACAGCGTTTCTTGTCGCAACCTTTCCACGTAGCTGAACAGTTCACTGGTATCCCTGGTGTATTGGTAGACATCAAAGAAACCATCAAAGGCTTCAATATGATCATGAACGGCGAAGTGGATGAATACCCCGAAGCGGCCTTCAACTTGGTAGGTACCATCGAAGATGCTGTCGAAAAAGGTAAAAAATTGTTGGAAGACGCTAACGCCTAATTACCATGTTTGTTGAATTATTGACCCCCGATAATACCCTTTTCAGCGGCGAAGCAGAAGTAATTACACTTCCTGGTGTGAATGGTAGTTTCCAGTTGATGGAAAACCACGCGCCCTTGATTGCCAACCTGAAATCAGGCAGTATCGAGATCAAAGACAAAAACGAAACCCAAACTTTTGAAATCAAAAGTGGATTGGTGGAAGTTTTGAAAAACAAAGTGGTTGTACTGGTATAAGTCCAACATAAAATCGAGAAATAGTAACTTTATCAATAAGTGCAACAAAAAAGGCTCCCAATGGGAGTCTTTTTTGTTGCACTTATCCACACCAACCCTAAACAAAATCCTCACCCACTCCAACTATTTTAATCATTGCACTAATCCGAAGCACATTCAAAAAATATCGAAAATCCAATGTTTACAAGCATCTTCGATAAATTAAAAATCTAAAAAAGACAAAGTGTTAAAAAGACACTAAACACATTCCCCTTATTAACATTTATTTTGTATAACTTATTACGTTCATAAATTCAACAAAATATTCGGTAAATTTTAAACAAAACCTGATATTTGTATAAGTTATCGCCATGAACGTTATACAAAACGATTTCGACCAACTTATCGCAGCAGAGCTCATGCCCCTGCGCAATTATGCCTTGTCCCTCACGCACAACATGGACGAGACCAAAGACTTGGTGCAGGAAACCGTACTCAAAGCCTATCGGTATCGCGCCAAATTCCAAGAAGGCACGAACCTTCGTGGCTGGCTGTACACCATCTTAAAAAATAGTTTCATTAACAATTATCGTCGCGACATGAAGCGCAATACGTTTTTGGACAGTACGGACAACAGTTACTTCATTGATCTGCCATCACACAAGATCGATAACGATGCGGAAACCAAGTTTATCCGTCGCGATTTAGACAGCGCCATCGACGACTTGGCCTTCGACCTCAGGGTAACATTCAAACTCAACACCGAAGGGTACAAATACCACGAAATTGCAGAAGAACTACAAATTCCCATCGGTACGGTAAAAACACGCATCTTTGTAGCACGTAGAATTTTGCGTGAGCGCCTCAAGGATTACGCAGATGCCTACGGGTATCAAATTGCCTAATCCTGCATTGCGTGAACCTCCTACAAAGTCATTACACTTACATCACCCTCATTTTATTTACCATTAGTGGTCCGCTACTCTTATCATTCGATAAAAAAGTAGCTTTCTTCCGCCATTGGAAATTCTTTTTTTGGTCCATGTTGCCCAGCAGCATCGCCTACATTATTTGGGATATACTTGCAACCCACACACAGGTTTGGAAATTCAACCCTGAATTCTTGCTCGGCACATTCATTGGCAACCTTCCCCTGGAAGAATACCTCTTCTTTATTGTGGTCCCTTACGCTTGTCTATTCATTTATGTCTGCCTCCAAAGTTACCTTCCCAATCTCACCCGCACATCCTATCATAAGGCCTACATAACCACAATCATTATACTCTGTTTGATAGCAATGGCAATGACACCCGGCCGTGCATACACCTGGAGCACCTTCGGATTGCTTGGGATAACCTTTTTAATACTTTCGGCGATAAAATTCACCCATCACCTAACCTACCTGTTGGCTGCTTGGGCCATTGCCTTAATCCCAATGGCGTTTGTCAACGGAATACTCACAGGAAACCCAGTCCTTATCTATGATAACACTGAAAACTTAGGTATCCGCATTGGAACCATCCCATTTGAAGATTTCTTCTACAATTTGCTGTATATGACCTGGATGATCAGTCTGTACGAATGGTATAATTTTAGGAAAGCATCAAAATCCTAAAGCCCAATCTCGGCTACTTCCCAGCCTACACTTCACTTCATCAATTCCACACAGCCGTATCCTTTGCGCTCTGTTTCTTGGCATTTTTGCGCTGTTTTTTGGTTCCCGGTACGGGAATATACTTCTCAGGATATTTTTTTAAATCCAACATAACCTTTTGCAACTCAGCATTCGTCTTTACGATGTCGGTATACAATTTCTCGTCATTCAATAATTTACCTGCACTACCCTGACCCTCATTCAATCGGGTAAGCATAGCAGCCAATTTCCCACTGGACACACTCAAATTATTCAGCAACTCATCCACACGAACAGAATCTACTTGTCGGCCTACCTGATTAAAATGACCCAATCCTTCACGCAACTGCCGATCATATTCCGGCAAATTATTTGAGAAATCACCCATCCCCTTTGCAGTAGCGGCCAAACCTGGCTTAATCATATCCACCGTAGTTCTAATCTCGGCAATGGTCTGCGTCAGTTCACGCAACACAATGGGCAATTCACCAATGGCACTATTCAGGCCATCTTTATGAAAGAAATCGTTCAGTGTGGCCAAAACAGAATCAGCACTATTGGTCACATTCACAATTCTTGTGTTTACCATATTAAATATGTCACTGCTATATTCTGCCGCAAGTTCATCCTCGTCCTCGGCAAATTCCTTGGAAGTACCCAACAACAACTTCAGCGTAACGCCACCGAGCAAGGCCGATTCCAATTTGATTTTAGAATCTTTGGGTATGGGCATATCGGAAGTGATTTCAATTTTGGCCACAATCATTTGCTGTTCATCCATTTTCAAGGATCGCAACATTCCCACTTTAAAGCCATTGAACATCACTTTTGTACCCACTGAAAGACCTTGGGTGTTGTTGTACCGCACGTAGAAGTCTCTACCACGGGTAAAGAAATTATCACGACCCATCATGAAGTTGTATCCCACAAAAAAGATACAAATGGAAACAACGGCTAGGACGCCAACTTTAAATTCGTTTGAAAGACCTTTAAACACAGCAGTAATTAATTCAAAAATAGGCAAAATTCTATAAGCCATAAAAAAAAGAAAGGCCCCGCTTCCGCGGGGCCTTTCTCTATGAAATCGAAATTTATTAGTGCTTAACGACGATACGCTTTGTCACTGTTTGACCGTTGTTGGTCAAGTTCACAAAGTAGATACCTTCGCTTACGTTGGTCAAATCGATCTGAGTAGAACCGAATCCACCTTGTACGTTATCCAATTTCGCCACTACAGAACCCATAGCGTTTACAACTGTAACATCCAAAGGTTGGGTGTTGCTCAAGTTGTAACCCACAGTTACGATTCCTGAAGTTGGGTTAGGATAAACTGATACCGCATCTTCCAACTTCACGTTCTCAGTACCCATGTAGGTATTGAAGCAGTTAGGAGGATAAGCTACGAATACAGGACGAGATACAGTTACAGCTTCGTTTCCAGAAGGATCTACCAAAAAGTAGTTGATGTAGTAAACACCCGCTTCCATCACGTTTACGTTGTGACCCAACACTTTCACCAAAGGAGTCAAATCAGTGGCTGAGTAGTAGTTGTCACGAACGATCAAACCAGACATAGCCCAGAAAGGAGTTCCGATACAAACTGATACAGGAGGTGCAGTGATTGTAGGAGCAATTCTGTCTACAACCTTGATGAAACGCTGCTTGGTGGTTACGTTACCGCTACCGTCAGTTGCAGTGTAAGTTTCAACATAAGTACCCAAGGTGTAAGCGTCTACTTTACCTACTTTGGTCAAAGAAATCCGTGACTTAGCATAGTAGTTATCGGTAACTGTTACTGAACGTGAGTAGTAAGCGTTGTTTACGTCGTGGATTACAGTGTCGCTAGTATTCAACTCGATTTCAGGAGCTACGAAATCATCTACACGGTAGTTGATCACGAAACCATCTTCAACCGCTTTGTTACCTGAAGGATCAACAGCGTTGTAAGTCACAGGGTAAGTAGCACGAACTTTGGTGTTTACAGGACCGTTGAAACCAGGGTTCTTAGCAACGAAGATTGAACCGTTGCAAGGGTCAATTGAATAGATATCATCAACGAATACTGAACCAATCTGTACATCGATGGTGGTACCGTCAACGATTGCTTCACCCAATTTCAAGATGCTAGGCGATTTGGTATCTTTAACAATCACCAAACGAGTGATAGAAACCGCATTCGCTTGCGCGTCTTTTACTGAGTAAGTCAACAAGTATTTACCAACTTTACCAGCCTCAACAGTTCCAGCAATTTTGATTGCAGAAGTCAAGTTGCCATCGTTAGCGTCGATTGCTACCGCACCTGGCTCAGTGTAAGTATCACACTGTTCCAATACCATGGTATCATTACCGTTCAAAGTCAACTTAGGAGCAGTTTTGTCCAAAGCAACAACTACAGTACGGAAACGAGTAACCGCTTTGTTTCCAGAAGCATCTTCCAAATCAAATTGGATGGTGTAGATACCTGGTACGGTACAATCCAAGTCAGAATTGATTTTCACACTGCTGGTCATGTCGCCTTGTGTTGGGTCAGAAGCTTTGTAAGTTGAGCTAGCAACTTCGCTGTAACAAGCGGTCTTAGTACCTGCTTTTTCAACACGTACTGTATCAGCACCTACCAAAGTAATTACTGGAGGCAAGTTGTCGTTGGCCAATTTGATCGCGTAATCTTCAAACTCACCCACAGTATTCAAACCGCAAGGCGTGTTAGAGAATGCACCGTAAGATACACCAACACGCAAGCGAGTCATACCTTCGAAGCTGTTCGCCAAAGTTGGCACAGTGAATGAACCAGAAACACTTGAGGCGGCAGTAGAACCACTGCTCATAATTTCCTCACCGGGATCGTTAAAGTCACCGTCGATGTTGAAATCGATCCATGCTTTGTAGTTAACGTTGTTGGCGATGGTGTTACGAGACACCGACAAATCATAAGAAGCACCGTATGTCAATTCAGCAGGTGTGTAATCTTCCGTGTTGTTGCTGTACATGTCTACACCAGAGGTAGTAGTTGCATTCAACAATTCTTTGCTACCCATTTTCAAGGTTACGTTGTTGATTCCCACGTCAGCAGCCAACAAATCTACCAAAGGAATACAGTAGTCTAATACGATTACGTATTTATTTTTGATCAATTTCTTCTCAGTAGTAGCTTTACCTGCAACGCTGTTCCAAGCACTCAAAGTAAAGGTGTAAGGACCTCCTTTTTGGAATTTAATTTCAGGGTTTTGGCTATTTTTAGAAGTACCGTTTTCGTAAGTGAACGTAGTTGGGAAAATGCTCCACTCAAAAGAGTTGGCATAATCAGTTTTGGTAGTCACCTTAATAACATCACCCAAGTTAGGACGAACGTTGCTTGCAGTGTAATCCAAGTAACCAGGAGCCGTTGGCGTATTGATCGTAATAGTACTGCAGAAAGTATCTACACCAGTACATGTCAAAGCGATCAAACATACATCGTACTGACCATCTGTGAAGAATGCACGGGTGAAATCCGTTGCTGAAGACTCAGGGTTCTGATCAACCTGCCACTCGTAGATTGGCAAACCTTGTACGTTTTTCGAAGTATTTTTGAACTCAACGCTCAAACCGTTAGCGGCTGGGTTGTAATCGGTTGTCCACTGAGCAGAAGGCTTAACTGGAGGATTCAACTTAGATTCCCAGTTGATGATAAAACCCGCTGCGTTTCCAGATGCGTCTGATTCGAATGTAATGTATACAGCTCCGCTGGTACAAACAATTTTAGAAGTATCGTAAGTTTTGTAGTTGTCACCTGTAATGGTTGCAACCAATTTGTTTGCCGTTGCCTCTTTAGCGTCGTAAATGCGCAATTTGTCATTTTTGTCATTCAAAATCAACTGAGAGAAAGACAAAGTGATTTTCTCAGCACCGCAGGGCAAAATCTTAAAGTAGTCGATTGATGTTTTACGACTATTTCCATAGTTGGCATTTGGACCACCGTTGTCGAACAATTTACCATTCTTAGAAGTACCCTCTTTAGAAGGACCCATGTAGTATTCCGTAGGAGCGATACACTCAATATAACGATCTTTACATACGCGAGTAGAAGGACCTATATCGTTAGAAGAGGTCAAGCACACTTTGTACCAACCAGTTTCACTCAAAGTCAAACGAGGATTCTGATCCGTTGCAGTCTGATCATCCAAACCTGTTGGAGACAACAACTCCCAAGACCAAATGTAAGCACCATTGTTGCTCAAGTCGTACAAAGTCACATCGTAGTAAATTTCTGTTTCGTTTGAAGAAGCAACAAAATCAGCCACTGGTGCTGCTGTAGGTGCAGAAATGGTTACCTGTTTGGTAATTGAATCTGCCAATCCACAATAGTTTACCAACATTTTCACATCGTATTTACCTGCAGAAACCCATTTAGCAACCCCTTTCTCAGAGTTGTTTGAGTAACCCGCGTATGGAGGCGCTTCCGCTTGGTCGAACGTCCATTTGTAAGAGTACCCACTACTTGGGTTAATAGCGTTAAACTTGATGTTTGTTTTTACGTAGTTGGTTGATGATGGAACAATAAAGTTTGCCGTTGGACTTGCACCCAACTTCAAATTCACTTCTAAATCAAACAAGTTTCCGTAGGTGTTGGCAGTACCACAACCATTGCTGCTGCTCAAAGTGTAAACAGATGCACCACCGCGAATACGCATGTGGCTCAAACCTGTTGTAGACCAGCAAGGCATTTTTAAGCTGTAGGTAGTCTTACCTGAAGTAATGTTAGAAGAAGGATCTACCAGGCACTCAGATGTACTAAACTGACCATCACGGTTGGCATCAATCCAGATACCTACACGAGTTCCCCAAGATTGGGTTGCCCAAGTACCACCGTTAACAGTCACTGAAATTTCTTCACTGGCAGTCAAATCAAAACCATTACCAGAATTCAAAATTCCTTTGTAAGTGCTCGTTGAAGAAGTTGCCCTACATTCCAAACCACTGTAAGACGCCAAAGAGTTACCCTTTTTGTCATTGACAGTTACGTCAAGAATGTCACCCGGATAGTCCGTTCCCGAACCTACCAAAGCACCACCACATCCCCAGGAATTCGCACCAGAGCATGGGGTTTGCGCCTTCAGTGATCCAGCAGAGAATAATCCCCCTACCAGAACCCCCAAAAACGCAAGCTTTTTGAGTTGTGTAATTGTTGATTTCATAGATTTATTTTAAAGTTATTTTCACAAATGACGCGATAAATGCATAAGGTTGCAAGGAATTATGGAAAAAATCAAAAAAAAATCAAAAAAAATCAAGCCCGACACCGAAACCGAACCGCAAACACACCAAAGAATTGATAAATTTCTACCGAGAGCTTCCAGCTTCCCCACCCACACTTTCCATGTAGCGTTTGTAATCCCTCACTGCCCTGTAGACCCCCAAAGCGATCTTTTGCTGCCCTTCCGTAGTACGCAAATAACTGCGATCAGTGGGATTGGTTAAAAACCCTGTCTCTACCAAAACACTGGGCATGGAAGTCTGCCACAATACCAAAAACCCCGCCTGCTTCACGCCCCTACTCTTAATGGCACTGATTTTATTTGTATGGGCCTCAATTCCAGTAGCCAACTTCAAACTCTGCTTCATGTAAGCATTCTGCACCAAACTGAAGATAATATGTCCTTCGGCCGACTCCGGATCAAACCCACCATACCTAGAATTTTCACGATAATCAGACTCGTAAGTAATGGCCGAATTCTCCCGCTTAGCTACATCCAAATTCCCCTCCGTCTTGTGAAGACCCATAAAATAAGTTTCACTGCCTGCCGCCGTCCTATTATTATTCGCATTACAATGTATCGATATAAATAAATCAGCCCGATTGTCGTTCGCCAAATTCGGCCGCTCCCACAACTTCAATGTTTTATCCGTCGTGCGGGTGAACAATACCTTGAGTCCAGGCAAACTGTCTTTTAATATCTTACCCAACTTCAACGCAACCCCCAACGTAACATCCTTCTCAAAAATTTCGTTGTTCCCATTGCAACCAGGATCCAACCCACCGTGACCTGCATCAATCACCAATGTGTTCAATCCCGTAGAAACCCGAACCGACTTGGCAGCAGGCAGACCCAACATCAACACAATCGACATCGATGCCACAATCACGAACCGACCATATTTGGCGACACTATTTGAGATAAATGCGTTTCTTTCTGCTGTCATATGGCAATCATGGCAAACTTTTTGCCGAAATTCGCCAAACTTCTTGGTCACGCATAAAAATCATAAAAAAACATACATACAAGCCCTGTTTACAGTGGTCCTTATTCTTTCATGCGCAGCCACCCGCCCCGCACTGGCACAAGGCATCGACTCATCGTCCACTAAAACAGACAGCTCAAAGACAGTCGCCAGTAACAGCAAACCCTTTCAATCCCCCATCCGATACGAAGCAAAAGACTCCATCGTATTAGAAATGAAATCGGGCAAAGCCAACTTGTTCAAACAAGCAACGGTGAATACCGACAACATGGAACTCAAAGCCCGATACATCGAAGTAGGCCTAAACAACAAATTGCTGTTTGCCAAAGGCGGACCTGATTCTTCGGGCAAGTACAGCGACCTCCCTCTATTTAAAGATGGTGCAGACCAGTATGTATCGGACAGTCTTATGTATAACTCAGGCACAAAAAAGGGCAAAGTGTATGGCCTTTCGCTGTCGGAAGACGAAGCACACATCCAACTCAAACAAGTGGTAAAACAACCCGATGGGAGTTTTATGGGCCAAAGCGGAAAACTAAGCACCTGTGCCGACCCCCATCCCCATTTCTACTTAAATACCAGCAAAATCAAAGTCATCCCCAACCAAAAAGTGCTATTTGGAGCCGCCAATTTGGTTTTTGCCGATATCCCCACCCCACTGGCACTGCCCTTCGGCATCGCCCCGCTGCAAAAAGGCCGGAGAAATGGACTGATCGTACCCAACCCCGGCTTCAACGGGGCCAACAACAGTTTTTACATGTCCAATTTGGGCTATTACCAAGGCCTGGGTAAAAATGCCGATGCACAACTGGGAACCGACCTCTACTTCAATGGCGATTTCAGGGTGGGATTAACCACTCGCTACATCAAGCGATACAAATTCAACAGCGAATTGAGCCTGAACATGAGTCGCTTCGGCAACGGACTTGATAGAGCCAATCCAGAATTTGCCAAAACCAACGATTTTAGCATCGTGTCGCGTTTCGGCTTCGACAACAAATTCTTACCCGGCACTACCCTCAACGGAAACATCAACATCGTTTCTGGCGACTTCAACAAACGCAACTCTAGGAACATCCAAACCCTGTCGAGGAACGAATTTCAATCGAGCGTGAATTATGGTCGCACCTTCTTCAACAACAAAGTGAACTTATCGGCCTCTGCCAGACACACCCAGAACGTTCAAACCCATGATTTTCGATTGGAATTACCGAACGTCAATGTGGGTGTTTCCAGCTTGACACCTTTTGCCAAAAAGAATGGAAATAATACCGCTTGGTACGAACAAATTAGATTTTCGTACAACATGAATCTTGCCAATACCTTAAGTACAAAAGATACATTAATATTTAGCGACAAATACAAAGATGTGTTATCGACCATCCAATCGGGTGTTCGTCATTCCATACCCATCAGCACAAACATTAAGCTGTTCAAAGGGGCCTTAAACCTGACCCCATCTGCGGGTTATCAAGAAAAGTGGTTATTCCGCGGACAAATTAAAAATTATGACGCAAGCAGTAAATCTGTTACAATAAAAGACACAACGGGTTTTTTTCGGTTAAATTCCTATAATATATCAGCAGGCTTAACCACCAATATCTATGGAACATTCACGGGAATCAAAGTGGGTAAATTGAGGGCCATTAGGCACACCATCACACCCAGTATCGCCATGGGATATCGTCCAGAAATAGACGGGTTGCGCAAAGGTTGGAACAGAAGTTACATCGATTCGCAAAACAAAACCATTACCTACAGCCTATTCGAAAAAAGCGGCGGTTCTGAATTTGGACAACGCAAATCAGGGTCTGTTGGCTTTTCGCTCGGCAACAACCTTCAAGGCAAAAAAGTGGTTAGCGTTGACAGTCTTGGCAAAGAAAAAACGGAAAAGTTCAACCTCATCGACCAGCTTTCGATGAATGGCAGTTACGATCTTTCGGCAGATAGTTTTCAATGGTCAGACATCAACATGGGCTTCAATACAGTACTGGCGAAAGAAATCCGGATAGGCTTGAACGCCGGATACAGTCCTTACGATTATAAAAACGGTAGAAGAGTCTCTAGTTTCTATTTCCAAAACAACCGAGGTCCGCTGCGATTCCGAAACATCGATTTCAACATCAACTCACGCATCAAACCGGAGATGTTTGGCGGCAAAAAATCAAAAGAGTCGATGCCATCACGCATCACCAATCCCTTGGCCACCGACGAAATGGAACTCAAGCAAATCCAAAGTCAGCCATGGAATTATTTCGATTTCTCCATTCCATGGTCGCTCAACGTCACCTACGCCGTGGGTTACAACGCAGAAATCGTAAATCCCTTGCAGCGACTCAGCAGAAATGCACTCACTGTGCGGGGCGATATCAGTATCACTCCGGAATGGAAAATCTCTTACAATTCGGGTTACGACCTCAAAAAACGGTCACTCAACGCCAGCGAATTCTCCCTGGTGCGCAATCTCCACTGCTGGCAATTGGAGTTTATGTGGGTTCCTAGCGGCTATGGTAAGCAGTGGTTATTCACGCTCCGCCCCAAAAGTGCATTGCTCCAAGACCTCAAGCTCAACAAACGGGTATATAGCAACCCCGCATTGTTCTAATTGGGTCAGTAGAGAGAAAATCAAAGCCCTTTCTTATGGAAACGACCCAACCATTTTGGCCTACCTTTGTTAATTGATAAAACCATTATGAGCATACAAGTTGGATCTCCCGCCCCTCAATTCACATTGTTTAACAGCGAAAAACAAGAAATCAGTCTGTCGCAGTTTGCCGGCAAAAATGTTGTCATCTTGTTCTACCCCCAAGCGTTTACCAGCGTTTGCACCGTAGAATTGTGCTCCATGCGCGACAATTTAAAAGACTACGAAGCATTGAATGCTGAGGTTTTGGCCATTTCTGTTGATTCTGTTTTCACATTAGACAATTGGAAGACTCAACAAGGATACAACTTTCACATGTTGAGCGATTTCAACAAAGAGGTGAGCACTGCTTACGACAGCATTTATGAAACTTTTGCTTTTGGCATGAAAGGGGTTTCTAAACGTTCTGCTTTCGTGGTTGATGGCGAAGGAATTGTGCGCCATGCAGAGATTCTAGACAATGCGGGTGAGATGCCCAATTTGGACGAAATCAAGGCTGTGTTGTCGACCTTGAACTAAACCCGTATTTTTGAAGGATGCGCAAGTGCATTCTTTTCTGTTTGATGGGTATTTTTTCTACCCTGGGGTTGCGCGCGCAAAAAACACCCCACCCGGAGTACTTGATGAAATACTATTTCACCGCGGCAGAGGGGGCCAAACAATCGGTTGTGCCGCCAGCATCTCTGGTTAACAAAAGTCAAAACAACCTGGCCAGTTATTATCCATGTTTTCAGCCAGAGGGATTGCGTTTTAATCAGTTTCCATCACAAAGCCAAACGGGCTTCGACACTATATTATCCATCGACGAGATGATTTCTTGCGGACCGTTTTTGGCCCATCGCACAGAAATCACCAACGCAGAATACAAAGCCTTTTTGAAGGATAGCGATTGGATAAAAAGCAATTTGGGATTCACGGTGGCGCAATTAAAACCTGACACTAGTGTATGGTCGCCATTTGGCGCTACTGCAGAGCGGGCCGCGGTGATCAACCCTTACACCTGGCTGTATTTCCAGGCAAACACCTACAACAACTACCCCGTTGTGGGCGTAAGTCAAATCCAAGCCTCAGCTTATTGTCAATGGCTAACCCACGAACTCAACACAGCCCCCGAATATGCATCGCTGCAGGCAGCTTTGAACAAATCCAATCTCACATTGGTTGCCGAATTGCCCACAGTTGCCGAATGGATGTGTTTGTATGAAATGACCATTCAACAACCCACTAGGGACGGGGTGGTCAATAAAAAAATTGCAGGAAATTACTTTAGAAATAACCAGAAAATGGGTGGAGGTCTTTTCGCCTTTTTACAACACCAAGAAACACAGGGCGTTTTTGTTGCCTATGCAGGGATGCGCACGAGTCGAGGTTTGAATATCCAAAACGAAGTGTCAGAGTCGCTCCTTAAACCTTTGCCTGTGGAGCAAAACCCCGCCAAACCCTACCCCAACCTGTCACACTTGGTTGGCAATGTTGCTGAATGGACCTCCACACCCGCTTACGGACATTTGTACAACAACAAAACAACGATTTTAAATACCAACGGACAGTTGATCGAAAACGCTTACCAGCAGGTCAATGTGTTCGATTTTACGGGATATTTGGTTGATGCGGAATCGCTAAAACACCATTACGCGATTAAAGGAGGCGCTTGGGCTAAGGATTTTTACTACCTCGATCCGATGGCTATTTTCTTCATGCAAAGCAACCACCGAAACAACCATGTGGGTTTTCGAACGGTTCTGCACTTTTATCCTAAATCAGATACCCAAACCCGCCCGTAATGCCCTTTTCTTCGGTATGAGAAACGCCGAATCGTCATATTGACACTTTTTGTAATTGTATAATTGACACTTATTTAAATTTTCTTTATATTGCTACCCTAAATTAAGCCTATGTTTACATTGATACCCACGCGTAAGGCCCTAACAACTGCTGCCATTGCACTCTTTGGTGCGGTTTCGGCATTTGCGCAAACAGGATCCTTGGCAGGTTTGGTGACCGATGAGTCAACCAAAAAGCCCATCGAGGGGGTTACCATTGAAGTGTACAAAACCGAATTCACGGCCAAATCTTCGGCCAACGGTTCATACAGCATCAGCGGTATTGCTCCCGGCACTTACAACATCATTTTCTCCAAAGACCAAATGGAGGATGTGTTGGTTAAAGTGGAAATTAAATTGAATGAAACCACCAACTTCAACGCTGCAATGAAATCTTCGGTTTCCAACATGGGCGATGTGGTGATTGTGGGTTACGGTCGTCAGAGCCGCCGCAATGTGGTGGGCTCAATCGCTACCGTTTCAGGCAAGGAAATCACCGACATGCCGGCACCATCCTTTGAAGCTGCCCTTCAGGGTAAGGCCGCGGGTGTTCAGGTGATTGTAGGTAGTGGTATGGCTGGATCTGCCTCGTTGATACGTGTTCGAGGAGCCTCATCCATTTCTGCTGCAGGCGATCCTTTGTACGTAGTCGATGGTATTCCAGTGTCTCAAGATTATTTCATGAACCGAACCAACGGTTCTAACTGGGGCGGCGGATTCAACAACAACCCCTTGGCCAGCATCAACCCAGACGATATTGAAAACATTGAAATCTTAAAAGATGCCGCAGCTACCAGTATTTACGGTTCACGGGGCGCCAATGGTGTAATTTTGATTACCACCAAGCGTGCGCGCAAACAAGGTTTGAAATTTGATGTAAGCGCTCGTTGGGGCAGCTCGAGTCCTACTCGCAAGCCCGACATGCTTTCAGCCCCTGAGTGGTTGCAACTCTACGAAGAGGCCTGGTATAACGATGGCAGAACAGGTACGCCTGATTTGTCTTTGAATGGCGTTCGCATGAGTTGGGCTCAAGCCAATGACCCAAAAAATCACACCAATTGGATCGACCAAGTGATTGGCCATGGTTTCAAACAGAACTACAACTTATCTACCAATTACATGGGTAAGAATTTTGCGGTGAAAGGCATCTTGTCGATGGACGACAACGGTAGCTTCATCATTGGCAACAAATACAACCGTGTTTCTGAGCGTATCAACTTGGATTACCGTCCAATCAAAGGCCTGAACATTCAATTGTCGCAGTCGTTGAGTCGTGGTACCAACTCTCGTGTTGATGCCTCTTGGGCCGGTGGTTTGGGTTCTGCCATGAGTACCATGCTACCCATCTACCCTTTGACACCATTGTATGACAGTGCCAGCAAATCCTATATCACCCCCGTAGGATTGCACACCATTCGCGACCTTAAGAACTGGCGTACCATTGAAATGCGCTCTATCAACAACGCCAATGTGAGCTATGAAATCAACAAGAACTTGACTGTAAATTACAGCACCAGCATCGATTACATGGACTACAACGAGTACTTGTACGAACCCGCTGCGTTGATTCGCATGTACAACAGCAACTATCAACAGAATGGTAATGCGAAATGGTTCCCCAGCTGGACCATGAACCGCAACCAATTCTTGACCGCTCAATGGAACAAAGAATTGAGTAATAACCACACTGTAAGCGCCATGGCAGGTACAGAATCACAGCATAGCATCACCAAAAGCAAATACGTAGAGAATTTTGATGCTACAGGTCCGATCGACCAAGTATCTATCCCAGATACTGCTCTGCAAGCCTTCAGTCGCACACCTTACGAATGGGCCTTCATTAGTTATTTCGGTCGATTCAACTACAGTTACAAAAACAAATTGAACTTCCAAATCACCAGTCGTTGGGACGGAAGTTCGCGTTTCGGTCGCAACAACCGTTACGGATTCTTCCCTGCTGCTGCGGTGGGTTACATCGTAAGTGAAGAGCAATTCATGAAAAAATACAAATGGATCAACTTCATGAAAGTTCGTGTGGGTATGGGTAAATCTGGAAACGCCAATTTTGATAACTATGCGCGTTGGGGTACGATTACTCCAAGCAGCAACTTGCCAAAATACAATGGTCAACCCCAATTGGCGCCTTCGCGATTGGAAAACCCCAACTTGCGTTGGGAAAGTACCGTAAACTTTGATGCGGGCTTGGAAATGGCTTTTGCCAAAGGCAGAATCAGCACCGAGGTAACCTATTACAATAAAGTAACCAGCGATGTTATCATGAACGTTTCTATTCCCGTATCTACAGGATTTGGTAACTTCTACGACAACGTGGGAGGCATCACCAACCGCGGGGTAGAATTTAGCTTGAAAACGGTGAACGTTCGCACCAAGCTCACCAACTGGACAACCAATTTCAGCATCGCAAAGAACGTAAACGAAATTACCAGCATCGGCGTTTACACGCCAGACGCAATCAGCGGTGGAACCAACGATACCCGCGTAGTATTGAATCAACCCGTAGGTACCAACTTCTTGGTGCGTTTCTCTCATGTGGATCCCGCCACCGGCGCACCCGTGTATTTCGACCTCAATGGCAACGAAACCAAGAAATGGGATCCTGCCAATCGTGTCGCTGTTGGAAACGTATTGCCCAAGGCGTTTGGTAACCTGGCAAACACCATCTCTTACAAGAATTGGGAGTTGAATGCCAACATTTACTTCAACTGGGGTGGAAGCATTTTCGAAAGCTCTGTGAAACGTCAGTTGAGTTTGATGACCGATTGGAACATGGACCGTCGTGTTTTAGATCGTTGGCAAAATCCTGGCGACGATGCATTGTATCCCAAAATGACGTTGAGCACGTTCAATCACGGCTCTACCACACCTTGGGTCAACACCGACTTGTGGTTGCAAGATGGTTCATATATCCGTTTGCGCAGTGTGAACATCAGCTATAAATTGCCTGCTGCTTGGTTGAAAAAATCCAAGTTTGATGCCGCTCGCGTCATATTGGTAGGTACCAACTTGTTGACATGGACCCGCTACACCGGTATCGATCCTGAAATCGCACGTGATTTCGAAAACCCAACCGACCGTAACATGTCGGGCAGTATCACCTACCTCACCACACCCCAAGAAAAGAGTGTGAGTGTGGCCCTTAATTTCAGCTTCTAATCATGAAAACGACATTTTTTAAACCCTTCGCGATGTTTCTATCTTTCGCCATTGTTGGCGGGGCGATGGTTTCATGCGACAATATGATTGAAACGCCACCACCCAACGAACTGTTGGTGGATGACGCCATCAAGACCACCGATGACTTGCAACGCCTGCTGAACGCCTCCTACAATGAGGTGGCCAACACCTTCGGCGGTTTCTCTCAAATGATGAGTGAAATGCAGTCAGACAATTTATCAAGTCCGAACAACAATGACTTGCGTGAATTACACAGCCACAACGTGTTGTTTTTCAACAGCACCTGCGGAGGATATTACAGCATTTTGTATCGCGCCATTTTCCGTGCCAACTTCGTTCAAGACAACTTGGACAAAGTGGCTGATTTGAGTCAGGCCGACAAAGACCGCATGACCGGAGAAATCAAGTTCATTCGTGGACTTTGTCACTTTACCGCGGTGCGCATGTTTGCCCATCCTTATGGCTATTCTGCGAAGAACGACCATCCCGGCATTGCCATCGTAAAGGCGGCATCTACTAAGCCAAATCCTCGCTTAACTGTTGCTGAGGCTTATGATGCCATTCTGAGTGATTTGAAAGATGCCGAAGCGGTATTGCCCGAATTGAATGGCGATTACGCCGACAAAATGAGTGCAAAAGCCTTGTTGGCGCACGTTTACTTCCAAATGGGAAAATACACCGATGCCGCTAGTTACGCTGGCGCTGTGATCGATTCAAAGAAATATACTTTGAGCGATACTGTGAATGTATTTTCTGCCAATGCAGCAAGCGAGCACATCTTCAAAATTATCAGCACTGGGGTGAACGACAAACGCAGTGGTGGATATTCAGACAACTATTCCCCTGGAAACCCAACTTGTCAATTATCGCGCGAACTTTGGGCGAATTTGAGCGCTGACGTTGCGATAGACAAGCGTTTGAAATTGTTAACGGTTGTCAATGCCGGTGCACAAAATGAATTTGTGAAAAGTGAGATGTTCAATGCCCCATTCTTCAACGTTCCCGTTTTGCATTTAACCCAAATGCATTTGATTCGCGCTGAAGCTTTGGCCAAGAGCGGAGGTGACTTAGCCACAGCAACGGCCGACATCAATGCCATCATCACCCGGGCTTATACTGACAACAGCAAGTTGGTTGCCAGCGGATCCACAGCGCAGCAAATCATCGATGCAGCCCATGCACAACGCCGCATCGAATTGTTATTCCAAGGTGACCGCACCCCCGAGATCAAACGTTTGGGCGCAGTGGAAAGTCAGAATATTTTTGTACGTGGCCATCGTTGGGACTGCCCAGGATTTTTGTTGCAGTTCCCTATCACCGAGAAAACCACCATCTTTGAAATTAATCCTACAGGAGGTTGCAACTAATGAAACGCATATTTAACCTTGCCGCAATGGCCATCGTGATGGTGTTGGGCATATCTTCATGCCGTCCAGAGAAGAAAGTCTTGGGACCCAAGTCGAGTCAGCTCGACGGTATTAGCACACAGTGGATCCTTACCCGTGTTGACCAAATTGATGTAAACGTTCAGTTGGCATTTGTTGAGAGCGATACTTTGTTGAACGTGACCGATGCCTATATCAGTGGCGCGCCCATGGAGATTTCTTTCGACAAGGCCGGTGCATACACAATCACTCCCGGTGCTGGTTCTAACCTTTTCAAAAACACATCAGGCAATTGGAATTTCGACAACAACGAATATCCCAGCAAAATAACCTTTGATGCTGCCAGTGCCAATGAAAACGCCATGAAACTAATGCGACCTGTACGTCCACAAGACAATGCACTCGTGTTGAAATACAACAAAATTTGCGGTGGAAAACGCACCGTGAGTTATCACTTAACCTTTAACCGCAAATAAGCCACAACATGAAAAAGTTATTATTTACACTGACCGTTTTGTTGATGAGCTTGGGAAAATTAATGGCTCAAAAGGCCTGGGCCACGCCAGACCCTATCAATCCCAATGATTCAATCACCATTTGGGTGGATATTAAAAAATGCGACCGTCAGCAATTGGCGGGAACAACAGACCCTTTGTACATGTGGACCTGGACTCCCAAGGAGCATGCAATAGGTCATCCATTAAACAATGGAACTTGGCAAGCGAGCAACGATGCCTTGCAAATGCGTTCTGCAGGAAATGATTTGTATTTCTACCGCATGATTCCCACCCAGTTTTACGAAGTAACGGCCGCTGAATTGTACAACAACGACATCAGTTTGTTGTTGAAAAAGAAAGATGGTACAGGTGGTGCTGCCGGTGAAGACAAAACCGAGGATATGAAGATTGATTTAGCTCCTCCGGTTACAGGTCCACAAAAGGTTGCTCCTTTCCCGAGTTTGGCAAAGAAAGATACTTTATCGATTGGCGCCAGCGACGTATTGACCATTTTATACGACCGCAATTTGGAGACCAAAGACACATTGAAGGACAAAGAGGACTTCTATGTTTTTGCCAAAGCGAGAGTAGGTGCTGGGGTTTCAGATTTCTTGCAAATAGTGCCCATCACAAAAGTGGCTACTGCACCCCAATTGGCCATGAAGAACATGGGCAACGGAAAGTTTGCCTTGAGCATGATTCCCAATAAGTTTTTTGCTTCGGTAAATCCAGGCGGACAAAAAATCCTCAGTGTTCAATTCCAAATTGTGAGGGGTAAGATCCGCAACTCAAACGATACGGTTGACGGTACTTACGAGTATTTCCTCAACCAAAATTGCGAATAATTGGATGGTCGCCTAACGGCGACATCCTTACGCCTAAAAAAAGAGGGCGGCGAAATCCTCGCCGCCCTCTTTTTTTATATCAATTCGGGAATTTCTACCTCATTGCGAATAATATCATCCAGCACCTCGCGCTTTCTAATGAGGTGGGCCTTTCCATCTCTCACCAATACTTCGGCAGGACGTAAACGCGCATTGTAATTGTTGCTCATACTGAAGCCGTAGGCACCCGCATTGTATATACGCAGCACATCCCCTTCCCTCACCTCTTGTAATTTGCGGTCATATCCCAATGTATCGGTCTCGCAGATATACCCAACAATGCTATACAAACGGGAAGCACCTTCTGGGTTCGAGATGTTTTCAATGTGGTGATAGGCATCGTAAAACATGGGTCGTATCAAATGATTCTGTCCAGAATCCACACCCACGAAAACGGTAGATGTTGTTTGTTTGATCACGTTCGCTTTTACCAACAATGAACCAGATTCAGACACGATGAACTTTCCTGGCTCAAACCACAATTCCAATTCTCGGCCGTATTCCTGGCAAAATTCTCCGAAAGCCTCTGAAATCTTCGTCCCGATTTCCTCAATGTCGGTTACCATGTCGTCGGTTTTATAACCCACTTTAAAGCCCGATCCAAAATCCATGAATTCAAGATTGGGGAAACTCCTTGCAGCCTCAAACAACAAATCCGCGCCGCGCAGAAAGACCTCTGCATCCAAAATATCGCTACCCGTGTGCATGTGCAATCCATTCACACGTATATTTAAGGATTCAACCACACGTACAACATGTCGCAATTGGTAGATCGATATACCAAACTTAGAATCAATGTGACCTACCGATATATGGCTATGTCCACCCGCCATAATATGCGGATTCAAGCGGATACAACAGGGCACGGAAGCACCATAGGCGTGACCAAAATGCTCCAAAATGGCGATGTTGTCGATGTTGATGTGTACACCCAAATCCACAGCTTCTTGTATTTCTGCGAAGTCTACACAGTTGGGGGTATACATGATTGCATGCGGTTCAAATCCTGCCCGCAATCCCAACTGTACCTCTTGAATAGAAACGGCATCCAATCCTGCACCTTCGGCTTTAAGTAGTCGCAAAATATTCAAATTATTCAACGCTTTAAGGGCGTAATGCAATTTCACTTTGGTATTGGGAAATGCATGCAACAATCGTTTATACTGTGATTGAATGGTTTCAGCATGGTAGACATACACGGGTGTACCGTGAGTTTCTGCGATAGACTGTAAAAGGGGCTGTGGAATGGATTGGTTTAACATGATTTAAAAAGATCTTCAATGATTTTGCTAAGGATATGTAAAAGGAGCGATACTATTTGGTAACAAAAAAGGCGGAGTGAAAATCACTCCGCCTTTTCGAAAGTTCGAAGTGATTGAATTACGATTGTTTTTTCTTGGTTGAGAAGTCCACAACGATTGGGGTTGCAATACAAATTGAAGAATAAGTACCTACAATTACACCAATCAACAAGGCCAATGAGAAGCCTTTCAAGGCATCACCACCGAACAAGAACAAGATCAACACAACCATGAACACCGTTGCTGCAGTGATAATGGTCCGCGACAATGTACCGTTAATAGCCATATTAATCAATTTGGCATCTGAACGCTCACCCTTGTTGTTTGTCAAGAACTCACGAATACGGTCAAACACAATTACCGTATCGTTGATTGAATAACCCAACAAGGTCAACAAAGCGGCAATCAAATGTTGATCGAAATCGGTAGGGAAAGGCACAACACCATCCAAAATGGCGAACATCGACAACACAACCAAAACGTCGTGCAACAATGCGATGGTGGCACCCATACCGTAAGCCACGCTACGGAATCGGAATACAATGTACAAGAAGATTCCCACTACGGTCAAAATAACCAAGAAACCACTCCTATCACGAGTGCTTGTTGCAATGGCGGCACCCACTTTTGAAGTAGACATGACTGGATCCTCACCTACCATGTCGAACCCTTTCAAGGCGCCCAAAACATCGGCACGGACAGAATCTCTGGCCGCTTGACCTTCTGCGTCAATCTTATAAGTAGTAACAATACGGAACTGACCAGCGCTACCAAAGGTTTTCACTTCGTTGCTAGACTCTTTCAAATTGTTATCCAAAGCCATTTTGATAGCTTCTGATTGATAGTTTTTCTGAGCATCGAATTGGATTACATAGGCATGACCGCCCTTGAAATCGATACCAGTACTGATTCCACCCTTGGCAACAAACGCTGCAATACCCGCAACAATCATCAATGCCGATGCGATATAATATTTCTTGCGGTTACCCACGAAGTCGATGTTTGAATTCTTCATGAAACCTTTGTTCCATGGCGCATCAAATTTGATGTCCAATCCTTTGTCGGCACGACGGTCTAACAACAAACGCGTAATGAACAAAGCAGTAAACATTGAACTGAAGATACCGATTACCAAGATCACGGCAAATCCGTAAGCAGGACCCGCACCAGCGAACGTCAAAATGAAACCAGCCAACAAGGTGGTAATATTTGAATCGATGATCGCGCTCAAGGCGTGTTTGAAACCATCAGCGATGGCAGACTTCATGCCTTTGCCATTTTCCAATTCGTCTTTAATACGCTCGTAAATCAATACGTTCGCATCTACAGCCATACCCACCGTTAAGATGATACCAGCCATACCGGGCAATGTCAGGGCAGCACCCAAGCTCGCCAACACACCCATAATCAAGACTACGTTACCCAATACGGCAACGATGGCCATCCAACCCGCGCGACTGTAATAAAGGATCATGAACAAGATGGTTGCAATGAAACCAAACATCAACGAATTCAGACCGTTGGTGATTGATGCTTGTCCCAAAGACGCACCCACTTGCTCACTCGCAACAATCTTAGCAGGCGCAGGCAATTTACCCGCTTTCAACACATTGGCCAAGTCGTTGGCTTCACGAATATCGAAGTTACCTGTGATTTGGCTGTTTCCGCCACTAATCTTTTGGTTTACCACAGGCGCTGAATACACACGTTCATCCAACACAACTGCGATGTATTTTCCAATGTTACGACCTGTTACCTGAGCCCACTGGGTTCCGGCTTTGGCTGTCATTTCCATAGACACTTCCAATTCTCCGGTTGGAGAAGTATTCACACGGGCATCAGAGATGATGTTTTCTTCTTCCGCTGACAAGGCAGCATTTCCTTCGCGATCCAACTTCAAGAAGTAAGCGAAATACTCGTCTGAGTTAACCGCTTCTTTTCCATCGGCTTCGTAATCGCGGGGCTTGGCGCTGAATGCCAACTTGGCGCTCTCCAAACGCAATACCGCCGCATAACGCTCGTCTTCCATCATCTTGGTCAACAAGGCACGATCCGCCTTTTTCACTACGGCCACCGCTGAACCTGGACCGTCGTTTCCAAACGAACGCAATACTTTGGCCAAAGGACTGCCATTGGCTTCGTCTTTTTTATCTTTCTTCTCTTTCGATGCAACTTTTGGGCTATCAACGGCAACTGGACCGTCGGCGGCTGGGGCAGCAGCAGGTGCAACCGCAGGTGTTGCAGCAGCCACAGTTGAGGCTACTACTGAATCTTGAGAAGTTGTTTCGATTACTTCCTCTTTAGGAGCAACAGGCGCCAACTTACTGGCTTTGTACAAAGCATTCAAAATGCGGGTACCATCTCTACGCTGACCATCGTTCCCATAAACTTCGTAGAATTCCAATTTCGCACTCTTCTCCACCAATTCTTCCATACGACGTGGGTTGTCGACACCGGGCAATTCAACACTGATACGACCACCGTCGATCTTTTGGATGGTTGGCTGAGTTACGTTTGATTGGTTGATACGTTTTTCAACTACTTCATATACGCGATCTATGGCGCTGGTGGTTTCTGTTCTCAAGAAATTCACCACTTCGGCTTCATTGCTATTTGATTGAATGACGCTCTTATTTCCTTTGATGAATAAATTCGCCAAATTTCGGCTGGGGTTGTTCTTTTTGAAATTGGCAACAAAAGCGTCAACGAAATCTGCCCCTTTATCTCTCACATCAACATTGGCTTCGTTGATGGCACGATTCAAATCTTTGTCTTTGGTATCGTTCGACAAAACACGAACTACCGCACCTTTGTCTACTTCCAAGATTACGTTCATACCGCCGCGCAAGTCCAAACCAAGGTTTACCTCACGTTGCTTACACTCAAAATAGGTGTATCCGGCCAAGCCTACATTATAAATTTCATCGTTTCCGAGACTGTCGATGTAACGACGGTAAGCCTCTTTGGAGTCACCTCCTTTGTCGGCCACTTTTGTGGCAAAAGCCTTGGCTTCTTTTTCGAATCCTTGGGCTTTCCAAGTAAACGACAATTGGAACACACAGGCTAGCGCCAGTACAATCGAAAATCCTACTACGGTTTTATTGGTTTTCATCACTATCTATTACTATACTAAAATAAGAACCGCGAAATTAAGGAAAAAATAACAGTTAACTACCTTCCTATGAGAAGGCTTGCAATTTTTGCATCAATAATCTGATTTCCAAGGCAGAATAATCATTCATGCAACGTAAATGGCCTTTCGGACAGTCATCAAATCCAAGTTTTGTACAGGGGTGGCACGACAAATTTTGCGGCAGCAAATGCAACACTTTTGGGTTGTTTTTTCCTGCAGCGAAACCCAATCCTGGATGGGTATTTCCCCAAATCACGAGTAGCGGGCGGCCGTATGCCGCCGCAACATGGCTAAACCCCGTATCCCCGCCAACCACAGAGGCTGCCCCGGCAATACAATGCGCCGAATCCAACAACCCATATAAACCAACTTCATTACGCAACTGATCGCCAAACTCCGACACCAATGCCTCCGCCAACGGGGTTTCATTTTTTCCCCCAATCAACACCCACTTGCGTGCATCGCACCGAAATACCTTCTGCCAAACTGAAATCGGAATTTTTTTTGTTGCATAGGTCCCGCCGAGAATCGCAACGCCATATTCTTGGGAAGCATTCTGCCCCGCAAACTCAGGCAATCCACCCCTGAAATCAACCACAGACAGTTTAAAACCGCGATCATTCGTCAATCGTTGAACCAATGCATTGGCCGCCGCCAGGTATCGCTCCTGAACATGCGACACTTCAAACCTAGGCGATTTGGTTTTCACAAACAGCCCTCGCTGAAATCGCTTTTTATCGTACGCAGCCACCGGCCAATCCAATGAGAACGCGTGCGCCGTATCCAAATACAACAAGCGCAACAACACTTGTAACGACCGCCAATTTTTGTGCAAATCCAGAATACCGTCGTACTTTTCGGCCTTCAGTTGCCCCCACAAACCCGTTTCGCCCCAAGTGTAAAATTTATCAACCGCATCCCCACCCCGCAACAAGTCGCCCATTCCGGGCTTGGTCAGCAAATGCACCTCCATCCCGGCCTGCAAGCGCATCGCACGCAAAATCGGTGCGGTCAAAACCACATCGCCAATGCTACTTAACCTGATGACCAAGATTTTTTTCATGACGCAATTCGCCTATAGGAGCTTCTCCTCATTTCCGCTTTGCAAGATAGACTTCAAACTCCACCAAATTCAACGCATTGAGGGTTTGGGATTTCAGCAACCCGCCTTTCTGTCCGCTCAAAACACCAAATTGCATGTCCCAATACCCCATTTTTTCGTGGGCATCCGGATTCACCGACACCATCACCCCTTTCTCCATGGCATAATCGATGTAACGCCAATCGATATCCAACCGGTACGGATTCGCATTCAACTCAATCGCCACACCATTGGCCGCGCACGCATCGATGATTTTGTGATGATCTAGCGGATAGCCTTCTCTCATGAGCAGCAACCTGCCGGTGGGATGTCCCAAAATGGTGGTATAGGAATTTTCAATGGCCGTTATCAGTCGTTGCATCGCCTTTTCTTCGGTCATACCGAGGTTGCTGTGCACTGACGCTACTACGATGTCGAACTGAGACAAAATCTCCGGTTCGTAATCCAGCTCGCCATTGTTTAGGATGTCGCTTTCTATGCCTTTAAATATCTTGAACGGCCACAATTGGCTATTGAGGACATCGATTTCTTCAAATTGCTGCAATACCCGTTCAACTTGCAATCCACGCGCATAGGCCGCCGTTTTAGAGTGATCGCAAATCCCCAAATATTCCATCCCCATTTCCATCGCATAGAGGGCCATTTCCTCCACCGAGTTGAGTCCATCCGAATAGGTAGTATGGTTGTGCAACACCCCTTTGAGGTCTGAAAACTGCAGCAATTCTTCTTCTTTTACGGGTCGATCCAATTCTCGATGTCCTTCGCGACGGCTCGGCACCACAAACGGAATTTGTTTGGCGGCATACGTATCTCGCTCGTTGCCCTGCCAATCCGCAGACTGATAACCCATCAATGCTAGGTGCCTCGCCGCCGCGCCCTGTTCAAACAAAAGGCGGTCAAAATCGGCAAATGCCACCACCTGAATATGCAACACAAACCCTTGCTCATGACGCCATTGTTGCGTTTGTTCGTCTAAATTCCACCCGGTAAAAGGGGCGCCGCCTGCGGCGGCGACCTCCTGCCAATCCCCCTCCAACATCCCGCTAAACTCCATCGCAGTGGTTAACAATGTCAACGACTCAACCACATCACTCTTGCGATAATAATCGCCGGTAAATCCATGCTTCTCCTCCCCCATCAACGCATTCAATCCCTGCAAAAATGCTTCGGCATACGGCATCACCCGCGCCAAGTGAAATTTACCGCGCGCCGCGTATGAAAAAGAAATGGCATCCAAAATCGACTGCTGGGTTTTGTATCCAAAACCACTCACCTCCACCAATCGGTTTTGTCTGCAAGCATCAAACAACTCCTCCACCGTGTCGATCCCCAAATCTTGCCAAATCAACCGTACCTTTTTGGGGCCCAAGCCCTTCACCCCCAACATCGCAATAAGTCCAACCGGTGTTAAAGAAAGCAACGCCTCCAAGGCCGGAAACTGTCGGGTAGCACCATATTCCACAATGGCCTTGGCCACCGATTTCCCCACCCCCGGAATCTGCAACAATTGCGATTCTTGCAAATCCCCAAGCGGCTCTTTGATTTTTCGCAAATTAAAAGCCCCAGATGCAAAGGCCTTGTATTTAAATGGGTTCTCCTCATGCAATTCCGCCAAACTGGCATACAACTGCAAAGCCCTTACAATTTCATGATTATCAACCGCCATGTTCCTTCAAATCAACAACAAAGTTCCTAAATTCCCACATCGCCCCGCACCACTCTCACCACCTCCTCGGCAACCCAAGAACTCAAAGCCACTCCCATTCCACCCATCCTCACCGCCAAACAAACCCGATTGCTGTGCCAGCCAGTGATGGGATTTCGGTTGTTGTCCATCCCCATAATCCCCGACCATCGATATTCAAAATCAACCGACCTTCCCGGCAACACCACCGTATTGACATAGTTTTTCAGATGGTCCTCGAACTGCGCAGTGACCGACATATCAAACGTTTCCTCCCCCGCAAAATCCAAATTCCGAGCACCGCCAATCAGCAAACGGTTTTCTAACGAACGGAAATAAATGTATCCCTGATCGGCATGAAAAATCCCCCGAAACGGCAAGTCCTCCAACTGCGCTGTCACAAATACTTGTCCACGCGCCGGCGCCACAGACACCTCAGGCAGCAATTGCTTGGTAAACCCATTGGTGCATATCAATAAATGCTGTGCCGAAATCGACCAGCCATTTTCCAAATTCACCGCAACCCCCGTGGATGACTCATCCCATTCCACCACCCGCATCCCCTCGTAAATCTCAACGCCCTGGGCAATGGCATCCTCGCGCACCGCCCGATAAAGCCAATGTGTTTGAATCCCGCCTTCGGCGGGCGCCATGATGCCTTTTTCATAGACGTCCATACCCGTGGGTAGGGTATCGCAAACGTGAAATGCCCCCGACGGCTGCATAGACGATAACAATTGATTCAAGTATGGCAACGCCTCGATAATCCGATGCGCATTCCCCGACTCATCCTTAGAAAATACTTCCATGCCCCCGGTAGATTCAAAACCCAAACGGTCCGGACCATATCGCTGCATCAATCGCTGAATCCCCAAAAAGCGCTTTTCATAGAGCGACAACGCCTCAGACTCAGAGGTTCTATTAATTTCATCGAGTAATTCTCCCGCGCTGCCAAAACAGGCAAACCCAGCATTGCGCAAACTTGCCGCATTGCTCATCGCATGGTCGTCCAAAACCACCACCCTTGCATCGGGAAAAGCCGACTTCAGACAACGGGCCGATTGCAGCCCAACCAATCCCGCCCCTACAACTACCCAATCAACCCCCTGCAAACCCTGTTGCTCCCAATAGCTGAAGGTTGTCATCAGAAAAATATCAATTCATGTAAGAAGCAATCACAGAAGCATATGGCTGGGCAAATGCCGACATACCACCCCACGATTCCCCATTAACAATCACTTCGGCATCGCCAAGAACGGTTCCTACATGTGTGGCCGAAACGCCCGCAGCAGAAGCCAACTTCATCAAATGGTCCAATCCACTTTGTGAAACCGATACCACCACCCGGCTTTGACTTTCACCGAAAAGTCCAGCATCCAAACGCAAACCGCGCTCAGTACACAAGTCGAAGCCCAATCCAGCAGCCATCGCTGACTCTAAACAAGTCACAAACAATCCACCTTCACTTACATCATGGGCAGAAGCAACCGCCTGTTCATTTGCCAAAGTCTCCAGTAACTGATGCAAGGCGAATTCCTCATCCAAATCAAACGAAGGACAAGGACTGTGGCTCACCCCTTTTACTTTGGCCAAATATTGAGAACTGCCCAAATCATTGCGCGTATTCCCCAGCAAAACAATGGCATCACCCGCAGCCTTGAAAGGCACACTCATGCGGTGCTCCGGTTTCTCAATGATACCCACCATACCAATGGTAGGGGTTGGATACACGGCCTGACCGTTGGTGCTTTGGTTATAAAAACTCACGTTTCCGCCAGTAACGGGGGTATCGAACTTGCGACAAGCCTCGCCCATTCCCTCAATGGCGTTCTTGAATTGATAATAAACCTCTTCGTTGTAAGGGTTACCAAAATTCAAACAGTTCGTGATGGCCGTTGGGACACCTCCACTGCAACGGATATTTCGCGCTGCCTCAGACACAGCGATTTGGGTTCCTTTATTAGAATCAGCGTATACATATCGACTGTTGCAATCAACCGTCAAGGCCAAACTCTTCTCTGTGCCCACGATTTTCACTACTGCCGCATCGGACGGCAAATTGGTTGATTCATTGATGGTACCCACCATTGAATCGTATTGCTCATAAATCCATCGCTTGCTCGCAATGTTGGGCTCGTTGCACAATTGAATGGCGGCTTGCTTGGCTTCAGCCAAATTCAAGTCGGCGATATGATTCAATTCAAACGCAGCAACTTCTTTCAAATATTCAGGATCTTTCCAGGTTCTGCGATACACAGGCGCACCACCGCCCAAAACCAATGATTCCGCGGGAATATCAGCCTCCAAAACATCGCCCATAAAGTAACGAACATGCTTAGTATCAGTCACCATTCCGATATGCGCAAACGTCAAATCCCATTTTTCTAAAATGGTCTCAACCTCTTTTTCGCGACCCTTTTCGATGATCACCAACATACGCTCTTGACTCTCACTTAACAACAATTCCCAACCTTTCATGTCGGGCTGACGCATTGGCACTTTGTCCAACCACACATCCATACCCACATCAGTTTTGGCACTCATTTCACTGGTTGAGCAAGTAATACCCGCAGCACCCATGTCTTGCATACCTACCACGGCGCCTGTTTCGATGATTTCCATGCTGGCTTCCAAAATCAATTTCTCCCAGAAAGGATCACCCACCTGCACAGATGGCAAATCAGAAATACTGTCTTCGCTCATGTCTTTAGAAGCAAACGCAGCACCGTGAATACCATCTTTACCCGTGGCAGAACCGAAGATATAAACCGGATTTCCAGCAGGACCTGCCCCAGCAGAAATGCTCTTACCCACACCCACAATACCCACACTCATGGCATTCACCAAATTGTTTTGCTCATAGCAATCATCGAAATATACTTCACCCCCAACCGTTGGGATACCGAACGCATTGCCGTAATCGCCGATGCCTTTTACCACACCTTTTACCAACCACTGGGTGCGGTCGGTTGCGATGTTACCAAAACGCAGTGAATTTAACTGGGCGATGGGTCTTGCACCCATGGAGAAAATATCGCGGTTGATCCCACCAACACCGGTTGCCGCCCCTTGATAAGGCTCAATGGCACTGGGGTGGTTGTGGCTTTCAATTTTGAAGCAACAGGCAAGCCCATCACCAATATCCACCAAACCCGCATTTTCTTCACCCGCTTCGGCCAACATTTTAGAACCGCTTTTGGGCAATGTTTTCAACCAAACAATGGAGTTTTTATAACTACAGTGCTCGCTCCACATCACGGAGTAAATGGAAATTTCAGTAAAGTTGGGTTGACGACCGAGGATGTCGCAAATTTTGTGAAACTCTTCTTCCAACAGACCCAGCTGTTTGGCTTGTTCTACGGTGGCGGGTTGATGTACCATGTGGTACAAAATTACAACACCCAACGCGGAGGATAAAATTACTTTTGGATTGTTTTTACCACTACTTACCCACTTTCTATCGCATCAGCAACACGGTACCACTAATGGTCTTACGTCTGATACGCGTGCCTGTCTTCAATTCATAGCGATAAACGTAGGAATAGATGCCTTCTAGACAAACGGCGCCCTTGTAGTATCCATCCCATTCGTAGGAACCCGCAGACTGAGAGTCGAATACTTTCTCACCCCAGCGATTGTAGATGAGGAAAAGGGTTGGGTTGGCACCTCTGCCAAAAATTTTGAAAGATTCGTTGCGACCATCGCCATTGGGCGTAAACGCCGTTGGGATAAACAAATCACAATCTCCCATCATCAAATTCACAGTAACATCGTCTGAGGCACTGCCACAAGCATTGGTAACCGTTACCGAATAAGTTCCAGCTGCGCTCACATAAATCACAGTATCGGTAGAGCCCGTACTCCACAATATGTTTGTGTTTGGCATGTAAGGAGCCACCAATTTAACGATGGAACCTTGACAAAGGATGGTATCCATGGGCAATGTCACCATCGGAGTTGAATTCACGCGAATGTTAATAGAATCAGATGCGATGCATCCATTGTTATTCACAACGGCACCATAGGTTCCGGCGCTAGCAACGGTTCTTACGTTTGTTGAAGTGCCATCGTTCCAAAGCACCGTACCCGGAATTGTAATGGTCAAATCTGTACTTGCACCATCGCACAACGTGGTATCTTTACCCAAATTCAAGGTAGGCTTGGGTTGAATGGTGATGGTTTGTGTTGAACTGTCGGGACAATATTGATCAGCCACAACATATTTGATTTTTACCATTCCAGTTGATGTGGGCGAAAAGGAATTGCCTGTAAATGTCTGTCCGTAAAAAGTACCGCCTGCAGTTGTGGGCGTCAATGTAATGGACGGTCCGCCTTGACATGCAGTTGCTGGCAAACCGGTAAATGAGGGGTTCATATTCGGTTTTACCTTCACAATAACGGTATCGATACCGGAACAACCGTCTGAACTCGTTGCTTCATGGATAATTGGGTAATCACCCACAGCCGCAAAACTACGAGAGATGGTTTTGGTTATACCCGTGATTCCTCCACCCAAATCCCATCGAAAGGAGACCAATCCAGGGAATTTGTTGTCAAAGTCAAACTTGTTACCAGCCAAACACTGAATACTGTCGTTGATCCAAATCCCACTAGATGGACTGGGCACCACCCTCACCCACATGTTGGCGGTATCGGTACAACCCGTGGGTTTGTTGTCGTACAGTGTTTCGCTTTTGTAGTGAATGCGATATTTCCCCGGTTTTGCGTATGATTTACTGGGGTTGGGGATGGTAGCACTGTCGTCATCGGCAAAGTACCAAGTGCGGATGTAAGCACATTTGGGAATTTTTGCCAATTGCGTATTGTCGTCGAGTTTGAAAATATGTCCTTCAAAACACTGTACCGTATCTGAATTCTTTTCAAAGGGTTTGCTCACAGGTCGTGGCACAATGAAAATTGATTTGGTAGAGGTAGCGATATCCACGCACCCAAGCGCAGGTGACGCAACCAAGTTTACGGTAAAATTACCACCCGTGTTATAGACATGGGAGATATTAACACCCGTGTCTTGGGTGCCATCGCCAAAAATCCAGGTGTATTTGATCCAACCGAAAGTGGCAGTACTGGTGTTGGTAAAGGTAATCTTGTTGGTCTTCTCACAGCTGTCCACGGTACCTTTGTAGGTAAAACCCATGTTCAAGTTGTTGGTTTTAAAACTGACCGTGGCCGACTTCGATGTAAGGTAGTCTGGGCCCATGCCATCGTGTTCAAAAACCGTTACGTAATAAGTAGTATTGGGTTTTAATCCGGTTACGTTGCAGTTGTTGGTGATGTTATTGAATACCACAAAATTGCCCGTACCCAATTCTTGACCTGTTCCGAAAACACTGTTACTCAAATACGATGAATTATCGGATGGGGTTGCATTCACAGCGCTCGCTTCTTTCATCAAAACCAGGCGCCATGATCCGTTTCCTGACGTCCATGTTAACTGAACGGACTTACAGGTGATGGTACCGGCGGCCAAGTTGGAAGCTGGCGTTGTGGGCTCGGCTCCAAAGAGAGACACTGCGACACACGCATTCAGACACATCAATAACAGCAGTTTTCTGAGCATTTCCAATTTGATTGCCAAATTTACAACTAACAGACAAGTAATACAACGTCAATGTTGCCAACTTGGTTTTGAAATGCTTATCATTTGGCATAATTCACGTTGTTGAATCGGAAATTTCCATCAACAAGATCATCTCTGAGACTCTTTAACGTCCAATTTCCACCACTGCGGATAACTTTGCGTTGGCTAGATTCGATTTTCGTTGCATCTTCGCAAAAGAACAGAAAATGACAAACACCCGAAGAAAACCTAGCGCATGGCCCTCCATTATATCCCTGTCTGCTGTGATGTTCATGTTGGGGCTTTTGGGATTTTCATTGGTTGGATTTCAAGGTTTGAGCAAGCACTTGATGGAAAGTTCAAGCATCGACTTATACTTCCGCGACGGCACATCGCCCAGTCAAGTCAAGCAAATTGAAAAGCAGTTGCAGCAGGAGCCCTGGGTAAAAACCACAAAATACATCACCCCGGAAGAGGGCTTGAAAGAGATGGGTGACAAATACGATGGTGAAATCCTTTCATTTGCCGAGAACATCGCTTTGCCGTTGAGCCTAGAACTCTATCCAAAATCAGAATTCGCGAACATCCAATTCATTGACCGCGAATCCAAGCATTTGCGCAAACTGCCTCAAGTGGAAGACGTGATTTATCAGCGCAATTGGGTAGAAAACATGACCGCCAACGTGCAACGATTGCAATTGATTTTCGGAGCCGCTTCTGCAATTGCCATACTGATTGCCATTGCATTGATTCAAAGCGCCACCAGATTGAGCATTTTTGCCAACCGTTTTTTGATAAAGAGCATGCAGCTGGTGGGTGCAACCAACACATTTATCGTGAAGCCCTATGTGTTGAATTTCGGAAAACATTCGCTCATTGCCATCCCAATCGCGATGGGATTGTTGCTCACCGTATTTTACGGATTGCCGCGTGCTTTCGAGGATTTTGCCATCATCCAGGATTTCACCCAACACATTGGGATGAATGAACTGTTGATTATTTGCTTTTCGGTATCGATATTTGGATTAATTTTGGCATCCTTCGGAAGCTGGTTGAGTACACGTCGATATCTGAGGACCAAAATTGAAAACCTATATTAAGAACCATGAGTGCGTTGAAGAATAAAACTACAAAACAAGAGACCAAGTCCCAACCCATGTTGTTTGGTCCCATGAATTATATCCTTACCGGAGTATCCATTTTGGTTTTGGTTATTGGCTTCAGCCTGATGTCGGGCACAGAAGACATTTACAACAGCACCAAATTGACGGTAGCACCCATCGTGGTGTTTTTGGGATTCATTTTGGGCATTGTTGCCATTTTCTACAAGAAAAAAACAGCCTAATCCATGACCTGGATTGAGAATTTGATTCTCGCCGTGGTGGAAGGCATCACGGAGTTTCTACCTGTGAGCAGCACGGGGCATTTGATGCTTACCCGGGAGCTCTTGGGGATGTCGCCCAGCGACCACGAAACCTATCTCATCGCGATTCAGTTTGGCGCCATTGCCAGCGTACTCACCCTATACTGGCGCAGATTTTTCAGCGCCAACGCTTGGAAGTTGTACCCCATTTTACTCATGGGCTTTATTCCTGCTGCCGTTTTCGGATTTCTGTTCGATGATTTGTTGGAAGAAATGCTCAAAGCACCTTGGATTCCTGGGATTACCCTCATTGTTTTTGGATTTGTATTGCTAAAAATTGAAACGTTGTTTCCTCCGGGAAATAAAGAAATCAACGACCTCACCTACGCAGAAAGCGTAAAAATTGGATTGTTCCAATGCTTGGCGATGATCCCCGGGGTAAGTCGCTCCGCGGCCACCATTGCCGGCGGCTTGTTTGGGAAACTGAGTCGACATGCGGCCACCGAATTTTCATTTTTATTGGCATTACCAACCCTGACCGCCGCCGGCGGATACAAAATGTTAAAGCATTGGGATACCCTCACGGCCTCTCAATTCAACGACATCCTGTTGGGCAATATCATCAGCTTTATCACTGCGTTTTTTGCGGTTAAATATTTTATTCAATACATTCAATCGAAAGGGTTTGCCATCTTCGGTTACTACCGCATCGCATTGGGAAGCCTCTTCCTTATCTACTGGTTTTTCATCAAGTAAGTATGAAGCGGGTTATTAGTGCATTACTGATCGCTACATCCCTACCGGCTATTGATCTTTGTGCAGGTGGGAATCAGCATCTTCAGCAAACCGCCCCTGACGCACTCGTTCTTGCACCCAAGCCCATCTCCCTGGCCCGATTAAAATACAACGGAGGTGGCGATTGGTACAGCAGCAGAACGGCACTATCCAACTTGGCCAAATTTGTCAATCAACAATTATTGACCCAATTTTCGTTGACTGAATCTGTGGTTGAGGTGGGCTCAGCCGATATTTTTCGGTATCCGTTCATCTTTATGACAGGCCACGGAAATGTTGTGTTCAGCGAGACCGATGCTGCAAACCTGCGCACCTATCTCATCAGTGGTGGCTTCCTGCATATCTGCGACAATTTCGGCATGGACCCTTTCATCAAACGAGAAATGAAAAAGGTGTTCCCCGAGTTATCTTTTCAAGTAGTTCCCTTTTCACACCCCATTTATAAAGGAGCCTTTCAATTCCCCAACGGACTGCCTAAAGTACATGAACATGAGGGCAAAGCGCCCATCGGCTACGGGTTATTTTGGGAAGGAAAACTCATTTGCTTTTACGACTACGAATGCGATCTGGGAAATGGCTGGGAAGATCCGGAAGTGTATAAAGACCCAGAGGCGGTACGACAGCAAGCGCTTAGGATGGGAGCCAATTTAATTCAATACGCATTTACCCAAAAATAGAAAACCTCCGCTGGAAATAGAAAAGACAACGCCGCGGCGTTGTCTTTTCTATTTCCAGCGGAATGATTGATTTACTATTTCACTTCCCTAATCCACACCTGTGGAACAGACGCTTCATAGTAAAATATTCCACGGTTCGCATCTTTTTCAGAAGCGAAATCCTTCAAATACACATAGTAACTCTTATTGCTAGGGTCGTAAATCTTGTACGACAACACACCCTTCTTATACAAATCCTTGATCTGTTTGTTGGCTTTTACTTCAGAACTATGCAAACCCGCTACAAGGTAAAATCCTGGTCCTGGCTTCACCTTTTCAATGGCTGGCAATTTAATTTTTGAAGTATCATTGCCCATACCCATACTCTTCATATCCTCCAAACTGGTAATGGTAACTTCTTTACTCATCCCAAACCCTCCATTGCCATCGCCTTCACCATCGTCTCCCTCACCGCCATTGGCACTATTCAAATCAGCACCATCATCGTCTCTACCAGATCCAGACCGCGCACCGCCACCCAAAGCTGCAAAACCAACGAACGTATGAAATTCATGGGAATTCCCTAAGGCAATCCTTTGTCCACCCGTAGGCGTGTTGTAAGAATATGAAACTTTGATATCATCCTGAGGCGAGAAACCGATGTTCCCACCAATCTGTCCGATATCATTACCGCCAACACCAATCCAGAATTTGTCTTGGTACCACATCGATACGTTATACTGCAAGCGGAAATAATTAAAGTCGTAAGCCGAGGCATATAGTGCAGGCTTCAAGATCACGTCGTCGCCCAAATCGATGTTATAACCGAACATCAAACTACCTTGCGACTGCAGTTGATAAGCAGCGGTGTAGTTGTAGTAAACATAATCGAAACGAGGCTTACTCAATCGAGAAATCGCAAATCCTGCGAACCACTTCTCTCCATTGATAAACGCAGAAGCGCGCAAATCAGCCCGAGTAACGGGGGGCGTAAGCGTCAAAGATTTGATGATTGGGTCATTGCTGCTAATGTAGATGGCTTTCGACATATCGAAATTCTGCGACAAAGCCCCTACGCTCATCCCCAAATTCAAATTGGTGCTGCCCGCAATTGGGAATGAGTATGCGTAAGAAGCATAAGCATTGTGCATTTCTGAAAACCCTACGCGCTCTCGCATGTAATATAATCCGTATCCTGTGTTTTTTGAAGGTACTGGCATCACTACATTCAACACCGTGGTCTGGGGCGACCCTGGCACTGCGGAGAACATTTTGTTATACAACAATGTCACATGACCTTGGTCATGGGTATTCATGGCCGCTGGATTGATCAGCGAATAATCCATGTAGAACTGATCAATTTTCGCACCCATTTGGGCCGACAGACCGCCAATGGAAAGCAACAATGTTGAAACGATTGTGATTTTTTTCATCTCTGTTTATCGAATTACTTGAATGTAACCTCTGAATTCTTCGTTGTTAAACCGGTTTTTCATGTAATAGAAATAGATTCCCGGCGGCAAATCTGTTCCTTGATTGTCTACAGCATTCCAGTCGTTTTGATAGTTTGCTGTATTGTATACCAATTTTCCTTGACGGTCACTGATGCGAATATCGAACAAGAAAATATCTGCCAACTCCGTCAAATCCCAGAAATCATTTTCATTGTCACCATTTGGTGTAATCAAGTTGGGAATTTTCACCAACGGAGGATCTACCACAGTAACAAGCACGGAATCCAGGTCGTTACAGCCATTGGAATCTGTACCAGATACATAGTACATTCTGGTTACGAGCGGACGTGCGATCACCGAATCTCCTGTTCCTTTGTTTAGGGTTGAACTATCGGTCCACCAATAATTATCGGCCCCAGTTGCCCACAAGTTTACTTTTTTACCGCGATAAATGGTGGTGTCGCTGTAAATAACAATGTTTGCTGTGGGGAATGCCAACACCTGCACTGAATCTATCGTAGTACAAATACCCGTTGTTCCTTTCACCTTGTACCAACCTTTTCCGAACAACTTCTGTGTGCGTGTTGTATCTCCATTCCACAACCATTTGATACTGTCTGCACCACCCGCAGTTATGTCGATGCTATCCCCTTTACACAATGGCATACTTCCAGAGTAATTGAATGCGATGGTAGGTTTCACAATGAAGTTGAAGGTCTGCGTCAACGAATCCGCACACCCTAAATCGTTTTCGATGATGTATGTAACATCGTGCGGACCTGAAGTGGTGTAGAAATTCGATTTCGGTGCTGCCCCAAAAACAGTTCCGGTGCCAAACTTCCATTTGCGAATGGCAATGGGCCTGGTCGAAGTAGAGGCGGTATCGTAGAATCGAATGGTATCGGGAACACAAGTACCCTCTTGAAAGAACTTCGCGTTGGGCGATGGATTTACCACGTATTGCTTCACCATACTATCGGCACATCCATTGATCGTCCAACCATACAACTTCACAGTATACACACCTGTGTCTGCATAGCTGTGGGTTGTATTGCTCGCCGGCATTTCGGTCTGCTTATCGCCCCAACTCCAAGCCGAATTCAATAGGGTATCGGCTGGATCAATGCTCACAGAAAAATTGAATGTAAACAGGTTGTTTTTGAAACACTGTATAGAGTCATTGGGTGTAATAGTATTATCCAAAGTGAACTGTGGATTGGGCATGAAAAATGAGCGAACATTCCCAACCGCCGAGTCCATACAACCTTCGTTGGTTTTGGCCAATAATACAACTGTATGAGTACCGGGTGCCGCAAACTTAATTTTTGGCGTTTTGGTAAAGTAAGCGATGTTTCCATCAAACAACCAACTGTAGGTCATTTTCGCTTCCAAATTGGGATTCATTTGTCCCTGACGGGTAAACGCGGTTGAATCTCCAAAGCAAACTTCTTTCACGGTGTAACCTGCCACCGGCTTGGGATGGACATACACAGTCAGAGTGTCAGTGCCCACACATCCCGCATTCGACACAACGGTCAAACGGGTTTTGTAAGCACCTGCGGCGGTATAGGTGTAGCGAGCACCATACATGGTCGTATCGGTACCGCCGTCACCAAACTGCCAAGTGTAAGTAGCTGCGTAATCAGGATTGATGATGTTGGTATTGTCGGTAAATACCGTCTCCTCTTCAAAACAAGTATGCGATTGAGAATAACTCACATCAGGCAATTCAAACACACGCACAGGTTTGGTAATTGAATCCCTACACGCACCTTTTTGACCTTGGTAATTCGAATAAGAAATCAACTTCACATTGTACAAACCTGGAGCGGCGTATTTACGACTAATCGTTTTATTCGTGCTGGTAAAACCATCTCCAAAATCCCATTTGCGTGACCCAATCAAATCAGGTGCCGCCACCGTACTTTGATCATCAAACAAAGTTGATTGACCGAAACAAACATCTTTGGGATCAAACGCTGGAGCGGGTTTATCGTGTACGATATAATCAAATGTATCTATCGAAATACACGCATTGACGGTTGTTACACGAAGCAAAACCTTATAGGCGCCAGGATTTGCATAGGTATGGGTAATGGTTTTTGACGTTTTGATGGTTGCCGGAGGACCATCGCCCAAATTCCAGTTCCAACCAGCGATTGTCTCTCCGTTGGCCTGCGAAAAATCTGTCATGGTCGTTTGTTCTCCAATACAAACATTGTTTACCGTCTTCAAAATGAAAGGCGTCGCAAAAACCGTTACCATCTGTACCCAAGAGTCCAAAAAGTTATCCGCATTCAATGTTACGAAGCTCACCCGGTAAGTTCCAGAAGTAGCATATTTGTGTACCGCGTTGCGGGTAGTTTGACTGTTGGTTGCAGCACCAGCCTCACCAAAATTCCACTTATAAGAGATGATTGCCGTTTTACTGCGGGTTAAATCAGTGAATTTAAATGAATCTGCAGAACAACGTCCGGTCAATTTGAACGCCGCGTGGGGCTCCAAATCCCCGAGCAAATTCAATCCTGTCATGCGCTCGGTGGCAGTCAGTGTTTTGAAAGCACAGGCCAAGGCAAAAGTACCGCCCAAGGTCGACATACTACTCGATTGGATCTGTCCCTTGCGGGTGGCACTACCCGTACCACTCAAATTGGCCCAAGTAGATGAGGCCGTATAGCCCAAAACACGCAATGTGGATGTTTCATAGACCCCATCATCGGTGGTCACTGAATCATAACGCAACGTAACCGTAAAATTCGAGGCATTGCTCGCCAAAGCGGGCACTGTGCCACCCACAAAGTGATTGATTTTTGAATAATTGCGAATTCCCGATGGCAACGAACCATTACCTGCCGCCGCACCTGCTTTGGCTTGAAACCAAAAATAGGTCAAGTTTGCATTGGATTTACTGAACGAGATAGACACCGGACGGTAATCTGTACCGGCACCTACTGGAAATGTCATGCTGGTAGATCCGTTGGTTAAACCAATATGAACCGCACCGTCTACATAGCTGGTTTTGGTGCCCGCACCTACGGTACAACCATCCAAAGCGCGAAATGCCGCCAAAGAGGTACCCAGTTTTACAATCCCATCAGTCAGCGTTAACTTGGTTTTGATGTTGAACGTTTTCTCGTTGGCGTTCCCGTCGATGTCCAACGTGATTCCAGCAACGTTCATCGTCAATTCATTCACCTGTACACTGTCGACCAAAAACTTCAGCGACTTTCCAGGACTTACAACTTCCGCGTAATACCCCGTGGCAATGTAAATCACATCCCCCGCCGCAGCCGTATTGGCAGCCGCCGTAATCGTCAGCTTTGCCAAAGCAACCGAAAGACCACTGTTGGCATCATTTCCTGACTTGGAAACGTAATAGTCGGTTGCTTTCAATGCCGGAGCCAGCGCCACCAAAAAAATCAACAAAAACCAAGCTGACTTCTTTCCTATTCGAGTAATAAAAAGCTTCATGAACGTTTAGAATAATACAAATTTAGTGGATTAGACACACTTTTGGGCGTTTTCGTTTCCCACAAAAACACGCATGAAGTTATTATTACAATTAAACTAGACCTAGAATGGCAAATCATCGTCCTCAAAAGGACTCGCTGCATTGCTAGATGCCGATGAATCGCCCGTTGGCATTGACTCAAAATTCGGTACCGAATTGTTGCCCCCAACGGCAGGTGATGCACCCTGTTTGGTCACATTCCAAGCACGGATGTCTGTGTACCAACGACCGTTATATTCGCGGCTCTCCACATCAACAGCAATGGTGACATCATCGCCATTTTGAATGTTGAACTTTCCAATTTTATCTCCCCACAGGTTGAAACACACTTTCTTGGGATATTGACCAGGAACTTCAATGATGTATTCCTGCTTTTCCCAAGTGCTCCCGTTTCTTGCATTTCCCGTCTGTTTGGGCAATGTCTGTACAATTTTTCCTGTAATTTCCATATCACAAATCTATTTTTTAGTTTATTAAATTATCCAACACCCTCAATGAACTAATCCACAGTTACATGCCTTCTTGTCCACCTGCAGGCTTTAAATCATCATTCATTAATTTCCTTAGTACGGGTTTTGGCTTCTCAATGGTCATCGCGCCAAACTTATAATCGAAATTTACCCTCACCCCCCACATGTTAATCCTTTGCAAACTGTAGTAATTGAAATCCTGTCCGCTGGCCTTGGTAATAAAATCGGTGCGGGGTATAAAGGGGTTATCCAACCCAAATCCAAATCCTCCTTTGTCGTTGCTAAACCTACGTTTAACACCAATCATGTGAAAAAACCAGTTTGTGGCCGTTCCTTGCAACGAGAACATGGGTGCATTGAATCTGCCCCACAATTCCATTTGCCAGTTTTTATTCAATTTCAAGCTAGATCGCAGACCTGCATTGTACGTTAATCCTTGATTTCTCGCACCTTTCAGCAAACCAGTATCCTGCCCGCTACGAATATCTACCCAACCCAATCCTCCGTTAAAATTCACGGTCCAATCACGCCCCTTCCACTTGCCTTTTAAGTTGGCATTTACATCAAATCCAGTGGTGTAGTTCAACCCAATATTTCCGTAGGTGGTGCGGTAAACCCTATCCTGTCCTACACTGCGAATGGTCTCGATGGCATTGCCTATTCTACGATGAAATACATTGACTCCCCAACCCCCTTTTGCACCATAATTGCCCGTAGACAGTTCAAAATTATTCGATACCTCTGCACTCAAACGAGGGTTTCCCGTTGTGATATTCAAAGGGTCTGAAAAGTTGGTGTACGGATTCAGATAAAATAAGCTAGGCCGCTGTATGCGCTGCGTATAGGTACCACGCAAATACCCCCCTTTGCCCAATTTCCGATTCACGTTGAGGTATGGTATAAAGTTCTGATACGACGACCCCTGATAACTTTCCTTCATGGGTTGATACAACACGCCGCCAAACTCTGTGGCTTCGTATCTGCCGCCCAGTTTGAAAGAATATTTCTGACTGGCGTTGTACGTAAACTGAGAATATCCACCAAAAACATTTTGATAGTAATCGAACTGATTGTTGCGATCATTGATCGAGGAATACACCGCATCCGCATAATTGAAACTATCGAAATAATAGTCGCTTTTCACCGACCTCAGGGTCGTTTTAAGTCCAACTTCCCAAGTAAGCTTATCATGCAAGGGCTCTGTATAATCTATTTGAGAGGTGATTTCATTGTTTTTGCCGATGTTCAAGCTCTTTTCTTTCCGGGTTTCTGCACCCAATTGATTGTAGCGTAAAAACGAATAATCAGTATTGTCTTGACTTCCGCTGTATTGCAAAGAAATACCCAATTCCCTGCCCACCTTTTTAAAACTCTTCCGGTAATCGACGTTGGCATCCAAACCCAAGGTATAGGTAAAATTGTCGGTGGCCTGCTTCCACAAAAAATCCAAGGGCTGATGATCAAACCCTGTAGCTGTGCTCACCTCATTATCGGAGTTTCTCATCCTTGTACTAAAAGTTGTACTCACCGAAAGTGCACTCGTCTTGCTCAACTGAAAATCAGAACTCAAGGTCAACCGCGGTCCACCACCCCAGTTTTTCACATCATTCTCTTGCCTCAAGGCGTAACCCACACCATTGATCGCGTTGGTTCTATTGGTCCATCCTCCGCCCCATGAGCGCCAAAAATGCCCACCCAATCGCACCGTGAAATTGGTTGTCCCGTTTTGAATGGAAACATCGCTGCTTAGGTTAGCACTCCGCGTACCCAAACCGCTCGAAACATTGCCGGTTTTCCCTTTCAACTTCACTTGCTTTAATATGATATTGATGATCCCCGCCGTACCTTCCGCATCGTATTTTGCACTTGGGTTGGTAATCACTTCAATTTTATCAATACCATCGGCGGGCAATGAACGCAATGCATCAGCCACACTGCCTGCCATCATTCCAGAAGGCCTTCCATTAATCAACACACGCAAGTTGCGGCTGCCACGAATCGATACATTGCCATCCATATCGACCTCAACCATGGGCACTTTCGCCAACAAATCAGATGCCGACCCGCCCTTCGCCGTGATATCTTGTCCAGCATTATATACCAACCGATCAATTTTATTCTCAATTACAGGCCCAGAAACGCGAATTTCCGCACCCTGCATTTTCTCAACTTCTCCTTCCAATCGCATCATGCCAATGACCCCGCAATCAAATCGCCATTTCTCTGGCGTCAAAAGCAAAGTATCTGCAATCTCTAAAACCGGATATCCCAAAGCCGTCAACTTCAATACATACCGACCAAACCCCGACTTCAGTGCCAATTTAAAGTTTCCCAAAGTATCTGTAAGTCCGCCTTCTACAGCCCACTTTTCACCCAACTTCACCAAATCTACCACCACCAAATTCAATGCTTTATTCGAGGCAGAATCCACCACTTTTCCCATCACAACAGGCATCGCCAAAGTGGCATCACTCGGCCTTTGTCCAGAATTCCCGCCAACCCCTTGTGCAAACAAAGAGGTAACACCACCCAAAATCCACCCCAACAATAAAATCAAACGCGCTTTATGCATAATTTCAATCGCAAAGAAACAACGCAAACGCCAAAAGAGTTGTTCAAACAACAAAATCACACAAGATTAACCGGTTATTTACCAAATGTTTATTTGGCACGCATCGCATCCACCGGATTCAGCCGCGCCGCCTGCGTAGCCGGAATAAAACCTGCGACCACACCAACCAATGCCGAAACCCACACCCCCAATTGGGCATCTGAAGCACTTAACACCAGCGCAAAACCCTCACCCATCGTCTGCTTCAACACCGCATTGAGTCCCAAAAATGTCAGCCAAACAAAAAACATCCCGATAATCCCGCCGATGATGCACAACCAAATGGCCTCCAACAAAAACTGAAATTGAATGAATATATGAGGCGCTCCCAACGCTTTTTGAATGCCTATTTCTTTTGTCCGCTCCTTCACGCTCACAAACATGATATTGGCCACCCCAAAGCAACCCACAATCATGGCAAATCCGCCAATCACAAAGCCAATGTTCTTGATCTGTTTAAACAATTCCGAAACCGCATCGGTGATCATCGTCATTTTATTGACCGCAAAATTGGCCTCTTTCCCCGGCTTGAGTTTGCGATACTGCCGCATCAACTGTGTGACATCTACCGCCAAATCATCCAAATTCACCCCCGCATTGGCCTGAATCATCACCTGAGCATTGTCGTTCTCCCGATATGAATACATCCCCATGCCCAATTTCAGCGGCACAAACACCCTTTCATCACGAGAATTGTTAATGATACTCGTTCCCTCCGTTGCGCAAATGCCAATGACCCTACACACCCGGTTTCCAATTCTTATCGATGATCCAACCCCGTTTTTACCCCCAAACAATTGAGTAGCAATGGTGCTCCCCAAAATGGCTACGGGCTGACCTGTATTGCTCTCCTCCACAGTGAACAATCGACCGGTTTCGACCGACAAATCTTGAATGGCCATAAATCCATGTGAGACGCATACCACACGCGTCCCCTCCAACGTTACCCCGTTTGCATTTACTTTTTCCTCACGATCAAAATTGTATGCCACGTTGGCGGCTCGATCCTTCGACAGCTTGGACTCTAGAAACTGGGCTTCTTGCGGTGCAGATACTGGCCTACTCAAATATTTCCACCAGGGATAATTCCCCCCAAATTCGTCCCAAGGCCATTTTTGAACAAACAAAACGTTGGTTCCGTACTTGGTAAATTGCTGATTGATATTTACTTCCAACGAATGCACCAAGGCGTACACGGCCACAATGCAATAAATCCCGATGGTAATCCCCAGCACCGATAGTACACTGCGTAGTTTATTTTGTCGGATGGCCGACATCGACACGCGCACTGTTTCTGCTATAAATATCCCGATCCGCACTGGTTTTCTTCAAAGTTAGTTTATTCGGTGGGCTTCTCTTCTTTGGTTGGAGTTGGCAAGGCCTGCTTTCGGTGGAAGGTTTCAAATTCCCGACGATAAACAACGCCACTACCCAAGGTATTCCCCGACACCCCGTTGGTGGTGGTGCTTCCTTGCTGCAACAGTACGTTATTGCTGCGGGAGAACATTTTCAATCGCCAGTTTTCATTGCGCGTCATGTACTCTAAATTGAAATTAAATGGCACCGCCACCGAGTTCACCAACATCGCCATGGTAGGGTCATAATTTAAATCGAGGCGAAGTCGCTCAGACAAAAACCATTCACTGTTCACAAACACCTGGGCATTGCTGGCCGTCCCACTGCGGCTTCTTACATCGGCAACATTCACTTGAATTCGCGTGGGTATGCCGTATTTGGCAAACAAGTCATTCATCACCGACGAGGCGATGTTCGATACACTGTTACCCGCAACCCCTGCACCGCTAATCACATTCCCCGCCGTGGGATTACCACTCGAAAACGAAGGCGGCAAGAAATTTCCAAAAATCAACAGCGCCACAGATTGCCGCATTACCTCATCTTTATCCTGCCGAATTCGCTGAATTACCGCATTCACCTCGCTGTTGCTCCCCGTAATATTGGCAAGCTCAGGCGCTTGTAAATCGAACCCAATTTGCGGCCTTAACAAACTACCAGAAATGTTCAATATACTCACAATCAATGTGGGTGGATAGGTCGATCCCGAAGCCCCCCCAGATGTCAGCATCAATTGCGCTGGGGAAATGCGTTTTTCTATACGACCAGACAACGCCAAATTAGCATTATACGGATCCCCTACCCAAGTTATCTTACCCCCCTCGTCCAACGATATTCGCTGTGTCAATACATTAATTCCAGGCAACGAAAACACATATTCCCCCGATTTAATGGTGTACTGTCCATTCAAATAAAACCGCTCCCGATCGTCGTACAATATCCGAATATCCCCCGTTCCTCGTCCGCGAATCAAATCACCCAACCGCTTATCAATCAAAAACTCCGCCTCCAATTCTGGATTCGCCCTCACAATGATTTCAATGTTCCCCAACCCACTGCTCGATGTCTCCTTGGTTTTACTCATCACCTGCCCAAAATGGTTTCGGAACGTAATATTTCCGGCCACCGAGGTTGCACTCACACTAGGATATAAAATACTCAACTTACTGTTTTTCCCCGGGGCCATATCCACCTTGATATTGACCTTGTCGATCGGACCTAAAATCCTACAAGTACCCGTCCCCCAGGCCGTTCCGAAGAACAAATCGTTGTCCTCCTCCGCGGTCTGAATCACTCGGATATTCTCGGCATCATAGATATTTAAATCCAACGCCAAGTCACGGAAATTGTCATGAGTAAGAGCGAATGTAGCTTTTGCCGTTCCCTTTTTGGCAGTCCCATAAACCAAAATGGGTTCGGTGGTAAAAATCCCATTCGATCGCACTTGAAATGTAGCATCAAAATGGTATTTGGTCTTCAAGTAATCCACCCCAAGGGTAACCCCACGGGCATTCAAACCACCCAGCATCACCAAGTTTCTCAGCGGACCAATCATCCTCACCCTGCCATCCACGGTCCCCGCCTCCGTTGTGATAATCCCCTTCAAAAAGGGCTGCAAAACATCCACCGAGGTCTTTAATGGCACATCAACCATCGCATCCAAAACGGGTTGTTCTTGATTCAAATCCAAAGTGCCCAAAAAGGCAAAATCTTTGAGGGTGCCCTTTCTACCCTTAAGCGCCATATTCAAAATCCCCCGTGTTTGACCCTCCGAAAAATTGGCATCAAAACTTCCATACCGATAACCCAAATAGGTTAAATCGTTCAAATAATTCTGCCCAAACAACTGAAAGCGACCAAAGGCAGCCGCTATTTTCACTTTGCCGCCCAAATGGAAATCGAGGCTATCAAAAGTTCCTTCGGGGAAAAATGGCGACAGCAATTCTGGGGTAATGTTCCCGAGCTCAACCGTAAATGTATCCTGATCGCTTTGCCCCAACATACCATACATTTCCAAGAAATGCCTTTGGCTATTCAACATCAAATTACTCACCTGCAATCGATTACCCCTTTTCAGGGTGATGTGCGATGATTGATCCAGTTGCCATGGCTCTTGGTTGACTTGGAAATTGGCAGCGGTTATTTCCGTTGGCAACGAGTCTTTACTCACTTGACTGTTTGCCTTGAAGTTTACGTTGTATCGGTTCTTTTTATCGTGCAAATCAAACCCCAACTTCATGGCTCCATCCACCACAGAACCGGTCACTTCGAAACGGTCATACAATGTTTGTCCTACTTGAATCTCCTTGGCCGTCACTTTACACAACGCCTTGCCGAGTTCTGATGTCCCCGCTTGAACTTTCAATCGCTGGATATCAACCCCTTTAAATTCGAGATCCAGCGGACCTAAAACAAAATCCATCTGCTGCTGACCTTGCTTGAAATCCCCCACCAAATTAATGGGACCTGTATTCAGGGTGGGCTCTGCAAACGCCGACAGCCAACTGGTTTGAGTGAGCTGCAAATCGAATTGAAAATCGGTGGGCACAAATTGCGCCGGCGCCTCAAAACGCTCGGGAACCGCATGGTGCAACATCAACTGCGCCACCGCTTTGGATTGGGCAAAATCAAACCCGGCGCCAACACTACCGTTTAGCCAATCTCCGGAGAACGACCAACCCTCGTTTTCGTTTTTAACCACTTGTTGGCTGTTGCAGAAATATCGAACGCCCGCATGATCGGCCACCATCTGGTTTATCTCCAACGTAGCATTGGAATGGGTCAAATCCTCACCCCCATAAATCAACGACGCACTGCCACTGATGGCCATAGGCAGCGATTGCAAACCCAGACCGTCGAACTGAACATCCGTAGCCGAAATGTTAACATCCGCCGCGGGATTATTGCTCCATCCCTGCACAACGGCATTGGCCTCAAAAGCAAAGCGTGGGTCTGAAGATACCACGTCAAACGACAGTTGATCGCCATCCATCGTGCCCGTCACATCCACATTTTTCAGGGATCTTCCCAACACGGAATATTGCGACAATTGCAAATCCATATCCAGGTCCAACTGATCCGATGAAATGCCAATGCCGGTTAAAAGCACATGCGATTGATCAATTTGTGCGTCGATGCCAAGTCCCCCCAATGTTCCCACATCCCAATTCTGAAGATCGCCTTCAACATCGTATTGCATCGCTTCCACACTTTCAGAAAAATCGAACATCATGTGTCCGGAAAAATGACCTGGATTTGCATCCAAATCACCATCAAAACTCACGTCCGTGAGCGAACCATTCAACTGCCCAGAAAAGTCTGCGGCTTCAACGGTTTCAAGGGCTGTCAAGGAATCTAGCTCGTAAACCACCTCTTTCAAATCGGCCATTGCCACCCGGGCATCAGACACATCGAGTCGATACTCGAAATGATCCAAATCGTGCAAATTCAACAAAGTACCTGTGCCTTTTATCTTTGTTTGGTCGGTCAAGGACTCCAGCAACAATGAGGAAACTTCCAATTTGGCGAGGGTTCCAACCGCCCTTCCGTTCACAAATGTTGGCAAACTCCTGTCTATAAACCAATCGTGAAAGACCTGCAGTTCTTCCAAATTCAAGACCGACTTACTGAGTCGAAAATCGAAAATAACTTTGTGGTAAACATCCGCAAAATCGCGCATCCGGTTATACCGCAACTCCACCTGATCGCCAATATCGCTCTTGGGCGTTTTGATGCGCATGTCGGTAAACAGCATGTGTTTCCCGTTGATCTCTGTTTTCAATGACCCGTCCACCACTTTCAAGCCACTTCTCTCTCTGAGCGATATATTTTTCAATCTTGCCCCAAACCAAGGTTCACCAATAATCACCGAATCTAAGTCGGCGTTGATGTCTTGGAACAACATGTAATTGGGATCAAAATGTTTGTCGTACGGTTTGTTGGTTTCCACAAAATACAGAAAATCCGTTTTTTCCAATTTCGCGTTGCGGATTTTGATGTTCCACACCTTCCCTGGGGTGGTATCTGCCGTTTTCGGGGTAAAGTAATCCACCAAAAAATCAATATTGAAATCGCTCTTGGCGGTGTGATACCCTAGTTTGAGGTATCCTTTGTAAAGGCGAACATCGCTGAGAACAACCTCTTTTTGTTTGTAATCTAAGTTCGACAATCGGGCTTGAAATTGTCGAATTTCTATGAGTGTGTCCTTTTCTTGATCGTACATTCTTAGTCGCTCTAGTCGAATGTTTCTAAGGAAATCGACCTCCACATAACCCAGCTCCACCTTGGTTTTCAGCTCTTCGGATAGGTAATTCACCAACCGTTGCGCCAGATAATTTTGGACCCAGTGATTGCGCGACAAAACCACTGCGCTTCCCGTAAGTAACAGGAACGACAGCAACATCAGAAGCAAAAACTTCCGTAGTTTTGTGCGCTTATTTTTCAATCTCTCAAATTTATATTTTGACCGAACCTCTGAATCCACCGAAACCCCATGCTTCCATTATATTGGGCATTGAGAGCAGTTGCGACGATACAGCCGCTTCTGTGTTGTGCGATGGCAAAATCCTTGCCAACGTAGCGGCGAGTCAATCTGTGCATGAGCAATACGGCGGGGTTGTGCCCGAATTGGCATCGCGCGCGCACCAGAGCAACATCATTCCCGTAATCGACCAAGCACTCAAACAAGCGGGCGTTACCACGGATTCATTATCGGCCATTGCCGTTACCCAAGGCCCGGGATTAATGGGTTCTTTGTTGGTGGGGAACAACGTTGCGAAGGCTTTGTGCATCGCGCATCAGCTACCTTTAATTGGGGTGAACCATTTGCAGGCGCACGTTGCGGCATTATTCATCGACCACGAGGTTGCTTTGCCGATGTTGTGCTTGCTGGTAAGCGGTGGCCACACACAACTGATTTGGGTGGAGGGCATCGACCAGATGGAAATTATTGGCACTACGCAAGACGATGCGGCGGGGGAAGCGTTCGATAAGGCGGCCAAGTTGATGGGATTGGGTTACCCCGGTGGACCGTTGTTTGATCGTTTGGCGCAAACGGGGGATCCAACAAAATATTCTTTCCCAGATGCACAAACTCAGGGACTGAATTTTAGTTTTTCGGGGATCAAAACCGCCTTGTTATATTTTCTGAGAGACCAACAAAAGGCGGATGCTGCGTTTTTGGACCGAGAAATGGGACATATTTGCGCTTCATACCAAAGGCAGATTGTGGTGAGTCTGATGAAGCGATTAGATAAAGCCATCAAGGAGAGAAGGCCCGCTTCGCTGGGCCTCAGTGGTGGCGTTTCTGCCAACAGCGCATTGAGAACAGCCTTTTTACAAATGGGCACCCATAGAAACTTGCCGGCTTACATTCCAGATTTTGCCTATTGCACCGACAATGCAGCCATGGTGGCCATGGCGGGGTATCACCGCTTTCTCAAAGGAGATTTTACCGCTTTAGACGAAACGCCCTATGCGCGTGCTGCGCATTAAAGTAATATCTTCGCATTATGTCGATCATCCCCACCCCAGAAAACATCGCTGCAGGCCAGGAAAGGGCCATTGCCCGGGCGATTAGTTGGGTGGAAAATCAACACCCTGGCGCCCTGGAGCTGCTTGAGCAGCTCCAGGGGCGCACCCCCGTTGTGGGCATCACAGGTCCGCCTGGCGCCGGAAAAAGCAGCCTTGTAAATGCACTAGCCCTGCATTGGAGTGCCCAAAACCTCAAAACCGCCATCGTGGCCGTTGACCCCTCTAGTCCTTTCAACTTGGGATCCCTGCTGGGCGATCGACTCAGAATGCCCGGTTTATTTCTCGACTCCAATGTGTACATCCGAAGTGTTTCAGCCCGGGGTTCACTCGGCGGATTGTGCGCCAGCATCATCGAAATTTGCGACGTACTCAAACACGCCCAATTCGATCATATCATCATTGAAACTGTGGGTGTTGGACAAAGTGAAATCGAAATTGCCGGCATCGCCGATACTACCGTCGTGGTTACCGTACCCGAAAGTGGCGATGAAGTGCAAACGCTCAAAAGTGGCATCATGGAAATTGCCGATATTTTCGTGGTCAACAAAAGCGATCGCGATGGCGCAGAAGCATTTGCCAACCACCTGAAAAAATTGGCCCATTATCGGTTGGGGGATGGCACCTGGGAATGTCCGGTGGTCAATACGGTGGCTATGGAGGGCACAGGGATTCAGGCATTGAGCGAAGCCATCCAAAACCATCAACGGCAAGGTATTTCCAATGAAAGAAAAAATTTGTTGTTGGCCGACAAAGTCTTCAGGCTCATACAGCGGAACAGAATGAAAGACATTTCACTGGATGCCATCAAACAGGCCATGAGCAAAGAAGTAGCACAAAGCTATTTCAACCTCTACCGCTTCGCCAAGAAATTCAACTAAGTTTATTGCACCATCACAGTGGCTGTGGCATCACCCAATTTCAGGGTGTATAACCCCGCTGACAGTCCCCTAACGTCCACGCGAATATCGCTTGAACCGGCAACGCCCTCACGCACCACCAATCCCATGTGATTCATCATCTTCCACTGGCCTTGATTGGCAGCAGACTGATGCGAAATCCACACCTCTGACGTAGCGGGATTGGGATATAAACGCATCGATGATTTTATCACCTTCACCCCAGCATATTTATCTTGCAAACTCACAGCACAGTTGGTAGAGTACGCTTGCCATTTGCTGTCAAAATCAACCATTGCCCGGTTATTTATCACCGTCTTAATCGGCAACTGCTGATAAATTTGCACCCGGTATTTGGCAAAACCTACACTGCCCGATGGATTCGCTTCAAATGCACTCAAGTTGGCCTCAGGATAATCAATCACCAGCACCCTTCCCTTCTCAATCGTATACGATGCTTTGGAGGGATAAAAAGAAAGCAATTCCAGACGCAACAAAGGCAAATTGGCATCCAATGTATCTACCAACACCGCCCGCTTTACCATGGTTGTACTCACGTTCCGGAAATCTACACGGTACTCCCATTGTTTGCTGCGAAAATCTACCGTATCTCCCTGCAGACTCTGTTTCATCACCTCTACAAGTCCGCCTCTGCGCGACAAACCAACCACATCTTTGGCCTCGTTGTCGTTGATATCTGCATCTTTCTGTAGGATTCCAGTTCCGGTTTTTACCGAGAATTCAAATTGATCAGTGACGCCCGCTGTGCTAGGAATTCTGGTTACAATCTCTAAATATTGGGTACCAAAAGCAGGTAAATTACTGATGGCATAGATGGCCTCGCCCACAACATAGTTGTCGGGCTCGGGTGAACTTTGAAATGAAGTTATTGAAACCGGGTGCTTCACATGTACCGTTCCATTGGTTACCGCAGTACCGCCATGGTTCACGATTTTTACCAAAACCCTTGCTTCGTCACCCGCCACCGCGCCCGCCGGCACAATCACATCCATCCCCACCTCCATATCACTCAATGTGGGCTGCTGATACTGTCCCAAAGTCACATAACTGTAAACCCCTTTGCGAATTCTTGCAGTGGTATTACCCAAACACACCGAATACAAATGCTTACCGGCAACAGTACTCAAATTGTAATCACCAGAAGCCAATGCGATGGTAAAATGCCCATTGACATCCGTCACCGCAAAATTGATTTCTCCCGAAGTTTTATTTTCAAGTCGGACAATCCTTGCACTCAACCCTACCTCGCCATCGTCCTTGATGCAATTGGAATTTACATCGTAAAATAAATCTCCTACCAAGTTACCCGATTCAGGCTCAATTTTGGAGAAGTACTGCAAATCTGTGTTGTGCTCCCTGAAATCTCCCCAAATGAATGCACCATCACCCCGCTGACCCAGCGTGAAGCTACCCGTAATTCTGTTCCCCGTAAATTGCAAATTGTTGCCATCGTACACCAACAAAGAGGTACCATTGCCATTCTTGACAAACGTGCCTCCAATCAACAATTCTGTGCCAGACCCCATCAACGTTTTGGGCTCACTCACGCTGAAAGAATCAAAACCCAACGGCGTTGCCCAGGTCCCCTGGAAAACCGCAATCTTCTTAGTCCCCGCGCCATCTTTTCCCAGTGCGGCAATTTTGCCATCGAAAACACCCAATTCCAAAATCTCTCCAACGAAAGGAGAACCTACACCGCCCCAACCGCCGTTGGCCGCCGTGTAATAAGCAATGTTCCCTGTTGAAGTACCGGCAAATGTCTGAAAATCACCCCCGATGTACAACCTGTTTCCCACCACAGCCAATGATCGTATCACACCATCAGTTCCCTGCGATGTGCCGCTATTACCCAAATACGACCAGCTACTGCCGTTGTATGCCGCTATGTTTTGAACCGGACTTCCGTTTACAGTATTATCGAAAAGACCGGCAACAATCAATTTATTGTCGAAGACGGTCATCGCAATAATTCCATTGTTCCGGGTATCAACTACACCCACCTCTGGCACCCATTTCAAACCATTCCATTTATACAAGTGACTCACGGGCAGATCCGCATCTCGCTCGGCATTGGCCATATAAGCCGCCGCATACATGGTGTCGTTATACAAGGCGATAGAATGAAAATTGTATGTACCTTTCACGGTTTTAACCGGTGCTGGCGTGGTTAAGCCTGTGTAATAACTCCAATTAACCCCATTCCAACGGGCCATGGTAAAATCGTTGATTTCTGCAGTAGACGTTTCCTCAAACAGTGCCAAATACTCATTGCCTGCAGCAAAAGATGCTACAACCTTGGCGGGCAATCCCGATCCCAAAGGTTGAAGCACCTGAGCTTGCGCAGTACTGCACAAGACAGAGCACAATGCGACTACAAAACGCAAACTCATCCTGTGCAATTTATACCATATGTAACACTTTTTCTTCAATTATTGGAGCCTCCATGAATAATGGGCCGACAAACCCGCAGACCAACCCCGAGATTGCAAGGCGGCATTTGGGACATACATTGGGCTCAGCATCGATTGGGCATTCAATCGCAATCCAATGGCATGAGCATAATTTAACCGTTTCTCTACCCCCACTGCCACACGCATCCCCATCACCCAGGTTCTGCATTGATCCGCTTGCTGCGATTTTTGCATCAAAGTTTGATAATCCAGCGTTTGAGCACCTGCCGCCACGCCCAAGCGATTGGCCGATACCAATACTTCAGGGGTAATACTCAATCCTTTTTTCCAAGGGAAATGTCCAGTGTAACCCATCGGGATGGATAGCATCGTGTAAGTAGACTGAGATTGAAACGACACTTGCGGACCCAATCCGAGGTACCCAAAGATGGGATAGTATCCCAAGGCATCCGATTTTTGTCCTTGTATCACCGTTGCAGGCATACTATCACGGAAATTGAACTGCTGCAACGTGCGGTTTTCCGCATACGCCAACCCCAACTTCAATGAATGTTTCGGATTAAGTTGATACAACAATGCCCCTTGAACGCGGGAAGCACTGAGTGCAAATTCCCCCGATTTCATCCGATCAAAATAATTCTTGTGGATGTAATTGCTGTATTCGTTTTTGGCGCGATAAACCAACCCCGTTTGGTTGGCGTCAGCACCCATTTCAACACTCCAACGACCTGGCATCAACCCTTTGCGCGAATGCGACATCCATGGCAACGCGGTTGGTTCAATTACCGACACCTGCATTGCATTGTCTTCTGAAGCCCACATAGAGACAAAATTCATGGGTTGTTGATCCAAGTTCAACTGTGTTTGTTGTTCCACCACAGGAGTTTCAACCAAAAACATCCCTTTGGGCTCAACGGTTTTGATATTCTCGGGTTTTTCCAAATCTTTTGGATTGATTTCGTTGTATTGCGCCGAAGGTTTGTTTGAAGATTTTTTAGCAGCCACCGGATTTATTTCATCGGGGAGTTCTGCTGATTTTTTGTTAGGGGTCAACGCGTCTTTGGTGGCCGTCTTTTCTTGCGCCGCCACCGCCTTAGTTGGGTTCACCCTGTTACTATTTGAATTCCACTGAACAATTCCCAAACCCACCACTGACAATAGAACGCCGGCAGCCAACCAATACCATATGAATTTGCTCCGGCGTTCTTTGCGGTCAAGGGCAGAGTCTATCGACTGCCATAAACCAGCATCGGGATTCGGGGTAAAATCCTCAAATTGCTGGCTTAACCAATTGTCGATATGTTTGTTACTGTTTTCCAGTGTCCTTGTTTCTTTGTTGTTCAACCAATTCTTTTAACAACACGCGCGCCCTGTGCAAAAGACTTTTACTATTGGAGATGGTGGTTCCGAGCGATTCTGCAATCTCTTTGTGCGATAATTTGTCGATGGCGTATAAGTTCAAAACCATGCGATAATTCTCTGGGAGTAACATCAAACACTGCAACACAATTTCAATTTCCAGGGGTTCTGACTCCACAATAACTTCTTCGGTGGACTCATCCGAAACGTCAACCACTTCAACCATTAATGGTCCGCGAGACGTTTTCCTAAATTTTGAAAGTGCCAGATTGATGAAAACCCGACTCATCCATCCTTCCAACTGTGAAGGATCTTTCAGGGTGGCTATGCTGTCAAAGACCTTGATGAAACCATCTTGCAACAAGTCCTGAGCATCAGTGCGGCTGTTTGAGTATCTCAAACAGAAACCGAACATCTTGGCACCGTATTTCTCGTATAGAGCTTTCTGGGCGATTCGGTCTTTGTTGACACATCCGGCTATGATATCATTGTTGTTTAGCAAGTAGCTTCGGTATTACGACGCACAAAAGAGAAACGGTTGCAAAGAAAAATGTAAAAATGTGAGAATTATATGAATAACTCCTCTGATGACCGCATTTTAGGCCACTTTTGCTTTGTAAATTTGAAATTCTACCCTTTTAACTTGCGCAAAAGTGAAATTCAATCGTAAAGACCTCAACAACACCGAACTATTGCAATTGTACCGCGGGCTCCTTAAACCGCGAATGATTGAGGAGAAAATGCTGGTGTTACTGCGCCAAGGAAAGGTAGGCAAATGGTTTAGCGGTATTGGCCAAGAAGCCATCTCCGTGGGTGTAACCATGGCACTCGACCCAGATGAGTATATCATGCCACTGCATCGCAACTTGGGGGTTTTCACCTCCAGAGGGATTCCCTTCGGAAAACTCTTTGCCCAATGGCAAGGCAAAAAATCAGGATTCAGCAAAGGCCGCGAGCGCAGTTTTCACTTTGGCACCAATGAATACGCCATCGTAGGTATGATATCGCACCTCGGCGCCATGCTTGGCGTGTCCAATGGCGTTTCTTTGTCGCACAAACTCAATGGTCGACAAAAAATCTCCGTAGCCTTTTCGGGCGATGGGGGCACATCGGAAGGCGATTTTCACGAAGCCTTAAATGTGGCAGCCGTTTGGCAATTGCCTGTCATTTTCCTCATAGAAAACAATGGCTACGGCCTCAGCACCCCTTCCAATGAACAATTCCGGTGCAAGCAATTCATCGACAAAGGCATTGGCTATGGAATTGAAGCCGTTCAAGTAGATGGAAACAACATTCTCGAAGTGTACCATGCCGCCATCCATTGGGCCGAAGAATTGCGAAAAAATCCCCGCCCCCTCCTGTTCGAAGCCCTCACCTTTCGCATGCGTGGCCACGAAGAAGCATCCGGGGTGAAATATGTGCCACCCCAACTGTTCGAGGAATGGGCAAAAAAAGACCCGCTTACCAACTACGAAAACTACCTTATCGCAGAGGGCATCCTCAACCAGGAATTGATCGATGCGTATCGCAAAGAATTTCAAGAAGAAATAGAGACCGGCCTCGATGCAACCTTCGCAGAGGAGGAAGTTGTGCCCAAAACAGAAGAGGAACTGTCTGATATGTATGCGCCCTTCCATCAACCGAGCGACATTTCCATAGTAGACAAAGTGGAAGACACCCACAGAGAGCTCCGAATGGTCGATGCAATCAAAGAGGGATTGGAACAGGGCATGGACCGACATTCCTCGATGGTAATCATGGGCCAAGACGTGGCCGAATACGGCGGAGTATTCAAAATCACCGAAGGATTTGTGGAGAAATTCGGCAAAGACCGCGTGCGCAATACCCCCATCACCGAGAGTTCTATTTTGGGCGCGGGCTATGGCTTAAGCATCGCCAAACAAAAAGCCGTGGTAGAAATGCAATTTTCCGATTTTGTCACTTGTGGTTTCAACCAAATCGTCAACAACCTGGCCAAAAGTCATTACCGTTGGGAACAACCTGCCGATGTAGTTGTGCGTATGCCCACAGGCGCAGGCGTGCAGGCGGGCCCGTTTCACAGCCAAAGTACCGAAGCCTGGTTTTACCATACGCCCGGACTTAAAATTTACTACCCCAGCAATCCGGCGGATGCCAAAGGACTGTTGATGAGGGCACTGGAAGACCCCAATCCCGTTCTATTCTTTGAACACAAATTGTTGTATCGGAGCATATCAGGTCCAGTTCCCGAATCGCCCTATATGATACAGGAAGAAAAAGCAGCGGTGCACAATTTGGGCGATGATTTTTGTATTATCACCTATGGCTGGGGCGTTCACAAAGCCATCGAATGCCTCCAAGAACAGGGATTCAAAGGTCGCGTCGTTGACCTTCGCACACTGCTACCATGGGATCAAGAGACCGTTTTATCGCAAGTGAAAGAGACCGGGAAAGTACTTGTTCTCACCGAAGACACACTCACCGGCAGCATCGCCAGTGATATCGCGGCATGGATTTCCGAAAACGCATTTGAATACCTCGATGCACCTGTGCAGCGTCTGGGAAGTTTGGACACCCCTGTGCCATTGGCCAAACCACTCGAAGACCATTTCTTGCCTTGGCAGCGATTAAAAGACGTATTGGAGGGACTCATCGCATACTAATGGCATCGCCACAAATCAATACCGGCAACGACGAGGCCTCTTTGGCGTATTCATTCGTGAACGACACCCATCAGCACCTGTTTCTCACGGGAAAAGCTGGCGCGGGAAAAACCACCTTCCTGAAAAACCTTCTGGCCAATACCACCAAAAAAACCGTGGTCGTGGCCCCAACGGGTGTGGCAGCGATCAATGCCGGCGGTAGCACCATACACAGCATGTTTGGCCTGCCCACGCGGGCATTTGTCCCCACCAACGAATCGGTGGACCCCAACTTGGCCAACAACGCCATCATGATTCGGGAGCATTTTCATTACAACAAAGCCAAGCGCGACATTTTTCAGTCGCTGGAATTGTTGGTCATTGATGAGATTTCCATGGTTCGGGCCGATTTGTTCGATGTCATCGATCATGCATTACGATTTGCACGAAGCAGCTCCAAACCTTTCGGCGGAGTGCAACTCTTGCTCATCGGCGATTTGATGCAGCTGCCTCCTGTAGTTACCGAAATGGAACGCGGACTGATTTACCAACATTACAACACAGAGTTTTTCTTTTCGGCCAAGTGCTTCCCCGCGCTGGAAATGATCACCATCGAACTAAAAACCATTTACCGACAAAGTGATCGAGGTTTCATCAACCTCCTGAACCAAATCCGCAGCAACCAGATGGAGAGCTGGGATTATGAGAATTTATCGGAACGAATACAACCCGACTTCCAACCCCAAGAACCAGGATGGATCACACTTACCACCCACAACAAACAAGCCGATGCCATCAATGAAAAAGAATTGCTGAAAATCGAGGCCGCTGAAAAACAATACGTAGCCAAAGTTTCCGGCGAATTCTCCGAGGGAAGTTTCCCAACAGAAGGCATCCTGCGCATCAAAGAGGGAGCCCAAGTCATGTTTGTAAAAAACGACACTTCCTATGAAAAGCGCTATTACAATGGAAAAATCGGAACCGTCAAGCGCATCGCGGGCGACACCCTGTTCATCGATTGCAATGATGGAAAAGCCCCCATCGAAATAGAACGGGAAACATGGAAGAACCTCCGTTATAAATACAATGCCACCGACGAATCGGTTGAGCAAGAAGAAATTGGCAGCTTCGAACAATTCCCACTGCGATTGGCATGGGCCATCACCGTTCACAAAAGCCAAGGCCTCACCTTCGAAAAAGCCATGATTGATGCGGGAAAAAGCTTTGCTCCCGGTCAAGTTTACGTAGCGTTGAGTAGATGTACCAACCTAGACTCCTTGGTGTTGCTCACCGCCATCCGCGCCCAAAATATTCTCAGCGATGCCCGCATAATACACTTCCATGAAAACCAAGCCAAATCCCGCGATTTATGGGAAATCTTGGAAGAAAAACGCCAGTTATTTCAAAAGCAACAACTGCTCGAGGTATACAGCGTTCGACAAATCAGCTATGAATTCAACGGCATGATGCTGGCGATTTCCAAAGAAAAAAGCAGTAAAATCTCAGCCAAATATGCGGAGCTATCGCCCATCCGCCTGAAATTCCAAGAGCTTGAAGCCACCGCACAAAAATTTCAACGGTCGATCGGACAAATTTTCAAAGAGCACGAAACGCAGTTCGAAGACCTAGACAGACTCCCCAATGCGGAAGAAATTGAGCAGGCCCAACAGGAACTGACCCTGCGATTGCAAGATCGCTGCACCAAAGCCGGCAATTATTTCGCCGATTATTTGAGCGAGCAAATCATAGAGCCCGTGAGAAGATCCTTCACCGAACTAAAACGCGGCGGAAAACCCGTTGGGTCACAAAAAATTCGGGACCGCGTAGGCGATTTCCAAACCCATTGCTGGTCTTACATCAAGAAATTATACAAAGTAAAATATGGCGAAACGCCTTTGTATCTGAGCGACGATACGCCTTATGTGCCGGAGGTTTAACGTTATACGTTGAAGCGGAAGTGCATGCAATCACCATCCTTCACCACGTATTCCTTGCCTTCCACACGCAATTTACCCACCTCACGACAAGCGGCCTCTGATCCATAGTGAATATAATCTTCGTAGGCGATAACCTCGGCACGGATAAATCCTTTTTCAAAATCTGAGTGAATTTCACCAGCAGCACCGGGGGCTTTGATCCCTTCGGTGATGGTCCAGGCGCGAACCTCCTTAACACCCACCGTGAAATAGGTAATATAATTCAGCAATTTATAAGCTGCGTGAATGAGTTTTTCAACGCCACTTTGCTCCAGTCCCATTTCCTGCAAGAACATCTGTCGATCTTCGAAACTTTCCAAATCCGCAATTTCCGCTTCAATGGCTGCTGAGATCAAAATAATCCCTGCTGTTTCTCCCGCAATGGCTTGTTTCACTTGTTCTACATAGGCATTCCCGGCGTTTACGCTATCGGGATCTACGTTACACACATACAAAACGGGCTTGTCTGTAAGCAAATTCAAGTCTTTGATCAATGCCTTTTTCTCGGGCTCCATCTCCAAGGTTCTGGCATTTTTCCCTGTGAGCAAATGCGCCTGATAAGCCTCACTAATCTCCAGCAACTTCGCCGCGTCTTTATCGCCTGCTTTGGCCTGCTTTTGAATCTTCGCGATGGTTTTTTCTAACGATTCAAGGTCTTTCAACTGCAGTTCTGTGTCGATAATTTCTTTGTCGCGCACTGGATTCACTGAACCATCAACGTGAATAATATTGTCATCGTCGAAGCAGCGCAACACATGCAAAATGGCATTGGTATTTCGGATATTTCCCAAAAATTGATTTCCCAGACCATCGCCCTTACTCGCCCCTTTCACCAATCCGGCGATATCCACGATTTCGATGGTGGTTGGCACCAGGTTTTGTGGATTCACCAAAGAGGCCAGTTTATTCATGCGAATATCCGGCACAGTGATGGTGCCTACATTGGGCTCAATTGTACAAAAAGGAAAGTTGGCAGATTGCGCTTTGGCACTGGATACTGCATTAAAGAGGGTGGATTTCCCAACATTGGGCAGTCCCACGATACCACATTGCATTGCCATAGGGCTCTATTTTAGTTTAATAAGTCGCCGATATCCTGCAAAATTTTGCGGGTGAGGTTTTCGGCTGTGTTGATGCTGTCACTCTCAGCATAGATACGAATAATGGGTTCGGTGTTGCTCTTGCGCAGATGTACCCAATCATTATCGAATTCGATTTTCACTCCATCAACGGTATTGATGGGCTGTTTTTTATATTTCTTTTGGATTTTTTCCAGAATGCCATCCACGTCGGTCCCAGCTTGCAATTCCGCTTTATTTTTCGACATGCGATAATTGGGGTAAGTGGCTCTGAGGGCAGAAGCGCTAAGACCCGTTTCGGCGAGGTGACTCAAGAACAGGGCAATTCCGGCGAGGGCATCGCGACCGTAATGCAATTCAGGCACGATGATTCCACCGTTGCCTTCACCGCCAATCACAGCGCCAATTTCCTTCATTTTCTCCACTACATTCACTTCCCCAACGGCACTGGCCTCGTATTGTTGTCCCGCTTTCTCGGTGATGTCTCTCACAGCACGTGTGCTAGACAGGTTACTCACGGTAGGTCCGGGCGTATGTTTCAAGTAATAATCTGCCACCGCAACCAGTGTATATTCTTCCCCAAACATTTCTCCATCGTCGCAAATCAACGCCAACCGATCCACATCAGGGTCTACCACAATACCCAAATCACATTTGGCAGATTTCACTTCCGACGCAATTTGACCCAAATGTTCTGGCAAGGGTTCTGGGTTGTGCGCAAAATGTCCGGTAGGATCGCAATTGATTTCCACCACTTCCTCAACGCCCAAGGCTTTCAAAAGCGCGGGAACTGCAATTCCACCCACGCTGTTAACGGCATCAACGGCGATTTTGAATTTTTGCGAAGCGATAAGGTCGCGGTTCACCAAGGGCAATTCCAGAATTTTCTGGATGTGCATGGGTAAAAAGTCTTTTACGGTGCGACTTCCCAAGTGATCCACAGTGGCAAACGGAATGTCGTTGCTTTCAGCGAGCGACAAAACATCGGCACCATCGGCGGCAGAGATAAATTCACCTTTGTGATTCAACAGTTTTAGGGCGTTCCACTGTTTGGGATTGTGACTCGCCGTTAGGATGATACCACCCGCTGCAGATTCTTCAACAACGGCCATCTCAACCGTTGGTGTGGTACAAAGTCCGGCGTCTATAACGTCCATTCCCAGCGCCATGAGGGTATTAACCACCAATTCATGCACCAAGGGACCACTAATACGCGCGTCTCTGCCCACCACTACTTTTTTGCCGTGATTGGCTTTCAGCAGCATGGAGCCAAAGGCAGCTGTGTATTTGACAACATCAATGGGCGTCAGGTTTTCACCCACATTCCCACCCAGCGTTCCACGAATTCCAGAGATCGATTTTATGAGCGTCATAAAAGAACGGCAAAAATACAGCATTTCACCCGATAATGGTGGTGGATTTCGTTGTATTCTTTACAAACATGGAATACCATTTGGCGGAAATCGCCAAGAATAAACGTACAACTTCGCTACCGATGAAATAAATTTGCGGTATGCAACCGATCATAGAATGTGTACCCAATTTTAGTGAAGGACGGAACTTACAAACCATCAAGACGATAACCGATGCCATTGAAACTGTTGAGGGCATTCGATTGTTGGATATAGACCCTGGAAAAGCCACCAACAGAACGGTGGTTACTTTTGTGGGGTCGCCCGACGATGTCATTGAAGCAGCATTCAGGGGCATTGCCAAAGCGGCGGAGGTAATCGACATGCGTAATCACACTGGGGAGCACCCACGCATGGGGGCAACCGATGTTTGTCCGCTCATCCCCATTTCAGGTATCACCATGGAGGAGACCGCGGAATACGCGAAAAAATTGGCCAAACGCGTAGCCGAAGAATTGCATATCCCCACGTATTTGTACGAGGCCGCTCAATCGAATCCGTCGCGCACCAATTTGAGTGTGATTCGGGGTGGTGAGTACGAAGGATTCTTTGAAAAAATCAAGCAACCAGAATGGGCTCCCGACTATGGAAAGCCCGAGATGAATGCCACGGCCGGTGCCACGGTCATTGGTGCCCGAGACTTTTTAATTGCCTATAACGTAAACTTAAATACCAAGAGCACCCGCATTGCCAACCGCATCGCTTTTGATGTGCGCGAAGCCGGCCGGGTGAAACGCGAAGGGAACCCCTATTCAGGGAAAATCGCCACCGATGAAAACGGCGAAGCCATCCGCATTCCGGGCAAATTAAAATCGGTCAAGGCCATAGGTTGGTACATTGAAGAATACAACATGGCGCAGATTTCAATGAATCTCACCAACTACAAAATCACGCCATTGCATGTTGCGTTTGAAGAAACCCGCAAAGCGGCCGATGAAAGAGGCGTTCGGGTTACCGGCTCTGAGTTAGTGGGTTTAATTCCCCTGAAACCCTTGTTAGATGCCGGAAAATACTTTTTGGAAAAACAGGGCATGAGTGCCGGGGTAAGTGAGTCGGAGTTGGTAGATTGTGCCATCCGCAGTATGGGATTGAATGAATTGGGTCCGTTCGACCCTAGCAAGAAGATCATCGAATATTTGTTGCGGGACGACAAGCAATCGCGGTTGGTTACTATGACTGTTCGCGGTTTCGTGAACGAAACCGCGAGTGATAGTGCGGCGCCCGGCGGCGGAAGTATTTCCGCACTGACGGGCGCGCTGGGCGCTGCGTTGGGCACCATGGTGGCCAACTTGAGCGCCATCAAAAAAGGCTGGGAAGACCGTGTGGGTGAATTCTCCCCCTGGGCAGAACAAGGACAAACCCTGAAAGATCGTTTGGTAGCACGGGTAGATGAAGATACCCGCGCGTTTGACGCGATCATGACGGCCTTCGGCCTACCCAAAGACACACCCGATCAAGTATCCATCAGAAAGCAAGCCATTCAGGATGCTTCAAAGTATGCGACTGAAGTGCCATTCCGCACCATGCAAACGGCCTTCGAGTGTCTGCCACTGCTGAAGCAAATGGCCGAACACGGCAACCCCAACTCACTATCGGATGTGGGTGTGGGAGCCCTTTGTATCAAAACAGCGGTGAGAGGCGCTTGGCTGAATGTATTGATCAATGCACAGGGGTTATCCGACAAACCCTGGGCGGAGAACATTGTTTCTGAAGCACGGGCATTGCTGGCCAAAAACCACGCGGCTTGCGACGAAATCATTTTAGGTATTGAAGCCAAATTGGGCGCATAAATTGACCTTACAACAATACAAATCGGCATTCTCCGCCATCGCCGACCGCTGTTGGTGTGCAGGCAAGACATTTTTCACGATGTCTACGACCTTGTTGCTGGTTGCCGGATCTTATCATGGCCAGGCGAGCGCCCAATACGCGCCGGCTGCGGGGCAGCCGGGCTCTACGGCCCTTCGGGCCGACAGTTCCTGCTTCATCAACTGGGCGAAGCGGTGCAGTATTCAGCGGGGGCTGAGGCAAATCAATCTCCCCGATTCTGGATTTGCAACCGTGGGCACGGCGGCCGCGGCCGAAGGCCCGGCCGCAACCAATGGCGTTGTCTCTCTCGGTGATGGTGGCATCGCCACACTCACCTTCGACCCGCCCATCACCAATGGTGTTGGATTTGACTTTGCCGTTTTCGAAAACACCTTCCTCGACACCTTTTTAGAATTGGCCTTCGTTGAAGTAAGTACAGACAGTCTTTCATGGGCACGCTTCCCCGCCAAAAGCCTCACTCAAACACAAAAACAAACCGGTGCATTCGGTTTCACCCACCCCACCCAAATTCACAACCTCGCCGGAAAATACCGACACCCCTTCGGAACACCCTTCGACCTCGAAGACCTGGCCATGATGAGCAACATCCGCATCAACGAAATCAAATACGTGCGAATCATCGATGTGATTGGGAGTTTAGATTCAACCCTTGGCACCAAAGACAGCGACGGTCGCATGATCAACGACCCTTGGCCCACCCTTTTTGCCAGCAGTGGATTCGACCTGGACGCTATCGGTGTTATCAACCAACTGCCATCCGCAGGACTTCATGCCCATGTATTCAGGCCCGAATTGGGATTTGAACCACAGCAACAATGCTTGGTATCAAACGCCTACCAAACCATAGAGTGCGACATTTTCAATGCAAGTGCACAACGCATTCAGCACCAAAGCATTCAACCCCAATCGGCGGTGGCATTGGACCTACCCGCTGGCACTTATTTTGTCCGGTGGCAAAATCACTCCATCAAAATCATCATCACCTCTACCCGCTGATCGCCCCGCTGTATCAACAACGGATACATACCGGCCGACAAATTCCAGTGCTTCAAGGCAATTTCATCAAAATACACCCCATCTTCTGGGATGTTCCAAGTGCGTTCATACAACCCCGACTGTCCCAGTATCGTATACATTTTCACGGTCACCACGTCTCCCTTGTGCGCTGAAAATTTGTAAATCGCTTTGTCAGTGGTTGGATTTGGGAAAACGTAAGCATTCAATGCATTTCGCTGTGTTCGCAATACGGCCTCTGAAACATCTATGACCTTTACACTGGAGTCGCGACAACCCACAGCATTCGAGGCAATCAACTTCACCTTGTTAGAACCATTATCGGTAAAATACTGCTGCCAAACGCGACCCTGTCCACCTTGAACAGTTGCATCTGGATATTCAAACTTCCACTGAAAATCGCGATCCATCGGAACATTCGTAGTGTCCAAAGCCACAAATCGCCAACCTAACCGCTGCTGCAACTTGAATTCGCTGTAAGTAAAATCTGCCTTGACCTTTGGAAATACCGTAATGGTTGATGAATACGCGGTATCCTTACACCCTCGGTTATAAACGATACACCGAGACACATATTTTCCCGGCATGGTATATAAATAGCTGGGCGAAGCCACGGTAGAAACCCCAATGCCATCGCCAAATTGCCAATCATACCCCATCAATTTCCCATCTGCATTGGTAGACTGATTGACAAAATCCACAGACTTCATTTCAGCACACGCCACCGTTGATGAAGGTGCAATCTTGGCCACAGGATTCGAGTTCACATCCACTTTGATGGTGGATGAGTCGGCACAACCCAACACTTTTGATTTCAACACTTGTTTGATGTTGTAGCTGCCAAACTTAGGATACGACCACAGCGTATCTCTCCGACCTGATTTTGTTGCCAAACCCCGATTCAAAGATCGACCATCCCCGAAATTCCATGCCGTGAGCATCACATCATTGGGATCCAAATGAACCAAATAGGCATCATTGATGGAAAAGGCCTGTCCCTCACAAACTTCAGAAACAACCGCGGAAATTTGTGATTTGGGCGTTAAATAAACTGTTGCCGTTTGGTAAGCTGTATCGAAACATCCAGCGACATTTTTTGCCACCATTTGCACATCATACTTCCCAAACTTGGCATAAGAATGTTTGGCATCAATCACATCCCAACCGCCGTTTCCATCACCCCACTGGTAGTTGTACCAAAGACTACCACCGCCAGAAGCGCTGGGATTTATACTGCTATTTACTACTTGAAAGAGGTTGTTTTTATCGCACTGTTGAGCCTTGTCCAAAGCAAATTTCGCTACAGGATGACCCTTCACCGTTACTTGTACCTGAGCCGTATCCAAACAACCATCGGTTGAAGCCACGATCAACCGAACATCGAACTTCCCTGCCGTGTTGAACTTTTGCACAAACGCAGCGGCGGTCCCCGTTTTCGCTGGATTGGTAGCAGACCAATTCCTATTGCCTACTGCTCCCTGATAAACGGTTGAGAGATCCTGAAACGCAAACCCATTGCCTCTCAAACAAGGGGAATAATTGGGATCGTACCCAATCACCGCTATCGGTTTGGCCCACAGTTTCACCGACAATATATTGGTGGTATCCACACAGCCCCTGTTGTTCAACACCGCCCAGTAATTCCCCGTATCATTGAGATATGCGGGATTGAATGACAACAGGCTGTCTTTGTTCAGCGCCACCGTTGGCAATCCACTCTTATACCATTGGTAATTAACAGGCACGGCATTTACATCTCTAGCCACTAACTGAAGCAATTGACCCTCACATTGTGGGATGCTACCTGATTTAACCACAGCCAAAGCCGAAGGCATTTTGATCACTTCGATGAATGAGAATTTCACCAAACTGTCTTCCCCACCATTGAGACGCAACTTCACATTTTTGAATCCACCGGTGGTATATTTTACTGTCCACGGGCCCTGTCCAACCGCTTTCGCAGGCACCGCACCAGCCCCAAAATCCCACTCATACAAACCAATCAAACCCTCAGATGAATCAGTATAAACTAACGATTCTCCAGCACAAATCTTCTTCCGATCTACGCCAAATGCCACGGTTGTCTTTTCAAACACCAAAGAAAAATCTTCAGCCTGACCGTAATTACAGGTTCCACAACCCGTTGTATCGATGTTGTTATAATCGCTAATTACCCGCATTCTCAACGCCTGATTCATCAGCATTTTCGCGGGTGTTTTGAATTTCACTTGGGCGTATTCCGTTGGCTTAGCCGAAAACTGAGCCGTAACCTCACCCCGATACAATTGAAACTTGCCATCATTGTTATAGTCCATGAAAACGCGCACATTTTCATTATTGTATAGCCCCACTTTCACCTGCACCGTGTAATCCGTATTGGGCTTTACCCTGAATACTTTTTGTGCAGTCATATCTACCTGCTCCCCGTCGTCGAAGTAAGTTCCCGATTCAAAATGATTGTCGGTGAGTTTCACATCAAACACCCCGATACCAAAATTCGATGTCTGAAACTTGGTTTTGGAACTACACGTGGCCGCAGCCTCCGCAGAAAACACTCGAACCCATAAACTTTTGGTTTCCGAAGCATTTGCCGTACAACTTTTGGCCGATAATGAGATGGCATAAATTCCCGGCTGATTGAATTTCACCTCAGGCTGCAAACTGTTCGAATCACCACTAACCCAAGTAAAAGTGCTGGGTTTGATTGTCCAAGTCAACGAACGAATCCCATACAAAGAAGCAGGCACCTTTTCCTGCAAACGCATCACACCGCCCACCGTAAATACCGAATCATACGATTGTATTTTTGCTTTATAAGTACCCGAACCATCGTCGAACAATGGACTTTTCCAAACGCCCCTTCCATAAGTGCTCGCGTATATATAGCTGTAGTCCCGACCCAATGGGGAGTGATAGATGTCGAGGTCAGAAACATCCATCCACAGCGGCAACAAATTTGAGAACTCGTTCAGTCCGTATGTGCTACCCGATACCTGATTCATGTAATACACCGCGCGATCTGTTCCGATGTAAATACCCGCAGGTGATGCAGTATGATCAGCTTTCAGCACATTGATGACGCCCCAGTTAAACCCAGGGTATGCCGATTTATTCAAACTCGCCAATACCGTTGTATTCCAAGTAGTTCCGTTGTTGGTGCTGGTATACAAATTAGAGGCGCTTGCTCCGTAAATCTTGGCACTATCGAGTGGGTCTGGCTCCATCGTGCGGATAGTAAACAACGCCGCCGCAGGCGTTACATCCACCCAAACTGGTGATGCTACTTCGGCATTTCGGGTGAACATGAGTTTCCCATCTCCGCGGATTACATACAAATGCCTTGGGTTGGATTTGCTGCTTTTTATCTGTCTAATCGAACCCGTCCAACCCGTAGAGATTTTGGTCCATTTGATGACACCGGCCGACTTTACACTATCGCATCGCCAAACGTTGTTGTATCCAGCAAACATGCGATTGGGGTTTCCTTCCTGTAAAACAAATGGGGTAAGCCAACCGCCACCCTCTGTAATTCCGTTGGTTCCGTTGGCCGCCAAAGTAATGATGTAGTTCTTGTCTATCGCCCGATAAATGTAACCGAACACGTATGAACCATACACGTATCGTTCATCGGTGGGGTCAACCGCACAATCCATCCCATCGCCCCCGAAATAGGTAAATACTTCCCCATCGTCGTGAATCATGGACCCATTGTCTTGGTAGCCGTGGGTCCCCAAATCATCGGAGGTTTGCGCCACTGCCAGGCGATAAATCTGCGAATTGTTGATGCCTTTGGTGATATTGTTCCAAAGCTTACCACCGTCGCCTGTGTAATAAATGCCACCATCGTTCCCCGCAAACAAGGTATTGCCCGTAATATTGAACTCCCCAATGTGTTGATCGGCGTGAATATCATCCGCGCCTCCGCTACCCACCCAATGGCCGCTCAGCTTAAACGTGGCACCGCCGTTTGTGGATTTCCAAACATTTATACCAAAGGCATATACAACTTGGGCATTTTTCGGATCCGCCGCCAAATCCAAATCATACCAACCTTGACCTGATCCATCGCTCCCCAATTCGCTGTATCCCAATATGTTGGCTGGAGTGCTGTTGCGATTAACAAACGTTGTACCGCTGTCGGTTGACAAATAAAAACCTTGAAAGCGCGATCCCGATGCGATGAGAAAATATACGCGACTTCGATCGGCGGGCGTTACGGCAATCTGACCGCGTTGCATGCCGCTGGCAGGAACACCATTGGTTATTTGGGCGAAACTAACACCGCCATCCGTACTGCGATAAAACAGTCCGTTGGCCGTGGCGTAGACATAGTTGGGATTTCCGGGATGATACACGATATCCACGAAGTTGGCAGATGCTGTAACGCGGGTCCATGTAACACCGGAATTGGTGGTCCGATAAACGCCTCCATTGGTTGCAGCCAGCAAAATCCCGGTGTTTTTTGGGTGCATGATGAGTTTACCGACGGTAAGGTTGCCCATTCCCGAATTTCTCACCACGAAAGTAGTTCCACCGTTGGTCGACATCAGCACACCGTAGCCAGGGGCATCCCCTGCGTCGCGATCGCCCGTTCCGATATAAAGCGTATCCGGATTTTTGTGCGACAGCACCATGCTGCTCACCCCCAAAGTAAGCGCAGGGTTGGCGGGGGCTGTTGAACCCACTGAAAGTCCGCTGCCTGCGCCCCAAAGTTGGAACCATGATTTGCCGTAGTCTTTAGACTTCCAGACGCCGCCTTGCGGGGCGAGGGCAAACAGCGTATTGGAATCGGATGGGTGAAAGGCGATTCCGTTGATTCTCCCGGTGCCGGTGGGCTGCGAGGTTTGGTTGTAAGGGTGTTTGATCGGTCCAACGGGGGTCCATCTGCCCGAAGTTGCGCACCATGTGGCGGGTGGCACGGGATTTCCTGCATTTAAACCGCCTATCGTAGCTCCGCCACTGGGCGATGATCCAGTAGCCGTTCCAGCGCTGCCAGACCCGCTACTACTACCGGAAGTACCGCTGCCCGATGTCCCAGTTCCGGAACTGCCAGTACCCGTTCCGGCGCCACTACCCGTGGTGGGATTACTTCCCGACAAATCTGCCAAGATACCATCGGGCCAAACCACATTTCCCTGTGCGTCTAGGTGATTAATCACCCGGGCTTCCCAGCGTTTAAATACTTTGTATCCTTGTCCTTTCGAAGGCACCACGCCCCCAAAATGGGCTTCAAACGCTCTTTTTACCTCGTAATAATTGGGATTGGGCGATTGCAACAACTGCACCCACCGAATGGTGGTATCCACTTTGGGCATGTCCATTGGCACCGCGCGCAGCGCGGGCCGATGGCTACTGTTTGCGCTGGGGGCTTGGGCAAAAACCCCACCCGATAAAATCAATACAATCAATAAAACTCGGTAATGTTTAACCATTCAACAGTAGTAGTTTGTTACGTAGCAAATTACGTAGAAACCCTCACTTCAACAACCCCACCATATCAATGGTGCGCAAGAATGGTCCTTGCACATTGTTGGTCAACACCACAAAGCACTTATCCTCATCCAAACAGCGCCAATAATAAGTCCTGAAACCCTTCCACCAACCATTGTGAAAGGCCCATTTTTGTCCGTTAATCCATTTCACCCGCCACCCATTTGCATAATACGCATCGGCACTCACAACCGTTTGGGGCGACCACATTTGATTCTTCGCATCCGGATGCAACAAATAATCGGTCCGCAACATCCTATCCATCGCCAACATCTCGAAAACATTGGCATATACCCCCTTATCCCCCATCGCTCCGTTAAAAACATTATCGGCAAATACCCGTTTTTTGTCGTACCCCTGAACCGTATAATTCACCAATCCTAGCGAATCAAAATTGGCCAAATGCGAATATTTCATCCCACTGGGATTCATGATTCGCAACTTCACAAATTCTCGAAAATCCATGCCCGTCTGTCGCTCCACGATCAATGCCAACAACGCATAATTGCTGTTGCAATAATCATACTTTCCTGGCTTTGCGAAATGATTCAATGGCTGAACATTTAATAATTGAACCACATCATCGTTGGTGAGGTGATCCTTGGGATTTTCCCAAGCTTTCATGTTGAAATAGAAATAATCTGGCAATCCGCTGCTGTGACTGATCAGGTTTTGTATGGCCAAATTGCGACGACTCAACTCGGGAATATACCAATGAACACTGTCGCTCAATCTCAAATACCCGTCTTGAACCAGCATCATCATCGCCATCCCCGTGAAGGTCTTCGATACAGAAGCCAATTGAAATAAATCGGCCGGTTTTAGGGAATCCAATTGTGAAAATGTGGCATAACCCATGGCCCCATAACAAATACTGTCGTTTTTGTGAAACAAATAGGTCCCATTGAAATTCCCCCAACGGTACATCCGACGAAAAAAGCTATCAATCTGAAATTCCGTGGTGTCGCTAAATCGCACGTAGTGCGACATATCATAAGGATCTTTAATGGGTTTTTTGGGTGGGTCACCCGCAGCAGCGCCACCGATCACCATGAGGGCAAGACATAAAAACAAGGATTTCACCCAAAACCACATGGTCACAAAAATAATTCATAAGAAAGGGGCTTTCCAGCCGTCTTAAACCAAGTTACTCACCCGATGAACGAGTGTCCTTTCAAGTAAAATTAAGGCACTTGGATGATCTTGTGCGTCTGAATGCAAATCCGCCATTGGGGATTTGATTTTACGTATTCAATCATTTTGGGCATGACTTTTTCGCGCTTATCCCATTCCGCTTGCAACAACAATGCACAACCTGGATTTACGGTTTGTGCCCATTGCTCTGCCCATTGAAAGTCTGAATCATTGAACACAATCACCTTGAGTTCATGGGCTCGCTGCATTTCTGCGTCCACAGGTTGTTTGAATTTCTTCGGCGAAATGCAAATCCAATCGTAATCGCCTTGAAGTGGATAGGCTGCAGAGGTTTCTACGTGCACACGATATCCTTTTTCTTTGAGTGCATCCACCAAACTTGTACAATCATACATCGCCGGCTCACCGCCCGTGATCACCACCAACTGTGCGGGCGTGTGCTCCACCCATCCACAAATTTCAGTCGGTGAGTGAGTAGCATACCCATCGGTTGGCCAACTCTCCTTTACATCACACCAAACACAGCCCACGTCGCAGCCCGCCAATCGCACAAAATACGCTGGTTTGCCCGCATGAACACCCTCGCCCTGGATGGTGTAAAAATGCTCCATCACAGGATATTTCATCACGCAAACTTCGCTTTGTACACTTCCAATGTATTCATCATCAACCCGGTAATGGTCATCGGACCTACCCCTTTGGGCACGGGCGTTATGGCACTAACTTTCTCAAAAACCGCAGCGTAGTCTACATCACCGCACAAACGCCATCCACTCTTGCGAGAGGCATCGTCAACGCGTGTGGTTCCAACATCAATGATCACTGCACCCTCTTTTACCATATCCGCCGTTACAAAACCTGGTTTACCCAAAGCCACCACCAAAATGTCTGCTTGGCGTGTAAACGAAGGCAACGCCTGCGTGCGACTGTGACACAAAGTTACGGTGGCATTTCCGTAGGAAGCAGCCGCTGAAAGCAGCATACTCATGGGGCGTCCAACAATGTTACTTCTACCCACCACAACAACATGCTTTCCACTGGCATCAATGCCATAGTGCTTCATCAACAAGGTGATACCATAGGGCGTGGCTGGCTTTACCCCCGCTTCATCTCCTTTGGCCAATTTCCCCATGTTGATGTCGTGAAATCCGTCTACATCTTTTCCGGGCAAAATTGCCTGGGTTACTTTTTCTTCTGAAATATGTTTCGGCAACGGCAATTGAACAATCAAGCCATCGATGGTTTCATCGAGATTGATTTTTTCTATCTCTTGCAACAACTCAGCCTCGGTTATGCTTGCAGGGAATCTGCGAACATCGCCAGCGAAGCCCACTTCATCACAAGCCGTTTTCTTGGCACCCACATAGGTTTGACTTGCACCGTCCTCACCCACCAAAATAGCCACCAATCCGGGAGCGCGATGTCCTTTGGCTACATAAGCCTTTACCCCTTCCGCAATTTGCAAACGAATGGATGCGGCAGCAATGCTACCATCTAATACTAATGCCATAGACTACAAAAATACTAGGTATCCACGTAACTAACCCCACGCTTGGCAGAATTTGCCAAAACCCAAAAATGTTTTACAATAATTGCACAATCAAAGCCCCATCACCGCCTTCTGCCTCCGTTTCATGGTGATAACTGCGCACAAAACTCACGGTTTTCAACAGCGATTTCAGCCCCTTGCGCAAAATACCATCCCCCCTACCGTGCACAATTTTCAGCTGCGCATGTCCCAAAGAATACCCCTCCTCCAGCCAAAGCAGCACCTTTTGTGTAGCATCATCCATCCGCTGTCCGCGTACATCCAAACTCGTTTTGTAGTTCGACTGTCGCTCAACCCATTGATATCCGCCTGTGGCCCCTGTTTTTTGCGATTTTCCGCCAACTTTGGTTTTACTCAGCATCAGTTCCGTTACAGGCACCCACATTTTCACCACCCCAAAAGCCACCCAAACCTTGTCTTTTTTCACATCCAACACCTCACCCTGAGCCTCTGTAGCCAAGCTTTTCACCAACACACCAGGCACCAATTGCTTGACAGACGTGATTGGCAAAGCATCGGCCAAATGGGCTTTTCCTTGCGCTTCTTTCAACGATTCTGCGCCCTTCTTTCCGATATTTTTTCCCGTTTTGGCACTGCCCGATTCAAAGTCCACCGACCCCCTCAACCCTTCTGGCTTACCCCCTCCCACAACGGCACCCGTTTCAACGGCTGTTTTGTAGGCACCCAACTTGTTTCGCGCCTTTAACGTAGCTTCCTTCTCTGCCCCATGTTCACGAATGGCGCGAATGGTGTTTTCGATTTGTTGGTTGGTATCGGTCAATAACTTCCTGGCTTCGTCTCTGGCTGCCGATAAATATTCTTGTCGCTTCGATTGCAATTTATCTTTCAACGATTGATACGAGGCTGTCAGTTCCTCCAAATGCTTCAACTTATCCTCATAGGTCTTCACCTGCTGCAACAACTGCTGATTTTGTCGCTCCAAGGAAAGCATCAAGTCCTCCGTTTTACCCATCTGCTTACCCGCCAAGGTTTTAATCCGATCGATCCATTGGGTATCGAAACCTGTTTTGCGCATCAATTCCAACGCAAATGAAGAACCCGGCTTCCCCACAACCAAATGATACAAGGGCTTCAACGCATGGGCATCGTAAGCCATAGATGCCTGCACCACTTCCCCATATCCCACACCCCACTCTCGCAACTGAGAGAAGTGTGTGGTAGCGATAACGAAAGACCCCATCGAGAGCAATTGTTCCAACACAGCCTGGGCGATAGGCGCTCCGAAGCGAGGATCCGTTCCAGCACCTATTTCATCCATTCCAATCAACGACCGGTCGGAGGCATGCTCTAGCAAATTTTTCAAGTGCTGCAAATGCGCCGAAAATGTACTCAGGCCCTGTTGAATATCCTGACCATCGCCACAATCGATACCCAGGTAATCGAAGATGCCAAACCTACTTTCGGGATCGGCGGTTACAAACAAGCCGCACTGAACCATGTACTGCAGCAACAAAACGGTCTTTAGCACCACCGACTTTCCGCCGGCATTTGGACCGCTCACCACCATCACCCTTTGCTCATTGAGCTCCAACGAAAGTGGAATCGCTTCCTTTTTCTGCGTTTTTAATTCTTTCCGCAATACGGGATGAATCCCCCTTCTCAAGGTAATTTGCGGACGTTCGCTGACCTTGGGTCGCTCAGCACCCTCCCTCGCACACCAATCGAATTTGGCCAAGGCAAAATCCATGTGCACCAAACGATCCATCATGACTTGCAAATCGACCTGATAGGGCGACAATTCCGCCGTTACCAACCGCAATATACGCTCCCGCTCCCTGCGCCTTTCTGCAAACAACTCCTTCAATCGGTTGTTCATCTCCAGCATTTGGGTGGGCTCTACATACAATACTTTTCCGGTGGCCGATATGTCTTTAACAAATCCTTGAACCCGACGCTTAAACTCGGCCAAAACAGGAATCACCAAACGCTCTTCGCGAACGGTAACATCGGTTTCTGCGGTAAATCCTTGCGATTTCCAGTCGCGAAAAATGCCACGCATCACATTTCTTGCCTCACCCTCTAAGCGCTGAATCTCTTGAGTAAGTTTGGCATATTGCGGGGTTGCACGCACCGATATTTGGTTAAATTCATCGATAACCCGACCTACAATCGCCGCGATTTTTTTGGTATAGTCTTCATTGGGAAGCTCGGCCGACAACAAAGCCCAAAAATCGGCGCGCAACTGCACGGTGGCCGCCAACTTTTGATAAGTTTGGGTTGTTGCCAGGATGGCCGCGAGGGCCTCTTCTTCCAAATAAAAATTCTCGATGCCCAAATGAGGCAAATACGCATGAATATCCTCGCCTTGAAATTGCAAAACACTGGGCGATAATTCGTTGAGCTGGTGAATCTGATCCAACAAATCCAATTGCAGCATCACCGCCTCATAGGTTGTTTGCATTTCCCATTTAGCAACCAAATTTTGGGTTGAGGGGTATTTACAGCGCTGGGCAATGGACGAACGAATGCCATCGAACCCAACTATGTGCTCAAAATCGGATGGGTATTTCACTTGCGGCCCTTTCTAGCGTTCAGTTCAGCCACCTGCATCTGGGTGATTACTTTTTCCATGAGTGCGGTAAACGCCTCGGGGTCGGCCTTCAGCCGAAGCAACTCTGCCTTGAAATCTGCGTATGAAACATCGTGTTTGGCACAGACAAAATTGTAATGAGACTGCCAAAGCGAGTCGGGCAAAGCGGCATAATTATATTTTATTTGATTGCCCGCCTCCAGCAACATCACATCACACATGAGATCAACCATCTTTTTCTCTTCCACGTGGGCTTTGGGCGCACAAGAAACCCAGGCACTGATGATGACCATTCCCAGCATGATTCGTTGAAAGCGTGATTGATTTTTCACAGAAGTACAAAATTACAACAATCGCAGCGGTAATTTTGTTGCTACAACGCGAGAATCCCATGACCCATTTAACTTCCATCGCAAAAAACATCGCACACATCCAGCAGCAGTTTCCACCACAGTGCAAACTCATCGTAGTGAGCAAATATCGAGAAGTTGCCGAGATACAAGCGGCCTATGATTGCGGACATCGCGCCTTTGCCGAAAATCGCGTCCAAGCCCTATTGGAGCGGGTGGAAGCCCTGCCCAACGAAATAGAATGGCACCTGATCGGACATCTGCAAACCAACAAAGTGAAATACATAGCGCCCTTCATTTCTATGATTCACGCGGTAGATAGCCTCAAATTGCTCCAAGAAATCAACAAAGAAGCTGCAAAAAACCAACGCGTCATCCCTTGTCTTGTCCAGTTGCATGTGGCACAAGAAGAAACCAAATTTGGCCTAGACCCCTCGGAAATTGACGCTTTCATGGTATCGGTAAAACAAGAACCTTTGAATCATGTGCGCTTGGTAGGACTCATGGCGATGGCTAGCAACACCGACAATCAACAGCAAATTCATGCTGAATTCCAGCAGGTGTCCGACACATTCAAAAAAGTAAAGGCATCGCATTTCGCGCAGGACGACGCCTTTTGCGAACTATCGATTGGTATGAGTTCAGACTATCCGATTGCCATAGAACACGGATCAACGTTGATTCGGGTTGGCAGCGCGGTATTTGCACAATAATAAGTTGGGCGCTCGACTTAGTAATTGTTGAGCATCATCGGCATGATGAGCATGGTAATGTCCTCATCGCGCTCGTTTTCATTTGGGATGACCAAACCTGCACGGTTAGGGGCCGACAAACGCAATTGAACCTGATCACCATCTAGGGTACTCAACATTTCCTTCAAGAATTTGGCATTGAAGCCAATTTCCATGTCGTTCCCTTCAAATTCACAAGGAATACGCTCTTGGGCTTCATTGGCCATTTCGATGTCTTCCGCACTGATGGTTAACTCGTTGCCGGTAACTTTAAATCGCACCTGATACGTAGTTTTGCTCGCGAAAATGCTGATACGATTGATAGAACTCAACAAGGCCATCCTAGAAATGGTAATCACGTTGGGGTTTTCTTGGGGAATAACCGCAGCGTAATCGGGGTATTTTTCATCGAGCAAACGACAAATCAAACGGGTTTCTCCGAAGGTGAAGTATACGTTGGAACGGTTGTAGTCCACCACAACAGGGGTTTCGTCGTTCGGCAACGCAGTTTTCAACAAATTCAAGGGCTTTTTGGGGATCAAGATGCTGTCTTCCACGCCCGTATTCAAATCTTTGCGGGTCAATCGCACCAATTTATTGGCATCGGTGGCCACAAAATTCACTGAATTGCCTTTCATCTCTAAATACAAACCGGTCAAGTTCAACCGCAACTCATCGGAGCCGGCTGCAAACAAGGTTTTGGAGATTGAGCGCAACAACACGTTGGCTGGAATGGTAAAACTTCCATCGGCATTGGATTCTGGCAAAGCGGGGAAATCCACCCCATCTTGTCCGGCCATTTTGTAACGACCATTGCTGTTCACCACTTCAATCCCAAACGTTTGGGTATCCACGTTGAACGTTACTGGCTGATCGGGCAAAGAACGCAGGATGTCGATCACCATTTTGCTGGGTACCGCCACTTTCATGTTTTCCTTGCACTCCACCTGCATGCTGGTTGTCATACTGGTTTCTAGGTCAGTACTATAAATCCGCAACTGATTGTCGCTGATGTCGAACAGAAAGTTCTCCAAAATGGGAATAATGGGTTTCGACATGATGGCACCGTTTACGGTTAACAAGTGCTGCAAGAGGTCGCTGGATGGCGCTATGAAATTCATGATTTATTCGGAGTTTTTATGGTTTTCCTTATTTACAAACTTATTGTATCTTCAGCTACAGAAATTCACATTGTTAAAACTTTTATGAACACTATTCGTCTTTGTCCTCTGGTTTTTCTTCTTCCACAATCACAAAAACGTCTTCATTGTCTTTTTTCATGAGGTATTTCTCACGGGCATAGCGCTGCAAGTTGCGATCATTGCCAAACAGGTATTGCTTTTGTTGGGCCAACTGGGCGATGGCTTTTTTGTGTTCTTCGATATTTTCTTCAAGCGCATCGATCTCTCTGCCGATTTTGTATCGGTAAAACAAATTATTCATGTCGAAAAATGCCATCCAAATGGCAAAAAATCCGAACAAGATGTAATAGCGGAAGCGAAACAGCGGATGCAGCATAACACAACAAATTTGCTCAATTTTTCAGATTATCCAACCCCACTTTTCGGGGCTGTGCTATAATTTGTACTATTTTCGAGGTCTGCATGAAAAACCCCTTTCTACTGTTGGTATTCACGGCCATTTTGGCGGCCTCATTTGGGTTGGGGGGCTGTGGTGAAAAGCAGCGTGCTGCCGGCAAAAACCAAATCGTGTGGATAAAGAACGCTTACGCGCAGTTTTTTCGCTTGGGCTATACTGCTTCTGACAGTTTTTTGGAATTGTTCGCCGATGAAAACGGAGAGAAAGTCATCGGTAAATTTCATTGGGGCAAATCCAGCCATGTAAGCGGCTACCAACCACGGGGTTCAATGGCCCGAATTGTTAGTTTATCGTCTATACATACCGGCATGTTGGCGGAGCTCAGCGCCCACAAAACCTTGGTTGGTGTTGAATCTCAGAAATACATCGCCCACCCAAGTTTATCGGGCACTCCTGAGCTAAAACGGCTCGCAGAAGTGGCACCAGACGGCCCCATCATCCCCGAAAAATTGGCTTTGTGCAGTCCCACCATCGTTTTGGGAACCCTCAGCAGCATCGAAGATAAACAGACCATAGAGCGACTCAGTCTGAACAAATTTTCTGTTTATTGGTGTCAAAACCACCTAGAAAACCACCCCTTAGGTAGATCAGAATGGCTCATTGCCCTGGGTTGGATCTGCGGCAAACCCACCCAAGCCCAAGAAAAATTTAACCGCATCCGTGCCGATTACGAATCGCTGGTTGAAAAGGCCAAGGCAATGAAATCGGAAACGCCAACGGTGATCACCAACTGTGTGTACAATGGCATTTGGTTTGTCCCTCAGTTTTCCTCCTTCGTATCACAGCTAATTCGGGATGCGGGCGGAAAGCCGATCAGCACCGAGGCGGGCAGTGGCAGCAATGTCATCAGCATAGAGAAAGCCGTTGGTTTGTTTGCCCAGGCCGACATTTGGATAAACACCGATCTATGCACTTCCCTGAATTGTTTGAGGTCGAGCGACCCCCGGGTGGCGCACATCAAGGCCTTTCGTCAGGGCAGGGTTTATCATTTCAACAAACAATTACAAACCAATGGCAGCAATGCCTACTGGGACATGGGATGCATCTATCCCAACCGAATTTTGAGCGATTTGTTTCACATTTTCCAGAACAACTTGCAATCGGATTCCTTGAACTACTACGATATTTGTCGGTGAGCAACCCCAAACGCATGCAAGATCACAAACCACGTATTACTCAGGCCTCCACGGTGAATCGCCGCGGCCTGCGGCCGCGGCTAACCCTGCTGCTGTTGGCAATCTTCGGCTTGGTCATACTCCTAGATCTTGAACCATTCTCATCCCGGTGGGACCTCCCCGGTGCCAATGCAATCTTCTGGGACCTCCATTTTCCCCGCGTGATGGCAGCTGCCATCGGCGGCATCGCCCTGGCCTGGAGCGGCCTGATGATGCAAACCCTGTTCAGAAATCCCCTGGCAGGCCCCTTCCTCATCGGCATCACCCCCGGAGCAACATTTGGCGTAGCCATCGTCACCTACCTTGGATCCCAAATCGGACTCGATGATAGTGGCACCTCCTTCGCCCTGCAACCCCTCGCTGCGCTCGGGGGCGCCTTCTTGGTACTGTCAATCCAACTCGCACTGCACAAAAAACTCACCCAACTGCACGCACTCCTGCTCGTAGGTCTCGTCCTGGGTTACTTCTTCGGCGCCGCCGTGGACATCATCACCCAAACTGCCCAAGCACAACAAGTAAAACAATTTGTGATGTGGGGCATGGGCGGATTCGACCGCGTCCTCCCCTCCCAACTCCCCATCTTGGCGGTTTCTGCTAGCATTGGATTGGGCATCCTGCTCCTAAACCGACATGCATTCAACGCCTACTTACTCGGGGATATTCACGTAGAAAGTGCCGGAAAATCAATCAAAAACCTACGCTTGTGGCTCATCATCGGCAGCGCAAGCATGGCCGCCATCGTCACTGCCTATTGTGGACCTGTCTCCTTCGTTGGCCTCATCGCACCGCATATCTCCCGCAAAATCAATGCTACCGAATCCCATGGCCCCAACATCCTTACCACCGCTTTCGCTGGAGCTGCCTTAACCCTCACCGCCGATATCCTCGCCAATCAATTGATCGCCAACAGCATACTCCCCATCAACGCCATCCTGTCTATCATCGGCGCCCCCGTGGTCATCTTCATGCTGGCACGCAAATAAGCCTTTACTCCAAATGCTCCTGCTTGATGATGTGGTCGATCTGATAATCCAACACCGGATCGTATTCCTGCTTCAAATTGTGTCCGTAAAAACTGCCAAACGCCTGCCAAAATAAGGCTTCGGTGGTTCCGCGATAATTTTTCATGATCTCCCAACTCGTCTTGCCCGTTTCGCGGTGCAACAACTTCATCAGCACCTGCCCCTCCCCAATGGTCATGTTCTTCAATTGCTCCATGTACATCTGTTTGATGCTTTCCTCGCACTGCTTGATGTACTTTTTGCGCTCCCGTCGATTCTGAATGGTGTTCAACTTGTCTTCCATCGCACGCATTTTCATGGCCGCCATCTTAGCATAAGGCATTGTCTTTATCACCCTCCGCTTCAAAATCTGATAATCCTTCTTCCGCTGCTCGTCCATACTGCCCGAAATCAACACCGGATCCATCCGACGAAAATCACTGGTCTCTATGGTGTCGACCTTCTCCGGTTCAGACGAGCCCCAAATCTGAGCCCGCAATCCCATCGAACTGAAAAAAAGAAATAAAACGAGACTCCCTTTTAAACTTTTCATGTCTTTATACGTCTAATCAGCGCTTGATTCGAACTGGGGTTTTATGGGGTTTCTGCCCGACCATATCCAGCCCAACACCCCAAACAACATCAGTGCCAAAGAAATCATTTGGGCTTGACTGAACAACAAACCCGCCACCTCATACAAACTCTCTCCGTGTTCACGGATCGATTCGATGAGCATCCGCTCAAGTCCCGCCATCATCATGTAGGCCGAAAACAGCTGAAAAGGCGCCAACGACCATTTGCGCAAAACAAACCACAACAAAGCAAACAAACCCAACGCCATCAGGGCTTCATACAAGGGAGTGGGATAAACCGGCACCGACAGCTGATAGCAATATTCACCGGAACAGCCCGGGATCATTTCCATGCCCGCCGAAGCGTAATCCTTGCCCAATACATTGTGGGGATATTTGTAAGCCCAGGCCCAATCGGGCAGTCCGGGATTTGGTTTCACATTCGCGATGCCCCAATCACCATCTCCAGAGAAATGACAACCGAAACGCCCCAAACCATAACTCAACATCATCGCAGGTCCGCCCGCATCAAACACATGACGCCAATGCATTCCATGCTTTTGGGTATACCAAATCACCCCGGCAGCACCGCAAATGAGCCCGCCGTAGAACGTCCACCCACCACTGGTCAACAAATCCACCAACAGGGTTTCCCAATGAATTTCGCTGGGCGTTTCCAACAAATGGAATACTTTCGCCCCCAAAAAACCACTGAGCAGGGCAATGGTGGTGATGTTCGACATCCGCACAGAGGCATCCATCTCCACGATGGTTTCAGAAGGGGTTTCCCTGCGTTGTTTTTTATCGGCAACCCAAGTCCTCCAGAGGAAAAACGCCATCGCACCGATACCAAACAACCAACTTCCCTCGGTGGAAAACACATGGTCTTGGGGAGAAAACCCATCGCCCGTTTCCACCATCAGGTAGAGAATTTTGTATCCGAAAACAAACGACATCAATCCATTGATTAAATATTCGCTGCGATACACCCCTACGCCGGTCACCTGTTTTACTTTGACCTTGGCAAAATCTCCCGACAGCGTTTTACGCGCAAACTCAGTAGACATCGCCCAATAAGCCGCGCCAATGCTGAGGGCAACGAAAAATCCGAACGTATTAACGACTTTTAAAAAGGGCAAGGAAATCCCCGTGAGATCAAACAAGAAATGATAGAGGGTTGGAAACACAGGTGCAAGTTAATAACCAACCGCCGCGTAATCAAATTCGGCTTGTACCCATCCTTCGGGATTCAGGGAGGCCAATTGCACATCCACCACGGTGTTCACCAACAGCGGATCGTAATCCGTAGCCACTTTGATGTAGTTATCGGTGAATCCAAACATCACCCCACGGCGTTCTTCCTCTTCAAACAAAACGGGTCTGCGGGTACCCAAATGCTCCCGATAAAAGGCCATACGCTTCTTTTCGCTGAGGCCGCGCAACATTTCTCCGCGTTCCATTCTCACTTTCACGGGCACCACCTCCTTCATTTTCTTTGCGGTGGTATTGGCCCGCTCCGAATAGGGAAACACGTGCAGGTAGGAAATGTCCAATTCGTTCAAAAAGCGATAGGTTTCGAGGAAATGCTCTTCTGTTTCACCCGGAAAGCCCACGATTACATCCACACCGATACCACAATGCGGCATCAGTGATTTAATTTTCTCGATGCGCGAGCGGTACAAATCGCTGAGGTATTTGCGACGCATGCGGGTCAAAATTTCATCACTCCCACTCTGCAACGGTATGTGAAAATGTGGCACAAAACGTTGACTGCGCGACACAAATTCTATGATTTCATCGGTGAGAAGATTGGGTTCTATGCTGCTGATGCGATAGCGATCCACGCCTTCAACCGCATCAATGGCCTTAACCAAATCGAAGAAATTCTGGTTGTGCTCCACGCCAAAATCGCCCAGATTCACCCCGGTTAATACGATCTCTTTGGCCCCCTGCTGCGCGGCTTCTTCCACCAATTTCAGGGTATCAACCACATTGGCACTCCGGCTTTTGCCCCTGGCCAATGGAATGGTACAAAAACTACAGAAATAGTCGCAACCGTCTTGTACCTTCAAAAAGATCCGCGTGCGATCGCCCACACTGTAGCCGGGCACAAAGGTGTTGACTTCTTTGATGGGCGCATTGTGAACCAGCGCTTTGGGTTCTTTTACCAAAGTGTGAAGGTGATCGATCAATTGAAACTTTTCGGCCGCACCAAGCACCATATCTACACCCGGAATTTGGGCAATTTCTTGGGGCTTGAGTTGGGCGTAACAGCCAATGACCACCACATAGGCTTGGGGATTTTGCTTGAGCGCTTCCCGCACCACTTTTTTGCATTTGCGATCGGCGTGATCGGTAACGCTGCAAGTGTTGATCACATATAAGTCAGCGCCCTCTTGAAATTCACGTTTCTCGAATCCCGCTTTGGTCAATTGCTGTCCGATGGCACTACTCTCTGCAAAATTAAGTTTGCATCCAAGGGTATAAAAGGCCACGGTTGACATAGGAATACGGAACTACAAAGGTACAAAATCCTTGCTGGCTTAAAAAACCAAGGCAAACTCGAGACTCCACGTACCAATCATTTGCGGGGTACCGGGCTTTTCTTTCAGCGGATCAGTGGTCGGCGAAATCAATTCAACTTCTTGATCCCCTACACCGTCGTTGTCGGTATCCACCAAACCTCTTAGTAAAAAATTATTATTGAGGTTGAGCAAACCCATCTTCATCGACATTGAATACCCCATCGATTCACCCCGGTACTGGTAACCCACCACGGCTTGCAAATCGTACATTTTCAAGGGCAATCGATCCCATTCTTTGATGGAATTGTAGGTTTCAGTTGCCGTTGCCAGAGGACGTTTCTGCGGACCCACGTATAACACCGAGTTAAAATTATAGGCCAATTGTACCCCAGCTTGAAGTTGCTTAATTTGTTTGTCGCGCTGCTTCGACAAGCGATAGTTTACCAACAGGGGCAAATCCAAACTCATCAAGCTTATTTTGGTGTAAGCAGAATTGATGGCGGTATCGGTGGCTTTGGCGTTGGCAAAATTGCTGCCGCGCATTCTCAGATCCAAGCCCGATTGAAAGCCCCAAGGTGATGGTTTTTTCTCGGGATTAGAATGAATATACAGGCCAGCCATAAATCCTACGGTAGGACGGGGTTTCTGCAATTTCCCGCCGTACATGGAATTAATGCCCAAACCCATTTTTAACCCGTAATTCTGTCGACCTTCGTAATCCAAATCAGATACGGCTTGTGCTTGCAGATGAGCAGCACCGAGAAACAAAGTGACGAGGGATAGAATTCGGTTTATTTGCATATAGGGTTAAATTTCTTTGCCTTTCAGTGCCGCAGAAACAGCCACATCCATCAATCGCTCGGCAAAAGGACGGGTATAATCGTTCAATTCCGTCACCGCCGCGAGGATGCTGTCTTTGTCGCCACGCTCTGCCAATAGACACGACAATGTAAAAATCCGTTGTTTGGTGCCTTCCATTTCATTTTCATTGAGCAGGTTGGCATTCTTTTCGATAAACCGTTCGGCCAAATACACCAATTGCTGTCCTTCGTTGATGGCCTCTTGGTGCAATCGGGCAGCCACATCTTCTTGTGCATGCTGAAATCCAGCAAGCAACATGGCTTCCACTTGATCATCTGTGAGGCCGTATTGGGGTTTAATATCGATTTGTTGTGCCACACCGCTGCGCAATTCTTTGGCGGAAACTTTGAGCAAGCCATCTGCATCGAGGGCAAAGGCCACTTCAATTTTGGGGAATCCTGCGGGCATGGCTGGGATGCCTTTAAGGATAAACTCACCCAATTTGCGGTTCTGGGCTACGAGTTCTCTTTCGCCTTGATAAACGCTGATTTTGAGGTTTACTTGTCCGTCTATTGAGGTCGTGTATTCCCTACCCACTTTGCAGGGAATTTTATTGTTTCGGGGGATGAGCACATCCATGAGGCCACCGGCGGTTTCAATGCCGAGACTCAGGGGGGTAACATCCAGCAGCAAAATATCTTTGCGATTTCCGGCCAACACATCGGCTTCGATGGCGGCTCCGAGCGCTACCACTTCATCGGGGTTGAGGGTATCATTGACGGAAACGTGAGGAAACTGAGATTCCAGAAGGGTTTTAATCTGGGGGTAGCGCGTGGAGCCGCCCACCATAACTACAGCGTCGATGTTTTCAGGTTTCAAGGAGGCATCGCGCAGGGCGGCCGCAATGCAATCTTGGGTTTTTTGAAGGACTTCCTTTGCGGCCGCCTCCAAACCCGTGTAGTCTAAGGAAAGCGACAAATTAGAGCCATCGAGCAGGGCAAATTCGCAAACAAAGGTTTGTTGAGGGTCCTTGCTCAACGCAATTTTCGCCTCTTCAGCCACCAACCGCAAACGCTGAATTTCGCCCGCAGCCGTCAACCCCTGTAGCGCAGGATGCAACTGTTGCCAGTGCCTCATCACCGAACGGTCAATATCATCCCCTCCTAGCGCAGTGTCGCCTTTGGTAGCCATCACATCAAATACCCCATCTTCAATTTGTAATACCGATACATCAAAAGTACCACCACCCAAATCGTACACCAATACGGTATGCACCTCATCGCGATCCAATCCCAATCCGTAGCTCAAACTGGCCGCTGTTGGCTCGTTAACAATGCGCAATATTTCCAAACCCGCCAACTTTCCGGCATCGCGCGTAGCCTGTCGCTGTGCATCATTGAAATAGGCCGGCACCGTTACCACCGCCTGATTCACCTCGGCATTCAACGCATTTTCCGCCTTCACTTTTAGGGCCTTCAATATAATGGCACTGAGTTCGATGGGATTGTAGTATTTGCCATCTACCTCAATTTTCACCATGGAATCATTGTCCTCGTCGATGATCCGATAACCCAAATAGGCCTGATAATTAACAATGTCTTTGTAACTGCGTCCCAGCAATCGCTTCACACTGAAAATGGTGCGTTCAGGCTCGGTAATCAATCCGCCTTTGGCCAAAACACCCACACGAGCCTCCCCACCGGGCAACAACCCAATCACCGAAGGCACCAATGCGCCAAGTTCATCGTTGATTACCTCGGCTTGTTTGCTTGCCGGATTCACCCAAGCCACCAAACTGTTGGTTGTACCCAAATCAATGCCTACCACCACTTGCGGCTTTGCCACTTTCCCCGATAAATCTATTTTAATCTTGGCCATCGAACACGCTGTTACTAGCTACAAAGTTAGGGCGTAAAACAATGATTTGGGAAAGGGAATTTCATCACTTCCTGACATTCTTATGACCAAATCCTTACAATTCAATCAACCCCTTTTTTTGGGGTAGCGTTAATTTTGCCTCACCAAAAAATCATGAAAAAATCACACATCATTCTAGGCACCGTGATTGCAACACTGTGCAGCAGTCCTTTGAAGGCGCAAACGGTAGTTTCCGACTCTGTAGCCATGGGCGCTGGATATGGCAAAGCGGTTTATTACAACATTCGTACTGGAGCAGAATCTGCGGTTGCTATGGACAAGTGGCATTTTTCGCACACAACCGTTTCTCGAGACAATTGTATTCGCGTGAACCACATGGGCGGTGTAGAGGTGTTTGCTTATCCCAAGGGCGATAACACCCGATTTTCACAATTCGATACCACGGGATGGGCTAGCTGGACAAAATACTACAACGACATTCACGTACACGAAAAAGGGGCCTTGAACCAGTCTCCCAATGCTACCAACATGTGGGATTTTAGCTGGGGTATTTATGACCCTACCACCAAAGAAGTTACCGGCGATTCTCTCTTCCTATTCGTAATTACCCACCCCGGCGTTGGCACTGGTAAATCGTTCATCAAATTCATGCCCATCAAACAAAATCCTAGCGGCGATTTCATTTTCCGCACCGCCATGGTCGATGGTACCTTTGATAAAACAGATACACTGTTGCAAAGCAGTGCTGCGGGTAAAAGTTATAAGTACTACTCATTCGGTGTAGGCGATGTTTATCCAGAGCCCAACCGCGACGAGTGGGATTTGTTGTTCACCCGTTACTACGCATTAACAACCCCTCCCGGTGGCGGAACTGCGGTCATGTACCCCACCATGGGTGTTGAAAGCAAGCGTGGAACCCGCGTGGCCAAAGTAACCGACTACAATTGGGACATGATCGCATCGAGTCCATCGCAGGCAATCGCAGGAATAAAAATCCCAGGAACACCCTCAGAATTGAACAAAGACTTGACCCGCATTGGGGGTGATTGGAAAGCGTTCAACAATGCTACAGGCAGGTGGACAATCCAAACCAACTGGAACTACGTGATAGAAAGTGTACGTAACATCACCGGCAGAGGCGATACAGCATACTACATGCTATCGTTCACCGGCTTCACCGGTTCATCGCGCGGCGAAAGCCAATTCCGCAAATTGCTATTGACACCAACTGCATCAGCCCGCACCGAAACCAAACAAATTGAAGTGAAATTGTTCCCCAATCCGGTTCAAAACAACTTGATGATTTGGGCGCCCGAATTCAAGACCTTGTCTACGGTAAACATCGTGGCCGCTGATGGTCGAATCGTTTCACAGAAAACCATCGATTTCAGTGCAGAAACCTCAGCAAATTTGGATGTTACTGGTTTGGCACAAGGTAGCTACTGGTTGCAAATCAACAGCGACAAAGACCGCGTTAATTTGCCGTTTATAAAACACTAATTCCGCATGCGGAGCACGCTTCTTTGGTTGATCGGGATTGCTCCCGCAGTGCTTTTTTCCCAAAGCAAAGACACCCTGCACGATTTGCAGGTGTTAGACCCTGCGGGTGTATCCTGTTCCATCAACGGCATTGCCACCAGCGGTGCCACGGAGCAAGTAAAAATCATTGGCGCCCAAACCATCAAAGAGATGGGTGCCCAAAATGCCGCGGAGGTTCTTCAGAACCAAAGCGGCATTTTATTGAATCAGGATGCCCAATTGGGAACGGGTATTTCCCTGCAAGGCCTGAGCGGACAGTCGGTCAAAATCATGATCAACGGAGCGCCCGTTGCCGGGCGCCTGAATGGAAATATCGACATTTCTCAAATCCCAACGAATCAAATCGAACAAATTGAGATCATTGAAGGACCAATGAGCGTGTTGTTCGGTTCCGACGCCATGGGTGGCATCATCAACATCATCACCAAACAACCCCAAACGGTTCGCACCAAATCTACTGCGCGCTTCTACCACGATGGCAGAAGCAATACCAACCTCGATATGGATGTTTCTATTCCGGTGAAGCAGCAGCGTTCCACATTGCAATTGTTTGCAGGTCGACACTTCTTCGGGGGCATGGATTTCGATACCCTCACCCGCAGCTACGATTGGAAACCCAAAACCAAATATTTTGGGGGAGTGGGATATCGTTTGAGCGGCAATAATTTCCGTCACGATATCCGCGCCAACCACTTTTACGAAAACATGCTAGATCGCAGCAATGCGGAATACAACCTCATCACAGTAACCGGCTACAACAATCGTTTTTTCACCCAGCGCAGCGATGTCGCGGTGCAGAGCAATGGCAAATTCAGTGTTGGCAACAAAACCATCAACGCCAAATTCAACAACAGTTGGAACGGCTACCATCGGTACAACACCATCATCAAAAGAAATTTGGTTAACGGCGATGAGACGCCTTCATTTATTGGCGAGCGCGATACTACCCGAAACCACCTTTTCAATGCACGTGGCTTTTTTGAAATCGAAAAAAAGCTGATTCAACGCAATTCGCTCATGTTGGGCTACGACGCCAACCACGAAATCCTATCGACTGGTAAGATCCGTGAGCCCAAAAGCATGACAGATATAGGCTTGTTCGTTCAAGGAAAATGGAAACCCAACAATCAGTGGCTCATTCAGCCCAGTTTGAGGGGCAATTTCAACTCCCGATTTGGTGAGCCCATTCTAACATCAACACAGAATCTGCGATTCACCCCCATCATTCCGGCCTTGCAAACCCGCTACAAAATTGGCAACTCCATGTGGCGCATGTCATACGCCAAAGGGTATCGAGCTCCTAGTTTAAAAGAGTTGTATTTCTTGTTTGTGGATATAAACCACAACGTGCGCGGCAACGAACAACTACAAGCAGAAGTGGCCCACAATTTCATGGCCTCCTACAAATATCGCCATTCTGTAAACCGAGCCAATCCATACTTGCCAGGGCATACCCATCCAAACAGCAACCGAAGGGCATTGACTTTTGAGTTGAATACACGGGCATTTTACAACCGGGTATCTCAACAAATTCAACTCGCAATGCTCGATCAGAACACCCAACTTTATCAATATATCAACATCGGAAAGATTCAAAGCAAGGGCGTAAATTTCGACATAGACATCAGCCATGCGCATTCCGTTTATGCCAAGTGGACCACCTTTGCAACCTTGGGCGCCGATTGGATCAACACGCGCAGTCAACTGTTCGACACCAACGATTGGCAAGGATTCAACACCCTGCAAGGCAAGTTCAACCTGAAACTCAATCACACCAAATCCCGAAGTAGTGCGCAGATTTTCTGTCGATACAGCGGTACCACTCGCGGCTTTTTGGCCAACGGCAGCACCTATAAAATTTCACCATATACCTTGGTTGATTTCAACGTCAATACCACGATCTCCAAAAACTCAAAATACCCCCTGTTGTTACAAGCGGGGTGTAAAAATGTGTTCAATGTGACCCAGCTTCAAGGTCAGGCCGGCGGCGGAATTCACGGAGGCAATGGGGTGCTTAACATTTCACCCGGAAGGGCCTTATTTTTGTCCATTAGTTTCCAATTTCCATGATACGCCGTAAAAACATCGTACTTGTAGCCTTGATTGCAGCCGCCTTTTTTACCGCTTGTGAAAAACCGGAACCCCTGTATCCACAACCCAAAACTTCCGTGGGGGTGCAATCGCAGATTTTTGCGATGGGCGAAACTTATGCCAATCAACTGTGGTTTGATTTCGCCACACAAAAAACAGAAACCAATGCGTTTGGCCTCTGGCACATGGGCTTTTCTTGCGACCCCAATCAGCCCCGCGTTTGCATTAACGGCGGCATCAGCGCCAGCTTCGGGGTGGCCAAGTTCTCAGGAAACAGCTTCGGAAAAATCACAACCGATAGCCTGAAAAAAGCAACCTGGTACTTCGACAATCCCAATGGTGATGAGGACTCCTCTGCCTTTCCGATGGCTTTCTCAAAAAAAGGGGGACAGTGGGAGATTGGCAATTACACCTATGTGATAGACCTGGGCGATAAAATCAAAGACAGCACCCGCTATGTGCAACTCAAATTCAACGGATGCAAGCCCGGACAAACATACGAGTTCAAATACGGTAATGTGAATCAAAAAGGCAACTATCAGAAACAACTCATGCCGATAGATCCCGCCAAGAATTTTATGTATTACCAGTTCCTTGAGCACCGCATCGTGGAGAATGAGCCCATGAACAATGATCGGTGGGACATACTTTTCACCACCTACAAAGAAAGCGTGCCCGATGCCAATGGCGTTCACTACCCTTACGTGATTCGGGGCGTGCTCATCAACACGAAAAAAGTGGAAGTGGCCGAACTCAACAAGGCAGACTTTAATGCCATTAATAAATCTTATGCCATGGGGGCTATCTACACGCGAAAACAAGATGAAATTGGCTATGATTGGAAACAATACGATCAAGCTGCTGAGCGATATACCATGGTCCCGGGCCGCGTATATCTGCTAAAAACGAGCGATGCTTACATCAAAGTAAAATTTGTGGATTTCTATGATGACCAAGGCAAGAAAGGCTACCCCAAAATGGCTTGGGAAATTTTGCAATAACCTTTCCTGGGTTTTTTTGTTGAATTGGTGTAATGTCATTTTTATTTCTCGATTTTTTGGATAATTTGCAGTCAACAAATCGGTATTCCGGTGCGATGTCTAACCCAAAAAATCTCCATCATGAGCAACAAGAAAAACGACAAAGGCAAATGGTTCCACAAGTTACACCAATTGCAAAAACGCATGACCCGAATGACCTCCAACGAAGGCCACTCCGCCGACAAATTGGCCATCAGAAAATCTCGAATCCGAACCTTGTTAAATCAAATTAAAGGAAGGGGCAAAGCGTACGTCCCGCCAATAGACATAGAACCCAATTTACAGTGAAACATATCATTCTGTCCATCACCTTGGCCGCCGCTGCACCTGCTGTATTGGCACAACACGAAAATCACAACCACACAGCCACCACCCCTGCCCCGAAGGTGGCTGAAGCACATTTGAAAAATTTGCGACAGCTCACCTTCGGGGGTGATAATGCTGAGGCCTATTGGAGCTTCGATAGCAAAGCCATCACCTTCCAAAGCAACTACAAACAATGGGGTGTTGAGTGCGATCAAATCTTCACCTCATCCGTGAAAAAGATGGGGAAAGACACTGCCCGCAAATCTGCCATGGTAAGCACCGGCTTGGGTCGTACAACCTGCTCCTATTTCATGCCCGACAACAAACATATTTTGTACGCCAGCACGCATGAAGGCTACAGCGCTTGTCCGCCAAACCCCGAATCCAACGGTAAATACGTTTGGGCCATTTACCCAGATTTTGACATCTATGTGGCCGATCTCAAAGGGAATATCACCCAGAAACTCACCAACACCCCGGGTTATGATGCAGAAGGAACCGTTTCTCCCGACGGAAAATCCATTGTTTTCACCAGCACACGCAGCGGCGATTTGGAATTGTGGATCATGGACATGGACGGTAGCAACCAACGACAGGTAACCACTGGCCTGGGATATGATGGTGGTGCGTTTTTCTCGCCAGACTCCAAGAAATTGGTTTTCCGCGCCAGCCGCCCCCAAACCGAAGAGGAAATCACCAAATACAAAGATTTGTTGAGTCGCGGTTTGGTTGAACCCACCAACATGGAAATTTACACCTGCAATGTAGATGGCAGCGATTTAAAGCAAGTAACCCAATTGGGCAAAGCCAACTGGGCACCCTTTTATCATCCCGGCGGAAAGAAAATCATCTTCTCAAGCAACCACCACAGCAAGCGCGGTTATGATTTTCAGCTGTACATGATCAATGAAGATGGTACCGGCCTCGAGCGCATCACCAACGAGAGTATGTTCAACGCCTTTCCGATGTTCTCCCCCAATGGCAAACAACTGATTTTCAGCTCTAATCGCAACAACCACGGCACCAGAGACACCAACTTATTCTTGGCCGACTGGTTAGACTGATGCTCGTCAAAACCGAAGCCATCGTCGTTAAACGAACCCCTTACACCGACCATTCAGCGGTGGTGAAGTTGTTTACCCGAGAATTTGGGCTACTCCCCTTCCTCATCCAAGGATTGCACGGCAAGCAAAACAAAAATTCGTTGTTCCAACCGGGCACCTTGGTAGAAATTGTTTTCCATAAACAAAACAAGGGCATGATGCGCGCCAAAGAAGTATCATTGGTCTCCGGTTGGGGATACAGCCACTACCCCATTCACGATCAAGTGCGTTGGTTTTTCCTGGAATTGCTCAGCCACGTACTCCAAGAAGAACAACCCGAAGAAAGTCTGTTTAATTTATCCAAAACAACGTTTCAAAAACTGAACGACGGGTGCAAAGACCTGCCCATTTTACCCATTCAGTATCTGTATGAATTTTGCGAAGTCACCGGTCATGGATTGCAATTAGACGCCGAGAGTATCTCTTTGGGACTAGACATTGTATCGGGAAGCACGGCCACATCGCGCAGCATACCTTCCAATACCATTGACGCAGACCATTGCGAATGCTTGGCACAAATACTATCGGGAGAAGTAAAAACCGCGCCAGCCAAAATCCGCAGGCTCCTGGTGAGCAAACTGGTCGATTACATCGAAACGCACATCATCCCCGGAAAAACCATTCAATCGTTGGAAATCTTGCAGTTAATTATGCAAGAACCGCAGTAGCCACCTCGTCGTTGAGCATCGCTACCGCCAAATCAACCATGTTTTTTGAACCCACAAACATGGGCACACGTTGGTGTAACTCGGTGGGCTTTACGTCCAAAACGCGCTCAGAACCCGTACTAGCCGCACCACCCGCTTGTTCTGCCAAAAACGCCATGGTGTTGCACTCATACATCAAACGCAGTTTGCCATTGGGCGACTTCTCTGTAGATGGGTAAATGAAAATACCCCCTTTGAGCAAATTGCGGTGAAAATCGGCGATCAAAGAACCAATGTATCGGGCTGAATAAGGTCGGTTCGTGGCTTTATCCTTCGCTTTACAAAAAGAAACATAATCTTGAACTCCCTGGGGAAAATCCTCCAGGTTGCCCTCGTTCACACTAAAAATCTTGCCATCAGCGGGTGTTTGAATGTTGGGATGACTCAAGCAAAATTCCTGAATGCTATCGTCGAGGGTAAACCCATTCACCCCCACGCCTGTGGAATATACCAACATCGTACTTGAACCGTAAATAAAATAGCCCGCCGCCACTTGGTGCTTGCCCTTTTGAAGACAATCGTCGATGGTGGGTTTTGCCATGGGATTTTTGCGGCTGTAAATGCTAAAAATGGTACCGATGCTCGCATTTACATCGATGTTTGAACTGCCGTCTAGGGGGTCCATCGCCACGATATACTTCTCATTTTCGGCGCCCTCAACATAGTAAACATCGTCGTTCTCTTCTGAAATGATCATGCAAACTTCCCCACTGCGACTCAATGCGGCAATGAAAATGTCGTTGGCAATCACGTCTAACTTCTTTTGCTCCTCACCCTGAATGTTGGTTGAGCCCTGGTTTCCCAAAATATCGATCAATCCTGCCTTGCGCACATCGCGGTTCACCATCTTCGCAGCCAATTCCAAAGAGCGAAAAATCTTACTCAAAGAACCTTGGGCATCCTTATAAAGTGCCTGCTGGTCTACAATGTATTGTTCGAGGGTGATAACTTTAGAATATGACATATCAAGAATGAGGACAATTGGTATTTATTTTGCAAAACAACAACAAAAACCTGAATTAACCGTCAATCTCTCTCTGCAATGAAAATCTTCAAGTTCGGCGGCGCATCCATAAAAAATGCCCAAGGCGTAAATAATGTGGCACAAATCATCCAAAGCCACAGCAACAGCAATCTATTGGTCGTTGTGAGCGCTATGGGAAAGACAACCAATGCGTTAGAGCAGGTCATTCATCACTGTTACCACAATACAGGTGAGGCCAACAAGGCCCTTCAAACCGTGTTTGAATACCATGATGGCATCCTTAAAGACTTGTTTGGCGAAGCCGATTTGGTGGGTGTAAGCGATATCAGAAATCTTTATTTGGAGCTCGAATGTTTTGTAGACAACCCCAATTTGCAGGAAGATTATGACTTTCTGTACGACCAAATCGTCGGCTATGGCGAATTGATGGCCACCAAAATTGTCAGCAACTACCTCCGATCGCAAAGAATCTCGAACCAATGGATCGATGCCAGAAACTTCATCCAAACTGATAGTCGCCATCGCGATGCGCGGGTTCAATGGCCAGAAACTGAAAAGGTGATTAAAAATCGCTTGTTGCCCATTGCCAAGAAAAACCTGGTCATTACCCAAGGTTTTATCGGACGGGGATTTTCAGGAGAAAGCACAACCCTGGGCCGTGAGGGCTCCGATTACAGCGCCGCAATTTTTGGCAGTGTGATGGGGGCTGAATCCATCACCATTTGGAAAGACGTGGCCGGGGTGATGAATGCCGACCCAAACAAATTCGAGAATGCAACGCTCATTTCAGAACTCACCTACAACGATGCCATTGAATTGGCATATTACGGCGCCTCGGTTATTCACCCCAAAACCATTCAACCTCTGCAGGCCAATGGCATCCCGCTGTATGTGCGATCGTTCATCAATCCCGAGGCGGCCGGCACAAAAGTGAGTGCAGATAGCAGTGTCATTTCCGTTCCCTGTAAAATCCACAAAGCCCAACAGCTGCTGCTTGAAATTCGCACCCGTGATTTTACTTTCATCGCCGAAGACCACCTCAAACAAATCTTTCAATCGCTGTCTGAGAACAAAGTGCGCTGCAATCTGATGCAAAACTCTGCCATCTATTTTCGCTGCGTGATCGACAACAAAGAAAACCGACATCAGCCGTTGATGGACGCGTTGCAAATGCTGGGATTGGACGTAACGCTACATGCTGGACTAGAATTGCTGAGCATCTACCACCCTCAGGGCAGTTTTGACAGACTTACAGACGTGGGCAATCACAACATTGTGTTGCAGCAAAACATGGGCAATTCTACCCACTACTTGATTACGGCCTAACGCGCAATCGCTGTCCTACCTCTATTTGATTGGTTTCTAATCGATTCCAAGCCTTTACTTCGTCCACAGAAACACCATATTTCCGCGAAATGGAATACAGGGTTTCGCCGGGTTGAACGAAATGATAGGCATCGAATACTTGTCCGTTTGCGCCTGATTTTGAGGGCGAAGCCGCCGCAGCAGAAACGCGCTGTAGATATAATTTTCGGTCTACCATCAGGGGTTTTCCATCCAACTGATTCCATGCCACCAAAGAATCCACCGGCAACCGGTACAAACGCGCGATGGAAAATAAGGTTTCACCGCGGATGACGATGTGGGTTCGCGGACTGTTGCTAGATCCTGTGTTGCTCATGAAATTGCGGTAGTCTACCTGGGTTTCTTCACTCATCTTCACGTTTGGTCTCAGCACCAGAATTTGTCCGGCCGCCACAGTATATCCATCCAAATTGTTCCATCTGGCCAAATCCAAAGCCGTCACATTCATGCGCTGGGCGATGTCTTGCAAGGTCTCTCCTGCTTGAACCTCATACACCGTTCCCTTGGGTTGATTTTCTTTGTTGATGGTGCGCTGATTCAATATCAAATCTACCGCGTTTACTTGGTTTGGGTTGTCGTTGCGCTCCAAAATCGCCGGTGGTGTTTCGCGCTTCTCCTTGAGGTTCACGATTTCGCCAGGGCGCACCTCTAAGCCGGGCTCTAGGCGATTCAATTTGTAAAGGTGCTTCACTTTCACCCCGTATTTTTGGGAAATATCCCGCATCGTTTCACCATTTTTTACGGTGTGATTATTTTCAACGGCCCTGCGGTGCTTGGGTTTTAGGTAGATTATTTCGCCGGGACTGAGCATATCCCCCTTTGAAATGTCGTTGTATTTATAGATTTGCCAGGTCGACATGTTATACCGAGCAGCCACTTGCTCAGGGGTTTCGCCGGGTTTCGCTACGATAGCCTGAATGCCGTTGACCTCCAAAGGTGAGGTCGAAGTATTTGTGCCCGGAACATAAAAATCCTCTCCCAATACCACTATCGAATCGTACTGACTCAATCGATATTTTTCGATCACGCCGATGAGAATGTTGCCATAGTTGGGATTGGTGGCGTAACCCGCTTCGCGCAATCCATGAGCCCATCCTTTGTAGTCAGTTGCACTCATCTCAAACAACAAATAATATCGCCTAGCCCCCTTCAAGAACAGGGAATGGTCGCGATAACTATCAAACGCCGTCTCATACCCACGAAAACACTCGTCTTTGGCATCGTCATCGGCCAAACAAAACTTGCCCGTCCAGTTGGACCTACACTTGATCCCAAAGTGATTGTTGCAATTTTTAGCCAACTTGCTGTTGCCGCTGGCACTTTCCAAAACGCCCTGACCCAAGGTAATACTGGCTGGAACCCCATGCGCACGCATTTCCTGCATCGCCACAAACTTGAATGAATCGATATACTGTCGGGTACTCATGAGCTGCGCCGATAGCCAACCACAGGTCAACATACCCCACAGCAACATCCCCAATCGCAGATCAAAGAGCCGTTTAAAAGGAATCTTCATTGATGCAAACCTACTTTTCTATTGTCAATCGCCCCAACCATTTTATCCAATGAATGTGCAATACCATGCGATAATTCGCCAATAAATCCCGATTTTTGTACATATCATGATGAAACGCATTCTGTTCACCTTACTCGCCCTCATCAGTTTCACCCCTGCTTGGTCGCAATTCGGTTTCCCAAAACCCGTTTTCAAAGCCACTTTTTCCAAAACTCAAGCCAAAGCGGGCGATGTCGTTGACATCATCATCCGATTCAATGTAGCCAAGGGATTCCATGTTTACAGCGAAAAAAGCGATTGTGGGGACGATAACGGTCCAATCCGCGCCAGTATCGACTTCACCCCTAACCCATCTTACCAATTGGTGGGCAAATTTTACGGGGTGGGCGACCACATGGTGAAAGAAACCGATGTGTTCAATTGCACCACCGGCGAGTTTACCGGCAAAGGTGAGTTTAGACAGAAAATCAAAATTTTGAAAAGCCTTCCTGCCGGCGGTATACAAATGTTGTTTAATGGACAAATTTGCAATGAAGGTGGATGCGATAATATCAGAGATGTAAAAATCACCACCCCTGGACTGGAAGTTTCAGGCACAGCAGAAGCAGACCAAACTTTAACGCAGCCTGCGGTAACAGTTTCCGATGCGGTAGACACAGTAGCCACCGCCCCCACTGAGGCACCGATTGCCGTGAGCGCAGAAGCCCCAGCCTACAAACAAGGCAAAGCGCTGCCCCTGAAAACGTTCAATGGGCAAGCCAACGAAGAACAAAGTAGTGGATTTTGGGGCCTGTTCATTTTGGCCTTTTTGAGCGGGTTAACAGCCCTGCTTACACCTTGCGTGTTCCCCATGATCCCTATGACGGTTTCGTTTTTCATCAAAAACAACAACCGCAAAATTGCCTTGCGCGATGCGGGGATATTCTCATTGAGCTTGATAGGATTTTACACCATTTTGGGTACAATTGTCGCGGTTTCCTTTGGATCCAACGCCGTAAATTTTATCAGCACCCATTGGATTCCCAATATTTTCTTCACCCTCATCTTTATCGTTTTTGCCGTGAGTTTCTTTGGTGCTTTTGAAATCAACCTGCCTTCATGGATTGTGAACAAGGTCGATCAACAGGCCGACAAAGGAGGAATTACGGGAGCCATTTTCATGGCCGTGACCATCGCTTTGGTTTCTTTCTCTTGTACTGGTCCCATTGTAGGCACAGTGCTGGTTGAAGCCGTGCATGGCGATACCTTACGTCCTATTGTGGGCATGTTTGGATTCTCGTTGGCATTCGCCTTGCCCTTTGGATTGTTGGCACTGTTCCCTTCTTGGCTCAACAACTTGCCCAAAAGTGGTGGATGGTTGAACAGCGTAAAAGTGGTATTGGGCTTTGTAGAATTGGCCTTTGCCCTCAAATTTTTGAGCATTCCCGACCAAACTTACCACTGGGGCATCCTCGACCGTGAAATTTACCTCAGCATTTGGATTGTTATATTCTCTTTGTTGGGCTTGTATTTGTTGGGCAAAATCAAGTTTTCTCACGACAGCGACATTCAGTATTTGAGTGTGCCGCGCTTGGGCTTGGTCATCGCTACTTTCACCTTTGTGGCCTACATGATTCCCGGATTGTGGGGCGCACCATTGAAAGGATTGGCAGGCTACTTGCCGCCATTAAGCACCCAAGATTTCAACAGCAACATCAAAGGTGGCGCCCAGGGCGAAGGCAATATCACCACTACCCCGTCTTATGCCAATCAGTTGCACATCCCCCACGGATTGGTTGGATACTACGATTACGACGAAGCCCTTGCCGCTGCGCGGGAGTTGAAAAAACCGCTATTCATCGACTTCACCGGACATGGCTGCGTGAACTGTCGCAAAATGGAAGAAAAAGTGTGGTCCGATGAAGCAGTACTCGACATCCTCAAGAAAGACTATGTGATTGTTTCTTTGTACGTCGACGATAAAAAAATCAACCTGCCCCAATCGCAATGGTTCACCACCGCCGCGGGGAAAAAGATTACCAAGCTGGGCGACAAAAATGCGCACATTGAAGAATCTTATTTTGGGAAAACCACCCAACCCCTGTACTGTTTGTTGGATGCCAATGAAAACCTGCTTCAACCGGCCTTGGGTGCTGATCATTTCAAATTCGCCGTGGATCCCTTTGTGGAATTCCTCAAATCGGGCGTAGACCAATACAACAAACGCAAATAAAACCATGAATCCTCGCATCCTATCGCACTTCCAAGAAGCCCTGCAAACACTGCAACGCTTCCTTGAAGACGAGACCCAGATGAACCACATCGACCGCGCTGCAACAGCCATGATAGAGGCCATTCAACAAGGCGGAAAAATCATGTCGTGCGGAAACGGCGGCAGCCACTGCGATGCCATGCATTTTGCGGAAGAATTAACCGGCAGATACCGAGACAATCGTCCCGCGATCGCAGCCATTGCCATCAGCGATGTAAGTCATATTAGCTGCGTGGGGAACGACTATGGATACGACCAAATCTTTTCTCGTTATATTGAGGCAGTTGGCCGTACAGGCGATGTTTTGTTGGCCATCAGTAGCAGTGGTAACAGTGTAAATGTCATCAAAGCCATCGAAACCGCAAAAGCCAAGGGGATTACCGTGGTAGGACTTACAGGAAAAGACGGCGGAAAAATGGCAGGCCTCGTAGACATTGAAATCCGCGCACCCCATTCTACCTATGCCGACCGTGCCCAGGAAATACACATCAAAGTCGTTCACTCTCTCATAGATTCGATTGAAGTGGGTCTAGGTTACTCGAATTAATTGTAATATTGTCGGAATGCATTTTATCGGAATCATCGGTATCGTCTTCATTTTTGCCCTGGCGTTCGCCCTATCAAACAACCGCAAAGCCATCAACTACAGAACCATCGGTGTGGGTCTGTTAATTCAAGTGTTGCTGGCAATATTCATATTAAAAACTCCCGTCGGTAAATCGGTCTTTGCCGCACTGGGGAAAGTTGTTCAAAAGCTGCTGCAATTCTCCGACAAAGGCGCAGAATTCATCTTTGGTCCGCTGGCCCGCGATGCACAAATGCAGGAGGTGTTTGGACAGAATTTCATCTTCTTTTTCAGGGTGATGCCCACCATTATATTTATCGCGGTGCTGGTGAAAATATTCTACCACATCGGGGTTTTGCAGTGGATCATCAAACAAATTGCCAAGGGCATGCACTACGTGATGCACGTAAGCGGTAGTGAAGCATTGAGTAATATTTCCTCGGCGTTTGTGGGACAGGTAGAAGCCCAGCTGATGATTGGTCCGTATGTAAAGGGAATGACCAACAGCGAATTGCTCGCCTCCATGACAGGATCCATGGCTTGTATCGCAGGTGGTGTGATGGCTACCTACATCCAAATGGGCATCGATGCCAGTAGTTTACTTGCAGCCAGTATCATGGCAGCCCCCGGTGCTTTGGTCATCTCCAAAATTGTTTGGCCCGAGACCGAAGTGAGTGAAACCGCCGGCACCGTAAAACTGGAAGTTAAAAAAGAGAATGCCAATCTGCTCGACGCTATATCGCAAGGTGCATCCGAAGGCTTGGGTGTAGCGTTAAACGTGGTGGCCATGTTGCTCGGATTTTTGGCGTTGATTTACCTGTTCGATTTCATCCTTGGAAGTATCGGTGGATTGATGGGCCTAAAACTCTCCCTAGAAACCCTACTCGGCTACTTATTTTCGGGCTTCGCCTACATCATGGGTGTTCCCAGTCAAGATGTACAAGCGGTCGGCGGATTGATGGGCACCAAGCTCGTTGTCAATGAATTTGTGGGATACCTGCATTTGAAAGACATCGCCGGAACCCTCCAACCTGTAAGTGTGGTCATTGCCACGTTTGCCTTGTGTGGTTTTGCCAATTTTAGCTCCATCGCCATTCAGGTTGGTGGGATTGGAAAAATTGCGCCTTCACGACGACAAGACCTCGCCAAATTGGGCGTAAAAGCTTTGATTTGCGGTACATTGGCCAATTACCTTAGCGCAACAATAGCCGGCATTTTGCTCTGGCTCTAATTACAAATTTTCGTAGGGGTCTTCCCATTCAGCATCTTCGTTGGGTTCTTCATCAGCGTCTGATTCCGACAACAGTTCCTGGGGTGGCAACCATTGATTGGCTTTCCACAGCGCGATCAAAACACCCGTAACCAATCCACTTACATGGCCTTGCCAAGAAACTTTCGGATCCACTGGAAGCAATCCCCAGAAAAATCCTCCATAGATGAGCAATACCAAAAAGAATATGGCCATAGACTGCTTGGTTCGCTGCATCACCCCAACAGTCAGTATAAATCCACCAAATGCATATACCCAGATGGAGGCGCCAATGTGCGACGAACCAATGCGCGATGCATCCATGCCAACATCGCCCAAACACCATAATAGCGCAGATGCAATGAGGTGTTGAAGCAACCAAAATCGGACCCATTGGGTGGGAAACTGAATCAGGAATAAGGCAGAAAATATGGCTAGTGCAATGAGGTTACCCCACAAATGATCCCACGAGCCGTGCACAAATGCACCCAACCAAATGCCTTTCCATTGGTGGATATTCAGCGGTATTATCGCCCAAGAAAACGAACCCATAAAAGTAAGTATTCCATAGCGATACACGAGCAACAGACTGAGCAACACCAATAGAATGGCAATAATTGAAGGCGTTCTCTGATTCAACATGGGGCAATAAAAAGTTCGTTAAAAATCGATGGAAGCATTCAGCCATTCAGGGTCCATGTTGGCCCCATATCCTTTATAGAAATCGATGGCCGGGGTATTCCAATCCAATACTTGCCAAACCATTTTTCGATACTGTTTTGCCCGGGCATGTTGAATACAAACCTCAAACAGGGCTTTGCCGATGCCATTACCACGGAAGGGTTCTGTAACGATTAAGTCTTCCAAGTATAGAACAGGACCTTTCCATGTAGAATAGCGGATGTAACACAGCGCCATGCCTACGATCGTACCTTGTTGCTCGGCAACCCAAGACACAAACAGAGGATTAGCCTGAAATCCGTACTCTAGAAGGGTTTGCTCTGTCGCCACCACTTCGTTGGGCGCTTTTTCAAATACGGCCAATTCATGAATGAGCTGCATCATCACAGCGACATCAGAGGGTTTGGATAGACGGATGGAAACCGACACTGATTAGCGAATAGCCAACTTCAATGTTTTGGTGGAATCACCACTCTTGATTTGCAAGAAGTAAACGCCTTTATCTAGCATAGCGTCACCCAAATCAATTCTTACCTGACCAGTGGTATAATCCGACTTGCGGATTGGGTAAGAATAAACCACTTTACCCAAAACATCGTTGACGATAATCACTGCGTCTGGATATTGGGCTTCGGTGAACTGTAAATTTACGTAGAAATAAGAACCGGTAACTGGGTTGGGGTTCAGGGTAAAGGTTGGACCTTGTCCGGCTACGTCGGCCGGCGGCAAATCTGGGCGTGCAAGGGCTTCCGTGCTGCCGATGGCTAGCGCGAAAAACACGATGATTAACGTCCAAATGCGGATCATGAGAACAAAGTTAAAAAAAAAGGTGTTTGTTTCCAAACACCTTTTAAAATTTCAAGAACTGATTACTTAGCAGCTTCAGCAGGAGCAGCAGCTTCAGCAGGAGCAG
>Ga0169931_10000083_pt1 | contig 132654 bp, 123 predicted proteins | sample Kivu_15m_20L_FD_129675 | JGI IMG/M metagenome (GOLD analysis project Ga0169931, IMG submission 129675) | Freshwater microbial communities from Lake Kivu, Western Province, Rwanda to study Microbial Dark Matter (Phase II) - Kivu_15m_20L... | ecosystem: Environmental > Aquatic > Freshwater >... | reverse complement strand
CCCTTGCCGGCCCACCGGCAAGCCGCCTACAGCACCTGCCTGCGGGAATGCCAGACCGACCTCGGCCTCACCGAGACCGTATGCCGCGAAGTGCTGTCCCTGCCCGTACACCCCGCCCTCGACGACAGCGACGTCGAATACGTCCTCCAAACCCTCGACACCGAAATCAACCACCATGCAGGATAGCGATTTCGAGGACCTTTACGCACTCGAGCAGGCCATGTGGTGGTTCCGCGGCATGAAGCGCGTCACTGAGGCCCTGATGCGGCCCGTCTGGGCCGACAAGCCCTCGCCCGCCGTACTGGATGCGGGATGCGGGACAGGCGATATGATGCAGTGGCTGCAAGGGTACAGTCCGGACGTCACCGGCCTCGACCTGTCCCCGACGGCCCTTCGTTGCTGCCGGCGCCGGGGCTTGGAGAGGCTGGTGGAGGGCAGCATCACCCACCTGCCCTTCGCGGACGCCCGCTTCGACGTGGTCACCAGCTTCGATGTGCTGGCACAGTTGCCCGAGGAGGCCGATGCGGTCAGGGCGCTGTCGGAACTCCACCGCGTGCTGCGCCCGGGGGGGTGGGCCTTCGTCCGGGCTGCGGCCTATCCCTGGATGCGGAGCGCCCACGATGTATCGCTGGCATCCCACCTCCGGTTCACGCGGGGGCGGCTCTCGGCCATGGCCGAAGGAGCAGGCTTCGAAGTGCGCCGCTCCGGATACGCCAACATGCTCCTGTTCCCGGCGGCGATGCTGCACCGGCTTGCACTGCAGCCCCTCGGGCTCTCCTCCCGCAGGTCCGACGTCAGGCCCCTGCCCGGTCGCCTGGCCGGTTTCGACAGCCTCTTCCGCAAGCTCCTGGAGGTCGAGGCGGCCCTCATGGCCCGGGGCCTATCCCTTCCCTTCGGCCTCTCCGTGGTGTTGCTGCTGCGCAGACCGTCCACGACCGAACCTCCAACCCGGCCGAACCTTCAGCCATAGGGCGATCTGCCCGACGACGGCGTTGGACAGGTGCCGGAACGTGAAGAACTGCGAACGCCCATGGCGCCTCGGATGGTGGGTGACGGGGACCTCCGCGATGCGGCATCCCCGGCGCTGCCACCGGTATACCATCTCCGTGCAGATCACCCCCGTCTGCGAGGTCAGCACCAGCCCCTCCATCGCCCTTCGCCGGATCAGGCGGTAGTCGCAGTCGATGTCGCGGATGCGGATGCCGAAGAGGACCCGCGTCACCGTACGGTACAGCCATCCGGTGAAGGCCCTCACCCACCCGTCGGCCCTGTGCGTCTTGTAGCCGTTCACGACGTCTGTCGACGGCTCCAGCGCAGCGAAGAGCGCCGACAGGTCGGAGGCACTGTACTGACCGTCGCCATCCGTGTAGAAGATCAGCTCGTGACGGCAATGCATGAAGCCGCTGATCAGCGCCGCCCCGTATCAACGGTTGACCTCGTGATGGACGACCCGGAGCGCCGGCATCTCCCGGGCCAGTGCCTCCGGGACATCGGCCGTGCCGTCCCGGCTACCGTCGTTGACCACCACGACGTCCACCTCCTTAGCGAACCGGCACGCCTCGGCGTAATGGCTTAAGACCACATCCCGGATGGAACCGGCATCGTTGTAGGCAGGGAAGAAGAGGGTGAGGCGGTCAGTTCGGCAGTTCATGTTCTCCATCAATCGATCGGAATCGTCCGGTTTCGCCATCCAACAGCCAGGCCTCGAGCCGACGCTCGCCCGACAAGAGACGGGAACGGGGAATGGCAGCCCTCCAAGAAGGGTGTCCGGCATTGTTGATGCCTACCAGCCGCCGTTCGCCCCGGCCGTTGCGGCAGGTGATGATGACGGCTTCCCGCTGCATGGACCCTGAGCCGTCGTCGGCCGCCCCCATGGCGATGATGCTGTCCGGCAGGACGCTGATGCCCTCGAAACGCCCCATGCCGCGCGCAGTGTCGATCCGGGACGGATGTGGCCGGGGCTCCCGGATGAGGCCGGGTCGGATGTACCCCCGCCTGTCCAGCCAGCGGCTGTCCCGTAACAGCAGGGTGTTGAAATGCGGGGGTAGGACATGCGACTGATGCTCGCCCTGCGGGATATGCCCGGCCACCAGCAATCCGGACTTGCCCTGGGCGATGTATGCGCAGAACGACTTCATCCGCTCGAAATCCGCCCCATAGCCCGACCATTTGTAGGCCGTGATGGCGAACATACCGAAATAGATGGCCTGCACGGCCTTTTTCAGCAACCGGCTGTCGGGATGCGAACGATGGGCCACGATCGGCAGTATCGAAGCCCCCAGCACCAGGAATAGGGTGAAGCCGGTGTAACGCGGACTCAGGGCCTGTTCCATGCCCATGTTCGCCCGGCCGAGGGTGACGAGCCCCGCAGTGACGAAGCCGTACAGCCCGAGGATGAACCAGGGAAGGAGGAGGCGAAGGGTGCTTGGTTCTCTCCGATACCGGAACATCATGAGGCAGCACAGCCCCCAGGCGCCCAGGATTGCCATGCCCGACACGTCCGTCAGGAACACATCCTCGTCCCCAGGCCGTTGCCGGCGAGTCGTGCGAAGAACTGCAGGATGGTGATCGGGGAGGGTGAGCTCTGCCACAGCGCCGTATAGCCCACAGGCTGCCGATAGCCGTAGCCGTAAAAGGCGACCGAGAGGATGGACAGCAGCACCCATCCCGAGAGGATCAGGCGCCGCCGGACCGATCGATCGGCAGCCCCCGGTGCCATCAAGGGCAGCATCCCCAGCCAGCAGAGGAAGCCGTTGACGCTCGACAGCGTCATCGCCATGGAAATGGCGGAGATCAGGAGGAACCGGGAACGGACGCCATACGCCGCGGACGCGATGGTGATGCACACCGTAAGGGCATACACCGGCATGAAATAGACCAGCTGCATCCCCAGCACCCAGTTCTCGTACTGGGCCGGCGTGAACAGCAGGGTGAAGGCATAGGCGGAGATCCCGAGAAGGGCTGCCGGTGAGACGACCCCGGCCTTGCGAAGGAAGCCCAGCCAGAGCCAGCCTGTATGGAACACCATCAGGAAGGTGACCGCCATCTCCCATTTGACCTGCCAATGGCTGAGCTTCCCCAGCACGAGGTAGATGACATAGGGTACCAGTTGCCGGTATTCGTTCTGCGGGAAGACCAGTTCCGCGAAGGTGAGCCGGCCTTTCTCCAGTGATTGGAAGAGCCCGACATAATGCCACTGGTCGCCGAAGGGGATGTCAACCGCGTACCGCCAGATGCCATAGCCGATGGGCAGCGATGCCAGGGACAGCAGCAGGAAGATGCCTGCCTTCAATGCCCGGTCTTTCCCGGGGCCCGATGGGATGTCTTGCCACATGCGATCGGCTTTGGAGGGACTGTCATCCGGATGGCAGGGTGTCGGCCCGTCGGCCGGTCAGACCGCTGTGCCGGCCAACCTGCCCGGGAGGAACGAGGCTTCCCCTGACAAAGGGGTTTAATGCAAACGCCATGTCCCGTGTTTGCAAGGCCCGGGGGGCTTTCCGGCCTGTCGTACGTTTTCACGGCCGGCCGCGTGATGCGGCGCCACCTGCCGCGATCAGCCGTCCCGCACCCGTCGGTTGCGAATCTCTTTGTACCTTCATCGCCCGCATATCCATACGCCCGGCATGCTCAGCGCCTCGCATTTCCTCCACATCTTCGACAGGGCCGTCAGGGACTATCATGTCCACGACGACGTCGACGCCCCCGAAAGGAATCCTTACGAATCGGGCAGTCTTGACGGGCTCCTCTATCGCAAGAACTGGATCGACACCGTCCAGTGGCACCTCGAGGACATCGTGCGCGACCCCGCCATCGACCCCGTGCACGGGATGGCGGTCAAGCGTCGTATCGACGGCTCCAACCAGCAGCGCACCGACCTCGTGGAGGCCATCGACGAAAGGCTGATGGCGCAGCTTTGTACCGGCGCGCCCGTAGCCGACGCCCCCCTCAACACCGAGACGCCCGCCTGGGCCGTCGACCGCCTCTCCATCCTGGCCCTCAAGATCTTCCACATGCGGCTCGAAGCGGAACGCCCCACGGCCGACGAAGGGCACCGCGCAGCCTGCCGCCACAAACTCGAAGTGCTCCTGGCACAGCGGTCCGACCTCATGCGATCCATCGACACCCTGCTGGAAGACATCGCCGCGGGCCACAAGCGCATGCGGCTCTACAAGCAGATGAAGATGTACAACGACGCCAGTCTCAACCCGGTCCTGTACCGGACAGGCAAAAGCTAAGGGCCCTTGCCTCCACCCCGCCACATCCTGGCCATCCGCTTCTCCTCCATGGGCGACGTCGCCATGTGCGTACCCGTCATCCGACTCCTGTTGCGGCAGCACCCCGACCTACGGGTCACTTTCGTGTCCGACCGGGCCTTCGCCCCCTTCTTCGCGGGTATCGAGCGGTTGCGATTCCACCCCGCCGAGCCCAAGGGTGTGCATCGCGGGCTCCGTGGTCTCCTCGACCTCTACCGCGGCATCATGGCAGACGACCCGCCCGACGCGGTGGCCGACCTCCACGCCGTCCTGCGTACAAGGATTATGCGCATGTTCTTCCTGGCTTCCCGGACACCCTACGCGGCGATCGACAAGGGGCGAGCCGAGAAACGAGCCCTTACGCGTCGAGACGACAAGGTCATGGGTCCCCTGCCCTCCACCTTTGAGCGATATGCGCGCGTATTCGCCTCGCTCTCGCGGCCCGTGGAGCTGCAGATACCCTCCGATCATCGTCATCGAAAGGCGGGGGGACCCTTCCGGGTGGGCATCGCCCCTTTCGCCCGTCATACCGAAAAGGCCTGGCCGGCGGACCGGATGCGCGAGGTCGTGAGCACCCTTTCGGCACGCGGCGACGTGGAACTGCACCTCTTCGGTGGAGGGCGTACCGAGGCCGCCGTACTGGCGGAATGGGCGGGATCCTTCGAAAGGGTCAGGAGCCACGCTTCCGGGATGGGACTCGCAGAGCAGCTCGCGCAGATCTCAGGCCTCGACCTGATGGTGAGCATGGACTCTGCCAACATGCACATGGCCTCCCTCTTCAGCGTGCCCGTGGTATCCGTTTGGGGTGGCACACACCCCTATGCAGGGTTCATGGGCTGGGGCCAGTCGGCCGATGATGCCGTGCAGCTCGACATGGACTGCCGGCCCTGCTCCGTCTTCGGCAACAGGCCTTGTTGGAAGGGCACGCGGGAGTGCCTCTCCAACATCCCGGTAGAGGGGGTGCTGGAGAGGGTCTCGCGAAAACTGGAATCCTTGTTGAAATAGGATCAGAGCGTCTTCAGCACGTCGTTCATGGAACGGACGGCTTCCGCACTCTTGGCGAAGAGGGCTTTTTCCGCTTCATTCAGGTCCATCGGAAGGATGCGCTCCCAGCCGCTGCGGCCGATGGTCACGGGCACGCCCAGGCAGATGTCCTGCTGACCGTACTCCCCATCCAGGCTGACGCAGCAGGTGAAGAGCTTCTTCTCATCCCGCAGGATACTGGAGACCAGGGCGGCACCGGCGGCGCCCGGGGCATACCAGGCAGAGGTGCCGATCAGTTTGGTGAGGGTGGCGCCACCCACCATGGTGTCGGCGACGATCTGCTGTTGTTGCTCGGCGCTGAGGAAGGCGGTGACGGGGAGGCTGTTCCAGGTCGCGAAGCGGATGAGTGGGATCATCGTCGTATCGCCGTGGCCGCCGATGACGACGGCGTTCAGGTCGGCCGGGCTGCAGCCCAGCCGCAGGCTCAGCTGGTATTTGAAGCGGCTGCTGTCGAGCGTGCCGCCCATGCCGATGATGCGGTGCTTGGGCAGGCCGGTCGACTGCAGCGCGAGGTAGGTCATCGTGTCCATCGGGTTGCTGATGACGATCACGACGGCATCGGGCGAATGCTTCAGCAGGTTCTCGCAGACACCCTTCACGATGCCGGCGTTGGTGCCGATGAGTTCCTCCCGCGTCATGCCCGGCTTGCGGGGGATGCCCGAGGTGATGACGACGACGTCGCTGCCGGCCGTCTTCGCATAGTCGTTCGTGGAGCCCGTGATGCGGGTGTCGAAGCCCAAAAGCGCGGCGGTCTGCATCATGTCCTGCGCCTTGCCCTCGGCCAGGCCCTCCTTGATGTCGAGCAGGACCAGCTCCTGGCATACGGCCGAACGGGCGATGTTGTCGGCACAGGTGGCGCCCACGGCGCCCGCTCCTACGACGGTGACTTTCATGATGCTCGTGTTTGGGGTTTGGGGTTGGGTTGGTTCACGCGGTTCGCGGCGTGGCACGCAAAGGTAGTCCATGACGTGGACCCTGCAAACGCGAAGGGTCCGTCCGCCGCCCCCGCCTCAGCGCACCGGTACGGCATCGCGGGACAGCACCTCGAGGATGCGCTCCAGGGGCACCTGGCCGCGGATCACGTCGAGCAGTCGCTGCCGGCGGTCGTAGACGGCCAGCAGGGGGACGTTGCGGGCCGCGAAGAAGGGGATGAAGAAATAGCCGACATCCCGGCCCACGCGGACAGCGGGGTGGGCGTCGAGGCGGAAAGCCTCGCGGAAGAGGCGGATCATCTCGAGCGACTGGTAGGTGCTCATGACGACCTGCAGGTCGCCCAACTCGGGCAGCCGGCCCAGGATCTCCTGCGTCTGCCGGTGGCAGTGGTCGCAGTCGGGGTTGAAGAGCATGAGCATCACGGGCCGGCTGCTGTCCAGGTCCTCCCGCCGAAGGATCTCCTTGCCGTCGGGCAGCTGCAGGGTGAACGGCGGGAGGACGGGTTGCCGCAGGTAGGGGGGGAGGCTGTCCGTCTGCCCCCGAAGGCCGGTCGGCAGGAGGGTCAGGAGGAGGAGGGTCCAGCGGGTCATGCGTTCCGGATTGTAGGGCAAAGGTACCGACTGGGCCCCGACGGCGGGCCGCCTGCTTTGCCACCATCCCTTTTTTCCCCTATTTTCGCGCCCTGACAAACCACCGGGAATCCCGTACAAATCCGCATCATGGCAAATACATCCGACATCAGCAGGGGCCTCATCATCAAGCTCGACGGCAGCCTCTACACCGTCGTCGAGTTCGGGGAGAACAAGACGGCCCGTGCGGCCGCCAAGGTCTGGGCCAAGCTCAAGGGCGTCGACAACAACCGCACCATCGAGAAGACCTGGAACTCCGGCGATACCATCTTCCCCGTCCGCGTCGAACGCAAGAACTACCAGTACCTCTACCAGGACGATACCGGTTACAATTTCATGGACAACGAGACCTTCGAACAGGTCGTCGTCGAAGCCGCCAAGGTCGACGCCCCCCAGTTCCTCAAGGAAGGGCAGGAGGTGTCCGTCCTCTTCAATACCGAAACCGAGCAGCCCATGAGCGTCGAGCTGCCCGACAAGATCGTCTCCCGCATCACCTACTCCGAGCCCGGCGTCAAGGGCGATACGGCCACCCGAACCCTCAAGCAGGCCACCATCGAGACGGGCGCCACCGTCATGGTGCCCCTCTTCGTCAACGAGGGCGACGTCATCCGCGTCAACACCAAGACGGGCGAATACCTCGAGCGCGTCAAGGAGTGATCCCGGCCGTTGCCTGCCGCGGCATCCGGCCCCGGGCCCGGCCGGCACCGGCCGGCAGCCGGGTTCGGAGAAACATCCCTACCTTAGCCCGGTCCGGAAGGGCCTACCCCCGGCCGCATCCAAACGATCACATATGGACATCAAGGAAATCCAGGACCTGATCAAGCTGATCAACAAGTCCAATATCGGCGAACTGCAGATCGAGCAGGGCGACTTCAAGATCACCATCCGCCAGAAGGAGGAGAAAGTGGTGTCGCTGGCATCCCTGCCGCAGGCCTACCCCGCGATGCCGGCGCCTGCCCCCCTGCCCGCCGCCGCCCCCGCCGCCGACGCGGCCGACCGTCCTGCGGTCAGGCCGGTCAAGGAGGACAACCTCGTCACCATCAAGAGCCCCATGATCGGCACCTTCTACCGCAGGCCCTCTCCCGACAAGCCGATCTTCGCCGAGGTCGGCGACGAGGTGTCGGTCGGCAAGGTCGTATGCATCATCGAGGCCATGAAGCTCTTCAACGAGATCGAGAGCGAGGTCGCGGGCCGCATCGTCAAGATCCTCGTCGAGGACGCGACCCCCGTCGAATACGACCAGCCCCTGTTCCTGGTGGAACCCTCCTGAGCCGTGCGGGGCGCATCCGCCGACGGGCCCGGATAGCCGGGCCTCCACAACCCCCATCCCCATGACCAAGGACAACCGCATCGACTTCAAGAAGATCCTGATCGCCAACCGCGGCGAGATCGCGCTGAGGGTCATCCGCACCTGCCGCGAAATGGGCATCAAGACCGTCGCCGTCTACTCGACGGCCGACAAGGACAGCCTACATGTCAAATTCGCCGACGAGGCCGTCTGCATCGGCCGTCCGGCCAGCGCCGATTCCTACCTCAACATCCCCCACCTCATGGCGGCGGCCGAGATCACCAACGCCGACGCCATCCACCCCGGCTACGGCTTCCTCGCCGAGAACGCCCGCTTCTCGGAGATCTGCGCCGAGTCGGGCATCAAGTTCATCGGTCCCACGCCCGACCAGATCCGATCGATGGGCGACAAGATCACCGCCAAGGAAACCATGATCCGCGCCGGCGTCCCTGTCGTCCCCGGCAGCGGCGGCCTCCTCGAGAGCCTCGACCAGGCCAAGGGCATGGCCCGCGAGATCGGCTACCCCGTCATCCTCAAGGCCACCGCCGGCGGTGGCGGCAAGGGCATGCGCGTCGTCTGGGAAGAGGCCGACCTCCAACGCGCCTACGACACCGCCAAGGCCGAAGCCGGCGCCTCCTTCAAGAACGACGGCATCTACATGGAGAAGTTCGTCGAAGAGCCCCGGCACATCGAGATCCAGGTGGCCGGAGACCGCTATGGCACCGTCTGCCACCTCAGCGAACGCGACTGCTCCATCCAGCGCCGCCACCAGAAACTCGTCGAGGAATCGCCCTCGCCCTTCATGACCGACGAACTCCGCGAACGCATGGGCGCCGCCGCCGTCAAGGCCGCCTCCGCCATCAACTACGAAAGCGTCGGTACCATCGAGTTCCTGGTAGACAAGCATCGGAACTTCTACTTCATGGAGATGAACACCCGCATCCAGGTGGAACACTGCGTGACAGAGGAAGTGACCAACTTCGACCTCATCAAGGAACAGATCAAGATCGCCGCCGGCGAGGCCATCTCCGGCAACAACTACTTCCCTTCGATGCATGCCATCGAATGCCGCATCAACGCCGAAGACCCCCACAACGACTTCCGCCCCAGCCCCGGCCGCATCACCGTCCTCCACACCCCCGGCGGCCATGGCATCCGTGTCGACTCGCACGTCTATGCCGGCTATGTCATCCCCCCCTTCTACGACTCCATGATCGCCAAGATCATCGCCGTCGCCCGGACCCGCGAGGAAGCCATCAACACCATGAGCCGCGCCCTCAGCGAATACGTCATCGAAGGCGTCAAGACCACCATCCCCTTCCATCAGCAACTCATGCGCAACGAGCAGTTCCGGAAGGGCGACTTCACCACCAAGTTCATGGACGGGTTCCGCATGGCCTGAGTCCGGCAGCACCCTCGGCAGTCCGACCCCGGCCGGTACCGGATTGCCAAACATGAAGAGGCCATCCGCAAGGATGGCCTCTTTGTCGTTACAGGGGTGCCGGCGTCATCCGCCGTTGACCGTTGCGGTCAGCGCAGGAACAGCAGCTCGCGGAACTTGGGCAGCTCCCATTCGGAATCGTCCACCAGCAATTCGAGCTTGTCGACATGGTAGCGGATCTCGTCGAAGTAGGGCTTCACCTTGTCGCAGTAGGCGACGGCCTTGTCGCGGGTGCCGGCCAGGGCATTGGCCTGTTTGCGGGCCTCGGTCATCGCGGCGCTGAGCGACTGCACCTGCTGGATGTGTTCGGAGATCTCCACCAGCACCTTCTGCTGGGCCTGGTAGGCGGCTTCGGGGAGACCGAGGTCCTTCAGGCCCCGGATGTTCCCGATCAGGACGTTCTGGTAGCGGATGGCCGCCGGCAGGATATGGTTGCCTGCGAGGTCGCTGATCACGCGGCCTTCGATCTGAACGGTCTTGATGTACTTCTCCAGTTCGATCTCATGGCGCGCCTCGAGCTCGCTGTGTGAGTAGACCTTGTGCTTCTCGAAGAGGTGCTTGGCCTTTTCGGTGACCATCGGATCGAGTGCCACCGGGGTCGTCTTGAGGTTCGGGAGTCCGCGGCGGGCGGCTTCCTGCTGCCATTCGTCGCTATAGCCGTCGCCTTCGAAGAGGACCTTCTTGCTGTCCTTGATGTACTGTTTGATGACCTGCATGATGGCCACTTCCTTCTTGTCGCCCCTCTCGATGTGGGCGTCGACCTCCTTCTTGAAGTTGGTCAGCGTCTCGGACATGATCGTGTTGAGGATGGTCATGCCGCTGGCGCAGTTCGCGGAGGAACCCACGGCCCTGAACTCGAATTTGTTGCCGGTGAAGGCGAAGGGGGAAGTGCGGTTGCGGTCCGTGTTGTCGAGCAGCAGTTCGGGGATGCTCTTGTGGATGTCGAGCTTGAGCATGACCTCGTCCTGCTCGTCGAACTTGTCGCCCACGCGGCTCTCGACCTCGTTGAGCACCTTCGTGAGGTAGTGTCCGATATAGGCGGAGATAATGGCGGGGGGGGCCTCGTTGGCGCCGAGGCGGTGGTCGTTGCCGGCGGAGGCGACGGCCGCGCGCATCAGGTCGGAGTTGTCATGGACGGCCTTGATCGTGTTCACGAAGAAGGCCAGGAACATCAGGTTGGTCTTGGGCGTGCGACCCGGGGCCAGCAGGTTGATGCCGGTGTCGGTGGCCATGCTCCAGTTGTTGTGCTTGCCGCTGCCGTTGATGCCGGCGAAAGGCTTCTCGTGCAGGAGCACCTTGAGCCTGTGTCGTTTGGCGACGCGACTCATCACATCCATCAGGAGCGTGTTGTGGTCTACCGCCAGGTTCAGCTCCTCGAAGATCGGGGCGCACTCGAACTGGGCGGGGGCCACTTCGTTGTGCCTCGTGCGCAGGGGGATGCCCAGACGGTAGGCCTCGTATTCGAAGTCGCGCATGAATGCATAGACCCGCTCCGGTATCGAGCCGAAGTAGTGGTCCTCCATCTGCTGGCCCTTGGCGGGCGTGTGGCCGAAGACGGTACGGCCCGTCATCACCAGGTCGGGGCGCGCATTGGCGAGGCCCTCGTCGACCACGAAATACTCCTGCTCCCATCCCAGCGTGGCCGTCACTTTGCCGACGTTGCGGTCGAAATAGTGACACACGTCCACCGCCGCACGGTTCAGCGACTCGATCGACTTGAGGAGCGGCGCCTTGTAGTCGAGCGACTCGCCCGTGTACGATACGAAGATCGTCGGCACACAGAGCGTCATGCCCTGGCCGATATGCATGATGAAGGCGGGGGAGGTGGGGTCCCAGGCAGTGTAGCCGCGCGCCTCGAAGGTGGCGCGGAGGCCGCCGCTGGGGAAGGAGGAGGCGTCGGGCTCCTGCTGCACCAGGGCATCGCCGTCGAATTGCTCCAGCGGGGTCCCGTCGCCCTTCAGTGTGAAGAACGAGTCATGCTTCTCCGCCGAAGTGCCCGTCAGCGGCTGGAACCAGTGCGTGTAGTGCGTGACACCCTTCGACTCGGCCCATTGCCGCATGCCGGCAGCGATCTGTGCGGCCATGTTGCGGTCGATCTTGTGGCCCGACCTGCTGGAAGCCACCAGGCTCTTGTAGGCCTCGTCGCTCAGGAAATCGCGCGCCGTCTTCAGCGTGAAGACGTTTTCTCCGAAGAGTGCCGTGACCTTGCCCACACCGTCCACACTGTAGACGTTGCTGCCCGACGTCAGGTTGTCGATGGCCTTGAAACGTAAGGATTGCATGACTGGAAGATTTTAATGAATGCAAAAATCGACTTTCCCGCGAAAAAAACCAGCCTATCCGGCGATTGGGGATAAAAAAGGGCCTTTTTCCCGCCTCATGTCCGGATTTCAGCCTGGCTGCACCGAATTTCAGGCACGATTGCCGTGAGTCAGAATATATATGAAAATATTTTATGCATTTAACCCTTGGAGGGTCCCCCCACCCTTGGAGGGTACCCCCACCCTTGGAGGGCGTGCCATGCCCGGCCCTGCCGGACCGGGATCCCCTCCGAGACCGGTCCGCCGCCCATATCTTTGCCGATATTCTGTTGCATGGATACAACTGTCGAGACAGCGGCGCAACTCGGCTTGAGGCCGGATGAATTCGATCGGATCTTCGGCATCCTGGGCCGTACGCCCAACTTCACCGAGTTGGCCGCCTACTCCGTCATGTGGAGCGAGCACTGCAGTTACAAGAACTCCATCCGCTGGCTGAAGACGCTGCCGCGCGACGGGGGGCGGCTCCTGGTGGCGGCCGGCGAGGAGAATGCCGGGCTGGCGGACATCGGCGACGGACTCGGCGTGGTCTTCAAGATCGAATCGCATAACCACCCCTCCGCCATCGAGCCCTTCCAGGGCGCGGCCACGGGCGTCGGCGGCATCCACCGCGACATTTTCACCATGGGCGCCCGACCCATCGCGGCCCTCAACTCGCTGCGTTTCGGCGACCTTTCCGACCCCAGGACCCGCCATCTCCTGGGCGGTGTCGTCCACGGCATCGGACACTATGGCAACTGCTTCGGCGTGCCCACGGTCGGCGGAGAGGTCTACTTCGAATCCTGCTATCATACCAACCCCCTCGTCAACGCCATGAGCGTGGGCGTCGTCGAGCTGGGCAAGACCGTCAGCGCCACCGCCGAGGGCATCGGCAACCCCGTCTTCATCGTCGGATCCGCCACCGGCAAGGACGGCATCGGAGGTGCTTCCTTCGCTTCGGCCGACATCACGGAGGACAGTGCCCGCGACCTGCCTGCCGTACAGGTCGGCGACCCCTTCCAGGAAAAGAAACTCCTCGAAGCCTGCCTGGAGGTCATCCCCACCGGTGCGCTGGCCGGCATGCAGGACATGGGCGCCGCCGGCATCATCTGCTCCACCGCCGAGACGAGCGCCAAGGGCGGCGTCGGCATGCGCATCGACCTCGACAGGGTGCCCACCCGCCAACGCCACATGAAGGCCTGGGAACTCCTGCTCAGCGAGAGCCAGGAACGCATGCTCATGATCGTGCACAAGGGCCGCGAACAGGAAGTGATCGACATCTTCGCCAAGTGGGACCTGCCCTGCTCCGAGATCGGCACCGTCACCGACGACGGCATGCTCCGCTTCCACATGCATGGTGTCGAAGAAGCCGTCATCCCCGCCGACAGCCTCGTCCTCGGCGGCGGCGCGCCCGTCTACGAACGCGAATACCGCGAGCCCGACTACCTGGCCCAGGTGCGCGCCTTCAACGCCGCCCAAGTGCCCGTCCCCAACGACCTGCGGCCCGTCGCCGACTTCCTCACCCGCCTGCCCAACATCGCCAGCAAGCGATGGGTCTACGAACAGTACGACAGCATGGTCGGCACCGCCAACACCTCCACCAACACCCCCTCCGACGCACCCGTCGTCTGGGTGAAGGGCACGACCAAGGGCCTGGCGATGACCACCGACTGCAACAGCCGCTACGTCCATGCCGACCCCTACCGCGGCGCCATGATCGCCGTCTTCGAAGCCGCCCGCAACATCGTCTGCAGCGGGGCCGAACCCCTCGGGGTGACCAACTGCCTCAACTTCGGCAATCCCTACGACCCCGGTGTATACTACCAGTTCGTCCACGCCATCCAGGGCATGGGTGAAGCCTGCCGGCTGCTCGGAACCCCCGTCACCGGCGGTAACGTCAGCTTCTACAACCAGAACCCGGACGGCGCTGTGTACCCAACACCCACCATCGGCATGGTCGGACTCCTCGAGGACGTCGAAGCCCGCATGGGCCTTGCCTTTCAGGGCCCCGGCGACATCATCTACCTCCTCGGCCCCGTCAGCGACGACATCGGCTCCTCCGAGTACCTCCACAAATGGCAGCGCGTCGAACTGTCGCCCGCCCCGCGGTTCGACCCGATGGCCGAGATCGACCTCCACCGGAGCGTCGCACGCCTCATCCGCAACCGCGCCATCCGGTCCGCCCACGACCTCAGCGAGGGCGGCCTCTTCATCTGCCTCCTCGAGAGCGCCATGGCCGGCACCACCGGCTTCACCGCTCTCCGCCCCGCCGATGGCCCCCGCGCCGACGCCTTCTGGTTCGGGGAGGCCCAGGGGCGTGTCGCCGTCACCATCGCACCCGACACGGCCGCCGCCTTCGAGGCGGGCATGTCCGCTGACAAGGTCCCCTTCCTCCGCATCGGTGAAGTGACCGCCGGCAGGATAGAGGTCGACGGGGCCGACTGGGGTGGCATCGCCGAATGGAAGGCCGCCTACGACCAGGCCATCGGCACCCGCATGGAAGCATACCCATCCGAATGAACATGTCGGCGGACAGCGAACGGCAGCCTGTAGCGACCACCCGGCCCGAGAACGGCGGACCCTACACCATCGTCACCGGCGCCGCCGGCTTCATCGCAAGCCGGCTCGCCCGACACCTCAACGCCCTCGGCGAACGACGCCTCATCCTCGTCGACGCCTTCGGCCGGGCGGACAAGCAGCCCAACCTCCGCGACGTCGACTTCGCGTACAAGGTCGACCGCGACATCCTCTTCGCCTGGCTCCAGGCCGAAGGCCCGCCCGTCGCACGCTTCTATCACCTCGGCGCCCGGACCGACACCACCGAATTCGACTACCGCGTGCACGAACGTCTCAACGTCGAATACTCGAAGGCCGCATGGGCCTACTGCGCCCGCCACGCCGTTCCCCTCGTATACGCCAGCTCCGCCGCCACCTACGGCGACGGCTCCCTCGGCTACTCGGACGACCATGCCCTGCCCGACCGGCTGCAGCCCCTCAACCCCTACGGCGTCTCCAAGAACGAGTTCGACAGATGGGCCCTCCGACAGACGGAGGCCCCGCCCCACTGGTACGGGCTTAAATTCTTCAACGTCTACGGCCCCGGGGAGGCCCACAAGGGCCGCATGGCCAGCGTCGTCTTCCACGCCTTCCGTCAGATACGCGCTTGCGGACATGTGGAACTCTTCCGATCCCACCGCCCCGGCTTCCGCGACGGCTGGCAGCTGCGCGACTTCATCCACGTCGACGACGTGGTGGCCGTCTGCCACTGGCTCGCCGGACACCGCCCCGCCTCAGGCCTCCACAACCTCGGCACCGGCCAGGCCCGCAGTTTCGAAGACCTCGCCAAGGCCACCTTCGCCGGCATGGGCATCCCCCCCGACATCAGATACATCGACATGCCCGAAGATATCCGCGACAAATACCAGTACTTCACGCAGGCCGACATGCACAAGCTCCGCACCGCCGGCTATGAGAGTCCCTTCCGCACCCTCGAGGAGGGCGTCGCCGACTATGTCCGACACCACCTTGTGCCCGCTGCCGGCGCCACCCCCTGAAGCGGACCGGCGTCGCCCCCACCGAAACCCAGAACCCAAAATGCCAAGGCCATGGACCTGACGCCCGACACCCGGCTGATCCGCGCGGAGGAACGCTTCCTCTCCAACCCGGTGGGCGACGAGACCCTGCTGCTCGACCTGTCGACGGGCGACTATGTCGCACTCAACGAGACGGCCGCCCGCATCTGGGACATGCTGCGCCAACCCCGTACCGTCCGCGAGCTGACCGATGCCCTCGGCAACGAATTCGACATCGACCCCGGCCAGTGCCTCTCCGACACCCTCGGATACCTCCGCGCCATCGAGGCCCTGCAGCTCCTGGTACAGGTCTGACCCTTCGACATGCCGATCGCCCGACGCATACGGAGCTTCCGGGCCGCCTCCCCGCTGGAGCGCCGGCTCTTCGCCGCCGCCCTGCTCCTCACGCCCTGCTTCCGGATGGCCCTCTCCCTGCTGCCCTTCCGGCGGGTCCTCGCCTGGCAGGGCGTGCCCGGCGTCGAGAGTCCGGATGCGCCCGACCCTTCGTCGCTCGCCTACCGGACGGCCCTGCACGGAGCCCTCCTGCGCTGTGCCCGCCATGCCCCGCGCCTCGCCACCTGCTATGCGGTCTGCCTTGCCGGCAAGGTCCTGTTGCGGTGGCGCGGCCTTCCCTCTACGATGTACATCGGCTTCCGCAAGACCACGGACGGCCTTCACGAGGGGCATGCCTGGCTCCGCTCCCATGACACCTGGGTGTCGGGCGGCGGACGGCGACACCACTACCACGTACATTCGCAGTACACCTGAAGCGCCCGGACGGTCGCCCCGGGGATGGTTATGGGTATCTGCCTGAACATGATCGTGAAGGACGAAGCGCCTCGACTTCCGCGCCTCCTCGCCTCCCTGGCGTCCGTGGCCGATGCCTGCGTGATCGCCGACACCGGGTCGACCGACGACACTCCGGACATCATCCGCGCCTGGGCCTCTGCCCTCGGCATCCCCTGCCTGCTGACGCGGCATCCCTGGGCCGACTTCGCCACCAACCGCAACCTTGCCCTGCAGGATGCCCGGCGGGCCCGCGACCGGCGGTTCCATGATTGCGGATGGGTGATGGTCATCGATGCCGACGAGGAGTTGCAGGTCCTCGACGAGGGATGGCGGGCCGCCCTCCGCTCCGGGACCTCCTATGCCCTGCATGTGCGGTCAGGGGGGGTGTCGGTCCTCCGCCCCTTCCTCCTCGACATCACCGCCACCGACTGGCGATGGCGGGGCCGCGTCCATAACTGGGCCGAGACCACTTCGCCGGGGAGGGTGCCCGGATTCCTGTCCGGACTGCGGGTGTTGTCGCGGAGCGGCGGCGCCAAGTCGCACCCTTTCGGCGGTCCCCTCGAGAAGGCGGAGGCCGACAGGGGCCGGCTGCTGGAGGAGTTGTCGGGCGCCCGGCTGACGGCGTCCAACGCCCACCGCTGGTTCCAGCTGGCGCATGCCTGTCTGCTGGCCGGGCGGGCCGGCGAGGCGGCTGAGCGGATGTGGGCCATCCTGCTGGCCGACGTGCATCCGGACCTCCGCTATGCGGCGGCCGTCCTTGGCTGCCGGGCGGGCCGGGCGGCGGGGCTGCCGGACAGTGCCCTCGGCGACGTGCTGGACAGGGCCGTCGGGCTGGCGCCGCATCGTTGGGAGGCACCCTATTACCGCTGCCTCCTGCACCGCGAAGCCGGCCGGGCCGAAGCCGCCCTGGCCATCCTGCCGCAAGGACCGCCGCCGCCGCTGGCGGGCACTTTCTGGATGGAACACGACGTTTACGAGTGGAAGTCGCCCTTCGAGCGGGCCTTCCTCCTCCACCGGCTGGGGCGGCGTCGTGAAGCCGCCGACCTGGCCGCCGACCTGACGACCGCCGGCACCGTGCCCCTCCCGGAGGCGGGCTTCCTCCGGGCCCTGATGGCACGCACGGGGATGGCAGGCGGAAAGGAGGCCGACCCCTCGACGGACATGGCGTCATGAGCACGATATTCGGCATATGCAGGTCAGAGGGACCCGCCGGCCGCGGCGAGGCCGGTCTGCGCATGCTCGAGGCGATGGACCACTGGTCGCCCGACCATCGCGGCCTCCTCGAGGCCGACGGGGTCCTGCTGGGCCAGCTCCTCCTGCACAACACCCCGGAGTCGGTGCGGGAGGCAGGCCCCCTACGCCTCGACCGGCTCAGCATCGCGGCCGACGCGCGGATCGACAACCGGGAAGGCCTGCTCCACGACCTCGGCATCGAAGGGGAGCGGGCCCGGGGCATGCCCGACGCCCTCCTCATCCTGCATGTCTACCGCGCCCGGGGGACCGGCGGGCTCGCCCGACTGGTGGGCGATTACGCCTTCGCCATCCACGACCCCGATGCGTCCGCCCTGGTATGTGCGCGCGATCCGATGGGTGTACGCCCCTTCCACTATGCCCGGCTGGGTGGCGACCTGCTGTTCGCCTCGGAGCCAAAGGGCATCCTCGCCCATCCCGAGGCCGACGCGACGCCCGACGACGACTTCATCCTCCGGCTCATGGCCGGCATCCCCCCCGCGCCCGACACCACCTTCCACCGGCATATCCGCCATCTCCCCCCCGGCCACCTCCTCCGATGGACACCCGACACCTTCCGGGTAAGCCCCTTGCGCACCCCCGTCATCCCGCCACTGCTCCGCCTTCGCGACGCCGGCGCCTACCGTGAGGCCTTCCGCGAAAGCCTCCGCCAGGCCGTGGCCTGCCGGCTGCGGACCACCCACCCGGTGGGGGTGGAGCTCAGTGGAGGGCTCGACTCGAGTGCCGTGGCCGCCTTCGCCGCCGGACTCCTGCCCGACCGGGACCGGCTCTTCAGCTTCACCAACGTCCATCCCGAAGGGGCTGCAGACGGCGTCGACGCCGCCGACGAATGGCCGTATGCCGAGGCCGTCGCCCGCCACTGCGGCATCACACAGAACGTCCGCGTCGACCGGGGCGGCCACACACATGCCTTCGAAGCCTTCGACCTGCACATCTCCGACCACTGCGGCGTGGACATCGTCAGCCCCTTCTGGCTGGAGCCCGCCCGACGGCTGATGCGGGAACGGGGCATCCGCACCTGCCTGTCGGGCTTCTTCGGCGACGAGGTGGCGACCCACCCCGGACGCCTCCACTACCACGACTTCCTCGCCGACGGCCGGCCCCTCGACTTCCTCCGCGCCTGCCTTGAGCATGGCGACCACATGCTCCCGCTGCGGCGCCTCGCCCGGTCCCTCCTGCCCGGACGGTGCCATCATGCCTTCCGGAAGCCGCCCCCGGCCGCGCCGGTCGATGCCGGGTACCTCCTCGGCGGACTGCCGGCCCCCGATGCAGCGATGCCCGCCGGGGAATGGTCACACGGGCCCTACAGCCACCGGCGACACCTGCTATCGCTGGCCAAAGGCACCCACGCCCTGCGTCGCATGCAGAACGAATCGCTCGCCGCCATCCGCCACCGCATCGAGCCGAGGTATCCCTTCGCCGACATCCGTCTCGTCGAGTTCGTCCTCTCCCTGCCGCCCGAGATGACGGGCCATGCCCGTACCGACCGATACCTCTATCGCAGCAGCCTCGCTGGCATCGTGCCCGATACCGTCCGGCTGCGCACCGACAAGCAGGTGCCCACCGGCGTCTTCCCCGTCCATGAATTCCGGGCCCAGGCCCCTGCCCTGCGCCACGCCCTCGACCAGATCAGGGACCATGGCGGCCATCCCCTCCTCTCCCGGCTCGACTTCGCCCGTATGGACAGGGAACTGGACCCCTGCCAGGCGGCCAACCGGTGGCAGGGCGCCTTTTTCCCCCGGGTGCCCTTCCATATCCTCGCACTGGCCCGCTATTTCGACGACCGGCCGTGCGGAGCGGGCCTCCCCCCCGGGGCTCGGCAAGGGCGCTACCGCTTCTCGTCCTGAATGCGTACTTTAGATTCAAATTTGACCAAGGTGGAACATCCCCATACCAAGGAGACAGGCGCTGCGGCGCCCACCGAACCGGAGAAGGCCGCGCCGGCCCCGGCGGAGGGGCGCAGGCCCTGGCGCAAGCCCGAGGCGAAGCCCATCTCCCGCTTCAGCATCCTGTCGCTAGGCCCTACGCCGGGCTCGCTGGAGAACTTCACCTTCTCCTACAAGTCGCTCTGAACAGGCCGCACGCCCTTGTGCCGTAGGTTGCCCCGTCCCATTCCTTTTCCCTCGTGTCGGCGGGTGGGCTTATCGTCGCGCCGCAGGGGGTGCAGCGTCATTCCCGCTGTCGAACGTCGTCAGCATTCCCGCAACCAGCCCTCCATGTGGTCGCAGAACGCCTGCAGAGGCATGTCGGGCGGGCGAGTGGCGAGCCTGACGGGCACGGCGTTCGCCAAGGCGCCCATGGTGCGCAGGTGCGCCTGTTGCAGGGCGGGCGGGTGGATGAATTCCCTGCGGTAGGTATGTCGGGTGAGGGCGAGGAAGGCGTCGACGCCCGACAGTCGCTGGCAGCGGGCCCCGGGCTGGTCTGCGCCTGTCGGGTCGAGGATGAAGACACCGGCGATGGGGAGGCTTTCGGGAAGGGGTTCGCCGGTGAGGAGCTGTCCATATTTCTCGGTGTCGGGCCAGATGCGCCGTCGCCTGTCGTAGCGCGGGTCTGCGAGCATGTCGAGCGTGTCGGACGTGAGTTTCAGCATCGGGTAGGAGGGAAGTGCGAGGGGACTGTCGGGCCGGCCGGCGGGGATGTCGATGGCGCAAGTGTCATCGGTGAGGAACGGATAGCCCCGTTGCCTGAGGGCAGCCGCGAGGGATGACTTCCCCGCGCCGGTATCGCCGGCGAAGAGCAGGGCCCGATGGCGGTGCTCGATGCCCGAGGCATGCAGGAGCAGGCGTTTCCGTTGCATGAGGGCTGCCGCGAGGCATACCGTCAGCAGGTGGATGCGTACCTGGGCGGGGTCCGCCCCCGGGGCGGGGTGGACGTCCATCCGCGTGCCCTGCCGGACGTCGTAGTCGGCGATGCCGGCGAGCCGCAGGCGGAAGCGCTCCATGTCGAACCGCCAGGCGTTGGCGGCGGCGGTCCAGGCTTCGGGGGGAGCCTCTGCGGCGGAGATGCGGACATCGGTCGCCCGGCCGATGGCGGCCGGGAGTTCGGGGAATTCGATTTCAGAGCGTACATTGAGTCCGTACGCCCTGTAGAGGTATGTGTCGCCGGGTTCCACGATGGGGTGGGCGCGGTCGTGCCCTTGGGCAAAGGTAGCCGATAACCGATGTCGAAGGTCAGTGACGATATCCTTCCCCGCCTGTCTGCCGACGCCTGCGCGTATCCGCCGGAGGGCCATGCGTTGCGGCTGTTGTTGCGGGTGCTGGCGGGGACGCTGCCGGTGTCGGAGGCTGTCGTCGCGCTCCGCGGGCTTGGCGTCTCGCCGTCCCGGCTCCTTCGGATGATGGCGGCCCACGGCATCGGCGGCAGGGCCCTGCCGGGCGGATTGCTGGAGGGGGTGCTTGACGGTCCTTCGCTGGCGCTGTTGCGGGCGTCGGACCGCATGGCGGCCGCCTGGAACCTGCGACTCTTCGAGGCGCAGCGCCCGCTCGACGTATTGCTGTCGGGCGCGGGCAGGCCCTACCGATACGCCAAGGGCGTGTTGCTGGGATGGCGTTTCCATGGCGACCTCACGACGCGTGCCTCCTGCGACATCGACGTCATGGTCCGGCCCGCCGACGTCGCCTGCTTCCGTGGCCTTTTGCGGACTGCCGGCTACGAGGAGGTGCATCCCTTTCCGGAGGGGCACCCCCGGTATGGACTTTGGCTGAACCGGGAGGCCGTCTTCCGCAGTCCCCCTGACGGGGGGGTGCCGGTGCATGTGGAGCTGCAGTGGTCGCCCGTGCTGCCGTTCTACCGGATGCGGGTGGACCCCGCAGGCCTCCTGGAGGGTGGGCGCCAACTCCGTTTGGGCGGTGTCGACTGGCCGGTGCCGGACGACGAGGTGCAGCTTACGGTACTGTTGTTGCACCACGGTGTGACGGACGGCTGGCGTTCGCTCCGGCATGTGCTGGACCTGGCCCTCTTCCTTCGCCGGATGGGTGCGGGCATCGACTGGACGGGATACCGGCGAAGACTCGACGCCATGGGACTGTACCACCATGCCGCTGCCGGCTTCGGCCTCTGCCGTTCGCTGACGGGGGTGGAGGTGCCTGCCTGCTTCGGGGTGTCCCCTGCACTGCTCCGACGCCTCGAGGCCACACTCCTCACCGAACGCCAGTTGACACGCGACCAGCGGAGCTGGCCCTTCCTGCGGCGGCAGTGGCTCCTGGCCGGCGGGTTGCGGGGGCGGGCGCGCCTCATCCTGGGGCAGCTGCAGAAGGGCGTATCGCCCGGACAGGCGGAACTCGAGGGGTTCCCGCTGCCGGCGGGGCTGTTCCCCGCCTATTATCTGCTCAAACCCCTTCGGCCGCTGTGGAGACCCTTTCTTACCCGCGTTTCCGGCGGTCTGCTTCCGGAAAAAGGCGAGGGCGTTGCGCGGAGCGGCCCTGCGGGAGCGTAAATTGCGGCCATCCAGCACCAGCCATGAACAAGAAGATCGCCATCATCGGCGGCGGCAACCTCGGCAGGGCCATCGCCGAAGGCCTCGCCGGCAGCGGGTTCACCCTGCCGGGCCATATCCTCATCACCCGTCGGCACCCGGCGTCCCTGCGCGACCTCGAGGCGTCGGGGATACTGGTGGGCGACGACAACCTGGAGGCCGTCAGCTATGCCGATACGGTGCTGGTCGCCGTCAAACCCTACCAGGTGCGCGAACTCCTGCAGCAGCTCCAGCCCGTCCTCGACCCCGCCCGGCACGTGCTCTGCTCCGTCGTCACCGGCGTCACCCTGGCCGACATGGGCGCCATCCTCGGCGACGGCTTCCCCATGGTCAGGGCCATGCCCAACACCGCCATCGCCATCCGCGAGAGCATGACATGCCTCTGTGCGTCGGGCGTCACGCCCGGGCAGACGGAGTACATCGAACAGCTCTTCGGGCATCTCGGCCGCGTCGCCAGGATCGACGAGCGCCTGATGGACGCCGCCACCGTCCTCGGCGCCTGCGGCATCGCCTACGCCCTCCGCTACGTACGCGCCAGCATTCAGGGCGGCATCGAGATCGGCTTCGACGCCACTACGGCCGCGCTCATCGCCGCGCAGACCGTCAAGGGCGCCGCCGAACTGCTCATTCGCACGGGCAGGCACCCGGAGGAGGAGATCGACAAGGTCACCACCCCCCGCGGCTGTACCATCGCCGGCCTCAACGAGATGGAGCACCGCGGCTTCAGCTCCTCGCTCATCAAGGGCATCACCGCCAGCTACGAGAAGATCGGCCACTGAGGTGGGTCGCCGGCAACCCTCCCGCACCTCCGACTTTTCCACAGTCGGCCGGCGCCGGCCGCCGGACCGCCGGAAGGCCGTATCTTAGCGCGACCGCGGTGAAGGTGCATATTTTCCCCGAAGGTCGACAGGGCATGACCCGCAGCCTATCCGAAGAACACCCCGGAAGCCCGGAGACGGGCCGCCGAAGGCACCCACGAATTCACCCCAGATGGCAAAGTATATTTTCGTGACGGGCGGCGTGACCTCCTCCCTTGGCAAGGGGATCATCTCCGCCTCCCTCGCCAAGCTCCTGCAGGCCCGCGGCTTCTCGGCCACCATCCAGAAGTTCGACCCCTACATCAACGTCGACCCCGGCACCCTCAACCCCTATGAGCACGGCGAGTGCTATGTGACCGACGACGGGGCGGAGACCGACCTCGACCTAGGCCATTACGAGCGCTTCCTCAACATCAGCACCTCCCAGGCGAACAACGTCACCACCGGCCGCATCTACCAGACCGTCATCAACAAGGAGCGCGAGGGCGCCTACCTGGGCAAGACCGTGCAGGTGGTCCCCCACATCACCGACGAGATCAAGCGGCGCATGAAGCTGCTCGGCTCGGAGGGGTACGACATCGTCATCACCGAGATCGGCGGTACCGTCGGCGACATCGAGAGCCTGCCCTTCATAGAGGCCGTCCGCCAGCTGCAGTGGGAGCTGCCCGACGAGGACTGCCTGGTGGTGCACCTCACCCTGGTGCCCTACCTCCGCGCCGCCAAGGAACTCAAGACGAAGCCCACGCAGCACAGCGTCAGGCTGATGAGCGAGAACGGCGTCAACCCCGACATCATCGTCTGCCGTACCGAACACCCCCTGTACGCAGAGATCCGCCGCAAAATCGCGCAGTTCTGCAACGTCAAGACGGAGGCCGTCATCGAGGCGATCGACGCCTCCACCATCTACGAGGTGCCCCTCAACATGCTGCGCGAGGGTCTCGACCGCATCTGCCTCGCAAAACTCGGCATCGAAGTGGCGGGCGACCCCGACCTGGGCGCCTGGTCCGCCTTCCTCGACAAGCTCAGGCATCCCCGCCACCGCGTCAGCGTCGGCCTCATCGGCAAATACATCGAACTGCAGGACGCCTACAAATCGATCCTCGAGTCGTTCGTGCACGCCGGGGCCGTCAACGAATGCCGCGTCGACGTCGTCAACATCCACAGCGAATTCATCACACCCGACAACGTCGACGCGAAGCTCGCCGGCCTCGATGCCCTCCTCGTCGCACCCGGCTTCGGCCTCCGCGGCATCGAGGGCAAGATCACCGCCGTCCGCCATGCCCGCGAGAAGGGGCTGCCCTTCTTCGGCATATGCCTGGGCATGCAGATGGCCGTCATCGAGTTCGCCCGACACGTCCTCGGCCTAGCCGACGCCCACTCCACCGAGATGGACCCGGACACCCCGCACCCCGTCATCAGCCTCATGCACGGGCAGCAGCACGTCACCGACAAGGGCGGCACCATGCGCCTCGGCGCCTACGAATGCATGCTCTCCGCCGGCAGCCTCGCCCGCTCCGTCTACGGCGCCGATACCGTCCGCGAACGCCACCGCCACCGCTGGGAGTTCAACAACGCCTACCTCTCCGCCATGGAACGCGCCGGCCTAATGGCCAGTGGCAAGAACCCCGGCACCGGCCTCGTCGAGATCGTCGAACTCCCCGGCCACCCGTTCTTCATCGGCGTGCAGTTCCACCCCGAACTCAAGAGCACCGTCGAAAGCCCCCACCCCCTGTTCGTCCGCTTCATACGCGCCGCCCTCGAGAACGCCGCCCGCCGACCCGCTGCCAAGGGCGCCCAGCCCCGGCCGCAGATGATCTGAGCGGCTCAAGTCACCCCCCTTACATACCTTTGCCGCTTAATTCCCCGATATGCAGATGGACAGGAATTCGGTGATCGGCTTCGTGCTGCTCGCCCTGTTGTTCTTCGGTTACTTCTACTTCACCCGGCAGGCCCAGCTGCAGTACGAGGTCCGGCAGCAGGCCGTCAAGGACTCCCTCGCCCGCCTGGAGCCCATCCGTCGCGACAGCCCCCGGGCCGCCGACAGCCCCCGGGCCGCCGACAGCGCCGTCACCGGCAGCCTCGTCCAGCACGGGACCGCACGCGAAGAGACCCTCACCGTCGAGACCGACGTCCTCCGCATCCGTTTCTCCAACCGCGGCGGACAGCCCCGCCGTGTCGAACTCCTCCGCTACCTGGCCCGCGACAGCACACCCGTACGACTGCTCGACACCGCCTTCGACAGGTTCTCCTACGCCATCCGCTCCGGCGGAAGCACCCCCTCGCAGAGCGCAGACCTCTACTTCGCCCCAGGCGTCGTCTCGAGGAACCCGGACGGCAGCCAGACCGTCCGCTACACCCTGTCCGACAGCTCCGGACGCTCCGTCACCCACCGCTTCACGGTACGGCCCTCCGACTACATGGTCGACTTCGTCATCGAGGCCGAGGGGGCCGACAGGCTCTTCGACCGCAACCAGGTCGACTTCCTCTGGCAGCTCCGCGCCCGCCAGCAGGAGCGCGACATCCAAAGCGAAAAACTCGAGACCCAGCTCGGCGTCATGCAGGCCGACGGCTACGATTACCACACCCTCGGCAGCGGCATCAGCGAGAAGATGGAGGAGGGCGCCCGGTGGATCGGCTTCAAACAGAAGTTCTTCAACACCACCATCGTCCCCAAGGACGGCTTCACCTACGCCGAAGCCAGCAGCACCGTGCCCGACGACAGCACCCACCTGGTGGCCATCTCCGTCCTCCAGCTTCGCGCCACCATCCCCGCCGGCACCAAGGCCAGCATCCCCCTCCGCGTCTATTACGGCCCGAACGAGTACGCCGTCCTCAAATCCTACGGCATCGGGCTCGAAGACCTCGTCAACCTCGGACAGGGCTTCTACGCCTTCGTCAAGCACATCAACCGCTGGATCATCCTGCCCTTCTTCAGCCTCATCGAACGCTCCATCGCCAGCTACGGCCTCGTCATCGCCCTGCTCACCATCTTCATCCGCCTGCTGACCTCGCCGCTGGTATACACCAGCTATCTCAGCGGCGCCAAGATGAAGGCCCTGCGGCCCGAGATCGACGCGCTCCGCCAGAAGTTCGGCGAAGACCAGCAGGCCTTCAGCATGGAACAGATGAAACTCTTCCGCAGCGCCGGCGTCAACCCCCTCGGCGGCTGCATCCCCGCCCTGCTGCAGATCCCCATCTTCTTCGCCCTCTACAGCTTCTTCAACGCCAACATCTCCCTGCGGGGACAGTCCTTCTGGTGGTCGGAGGACCTCTCCGCCTACGACAGCATCGTCACCTGGGGCTTCAGCATCCCCTTCATCGGGAACCACCTCAGCCTCTTCACCATCCTCTCGGTGGCCACCAGCCTGCTCATCTCCCTCTACAGCATGAGCATGACCCCGGACCAGGGCAACCCCGTCCTCAAGTACATGCCCTACATCTTCCCCGTCATGCTGCTCGGCATCTTCAACAGCCTACCCTCCGCCCTCACCTGGTATTACACCGTCTCCAACGTCATCACGCTGGCGATGCAGTTCGTCATCCAGAACTACATCATCGACCACGACAAGGTCCTCGCCGGCATCGAGGAGAACCGCAGGAAGCCCCGCAAGAAGTCCATGTGGCAGGAACGGCTCGAACAGATGCAGGAGACGCAGAAGCGCGCCGAGAAGCTGCAGTCGAAGGGACCGCGCAAGTCCTGAGGCCGACCCTGTTTTAACACACCCCCAAGGCAACCCCCGACCGCATTTGCCTATCTTCAAGACTGGGAAACCTTGTAGCCATGCATGTCCGGACCTTCTTGACCACCCTCCTGCTCGTTGTCTCCGCAACGACGCATGCCCAGCGCATCCTTTCGGAGGGGACCATCCAGTTCGACGTCTCCGTGCAGACGGGCAAGCCCGACCCGCAGCTGGCCGACATGTTCGACGGCGCGAAGGCCAGCATCCAGCTGAGGGGCGGCCTGAGCCGGTCGGAACTCGTCAGCGCGCTGGGGCGCACCGTGACGATCTACGACCATCGGGCGGGGACGGGCGTCGTCCTGCGCGAGTTCGGGCAGCAAAAGATCCTGGTCCGGATGGACAAGGCCGACTGGGCCCAGAAGAACCAGCGGTATGATGGCATGCGCTTCGAGTATGGTCCCGAGACAAAGATGGTGGCGGGCTTCCCCTGCGAGCGGGCCGAGGCGGTGCAGCCCGACGGCTCAAGGTTCACGGTCTGGTTCACGAGGGGCCTCGTGGCCGAGAACGCGGCCTTCGACCCCCAGTTCAGCCGGCTGCCGGGGACGGCCCTGGAGTATGAGTCCTCCGTCGGCGGCATACGTGTGAAATATTCGGCCGTGACGGTCAGCTTCGACCCGGTTCCGATCCTTCGTTTCGAAGTGCCGAAGTCGGGCTACCGGGAAATGAGTTTTCAGGAAAGCCAGCAGCGGAAGGCCGGTGGATGATCAGCGGATGGTCGGGGCGGTCGGCGTGCGGAAGGTCTGGAGGATGGAAGGCTTGGACTTGACCGGGATATGGATGCTGACATTCCCCCGCTGGTAGATGACCATGTTCCGGGGGCTTGCACCCGGCTGGGCCAGGTGGGGGAGGGGTTGGGTGGACCGGTAATGATGGAGGCCCGAGCCCAGGGAGATCCGCATGTCCCGCTTGATGTTGGAGAAGGAGTTCGACTTGCGGTTCTTGTCGCCCAGGCTGAGGATGCCGTCGATGGCGGAGACATAGCCGGAGAGCAGGAGGAGCACGGCGACGAATGCCTGCCTGGGGGCTTTCCCCGACCCTCCGTCCGTCCTGTTCCACTGTGCCATATGCAAAGATATTGGTAAAAACGTTGAAAATCCTAATGCATTTTTGTACTGCCCGTTGTTGCCGGCCATCTCCGCCCGGTTGGTTTTTGTGATTTCCTTCTCGGGGAATTCTGCGAACTTCGTGCCGGTTCCCAAAGTAAGACGCGGAATCCGGCCGGAGGGTTGGCCCGGGTGTGAGAAATCCCCCGTTACGGCTCCGGTGCAAACCACCAGGGTATGGGCAAGAGGCAAGACCGGGACGACAGGGACGAGATGGACGAGCTGCTCCGCCAGTACCGGATGCTCATCTCGGGCCGGGGCAATGTCTCCCTCTCGGAGGACTCCTTTGAGCGGATCATCGACCATTTCGACGAGGAGGACGAGCTGGGGGCCGCCATCGAGGCGGCGGAGGCCGGCATCGGGCAGTATCCCTTCTCGGCCACCCTGCTCATCAAGAAGGCCGACCTGCTGATCTCCGACAAGCGCTATCGCGACGCCCTCGACCTCCTCGACCAGGCGGAGGTGCTGGACAGTACCGACATCGACATCTGGATCCTGCGGACGGATGCCTGCCTGGCCATGGACCAGCACGACAAGGCGGCGCGGCTCCTGGAGGAGGCCATCGACCGCTTCACGGGTGACGAGCGGCTGGACCTGCTCTTCGAGTTGGCCGACGTCTACGACGACTACGAGTCCTTCGACAAGGTCTTCGACTGCCTGCGGATGATCCTGGAAGAGGACCCCAACAACGAGGAGGCCCTCCACAAGATCTGTTTCTGGACCGATTTCACCGGCCGCAACGAGGAGAGCATCCGCATCCACCGGGCCATCATCGACGCGAACCCCTACAACGAACTCGCCTGGTTCAACCTCGCCTCGGCCTTCCAGGGCCTCCGGCTCTACGAGAAGGCCGTCGACGCCTACCAGTACGCCATCGCCATCCAGGAGAAGTTCGACCACGCCTACCGCAACATGGCCGACGCCTACATCCGCCTGCGCAGGTACCGCGAGGCCATCGAGGCGCTCGAGAAGGTGGTGGAGCTGTCGCGCCCGGAGGAGGTCGTCTACGAGGCGATCGGTCACTGCTACGACCGGCTGCGCAATCCCGCCCAGGCGCGCTTCTATTTCCGCAAGGCCTCGCACCTCAACCCCGAGGATGCCAAGCTGCTGCATCGGATCGCGCTCACCTACATGGATGAGGAGAACTGGCCGCAGGCCGCCCGCTACCTCGAGATGGCCCTCCGCATCGCCCGTACCAACCACGAGTTCAACCTGTCGATGGGCGAAGTGCAGCTGCGCCTCGGTCGCGTCCGCGAGGCCGTCGACCATTTCAACATGGTCGTCAAGGCGCGGCCGCGCAACATCTCTGGCTGGGAGGCCCTCATCCGTTGCCTGTACGCGGCCGGGTTCCACGTGGAGGCCGAGGGGCAGTGCCGCGCGGCCTACCTCGCCACGGGCGGGAAGCCGGTGCTGCTCTTCTACCGGACCGCCATCCTCTTCGCCATGCGACGCGCCAAGGACGGCCTACTCCTCCTCGAACAGGCCATGCAGCTGGCACCCCGCAAGGTCGGGCGCATGCTCGACCTGGCGCCCGCCCTCATGCAGAACCCCCAGGTGGCCGAGATCATCGCCAGGCACCGCCGGTCGCGACCCCGCTGAGGTATCCACCCTGTCCGGGGTTCGTTCGGGATTCCTATCTTAGCGGCTCCCTAAATCCCCGGCATGAACTTCAGCCTCTCCCAGATCCCAGACAGGAACACGAAGCCCCGCGCGGCCGGCATCACCATGGTCATGGACAAGGGTCTCAGCCTCGAGGAGGCCCGCCACTTCATGCCCGTCGCCCGCCTCCACGTCGACATCGTCAAACTCGGCTTCGGCACCTCCTTCGTCACGCCCGACCTGCGCGCCAAGATCGAGCTCTACCTGTCCAACGACATCCCCGTGTACTTCGGCGGCACCCTCTTCGAGGCCTTCCTCATCCGCAACCAGTTCGACGACTACATCGCCCTCTGCCGCGACTACGGCATCCGGCACATGGAGGTGAGCGACGGCTCCATCACCATCCCCCATGCCGAGAAATGCGGGTACATCGAGAAACTCACCCGCCACGGCACCGTCCTCAGCGAGGTCGGCAGCAAGGATGCCGCGCACATCATCCCGCCCTACAAATGGATCGAGCTGATGCGCGCGGAGCTGGCCGCCGGCGCCACCTATGTCATCGCCGAGGCGCGCGAGGCCGGCAACGTGGGCATCTACCGCGGCTCCGGCGAGGTCCGCGAAGGACTCGTACAGGAGATCCTCACCCAGATACCGGGGGAGCGCATCATGTGGGAGGCCCCGCAGAAGGCGCAGCAGCTCTATTTCATCGAACTGCTGGGCTGCAATGTCAACCTCGGCAACATCGCCCACTCGGAGGTCATCCCCCTGGAGACGATGCGGCTGGGACTCCGCGGCGACACCTTCCACCTCTTCCTCCAAAAGGACCTCGCATGAGGCGTTTCGGCCTCATCGGATACCCGCTGGGCCACTCCTTCTCGCAGCGCTACTTCACCGGTAAGTTCGCGGCGGAGGGCATCTCCGACTGCGTCTATGCATGCTACCCCATCGCGGACATCGCCTTACTCCCCGCCCTTTGGGCCGAGCATCCCGACCTTGAGGGCCTCAACGTGACCATTCCCTACAAGGAGAAGGTCATCCCCTACCTCGACGGGATGTCGGAGGTCGTCAGGTCCGCCGGCGCCTGCAACTGCATCCGTCGGACGGCCGACGGGCTGATCGGCCACAATACGGACGTGACCGGCTTCGAAGCGTCCCTGCGTCCCGGCCTCGACGCCGGCCACCGCCGCGCGCTCATCCTCGGCACAGGCGGCGCCTCCAAGGCCGTCGCCCATGTGCTCGGCCGCCTGGGCATCGCCTACCGCTTCGTCAGCCGGTCGGGCGGGGGTGCGATGCTCTCCTATGGCCAACTCGACGCCGAGGTGATGGACGCCTACACGCTCATCGTCAACACGACACCCCTCGGGACCCATCCCGCCACCGACGAGGCCCCCGACATCCCCTACGCACGCCTCACCCCGAGGCACTATCTGTTCGACCTGGTCTACAACCCGCCCCTGACCCGTTTCCTGCGGGAGGGCATGGCACGGGGTGCCAGGACCCGCAACGGGGCCGACATGCTCGCCGTTCAGGCCGAGGAGAGCTGGCGCATCTGGAATGAGGGGCGGTCCTAGCCGCGATCAGCGGTCGGACTGCAGCGCCTCCACCATCTCGACGATATCCAGGAAATGCCCCGGGGCCGGCACGTAGGTGCTGCGCCCCATGCGTTCCGTCCATTGGCGCAGGGCCTGTCCGCAGGGGTCTGCCGGGGCGGGCATGGGATGTCCGAGGCAGCGTGCCATGTCCTCCAGCTTGTAATTGAGTCGCCGGCAGTTGTCGGCCTTCGCATCGCATACCTGGATGTAGTTGGGGTCCTGCCTTCGGGTCGGGCGCGGGTCTGCGGGCGTGTTCCTCCTTTTTCCTGTCGTGGGGGCTGCTGCGAGGTCGGCTGTCGGCTGGCCCGGGCCAGGGGGCGTCGCCGTGGGTGTGGCGGGTTGCTGTTCCACGGGTGGCCGGGGTGGCGGTGGAATGACCGCGGCCGTCAGTCCGGGCAGCCGCTGTTGCGGCCATTGCGGGGCGTAGCGGATGGCTGCGAAGAGGGCCAGGCAGGCGGCCGCGGCCAGCATGGCGTAGGTCTGGAGGAGCCTGACGACGGGATGCCTTCCGCGTCGGGGTGGCTGCAGGCGGGCCGAGAGTGTGGGCCATACGGTCTCGGGCGGCGGCACTTCGAGGTCTTCCAGCCTGCTGCCGAGGCGGTCCGTCCCCTGGCGGAGCCGTTCCTCCAGCCGGTGCCATACCTCGGGCGGGGGTGTCGCCTGGTGCTCTCGGAGGTGTTGCTGCCATTGCATGGTCGGGTCGTTTCAGTTCGAGTTGCGGATCATCTCCTGCAGGGCTTTCCTGGCCCTGGCGAGTTGCGACTTGCTGGTGCCTTCGCTGATGCCGAGCATGTCGGCGATCTCGCGGTGTCCGTAGCCCTCCACGACGTAGAGGTTGAAGACGGTGCGGTAGCCGTCGGGCAGGGCTGCGATCATGCGGAGCAGGTCTTCGAGGGCCAGTCCGTCGAAGGCGTTCCAGCCGCCGTCGTCGAGTTGTTCCTCGCGGTCGGTGAGGGTGCCGGTCAGCAGGTCCCTTCCGCGGTGGTGTTCGATGGCGGTGTTGACGAAGATGCGCCGCATCCATCCTTCGAAGGACCCTTCGGCCCGGAACCTGTCGAGGTTCCGGTAGACCTTCACGAATCCTTCCTGGAGGATGTCGGCCGCGGCTTCGGCCGTCCGGGCGTAGCGGAGGCACACGGCATACATGCGGGGGGCGTATTTCCGGTAGAGGGCTTCCTGGTGTCGGGCCTTGCCGGCGATGCACCCTCTGATGATGTCGGCATCGGCGCCGAAAAGGTTGTCTGCCTCGTGCATTTTTAGCAAGAAAATGTCATGGGCCCGTTTCCTGTGGGGCGGCGGGCGGATGGGTTTGGTCGAGCAAGGCCAGCATGGCCTCGAGGGCTTTGCGTCGATGGCTGAATCGGTTCTTGCCGTCGAGGTCCATCTCGGCGAAGGTGATGGTTTCGCCGTCGGGGATGAAGACGGGGTCGTAGCCGAAGCCGGCGTTGCCGGCGGGCAGCGGGGCGATGTGTCCGGCGCAGGTGCCTTCGAAGCGGTGTTCGGCGCCTCCGATGCGGAGCGAGAAGACGGTCCGGAAGCGGGCGCTGCGGTCGGCGACCCCCTGCATCCGCTGCATCAGGAGGCGGATATTTGCCTGATCGTCGGGCGGGCTGCCGGCGTAGCGGGCGGAGTGGACGCCGGGTGCGCCGCCGAGGGCTGCGACCTCCAGTCCCGTATCCTCTCCGAAGCAGTCCTGCCCGGTGAGGCGATGCACGACGGCCGTCTTTTCCGCCGCATTGGCCTCGATCGTCGGGTGGGGTTCCGGGATATCGATGTCGATGCCGGCCTCCGGCAGGGTGAGGATCCCGAAGCGGCCGGCCAGGAGGGCGCGGACCTCCCGGGCCTTGTTGGCGTTCCGTGTGGCGAAGACGAGGCTCCGGGGGGGCGGGGTCATGGGGTGAAGAGTTGGCGCAGACCGGCCCAGAGGCGTTTCTTGGCTTCGGGGTCGGCAGGGAGTTCGCCGAGGGCCGGGCTTCCGAGGTAGCTGACGCCCTGGAACGGCTGGACCTGGAAGGGGGGGAATCGCAGGGGCAGGCCGATGTCTTCGGGGGTGACCCCGAAGAGCAGGGCTGTGACAGGCCTGTGGTCGCGGGCGAGGGACAGGTGGTCGACCCCCGGGGTGTGTGCCAGGTTGACGACGCGCACGTCGGGGAGGCCGAGGCGGCAGGCCTTGAGGATGTTGAGGAGAAGGGCCAGGTCGTCGTCGGGCAATACGGCGGCGCCGGGCAGTTTCACGAGCACGAGGACCTGACGGGCGTTGCCTCCGAGGGTGTCGACGGCAGGGGCCTCGGCGGGGCCGGGGGCTGCCGCGATGAGGCCTTCCGGGTAGAGCCGTGCCAGGAGCCATCCCGGCAGGCGGGTGGAGCCGACTTCCGACGTTCGCATGGGCATGTTGCATGGCGAAGGTCCGCATTTTTCGTTTCTTTACGCCCAAATCCGAAAGATGGTGGAGAGCATGACGCCTATCGTGCGCCGGGCCGCGGTCTCGAAGCTCGGCGAGCTGACATTGGAGAACCTTCCCTTCGGCAAGCATTTCTCCGACCACATGCTGGTGGCCGATTATGCGGACGGGGCCTGGGGCCGTCCCGAGATCCGTCCCTACGGACCCATGGAGATGCCGCCGTCGATGTCGGCCATCCACTACGGCCAGTCGATCTTCGAGGGCATGAAGGCCTTCCGGACGCCCGGGGGCGGGATATCCGTCTTCCGTCCGGCGCAGAACCTGGAGCGGTTCAACCGCTCCGCCGCCCGGATGGAGATGCCGCAGGTGCCTGCGTCGCTGTTCATCGAAGGGCTGCGCGAGCTGATCCGGGTCGACGAGGCCTGGGTGCCCGACTATCCCGACCATTCGCTGTACCTCCGTCCGTTCATGTTCGCGACGGACCCCTACCTCGGGGTGCGGCCGTCGGAGACCTACCGCTTCGCGATCATCCTGAGCCCATCGGGACCCTTCTTCCTGGAGCCCCAGCGCATTCACGTCGAGGAGCATTTCGTGCGGGCGGTGGAGGGCGGCGTCGGCTATGCCAAGACGGCGGGCAACTACGGGGCCTCGATGCATGCCACGGCACTGGCCCGGGCCAGGGGCTTCGACCAGGTCCTCTGGACCGACCCCTTCGCGCACCGGTACGTCCAGGAGATCGGCATGATGAACGTCCTGTTCCGCATCGGCGGTACGGTCGTCACGCCCGGCCTGGAGGCGGGCACGATCCTGCCCGGGGTGACCCGGTCCAGCCTGATCACGCTGCTGCACGACTGGGGCATGCCGGTGGAGGAGCGGCCCGTCGGAATGGACGAGCTGCTCGACGCCTATGGCCGCGGAGCGCTGCAGGAGGTCTTCGGTGCCGGAACGGCCGCGAGCGTGTCGATGATCCGCGAACTGTCCTACGCCGGGGGCGTGATGACCTTCGACGTGGCCGCCTTCGACCTGGCCCGGCGGCTGCGCGACACGCTGAAGGGCATCCAGCGCGGCGCCCTGCCCGACGTACACGGTTGGCTGATGCCCGTCTGACGGGCAAGGGACGCACCGCGAGGACCTTTTTGCAGTTTGTTATTTTCATCCTACCTTTGCCGTCCCGATAAAAAAAGGGTCGAATGCCAACGATACAGCAACTCGTCAGGAAGGGGAGGGAAATCATCCGGGCCAAGAGCAAATCCCGCGCCCTCGAATCCTGCCCGCAGCGCCGCGGCGTCTGCACCCGCGTCTACACGACGACGCCCAAGAAGCCGAACTCCGCGCTCCGCAAGGTGGCCAAGGTGCGCCTGACGAACAAGGTCGAGGTCATCGCCTACATCCCGGGCGAAGGCCACAATTTGCAGGAGCACTCGATCGTGCTGATCCGTGGCGGCCGGGTGAAGGACCTTCCCGGCGTCCGTTACCATATCGTGCGCGGCAGCCTCGACACCGCCGGCGTGAAGGACCGCAAGAAGAGCCGTTCCAAGTACGGCACCAAGCGCGACAAGAAGGGCGCCGCCAAGCCGGCCGCAGGCAAGAAGAAATGACCCCCGCAACACCGTAACCACCGAGCCATGAGAAAAGCCAGAGCCAAGAAGCTCCCGCTCGCCCCCGATCCCCGCTTTAGCGACACCCTTGTCAGCCGCTTCGTCAACAACCTGATGTGGCAGGGCAAGAAGGGTGCATCCCTCACGATATTCTACGACGCCATCGAGAAGGTCTCCAAGCAGACCGGCGACAACGGCTACGAGGTCTGGCGCAAGGCCCTCGCCAACGTCACGCCCGGCGTCGAGGTCCGCAGCCGCCGCATCGGCGGTGCCACCTTCCAGATCCCGACCGAAGTCCGTCCCGACCGCAAGACCTCGCTCAGCATCAAATGGCTGATCCGTTTCGCCCGGGAACGCAATGGTCGCAGCATGGCCGACAAGCTCGCCAACGAGATCGTCGCCGCCAGCAAGGGTGAAGGCGGCGCCTTCAAGAAGAAGGAGGACACCCACCGGATGGCCGAGGCCAACAAGGCCTTCGCGCACTTCCGCGTCTGACCCCAACATCCCACACCTCACCGGAGCCGGGCACACGCCCGGCTCCTCTTTTTTCAGGGCAAGCGGCGACGGACGAGCATCTTGCCCGTATTCCGCTTTTTATGCCTACCTTCGCGCCCGAAAACAGCACCCCCTGCCGTACACCCACCCCAGGAGGGCGGGCCTGACACGGCGGCCGACACCCGAAGGCGGGCGCGGACACACCGAAACAATGAACCCATCAATACCGAACAGGCATGGCTGATCTCAGATTTCAACGGAACTTCGGGATTGCGGCGCACATCGACGCCGGCAAGACCACCACGACGGAGCGCATCCTCTACTACACCGGCATGTCCCACAAGATCGGCGAGGTGCACGACGGTGCGGCCACGACCGACTGGATGGAGCAGGAGAAGGAGCGCGGCATCACCATCACCTCCGCGGCCGTGACCTGCTACTGGAACTTTCCGACGGCGCAGGGACAGTCGATCCCCGACACCAAGAAGTACAAGTTCAACATCATCGACACGCCCGGCCACGTCGACTTCACCGTCGAGGTGGAGCGCTCCATGCGCGTGCTGGACGGACTGGTGGCCCTGTTCTCGGCGGTTGACGGCGTCGAGCCGCAGTCAGAGACCGTATGGCGCCAGGCCAACCGCTACAAGGTGCCCAGGCTCGGCTTCGTCAACAAGATGGACCGTGCCGGTGCCGACTTCCTGAATGTCGTCCACCAGGTCCGCGAGATGCTCGGCGCCAAGTCGGTCCCCCTCCAGCTCCCGATCGGGGCGGAGGACAACTTCCGCGGCATCGTCGACCTCGTCACCATGAAGGGCATCATCTGGAACGATGCCACGCAGGGCATGACCTACGAGGTCGTCGACATCCCCGCCGACATGCGGGAGGACGTCGACCACTGGCGCGGCCAGCTCATCGAGGCCGTGGCCGAGTACGACGACAACCTCATGGAGAAGTTCTTCGACGACCCCGGCTCGATCACCGAGGGAGAGATCCACGAGGCGATCCGAAAGGCGACGATCGACATGACCATCGTCCCGATGCTCTGCGGCTCCTCCTTCAAGAACAAGGGCGTGCAGACGATGCTCGACTGCGTCGTACGCTACCTTCCCAGCCCGCTCGACATCGACGCCATCCGCGGGACCCACCCCGACACGGGCGAGGAGATCTCGCGCCGGCCCGATGCCAAGGAGCCCTTCGCGGCCCTCGCCTTCAAGATCATGACGGACCCCTTCGTCGGCCGCCTCGCCTTCTTCCGCTGCTACAGCGGCAAGCTCGATGCGGGCTCCTATGTGCGCAACATCCGCAGCGGCAAGAACGAGCGCATCAGCCGCATCATGCAGATGCACGCCAACAAGCAGAACCCGATCGACATGATCGAGGCGGGCGATATCGGCGCCGCCGTCGGCTTCAAGGAGATCAAGACCGGCGACACCCTCTGCGACGAGAACCACCCCATCGTGCTCGAGAACATGTTCATCCCCGAGCCGGTCATCTCGGTGGCCGTGGAGCCCAAGGCCCAGGCCGACGTCGACCGGATGGGCATGGCCATCGCCAAACTCGTCGAGGAAGACCCCACCCTGCGCGTCAAGACCGACGAAGAGACGGGCCAGACCATCCTCAGCGGCATGGGTGAACTGCACCTCGAGATCATCGTGGACCGCATGCGCCGCGAATTCAAGGTGGAAGTCAACCAGGGCGCCCCGATGGTCGCCTACAAGGAGGCCTTCCACGCCACGGTCCAGCACCGCGAGACCCTGAAGAAGCAGACGGGCGGCCGGGGCAAGTTCGCCGACATCCAGTTCGACCTCGGCCCCGCCGACGAGGAGTGGCTGAAGGAGAACTCCGGCAAGCAGATGCAGTTCGTGAACGACATCTTCGGCGGATCCATCCCCCGCGAATTCGTACCCGCCATCCAGAAGGGCTTCGAGAACTCCATGTCCAACGGCGTCCTCGCCAACTACCCCGTGGAACACATGAAGATCCGCGTCTTCGACGGCGGCTTCCACGCGGTCGACTCGGACTCCATGTCGTTCGAACTCTGCGCCAAGGCCGGCTTCCGGGAAGCCGCCCGCAAGGCCAAGCCCGTCCTGCTGGAGCCCATCATGAAAGTCGAGGTCATCACCCCGGAACAGTACATGGGCGATGTGACAGGCGACCTCAACCGCCGCCGGGGCATGCTCGAGGGCATGGACAGCCGGGCCGGCGCCCAGGTCATCAAGGCCAAGGTGCCCCTGAGCGAGATGTTCGGCTACGTGACCCAGCTCCGGTCCCTCTCCTCCGGCAGGGCCACCTCCACCATGGAGTTCTCCCACTACTCCCCGGCCCCCAACAACATCGCCGAAGAGGTGATCGCCAAGGTCAAGGGAAGGCAGAACGCCTGATCACCCCGCAACAGTCCACACACCACAGGGGCGCCCCGCAACGGGCGCCCCTTCCCTTTCCCGCCACCGCCCGGCACTTGTAAAAAAAACATGCATTTCCTTGGCTCATATGCCATTGGTCCGTACCTTCGCACTCCCGTTGAAAAGTGGGGAAGCTTATGTCCCAACGAATCCGAATCAAACTGCAGTCATACGACCACAGCCTGGTGGACAAGTCGGCCGAGAAGATCGTCAAGACTGTCCGGAGCACCGGCGCCGTGGTCACCGGTCCGATCCCCCTGCCGACGCGCAAGCGCATCTTCACGGTGCTGCGTTCGCCCCACGTCAACAAGAAGGCCCGGGAGCAGTTCCAGCTCTGCACCCACAAGCGCCTGCTGGACATCTACACCTCCTCCTCCCGGACGGTGGACGCGTTGAGCAAGCTCGACCTGCCCAGCGGCGTGGACGTCGAGATCAAGGCCTGACGAAGGCCGGGCACGACCGGATGGAGGTCCGGACCGTGCGGCTCCCAAGGACGGGAAATCCGTCGAAGGGCGCGACAGTTGACAAAGAAGACCCTCGCGGGTCTGGAAATATGAACAAGCCCTTCGAGGTTTGTTTACCGCTGATACCTCCCCCCCGCAGTGGGAAACAGGGGAAAGGGTCGACGGCAAACGGGGATTGAAGACGGATGGTCATGCATCCGCTGTCCCGATGACCGAAAGGGGAACAAACAGGAGTACGACATGAAAGGTATCATCGGAAAAAAGGTTGGGATGACCAGCATCTTCGCCCCGGATGGCAAGCAGGTCGCCTGCACCATCATCGAGGCCGGCCCCTGTGTGGTCACCCAGGTGAAGACACAGTCGACGGACGGCTACGCTGCCTTGCAGGTGGCGTTCGGGGACAAGCGGGACAGCCGCAGCAATCGCTCCGAGAAAGGCCATTTCGCCAAATCCTCCACCTCTCCCAAGCGTGTGGTCCGTGAGTTCCGTGATTTCGCCCCGGCCGTGGCCCTGGGCGAGACGGTCACATTGGAGATCTTCGCCGAAGGGGAGAAGGTCGACATCGTAGGGACGTCCAAGGGCAAGGGTTTCCAAGGCGTGGTCAAGCGTCACGGCTTCAGCGGTGTGGGTGAGCAGAGTCACGGTCAGCACGACCGCCAGCGCGCGCCCGGTTCGATCGGCAACTCTTCCGACGCCTCGAGGGTGTTCAAGGGCATGCGGATGGCGGGCCGTATGGGCGGCTCCCGCGTCAAGATCCGCAACATCAAGATCGTGAGGCTCCTCCCCGAGCGCAACTACATGCTGGTCGGCGGTTCGATCCCCGGCCCCATCGGTTCGATCGTCCTCATTCAGAAATAATCCCCCAACAGGTTCCCATGCAAGCAGACGTAATGAACACCAGCGGCGGGAAGACGGGCAGGACCGTCGAACTGCCGGACGACATATTCGGCATCGAGCCGAACGAGCATGCCATCTGGCTCGCCGTGAAGCAATACCTGGCGGCGCAACGGCAAGGCACCCACAAGGTCAAGACCCGTGCCGAGGTGCACGGCGCCAGCCGCAAGCTGCATCGCCAGAAGGGCACCGGCGGCTCGAGGAAGGGCAATATCCGCAACCCCCTCTACAAGGGTGGTGGTACGATCTTCGGTCCCAAGCCCCACGGCTACGGCATCAAGCTCAACCGAAAGGTCAAGGACCTCGCCAAGATGAGCGCACTCAGCCAGAAGGCGAAGGAGAACAGCGTCATCGTCGTGGAGGACCTGTCCCTGGAGGCTCCCAAGACCCGTGATTTCGCGTCGATGCTGAAGTCGCTCGGCCTGTCCGACCGCAAGGCCCTGTACGTGACCTCGGAAGTGTCCGACACGGTCTACGCCAGCGCCCGCAACATCCCGTCCGTCCTGGCCACCGTGCTGTCGGACGTCAACACCTACGACATCATGAACGCGGATGTACTGGTCCTGACGGAGTCGGCCGCCGCACTGTTCATGGAGGAGGAGGCCGCCGCCTGAGGGGCCATGAAACGCAAACAACCGCACACACATGAGACTCGCTGACATATTGATCAAGCCCATCCTGTCGGAGAAATCCAACGCGATGCAGGAAAAGCGCGGCGTATACTCCTTCCGGGTCGACCGCAAGGCCAACAAACTCGAGATCAAGAAGGCCGTCGAGACCTTCTACGGTGTGCACGTCTCCGACGTCCGCACGATGGTGGTCCCGTCCAAGAGCAAGTCGCGCATGACGAAGGCCGGGGTGATCTCAGGTCGCAAGCCGGGGTACAAGAAGGCCCTGGTGACGCTGACGGAAGGCGAGACCATCGATCTGTATTCGAACATCTGACCGTTCGGTCCGCGCGCTGCGGGCCCCAACAGGACACTATGGCACTGAAGAAATTCAAACCGAAGACAGCGGGCACACGCTGGAGGATCGGAAACGCGTACGCGGAGGTCACGACCGACGCACCGGAGAAATCGCTGCTTGAGCGGGTGGGCGGCACCGGCGGGCGCAACGCCCAGGGGCGTCGTTCGATGCGCTACATCGGCGGCGGTCACCGAAAGCTCTACCGCGTGATCGACTTCCGCAGGGACAAGCATGGCATCGAGGCGAAGGTCGCCTCCATCGAGTACGACCCCAACCGCTCCGCGTTCATCGCGCTGCTGAACTATGTGGACGGCGAGAAGCGTTACATCCTGGCCCCCCAGGGGCTCACGGTGGGGATGACGGTGGTGAGCGGTGATGCCGTGGCGCCCGAGATCGGCAATGCCCTGATGCTGCGCAACATGCCCCTGGGCACGAATGTCCACAACATCGAGATGCAGCCGGGTCAGGGTGGAAAGATCGCCCGCAGTGCCGGCTCTTCGGCACAGCTCACCAACAAGGAGGAGCGCTACGCCGTGCTCAAGATGCCCTCGGGCGAGCTTCGGAAGATCCTGATCAACTGCTTCGCATCGGTGGGTGTGATCTCCAACTCGGACCACAACCTGCAGAGCATGGGCAAGGCCGGCCGCAACCGGTGGAAGGGCATCCGGCCCCGCAACCGGGGCGTGGCGATGAACCCTGTCGACCACCCCATGGGTGGTGGCGAGGGCAAGGCATCCGGCGGTCATCCCCGCAGCCGGACCGGCAAGTACGCCAAGGGCGAGAAGACGCGGACGAAGGGCAAGGGCAGCGACCGGCTGATCCTGCAGCGCCGCGACGGCAAGAAGCTCGCGAAGTGAGGCAAGGCAACCCCAACGGAAACACGTAACAGCATATGGCTCGTTCAATCAAGAAAGGTCCCTACGTCGACGTCAAGCTCGAAGGCAAGGTGATGGCCATGAACGAAGGCCGGTCCAAGAAGACCGCCGTCAAGACATGGAGCCGCCGCAGCACCATCACGCCCGATTTCGTCGGGCACACCTTCGCGGTCCACAACGGGAACAAGTTCATCCCCGTCTACGTGACGGAGTTCATGGTGGGCCACAAGCTCGGCGAGTTCGCCCCCACCCGGAACTTCAAGGGGCACTCGAGCAAGAAAGGCTAACACATCCGCTGCCGACGCGGGGCGCGCAGGCGCCTGTCGCCGGCCGGTAAACGACAAGACATGGAAGCAGTAGCTAAACTCAAGAACTATCCCACCTCGCCGCGAAAGATGCGGCTCCTGGCGGATATCATACGTGGCATCTCGGTGGAGAAGGCCGTGGCGATGCTCGAGCACCATCCCCAGCACAGTTCGGTGCCGCTGCGGAAACTCGTCCTCTCCGCCGTCAGCAACTGGAAGGAGAAGAACGAGGGGGGCGATGTGTCGGGCCTGGTGGTGAAGACCATCTACGTGGACGGCGCCCGCTCGATCAAGCGCATGCTGCCCGCCCCTCAGGGCAGGGCCTACCGGATGCGCAAGCGCAGCAACCACGTGACGGTCATCGTCGACCAGATTCAATAAGGACAAACCCCGCAAATCATCCATACATGGGTCAAAAAACCAATCCGATCGGCAACAGGCTCGGCATCATCCGCGGATGGGAGAGCAACTGGTACGGGAACGGCAAGGACTATTCCACGAAGCTGATCGAGGACCATCGGATAAGGACCTATCTGAACGCCCGCATCAGCAAGGGGGGGGTCTCGAAGATCGTCATCGAGCGCACCCTCAACAAGCTGATCGTCACCATCCACACGTCGAAGCCCGGCATCATCATCGGCAAGGGCGGCGAAGAGGTGGACCGCATCAAGGAGGAGCTGAAGAAGCTCACCAACCGCCAGCGGGAGGAGCTCCGCAGCCTGTCGCCCGACAGGGCCGACAAGTCGAACGCCGCGGTGGACGTTCAGATCAACATCCTCGAGATCCGCAGGCCCGAGCTCGACGCCCAGATCGTGGGTGAGACCATCGCCCGGCAGATCGAGAACCGCATCAACTACAAGCGGGCCATCAAGCTGTCCATCGCCTCCACCCTGCGAATGGGTGCTGAAGGGATCAAGATCAAGATCAGCGGCCGTGTGGGCGGCGCGGAGATCGCCCGTACGGAGGAGATCCGTCAGGGCCGCGTACCCCTGCACACGTACCGGATGGACATCGACTACGCCTCCGTCCATGCGCAGACCGTATACGGAAAGATCGGCATCAAGGTATGGATTTGCAAGGGTGAGGTGCTCGCCAAGCGCGACCTGAACCCTAACTTCATCGGTTCCAAGGGCGACCTGAGCGACCGGAGCGACCGCCGCGGCGGCGATGACCGGCGGGGTGGCGGCGGACGCCGTGGCGACGACCGCAGGGGAGGTGGTCGCCGACCCTGACCGTCGAGCCATACCGGGGGTGTCTCCCGAAACCCCATCACATCGAAATGAGTAGAGATGCTACAACCTAAAAGATCCAAGCACAGGAAGGCCCAGAAGGGCCGCATACGCGAGGTGGCCAAGCGTGGCTCCACGATATCCTTCGGGTCCTTCGCCCTGAAGGCGCTGGAGCCGGTATGGATGACGAACCGCCAGATCGAGGCCGCCCGTCAGGCGATGACACGTGCCATGAAACGCGAGGGTAACGTATGGATCCGGGTGTTCCCCGATAAGCCTGTCACCCGAAAGCCTGCAGAGGTACGTATGGGTAAGGGTAAGGGCAACCCCGAATTCTGGGCGGCCGTCGTGGAGCCGGGCCGCATCATCTTCGAGGCCGACGGGGTCTCCCTCGATGTGGCCAAGGCCGCCTTCGAACTGGCCGCCGCCAAGCTCCCCATCAAGACCAAGTTCATCATCCGCCGGGATTTCGCGGCATAACGTAGGAACCTGAAAACGAGACCATGTCCAAGAAAGCAGATTTCCTGAAGAGCCTGCAGGGCCTGAACCTGCAGGACCTGCGGGCCCGGATACAGGAGGACGAGGGGCGCCTCAAGAAGCTCAGCTTCTCGCACGCCATCTCCCCGCTGGAGAACCCCATGACGATCCGTGCACTACGCCGCGAGCTGGCCCGTCTCAAGACCCTGGTCCGGCAGCAGGAGGCCCAGGCCCAGTGATCCGTGGCCCCCGACGTCAGGAAATGAACCGAACCCCGGCGCCACCCGCCGGACACAAGCAAACCGCCAATCATGTCTGAGAGAAAGATCCGCAAGTCCAAGACAGGGGTTGTCCGCAGCGACAAGATGGACAAGACCATCACCGTCGCCGTCGAGCGGAAGGTGAAGCACCCCATCTATGGCAAGTTCGTGAAGAAGACGACAAGCTTCCATGCCCACGACGAGAAGAACGAGGCTCGTTCCGGCGACATCGTGCGGATCATGGAGACGCGCCCCCTGAGCAAGCTCAAGCGCTGGCGCCTCGTCGAGATCGTGGAGAAGGCCAAGTGACGCCCTGCAGCCTGACCACATCGGCAAAACAGGATAAACCGCCCGACCCCGGAAGGGCATAAACCGAATATCATGATCCAGCAGGAATCGAGGCTGAACGTGGCCGACAACAGCGGTGCCAAAGAGGTGCTCTGCATCCGCGTGCTCGGCAACAGCGGTCAGGACTACGCCAAGATCGGTGACAAGATCGTCGTCACGGTCAAGGACGCCATCCCGGCCGGCGGCGTCAAGAAGGGAACGGTGACGAAGGCCGTCATCGTACGCACCAAGAACAAGCTGCGCCGCAAGGATGGTTCCTATATCCGCTTCGACGACAACGCAGTGGTGTTGTTGAACGCATCCGATGAGCCGCGCGGAACGCGCATCTTCGGCCCGGTGGCCCGGGAACTGCGCGACAAGGGCTACATGAAGATCATCTCGCTGGCGCCGGAAGTGCTTTGACGCGCCGGCACCCAACGAAGGACAGCAGGCCTCCGGGCCGAAAACCCTATCACATGAGCAACAGATTCAAAGCGAAGTTCAACATCAGGAAGGGGGACACCGTGGTGGTGGTCGCCGGTGAGGACAAGGACCTCGCCAAGCCCCGCAAGGTGCTCGAAGTCCGTCCCGAGGAGTCCCGCGTGCTGGTCGAAGGGGTGAACATCATCACCCGGCATACCAAGCCTTCGGCACAGAACACCAAGGGCGGACTGGTGAAGCGCGAAGCCCCCATACACATCAGCAACGTCATGCTGTGGGATGCCGCCAAGGGCGCACCCACCCGCGTGAAGCGGGAGCGCCGCGAAGGCAAGCTCTTCCGCATCTCCAAGAAATCCGGAAACGAGATCTGAACATGAGCAGCGAGACATACACACCCAGACTGCAGACGAAGTACCACGAGGAAGTGGTGCCCGCGCTGAGGAAGAAATTCGGCTACAAGAGCCCCATGCAGGTGCCCCGCCTCACCAAGATATGCCTCAACCGCGGGGTCAACGGTGCGGTCGCCGACAAGAAACTGATCGACGTGTCGATCGAGGAGCTGTCGACCATCGCCGGACAGAAGGCCGTCGCCACGATGTCGAAGAAGGATATCTCCAACTTCAAGCTTCGCAAGAACATGCCCATCGGTGCGCGGGTGACGCTTCGCGGCGGACGGATGTACGAGTTCCTGGACCGCCTCATCGCCGCTTCCCTTCCGCGGGTGCGCGACTTCAAGGGCGTCAGCGAGAAAGCCTTCGACGGCCGCGGCAACTACACCCTGGGCATCACCGAGCAGATCATCTTCCCCGAGATCGATATCGACAAGGTGAACCGGATCACCGGACTCGACATCACCTTTGTGACGACCGCCCGGAACAACGAGGAGGCCTACGAACTCCTTCGCGAGATCGGCATGCCCTTCCGGAACATGAGAAAGGATTGACACAAACCACCAAACGACACAGATGGCAAAGGAATCAGTAAAGGCCCGGCAGCGCAAGCGCCAACGCATGGTGGCACAGTTCGCCGAACGTCGTGCGACCCTGAAGGAGGCCGGCGACTGGCAGGGACTCGACAGTCTCCCCCGGAACTCGTCGAAGGTCCGTCTGAAGAACAGGTGCCAGCTCACGGGACGTCCCAAGGGCTACATGCGCTTCTTCGGCATCTCCAGGGTCATCTTCCGCGAGATGGCGCTGGCAGGCAAGATCCCCGGCGTAAAGAAGGCCAGCTGGTAGCAAGGACGGCCTCCTGAAAGCATAACAAACCAATAAGCTCGTCCGTCGGACCGGCGGCAAGCCACTGAGGACTTCAAGGACAACACAATGACTACAGATCCCATCGCAGACTACCTGACCCGGATACGCAATGCGCAGATGGCAGGGCATCGCATCGTGGAGATTCCCGCTTCCAACATGAAGAAGCGCATCACCGAGATCCTCTACGCCCAGGGCTACATCCTCAAATACAAGTTCGAGGACGACAGTCGGCAGGGAATGATCAAGATCGCCCTCAAGTACGACGTGCAGACCAAGGAACCCGCCATCCGCACGATGGAGCGTGTGAGCCGCCCGGGTCTCCGGCAGTATGCGAAGCCCGCCGAATTCGTGCGCATGAAGAACGGACTCGGCATCGCCATCCTGTCGACCTCCAAGGGTGTCATGACGGACAAGGACGCCAAGTCGCAGAACGTGGGCGGAGAGGTGCTCTGCTACATATATTGACAACGTAGGCCGCCTTCCGCCTTCCATCGTCGGCGGGGAGAAGCACTTACGACACCATAACGAAACGAAATCAGCATCGTATGTCACGCATAGGCAAGAAGCCGGTAAGCCTCCCCGCAGGGGTGACGGTCAACGTTGGCAACGACAACGTGATCGTGGTGAAGGGACCCAAGGGCGAACTCCGCCAGTCGGTCGATCGCGACATCCGGATGGGTGTCCAGGACAATCAGATCGTATTCGAACGTCCCACCGACCAGATCCGCCACCGGGCGCAGCACGGCCTCTACCGGGCACTCGTGAGCAACATGGTCACGGGCGTCACGACCGGGTTCAAGAAGGAACTCGAGTTGGTGGGCGTAGGCTACAAGGCCTCCAACCAGGGCAACCTGCTGGACCTCTCCCTGGGCTACTCCCACAACATCATCATCGAAGTGCCCAAGGAGTTGAAGGTCAGCACGGCCCAGGAGAAGGGCGATAACCCTCGCATCTTCCTGGAGGGCATCGACAAGCAGTTGCTCGGACAGGTCGCGGCCAAGATCCGCAGCCTCCGCAAGCCCGAGCCGTACAAGGGCAAGGGTGTCAAGTACAAGGGTGAGTTCATCCGCCGGAAGGCAGGCAAGGCGGCAGGCAAGTAAGCCGCAAGCGACAGATTGACCAGATCCCTGTCCGCACAGGGGCTAAACGAAGAAGAAACATGACACAGAAACTCTCCAGAAGGCAACGTATCCGGTACGCGATACGCCGGAAGGTGTCCGGCACGGCACAGAAGCCCCGCCTGAGTGTATTCCGCAGCAATACCGACATCTATGCCCAGCTCATCGACGACGACAACGGCGTCACGCTGGCAGCCGCATCCTCCCGTGAAAAGGACATCGCCGCGCAGCAGTCCAACAAGACCGAGAAGAGCAAACTGGTCGGCGCATCCCTGGCACGCAAGGCTACGGCGCTGGGACTGACCACCTGCGTCTTCGACCGGGGTGGCTACCTCTACCATGGCCGTGTCAAGGCCGTCGCCGACGGGGCACGCGAGGGAGGCCTCGCCTTCTGACCCCGAAAACCTATCCAAACCTACAATCCTTCGAATACATGTCAAACGTATCGGTAAACAAGGTCAAGACGGGCGACCTCGAACTCAAGGAGAAGGTTGTCTCCATCAACCGGGTGGTCAAGACCACCAAGGGTGGACGGACCTTCAGCTTCTCCGCCCTGGTGGTGGTGGGCAACGAGAAGGGTGTCGTCGGCCATGGCCTGGGCAAGGCCAAGGAGGTGCAGGAAGCCATCACCAAGGGTATCGAGGATGCCAAGAAGAACCTCATCCGCGTGCCGGTCATGAAAGGGACCATCCCCCACGACCAACTCGCCAAGGAGGGCGCCGCCAAGGTGCTGATCAAGCCCGCCTCACATGGTACGGGCGTGATCGCGGGCGGTAGCATGCGGGCCGTCCTCGAGAGCGCCGGTGTCACGGACGTCCTCGCCAAGTCGCTCGGCTCCGCCAACCCGCACAACGTGGTCAAGGCCACGGTGCGCGCCCTGGCCCTGCTGCGCGAGCCCATCAGCGTATCCCGCACCCGGAACATCTCGTTGAAGAAGGTCTTCCACGGTTGATCCCCGCAAGGCGGCACAGCCCCATTCCCATACAGACACAAACCCCCCAGGGTACAGCGATGAAAAAGATACGGATAACCCAGGTCAAGAGCGTGATCGACCGTCCGGAACGGCAAAAGCGGACGATCGAGGCGCTGGGCCTTCGAAAGCTCCATTCCTCCGTCGAAGTGGAAGCCACCCCGCAGATCCTTGGGATGGTCCGCAAGGTCAGCCACCTGATCCGCGTAGAGGAGATCTGACCCAGGTCCCTGCACCGGGTCGGAAACAGCAACCACAGGCGAGCGGCCGCAGGGGGCCGCGTTAAGTGATCAAAACGGGAAACATGAAATTGCACACACTCAAGCCCGCCGAAGGCGCCACACACCGCGAAAAGCGCCTCGGTCGGGGCGAAGGTTCCGGACACGGCGGCACCTCCACCCGCGGCAACAAGGGCGGACAGTCGCGCAGCGGCTACAAGAGCAAGAAGGGACATGAAGGCGGCCAGATGCCCATCCAGCGCCGTATCCCCAAGATCGGCTTCAAGAACCCCTCCCGCAAGGAATACAAGGTCTTCAACCTCGGCCAGGTGGAGGAACTCTGCGCCAAGTACGGCATCACGGAATTCACCCCCGAGAACCTGTACATGAACGGCCTCGTCTCCCGCACCGACAGGGTCAAAGTTCTCGCCGACGGCGAACTGAAGACCGCCGTTGCCTTCCGTGTCCATGGCGCCAGCGAAAAAGCCAAGGCAGCCATTGGTGCCGCCGGGGGATCCATCGAGATCGTAAAGTAAATTTCCCGACATTTACGGGAGACAGGGGACGCGGCAGCATGCATCCGTGCCGCCCCCATAAACCGGACCGACGTGAAGAAGTTCCTGCAGACCATACGTAACATATGGAGCATCGAGGAGTTGCGCAGCAAGATCCTCGTGACGCTGCTCCTCGTCCTCGTGTACCGCTTCGGTTCACATATCGTACTGCCCGGCATCGATCCCAACAAGCTGGACCTGTCCAGCGCCAAGGAGGGTCTGCTGGGATTGTTCGACACCTTTGCCGGGGGAAGCTTCTCCAACGCATCCATCTTCGCCCTGGGCATCATGCCCTACATCTCGGCATCCATCTTCATGCAGTTGATGACGATCCTGGTGCCGCAGATGCAGAAGATCCAGAAGGAAGGCGACAGCGGCCGCAAGAAGATCAACCAGTGGACACGCTACCTGACCGCAGGCGTCACCTTCCTGCAGGGCGGCGCCTACGTCGCCTATCTCCAGGGTGTGAACCGGGAGGCCCTCATCGCCTCCTACGCCCCCTTTTTCTGGGTATCCACCGTGGTGACCCTGACGGCAGGCACCCTCTTCGTCATGTGGCTGGGCGAAAAGATCCAGGACAAGGGACTCGGGAACGGGACCTCCATCATCATCATGGTGGGCATCCTCGCCCGGCTGCCACAGTCCTTCCTCGGTGAATTCGCCGCCAAGCAGACGCGCGGCGGTGGCGGACTGCTTGTCTTCCTCATCGAGAACGCCCTTCTGATCGCCATCATCCTGGGACTCATCCTCCTCGTCCAGGGCGTACGCAAGATCCCCATCAACTACGCCAAGCAGATCATCGGCAACCGACAGTTCACCGGCGCCCGGCAGTTCCTGCCACTCAAGGTGAACGCATCGGGTGTCATGCCGATCATCTTCGCCCAGGCCATCATGTTCCTCCCCACCCTCTTCTCCTTCACCAGCTTCGAGACGGGTCAGGGCATTGCCCGCATCTTCAACGACCCCAGCAACGGCTGGTACATGCTCATCTATGCCGTGATGGTGATCGCCTTCACCTTTCTCTACACCGCACTCATCTTCAACCCCAAGCAGATGTCGGACAGCCTCAAGCAAAGCAACGGCTTCATCCCCGGGGTGAAGCCGGGGCAGCCGACGGCCGATTACATCGGACAGGTCATGGACCGGATCACCCTGCCGGGTGCCATCTTCCTGGCCATCGTGGGCATCCTGCCCGGCATCGCCCAGCAGCTGAAGGTCACCCAGTCGTACGCGTCTTTCTTTGGCGGCACCTCGCTCCTCATCATGGTCGGTGTGGTGCTTGACACCCTCCAGCAGATCGAGACGCACCTCCTCATGCGGCAGTACGACGGTCTGATGTCGAGCGGTCGTATCCAGGGCCGGCAGTCGGCTTCCACCTCCTCCCTCTAGCATGATCGTCGTCAAGACGCCTGCGGAAGTGGAGGTCATGCGCGAGAGCGCACTGCGGGTGGGGAAGGTACTCGCAGAGCTGGCCCGTTTCCTGCGTCCGGGCGTGACGACGAATCAGCTGAACGACCTCGCCGAGAGCCGCATTCGGGAGAATGGCGATGTCCCATCCTTCAAGAATCTTTACGGGTATCCCTTTGCCACTTGCATCTCCGTCAACGACGCCGTGGTGCATGGGTTCCCCAACGACGTACCCCTGCGGGAGGGCGACGTCGTGTCCGTGGATGTCGGGGTGCTGCGGAACGGCTTCCATGGCGATTCCGCCTACACCTTCGTGCTGGCACCGGCATCCGCCGAGGTGCTCCGGCTGTTGAAGGTCACCAAGGAGTCCCTCTACCTGGGCCTGGCCAAGGCCGTCGTCGGGCAACGGGTCGGCGATATCTCCCACGCCATCTTCGCGCATACCGAGAAGCGTAACGGCTATGGCGTGGTGCGCGACCTGGTGGGTCATGGTCTTGGCCGGCGGCTGCATGAGGACCCGCAGGTGCCCAACTTCGGCCGTCGGGGCACGGGGCCCATCCTGCCCGACGGACTGGTGCTGGCCATCGAGCCCATGATCAACATGGGTCGGAAGGAGGTCTTCCAAGACAAGGATGGATGGACGATCCGCACGCGTGACGGCATGCCATCCGCCCATTTCGAACACAACGTGTGCGTCCGTCGCAACCGGCCCGATATCCTGTCGTCCTTCGAGGAGATCGAGATGGCCGAGAAGGCCAATCCCCATCTCGACGCCTCCTATTACTGACCTGTGCAGCCCCCGGCCGGCTCCGGCATCCGGATGCATGACGGGGCCGGGCAGTTGCCCATGCCATCCATCCTCCCATATCGAACCCCCGTCCTGCCATGAACCGCTTCGACCTGATCGTCGTGGGGGGCGGTGCTGCCGGTGTCTTCTGTGCCGTTCATGCGGCGGACCGGCATCCCGGTCTGCGCGTGGCCGTGCTCGAGCGGACGGAACGGTTGCTGTCGAAGGTCCGGGTGAGTGGGGGTGGCCGTTGCAATGTCACCCACGATTGCAGCGACATGGACCGGATGAGTCGCGGCTACCCGAGGGGTGCGCGTTTTGTGCGGAGGGCCTTCCATCGATTTTTTACGGACGATACGGTGCGGTGGTTCGGGGAGCGGGGTGTGAGGCTTGTCGCCGAGGCCGACGGGCGGATGTTTCCCTCCACCAACCGGTCGGAGAGCGTTGTCGACTGTCTGATGGGGGAGGCGCGGCGAGTGGGTGTCGAGTTCCTGTTCCGTTCGGAGCCGGCAAGGGTGGAGCGGGAGGCGGCCGGCTTCTGTCTGACCATGCGGGATGGCCGTCGTCTGTTGGCGGGCAGGCTTTGCGTGGCCACGGGCGGCATCCGGAAGGCGGAGCAGTTGGACTGGGTCGCCGGACTGGGCCATCGGGTGGTGGACCCGGTACCTTCCCTGTTCACTTTCAACCTGCCCGGCCATCCCATCCGTGGGCTGATGGGGGTTTCGGTGCCCGACGCCGCCGTCCGCGTGGATGGGTCCCGTCAGGACCACCGTGGGGCCGTCCTCGTGACGCACTGGGGGTTGAGCGGCCCGGCGGTCCTGAAGGCATCGGCCTGGCATGCCCGTGAGATGCATGCGTTGGGCTACCGTTTTCCCTTCCAGGTCAGGTGGCTTCCCGGGTTGACGCATGCCGACATCGTGGACCGCTGGGCGGAGATGCGACGTACGAGAGGGTCGGGTCTTGTCGCCGGGCGGTGCCCTTTCGACCTGCCCGGACGGCTTTGGCAGTTCCTGGTGGAGGCTGCCGGGGTGCCGGCGACCGGCAGATGGGCGGACCTGAATACCCGGCAAGCGGAATCCCTGGCGGCACATCTGCTCCGGCATGCTTTCCAGGCCGAGGGGCAGACGGCATACAAGGAGGAGTTCGTCACGGCGGGTGGCATCTGCACCACGGAGGTGGACCCGTCGAGCATGGAAAGCCGTATCGTGCCGGGCCTCTATTTTGCGGGGGAGGTGCTCGACGTCGATGGCATCACGGGGGGATACAACTTCCAGCATGCCTGGACGAGTGGCTGGACGGCGGCCGACCACATCGCGCGAAGCCTGGCGGGGCAGCCTGAAGGGCGCTGAGGCCGTCGCTGCCCTTTCCCGGGTCGGCTGCCGGATGCCGAAAGGCGTTATATTTAACGGAACAACGACCCATGACAGACCGAAGAAGTTTTTTCCGGCGGCTCGGCATCGGTGCGGGCACCCTGCCGTTCCTTCAGTTCGCCGATCCCGCCTTTGCCGCCGCATCCCGCGAGCGCCACTACCGGCCGGGGGATGCCGTACCCGCGACGACCGGCGGGGACGAGGACTTCTGGGGCTGGGTGCGGGAGTCCTACACCGTCTCCCCCAACATCCTCAACCTCAACAACGGCGGTGTGGCGCCGCAGCCCAAGGTGGTGCAGGATGCGCACATCCGGTACTACCAGTATTGCAACGAGGCCCCGTCGTACACCATGTGGCAGTTGTTGGACCAGGGCCGCGAGCCCTTGCGCGAACGGCTGGCCGGCCTCTGCGGCTGCTCCCCCGAGGAGGTGGCCATCAACAGGAATTCGACCGAGGGGCTCAACTCCGTCATCTTCGGCCTCAACCTGCGGGCCGGTGACGAGGTCGTGCTCACCCGGCAGGACTATCCCAACATGATCAACGCCTGGCGGCAGCGCGAAAAGCGCGACGGCGTGAAGCTCGTCTGGATCGACCTCCCGCTGCCCGTCAACGACGAGTCTCGCATCGTGGACGCCTATGTGAAGGCCTTCGGCCCCCGCACCCGCGTGGTGCATGTGACCCATCTGATCAATTGGACCGGACAGATCCTGCCCGTCCGCCGCATCGCCGACGAGGCCCGTCGAAGGGGCATCGAGGTCATCGCCGACGGGGCCCATACCCTCGCCCATGTCGACTTCAAGGTGCCCGACCTCGGATGCGACTATTTCGCCAGTTCCCTCCACAAATGGCTGAGTGCGCCCTTCGGCAGCGGGCTGCTCTACATCCGGAAGGAGAAGGTCCGCGATGTGTGGGCCCTTCTGTCCAACAACGAGCCCGATGGCCCCGATATCCGCAAGTTCGAATCGCTGGGCACCCGTTCCTTCGCCTCCGAGATGGCCATCGGTGCGGCCCTCGACTTCCATGATGTCATCGGCGCCCGACGCAAGGAGGCCCGCCTCCGGTATCTGAAGGACTATTGGGTGGATGCCTTGCGGAACCTGCCCCGGGTCCGCTTCCTGCAGTCGGACACCCCCCATCAGTCCTGTGCCATCGCCAACATCGCCATCGAGGGCAGGAAGCCGGAGGAGGTCGCCGGAGAGCTCTTCAACCGCCACCGCATCCACACCGTGGCGATCAACTGGGAGCATATCCACGGCGTCCGGGTGACCCCCAATGTCTACACCTCGACGCGTGACCTGGACCGGCTCGTGGCCGCCGTCCGGAAGATCGCCGGCTGAACCGCTGTCGGCACCATCGACCGCAGGCCGCTGACCGGGCTGTCCCGCAATCTCGGGAAGATCGGCCTGCCGCGAGCGGGGCTTGTCACGGGATGTCCCGGCCCTGCATACGGGGTGGTCCCGGCACAGGCGGGTCCCCATGTCGCGGGTGTCTCCTGACAACCGCTTTTCGGCCGCCCATCCGCACGGGACCGGCATCTTTCCCCGAATTTTTATGTGATCTCGGGGATATTCTCTACCTTTGCAGCCCCTCGGGCCTGACAAAACCGGCCCGAAATCCAATCAAAAGGAGGAATCAAACAGTGGAAGAAAACAACACACTGCCAACAACCCCCGCTGAGGTTTCAGCACATGATGATTTCGACTGGAGCGTCGACAAGCGGAACGTCGCGCGTTATTCCAGTGAGGAGCAGACGAAGTATGATTCCGTGTACGAGAGCACGTTCAAGGCCATCACCGACGGGGAGATGATCGAGGGCGTCGTCGTCGGCCTCACCAAGACCGACGTGGTGCTCAACATCGGTTTCAAGAGCGACGGCCTGATCTCCCTCAACGAGTTCCGTGACATGCCAGGCCTGAAGCAGGGCGACGTCGTGGAGGTCCTCGTCGTGGAGAAGGAGGACAGGGACGGCCACCTGCACCTGAGCCGCAAGCAGGCCCGCATCAACCGGGCATGGGAGCGCATCGTGGAGGTCCACAAGACGGGTGACGTGGTCACCGGCGTGGTCACCAGCAAGACGAAGGGCGGCCTGATCGTCGACATCTACGGCATGGAGACCTTCCTGCCGGGATCCCAGATCGACGTGAAGCCCGTCACCGACTACGACCAGTTCCTCAACAAGACCATGGAGTTCAAGGTGGTCAAGATCAACGAGGCCATCAAGAACGCCGTCGTGTCGCACAAGGCACTCATCGAGAGCGACATCGAAGCCCAGCGCATGGAGATCATGAGCAAGCTGGAGAAGGGCCAGGTCCTCGAGGGTACCATCAAGAACCTGACCGATTTCGGCGCCTTCCTCGACCTGGGCGGTGTCGACGGTCTGCTGTACATCACCGACATCAGCTGGGGACGCATCAAGCATCCCTCCGAAGTGCTCAAGCTCGACCAGAAGCTGCACGTCGTCGTGCTCGACTTCGACGACGAGAAGCGCCGGATCAGCCTCGGCCTCAAGCAACTCACCCCGCACCCCTGGGAGACCCTCCCCGAGAACATCCACGAGGGTGCCGTCGTCAAGGGACGCGTGGTCAACATCGAGGATTATGGCGCCTTCATCGAGGTCATGCCCGGTGTTGAGGGCCTCGTCCACGTCAGCGAGATCAGCTGGGCCAACACCCCCGTGAATGCGAAGGAGTCCTTCCGCGAAGGCGAGGAGTACGAAGCCAAGATCGTCACCCTCGACCGGAACGCGCGCAAGATGAGCCTGTCCATCAAACAGCTCACCGAAGACCCCTGGAGCACGATCGAGGACAAGTATCCGCTCAACAGCCGCCACAACGGCCTGGTGAAGAACATCACGCCCTACGGCGTGTTCGTGGAACTCGAAGCGGGCATCGGCGGCATGATCCACATCAGCGACCTCAGCTGGCTGAAGCGGTACAACAACCCCTCCGAATACACCCGCATCGGCAATCGGATCGACGTCGTCATCCTGAACATCGACAAGGGCAATCGCAAACTCCAGCTCGGCCACAAGCAACTGGAAGAGGATCCCTGGAACACGCTGCAGGGCACCTTCGCCATCGGCAGCATCCACGAAGGTACCGTCATCCGCAAGGAGGAGAAGGGCGCCATCGTGCAGTTGCCGTACGGACTGGAGGGCTTCGCTCCCAACCGCCACCTCGCCAAGGAAGACGGCAAAGCCGTTGTGGCCGAAGAGACGAACCAGTTCATGGTCATCGAATTCGACCGCAACGAGAAGCGCATCGTCCTGAGCCATGCCCGCATCTGGGAACAGACCAAGGCGGAGGTGAAGGATGCCGAACGCAAGGAGCGCACCGCCGAAGTGGCCAAGACCAAGAAGGCGGTCAAGGACGTCCAAGGCAAGGTCGAGAAGTCGACCTTCGGCGACCTCGGCGTGCTGGCGGAACTCAAGAAGAAAATGGAAGGCGGAGAGGGCGGCGAAGCCAAGTGACCCCCATCGCATCTCCAACCGGATGGCCGCACCTGTGTGCGGCCATTTTTTTTGCCCGCGTCACAGGTTTCGTACGAGGTCGACCGTGAGCTGTTCCAAGGACGACAGCTTGAGGTCGGCTGTGCCCCAGCAGCCGCGTTCCCAGGTCTCGGGGGCGGGCACCACGATGCAGCGCATGCGGGCCGACTTGGCCGCGAGCATGCCGTTGAAGGAGTCTTCGAAGCAGACGCCGGAGGCGGCCGTACGGCCGAGCTGCCGGATGCAGTCGATGTACACCTGCGGATGGGGCTTCCCGTAGTCGAGGTGTTCCGCCGAGGCGACGGCATCGAAAAGAGGCGCCAGGCCGCTCAACTCGAAGAAAGCGTCGACGAGCGACAGCGGCGAGGACGTCGCCAATCCGATGCGCATGCCTTCCTGCCGCAGGAGGCGGACGGCCGCCTCGGCGCCAGGCATGAGCCTCCCCCGCAGACGGAGCTTGTCGGTGACCCTGCCGGTGATGTCGGTCTCCGTATCGACCACATGGGCCATGTCGATGCCGTAGACCTCGAACCAGTGGTGCAGGAACTCCTTCGTACGCAAGCCGACCGTGGCGGCATATGCCGCTGCGTCGATGCTGACACCGAAGTGCTGCATGGCCTCCACGGCCGCCTCGTGCCACAGGGGCTCCGAGTCCACCAGCAGGCCGTCCATGTCGAAGATCGCGGTATCCGGGCGCATGGGTAAAGATAGTCCGGGCCGTCGAGACCACCCGCATCGGACAAGGCCCGTCCGGCGGGGTTCTACGCCATGTTGCCATCTCCCCCGAAATCGATACCTTGTAACCGATGAAAATGCGCAGAAGGGTATGGCTTCCCTGACGGACAGGCTCGCACGGGTCGGGGCGGTACGCAAGCTGGTATACGCACTGATCGGCATGGTGACCTATCCGGGCCTGGCCATGATCAACCGATTGCGGATCACCGGTACGGAACACCTGCGGGGGCTTCCCCTCCGCAATGTGCTGTTCGTGAGCAACCACCAGACCTATTTTGCAGATGTCATCACCTTCCTGCACATCTTCTGTGCCGTCAAATGGCGCAAGCACAACCGGCTGGGGCTTCCCTACTACCTGCTGAATCCTTTCTCGCGGGTCCATTTCGTGGCCGCGGAGGAGACGATGAAGGACAACCTCCTCACACGTCTCTTCGCCCTCGGAGGGGCGTTGATGGTCAAACGCACCTGGCGGGCGGAGGGCACCGACGTACAGCGGAGCCTGGACCCGGCCGATACGAAGAAGATATCCGATGCGTTGTCCCGCAGCTGGGTCATCACCTTTCCCCAGGGCACAACGCGTCCCTTCGCTCCCGGGCGCAAGGGGACGGCCCACCTGATCCGGGAGTACCGCCCCGTCGTCGTGCCCGTGGTGATCAACGGGTTCTGGCGGGCGTTTTCCCGCAAGGGCCTCCGTTTCAAGAAGCGGGGAACGGTCCTGACGGTACGCTTCAAGGCGCCGCTGATCATCGATCATTCCGCCTCGGTGGAGGAGATCCTGGCCCATGTGATGGATGCCATCGAACAGAGCCGCGAGTACATGCTAAGGGGCCGCCACCACCTGAAGACGCAGTTGGAGAATTGAGTCGCGGCTCAGTCTTTCACGAACAGTGCCCGGATTTCCTTGGCGTCGGTGGGTTTCATCTTCCCCGACAGGATGAGGCGTAACTGCCGGCGCCGCAGGGCGCCGTCGTAGAGTCGCTGTTCTTCAGGGGTCTCGGGCAGGACTTCGGCCACGGGCCTGGGCCTGCCCTCGGCGTCGAGGGCCACGAAGGTGTAATAGGCCTCGTTGCTCCGGTAGCGGGCCTGGTCGGCCATGACCTCTCCCCAGACACGGATGTGGATCTCCATGCTCGTGGTGAAGGCCCGGGTGACACGGGCTTCGATGTGGACGGCGTTGCCGAGGCGTATGGGTGCCTGGAAGGAGATGTTGTCCACCGAGGCGGTGACGGCCGCACTCTGGCAATGGCGGCCGGCCGAGAGACCTGCGGCGATGTCCATCCAATACATGAGTCGGCCGCCCATGAGGTTGCCGTGGAGGTTGGTGTCATTGGGCAGGACCAGTTCGGTCATGATCACCAGGCTGTCCGAAGCCTTCCGGGGTTGGGGTCTGTCCATGGTTGTCGTGATGGGTCCGTTATCGGGCACATGCATGGCCTCCCATGCCGTTCGTACAGGGAAGGGTCGCTTCCCGAGCAGTTTTTCTGGGCAGGGTGCCAGCAGCAAAGGTAGGCTTCGCCACGGCCAACCGATGTATGTTCAGGGTGATTTCCTGTCATCCGGGGCAGGTGCAGACGCGCGGTGGGGTAACCTGGCCGGCCAGCGGCGGGCTCGGTGTGCCTGTAGCCTACGACCCACTGGCCTGGCCGGTGTTCCGGCCGTGGCAGTACGTCGGCCGATGCCGGAGCGGGTTCATACGTCAAGCGGTGCGGTACCTCTCCGGACATCCCTTTCGAACAGCGCCAGATACTATCTGACGACGGCTTCGATGGTGAACCGCCGTGCGGCCTCGGGCACTCGGTCGACCGCCGACCGGTAGGTTTCCGGTTCTTGGACGAACCGGATGATGGTGTCGGCCACCCGGTCGACGGGCACCTTCCCATCCACACGCTCGATGACTGCTCCGGCCAGGCCAGCTTCGACCGTCAGCATCCGACGGATCTCACCCATGTCCGTCGCGATGTAGGGCCTGCCCGCGAAGAGGCATTCGACGACCGTCAGCGGGAAGCTTTCGGGTCGGTAGGTGGTGAGCATGATTCCCGCGTCCGCCATGGCATACAACCCCACCGAGTTCACGAGCAGGCCTGCCAGATGGACGAAGCCTGGGGGTGCCGACCGCATCAGCTTTTCGTACACCTCGCCTTCGCCGACCAGGACGAGGCGTATGTCCCTTCCCGTCGCATCCCGGGCAATGCCGATGGCTTCGATCGCCTCTTCCCATCCCTTCTCGGGGATCGCCCTGCTGACACAGCAGCATACGAAGGCGTCTTCCGGGATGCCCAGCCCTGCCCTGTGAACCGGCCGGACGGGTGAGGGCGACATCCCGTTGGGGAGTTTCACGTACCGTTTGGAGCCATCCTCGAACAGCCCGAGTTCCCGAAAAGGTACCAGGTTCTTATCAGCCGTTGGCACCCAGGTCGAGACATTTGCATCGGCCCGACGGATGTTCTCGCCCGTTGCGCTGACCTCGGTGCCGGATTCGATCATGCCATGCAGGGTTGCGACATGGGCCTTCAGCGACCGGAACACATCGGGTACGACGGAGGGGAGGTTCTGCACCCGCCAATGATGCGAGTTGAGCACCTCGATGCCGAAATCGGTCAGCACCCGTTTGACCTCCGTCGCATCCGTACCGTTGACAAGGGGCACGTCGCTCCTGAGCAGGTGTCTGATCTCCGGTTGGTCGGGGAAGCCCCCCATGTTCAGCAGCATCACCGATTGCCCGATTCTTTTCAACTCGTTGGCGATCCGGATCGCGATCACCTCGGCGCCGCCGGGATGTAAGCCGTAGGTGGAGACCGCGATGTTGGGGCTCCGGGTCCGCCGGGCTTCCCCAAGGACGGATTCGGGCTCAAGGGGTGCGACATCATCTCCGGGCCGGGCAGGCGCCACCGCTGCCAGGGCCCGGAACCTGGCGAGGGAGGCTTCCCGGCAGGCGTCCGTTGTGAGGTAGAGGCGTTGCACGGTCGCGGCTCCTGTCAGGTATTCCTTGCATATGCCTGCCTGCAGGCTAGGGTCCGGGGCCGTGGACGTCTTCTCGCCGGCCATGTCGATCGTATCCGGGACGATGGCGATCCTTCCACCCCGGATAAGGTTCAGGTAGAGGATCCAGTCGCCTTCATGGCGCATCGAGAGCCATTCCTCGTCATCGAGTAGCGGCAGGTCGAGGGGCTTTCGGAACACGACACTGCCCGGGTCGGGTATCGTATTGCAGACGCCTAGCCCGTCGCATACCGCTTGATGGGCCGTGAGCAGGCCGATCTCCGATACCGGCGGCCGGCCGGCCGGGTCGTTGCCGGTCCGGTCCGTCTCTGACGGCAGTCCTGTCCCATCCTCGGTGCTGGAGGTCGGCCTGGCGAGGGCCAGCATGACCGAATCGTCAGTGAAGCAAGGAAGCATCCGTTCCAGAAAGTCGTTAGAGCGATGCCCCTGGTCGTCGGCGATCCAGATGAATGCTCCCTTGGCGGACCGTATGCCTGCGGCCCATTGGCGGCAGACGCTGCCTGTGGCGGAGACACGTAGGATACGGGTGGTCCCGGGATGGTGTTGTACGCATGCTTCGAACAGTGCCGTGGTTTCGGCGGATGCCCCGTCGTCGACCAGCAGCACCACGCAGTTCAGGTAGGTCTGTCCGTAGATGCATGCGAGGCGCTGCCGCAGGCAAGCGGTCGGGGCGCTGCCCGGCACAACGACCGAGACGGGCGGGCAGGGCCTGTCTTTGGGCAGGCCGAGGAGGGTTATGACGGTCTCGTTCAGCTTGCCGTGGCCCAGTTCCGGGTCAGGTTCCAGGACAGCGCCGCGGTGATGCTCGTTCCAGGCGTCGATGAACACCATCCTCCTGTCGGCAGGGAGAGTATCCCTCGTCTCCTCGATGGCTGCTTCCAGCCATTGTCTGTAGTCGGGCAGGTTGAATCGGGTATAGCGGATGCAACGCTTCGACCGGCCGTCCCATCCGTCCTGGCCGACATTCACCACCCGGTAGCAGGGCATGGGGCCTCGGCGGCCGTGGTAGATGGTGGCCATGGACTGGCCGGCGATGACGCGGTAGGGTATGGTGGAAGCCCCTTGGGAGGTTCTTGGAGCATACATCCCTTCGGATCGGAGATGACGGTCGTGGGGCCAGTCCAGCGTCGCCTGGATGCCCAGTGTTGACCATGCATCGGGCTGTTCCGGCGAGGCCTCGTCCGTCCTTGCGATGAGGAAGGGTTGGGGTCGCTGCCCTGCGCCGGTCAGGCCCGTCAGTTTGGCCAAGGTGGCGGTAATCCCATTCGGTTCCGGGGGGAGGACCAGGAGGAGGACGGGTTGTTCGCCGAATGTCTGGTAGCGATTGTCCCGGAAGGCGCGTTGCAGGGTCTCCAGTGTGTTCTCATGGAGGGTTTCCCGCCTCAGGTCCAGGGCGATCAGGAAACCGATATCGATACGGGGATCGGACAGGAGCTTCTCGATATGGCTGCCGGGGGGAGTGGGGGAGGATGCGTCCCGGGTGAAGCACCATGTGCTGATGCCGTGGCTGCGGGCCGTTTTCGCCGCTTCGGCGATGTCCAATGCCGGGGATGCCCTGTGCCGGGCAGGTGCGGGCGAGGTGGGCTCGGTCCACTCCGTCCCGGCATGGAAGGCGACGAGTCTGATATCGGCGTCCGTCTGTCGGAAGTAGGAGGGGTCCTCATGCCAAGGGTTCGATCGACCCTGGCAGGGTCTTGATTCCGCCGCGCCGGAGCTGATGTAGTGCAAGAGGGGGTTCATCCCGGATTTCCGGACATCGGGGTGCCGGGTCAGGTAGAACCGGGAATGGAAGTTTTCGGACGGGTCCGATCCTTTCCGCCAGCCCCATTGGCAATAATGCCCTACGAGGTCTGTCACTCCCGGTGGGATGCGGGGATGCGCCGCACGGTAATATTCCTCGTCAAACAGCCCCGATGCGGCGATGATCTTCACTTCCTCTTCCAGCCAAGCCCGCAGTGGGGCGTCGGCGCTGGTCCGGTAGCCTGCCGCTTGTCCGATGGTGGCCTAGTGGTGGAGGGGGTTCATGCCGACCGCCGCGGCGTCGGGAGAGGTCTCCAGGTAAAAGCGGGTATGAAAGTCTGCGGACGGGTCCCTGCCTTCCTTCCAGCCGTGATGCAGGTAGTGCCATGCGGGGTCTGCGCCGGCCCGCTTGACGTCGGGGTAGCGCTCGAGGTAGTATTCGGCGTCGAAGCATTCGCTGTTCCGGACGGACCGGATATCGGCATGCCTGGGTGTTTCCATTGGGTCTTCTGTCGCTTTAGCTCCCGGACGGCGCAGGATCCGCTCCGGCAAGCTCGGCTTGGGGGTGGGCATGTCTTCAACATAAATGTAGTTGATGCCTGCCATTCATGGAAGGATCCCTTGGCCTTAGGCGGGATATGGATGGCTTTTGCGATGCCATCTGGACAGGTGTCCGAGGGGGCTGTGGGAGGCGTTTGTCAGATGGAGGTACCTTCGCAACGGGCGAGGAAGGCGGGGTCGATGTCGGCGTCGAGGCCGGGGCCGTCGCCGACGTGCAGTTCGAAGCCCCGGTATTCGGCACCGCCGAGGACGGGGTCTTCGAGTTGTCCGAGCAGGCAGGTGTCGAGGTCGTGGAAGACGATGTTGTCGTGGGCGAGGGCGAGGTGCACTTTTGCCGTGAGGGCGAGGCGCGATTCGAGCATGCCTCCGAGCATGCAGGGGATGCCGCGTTCCCGGGCGGTGTCGGCGATGCGGATGGCTTCGAGGATGCCGCCCGACTTGGCGAGTTTGATGTTGATGTAGTCGCAACCGCCGATGTCGATGATGCGTCGGGCGTCGTGGTGGTCGCAGACGCTTTCGTCGGCCATGAGGGGGATGGGGGAGGCCTTTCGAAGGGCTGGCAGGCGGGCGTCGTGCCGGTGGTGCATGGGTTGTTCGCAGAATTCGACGCCGTAGGGGGCGATGGCGGAGAGGACCTGCAGGGCCGTGTCGGGGTCCCATCCCTGGTTGGCATCGGCGCGCAGGGCGATGTCGGGGCCGACGGCTTCGCGGATGCGTCGGATGCGGTCGATGTCGCTGCTGCCGTCCTTGCCGAGTTTGACCTTGATGGTGCGGACGCCCCTGGCGACGAAGTCCTTCGCCGTGGCGGCCATGCGTTCGGGCTCGTCGATCCCGATGGTCAGGTCGGTGACGATGGTCTTGCGGTGGCCGCCCAGGTAGCGGTAGAGCGGCATCCCGGCCTGTTTGGCGGCGATGTCGTGGAGGGCCATGTCGAACGCGCTCTTGATGGTGGTGTTCCGGGCGATGTAGGCGTCGAGTTCTGCCAGTCGCGCGGGGATGTCGGAGGGGTCCTTGCCTTTGACGATGCCGGCCAGGTCCTTGCCCACTTCGTAGCAGGTGCCCAGGGTCTCGCCGGTGAGCATGGGGAAGGCGGAGCATTCGCCCATGCCGACGGTACCGTCGGAGAGGTGGATGCGGATGAAGGTGTTCTGTGCGAGCGTCGAGATTTCCGTGGCGATCACGAAGGGTTCCATGGGGATGGCCAGCTTGAAGATCTCGGTATGGGTGATGATGGGCTTCATGATGCGTGAAGGTAGCACGAAAGCGGTGGTCAGTTGCGGATCATCCCCCGCTGTCTGAGGATGTCGAGGGTGAGGGGCTCGCCCTCCCGGTGGTTCCGATACCTGTCCAGGTCGCAGAGCATCATGACATGGTCGCCGGCGTCGAGGGTGTCGATGACCGACAGGTGCATCCAGGCGAGGGCCTCGTCCAGGACGGCCACGCCGTCCCATCGGGTGAGCAGGCCGCGCCGTTCCAGGATCGAGAGCTTGTCGGTATCGTGTCCCGACTTCCGGCCGAGCAGGGGGATGAGGCGGTATTGACCGGCCGCCAGCAGCTGCAGGACGAGGCGTCGTTCCCTTTCGACGAGGTCGAGCGTGCGGGTGTGCTTGTAGAGGGCCACCATGAAGCGTTTGGGCTGCATGCTCACGGCGGTGGAATAGGTGCAGATATGCATGTTCGCGGCCCCGGCGTGGAAGGAGCTCACGCTGTATACGGGCTGGTCGGTGCGGTTCCAGGGCTTTTTCATCGGGGGTCTGTGGCCATGGCGTCCAGGGATGCGAGGTAGGCTTCCGCGATCTGGAGGTGACGCTCCCGCTTGTCGGGCTGCATCCTGTCGAAGGTGCCGACGAGCATGCCCAGGCGTGGATTGGAGAGGAAGAAGTCGCGGTGGACATGCATGAACCGCCAGAAGAGGGCGTCCCAGGTCTCTGCCCACCGATGTCCGGTGGGGAGGGGCGGGCCTGCCGGCCAGTCGCCCATCTTCCTGAGGTAGTTGCTGCCGCTGACATAGGGTTTGGTGGTCATCAGGCCGCCGTCGGCGAACTGGGTCATGCCGTAGACATTGGGTACCATCACCCAGTCGTAGGCGTCGATGAACAGTTCCATGAACCAGCGGTAGACTTCGTCGGGGTCGAATTCGCAGAGCAGGAAGACATTGCCGAGCACCATCAGCCTTTCGATATGGTGGGCGTAGCCGGTGCGGAGGACCTTTCGGACGACGGCGTCGACGGGGGCGATGCCGGTCGTGCCCGCGTAGAAGGCCGGGGGGATGCGGCGTGTGAAGCCCCAGAAGTTGCGGGTGCGCTGGAAGCGCCCCTCGCGGCGGTAGACGGCCCGGATGAACTCCCGCCATCCGAGGACCTGCCGCAGGAAGCCTTCGAGTGAATTCAGCGGGATGCCCTTTGGTGCGGCGGCGGCCAGTGCCCGTTCGATGACCTCCGCCGGTGTCAGCAGGCCTATGTTGATGAGGGGGGACAGGACGGAGTGGTGGAGGAAGTGTTCCGAGGCGACCATGGCATCCTCGTACGCGCCGAAGTCGCGGAAGCGTCGGGCCAGGAAATCGTCCAGCCTCTCCGACGCGGCCGCATGGGTCCATGCCCATGGATAGCCGTCGGGGAAGGGTTCGGATGACGCGCCCGGATTGTCGGGGAAGTGGGTGTCGACGTAGCTGGCGGCCTCGCGGGTATAGGCGTCGCCGGGCGTCATGGGCACGGCCGGTGGCTTTATCCCGGCGGGGTATCGCGCGCGGTTGTCGGTGTCGAAGGTCCATTTCCCGCCGGTCGGCGAGCCGTCGCGTTCGAGGAGGATGCGCATCCGCTTGCGTCCTGCCGTGTAGAAGTCGGTCTGGAAATAGCGCTTACGCCCTTCGAAATAGGCTTCGAGGGCGGGGGTGTCGTAGAGGAAGCCGGGGTCGGGATGGGTTTCCAGGGCCGTGCCGGCGGCCTTGGCGGCCTGGGTGAGACGTCGGGATAGCCAGTCGTCGCTGAGTTCGGCGAGGTGGAGTTTCCGGCAGCCGCGGGCGGCAAGGGCCGGGAGCAGGGCCCTGATGTCGTGCGTAGGCTCCGTCGCCGGGATGTATTCGACCGGGTGGCCGGCCTTGCGGAGCCTGTCGGCATAGGCCTGCATGGAGGCCCGGTGGAGGACCAGCTTCTGCCGGTGGAAGGCATACTGGCGGAAGAAGAGCCATTCTTCCACGAGCAGGACGGGCCTGCCGGCGCCGATGGCCGGATGGGGGTCGTAGAGCTGATGGGGGAATACCAGCGTGGCTTCGTTCATGCCGATGGAGAACAAAGCCCCCTCGCAAATGTTTATCCCGAAAACAGGTACGGGATGGAGAAGCTCAATGGCAGGCGGGTGCTCATCGCAGGGGCGACGGGCGGCATCGGTTCACAGACGGCGCGGATGCTGGCGGGGAGCGGTGCGGAACTCTTCCTGACCGGTCGCAAGGCCGACCGGCTGGCCGCACTGGCCGACAATCTCGGGGTGCCCCATGGCCGCTGCTTCGTGGCCGACCTCACCGATCCCGCGGCCGTTGCCGCCATGGCGGAGGGTGTCTCGCGCCAGGGCGGCCCGCTCGACATCCTGGTCAATGCCTCGGGCATGGGCATCATCAAGCCGGTGGAGCAGCTCACGCCTGACGAATTCAACCTTACGCTGCAGACCAACCTGACGGCGTCCTTCCTGCTGGTACGGGCCTTCCTGCCCGGCATGAAGGAAGCGAAGAAGGGCCTCATCGTCAACATACCCGGCGTACTCGGCAAGGTGCCGATGGCCGGTGCAGCGGCCTACAGCGCCGCCAAGTACGGGCTGGTGGGCATGATGCAAAGCATCCGCGAAGAGGTGAAGCGGACGGAGATCCGCATCACCAACCTCTTCCTCGGCGGGGTCGACTCCCCCTTCTGGGATACCATCGACCTGCGCGTGCAGAAGGAGCGCATGATCCGTTCCGAAGAGGCAGCCCGCGCCATCTGGTTCCTTTGCCAGCAGCCCTTGAGCGGGGTGGTCAGCGAGATGGTGTTGCAACCCTTCAACCACCAGGCCATCTGAGGCCCCCCGCCTGCGCCAGTTCCGCCATCACAGACACCGCCTGTCCAACCCCCGATCCCCAACCGGGGGCGTTCTCACCCCCCGGGGTTTTGAGAACCGGCAGGGGTTCTCAGGACGGGGGAGGGTTCTCGGAGCCGGTCGTCACCTCGTCCAGTTCACCGTGACCTTCCGGACATCGCGCGAGTTGCCGCCCACCATGAGGTCGAACTCGCCGGGTTCCCAGTCGTAGCGCAGTTCGTTGTCGTAGAACTTCAGGTCCTTCGGGGTGATGTCGAAGCGGACGGTCCGTCTTTCGCCGGCTTCCAGCGATATCTTCTGGAAGCCCTTGAGTTCCTTGACGGGGCGTGTGACACGGCCGACCTTGTCGCGGATGTAGAGTTGTACGACCTCTTTTCCGGCCCTTGTGCCGGTGTTGGCGACCTCCACGGTCAGGCTGAGCGTCTGTGAGCCCCTGGGATCCCGGGTGCTGACGGCGGGTTCGCCGTAGGCGAAGCTCGTATAGCTGAGGCCGTAGCCGAAGGGGTAGAGGGGGTCGTTGGAGACGTCGAGGTAGTTCTTGGCGAATTTCTGGAACCGGGTGTTGTCGGCCGGCGGTCTGCCGGACATCTTCTGGTTGTAGTGGATGGGTACCTGGCCTACGTGCCGGGGAAAGGTCGATGGCAGCTTGCCGGAGGGGTTCACGTCGCCGAACAGCACATCGGCCACGGCATGGCCCGCCTCGGTACCCGGGAACCAGACGTTGAGGATGGCGGGGACGTTCTCCTGTTCCCATGTCATGGCCAGGGGGCGGCCGGTGAAGAGGACCATGACGACGGGCTTTCCGGTGGCCAGCAGCGCCTGGAGGAGGTCCTGCTGTGCCTTGGGGATGGAGATGTCGGCACGGCTGGAGCTTTCTCCGGTCATCTCGGCCGATTCGCCGACGGCGGCCACCACCACGTCGGACTGTGCGGCGAGGGCCACGGCCTCCCGGATGAGTTCGGCGGCGGGGCGTGGGTCGCGTCGCAGGGATTTCCCGAACAGGCCGGCCCGCGCTTCGAAGAGGCTGTCGTGGTCGAGGTTGGAGCCGCGGGCGGTGAGGACCCTGCCCTGTTGGCCGAGCGCGTTCCGGAGGCCGCTGAGGACGGTGACGGAACGGCCGTGGTCGGCCGCGACGCTCCAGGTGCCGGGCATGTTCTCGGCGTTGTCGGCCAGCGGGCCTACGAGTGCGATGGTGCCTCCCTTGCGGAGGGGCAGGATGCCGCCCTGGTTGCGGAGGAGTACGAAGCTCTCGGCGGCGATGCGGCGAGAGGCTTCGCGGTGGGCGGGGGAGAAGACCTCGTTGCGGGAGCGGACGGGGTCGCCGTAGCGGTAGGGGTCTGCGAAGAGGCCGAGGCGGTATTTGGCGACGAGGATGCGCCGGCAGGCCTCTTCGATGCGGGCGGCCGTGACGCTGCCGTCCTTGAGGGAGGCTTTGAGGGTGGTGAGGAAACCCTCTCCGACCATGTCCATGTCGAGGCCTGCGTTGAGGGCCAGGGCGGAGACGGTCTTGAGGTCGCCCATCCCGTGGTTGGTCATTTCGTTGATGGAGGTGTAGTCGGACACCGTCATGCCCTTGAAGCCCCACATCCGGCGGAGGACATCGGTCAGCAGCCATCGGTTGCCGGTGGCGGGGATGCCGTCGACCTCGTTGAAGGCGCTCATGACGCTGCCCACGCCCTCCTCGACGGCGGCCTTGTAGGGGGGGAGGTATTCGTTGAACATGCGGATGCGGCTCATGTCGGTCGTGTTGTAATCGAGGCCCGCCTCCGAAGCGCCATAGAGGGCGAAATGCTTGACCGTCGCCATCAGCGTGTTGTTGCGGGCGAGGTCCTTCCCCTGGTAGCCGCGCACGAGTGCGCGGGTGACTTCGGACGCCAGGAGGGGGTCTTCGCCGCAGCCTTCGGAGACGCGGCCCCAGCGGGGGTCCCTGCTGATGTCGGACATGGGGGAGAAGTTCCAGCTGATGCCTTCGGCGGTGGCCTCGGTGGCGGCGATGCGGGCGCTCTGTTCGACGAGGGCCATGTCCCAGCTGGCCGTGAGGCCCAGGGGGATGGGGAAGATGGTGTTATAGCCGTGGATGACGTCCATGCCGAAGAGGAGGGGGATGCCCAGTCGGCTCTCCTTCACGGCCACTTCCTGGATGGCGCGGATCTTCTCGAGCCCGCGGATGTTGAAGAGTCCGCCGACCTTTCCCTGACGGACCTTGCCGGCGACATCGGAGCTTGAGGCCTGGCCGGTGACGATGTCGCCGGCGACGGGCAGGTTGAGCTGGCCGATCTTTTCGTCGAGTGTCATCCGTCGCATGAGGTCGTTGATGAACCGGTCCATCCCGGCGTCGGTGTGGGTCTGGGCGCTGGGCTGTTGCAGTCCCAGGCTGATGAGGCAGAGGGCGGACAGGAGGGTTCCTTTCATGACGGACCGAGTTTGGCGGAAGGTATGGATTTCGGGCGTGGCGTGCATGGGGGATGCCGTGTTGCCGGCGCGGTGCGGCGCCATTGACTTAGTTTCGCGGTGGATGGGCTGATGGATGCACGGGGTGACGATAGCGCATGGCTGGTGGCCGAGGGGCTCCTGCGAAGGCGGGGTGACCGGCCCGTGGTCGACGGCGTCTCGCTGCGGATGGCCCGTGGCGAGCGACTGGCGGTGGCCGGCGCTTCCGGCTCGGGCAAGTCGACCCTCATGCGGATGCTCGCCGGGCTGGAGCAGCCCGACGTCGGTACGGTGCGTTTCGAGGGGCGGCGGGTGCAGGGGCCACTGGAGAGGCTGGTGCCCGGCCATCCGGGCATCGCCTACCTGAGCCAGCATTTCGAACTGCGGCGCAACTATCGCGTGGCCGATGAGTTGGCGGCCTGGAGCCTCGTCCCCCCCGGGGAGTCCGACGCCCTCTTCGAGGCCTGCCGCATCACCGCCTTCCTCCATCGCTGGACCCATCAGCTCTCGGGTGGCGAGCGCCAGCGCATCGCCCTTGCCCGGGCCCTGGTGACGGACCCCCGCCTGCTCATCCTCGACGAGCCCTTCTCGAACCTCGATGCCGGGCACAAGGTCCTGTTGCAGGATGTCCTGTGCGACCTGGAGGACCGCTTCGGCATCACCTGCCTCCAGGTGCTGCATGACGGGGCCGACATCCTCGCCTGGGCCGACCGGCTGGTGGTGATGCGGGATGGCGCCTTCGTTCAGTCCGGCGAGCCGCGGGAGGTCTATTTCCAACCCGTCGACGAGGGGGTGGCGGGACTGCTGGGCGGGTACGACGTCCTCACCGACCCGGTCGTGCGGAACGCCCTGATGCCGGGGCTGCCGGAGGGGTCGCGCCTGCTGCTGCGGCCTTCTTCCGTGGAGCCTGTCAGCCTCGGCGCCGGCGATGTCGACGGCGTCGTCGAGGAGATCCGCTTCCTGGGGGCAGCCCATCGGGTGCGGGTTCGGGTGGGCCCCGAACGGCTGGGGCTCATGCTGCCGCGGCCCACCGTGTCGCCCGGGCAGCGCATGGGGCTGCGGATCCGGAGGTCGGAGGTCTGTATCCTCCCCGGCCCCTGAATCGCAACGCCGGTGGCCCTGGCCGGGGAAGCCAAGGTGGGCGGGTGCCGATGCCGGTCGGATGGATTATATTCATGCCCTGACCATCACCCCCGACATGACACTGAGATACCTGTTGCCTTTGGCCATCGGCGTCTTTGCGATGACTTCGCTCCCGGCGCAGCCGGGGCTCGAGGCCCTGCCCGTCTGGCAGGCCCCGTCGGCCGTCGGGCCGCCCGGCGACTGGCTGCTGGGCCGCGTCGACGCCCGTGCCGGTGCCTTCCGGACTGCGGACGGCCGGGACATCGTCCTCAGCAACGGCCTCCTGCGGCGGGTCTTCCGGGTCAGCCCGAACCTGGCCTGCACGGACCTCACGAACCTCACGACCGGACAGCAGCTGCTCCGAACCGTTTCGCCCGAGGCCCGCCTCTCGATCGACGGCCGCATCTTCCAGGTCGGCGGTCTCCACGGCCTCCGTGAGCGGGCCTACCTGCTGCCCGGATGGGTCGACGGGCTGAACGCCGGCGAGGCCGATTTCCGGCTCCAGGCGGTGCGCACCGGGCGCATGGCACCGGTGGACCGTCCCTCGCGGGACGTGCTGCTGGGATGGACAGCCCCCGGGACGGACCGCTCCTGGAGAGGTCCTTTCGGAGGTGTCAGCCGCCCTTCGGGCATCACCCTGTCGTTCGACTTCGCCTGCCCGCGCCCCGAGGCCGCTGGCGTCCGCGTGACGGTCCACTACGAACTCCACGACGGCATCCCGCTGATGGTGAAATGGATGGAGGTCCGCAACGAAGGCAGGGCCGACGTCGTGATCGGCCGGCCGGTGCACGAAGTGCTGGCCCTTGTGGAGGAGGAGAGCGCCGTCGTGGGCAGTCCCGAGCAGATGAAGAAGCAGCATGGCCTCTATGTCGAGACCAACTACGCCTTCAACAACGCCATGCGTTACGACATCAGCGACCAGACGACCCATTGGAAGACCGACAGCCTCTACACCTCCCAGGTCAATTACAACTACCAGACCCCCTGCATCCTCGAGGTCTACCCCGAGAAGGTCACCGACCTGCGACTCAGGCCCGGCGAGGCCTTCGTCTCCGCCCGTACCTGCGAGTTGCTGATGGACGGCTACGACCGGGAGCGGCGCGGCCTCGCCATCCGCAAGATGTATCGCTGCATCGCCCCCTGGGTGACGGAGAACCCCGTCTTCATGCACCTGGTGAGCCGCAACGACGATGAGGTCCGGCGCGCCGTCGACCAATGCGCGGCCACCGGGTACGAGGCCCTGATCCTGAGCTTCGGTAGCCATCTGGACATGGAGGATACGACCCGTGCCAACCTTGACCGATGGAAGGGGCTGGCCGACTACGCCCATGCCCGCCGGGTGCTGATCGGCGGGTACTCGCTCTTCAGCTCCCGCCGCATCAGCGATGCGGACGACGTCATCGACCCCGTCACGGGCCGGCCCGATGCGGGGGCCTTCTTCGGGCATGCCCCCTGCATGGGCTCCCGTTGGGGGCTTGCCTACCTCCAGAAGCTGCGGGGTTTCTTCACCCATACCGGCTTCGACCTCTTTGAGAACGACGGGCCCTATCCCGGCGATGTCTGCGCCTCGCGCACACATCCCGGCCACGAGGGGCTGGGCGACTCGCAATGGCGGCAGATGGAGCTGCAGAAAGGGCTCTACCGCTGGATGCGGGAGCGCGGCATCTACATCAACGCGCCCGACTGGTACTTCCTCGACGGTACCAACAAGATCGCCATCGGCTACCGGGAGACCAACTTCTCGCTGTCCCGCGGGCAGCAGCGCATCCTCAACCGACAGAACATCTACGACGGCACCTGGGAGAAGACACCCTCGATGGGCTGGGGCTTCGTGCCCCTGGTGCGCTACCAGGGCGGCGGGCCGGAGGCCGTCCTGGAGCCGCTGTCCGAGCACCTCGACGATTACCGCGAGCTCATGGTGCAATACTATGGCGCCGGGGTGCAGGCCTGCTACCGCGGACCGAGGCTCTACGACACCGAGGCCACCCGGTCGGTGGTCGCCGCCACGGTGGCCTGGTACAAGCGGTACCGCGGCATCCTCAACGCCGACATCATCCACCTGCGCCGGGCCGACGGCCGCGATTGGGATGGCATCCTGCATGCCGACCCGTCGCGGGAGACCTGCGGTCTCCTTTTGCTCTACAATCCGCTCGACAGCGCCATCACGAGGACCATCCGCGTGCCGGCCTACTACACGGGGCTGCGCGACATGGCCTGGGTGAGCGAAGGGGAGGGGGCGGCCCGCCCTTGCCGGCTGGGCCGCGACCATGCCTTCGACCTGCGTGTCCGGATCCCCGCCCGCTCGCATGCCTGGTACCGGATCGGAAGCCAAGGGGGCGCAAGGAAACCCCCGGTCGCAGGGAGGCCTTGACACCGGGGGTGGTCAGCAACGCCGGGTCGCCTCGGATCGGGCATCGGCCGCAAGCGCCTCAGTCCTTCCGGACGCCTTCGGCATCCACCTGACGGAAGGTCAGCTTCCAATGGGGACTGCCCGTCGCTCCGACGGCGTTCTCTATCCGGATGGCGCCGGCCCCGCTCAGCCCCATCCGGTCCATGACCCACTCGAAGTAGGCCTGCGGGGGAAGGCAGTCGGACAGCATGTATCCCCGCACATAGGTGCCCGAGACGATCCGCCAGGTGACGGATTCCCAATTGTCCCGGTTGAAATCGTCCGGCTGCAGCATGCGGCAAATCTAAACCGCTAGGTGCCCATGGAGAATCGTTTTCTTCACCGTCGGGAGCGGTGAAATGACGGTGAAAAAACGTTTTTTTCCCCGTTCGGACCGTTGGCCCGAGGTCATGGGCGGAGGCAGGGGGGCTCCCCTTCCGGGGGCTATGGCACCCACCGCCACCTTCGTAGACTTCCTGGCAGGATTTGTTTCCATTTTCGGAAGCGTCCCTTATTTTTGCAAGAATCAAAAACAAAGGCATGAAGAAGCTACACATATTCGCAGCCGCCTGTTGCCTGATGACGGCCGTGCAGGCCCAGCCCAAGAAGGCTGACCGCAAGGGGCACGTCATCGGCGTCTCCTTCACGATGCATGATTTCGGCACGGTCTCGGCCGTGAACCGCTCGAGCCTCAGCGCCGTGCTGGAGTCGGGCAGCTGGGCCCGTTCCCGCGACATGAACCCCGGGTTCGCCGTATCCTACGCCAAAGGGGTGTTCGACAACCTCGACGTCATGGTCCGGCTGGGTCTCACCAGCCTCGACTATCCCCGGCCGGGCAATCGCATCCCGAACGCCACTTCCGCCAAGACCATGCTCGAGTCCGACGTGAGCTTCAACGCCAAGCTGCTGTCCGACAAGTACCTGGTGTCGCCCTATGTCTCGCTCGGTGCCGGCGCCTCGGCCTGGAACGGCTATTTCGCCGCCTATGCGCCGGTGGGCCTCGGCCTCCAGCTGAACCTCTTCGACGAGGTCTATCTCAACTTCCAGAGCCAGTACCGCTTTCCGGTCACGGGCAATGCCTCCAGCCATATCTTCTATGGCATCGGCATGGGCTCCGCTATCGGCGGCAAACGCAAGTGATCCCTCGCCCGCCGGCCGCGTCCGGCGAGGCGACGAAGGCACGACCGGGCAACGCCCGGTCTCTTTCGGCCGATGATACGAACGACTGTTAGTATCCGGTCCTGCCGGTCCGGGGTGCGGGCCGGCCCCGATGCATTTCAAACCGATCCGATATGGAATTCCGATTGACGGAGGAGCAGGAGATGATCCGGCAGGCGGCCCGGGATTTCGCCCGAGCCGAATGCCTGGCAGGCGTGATCGAAAGGGACGAGCGGCAGCTCTTCGCCCGGGAGCAGGTGATGAAGCTGGCGGAGCTGGGCTTCATGGGGATGATGGTGGCTCCGGCCTATGGTGGAGCGGGCATGGACACGGTGAGCTATGTCCTGGCCATGGAGGAGATCAGCAAGGTCGACGCCAGCGTGAGTGTCTGCATGAGTGTGAACAACAGCCTGGTGGCCTGGGGGCTGGAGGCCTACTGCACGGAGGAGCAGAAGCGCAGGTATCTCTTCCCGCTGGCGCAGGGGCGCAAGGACGGGGCGTTGTACATCGGCGCCTTCCTGCTGTCGGAGCCGGAGGCCGGCAGCGATGCGACCTCTCAGCGCACGACGGCCGAGGACCGGGGCGACCACTACCTGCTGAACGGCACCAAGAACTGGATCACGAACGGATCTTCGGCATCGGTGTACCTGGTGATGGCGCAGACGGACCCCGGCAAGGGGAGCCGCGGCATCAACGCCTTCATCGTCGAGAAGGACTGGCCGGGGGTGACGGTGGGCGCCAAGGAGAACAAGATGGGCATCCGGGGCAGCGACACCCACAGCATCCTCTTCAACGACGTGCGCGTGCCCAGGGAGAACCGCATCGGCGAGGACGGCTTCGGCTTCACCTTTGCCATGCGGACGCTGGCGGGCGGGCGCATCGGCATCGCCGCCCAGGCCCTGGGCATCGCCTCGGGGGCCTATGAGCTATCGCTCGCCTACGCCAAACAGCGCAGTGCCTTCGGCAAGCCCATCGCGGAGCACCAGGCCGTCCAGTTCAAGCTGGCCGACATGGCCACGCGCATCGAGGCGGCGCGCCTGCTCTGCCTGAAGGCGGCCTGGGAGAAGGATACCGGCCAGGACTACACCTTCAGCTCCTCGATGGCCAAGGTCTTCGCCTCAGAGGCGGCGATGTGGGTCACCACCGAGGCGGTGCAGGTGCATGGCGGGTACGGCTATGTGAAGGAGTATCATGTCGAAAGGCTGATGCGCGATGCCAAGATCACCCAGATCTACGAGGGCACCAGCGAGGTGCAGCGCATCGTCATCGGACGTCAGGTCCTGAAGGGATAGCCATCCCGCGGCCGGGCGAAGCCCGGCGTGCGTATCTTCGTGCCATGCCGATCGACAAGGGCGCCTGGCAGGCGCTGAAGGACGAACTGGACGCTTCCGGTGCGACACTGGTGGCCGTGTCCAAGATGCAGTCGGCCGCCGACATCCGTAGCCTGTACGACCACGGGCAGCGCGACTTCGGCGAGAACTACGTCCAGGAGCTGGTACAGAAGCGCGGGGAGCTCCCCGACGACATCCGGTGGCATTTCATCGGGCACCTGCAGACCAACAAGGTGCGGCTGATCGCGCCGTTCGTATACATGGTGCACGGGGTCGACAGCCTGCGGCTGTTGCAGGCCGTCGACCGGCAGGCCGGCCTGTCGGGCCGCGAGGTCCGTTGCCTTCTGCAGGTCCACATCGCGCGCGAGGAGACCAAGTTCGGCCTCGACCCCGTCGAACTCGACGCCCTGCTGGACGCCACCGCCGGCGGCAGCACCCTGCCCCACGTCCGCCTCTGCGGGTTGATGGGCATGGCCTCCTTCACCGACGATGCAGACTGCGTGGCCGGCGAGTTCCGGCATCTCCGGGAGGTCTTCGACAGGCTGCGGGCCGGCAGAATGGCCGGCCGGGCCGACTTCCGCATCCTCTCCATGGGCATGAGCGGCGACTTCCGCATCGCCCTGCGCGAGGGTTCCTCGATGGTACGCATCGGCAGCCTGCTGTTCGGGCCGCGGACACGCCAGGCCTGACGTCCGGCGCCTTTCGACCCCTCCACCGGTCTCCGGCATGCCGCCTTTCCCTACCTTTGCAGCCGCCCGGGGTTGCCCCGGGCAAAATCCCGCCACACATGCTATCGGCACGCAACATCACGCTCGCATACGGCAAAAGGGTGCTCTTCGACGAGGTCAACATCCACTTCACCCGCGGCAACTGCTACGGCGTCATCGGCGCCAACGGCGCCGGCAAGAGCACCTTCCTCAAGATCCTCAGCGGCGAGATAGAGCCCAACAAGGGCAGCGTCGACATCACCCCCGGGGAGCGCATGGCCGTCCTCCGCCAGAACCAGTTCGAGTTCGACGACCATACCGTCCTCAACACGGCTCTCATGGGCCACAAGCGCATGTGGGAGGTGATGCAGGAGCGGGAGACCATCTATGCCAAGGCCGACTTCTCCGAGGAGGATGGCATCCGCGCCGGCGAACTCGAGGCAGAATTCGGCGAGATGGGCGGCTACTCCGCGGAGAGCGACGCCGCCACCCTCCTCAGCAACCTCGGGGTGACCGAAAACTACCACGCCAGCCTGATGCGGGACATACCCTCCAACCTCAAGGTCCGCGTGCTGCTGGCACAGGCCCTCTTCGGGAACCCCGACATCCTCCTCATGGACGAGCCCACCAACGGCCTCGATATCGAGACCATCGGGTGGCTGGAGGACTTCCTGGCCGACTACGAGAACATCGTCCTGGTCGTCAGCCACGACAGGCACTTCCTCGACGCCGTATGCACCCACGTGGCCGACGTCGACCGCCAGAAGATCAAGGTCTTCACCGGCAACTACACCTTCTGGTACGAGTCCTCGCAACTCATGGCCCGTCAGCTCAACGACCGCAACAAGAAGGTCGAGGACAAGCGCCAGGCCCTCCTCGACTTCATCGCCCGCTTCAGCGCCAACGCCTCCAAGTCGCGCCAGGCCACGGCCCGCAAGAAGGCCCTCGAGAAACTCACCATCGAACAGATCGAGCCGTCCAACCGCAAGTACCCCGGCATCATCTTCCAGCCGCAGCGCGAGGTCGGCAACCAGATCCTCAACATCGACGGGATGCGTCGCGCCGTCGACGGCCGCCTGCTGTTCGACAAGGTCTCCTTCAGCATCAACCGGGGCGACAAGATCGCCCTCGTCAGCCGCGACCCCCTGGCGGTGACGGCCTTCTTATCCATCATCAACGGCGAGACCGCCGCCGACGCCGGCACCTTCGAATGGGGCACCACCATCACCCGCGCCTACCTGCCCCAGGAGAACTCGGCCTTCTTCACCGAAGGCCTGCCGCTCATCGACTGGCTGCGGCAGTTCGTGCCCCCGCACGTCACCGACGCAGACGAGCCCTTCCTCCGCGGCTTCCTGGGCAAGATGCTCTTCAGCGGCGACGACATCGTCAAGCGCACCAACGTTCTCTCGGGCGGGGAGAAAGTGCGGTGCATGCTCAGCCGCATGATGCTCCAGAACCCCAACCTCATCATGCTCGACCAGCCCACCAACCACCTCGACCTGGAGAGCATCCAGAGCTTCAACGAAGGCTGCATCAGCTTCCCCGGCGTCGTGATGCTCACCTCGCACGACCATACCTTCATGCAGACCGTGGCGAACCGCATCGTCGAACTCACCCCCAGGGGCATCATCGACCGGCTCATGAGTTTCGACGAGTACCTCACGGACCCCCGAGTGAAGGCCCTTCGCGACGAGATGCACGCCTGAGCCGGAGTCGTCCGAAACCCCGATCCCTGATTTTCACAGGATGGCCGGGTCCGGTGGCATGCGGTTTGTCGCACCGACGGAAACGTCGCGCATGACGGGCCTTTCCGCCATTCCCCTGCCGGTCCTCCTCACCGCCGCCCTGTTCCTCCCTTCCTGCTCCCGCCCCGGGGATGCCCCATCGGCGACGCCGGCACCGGGGCCGCGGCCGGTGGAACGGCCGGCATCCGCTGCCTTCCCCACCGACGAGGCGGGCCTTGTGCAACAGGCCGACGAGATATCGGCCCGCTACCGGGTAGGGCGGCGCACTTATGTCGTCCTGGTCGACTACACCCGCAGCATCGTACAGGAGCGGCTGTATCTGGTGAACCGCCGGACGCGCCGGGTCGTGCTCCGGGCCCGCGTGAGCCATGCCTGGGCTTCGGGTGCCCTCCGCCCCACCGACTTCAGCAATCTGCCGGGCAGCAACAAGTCGAGCCCCGGCGCCTTCCGTACCCTGGGCGCCTATCAGGGCATGTGGGGGTATTCGATGCGGATAGCGGGTCTCGACCGGGGTGTCAACGACCGCGCGCTGTCCCGTGCCGTCGTCTTTCATTCCACCGAGCGGATGAAGGGTCCGTACACCTGGGGTTGTTTCGCCACGTCTTCGGCGGTCAACCGGGTGCTCATCGATTCGGTGAAGGGCGGTTCGCTGGTGTATGTCCATCGCTGACCGGCCCGGGCCACGGGTGTGCCGGCGGGGCAGGTGGCGGCCCTTTTCCTTACCTTTATCGGCTCCCAGACCCAAACCCCGTCCGCATGGCACAGACGCTCCCCGAGAAGTTCATCCGGCTGAAGACCATCATGGACGAGTTGCGGGAGCGGTGTCCGTGGGACCGGAAGCAGACGGTCGAGAGTCTCCGCACCCTCACCATCGAAGAGACCTACGAGCTGGCCGATGCCATTGCGGGTGGCGACTGGGCCGGCATCCGGGAGGAGTTGGGCGATCTGTTGCTGCATATCGTCTTTTATGCCCGCATCGGTGACGAGCAGGGCCGTTTCACGCTGGAGGAGGTCATCGACGGGATCTATGAGAAGCTGGTGAAGCGCCATCCGCATATCTACGGGGATGTGAAGGTGGCCGACGACGAGGAGGTGAAGCGCAACTGGGAGAAGTTGAAATTGCAGGAGGGCAAGCCGTCGGTCCTGGGCGGGGTGCCCCGGTCGCTGCCGGCGCTGGTGAAGGCGGTGCGTCTGCAGGAGAAGTCGGCCCAGGTCGGCTTCGAGTGGGAGGCGGCCGACCAGGTATTGGCGAAGGTGCGGGAGGAGGAGGCGGAGTTGGCGGAGGCCGTTGCCGCCCGGGCGGCGGCCGATGGTCCGGACGCGCACCGCCGGGTGGAGGAGGAGTTCGGCGACCTGCTGTTCTCGTTGGTGAATTACAGTCGTTTCCTGGGGGTGGACCCCGAGCTGGCCCTGGAACGTACCAACCAACGGTTCGCCGACCGCTTCCGGCGGATGGAGTCGCGGGCCATGGGGCGGGGTCGACCGCTGTCCGAACTGACCCTTTCGGAGATGGATGCGATCTGGGATGAGATCAAGCGCGAGTCGGCCCGCATGGAGGGCGAGGATGGCTGAGGGTTGTCCCGGCCTGCTACCGGCGCGTGTTCTCCGGCCGGCCCTTAAGGAAATCCAGTGAAGCGCCTGCTCACCGATACGGTCTACCGATACGCCTACCTGCCGATCATCGCGGCTTGGCTCTTCACGTTCTCTTCCATCTTCAGCAACTATTTCTCGTACAGCACATCACCGGTGGGGGTGCGGCGCACGTTGCAGCAGCATCTGCAGCGGCAGGAGCTGGCCTTTGCGAATGTGATGACGGACACGCCGCTGTTGCGGCGGATGGCGGGGGACAGCATCGACGAGGCCGACCTCTCGAGGCTCACCGCCCTCGATGCCGGCATCTACCTGTACCGGTTGTCGGCCGGGGCGGACCCGGTGTTGCGGTATTGGAGTACGCAGCGTGCGGTGCCGGTGGCGGGCATGCTGGAGGCATCGGACGACGAGTACCTGGCCGAGATGCCCAACGGGCAGTATGCGTTCATCCGACGCCGGGTGGTCGTCGGCGGTTCTCCGGACTGGCTGCTGTGTGCGCTGGTGCCGGTACGGATGGATTTTTTCGTCGAGAACGACTATCTCCGGAAGGCTTTCGTGGGGGCGCCCGACGTGGAAGAGCACTACCGGATCTCGACTTCGGTGAAGGATATCCCGATCCGGAGCATCGAGGGCCGTGTGGTCTACCGCATCGAGCGGAGGCCTGAGGCGGAGGCGGCCGGCGGGGGCTGGGTGGCCATCCTGTTGCGGGTGTTGGGGCTGCTGCTGGTGTGTTTCTATCTGCATATGACGGCCCTTGGCGTGAACCGCCAGCTGGGACCGGCCGCCGCCATCGGCACGCTGGCGGCGGCCATCGGCGTGTTGCGGGCCGTCACCTACCTGCTGCCTGCTGCGACGGTCTACGGGGGCAACTCGCTCTTCGACCCGGGCGTGTACCGGACGGGTGCCGTGTCGCGTTCTCTCGGCGATGTGCTCGTGAACTCGCTGTTGTTCGTATGGGTGATGCTGCTGGCGCGATCGCTGCCGGCCCTGGGTGGTGGCGGGTCGCGCCGGACGGGTCGGGCCGGGTGGGTCCGCGACGGGGTCGGTGCGCTGGTCCTGCTGTCCGCCACCTGGCTGGCGGCGGACACTGTCCGGACGCTCGTGTCCGACTCCGCCATCTCGTACGATGTGACGGACTTCTTCCGGATGGACGGCTACACCGTGGCGGGCTTTTTCGCGATCGTCTGCCTCTCGATGGGGTATTTCATCCTCTCGCAGACCCTCTTCCGGGTCTTCGGTGCCGAGGAGGGGCCTGACCCCTGGCGCGGCTTCATCCTGACGGCTGCCCTGGGGCTGCTGCTGCTGAGCTTCCTGGTGCCGACGTCATCCCGCGGCTTCGGTATCGCCCTGCTGGCCTGGGTGTTGGGCTACCGGTGGCTCTCGGTCGGTTTTCCCGGTCGACGCCGGATACGGCCGATCGAGCCGGGCGTGGTGCTCTGGCTGGTATTCTTCTCCGCCTCCATCACGGCGGTCCTCTTTACGGAGAACCGTCGGCGCGAGAAGGTCATGCGGGAGGCGGCCGCCGTGAAGCTCGCCCTGCAGACCGACCCCGCGGGCGACTATCTGGTCGACATCGCCACGTCCGGCATCGGCAACGGGCTGATCCTCTCGAACCTCGACCGCTTTCGGAACCCCGGACTGGCGCAGCGGCTGAAGGACAGCCTGATCTCGGCCAACTACATGGGCTATACCAACCGCTTCGACACGAGGATCTACCTCTATGCGGCGGACGGCACCCCGCTGTCGCCTTCTGACCGGCCGGCCTACGACACGCTGAACACCATCTACACCCTGCAGGCGCGCCCGACGGGGGTGTCGGGCATGCGGTATTACGAGAAGGACTTCACCAGCTTCAGTTACATCTACCGACGCGAGGTGCGTGACGAGGCGGGTGTGGTGCGCGCCGTCCTGTTCATGGTGTCCAGCCCGCGGCGGTTCCGGGAGGAGGCCCTGTATCCGGAGCTGGTGCGTCAGCCCGGGGGCACGGTGCTGGACCGGCAGCCCGGCTATGCCTTTGCCGTCTACGACAGCCTGAAGCTGAAGTTCAGCCGGAACGACTTCGACTTCCCCGTCCGGCTGGTGGCAGGGCAGGTGCCGCCCGGGCGGTTGGACTGGCGGCGGGAGGGCGGCCACGACGTGCTGTTCTACCGCGTGGACGCCCACAAGGTCGTCGTCATCGCCCGGCGCAGCCGTGATGCGCTGGAGGCCATGACGCTGTTCGCCTATATCTTCTGTGCCTCGCTCTTGCTGGTGGCCCTGTTCCAGCTGGCGAGCGTGATGGTCCGTTCCCGCTTCGACCCGGGGGCGATGCTGCAGGTGTCGAGAAGTCTGAGCATACGCCGTCAGATCCACGGGACGGTCATCCTGCTGAGCCTCTTCTCCTTCCTGGTGATCGGGGCGGCGACCATCTACTTCTTCATCGAACGCTACGACACGGGCAACCGGGAGATGCTGAGCCGGACCCTGCAGTCGATGTCCGCCGAACTGGAATACCGCCTCTCCGCCGAAGGCGGGCAGACCGACAATGCCCGGCTGCAGCTCCTGGCCGAGAACATCTCGGAGGCGCACAATGCCGATGTGAACCTCTACGGTCCCGGTGGCGACCTGCTGGCCTCTTCCCAGCCCTTCGTGTACGAGGAGGGCATCCTGAGCCGATGGATGAACCCCGTCGCCTACTGGCGGATGAAACGGCAGGGCAAGGTGCAGCTGGTCCAGACGGAGGATTTCGGGCAGCTGGCCTATATGAGCATCTACCGACCCTTCCACATGCCCGGGCGCGAGGATCCCGGCTATGTCAACATCCCCTATTTCGCCTCCAACCGCGGTCTGAAGCAGGAGATCTCCGGCTTCCTGGTGGCACTGATCAACCTCAACACCTTCGTCTTCCTGGTGGCGGGTGTGATCTCGGTGCTGATCACCAACCGCATCACCCGTTCCTTCACCTGGATCGGCCGCCGGATGCAGGAGCTGAGCCTGCGCGACCACAACGAGGAGATCCAGTGGGACCGCGACGACGAGATCGGCGTCCTCGTGAGCCAGTACAACGCCATGGTGCGCAAGCTGATGCAGAGTGCGGAGGCGCTGGCGCGGCAGGAAAGGGAGGGTGCCTGGCGGGAGATGGCCAAACAGGTGGCGCATGAGATCAAGAACCCCCTCACGCCCATGAAGCTCAGCATCCAGTTCCTGCGGAAGGCCATCGACAGGGACGCGCCCGACGTGCGGCGGATCTCATTGGAGATGTCGTCCACGCTGATCGAGCAGATCGAGCACCTGTCGAACATCGCGGGCGATTTCGCGGAGTTCGCCAACATCGGCACCTCGGATGCCGGCGACTTCGACCTGCGGGGGGTGATCCGTTCCGTGGTCTCGCTACATGCGATGAGCGGGGACGCCGATATCGGCTGCGACCTTCCGGAACGCCCCGTATCCCTGCATGCCGACAAGACCCAGATGAACCGTCTGTTCACCAACCTGCTCCGCAATGCGGTGGAGGCGGTGCCGCGGGATCGGAGGGCCGTCATCCGGACCTCGGTGCGCCGCTACGACACCTTCGTCGACGTGTCTGTGCAGGACAACGGCACCGGCATCCCTGTGGAGACCCGGTCCAAGATCTTCCGCCCCAATTTCACCACCAAGAGTTCCGGCACCGGTCTGGGGCTGGCGATGAGTTGGAGCATCGTGGAGAAGGCGGGCGGCCACATCTGGTTCGATACGGAGTCGGGGGCGGGTACCGTCTTCCATGTCCGGCTGCCGTTGGCAGGGCATACCTCGGTACCCGGTCCGGGGGAGTTGCCGGCGGAGGCGGGCGGCCAGCCGGGCGGTGCCGCATCAGCCGGGCATCCGGGCTGACCTGCGCTGTCGGAGCCAGGCTTCAAGTTCGGATCGCGACAGGCTGCTCAGGTTGGCCTGCCGGGTCAGTCCACCCTTTTGTGCGGCGAGCACCCCGTAGCGGATGTCGCGGATGCCGTCGATGGAATGGGCGTCGGGGTCGATGGACAGCATCAGGTTGCGGGAGATGGCTTCGGGTATCCAGGTCCAGTCGAGGTCCAGCCGTCGGGGATGGGCGTTGATCTCGACGGCCACGCCGGCCTTGGCGCAGGCGTCGAGGAGCCGGAGGTGGTCGACCGGGTATCCGGGGCGGCTGAGCAGCAGTCGGCCCGTGGGGTGTCCCAGCACGTCGGTGTAGGGGTTGTCGATGGCCTTGAGGAGGCGCTGCATAGCCTTTTCCTGCGACATGCGAAGGTTGGCGTGTACCGAGGCGATGACCATGTCGAAGGAGGCGAGGACCTCGTCGGGGTAGTCGAGGCTGCCGTCGCCCAGGATGTCGCATTCGATGCCTTTGAAGATGCGGAAGTCGGCGAGTCGGGCGTTGAGGGTGTCGATCTGTTCGTGCTGCCGGCGGACCTGTTCCACGTCGAGTCCTCCGGCGTACTGGGCGGCGCGGCTGTGGTCGCTCACGACGAGGTATTCGTAGCCGGCGTCGATGCAGGCCTGGGCCATCTCGCGGATCGAATGGGCGCCGTCGCTCCATTCGCTGTGGGTATGGATGACCCCTCTGACATCCTCGGTACGGATGAGTTCGGGCAGGCGTCTGTCTGCGGCCGCGGGGAGGATGGTTCCCGATTCGCGGAGGCAGGGGGGGATGTGGGGCAGGCCGGCTGCGACGAAGATGTCGTCTTCGTCGGGTGAGGGCGGGATCTCGCCGTAGGTGGACGTCCAGGCTGTCAGGAAGTCATGGCTGGCGGTGGTGCGGAAGAGGGTGCTGCCGAAGGACTTCGGGGTGCAACAGTGGAAGATGGCGGGGATCTGGCCGTCGGACCGGGCCACGAGGCTTGCCTTTTCCGGGACCGTCTCGACCGTACGGCCGGACTTCGTCAGGTAGGCGGCGAGTTCGGGCAGGGCGAGGGTGGTGATGATGTCGACCCCATCCAATACAGGGCATTGACGTCGGACGTCGCCGCTCAGGGCGTGGAGTCCAGAGGGCCAGTCGGCCAGGAGCTGTGCGGCCAGTCCGGTGGCGAAGGCTTCGGCGTCCGCATACAGCGATTTGTCGCGGTGGCGTAGCATGAATTCGATCGCTTCGCGCACGTTCTCCTGGGTGCGGGCGCCGAAACCCTTGGTGCGCATGAGGCGGTTCTCCTGGCAGGCGTACAGGAGTTCGCCGATGCTTTCGACGCCCATCTCCTTCCAGATGGTGGCGATCTTCCTGGGGCCCAGGCCTTTGACCTCCAGCATGTCGAGGATGCCGGGCGGGGTTTTGGCTAGGATCTCGTCGAGGGCCTTGAGGGAACCTGTCTGGAGGATCTCGGCGATCTTGGCTGCCGTGGACATGCCGATGCCCGGGAGTTCGGCCCGCTGTTGCCCGTCCATGTCTGCGAGCGGCTGTTTCAGCTGGTCGATCTGATAGGCTGCTGAGGCATAGGTTTTTGCCTTGAACGGGTTCTCGCCATGGATGTCCATGAGGCGGGCGAGGAGGCTGAAGCGATCGGCGATGGCGGAGTTGTCCATGTGGCCTGGGCTTGGGTGCAAAAAAAAGTCCCGCCGTTGCGGGACTGGGATGTGGTGAGGGGGTCGTGGGTCAGGCTTTCTTGGCGGGTGCTGCCTTTTTCGGGGCGGCCTTCTTGGGTGCAGCCTTCTTGGGTGCAGCCTTCTTGGGTGCAGCCTTCTTGGCAGCTGCCTTTTTCGGGGCGGCCTTCTTGGGTGCTGCTTTCTTGGCTGCGGCCTTCTTGGGTGCGGCTTTCTTAGCGGCCGCTTTCTTAGGGGCAGCCTTCTTCGGCGCAGCCTTCTTGGCAGCTGCCTTTTTCGGGGCAGCCTTTTTGGCGGCGGCTTTCTTGGGGGCAGCCTTCTTGACGGCGGCTTTCTTGGCGGTAGCCATGCTTACCCGTTTAATGGGTTAGTGGAAAAAAAATGCAGAATGAATGTATGTACACTTTGACATTCCGCAAAATAAACTTACACACACCCTTGAGCAGGGGGGCCGTCATTCGGCGGGGGCGAGAGCTTCGACGGAGACGATGGTCTTGTCGCCGCGGGTCTTCCGGAACTGTACGACGCCGTTGGAGGTGGCGAAGAGGGTGAAGTCTTTGCCGACACCGACATTGCGGCCTGGGTGGTAGACCGTTCCTCGCTGGCGGAGGATGATATTGCCGGAGAGGGCCGGTTGGCCGCCGAAGATCTTGACGCCGAGGCGTTTGCTTTCGGAATCCCTTCCGTTCTTTACGCTGCCTTCGCCCTTCTTGTGAGCCATGGGGGATGGGTTTAGTCTGTTTGGGGATGGGTGGCGGGCATCAGGCGATGCTGCCGATGCGGATCCGGGTGTAGAGGATGCGGTGGCCGATCTTCTTGCGGAAGCCCTTGCGGCGCTTCATCTTGAAGGCGATGACCTTGTCGCCCTTGCGTTCGCCGAGGATCTCGGCGTTGACGCTGACCTTGACATCGGGTCCGACCGAGGTCTTGCCGGCGTCTTCGAGGAGGAGGACGTCGGAGAAGGAGACCTTGTCGCCGGCGTTGCCGGCGATATGGGGGACGTAAAGGTCCTGGCCCACCTGGACGCGGAACTGTTGGCCGGCTATCCTGACTACTGCGAACATGGTATGTCGGGGATTTTAGGACCGCGAAGGTAATCGATTTCCTCGAAAACCGGAGGATCCGCCAAAAAAAAAGGGCAGCGGGTTATTGATGCGGGATGGGGGTATATTTGCTGACCGCAGGCCGATCCGCATGAAGATACGATCCATTCTGGCCCGTCCGTTCGCCAGCTATGTGCACAAGCAGATCCGGAGGGGGATGTCCACCGCGGTGGACGACCAGCGTCGGATCCTGCGCGACCTGATCACGGTCGGGCGGGGTACGGAGTTCGGCCGGGAGCATCGGATGGCGGATGTCGCCGACGAGGGTGCCTACCGTCAGGCGGTGCCGGTGCGCGACTACGAGCAGTTCAAGCCCTGGGTGGAGCGGGTGAAGGAGGGGCGGCACAACGTGCTTTGGAAGGGCCAGCCGATCTATTTCGCGAAGACTTCGGGTACGACGAGCGGGGTGAAGTATATCCCGATCACGCGGGAGTCGATCCCCAACCACATCAACACCGCCCGCAACGCGTTGCTGTGCTACATGGCGGAGACGGGCAACCATGCCTTCGCGAGCGGCCGGATGATCTTCCTGTCGGGCTCTCCCGAGCTGGAGCGGGTGGGGGGCATCCCCACCGGTCGGCTCAGCGGCATCGTGAACCACCACATCCCGAGCTACCTGCGCCGCAACCAGTTGCCGAGTTATGAGACGAACTGCACGGAGGACTGGGAGGAGAAGCTGGACCGGATCATCGGCGAGACCCTGGGGCAGGACATGACCCTGATCAGCGGCATCCCGCCCTGGGTGCAGATGTATTTCGACCGGTTGACGGCGCGTACCGGACGGACGGTGAAGGACATCTTCCCCAACTTCTCGATCCTGGTGCACGGCGGCGTCAACTTCCGGCCCTACCGGACGAACCTGATGCAGTCGGTGGGGCGGGATGTCGACACCCTGGAGACCTTTCCCGCTTCGGAGGGCTTCTTCGCCTTCCAGGACACGCGGGACCCGGACGCGGGTTTGCTGTTGAATACGGACTCGGGCATCTATTTCGAATTCATACCTGCGCAGGAGGTGTTCGATCCCAGCCCCACGCGGTTGGCGCTGCACGAGGTCCGGACGGGTTTCAATTATGCGCTGGTGGTGACGAGCAACGCCGGTCTGTGGTCGTACAGCATCGGCGACACGGTGCGGTTCCTGTCCACCGACCCCTACCGGATCGAGGTGACGGGACGCATCAAGCATTTCATCTCGGCCTTCGGGGAGCATGTGATCGCGGAGGAGGTGGAGTACAGCCTGATGCAGGCGGCATCCGAGCTGGGGGCTTCCGTGGTGGAGTTCACCGTAGCCCCGATGATCGTGCCGGGCGATGGGCGGTCGCACCATGAGTGGTTTGTGGAGTTCGAGCGGCCGCCGGCCGACCTGGCCGTGTTTTCGGCCCGTGTCGACGCGCTGTTGCGGGGGAAGAATATCTATTACGACGACCTGGTGGGCGGCAACATCCTGCGGCCGCTGGTGGTACGTCCCCTGCGTAGGAACGCTTTCATCTCTTATATGAAGGGTCTTGGCAGGCTGGGCGGCCAGAACAAGGTACCGCGGCTGAGCAACGAAAGGGTGCTGGCCGAGGGGCTGCAACCCTACCTGGAGACCCACTGACCCCCCATCCTCCGCACATGTACGCCGGCTCCCATTCCACCGCCGCCCCTTCAGAGGCCGTCCAGGCCGGGCAGGCCTCCCGACGCATCGCCATCTTCGGCTCCACGGGCTCCATCGGCACGCAGGCCCTGGAGGTCGTCAGCGACCACCCCGACCTTTTCCGGGTCGCCATCCTGACGGCGCATGCCAATGCCGACCTGCTCATCAAGCAGGCGGTCCGCTTTCGACCGCACACGGTGGTCATCGTCGACGAGCGCGGATATCCGGCCGTCCGGGAGGCCCTTTCACCGCTGGGCATCGCCGTCATGGCCGGGGTGGACGCCCTGGAGGAGGCGGCCGCCCATCCGGACTACGACATGATGCTCGCCGCCATCGTGGGCTTCGCAGGCCTCCGCCCGACCCTGCGGGCCATCGACGCCCGCAAGCCCGTCGCCCTGGCCAACAAGGAGACCCTGGTGGTGGCCGGCGACATCGTCATGCAGCGGGCCGTCGAGGGGCGTGTTCCCGTCATCCCGGTCGACTCCGAGCATTCGGCCATCTTCCAATGCCTCGTGGGCGAGACGCACAACCGGATCGAGAAGATCATCCTCACCGCCTCCGGAGGGCCCTTCGTGGGCCGTAAGCCCAACTTCCTGGTCAACGTCCGCAAGGAGCACGCCCTGCAGCACCCCAACTGGAGCATGGGCGCCAAGATCACCATCGACTCCGCCACCCTCATGAACAAGGGCCTGGAGATGATCGAGGCCCGATGGCTCTTCAACCTCGAGCCCTCGCGCATCCAGGTGGTGGTGCACCCCCAGAGCATCATCCACAGCATGGTGCAGTTCGAGGACGGCAGCATCAAGGCCCAGATGGGCCTGCCCGACATGAAACTGCCCATCCAGTACGCCCTGGCCTACCCCCGCCGCATCCCCAACACGTTCCCGCGGTTCGACTTCACCCGTTCGGCTACCCTCGCCTTCGAGCCGCCCGACGTGCGCACCTTCCGCAACCTGGCCCTGGCGACCGACGCCATGTTCCGGGGAGGCAACGCGCCGGCCGTCCTCAACGCCGCCAACGAGATCGCCGTCTTCGGCTTCCTCCGCAACCGCATCGGCTTCCTCGAGATGACCGACATGATCGAAAAGACCCTGGCGCACGTCCCCTTCCTGTCGAGCCCGACGCTGGACGATTATTTTGAGAGCGACGGAGAGGCGCGTAATTTCGCCGCATCCCTCATGAACCTGTAGGGGCGGGGCCCTTGTCCCGCATAACCCCGACATCCCCATCCCCCCATGCTGACCGTTCCGCTGGACATCCAATGGCAGGCTGTAGGGCTGCAGGCCGCACAGCTGACCCTGTCCCTCTCCATCCTCGTCATCCTCCACGAACTGGGCCACTTCCTGCCCGCCCGCCTCTTCGGCTGCCGCGTGGAGAAGTTCTACCTGTTCTTCGACCCCTGGTTCTCGCTCTTCCGCCGCAAGGTCGGGGAGACGGAATACGGCATCGGATGGCTCCCACTCGGCGGTTACGTCAAGATCTCCGGGATGGTCGACGAGAGCATGGACAAGGAGCAGCTGAGCAAGCCGGCAGCGCCCTGGGAGTTCCGCAGCAAGCCGGCCTGGCAGCGACTCATCATCATGGTCGGGGGCGTCACGATGAACATCCTCCTCGCCTTCTTCATCTATGCCATGACGCTATGGGTATGGGGCGAGCGCAAACTGCCGCTCTCGGGCATGCGCGACGGGGTATGGTGTGTCGACAGCCTGGCGCTGGAACTCGGCCTACGGACGGGCGACCGCATCCTCGCCGTCAATGGCGAGCCCGTCACCTATTTCGAAGAGCTCAACGCGGCCCTGCTGGTGGGCGAGCGGGTCACCGTGGAACGCGAGGGAAGGACCCTCGAGCTCACCCTGCCCGCCAACCTGATCGGGAAGCTCGTCGAGTCGGGCCGCCGCGCCCCCATGGTCTTGCCCCGCATCCCCGCCATCGTGGCCGAAGTCAGCGATACGGGCAACGCCCGGCACGCCGGACTGCTGCCGGGCGACCGCATCACCGCCATCGACGACAAGCCCATCCGTTACTTCGACCAGGTCAAGCCCGTCGTCCAGGGACGCGACGGCGACACGGTACGCCTCGAGGTACAGCGGGGTGGGCGACCCCGGACCCTCGCCACCGTCCTCGGCCGGCAGGGCGCCATCGGCTTCTTCCCCGAAGTGCCCGGCATGGATGACCTCGAGCGCATGGGCCTCTACCGCACGGAGACCCGTACCTACGGATTCCTCGAATCCTTCCCCGCCGGCACCCGCAAGGCCATCGGGAAGCTGGGCGACTACATCGCGCAGTTCCGCAAGATCATCGACCCCTCCACCGGCGCCTACAAGGGCATCGGCGGCTTCAAGTCGATGGGGTCCATCTTCCCGCGCGAGGGCTGGGACTGGCAGGTCTTCTGGAACATCACGGCCTTCTTCTCCATCATGCTGGCCTTCATGAACCTCCTACCCATCCCCGCCCTCGACGGGGGGCATGTCATGTTCACCCTCTACGAGATCGTGACCGGTCGGAAGCCGAGCGACAGGTTCCTGGAGTACGCGCAGATCGTGGGCATGGTGCTGCTCTTCGCCTTGCTCATCTACGCCAACGCCAACGACATCTTCGGCTGGGGGCGCAACCGATGACCCGAACCCCACCTCCGGCACCATGGTCCGCCTCGCCCGCCTCCTGACCCTCACCCTGCTCCTGCCGGCCCTGTCCGGCGCCGGTCAGCCCGTCTCCTGCATCCCCCGTGGCGGGCATCCGATGCCCGACCTCTCCGCCTCCGCCCGGCAAACGATGGAGGCGGCCCTGGCGCAGGCCCAGGCAGCGGCCCGTCAGTCACCCACCGACGCCGACAAGCTCATCTGGCTGGGCCGCCGCCTGGGCTACCTGGGCCGCTACCACGATGCCGTGGAGGTGTTCACCATCGGCCATCAGCTGCACCCCGCCGATGCCAGATTCCTGCGCCACCGCGGCCACCGCTGGATCACGCTCCGCTGTCCCGACAGCGCGGTGTCCGACCTCAGGCGTGCCGCCGCCCTCGTGAAGGGGCGTCCCGACGAGGTAGAGCCCGACGGCATGCCCAACGCCCGCAACATCCCCACCAGCACGCTGCAGTCGAACATCTGGTACCATCTCGGGCTCGCGCTATACCTCAGAAAGGACTACCGGGAAGCGGCGACCGCCTGGAAGGCCTGTCTCAAGGTGTCCCGCAACAACGACATGTTCGTAGCCGCCGCCAACTGGTACCACCTCGGCCTGCTCCGTTCGGGCCGCAAGGGCGCCGCCCGGCGTCTCCTCCGCAGGGTCGACCCCGACATGGACCTCATCGAGAACGCCGACTACCTGTCCATCCTCCGCCTCTACCGCGACGGCACCGACACGGCCGTCGCCCGCAAGGCCTTCGCCGAACGGCAGGGCCTCTCCTCGGCATCCTACGGGTACGGGCTCGGTGCCTATCTCCTGCACCGCGGCGACACGGCCGGGGCACGCGCCGTCTTCGGCGCCATCCTGTCGGGCGGCCCCTGGGGCGCCTTCGGCCATATCGCAGCCGAAGCGGAGGGATTGCGGTAGTCGAACGGTCCAAAACCTGCAACATGCACGCCGGTGTCCATATCGGGTTGACGGAGACGACGGCCGACCTCGAAGGCATCCTTCGGCTTCAGCACGAAAACCTCAAGATGGGGCTTACGCATGCGGAAGCCTGCCGGGAAGGATTCACCACGGCCGTGTACACCCTCGATTACCTGCGCGACATGCATCGCCTGCACCCTTCGGTCGTGGCCAGGTCGGGCGACCGTGTCGTGGGGTATGCGCTGGTGACCTTGCCCGACCTGCGGCATGGCCATCCGCTGCTGGAAGACCTCTTCCGTCAGCTCGACAGGGTGAGGTTCCGCGGGCGAAACCTGTCGGAGGCCGGCTACGTCGTGGTCGGGCAGCTCTGTGTGGCGAAGGCGTACCGGGGGAAGGGGCTGGTGCAGGCGATGTACGGACGGTTCAGCGCATGTCTGTCGGACCGCTTCGCCTTCTGCGCCTGCGATGTGGACCGTGAGAATCCCCGATCGCTGAGGGCCCATCTCCGGACAGGCTTCGAGGTGGTGGACACGCTTGCCTACGGGGGTGCCCTGTGGGACATGCTCGTCTGGGACTGGCGGCTTCCGCCGTCGACCGCCGCAGGGGGTGAGGGCTGAGGGCTGGCGTCAGGGCAGCTTGACGGCCTGGCGAGCGAGGAGCTTCCAGGTACGTCCTTCCCGCTGCCATACCATGAGGACGTGCAGGCGGGCCTGCCCGGGTTTCCCGCCGTCCATCGTCTGCCCTTCGAGCCGGCAGCGCACGATGGCTGTGCGGCCCGACAGGGTCACCTGCTTTTCGGTGAGTTCCATCGTGATGAAGTCGTTATCGCCCGACACGAGTTTGTCCATGAACGACTTCTTATCCTCTATCCGCAGGTTGGAGTGGCCGTAGCTGAGTTTGTCGGAGGTCAGTTCGTCGAGCCGTTTGCCGTCGGCGTCGACCATGGCGAGGCGCAGCGCTTCCACCCGGCTCAGGACGGCGTCTTCGGGCTTTGCCTGTGCGGAGAGGCAGAGGGGCGACAGCGACGCCCATGCCAGCAGGGTAGCGAGGATCAGTCTCATGACCTGAAGGTATGGGTTTTGTCCGGTATATTTGGCTGCCGCCGCTCCCCCGATCGCTGCAAACACCCCCGTATGACACCCGTCACCGACGCCCACGCCCATTTCTGGAGCCCTTCCCGTTTCGATTACGGCTGGATCTCGGGCGACTCGCCCTTTGCCCGCGATTTCCTGCTCGACGATTATGGCCGGGCTTCGGAGGGCGTGCCGGTGGAGCGGATGGTCTTCGTGGAGTGCGACTGCGATCCGCGGCAATCGGTCGCCGAGGCGACCTGGGTGCGGGAGATGTCGGATGCAGACCCCCGGATACGGGGCATCGTGGCCCATGCGGAGTTGACCGATGCGGTGCGTCTGGACGGGGTGTTGGACGCCCTTGCCGCCAATCCGCTGGTGCGGGGTGTGCGGCACAACATCCAGGGCCGGCCGGCGGGCTTCTGTCTGCAGCCGGCGTTCGTGGAGGGGGTTCGGAAGGCCTGGGGCCGGGGCCTGCATTTCGAGTTGTGCATCACCCACGACCAGATGGAGGATGCCATCGGACTGGTCCGGCAGTGTCCGGGGGTGCGTTTCATGCTCGACCATTGCGGGAAGCCGGGCATCCAGGCCGGTCTGACGGAGCCGTGGGCGTCGCGGATGCGGGAGCTGGCACAGCATCCCGACGTGTATTGCAAGGTCTCGGGCCTGCTGACGGAGGCCGATTGGACGGCGTGGACGGAGGAGGAGGTGATGGGCTACATGGCATCGGCGGCTGAAGCCTTCGGGCCCGCTCGGATTGTCTATGGCAGCGATTGGCCGGTGAGCACCGTCGCCGGCGGCTATGCGGCCTGGCATCGGGTGGCCCTGCGGTTCACGGAAGGCTGGGATGCGGGACGGCGGCAGGATTTCTTCCACGACAACGCCGGGCGGTTCTACCGCCTCTGAGGGCGGCGGGCGTCAGTAACAGCGTTTCTTCTGACGGAGTTCCTGTAGCCGTTTCGCCTGTTCGCGGGCGTTGCGGTCGAGCGGGGTGATCATCCGCTGGTGTCGGGGGATGCGGAGCCGCGTCTCGATGCAGTTGATCATGATGTCTGCCAGGCGGGCGGCCTGGGGCTCCAGCATCATGTCGTGGCCCATGCCCGACATGACGACGATGCCGCAATGGTACCGGGCGGCGGTCCGTTTCAGGTCTTTGAGGGAGAAGAGGCTGTCCTTCTCGGCGCCGAAGACGATGACGGGCACGTCGCCGGTCGGATCTGCCGGGGGTTTCGTCCAGAGGAGTTCGGCGAGCACGGCGGGCGATTCGTCGCCGAGCATGCCGGCATAGCGCTGGGCCTGTTGGCGGGTGATGCCTTCTCCGAAGAGGGCCATGGCGGCGCGGCCGGGTGTGGAAACGGCCAGGCGCATGCGGCGGGTCAGGACGGCCTTCCAGAGGTGGGGCTTGAGGATCCAGCGCAGCGCCGACCGCCAGATGCCGTCGGGCGGGGGCGGTGTCATGAGGACGGCCATGCGGCATGGGCCCTTGGCGAGGTACTGCTCGATCAGGTGCGCACCGAGGGAATGCCCGACGAGGATGGGCTCTCCGCCCACGCGTTTGACCACGTGTTGCAGGGTGAGGAGGTAGTCGCGCAGGCGGGCCTTGCGGATGTCTGCCCGTTCTCCCGCCCTTTCGTGGTAGGGGAGGTCGAAGGTGATGCAGCGGTAGCCCTGGTTGGCAAACGGACCGGTGAGGGCCTCCTCCCAGCACCACCCGCCGTGAAATTCACCATGTACGAAGATGACCACACCCTTCTCGGGCCCGAAGGCCGGGGTGTCGCGCGTGTTCTCGAGTGAGTTGATGACCTTCATCAGCAGGAAGCGGTTGAAGGGTACTTGACGCGGCAAAATTATATGAATCCCCCGCCTCGCCCCGGGAAACTTTTCCACGTGTTGGGGATAGCGTCGGGTGCTGTAGGTGTTCATTTTTCCCGTCCGGCATTCTTTGGTACTTTGTACGTGGAAATCACGCTGATGTTGGACTTCATGGCTCGTCTGCACCCGTTGGTGGTGCATCTGCCCATCGGGCTGTTGCTTTTTGCGTTTCTGATGAGCCTCCTGCCGTCGGGGCAGCGCGAACGGGTTGCGCCGGCCCTGGTGTTGGCGGTCGCCCTGACGGCCGTCTCGGCGTTGGCGGCCTGTCTTTCCGGATACCTGTTGCGTACCGGGGGCGAGTATGACGAGGTGTTGTCGTTGAGGCACCAGTGGCTGGGCATCGCCACCGGAGCCGTTTCGTTCGCGGCCTGGGTCTGGCCATCGGGTCGGCGCCCGCTCGTATGGCTGTCGACGGGCCTGATGGTCGTGGCCGGGCATCTCGGCGGCACGCTCACGCATGGGGAGGGCTATCTGTTCCCATCATCCGGGGACGGTGCTGTCGTGGCGCAGGACACGGCCGGGTCGGCGGAGCCGCCGCTGTCATCCGCCGCGTCGGTGGGTCCGTCCATGGTGCATCCCTACCGCGATGCGGTGACGCCCATCCTGCGCGACAAGTGTGAGGGCTGCCATTCGGCTGCCAAGCGCAAGGGCGGTCTCCGCCTCGACGGCGAGGCGTGGATACGCAAGGGGGGCAGGAACGGGAAGGTGCTGATCTCGGGCGATCCTTCGGGCAGTCCCCTCTATGCCCACCTCCTCCGGCCGTTGGATGACGACCTGCACATGCCGCCGAAGGGGAAGCGACAGCTCATGCGCGCCGAGATCGCCGTCATCCATCGTTGGGTGGAGGCTGGTGCGCCTTTCGGTCCGGTCCCGGCGTCCGACACGGTTGTCGTCGGACGCGAGCCGCTGTCCGAGGATGCCGATGCCGGCGAGGCAGTGGCTGGGGAAGGCATGGAGGTGTCGGTGCCGCCGCCCCCGCCGGTCCTGCCGAAGCCCGATACGGGTGTCGTGGAGGCCCTTCGTCGGCGGGGTGCCATCGTACAGGAGGTGATGACGGGCTCCCACGGCCTGTATGTGAGTCTGATCCACGCGGCGGCGGTGGATGACAGCCTGATGCATCTGGTGGGTCGGCTGTCGGAGCAGACCCTCGAGCTGCGGGCGGGCGGGATGGACCTCACCGACCCGCGGTTCCTGTCGCTCCCCGCCTTCCCCCACCTGCGCCGGCTCGACCTGTCGCGCACCCGCGTCACCGATGGCGGGCTGTTGCGCATGGAGCGGTTCCCGGAGCTGGAGGTGCTGAACCTGTATGGCACGGGGGTGGGCGACGGTATCGCCGAGACGTTGCGGCCCTGTGGCCGGCTGCGCAGGCTCTACCTGTGGCGGACGGCCGTGACGGAGACGGGCCTGCGCCGGCTGCGGATGGTGCATCCGGCCGTGCAGGCCGACGGGGTCGGACCGGCCGGCGGGGTCGTCGGCGAAAGCCGTTGACATGATACGTACACGACATATCGCGGTTGCGGCCGGCTGTCTGGCGACGGCCCTGGCTCTGTCGGCCCTCCGTCCGGAGCCCACGCTCCCGCCCGACGTCCTGCAGGCGTACCGCAGGCTGACGGGGCGGATGGACTACAACCGGGACGTGCGCCCCATCCTGGCCGACAAGTGCTTCGCCTGCCACGGGCCTGACGCTGCGCGTCGCGAGGCCGGCCTCCGTCTCGACGAGGCCACGTCGGCCTATGGCCCCCTGCCCGAGCGGCCGGGCCGCGTCGCCATCCGGCCCGGCCGCATCGACCGGAGCGAGCTGATGCACCGCATCCTCTCCAATGACCCGGAATACCGGATGCCCGTGCCCGGGTCGCACCTGTCGTTGAGCGCACTGGAGAAGGCTGTGCTGGCCCGGTGGGTCGAACAGGGTGCCGAGTACCGGCCGCACTGGGCCTTCGTGAAGCCGGAGCGGCCCACGCCGCCCGACTGGCAGGGTGTTGGCGGCCCACCGGGCGCCATCGACCGTTTCATTGGCGCCCGGCTGCAGTCGCTTGGCCTGCGTCCTGCGCCCGAGGCCGACCGGGAGACGCTGCTGCGCCGGCTGAGCCTCGACCTCACGGGGCTGCCCCCCACCCTCGGAGAGATCGACCGGTTCCTGTCGGACACGAGCCGGGAGGCATACCTGCGGCAGGTCGACCGGCTGCTGGCCTCCCCCCATTGCGGAGAGCGCATGGCGGCCGACTGGCTCGACGTGGCGCGCTTCGCCGATTCGCACGGCTATACGGTCGACCGCATGCGCGACCAGTCGCCCTGGCGCGACTGGGTGATCGCCGCCTTCAACCGCAACATGCCCTACGACCGGTTCATCCACGAGCAGCTGGCGGGCGACCTCATGCCCTCGCCCGACCGCGACATGCGCATCGCCACCGCCTTCAACCGCAACCACCCGCAGAACATGGAGGGCGGCATCGTGGAAGAGGAGTTCCAGACCGAGTACGTGATGGACCGTGCCAATACGGTCGGGGAGGCCTTCATGGCCCTGTCGGTGGGCTGTGCCCGCTGCCACGACCATAAGTACGACCCGTTTTCGCAGAAGGATTACTACCGCCTGTACGCCTTCTTCAACAATATCCTCGAGGCCGGCCAGATCTCCTGGAACGACGACATGCCGACGCCCACCCTGCACCTGCCGACACCGGCCCAGGAGGCGGCGATCGCCGCCTTGCAGGAACGCATACGGGCCGGAGAGCGGCGGGTCGATTCGACCCGGGCGGAGGCCGTCCGCCGGGCGGCGGCCTGGGTCGATGGCGGCGGGTATGCGGCCTGGGCGGGGGAGGGCCTGCTGAAGACGGGGTTGAAGGCCTGGTTCCCGTTGTCGGGCGACCTGGCGGACCGCGTCGACACGGCCCGCAGGGGGGTGATGAAGCATGATGCGGGCGTTGCCGGCGACACCGCCCGTTTTGTGACGCAGGCGGGGCGTCGGGTGCTGGCGCTTGACGGCGATACCTACCTCGACCTCGCCGGGGCCGGCGCATTTCGCCGTTCCGAACCCTTCACCGTCGGCATCCGGGTATGGATCCCGCGCGACCTCCACGACGGTGTCATCATCCATAAGAGCAATGCCGAGCGGCTCTACAACTTCAAAGGCTTCCACATCGCGTTGAAGGGCGGGCGTTTCGAGGTCGTGATGGCGCATACGGCCCCTTCCAACGCCATCCTCCTGCAGGCGCCGGCCCCGGCGCCGCGGGAGCGCTGGCTGCACCTGGCGCTGGCCTATGACGGATCCTCGCGTGCCTCGGGCCTCAGGCTGCTGGTCGACGGTCAGCCGCAGGACATGCGCGTCGTGAAGGACCGCCTGACGAAGGACATCATCTTCTTCCAGCAGCCGGAGCCGGGCCTGCAGGTCGGCGGCTGGTGGCGCGGCACCGGCTTCCGCGGGGGGCTGGCCTGCGATGTGACCGCCCATGGCCGGCTGCTGACACCTGATGAGCTCCGGGTGCTGGCCGGCGTGTCCGACTGGCGAGCCATCACCCGGAAGCCCGCCGGAACGCTTGAGGCATCCGAGCGGCGGGGGCTGGCAGAGGCCCGTGCCGGGACGGCCGACACGGCCCTCCTCGCCGCGATGGCCGACCTGAAGGGGCTTCGCAACATCCTGTCGGACACCATGCGAAGGGTGCGCGACCTGATGGTCATGGAGGAGATGCCCGAGCCGAAGCCCACCTACCTGCTGCGGCGTGGCCGCTACGACATGCCGGGGGAGCGGGTGACGCCCGGCACGCCCGCCGGCATCCTGGCCTATCCATCGACGCTGCCGGCCAACCGGTACGGGCTGGCGCAGTGGCTCACCCATCCCGACCACCCGCTGACGGCCCGCGTGGCCGTGAACCGCCTTTGGCAGCAGTTCTTCGGGTCGGGTCTGGTGCGCACTTCGGAGGATTTCGGCAACCAGGGCGAGATGCCCAGCCATCCCGGGCTGCTCGACTGGCTGGCCGTGGAACTCCGCGAGTCGGGCTGGGATGTCAAGCGCATGGTCCGGCTGATCGTCACCTCGCAGGCCTACCGCCGCGACAGCCGTGCCGATGCCGCGGCCCGGGAGGCCGACCCCGCCAACCGCTGGCTGGCGCGCGGCCCCTCGTCGCGCCTCTCGGCCGAGATGTTGCGCGACAACGCACTGGCGGCGGCTGGCCTGTTGCGGGCCGAGATCGGCGGTCCCAGCTTCCGACCCTTCCAGCCCGCCGGGCTTTGGGATATCAAAGGCGACACCTACCGGGCCGACAGCACCCCGCAGGTGCATCGGCGCAGCCTCTACATGCTCGTCCGCCGCACGGTGCCCAACCCCACCCTGTCGACCTTCGACGCGCCCGACCGCAGTGTCTGCCTCTCCCGGCGCCAGCGCACCAACACCCCGTTGCAGGCGCTCGTCACGCTCAACGACCCCACCTATCTGGAGGCCTGCAAGGCCCTGGGCATCGCCATGGCCCGGGAGGCCGACCCGGCCCATGCCATCCACACGGCCTTCCGCCGCCTTACGGGACGGCGGCCGACACCCGCCGAGGCGGGCCTGCTCCTCGAGCTGCACGCCCGCCAGCGGCAGCGCTTCCGGGAAGAGCCGTCGAAGGCGACCGGCTGGCTGAAGGCGGGTATCCTGCCCACCCAGGCAGGGCTCAGCCCCGACCTCGTGGCGGCCCATGCCGTCGTGGCCAGCACCATCCTCAACGCAGACGCCACCCTCACCAAGCGATAGCCATGTCCCACCCCCACAACCCCGCCGGACCCCTGACGCCCGACATCGAAGCGCAGATGCGGAAGATGGAGCGTCGCGACTTCCTGTCGCGCACCGCCATGGGGCTCGGGGCCTTCGCCCTGCAGCAGCTCATGGGTCCGACGGCGGTCCGGGCCTCGCAGCCCTCGGAGGCGGCCCTGCAGCAGGGGCTGTCGACGCTCGCACCCAAGGCCCGGCGCGTCGTCTTCCTCTTCATGGCCGGCGGCCCTTCGCAGTTCGAGACCTTCGACTACAAGCCCAAGCTGCAGGGCCTCTACGGCAGGCAGCTGCCCGACAGCGTCCGCAAGGGACAACGGCTGACGGGCATGAGTGCCAACCAGGCCGTGTTGCCGGTCGTCCCCTCCGCCTACGCCTTCCAGCGACATGGCCGCAGCGGTACCTGGGTCAGCCAGCTGCTCCCCCACACGGCCAGGGTGGTGGACGAGCTCTGTATCGTCCGTTCCGTCTTCACCGAGCAGATCAACCACGACCCTGCCATCACCTTCTTCCAGACCGGCCACCAGCTCGCCGGCAGGCCGTCGATGGGCGCCTGGGTCAGCTACGGGCTGGGCTCCGAGAACCGCAACCTGCCGGCTTTCATCGTGATGGTGTCGAAGGATGCGCCGAAGGACCAGCCCCTCTACGCACGCCTCTGGGGCAACGGCTTCCTCCCCTCCGAGCACCAGGGCGTGCAGTTCCGCTCGGGGCCCGACCCCGTGCTCTTCCTGCAGGACCCCGAAGGCTACGACGCACCCGACCGCCGCGAGATGCTCGACCACCTCCGACGCCTCAACGAAATGCAGCAGCAGACCTGGGCCGACCCGGAGCTGGAGGCCCGCATCGCCCAGTACGAGATGGCCTACCGCATGCAGACATCGGTACCCGGGGTGATGGATACGACCGACGAGCCGGAGGAGGTGTTCGAACTCTACGGCCCCGCCAGCCGCGACAAGGGCAGCTATGCCGCCAACTGCCTGCTGGCCCGCCGGCTCCTCGAGAAAGATGTCCGCTTCGTCCAGCTGTACCACCAGGGATGGGACCACCACGACGGTCTCCCGAAGAACATGGAGCGCCAGTGCCGGCAGATCGACCAGCCCACTGCGGCCCTGCTGACCGACCTCGGGCGCCGCGGGCTGCTGGAGGACACGCTCGTCGTCTGGGGCGGTGAGTTCGGCAGGACGGTGTACTCGCAGGGGCGTATCTCCAAGGAGGGCTACGGCCGCGACCACCACCCCCGTTGCTTCACGATGTGGATGGCGGGGGCCGGGGTGAAGAAGGGCTTCGGCTTCGGGCAGACCGACGACTTCAGCTATAACATCGTCCGCGACCCCGTCTCGGTGCACGACCTCCAGGCCACGATGCTGCACCTCATGGGCATCGACCACGAGCAGCTGACCTATCGTTTCCAGGGCCGGCGCTTCCGCCTCACCGACGTGCATGGATCGGTGGTGCGGCCGCTGCTCGCCTGACGCCGGCCAACCCCGCGAGGGGTCACTGCAGGCTGAGCGCCAGCGCCGACGTGGTGAGGCGGTACTTGGCGAGCATGTTGGGCACTTCCCATGCGGGCATCGCTCCCGACTTCAGGTAGCCCAGGTATTTCTCGGTCACCTGGGCGAAATGGGCCTCGTGGCCGTTGTGGTACACGGCGGGGATCGTGACCTCCCAGCCCTTGGCGTTGTCGGCGAATGCGATGCCCGGGTATCTTTTCTCCAGGATGGCGAAGGCCCTGCGCAGGTCCGACTCGACGAGGCCCGGCTTGCGTTCGATGTACAGACGGGGGATGAAGCCCGTTTCACGACCCTGTCGGATCACAAGGTCGGAGAGGCTGCCGCGCATGACGGAGAAATGGGTATCGCCGCCGCCCGGTTCGGCGCGGTAGTTCCAGATGACCGAGACGCGGGCGTGGATGCCGCGTAGGGTGTAGTCGATCTGGCCGTTCGCCGCCACCTGGAGGGTGCCGTCGGCGTCCACGTTCGGGGTCAGGTAGTCGGGGAAGGCCTTGAGGGAGGTGCTGGCGGCGAACTGGGGCAGGGTGACGGCCGTGTTCCAGCGGCGGGCGCCGAGGATCCTGACGTCGCGGTCGTAGTCGATGACCTGTTCGGGGAAGGCCTCCCATTGGACGAGGTCGACCAGGTGGGTGGTGACGTCGACGATGCCGGCGCCCTGCTGGGCGACGTCATAGAACCAGGCGGGCCGTTGCAGGGGCGATCCCGACACCTCCTTGTAGAAGTGATGTACGCTTTCCTTGGTGATGGCGGGGTCGGCGGGGCTGCCCTGTTGGAGGGTGCCGAAGGCTTCCGGCAGGCGGGAGAGTTCGCGTTGGAGGATGGTGGCGATCTCGTAGCGTTCGGTCATGATGTCGTAGAGGAGGCGTCCCTTTCGGCGGGCGATGCGGAAGGCCTTTTCGAGCGACCGGTAGCCGTCGGCGTCGATGGCCATGGGTTTGTCGGCGAAGACGTGGTAGCCGGCCTTGACGCTTCGGAGGATGTATTCCGACTTCTTGCGGTTGTTGCCGGCGAGCATGACGACGTTGCCGTTGCGGTCGCGGAGCATGCGCTGCAGGGGGTCGCTGTCGGCATGCACCACTTCGTTCCAGGCGGTGGGGTCGGCCTTGCGGGTGTTGTAGCCGTCGATGCGGGCGAGGTGGAGGCGCAGGTCGTCGCCCGCCGGGGCGTAGACGTGCACGGTGGGGTCGACCCCGGGGTACATGCGCTTCTGCACGAGGGCCGCGTGGAAGTGTCCGGGGTCGAGCGTGATGAAGCGCCAGGGAGCGGAGGTGTCGGTTCGGTTGTGCATGGCCGTTACCTCCAGCAGCGAGGTGGCGAGCAGGAGCGTGGGGAGGGTCATCATGGGGTCAGAAGGTGTAGGGGTGGCGCTTGGGCCTCGACAGCATGGCGTTGGCCTCGTCGTCGTTGCGGAAGCGTTCCTTGACGGGGTCCCACTGCAGCCGGCGTTTGAGTTTCATGGCGATGTGGTGGAGGAGGCAGGCGGAGCAGGAGCGGTGTCCGACTTCGACGGGGGCGATGGGTGGTAGGCGGGTGCGCATGCTGTCGAGCCAGTTGCCGTGGTGTTCTGCGCTGACGGGGAGGTGGATCTCGCCGGGACCTATCTGCGACGTGATGATCTTGGGGTCGCTGGCGGTGAGGGCCTTGGAGGGGGTCTTGCTGACGGGGTCTGAGGCGGTGGCGGCGTAGTTGCCGCGGGTGACGAAGATCCAGCCTTCGGTGCCTTCGAAGCGGATGCCGTTGGGGTTGGCGTCGCTGACCTCCATGGTGACGCCGTTGGCGTAACGGCCGTAGGTCTTGAAGGAGCCGTGCACGTCCCACAGGCCCGACTTGGGGAATTCGGCGGAGCCCCATACCTCGACGGGTCCGGTGTATTCGGTGTCCATGGCCCAGTGGGCGATGTCGAGGTGGTGCGAGCCCCATCCGGTGATCATGCCGGCGCCGAACTGTTCGCAGCGGAGCCATCCGGGCCTGTCGTAGCCCTTCTGAGGGTGTACGCGCTTCTCGGTGTAGTAGGCGTAGGGCGTCATGCCGAGCCATGCGTCGTAGTTGAGGGCTGCGGGGACGGGCATCTCCTTCTCCACATCGCCGGAGGGGTCGACGGGGAGGCCGATGACGATCTTCCTGAGTTGTCCGATGCGTCCGTTGCGGACGAGTTCGCAGGCGTAGCGGAATTGTGTCCAGGAGCGCTGCTGGCTGCCGATCTGGAGGATGCGGCCGGTGCGGTGGACGGCGTTGCTGAGTGCGCGGCCGTCCTCGATGGTTAGGGAGGTGGGCTTTTGGAGGTAGACGTCCTTGCCGGCCTCGACGGCATGTATGCCGATGATGGAGTGCTGGTGGTCGGGCGTCGATATGAGTACGCCGTCGATATCCTTGTTGGCGAGCAGTTCGCGGTAGTCGTCGTAGGGGGTGACGCCGTTGTCGGCCTTGCCCGTCTGTTTGGCATAGATGCCGTTGACGTAGTCGACGGCGTCCTTGACGCGGTTCCTGTCGACGTCGCAGACCGCCATGATGCGGGCGTGGGCGTATTTGATCGTCTCGGCCATGTCGTGGTCGCGCGAGATGCGGCCGGTGCCGATGGCGCCGATGTTGAGCCGGTTGCTGGGGGCGTTCTTGCCCATGACGCTGGCGGGGACGATGCTGGGGAATCCCAGGGAGGCGGCGGCGGTTGCGGCGCCGGTGCCGGCGGCCGTGGCCATGAATTTCCTTCGGTTCATATGGGGCGATTGTTCGGGTTTAGGTGTCAGCGGAAGCGGAGGGGCGTGTCGCGTCCGTCGGCATAGGCCTTGGCGGCATCGCGGCGGGCGGACTTGCCCGCTACCCAGCGGATGCCTTGCAGGACGTGGTTGAGGTATACGGGGTCGGAATAGTTGAAGATATCGTGTCCGAGGGTCGTCACCCATACGTGTCCGCCGTCGTAGGCGTGGTACCAGGCGGTGGGGTAGTGGTCCTTGTAGTGTCCGGCGTTCTTTCGTACCTCCTCTTCCTGTTTGCCGTCGAGGGAGGCCAGGTCGTGCACCATGAGCACTTCGATGCCGGGGAAGAGTTCCTTGGCGAAGTAGCACTCGTCTTTTTTCTCCCAGACTGCCGGGACGCCGGCCGTGGCGGGGTGGCCGGGGCGGATGTTTAGGATGCGGAAGGGCTGGTTGCGGGCGTGCCAGGAGAAGGTGCCGCCGAGCATGTTCTTGAACCATGTCCATCCGCGTTCGGTGCCCATGACCGAGTGGAGGCCCACGAAGCCGCCGCCCGACTCGATGTACCGGCGGAACGCGGTGCGTTGCGCGTCGGTGTCGAAGACGTCGTTGTTGGTGTTGGAGAAGATGAGCAGGTCGTATTGTGCGAGGTTGTCGTCGGTGAACTGCGCCGGGTCGTCGGAGGCCGTCAGGGAGAACCCCTGTTCGGCGGCCATGCGCCGGAGCATGTCCACGGAGGCGGCGCGGTTGTCGTGCACGTAGCCCTTGCCGTTGCGGGTGAATGCGAGGGCCTTGACGGACCGCCAGCGCACCTGCGCATGCAGCGGCAGGGAAAGGGCGGCGAGGAGGGCGATGGCGGCAAGGGTTCGGAGGCCTGTCATGGGGTTGTTCGGGTTTGGATTTTAAATATCCGTCGTTTTCGGATAGCATCGCATTTCAACCGATTTCTTACGGGGCCAGGTACGGCGGTGCCGTCATTTCGCTACCTTGTTCCGACGATCAACAACATACCTACTGATGGGGAGCGACTATTCCTGCAGGCTCGACGGCAAGGTGGTGGTGGTGACGGGTGCGACCGGCGTGCTGGGCGAGGCCTTCATCCGCGGCATCTCGGGTGCGGGCGCCCGCGTGGTGCTGGTCGGCCGGAACCGGACCGTGGCAGAGGAGCGGGCGGAGGCCGTCGTCCGGGCGGGCGGCGAGGCCCTTGTGGCCGAGGCCGACGTGCTGGACAGGGGGCAGCTGGAGGCGGCGCTGGCCCTCACGATGGAACGCTTCGGCCGTGTCGACGGGCTGGTCAACGGTGCGGGCGGCAACATCAAGGAGGCCGTCATCCTGCCGGATGCGGACCCCTTCCATGCCGACATCGACGCGCTGCGCCGGGTCTTCGACCTGAACCTCTTCGGCAGCATCCTGCCGGTCAACGTCTTCGGTCCCGCCATGCTCGCCACCGGGGGCGGGAGCATCGTCAACATCTCCTCGATGGCTTCGGCCCGGGCCATCACCCGGGTGCTGGGCTATTCGCTGGCCAAGGCCTCGATCGACAACTACACCCGCTGGATGAGCACGGAGCTGGCCATTCGCCACAAGGGCCGCGTGCGGATGAACGCCGTCGCCCCGGGATTCTTCATCACCCACCAGAACCGGGCCCTGCTCACCAACCCCGACGGCAGCCACACCTCGCGCGGCGAGGCCGTGATCCGCAACACCCCCTATGGACGCTTCGGCGAGCCCGACGAACTCATCGGCGCGCTGGTGTATCTGCTCAGCGACGCCTCCGGATTCGTCAACGGGCAGGTGCTCGGCGTCGACGGCGGCTTCAGCGTCTTTTCGGGGGTCTAGCCCGATACACCATACAAAGGGCAGCTAGCACCGCAGCGGGATCGGCGCATCCACCCCGATCAAAGGAACAGATCCAGTACAAACAAGACACCGCATGAGACTCAGACAGACATGGAGATGGTTCGGGCCGGACGACCCGGTATCGCTGCAGGACGTGCTGCAGACGGGCGCACAGGGCATTGTGACGGCCCTGCACCAGGTGCCGCATGGTGAGCTGTGGACCGTCGACGAGATCCGCAGGCGCAAAGACGTCATCGAGGCCAAGGGACTCACCTGGGACGTGGTGGAGAGCGTCACGATCCACGAGGACATCAAGACCCGCAGCGGCAGGTACCACCATTGGATCGAGCTCTACAAGCAGACCCTTCGGAACCTGGCGGCCTGCGGCATCCGCATCGTCACCTATAACTTCATGCCGGTGAACGACTGGACGCGGACCAGCCTCGACCACCCCATGCGCGACGGTTCCCTGGCCCTGTACTTCGACTGGGCCGACATGGCGATGTTCGACATCCACCTGCTGCAACGGCCCGGTGCCGAGGGCGACTACCCGGCCGCCGTCGTGGAGGAGGCCAGGCGGCGCCATGACGCCGCCACGCCCGCCCGGCGCGAGCACCTGGCCAACGTGGTGATGTTCGGCATCCCGGGAGAGCGGAAGTCGACCCTCTCCGAGATGCGCGAGAAGCTCGCCGCCTATCGCGACATCGACCGTCAGGCCCTCCGCGACAACCTCGCCTACTTCCTCTCGGCCATCGCCCCCGTGGCCGACGAACTCGGCATCCGGCTGGCCATCCACCCCGACGACCCCCCGTACGACATCCTCGGGCTGCCGCGCATCGTCCGCAACCTCGACGACTACCGCTTCATCCTCGACACCGTGCCGGCGCAAAGCAACGGCGCCTGCTTCTGCACGGGATCGCTGGGGGCATCCTTCGACAACGACCTGCCCGCGATGGCCCGCAGCATCGGCGACAAGGTGCATTTCATCCACCTCCGCAACGTGCGGAAGGACCCGCAGGGCAACTTCTACGAAGACGACCACCTGGGGGGCGATGTCGACATGTACGCCGTCATGCAGGAGCTCCTCGAGATCCAGCAGCGGAAGTCCGAGCCCATCCCCTTCCGGCCCGACCACGGCCATCAGATGATCGACGACCTCGGCAAGACCACCAACCCCGGCTACTCCTGCATCGGCCGTCTCCGGGGCCTGGCGGAACTCCGCGGCCTCGAGCTGGGCATCTGCCGGTCGAGGGGGTGGTAGGCCCCTGCCGGCCGATTTCAATCGATTTCCGGAATAATGCCGCAGCATTTTTATAATTTAGTATGTCGTTAACATCTTCACAACCGACGATCACCATCAACCAAACCCTGCTTGTCATGCCAATGAATTCCCTCCGGGCGGCTCTGCGGAGCTGTATCCCGGCCCTTTTCCTGGCCGTCGCCGGGGTCCTGTCCGTCGCGGGCGGGGTCCGAGCGGCCGAGATGCCATCCCTCCGGGCCTATGCGCCGCCCATCGACGTGAAGGGCCAGGTCACCGATGCGAAGGGTGAGCCCCTGGCGGGCGCCACCGTCGCCGTGAAGGGTACGAAGCGCGTGGTCCTGACCGATGCCAACGGCGAATTCACCCTCAAGGGGGTGGACAACGGGGCCACGCTGGTCGTTTCCTTCGCGGGCTACACGGCCCAGGAGGTCGCCCTGAAGGGCGTCTCCGGTCCGCTGACCATCAAGTTCGCCGACCAGCAGAACCAGCTCGGCGAGGTCGTGGTGGTGGGTTATGGCACCCGCCAGAAGAAGGACCTTACCGGGGCCGTCGCCCAGGTGAAGGCCACCCAGTTCGAGAACGAGAACCCCCGCTCGGTGCAGGACATGCTGCGGGGCAATGCTCCCGGCCTCGACGTGAGCCTGAACGCAGGCCCCAAGGGCGGTGGCAACCTGCTGGTGCGCGGCCGCGGCTCGCTGATCGCATCCACCTCGCCCCTGCTGGTGGTCGACGGCGTGATCTACCAGGGTTCGCTGGACGATGTCAACCCCAACGACATCGCCACCATCGACATCCTCAAGGATGCCAGCTCGGCGGCCGTCTTCGGCGCCCGCTCGGCCAACGGCGTCATCCTCATCACCACCAAGCGCGGCAAGAGCGGCAAGCCGCAGATATCGGTGAACGCCAACTACAACCTCAACCGCATCTCCCAGTACCCGGAGCTGCTGTCGCCGACGGAATTCATCAACTGGCGGACCGACGTGCTCTGGAGCATGCGCGGCTTCGACTCGACCTCCCGCCCGAACATCAAATACCAGTTCACCGACCCCAGCAAGCTGCCGGCCGGGCTGAGCGTGGACCAATGGAAGGCCCTGACGGGTGCGACGGGCGACCCCGTCGACATCTGGCTGAACCGGCTCCGCCTCACGACCGTCGAGATCAAGAACTACAAGGCCGGAAACATCGTCGACTGGGAAGACCAGATGTACAACCGCCAGTCGAAGGGCCAGGACTATACCGTGGCCATCAGCGGCAAGAAGAACGAGCTCTCCTACTACACCTCGCTGGGATACCTCGAGAATGAGGGCCTGTCGGTAGGGGAGAAATACAAGACCTTCCGCGCCCGTGTGAATGTGGAGGCAGAAGTCGCCAAGTTCCTCACCTTCGGCATGAACATGCAGTTCGCCGACCGGGATGAGAGCCCCTATAATGTCACCCTGGGTAATATGATCCGTACGACGCCGTATGGTCAGCTCTACAACGACGATGGAGTCACGCTACGGCCGAGCACCAACGACGACCCGGGCAACAACTCCAACCCCTTCCTCGACATCACCTACCGTCGGCGCCTGCAGAAGACGATGAACCTCTTCGGCTCGCTGTATGTCAAGGGTAAGCTTCCGTTCGGGTTCTTCTACCAGACAAACTTCACCCCGCGCCTCGACTGGTATAAAAACTACAATCACATCTCGGCCGCCCACCCGCTGGTGGGGGTCCGCGGAGGCATCACGGTGCGCGAAGACAACAACCAGTTCCAGTGGCAGCTCGACAACGTCGTCGGCTGGGCCAAGAACTTCGGCAAGCACAGCTTCGAGGTGACCTCCCTGATCAACGCCGAGAAGTACCAGAACTGGTACCAGCGGGTGAACGCGGAGAGCTTCTCGCCCAACGACAACCTCGGCTACAACAACATCTCCGCCGCCCGCACGATCGTCGTCACCAACGACGACCAGTATGCCACGGCAGATGCCCTCATGGGCCGCCTCAACTACAACTTCGCCGGCAAGTACCTGGTGACCGTCACCGGCCGTCGCGACGGATACTCCGCCTTCGGCCTGGAGAACCGGCGGGCCTTCTTCCCCTCGGCCGCCCTGGGCTGGGTATTCACCGACGAGAAGTTCATGAAGGGCCTGTCCCGCTTCATCGAGTACGGCAAGCTCCGTGTGTCCTATGGCGAGAACGGAAACCGCGAGATCGGCCGATACGCCGCCCTGGCCAACCTCAGCGCCGGCAGCTACGAGTTCATCACGCCGGGCGGCACCCGCTACAGCGCCGGCCGCGTGCAGGCCGCCAACATGGCCAACCCCAAGTTGCGGTGGGAGCGCAACCGCTCGATGAACATCGGCGTCGACTTCACCGTCCTCAAGGGCAACCTCAGCGGCTCGATCGACTGGTACGACCGGTCCACCAACGACCTGCTCGTGAACCGCACGCTGCCGGTCATGACCGGCTTCACCAGCGTGATCGCCAACCTCGGGCAGGTCGACAACCGCGGCTTCGAGGTCATGCTCAACAGCACCAACATGAAGCGCAACAACTTCAGCTGGCGCTCCAACGTGACCTTCTGGACCAACCAGAACGAGATCGTCCGCCTCTACGGCCCCGTGCCCGTGACCGATGCCACCGGCAAGATCACCGGCTATGTCGAGAAGGACGACCAGGCCAACGGCTGGTTCATCGGAAAGCAGATCACCGACATCTACAATTACAAGGTCGCCGGTGTCTGGCAGACCGCCGACGACGCCAAGGCCCGCTCCTATGGCTTCACCCCCGGCGACTTCCGCCTCGAAGACCTCAACAACGACGGCAAATACACCGCCACCGACGACCGCACCTTTGTCGGACAGACGACGCCCAAGTTCTCCTTCAACGTCCGCAACGAGTTCACCCTCTTCCGCAACTGGGACGTCTCCTTCGCACTGTACGGACGTGTCGGTCAGGTGAGCATCTTCAACGAGGCCAAGAACGTCGACCTCTTCTACGACCGCTCGCAGTTCTACCGCAGGCCCTACTGGACGCCGACGAACCCGATCAACGACTACGCCAAGATGATGTCGGCAGCCGGCGGTTCCGTGGCCTTCGACGTCTACCGCAACTCCTCCTTCGTCCGGCTCAACAACATCAGCCTGGCCTACACCGTGCCCAAGGAGGTGCTGGAGAAATACAAGTTCCAGGGTGTCAAGCTCTACGTGAACGTGCAGAACGGCATGGTGTTCTCTCCCTGGACCTACTTCGACCCGGAGAACAAGGGCCTGACGCCCAGCATCGTCAACTTCGGCCTGAACATGAACCTGTAACTGCAAACCCGTCCGACAAACCGCACACATATGAACCTGTCGATACAAACACATCATATCCGAAAGGGACTGGCTCCCGCCCTTGCGGCCCTGCTCGCCCTCTCATCCTGCCAGGACTCCTGGCTCAAGCCGAAGCCGCAGTCCATCTTCAGCCCCGAGAACACCCTCACCACCGAGTCGGGCTTCCGGGCCGCGCTGGCCTCCTGCGCCAACAACATGCGGCCGGAGTTCTACCAGGACGGCGCACCCATCATCACCGAGAACATCTTCTCCGAAGTGGCCGTCGAGGGCACGACCGACAAGTTCGGGCCGGCCGTCAACATGAACATCCTCATCACCCCCGACGCCAACCTCAACAGCGGCGACTTCAACCGCATCGGCTGGTATTGGGATCAGGGCTGGCTGGGCATCCGCCTCGCCAACACCATCATCTCGCGCCTGCCCGAGGCCACCTTCTCCCAGGCCGCCAAGGACGTGATCAAGGGCAAGGCCTATTTCTACCGCGCCTACCAGTACTACCGCCTCGTTCACCAGTTCGGCGACATCCCCACCACCTTCAAGGAGATCACCGAACCCAGGCTCGACTTCAAGACCGTCAAGCGCGATGCCATCCTCCAGCGCATCAAGCTGGAGCTCGACACGGCCGCCCAGTTCGTGCCCTGGGTGCAGGACAAGGGTGATGTCAACAAGGCTGCCGTCTACCACCTCCTCGCCAAGGTCTGTCTGTCGATGGGACTCTTCGACGAGGCCATCACCGCCACCTCCGCCGTCATCAACAACGGCGCCTACCGGCTGGTCACCAACCGCTTCGGTGCCGAGTTGAGCGATGCCCGCAAGAATGTCATCTGGGACCTGCACCGCCCGCAGAACAAGGCCGCCGCCGCCAACACCGAAGTGCTCTTCCTCGTGACCGACCGATATGGCGACCAGAACGCCACCGTGGGCGGCGTCAACACCATGCGCCAGGCCGTGCCCTTCTTCTCCGTGAACACCATCCTGACCCCGGACGGCCGGGTGGGCATGACGCCCAACTTCGGCGTGGAACTCGACATGTGCACCCTCTACGGCCGAGGCATCGGCCGCTGCCGGGCCACAGGCTATGCCACCCGCGACATCTGGGACGACGACAAGGACCTCCGCCATGACACCACCTCCGGCAACTGGATGATGATGAACATGCTGGTCTATAACAACCCCGCCATCAAAGGGGTGTCGCCCTGGTACGGCCGCCGCCTGCAACTCTTCAATGCGAGTGGTGTGCTGGCCGTCTCCACCGGCGACACCATCCGCACCTGGTATGACTGGCCGCACTACAAACTCTTCATCCCCGATCAGATCCGCACGCCTTACCAAGGGGGCAATTCCGACTGGTACGTCTTCCGCCTCGCCGAGACCTACCTCCTCCGCGCCGAGGCCTACTGGTGGAAGAACGACATCGCCAATGCCACGGCCGACGTCAACGCCGTACGCATGCGTGCGCGCTGTTCCCCCTACCCTGCGGGCGTGGTCGACATCGGCACCATCCTCGACGAGCGTGCGCGTGAACTGTACTACGAGGAGCCCCGCAAGACGGAGGTCACCCGCGTGGCCTTCACCTTCGCCAAGACGGGCAAGTCGTACCGCGGCAAGACCTATAACGCGGCCAATTTCAACACGTCCAACTTCTGGTACGACCGGGTGATGGACAAGAACATCTTCTACAAGCTCAACGTGAAGAACGTCCGTGGCGATGCGTACACCATCAGCCCTTACCACGCTCTCTGGCCCATCCCGCGCACGGCGATCCTCGCCAACCCGAATGGATGGATCAACCAGAACCTGGGCTATGCCGGCAGCGCGACCAACCAGCCGGCCTCGGACAAGGTCATCGAATAGCGTTCTGCTACCCTTATCATACTACCAGCAGGCACCCCGGTCTAAGGCCGGGGTGCCTGTGTTACAGGCCCATCGGTCCGATAGGGTGCGATCCCGGTAGGCAAGGGTGGAGAGGCATGGCAGGGGTGCGTCACTTGAGGGCGAGCAGGCGGCAGTCGAAGCTGACCGACCGGGTGTCGGGCCGGGCGTCGGGTTCGGAGATGCGGGCCATGAGCATTTCGGCGGCGCGGCTGCCGATGCTCGCGCATTGTTCCTCGAGGGTCGCCAGGGGCGGGTTGTCGAGGTATTTCAAGAGGGGCAGGTTGCCGAAGCCCACGAATTCCATGGGTGGGTCGCCCCGGCGGTTGCGCTTGAGGTGGAGCATCGCATCGAGGGCCTGCTGGTCCTTGAAGGAGATGACCGCGGTGGGGGGCTCGTGGAGGGTGGCCAGGTGTTCCACCGCCCTTACGGTACTCTCTTCGGAGAGGTTGGAATGCACCAGCAGGCGGTCGTCCCAGGGCAGACCTAGGGCCTGCAAGGCCTGCATGTAGCCTTGCTGCCGGTCCCGCGTGGCCTGCAGGGAGGCGGGACCGAGGATCTGCCCGATCCTGCGGTGTCCCCTTTCGTAAAGGAAGTCGACCGCGTCGGCAGTTCCCTTGTAGACGTTGCTGGTGACATGAAAGACGTCGTCCTCGCCGGGTCTACGGACGAAGTAGACGACGGGGATCCCTTCTGCCTCCAACTGCCGGAAGTGCAGGATGTCGGTCGTCTCCCGGGAGATGGACACGATCAGTCCGTCGACGCGGTTGCGGGCCATCATCTCGGCGATCTCGACCTCGCGGCCGACATCTTCGTAGTGCTGGGTGACGATGGCCTTGTAGCCGTTGGCCATGGCCGATTCCTCGATGCCACCCACGGCGATGGTGTAGAAATGGTCGAGCAGGTTGGGGATGATGACGCCAATGCTGAAACTCTTCTTCCGCTTGAAGGAGATGGCCGTAGGGTCGGGTGTGTAGTTGACGCGGCGGGCCAGCTCCTTGACCCGGTCGCGGGTCATCTGGCTGATGGTGGGGTAGTCGTTCAGCGCCTTCGAGACGGTCGAGGGCGACATGTTCAGCATCCGCGAAAGGTCCTTCAGTTTGTAGCTGCCGGCCATGGGTCTAAGGTACGGGAATATGGGTTGAGACCCCGATCGGGCGGTTGTCCTCGATTTTCCGGGGGGTGAAGCGGGTTAGGCCCGAAATGGTTCACGAGACGGTCGGTCCTGGGCCTGCGCATCGACACCCGTCGGACGGGTAAGCCCTGCCTGCCGGTTTGCTGCCATGGATCGCATACCCTATCTTTCTGCGTCAAGATCCTTGGTCCCGGCAGAACCGGTTCAAGCCTCCGAGAACACCTCAAACCCTTCGAAAACAACTCCGATGCCGACAGCCGAGATGTTTTCCATGCAGGAGATCGCGCGGGTCAGCGCCGACAGGTTCGACCTTTGGAGCCGTGTCGTCCAGTCCTTCGGCTGCCGGCAGCTCTGCGAGATCGGGGTGCTGGAGGGCGCCTTCGCGCATGCCCTCCTCTCGCGGTCGGCCCCGATCGAGCGTTACTATCTCGTGGACCCATGGCGATACCTGGACGGGTGGAACAAGCCGTCCAACCGGAGTGATGCCGCCTTCGAGGAGGTCTATCAGCGGATGCTTGCCAGGACAGGTCCCTTTGCCTCGAAGACCGTCGTGCTCCGCGACATCGCCAAGGAGGCGCTGAAAGCGATCCCCGACAGGTCCCTCGACTTTGCCTACATCGACGGCGACCACACCCTGCGTGGCATCACCCTCGACCTCATAAGTCTTCTCCCGAAGGTCCGCAGGGGCGGCATCATCGGCGGTGACGACTTCACGAAGAACATCTAGCAGCATGGGATGGGCTATAGTCCCACCGAGGTCTTCCCCTTCGCCCTGTATTTTGCCGAGGCGCATGACCTCAAGTTGGTGACCCTGCCGTTCAACCAGTTCTGTATCATCAACGACCCGGAAGGGGGCTTCGGGCTGTTGGATCCGGAGGGGTATGCCGGACTGGCCCCGACGCACGTGTATGCCCCGCCCGGCGGTCAGGGCTGACCCGGGTGCTGGCGGCTTTCCGTGTGGTGTGGTGCTTCATTCGGAGGTGAGCCGGCGCCTGTCGGTCCGGAAGGGTGTGGCGGGCAGTCCTTCCCGGTTGTAGAGGTTGACGTCGGGATTGGTGGCCCAGGCGTATCGCACCGTCTCCGGTCTGGGGACGGCGGTCGATCGCAGTACGATGGTGTTGCCATCGATCCGGGCATCGGCCCAGTGGTAGGTCCCGTCGGCCCCGGCGAGGGCGAAGCCGCGGGGTGGCCGGCCGTCGCGGGTCGTCAGCCCGCCTCCGGTCGAGGCGAAGTGCAGTCTGACGCTGTCAGACCCGATGGTGTGGGATGCATAGGCCGGTCCGGCATGGACGATGTCTTCGCCGTAGGCGACATGTCGGGCGGCGAGGTAGAGCCGTCTGCCCACGTCGAGCTTGTTGCGCGGGTGGATGTCGATGGCTTCACCGATGTCGATGGTGCAGGCCATGCCGGTGGACGGCAGTTGCAGGGCCAGCGACTGGGCCTCCCGGAGTTCTGCCCAGGCATCCTCTCCGGGTTCCGGCTTGCGGTCGCGGTAGTTGGCAAGTTGTACGAAGAGGAAGGGCAGGGGGCCTTGCCGCGATTGAATCCGCCAGTCGTTGATCAGGAGGGGGAAGAGGCTTCGGTACTGGAAGGCCTTTGAGGCGTTGCCTTCGCCCTGATACCAGAGGATGCCGCGCATCCCATAGCGGATGACGGGGGCGATGCGAGCGTTGTATTGTACCGTTGGCTGGTTGTAATAGCCCTGCATCTGCGGGAGCGGCCGTTCAATGTCGGCATGGCAGCGCCATGGGCCTGTCAGTTGTATGCTTTCCCCTGTCTTGCCGTACTTGACGGTGGGGGTGGTGGTGGGGCTGCCGACCATCCCGACGCCCCAGTGCTGGTAGAGTCTGACGACGAGCCTGTTGTCGCCTTCGTGCAGCAGCCCTGCCGGGATGGCGCATTCCACCTCGCGCTCCGGGTTCTGGAACTTGCCCACGGGTGCTCCGTTCAGGAATACCTGGGCTTCCCTCCCGCGGAGGAAGAGGCGCAGGGTGGAGGTCTTTCCTTTCATGGAGGGTGGGGTCTGGAATCGACTGCGGAACCATACGACGCCCCAGAGGCCGGGCTTTCCCAGCTTTTCCATGTCTGCGGGATATGTCACTTCCTTCCAAGAGGCATCGTCGTAGCCTTCCAGGGGGACGCCTTGGCGGATGCCTGCCAGCGAGGTGGCCGCCAGGCTGTCGCGCGTGCGGTCGTTCTCGAGGTTCTGCCGGACGGTTGTCTCCCAGCGGGCGGCGTCGCGGTCCATCTGGCGGAGGCGTTCGTGGAAGTCGGGGTGAGTGGCCAGCATGTCGGGGCTGACCCAGGCCTGTGCGCCGGTGGCGCCCCAGGATGCGCTGATGATGCCGACGGCCACCTTGCGGCCGAGGTGGAGTTCGCGGGCGAAGAAATAGGCGGCGGCGGACAGGTCCTTGACCGTTGTCGGGTCGACGGGCAGCCATCGGCCCGGTTCGGTATCGTCGAGGGGTTGGACGGCCGTGCGGCGGGGGACGATGTAATAGCGGATGCCGGGGTGGTTGGCGGCTGCCGTCTCGTTCTCGGTGTCGGGACCCACGCCTGCGCCGAGGGTCCATTCCATGTTCGACTGTCCGGAGGCGAGCCACACTTCGCCCACGTGCACGTCGTGCAGGACGATGGTGTCGCCTGCTGCGATGGTGAGGTCGTAGGGGCCGCCGTAGCCGAGGCTCGGCAGGAAGGCCGTCCAGCGGCCCCGGGCGTCGGCCCGGGCTTCGGCGCGGACGCCGGCGAGGGTGAGGGTGACGGTCGCCCCGGGGCGGGCCTGTCCCCAGACGGGGGCGTTCACACCCTGCTGCAGCACGAGGTGGTCGGTGAAGACGGCGGCCGTACGCAGGGCTTGTGCGGCTCCGGTAAGGCCGCCGGCCAGGAAGGACATGCCGAACAGCGTTCGGAGCAGGGCGGTCATATTCCACCGGATCATATGCGTTCGTATTGCCGGTGAATATCGCTAAATTCCCTGTTCCGTCGGGCGGATGCATCCCTGCCCTATTTCGGTACCGACAATCCTTTGCCATGCGCTTCCCACTCCTCCTCGCCATCTGCTGCCTGTCGTCCGTGCCGGCGGCGGCGCCGGCCGATACGCTCCGCAGCGACTTCACGCGGCTCCCCGAAACGGTCACCAAGCCCTGGTGCTATTATTACTGGATCGACGACGACGTCTCCAAGGCGGGCATCACGAAGGATCTGGAGGCGATGCGGGCCGCCGGCATCGGCACGGCGTTGATCGGTAACATCAACCCGGCCGGCCGGGACGGCAAGGTGCCGATGTTGAGCGAGGCCTGGTGGGATGCGATGGTGCATGCCGTCAGGGAGGGCAACCGCCTGGGCGTCGATATCGGCGTCTTCAACTGTCCCGGCTGGAGCCAGTCGGGCGGGCCCTGGGTGGATGCGGAGCGGGCGATGCAATACCTGGTGCATACGGAGGCCCGCGTCAGCGGTGGCGGCAAGGTCAGGCTGACGCTGCCCCCCGCGCACCCGGCCATGCACGACCTGCATACGATCGCCTTCCCGGCGATCCCGGAAGAGGGTAGGACCCTGGCGGGCCGGGCCGGCCGGGTGTCGACGACACCTGTCGTGTTCGATGCCCGTCCGCTGTTCGACGGCGACACAGCCACCCGTGTTGCCTTCCCCCGGGGCCGGCCGACGGTGAGCATCGGCATCGACCTCGAAGCGGCGTTGTCGCCGCAGGGCCTTCGCATCCATGCCGCCTCGCCCTTCCGGGCCGAGGCCACCCTCTTCGCCCTCGTGGGTGGCGCCGAGCGTCCGCTGGCGACCTTCCGGGTCGACCGCAGCAATCCCTCGCTCATCACGGGCCCCATACCCTACGGGCCGGTGGCCGTCTCGCTTCCCGGATTGCGGGCGGAGGCCTTCCGCATCGAATTCCGCGACATCAAAGCACCCGGGCCGGTGCTGCTCTCAGAGATCGCCCTCACCGAGGCGCCCGTGCTGGAGCGGTACGTCGAGAAGCAGCTGGGCCGCATGCACCCCACCCCGCTGCCGCTGTGGAACAGCTATGTCTGGGACCCGCAGAGGGAGGTCGGCAACCGGTCGCTCATGGTCGATACGCGCCAGGTCGTCGACCTCAGCGGCCAGGTGTCGGCCGGAGGGGTGCTCGACTGGGAGGCCCCGGCCGGCGAATGGACGGTCATGCGCGTGGGCATGGCGCCGACGGGCGTCCGCAACCACCCCGCGGCCCCGGCGGCGACGGGCTTCGAAGTCGACAAACTCGACCGCGACAAGGTCAGGGCCCACTTCGACAACTTCGTGGGCGCCTTGCGGCAACGCATACCCGAAGCCAGCCGTGCCGCGCTCAAGTACGTGGTCATCGACAGCTACGAGGTGGGCTCGCAGAACTGGAGCGCGAACTACCGCGAACACTTCCGCACCCGCTACGGCTACGACCCGCTCCCCTACCTGCCCGTGCTCTCGGGGCGCGTAGTGGGCGGGACCGTCGCGTCGGAACGCTTCCTGTGGGACCTTCGCCGGCTCGTCGCCGACGACGTGGCCGACGCGTATGTCGGCGGGCTGAGTGCCTCGGCGCATGCGGCTGGCATGCGCCTGTGGCTCGAGAACTACGGCCACTGGGGCTTCCCCGGCGAATTCCTGCGCTACGGCGGCCGCTCCGACCTCGTCAGCGGCGAATTCTGGAACGAAGGCACCCTGGGCGACATCGAGTGCAAGGCGGCCTCCTCCGCCGCGCACACCTACGGCAAGCCGATGGTCTCGGCCGAAGGCTTCACCGCCTCGCAGTATTCCTTCCTGCGCCATCCGGCGATGCTCAAGAAGCGGGGCGACTGGAGCTTCACCGAAGGTATCAACCACCTCGTTCTCCATGTGTACATCCACCAGCCGGACGACGGCAGAAGGCCGGGCTCCAACGCCTGGTTCAGCACCGAGTTCAACCGCCACAACACCTGGTTCGGGAAGATGCGGGGCTGGACCGACTACCTCCGCCGCTGCCAGCTCATGCTGCAGCAGGGCCGCTATGCGGCCGATGTCTGCTACTACATCGGAGAGGATGCCCCCATCATGACCGGTGGCCGCGTCCCCGAGATCCCGAAGGGATACGCCTACGACTACGTCAACGCCGAGGTGCTGCTGGAGCGGATGGAGGTGAGGGACGGGCGCCTGACCCTGCCCGACGGCATGAGCTACGGGATGATGGTGCTGCCGCCGGTGCGGACGATGCGCCCCGAGGTCGCCCGCCGGCTCCTCGCCCTCGTGCGTGCCGGTGCACGTGTCTTCGGCTCCCGGCCCGAGCGCTCCCCCAGCCTGCAGGGCCAGCCGGCGGCCGACAGGGAACTCCTGCGCATCGCCGACACCCTGTGGGGGAACCTCTATTCGCGCAGCGGCTCGCATCGCGTCGGCATGGGCACCGTCTTCACCGGGGATGCCCTCGCAACGGCAATGCTGTCCTCCGGCCTCGCACCCGACGTGGTCCTGCCCGAAGGCTGCCCCCTCCTTTGGACCCACCGCAGCAGCGAGGGACGAGAGATCTTTTTCCTCACCAACACCTCCGACAGGGAGGTGGCGTGCCGTCCCGACTTCCGCGTCACCGGCCGGCAGCCCCAGCTCTGGGACCCCATGACGGGCGAGACGCGCATGCTGCGCCAGTACGACAGCGCAGGCGGTCGGACGCAGGTGACCGTCCGCCTCGAAGGCCACCAGTCCGCCTTCCTCGTCTTCGAGTCGCACCCCGAAGCCTCCGTACCCCCTGGCCATCCCGAGAACTTCCCGCAACGCCGCCCCATCGCCGCTGTCGACGGGCCCTGGTCGGTCCGCTTCACCGACATGGCCGGGGCCCGTCCGGCCCCCCGGCGGATGGAGGCCCTGCAGGACCTGTCCACGTCGGCCGACAGTGCCGTGGCCTACCTGGCGGGGCAGGTGACCTATACGACCACCTTTCCCCGTCCGGCCGCCATCCGCCCCGGCGAGCCCGTCTACCTGAACCTCGGCGAGGTGGCGGTGATGGCTTCCGTGAAGGTCAACGGCCGGTCGGCAGGCATCACCTGGATGCGACCGCAGGTATTGCGGGTCGACCCGTTGCTGAAGCCCGGCGTCAACACCCTCGAAGTGGAGGTGTCGAACCTCTGGCGCAACCGGATGATGCGGGAGAAGCGTCTGCCGGCCGACCGGCGCTCCCTGCATTGGCTGTACGACGACATCGTTCCGACAGAAAAACTCCACCCTTCGGGGCTGCTGGGGCCGGTGCGGCTCGAAGGATACGTCCTTCCACCGGCCTGACAGCCGCCTCCCGACGGGGGCAGGCTGCCGTCCGGAGCCTGCCGGCCAGGGCATGCCTCAGCCTTTCCGCAGGTGCAGGCCCTTGGTACGCGTGAAGGCCCGCAAGCCCTGGTGGGAGAGGGTGGCGCCGAAGCCGGAATGGCGTCTGCCGGACCAGGGGAGGGCTGCGCTGACGCGGTCGCAGCAGTTGATGTAGCCGGTGCCGGTGTCCATCTGTGCGAGGATGCGTTCGCCGCGGGTGGTGTCTGCGGTGTACACGGCTGCGGTCAGACCGTAGTCGGTATCCTGCATGAGGCGGACCGCCATGTCATCATCCGTCACTTTTTGGATGCCGATGACGGGACCGAAGGATTCCTCACGCATGAGCCGCATCGAGGCATCGGCTTCCGCGATGACCGTCGGCTCGAAGTAGTAGCCCTTCCCGGCCACGCGCTTGCCGCCCGTCAGCAGTCGACCGCCCTTGGCGAGGGCGTCGGCCACCTGTGCCTCGAGGACGGCGATGTTGGCCTGGCGGGCCAGCGGGCCCAGGTAGACGCCCGCTTCCCCCGGGTCGCCCATGCGCCAGGAGCGCACTTCGGCCACGAAGGCCGCGAGGTAGTCGTCGTACACCTTCTCATGGACATAGATGCGTTCCACTGCGCAGCAGCTCTGGCCGTTGTTGTAGAAGGCCCCGTCGGCCGTGGCGGCGGCGACGGCGGCGATGTCGGTCACGTCGTCGGCCACATACAGCGGGTCCTTGCCGCCGAGTTCGCACTGGCAGACGGCCATGCGGCGGGCGACGGTCCCGTACACATGCCTGCCCGTCCGGTACGAGCCCGTGAAGAACCATCCATCGAAGGGCAGGTGCAGCAGTGCCTCACCCACCTCGCCGGCACCCACCGCCGTCTGGAAGACATCGTCGGGGATCCCTGCGGCCTTGAGCAGACGGTCGATGTGAAGTCCCGTCAGCGTGGCGAACTCCGATGGCTTGTAGAGGACGGCGTTGCCCGCCAGCAGGGCCGGTACGAAGACGTTCACGCCCACCAGGTAGGGGTAGTTCCATGCCGAGATGTTGCAGACCACGCCAAGGGGCTCGTAGCGGATGCGCTCCTCCATGGTGTCGCTGACGGACATCACCTCGTCGGACAGATACCGCTCGGCGTTGTCGAGCATCCAGGCGATGCGCGTCCGGGCGCCTTCGACTTCGTTGCGCGACTGCTGCAGGGGTTTGCCCACCTCGGTCGTAAGGTTGGCCGCGAGGATCTCCTTCTCCTCCGCCAGCAGGGCATGGAAGCGGGCGATGGCGGCCTTGCGATCCTCGAGGCTCCGGGCCGCCCAGCGGGGCTGGGCTTTGCGCAGCATGTCGGCCTTGCGTTGCAGGCTTTGCGGCGTGTCCGTCGCGACGGACATCATGACTTCTTCGGTGGCGGGGTTCACGATGTCCATGCGGGGCTGGCTTTGTTGCCTGACGGCTTGGAGGAAACGTTGTTTGATGCGGTGGGAGAGGGGGTTCTCCTCTCTGTCTTCCATGCGTTCGGGATGCCACTGCACGCAGAGCAGGAAGGGATGTTCGAGAGGATGTTCGGCTTCCAGCGCTTCGGGTATGCCGTCGACTGCCCATGCCGAGACCCGGAGGCCGCGGCCGAGGCGGGTGGTGTCGACGGACTGGTGGTGGGCGCTGTTCACGAGGCCCTGTGATACGCGGCAGGCCTCATGCAGGAGGGTGCCGGGCACGATGCCGACCGGATGCTGCCTGTCGGTGTCCGACGCCTTGCGGTGTACGGCGTTGCCTGCCGTGCCGAGGTCGGGCACCAGGCCGCCGCCCTCGAGGACGTTGACGAGTTGCATGCCGCGGCAGATGCCCAGCACGGGCAGCCCCCGGCTTTTCGCGTATGCGTACACGTGAGCCTCGAAGGCGTCGCGTTCGGGCTCGAAGGATGCCGGCATGTTGGGATAGTGGGGCGGCCCGTCGTAGGTGGACGGCTCCATGTCGACGCCGCCGGTGAGGACGATGCCGTCGCAGCCGTGGAGGGCGCGGGGGTCGGGTCGGAGGAAGGAGAGTTCCACGAGTTCGACGTCCTCGCCGAGGTCTTCCGTTGCGAACCAGGCGGGGTAGTTGGGGTGGTTGGTGCGCGTCAGGGTGATGCCGATCCGTTTCTTCATGTCGATGGCCGGGCTGGGTCTCAGAGGGCTTCGGCGTAGAGGCGCCGGAAGTCTGCGCGGTGGACGGGTTTCGGGTTGTTGGGATGGGCGAAGTCGGCTGTGGCGAGGTCGGCCAGCGTGTCGAGGTGCTCCTCGCGGACGCCGATGGCCGAGAGCTGCGTAGGGATGCCGATGCGTTGATTGAGTTCGAAGAGGTGCTGCACGACGCCCTCGCCGTCCTCCTGTGCCAGGTCGAGCCGTCGGGCGATCTGCCGGAACTTCTCCTCGCAGCCGGCGATGTTGAAGCGCATGCCGTAGGGCAGGTTCACGGCGTTGGCGAGGCCGTGGTGGGTGTCGAGGAGCGAGGAGAGCGGGTGCGCCAGCGAGTGGACGACGCCGAGGCCCTTCTGGAAGGCCACCGCACCCATCAGCGAGGCGATGAGCATGTGGCTGCGCGATTCGAGGTCGGGCGCCGTCACGGCCCTTCCGATCGCACGTCCGATGAGCGCGATGCCCTCGAGCGCGATGCCTTCGCACATCGGGTGCGACATCTTCGCGAGGTAGGCTTCGATGTTGTGGGTGAAGGCGTCCATGCCCGTGGCGGCGGTGACGGCTGGCGGCAGGTCCATCGTGAGGAGCGGGTCGGCGAAGACGATGCGGGCCAGGAGTTTTGGTGAGAAGAGGATCCGCTTCCGGTGCGTCTCGTCGTCGGCGATGATGGCGCTGCGCCCCACTTCGCTGCCGGTGCCGGCGGTGGTGGGGATGGTGATGAAGTGCGGGACGTCGTTGGTGACATGTACGTCGCCTCCGATGAGGTCGTCGTACACGAACAGGTCCTCGCGGTGGTTGACGCGGAGGACGATGGCCCTGGCGACATCCATCGCCGCCCCGCCGCCGATGCCGACGACGGCGTCGCAGCGGCCATCGTCGAAGGCCTCGGTGCCTCGGTAGACGTCCGACTTCACGGGGTTCCGGTGGATGTGGTGGAAGGGTACGGCTCCGACGCCTTTCGCGTCGAGGCCGGCGAGCATCTTCCGGAAGAAGGGGAGTTCGGCCACGGTGGGGTCGGTGACCACCAGCGGGCGGCGGAGGCCCTGCTTGACGAGATAGTCGGCCAGCTCTTCGCTGGCGCCGGCGCCGAAGCGCACGGTGGTGGGGAAGTTGTATTGAAGGATCATGGTGTCGTCGGTGCTTGCCCGGTGCGGGTCGGGTCAGATGATCTCGAAATATCGGCGGTACTCCCAGTCGGTGACCGCCTTGAGGTGCTGCCGCCATTCCCATTCGCGTGTCATGGTGAAATGGTCGGTGAAAGTGTCGCCCAGCAGTTCGCGGGCCACGGCGGAGTCGCGCATCCGGCTCGTTGCTTCGATGAGCGTCTGGGGCAGGGTGCCGTGGTCGAAGACGCGGTAGCCGTTGCCTTCGACAGCCGGTTGCAGCTCCAGCCGGTGGCGGATGCCGTAGAGTCCCGATGCCAGGGCTGCGGCCATGGCGAGGTAGGGGTTGGCATCGGCACCGACGACCCTTGTCTCGACACGGCAAGAGGCTGCGCCCCCGTTGAGCACACGGATGGCGACGGTGCGGTTGTCGACCCCCCAGGTCAGCGTCGTCGGCGCCCAGGCGCCCTCCACGAGCCGCTTGTAGCTGTTGAGGGTGGGGGCGTACATGGGCAGGATATGCGGCAGGCAGTGGAGCTGTCCGGCGATGTAGTGTCGGGCGACGGGGCTGAGGCGGAGCCCGTCTTCGGGATCGTGGAAGAGGTTGCGTGCACCGTCGGCATCCCACAGGCTCTGGTGGACATGTCCGCCGCAGCCGGGCAGCGACTCGTGGACCTTGGCCATGAACGTGGCCATGACGCCATGGCGGTAGGCGATCTCCTTGACGCCGGTCTTGAAGAGGACGGCCCTGTCGGCCGCCTCCACGACGCCGGAATGCGCGATGGCGCCCTCGTAGGTGCCTGGGCCCGTCTCGGTATGGAGGCCTTCGATGGGGACGCCGAAGGCCGTGAGCTGGTCGAAGAGGTCGCGCATGTAGGCGTTCTTCAGCGAGCTGCGGAGGATGGAATAGCCGAACATGCCGGGCGTCAGCGGGGTGAGTCCCTGGTAGTGCTTGGCCTGTGCGGAGGCGGGCGTCTCGTCGAAGTTGAACCATTCGAACTCCTGGGCGAAGACGGGTTCGAAGCCGGACTGCCGGGCCTGGTCGCGGATGCCTTTGAGGAGCTGCCTGGGGCAGACGGGCGAGGGACCGCCGGACTCCGTCGTGAGTTCTCCGAGCAGGAAGGGAAGGCCTTCCTCCCAGGGGATGGTGCGGAAGGTATCGGGGTCGAGGCGTGCCGGGCTGTCGGGGAAGCCCGTATGCCAGCCAGTGTAGGTGGAGCGGTCGTACAACGCGTCGGCGGCGTCCCATCCGAAGATGACGTCGCAGAAGGAGCTGCCCTTTGCGGCGATGGAACGGAACTTGTCGAAGGAGACGTACTTCCCGCGGAGGATCCCGTCGATGTCGGTGAATGCGACCTTCACCTTCCGGGAGGGATGGGCCCAGGCCCGTTCCAGCGCGGCTTCGAAGCCGCCGTCCTCTTTCGCCATCGCGATGTGTTTTGCAGGGTTCAAATATCCGCTTTTTTCCCGCGGAAGAGGAGGAAGGCACCGAAGGAGAGGACCATGACGAGGAGATAGGCCGTCGCGGGCCCGGGGGCTGACACGCAGACCGCCGTGAGCGATGCGCCGGCGATCAGCAGGGCGGTCAGCGGGGCGGCCGGCACCAGGGGCGCCCGGTAGGGCCGTTCGAGGGCCGGTTCGCGGCGCCGCAGGCGGAGCAGGCTCACCATGGCGATGACATACAGCGTGAGGGCGCCCAGGACCGATAGCGTGATGATCTCGGCCGTACGGCCCGTCAGCAGCGCGACGATGCCGATGCCCATGTTGACCAGGAGGGCGTTGTGCGGCGTTCGGAAGCGGGGATGGACCCGGCCGAGGAAGCCGGGTCCGAAGCCGGCGCGCCCGAACTCGTAGGTGGAACGGCCGGCGGCCAGGATGAGTCCGTGGAAAGATGCCACCAGTCCGAAGATGCCGACGGTGATGAGGAGGTGGTAGAGCGGATCCGAGGCGCCGACCACACGCCCCAGCGCCAGGGGCAGTGGCGAGTCGGACGCCGTCCCGTCGGGCTTGTAGACGATGGCCTCCCATCCGGCCACGCCCGTGGCGCCGACGAAGGTGATCAGGCAAAGCAGGACCAGCGTCAGGATGGCCGAGCCGAAGCCGATGCGGATGGTGCGCTGCGGGTCGACGGCCTCTTCGGCCACGTTGGCCACGCCTTCGATGCCCAGGAAGAACCAGATGGCGAAGGGCAGGGCGGCGAAGATGCCGCCGACGCCGTTGGGAAGTGCGTTCCGCGCCAGGTTCTCCCATCTCGCCTCGGGCAGGACGATGCCGGCGAAGAGCAGCAGCTCGCCAACGGCGAGGAGCGTGACAAGGAGTTCGAAGACGGCCGCCGTCCGCACGCCCGCCATGTTGAGCGCAGTAAAGGCGAGGTAGGCCGTCACCGCGATGGCCGGTACGGGCACCTGTGGCAGGAAGAGGTTGAAATAGGCGCCGATGGAAAGGGCGATGGCGGGCGGGGCGAAGATGAATTCGATGTGTTGCGCCATGCCCGCCACGAAGGCCCACTGAGGCCCCAGGGCCCGGTGGGCGTAGTCGAAGACGCCGCCGGCCCGGGGTATCGCGCAGGCCAGCTCGGCATAGCTGAAGGTGAAGCCGAGGTACATCAGGATGATGAAGCCCGTGGCGATGGCCAGGCCCAGCGTGCCGCCCTTCTCCAACCCCAGGTTCCAGCCGAAGTACATGCCCGAGATCACATAGCCCGTACCCAGTCCCCAGAGCATCAGCGGGGTGAGCGTCCGTTTCAGTCCATTCTCCTGTGTTCCTTCCTTCATGTGGGGGTGGTGAGGGTTCGTATTCACAGCTCGTCAGCGGCCGTGCCTTCGAGCTTGGCCTTCAGCAGCCGGTTGTGGTGCTCGGTATGGAGGGATGAGCATACGACCATCTCTCTCCGCTGAGGTCCATCGTTCATGTAAGAATGGTGGGGGTTCGTGTTCACAGCTCGTCAGCGGCCGTGCCTTCGAGCTTGGCCTTCAGCAGCCGGTTGTGGTGCTCGGTATGGAGGGATGAGAATACGACCATCTCCCGCAGCGTGCATTTGCCCATGGCGGGATGCGGCAGCAGGTAGCCGTCCAGCTGGTCGTCCCTGAGCCGGACGACCTTTCGGCAGAACCGCTCCGAGATGCGGACATGCCGCTCCATCAATGCCTTCCTGGTCCCGATCCCGACCTTCCCGGGCCTGTAGATCCAGGGTGCCTGGAAGCCATTGCCCAGGGCTTTTCGGTATTTTTCGCGGAGTTCCGACTCGGAGCGGCCCTTCCGCCTGGGTTTCCCGAACAGCAGTCTTAGCACCGGTAACGGTAGCGAGAATGCCAGGTCCACGGCGCGCAGCGTACGCACCACATGCCTCAGGTCCTGGCCCGCCGACCACTTGGAGCCCAGGGGACGTTCGAAATCCTCGGTCGACAGTCCTTGCACGAGTTCGTTGAACTCAGCCACCGCCCGACGGAGGCCGGTTTGCAGCTTTTCCTTCATGATCTTGATGTTTTCCGTTGAAGCCCCAAGTTCCCGAGTTCTTCCGAACCGGCCAAGTGCCTTCCCCCATCCTCCTGGGAAACTCCCCCCGGTTTTGAGAATCCCCCATAGTTCTCAGAACTCCCCCCGGTTTTGAGAACCCCCCATAGTTCTCAGAACTCCCCCCGGTTCTGAGGACTTACCGGGGTTTTGAGAACTCCCCCCGGTTTTGAGACCCCCCCACAGTTCTCAGAACTCCCCCCGGTTCTGAGGACTTACCAGGGGGAGTGAGGACTCACACTCGATCGGTTCCCGCCTCAGCCTTCCTCCCAGATGATCGTGCTGATGCGGTTGAACCATTCCGGGTACATGGCGGAGTGGAGGGCTTCGACCTCGTTGCGGCGGATCTTGAGGGTGGGCGTCATGAGGCCGTTGGCAATGGACCAGTCGTCTCGGGTGACGACGATCTTGTGGACGCGTTCGTAGTTGTCGAGGGTTGCGTTCACGGAGGCGAGGCACTCGGAGAGGCGATGGATGAGCATGTCCCTGTCGGACCTCCTGGCCGCTTCCGAGAGGTTGACGAGCGCGATGGGCTGCGGGATGCCCATGCCGACGACGCAGACCTGTTCGATGTCGGGACTGGCGAGGAGCTTGAGTTCTATGGGACCGGGGGCGATGTACTTTCCCTTATCTGTCTTGAACAGGTCCTTGATCCGGCCTGTGATGAACAGGAAGCCGTCGGCGTCGTAGTGGCCCTTGTCGCCGGTACGGAGGTAGCCTTCGTCGTCGAAGGTTTCGCGGGTGAGTTCGGGCTCCTTGTAGTAGCCGGCGAAGTTGCCCGGACTCCGGACGCAGATCTCGCCATCATCCGTGATCTTGACTTCGAGTCCGGGCAGGGGTTTTCCCACCGACCCGACGCGGTTGGCCTGAGCGGTGTTGAAGTGGGCGTAGACACTGTCCTCCGACATGCCGTAGGCCTGCAGGATGGTGATGCCCAGTCGATCGTACCATCTCAGCAGGTCGGGTGCGATGGGTGCCGCCGCGCTCAGGATGACCCGTGCACGCGCGAGGCCGAGCTTGCGTTTCACGGCACTCCGCAGGATCGTGTTGAGCAGTGGGATCGACAGCAGCCTATCCAGGCGCCGTTGCGGGAACTTCTTGAGAATGTTCTCCTGGAATTTCGACCATATCCGGGGTACGGCGAAGAATGCATGTGGCTGCACCGATGCTAGGTCTTCTGCGAAGGTCTGCAGCGACTCCGAGAAGGAGGCGGTACCCCCGGTGAAGAGGATGTTCATCTCCACGGCCATGCGTTCCGCCACATGGCTGAGGGGCAGGTAGGAGAACATGGCCGGCTGCCTGGGGGCGTCGAGGACGGGCGCCACCTTCTCGAAGACCTTTGAGAAGGTGCAGGCCTTGTGCATGACACCCTTGGGCCGGCCCGTCGTGCCGGAGGTGTAGACGATGGTCAGCGTCTCGTCGCATTGCCATGCATGGGTCCTCGGGATCGGGTCGTGCGTCTCCACGATGCGTTCCCAGGTGTTTTCTTCGGTTATGCCATACCGTGAGAAGGCGATGCGCACCACGGAGTTGGGGATGCCCTGCCGCTGCTCGGCGTAGTCGTCGAGTTTGCCGACGAAGACCGCCTTGGCATCGCTGTGTTCGAGGATGGTCCGGATGGTGCCCGATGTGAGGGTCGGGTAGAGCGGGACGGACACGCAGCCGGCCATCATGATGGCGACGTCGGCCATGATCCACTCGGCACAGTTCTTCGAAAGGATGGCCACATGCGAGCCGGGCTCGAGGTTGCCCGCCCGCAGGGCCGCCGCCACGCGCCGGCATTCGTCGCCCGCCTGTGCCCAGGTCCAGGTGACCCATCGCCTGTCGACGGGCTGGCGAAGGAACACGCGTTCGGGCTGTTGGCGCTCCCAGCGCAGGAAGTAGTCGAGTGGGGTCATGTCACAGTCGTTTTCCGGGCCGGACAGCGTTACGTCCCTCGCCCCTTGTCTTCATGGTCGTATATCTTCGAGGCCGGCTCCGAGCAGGCGTCTTGCGATGGCGTCCAGCGCGGGCCTTTCGCCCTTCACGTGCACCGTCCGGTGCCAATGCCTGATCGTGGCGCCGGGTTCGAGGGCTGCGGCGGGGGAGGAGCTCTCCAGTTCGTAGAACCTGCCCATCTGTTTGCCGTCGATCGGGCCGTCGTTATAGGCATTGACGGCATCGCCCGCGTAGGGTTCTTCCTGGATCTTCCAGAGCGAGTTGACATAATCCTGTTCTCCTTCCGGTAGTGAGAAATGGGCGATGGTGAGCACCCCTCCGGCGCTGTCGTAGCTGGCGGCCAGCGGGAGTGCCCGTTCTGGCGGGATGCCGATCTTGCTGCGGTGTTCGCCGTCGGCCCGCATGAGGATGAGCCGGTCGGTCACGCGCAGTCTGTCGAGGGGCACTTTCCCGAAGTAGTCGTCGGTGAGGCTGCGGCCGGAGCCTGCGTCACCGCCCTTCCAGGGGATGGCGATGGTCGTAGTGGGACCGGCGTTGAGCATGCTCAGGATCCAGATGGACAGCAGGCCGGTGGACTTCTCCCAGCGCCTGTCGCCGGTGTTGGTGATGCGGTTGTCGGTCTCGAACCCCACCACGCGCAGATCCTTGTCGTCGGAGCCGAGGAATCGGAGGATGCTGTCGCGGTCCATGAGGGTGACGCTCCGCTCCGCCTTCAGCCGGAAGCTCGTACCCGTGCGGTTCAGGAGTTCCATATCCTTCTCGAAGCGGGCCGATCGCTCGTCCGAGCCGGTGAGGCGGAAGGGGATGGTATCGATGACGCCCGGTACCTGCCAGTCTTCGAAGCCGAATTCCGTACCCGGTCGGAAGTAGATGGAGAACTGTCCGCCTTCGGGGCCCAGCCAGAATCGTTCCTCACCGCCGAAGGCACTCATGTGGGGTGTGAATGTCCCGGAGGCGATGAGTTCGTGGTTGATCCATCCGAAGGAGCTTCCCGCATCCCCCTCTGCCGTGCTCGTCATCACGCGGCCCTGGTAGGCCGGCAGGACGACGATGCCTGCCATGCCCAGTGGGTCGCGCAGGATCACGGCATCGGGATGCTTCTCTCGTAGGAAGGCGGCGTCGTACCCGAAGGTGCCGGGCTTGTCGCCGACATCCGCCTTGGTCTCGCCACCCTGTCCGCAGGCCAGCGCAGCGGATGTACAGATCGACGCCATACCCAGTTTCCGAATGTCCATGGTCAGAAAGGGTTTGATTGATGGGCAAGGTTTCCGACAGGCCCGTGGATGCCTGCCGGACATCGTGATCAGGGGGATAAGGTACGGGAAAAATCCACAACGACCTGCGGCACGCCTCTCTGCCGACGAACCGCTATCTTAGGGGCATGATGCTCGAAGGAAAGCGGCTGGTCGTGATCGGGGGGACGACGGGTATCGGCCTGTCGGCGGCGGCGGCCTTTGTCAGAGAGGGCGCCAGCGTGGTTATCACGGGCAGGAACCCCGAGCATTGCCGAGAGGCGGAGACGCAGCTGGGGTCGGCCGTAAAGGCCCTCGCCTCGGATAACGAGGTGGAAGGCGCCTCGGAGGCGGCCGTGGAGGCCTGTATCGACCGCTTCGGGGGCTTCGACGGACTTTACCACGTGGCGGGCGGCAGTGGCCGGCGATATGGTGACGGTCCCCTCCACGAACTCAGTCTGGAAGGCTGGCGCCGGACGATCGACATGAACCTGACATCGCTGATGCTGTCCAACCGGGCGGCCGTGCGGGCCTTCCTGGCGCGGGGTCATGGTGGCGCCATCCTCAACATGGGCTCGGTGCTCGGCATGTCGCCCTCGCCGAAGCATTTCACCACCCACGCCTACGCCGCTGCCAAGGCGGCCGTGATCGGCCTCACCCGCTCGACGGCCGCGCACTATGCCGCCGCCGGCATCCGCGTCAACCTGCTGGCACCCGCCCTGGTGGCGACGCCCATGTCGGCGCGCGCGCAGGACAACGCCGACATCATGGACTTCATACGCACCAAGCAGCCGCTCGACGGCGGCCGCATCGGGATGCCGGCCGACCTCGACGGCGCGGCCGTGTATTTCCTGTCCGACGCATCCCGGTTCACCACCGGTCAGGTGTTGCACGTAGATGGCGGATGGGACCTTTCCGAAGGACAATACCATGACTGACGGCATGCATACCATGGCGATGGGCATCGACATCGGAGGCACCCACATCAAGGGCGTCGTCCTCTCCGACACGGGCCAGGTGCTGCACAGCCATCATACCCCCACCCAAGACGATGCCGACGGCCATTGGCGGGTACGCGTACGGGAACTGGCCGACACACTCTGTTCCATGCATGGCGCCGACATCCCGATGGCGGGCATCTCCGCTCCCGGACTCGCCAACGCTTCCAATACGGCCATCGCCCACATGCCGGGCAGGCTGTCGGGACTGGTAGGCCTCGACTGGGCGCAATGGCTCGGCCTTCCCTGCACCGTACTCAACGACGCCCACGCGGCCTTGCTCGCGGAAGCCGCCTACGGCTCCATGGCGGGGTTCCGACATGGACTCTTGTTGACGCTGGGCACAGGCGTGGGAGGGGCCATCATGGTCGATGGCCGCCTCTATCAAGGGCAGAGCCAGATGGCAGGCCACTTCGGCCACACCGTCCTCAACGCGGACGATGACGAGACGAGCCTGCTCGGCATGCCCGGAAGTCTTGAATATGCACTCGGCAACTACTCGGTACCCAGGCGTTCCCGCGGTCTTTTCCGGGACACCCGCGATATCGTGTCGGCCATGCGGTCGGGCGATGCCTTTGCGCAATGGCTGTGGCTCGACATGGTCCGGAAGCTGGCCGTGTTCATAGGGTCCGCCGCCAACGGGCTCTCCCCCGAAGTGGTCTGCCTGGCAGGGGGTGTCACCCAGGCCGGCGACAGCCTGATGGAACCTTTGGAAAGGTTCCTGGAGGTCTATGAGTTCCGCCCCGACGGCGTGAGGACACAGCTGCGCATCGCCCGCTTCGGCGACATGGCAGGCGCCATCGGGGCCGCCGTGATGGCGTTCAGGACCTCGATGCCGGGTGCGAGCCAGGGGGGGCATCCGTAAAACAGAACATTTCATCCAACCCAAGATGCCTTCCTATACACAAACCTATCTTTCACATTGCGCCGACATCGCAGAGACGGTGGCCCGTCAGGAGTCGGCCATCCGGACTGCGGCGGAGACCTTCAGCCGCACCATCCGCTCCGGCCGCATGGTGCATCTCTTCGGCAGCGGCCACAGCCGCATCATGGTCGAGGAGATGTGGCCGCGCTACGGCTCCTTCCCCGGCTTCAACCCCATCGTGGAACTGGCGGTGAGCTTCCACAACCTCGTGGTGGGCGCCAACGGACAGCGCCAGGCCATGTTCCTGGAGAACGTCAGCGGTTATGCCGCGCAGATCCTGCGCAACTTCGACATCAGATCGGATGACAGCGCCCTCGTCATCTCCTCCTCGGGTACCAGCACCGTCGCCGTCGAGATGGCCGAGCTCCTGCGCGACATTGGTGTTACGGTCGCCGGCATCGTCTCGAAGGCGCATTCGGAGGCAAGTGACAGCAAGCGTCCCGACGGCAGGAAGCTGGGCGACTTCTGCGACATCCTGCTCGACTCGGGCGCCCCCGTGGGTGATGCGATGGTCGCCGTCGAAGGACTCGACACGCCCGTGGCCCCCGGCTCCACCATCGGGTCCTGCCTGATCGTCAACTGCATCAAGGCCGAGCTGGCGGCCCTCCTGACGGCCGCCGGCCAGCCACCGAAGGTGCTCACCGCCGCCAACCTCGTAGGGAAGGAACGGTCCAACGAACTCTTCCAGTCGGCCTACGACGAACACGCCCACCGGCTCGCGGGCCTCTTCCAGCATGTGGGCGGAACCTGACCCGTCCGCTTGCCTGCCTCCGGTGTTTTTCCGTAGATTCATCCGCCAAAAAAAGAAGATATGAAGATAGCCATGCTCGGGTCGGGCTTCATCGCCCGCTTCTACGCCGACTCGCTCCATGCGCAGCGTCGCCGGGACCTCATCCATTCCGTCTACTCCCGCAATCCCGACAACGCCGCCCGCTTCGCGCGCGACTACGGCTGCACGCACGTGACGTCCGACATGGAGGAGGCCATCGCCCACCCCGACACGGAGGTCGTGGTGATATCACTTTCGAACGACATGCACGAACCCGCCGTGGCGCTCTGTGCCAAGCACCACAAGCATGTGCTATGCACCAAGCCGTTGGGGCGGAATGCCGAGGAAGCGCTGCGCATGATGCAAATGGTCGAGGCGGCCGGCGTCTTCGGCGGCTACCTGGAGGACCTCTGCTACACGCCCAAGTTCCTCAAGTCGCTCGCCAGCGTGCGGCAGGGCGGTGTAGGCCGCGTGCTCTGGACACGGTCGCGGGAGGCGCACCCGGGGCCGCACAGCGACTGGTTCTGGGATAAGTCGAAGTCGGGTGGCGGCGCCATCATCGACCTCGGATGCCACTGCGTCGAGATCGGTCGCAACTTCATCGGTAAGGACGTGCGTCCGGTCGAAGTGATGTGCTGGGCCGACACGCAGGTGCATCCCATCGACGCGGAGGACCATGCGGTGGGACTCGTCCGCTACGCCAGCGGCGCCATCGGCCAGTTCGAGGTGAGCTGGTGCTTCCGCGGCGGCATGGACTTGCGCGACGAAGTGGCCGGCACCGAGGGCACCATCTGGACGAACAGCTTCCTGCGCACGGGCTTCGAGATGTTCAGCACCGGCAAGGGTGGCGACTACGTCGCCGAGAAGGCCGAGGCCAACACGGGCTGGCTGTTCCCCGTGGGCGACGAAGTCCACGAACTGGGCTATCCGCACATGTTCACGGACATGTTCGAGAGCATCGAGAAAGGGCGTGACCCGCAGGAGACCTTCTACGACGGGTACGTCGTCAACGCCATCCTCGACGCGGCCTATCGCTCCGCAGCTTCTAAGGCATGGGAGCCTGTGCAGCTGCCCGTCTGGCGCGGGGCCGAGACGGCAGAGCCCATCAAGGGCTACAGGTCCTTTGACGAAACATATTTTCTGATCAAGGAGGAAGTACTCCCGAGCGGCGTGACCAAGCGCATCCTGAAGGACAAGGTCACGGGAGAGGTCGTCTCCCGTGACATTTGACGTCGGTCAGAGTTTCCAATCCCCGCGGTAGTGGGGGAGGAGCAGGCTGTTGGCCTCGCGGTCTCCCTTGAAGCGCTCCTTCCTGGGGTTCCAGGTGAGGGGGCGGCGCAGTTGGTAGGCGATGTTGGCCAATGCGCAGACGGAGTTGGAGCGATGTCCGACTTCGGCGTGGCAGATGGGTTTCGTGCCGTTCTTGCAGGCGTTCAGCCAGTCGGCGTAATGGTCGTCGGAGGTGTACAGCCTCGTCTCTCCGGGCTGCAGGGTGGCCGTGGCGATGTTGGCCGGGTCGCTGTCGAAGTAGTTGCGGGCGATGTCGATGCGTCCCTTGGTGCCGATGAAACGTACGCCGAAGCCCTTGCCCTTTTCGAACTCCGCATGGCGCATGACGACACCGTTGGCGTAGGTCATCTCCAGACCGCGCAAGGCCTTGGGGTCGCTGGGCGGGTTGAAGCTGACGGGTCCGGAGTCGTCCATGCCGAGTCCCCACTGGGCGATGTCGAACATGTGCGCACCCCAGTCGGACAGGATACCGCCGGCGTATTCGCGGTACTTGCGCCAGTTGGGGAAGATGTCCTTCTCGACGGGCGGGGAGAGTTCGGCGTGGAAGGGGTGGAAGGCGGCGGGACCGACCCATCCTTCCCAGTCCAGCGTGGAAGGTTGGGGTTCATTGCCCAGGTCGCAGGCGATGGCGGGGTCACCGACGTTCACGAATACTTCCTTCACATCGCCGATATATCCGTTCCGCACGAGTTCGCAGGCTGTGCGGAAGTTCTTCCAGGAGCGTTGCATGCTGCCGGTCTGCAGCACCACGTCATGCTTGTCGACGGCCTTGACGACGGCCCGGCCTTCGGCGATGGTGCGGGTGAGGGGCTTCTCGAGGTAGATGTGTTTGCCGGCCTCGGCGGCGCGGACGGCGGCCCATGCGTGCCAGTGGTCGGGCATGGCGATGACGACGCCGTCGACGGAGGTGTCGGCGAGTACTTCGCGGAAGTCGGAACGGGCCTTGAAGCCGCCGGCCGGTTCGGTGCCCGAGGCCTCTCGGTAGGCCTTCTCTGCGAGAGATTGGAAAAGGGCAAGCTTTCGGCTGTCGACGTCGGCACCGGTGAGGATGCGCACGGGCTGCTTCTTGAACTGGTTCAGGAGGCCGCGGGCCTGCTTGCCGGTACCGATGAAGCCGAGGCCGAAGAGGTCGCTCGGGGCCGTGAAGCCGCGTCCGAGCACATGTCGCGGGACGATGAAGAACGATGCGGCGGCGAGGGTCGATTGGCGGAGGAATCTCCTGCGATGGGTGGTTGGCATGTCTGCGGTTTGTCGGTACCAATATAAGCCGTTTACGCAGCCTTCCGAAAAAAACTCCGGCATCTGCGGCGCAAAGCCGCAGCGAAGGACGGCGTCGGCCTGAGCCGCAGCCTCAAGCCAGACGCGACTGAGCGGACATGCCGGGTCTTGCCGGTTGGTGGCCAGCCCACTAAATCGTTTTCTTTATTTTTTCGTTGCGTTACGGAAAGGATGGCCCATAGTGTATATTTTTTTCGTGCCGAATCGAGTTAGCCCTCCATCATTCTTCAATCTAATATAGTGCTCCCCATTTTTTAGACAGGAGAATAAAGTAGACATTTATTCATCCTTAAAAGCTAAAAAATGAGCAAGACGACACGTCGGCGATTTACTGCGGCCTTCAAGACGAAGGTCTGCCT